>Ga0209347_1000129_pt1 | contig 215846 bp, 204 predicted proteins | sample AutmiccommuBRH23_FD_187382 | JGI IMG/M metagenome (GOLD analysis project Ga0209347, IMG submission 187382) | Deep subsurface microbial communities from Mt. Terri, Switzerland - Autotrophic microbial communities BRH/23 (SPAdes) (version 2) | ecosystem: Environmental > Aquatic > Deep subsurface... | reverse complement strand
GGATAATAGCCCGCAATACCCCCTTCGGCTCGCCCGGAATAGGTCCGGGCTCGCCACTTCCCCCGTAAACGGGGGAAGAATTGCGTAGCGCCTTTCCCAAACCCTCGCAAAAGGGCTAAATGCTTAGGCAAAGCGCTTGACGCCCCCTCGGGCCTCCGTTAATGAGCGCGGCTCAATTTCAAGGTTTCACGGAACGGGCGGACGCAGCCGGATATCGGCGCGTGGCCCCATAAAAGCAAGGCTAGACCCATGGCGCGGCGGTGTGAATTGACAGGTATTGGCCCGATGACGGGTAATAACGTGTCCCACGCGAAAAACAGAACCAAGCGGCGGTTTCTGCCGAATCTGTGCAATGTGACGCTGCATTCGGACAAGCTCGGCCAGGGCTTCAAGTTCCGCATCGCCGCTTCGGCGCTCAGGACGGTTGACCATGTGGGCGGTCTCGATGTGTTTCTGACAAAGGCGGACGACTCGCAATTGTCGACAACCGCCTTGAAAGTGAAGCGCAAACTGGCGAAAGCTTCCTAAGCGCCGCGCGAGCTTCTCGCCCGGCCGTTAAGGCAAGGGTTGATGGAAGCAGCAGTCGAAAAACACCAGCCTCGCGAAACTGCGGTGCAGCGTCTGGCGCGCAATTCAGGCGCGTTTTTCACCTCGCTCGCCCGTCTCGCCATGCTGGCGATGATGCTGACGCCGGTGCTGCTCGCGGCGATTCTCACCATCGACATCCCGCTCCACAGTTTCGACTGGTTGGCCGGCGACGCGATCGCCTCGCGCCCGTCCAACTGGCTGACGCGCGGCGGCTTCATTATGGCGCTGGCGCCGCTGCTGGCGATCATCTTCGCGCGCAAATATGGCGGCGACGAAGCCTCGCGCGCGGTGACCGCGTCCTGGGGGCTGGTGGCGGCGGCGGTGTTTGCGGAGCTTTCCATCCTTGCGCCATCGCTTGAGGAGGGCGATCTGCCCGGCGTCCGCTTCACCATGGTCTTCACCGCAAGCGCCATGGCGGCGCAATATGTGGCGGCGAGCGCTTATGACATTTCGCGCGGCGGTGATCGCTGGTGGCGGGCGCCGCTTTATGGCGCGCTGGGCGGTTATTTGGTCTTTGTGCTGATTTATTTTCCCGGCGTTTACGCGGGCACCGGCGCGCCGTGGATCAACTGGATGGTCGGCGACTTCGCCATCAAGATGCTGATCGCCGTCGCGTTCCTACCGGTCTATGGAATGTTGCGGAATTCGCTGCGCCCCAAGGGCGGCTATGGCGGGCGTTAACTGCCGTGATCAAAGTTCGTAACGGAGTATAGAGCGCGTCGAAACTTTATGCTAACCATCGACACGAAAATTCTCGCGTTTAGCTGAATGCAGCGGGCATTCCTAAAATTGGATTATTGCGTGATGAGAATGTTTATTATTGCAATCAGTTTTGTCATCGCAGGAGCATGCGGGCAAAATATTTCTGAACTCGCCGCGCGCAAAAGCGTAACTAAAGATGGCAGACCCGCTAGTTATTCAGTGGAGGAGATTTCCTCGCGAGTGAACAATCTAAACGGCGAACTCGTCTCTGTTCGGGGTTATATGACAGGGTTTGGGCCCATTATGGCTTTAGTTGAGGGTGAATACAGTAATCCATTCTCCGACCCAGTTTTGTTGGTGTCAGACATTGAATTGAGTATAGAAATACAATCGGGAGTTCAGCATAAAGACCTCAAGCGCTATTTTGATTCTCAAGGCTGCACTGAGCGCTATGTTGAAATTGTCGGTGATATCGGAATGATTAGCGAACAGCAAATTAATGGCATAGTCAGCATCAAAAGCGTTCGAACTTTCTCGGATGCTAATTTTGACGAAGCCGGAAACTTTTGTTTTGCAGTAGAATAACCATTTTTGATTATCGCTAACGGTTATCGTCTGCGAGAGGTTTCGTTTTAAAGTTGGGGCTCAATCGAGCCCATCGCTCATTTCAGCGCCCGCGCTGCCTCAGCCGCGAAGTACGTGATAATCCCGTCCGCGCCGGCGCGTTTGAACGCCAGCAATGACTCCATCATCGCCTTGTCGCCGTCGATCCAGCCGTTCTGGGCGGCGGCCTTGATCTGCGCATATTCGCCTGAGACCTGAAACACAAAGGTCGGCGCGCCGAACTCCTTTTTCACCCGCGCGACAATGTCGAGATAGGGAAGGCCGGGTTTAACCATCACTGAATCTGCGCCTTCAGCGAGATCGAGCGCCACTTCGCGCATGGCCTCGTCGCTGTTCGCCGGGTTCATCTGATAGGTGCGCTTGTCGCCTTTCAAAACGCCCGAGGAACCAATGGCGTCGCGAAAGGGCCCGTAAAACGCCGACGCATATTTCGCCGCATAGGCCATGATCATCACATGCTGGAATCCTGCGGCGTCGAGGCCTTTGCGGATCGCGCCGACGCGTCCGTCCATCATGTCCGACGGTGCGATGATGTCGAAACCGGCGCGCGCCTGAATCACCGACTGCTGCACCAGAATTTCAACGGTCTCGTCATTCAGGATTTCGCCGTTCCGCATCAGCCCGTCATGGCCATGATCGGTGTAAGGATCGAGCGCCACATCCGCCATCAAACCGATGTCGGGAACTTGCGTCTTGATCGCCCGCGCCGTGCGGCACATGAGGTTGTCGGGATTGACCGCTTCTTCGCCCTGCGGCGTGCGCCCTTCCGCGTCCGTGTAGGGAAACAGCGCCAGCGCCGGGATGCCGAGCGTTTTTGCTTCCTGTGCCGCTTTGACTGCCTCATCGGGGGACAGGCGATGAACGCCGGGCATGGAGGCGATGGGTTCGCGTACGCCCTTACCGTCTTTTAAGATAAGCGCCCAGATCAGATCGTCGGCGGAAAGGCGGGTTTCGCCATGCAGGCGGCGCGACCAGTCCGCCATGCGCGGGCGGCGCAGACGAAGCGCTGGAAAACGGCCTAACGGACCGGAAGAGGAGCGTTTGTTCATAATCCGTTATTATTCTCTGGCGGGCGTGAAGCCTAGTCTAGAACCCCAGTCTTTAGAATTTGATTTCAAATTGAACGGTCCGGCTTAACGGCGCTTTTAGACCTCCTTTGTATATCGGGGGCTCAGGTTTTGTTGAGTGAGTGTGAATGATGCCGGTAAATGGGGCTATACGCGAAGTGATTGGCGAAAGCGCAAGCAAGGTCAGCAAGGATCCCGAAGCGCTGGAATCCGGTTACCTTCAGCTTTTGCATCTGGTGGAGCGGCTGCACCGCCAGTTGCTCGACGTCATCAAGGACGAACTGGAGCGGCTCGGCCAGACGGAGATCAACTCCGTCCAGGCGCTGCTGCTGTACAATATTGGCGATGCTGAACTGACGCCGGGCGAGCTGCGCTCGCGCGGGCATTATCTAGGCTCCAACGTCTCCTATAATCTCAAACAGCTTGTGGAGAAGGGCTACATCAAGGATGAGCGCTCCAATACGGACCGCCGCTCCAAGCGCGTGTCGCTGACGGAAACCGGCCTCGAAGTGCGTGACGCGATCACGGCGCTGTTCGAGCGCCAGCTTGTCTCCGTGGAGCAGGTCGGCGGCGTCAACAACCAGTTGATCGACGACACCAACAAGACCCTGCAGCGCCTTGAGCGCTTCTGGGCGGACCAGGTGCGCTACCGCCTTTAATCATATCATCCGCAATCGAATAAATTGAGAATCATTCTCAATTTGGTGCGCGAAACGCGTCTCTCGCGGGAGGCGCGTTTTTTTTCGCCCCGTTTCACGCGCTGCGGCCATCGGTCCGGCGCTTTCTGCGGGTCTGGCACTGGCGTTTCCTGCTACGACGCGATTATGTTCAGGCATTGAGAAAAAAGCGGGGGGCCGGAACAGGCCCACACGAGTGCGATGGTCGATTACAATGATGCATTCCGGGCGGCGGTAGACGCTGTACGGGCCGAGGGACGCTACCGGGTTTTTGCCGACCTGGAACGCGCGCGCGGACGCTTCCCCACCGCTCTGTATTATGGCGGCCATAACGAAGCCGGGCCCGGTTTTCCCAACAGGGAGCCGCGCGAGATCACCGTCTGGTGTTCCAACGACTATCTCGGCATGGGCCAGCACCCGGCCGTGGTTGGCGCCATGGAAGAAGCGCTGAACAGGGTCGGCGCCGGCGCTGGCGGCACCCGCAACATCGCCGGCACGACGCATTACCATGTGAAACTCGAACGCGCGCTCGCCGATCTGCACGGTAAAGAAGCGGCGCTGCTGTTCACCTCCGGTTACGTTTCGAACGAAGCGACGCTGTCGACGATTTCGCGCATCCTTCCCGATTGCGTGATCCTCTCCGACGAACTCAATCACGCATCGATGATCGAGGGCATCAGGGGCGGCCGTTCGATCAAGCGCATCTGGCGCCATAATGATCTTGAGCATCTCGAAGAATTGCTGAGCGAGCTGCCGCTTGAGCGCCCGAAAGTCATCGCGTTCGAATCCGTTTATTCGATGGATGGCGACATCGCGCCGTTGAAAGAAATTTGCGATCTCGCCGAGCGCTATAATGCGTTCACCTATCTCGACGAAGTGCATGCGGTGGGTCTTTACGGCCCGCGCGGCGGCGGTGTTTCCGAACGCGATAGCGTCGCGCACCGGATCGACATTATCGAAGGCACGCTCGGCAAGGCGTTCGGCGTGATGGGCGGCTACATCGCGTCAAGCTCCGACATCGTCGATGCGATCCGCTCTTATGCATCGGGCTTTATCTTCACCACGGCCTTGTCGCCGGTGCTGGTCGCCGGCGCGCTCGCTTCGGTTGAGACCTTGAAAGTCTCAAACCATCTGCGCGAGCAGCATCAGGAACGCGCCGCGCGCCTTAAAATGCTGCTCGCCGATGAAGGCCTGCCAGTGATGCCGTCGGTCAGCCATATCGTGCCGGTCAAGGTCGGCGATCCGGTGCAATGCAAGCGCGTCACCGATTATCTGCTCGAACAGCACAATATCTATGTGCAGCCGATCAATTATCCGACCGTGCCGAAAGGCACCGAGCGCCTGCGCCTGACGCCGACGCCGCTGCATACGGACGATCACATGGCGTTCCTGCTGAAAGCGCTCGACGATGCGTGGACGGTGCTGAAGCTGAAACGCGCGGCGTAAGGCGCGGCTTTTACCTCATAGAGCTGTCATCCCGCACGCGCTGCAACATGGCAATGTTGCTGCGCAGATGCGGGACTCATGGCGCCCTCCGTCACTTCGTGACACCTCCCCCATTGGCATGGGGGAGGAGGGCGCTCTTTCCAATGCACAGGCATTTGCCAGCCAACTGCCCTGAACGTGCGGCGGCGGGCCGTAGTATAAGGCCATTTCAGAAGGCGGGGATGAAATAAATCCGGATTTATTTCATCCACCCTGTCCGGGCAGGGCGTATAATTCCTTCAACTTGAAATGATGCGCGGGCTCTCGATGGCGAAGAGGAATGTGGAATTGCGAAACGGGCAGAAAATGTTAAATGGCGCCAGACTCGCGCGTAAGCCAATAAACAAGCGCCTTAGAAAAAACACGAGAGGGCGGCCATGGCGACAGAGTACCGGTCTGGACGGCGCCGGCTCGCGGGACTCGCATTGCCGATCCTCTATCCCTATGTTCCGCCCCAATGATCCAGCATGAAATGAGCTTTTTGCCCTTATGAGCCTGATGCCCCGATGAGCCTGATGAAAGACATAGCTGCTATCGACGCGCCGCGGATCGACCTCGGCGTGCCGGCGGGATCGCGCGTAGTGGTCGCTATGTCCGGCGGCGTCGACAGCTCAGTGACGGCGGCGCTCGCCAAACTCGCAGGCTATGACGTGGTCGGCGTGACGCTCCAGCTTTACGATCATGGCGTCGCCATCCAGAAAAAAGGCGCCTGCTGCGCCGGTCAGGACATCGCCGATGCGCGCCGGGTCGCCGAAGCCATGGGCTTTCCCCATTATGTGCTCGATTATGAAAACCGCTTTTCCGAAGCGGTGATGGAAGATTTCGCCGACACCTACCTTGCGGGCGCGACGCCGATCCCTTGCGTGCGCTGTAACGAGCGGGTGAAGTTCAAGGACCTGATGGAAACTGCGCGCGATCTTGGCGGCGCGTGCATGGTCACCGGCCATTACATCCGCCGCGTGCAGGGCCCGAACGGACCGGAATTGCGCCGCGCCTTCGATGCGTCGAAAGACCAGAGCTATTTCCTGTTCTCGACCACCAAAGACCAGCTCGACTTTCTGCGCTTCCCGCTGGGTGAGATGCCGAAATCGGAAGTGCGCCGCATCGCGGGCGAGCTTGGCCTCGTGGTCGCCGACAAGCCGGACAGCCAGGACATCTGTTTCGTACCGGAGGGCAAATACGCGTCCGTCGTCGAACGGTTGCGCCCCGGCGCCGCCGAACCCGGCGAGATCGTCCATGTGGACGGGGCGGTGCTGGCGCGCCACGCGGGCGTCATTCATTACACGGTTGGTCAACGCCGCGGCCTTGGCGTCGCGGCGGGCGATCCCTTGTATGTGGTGCGCCTCGATCCGGGTAAAAAACAGGTGATTGTCGGCCCGCGCGAAGCGTTGATGGTTTCGCGCATTCACCTGAAAGACGTCACGTGGCTCGGCGACGGCGACGGCGAAGCGGCTGTGCGCGCCGGCGCTGAAGTTGCGGTCAAAGTTCGCTCCACCCGCCCGCCCGCGCCGGCGCGCCTCGTCTGGGACGGCGCTGGCCCGACCGGCTGGGCGGTGGATCTCGCTGAGCCGGAAGAAGGCGTCGCGCCGGGACAGGCCTGCGTCTTTTATTCGCCCGATGCGGAAAACAGCCGCGTCCTTGGCGGCGGCTGGATCGCGGGCACGAAAGCAGCGATCGGGGCGGCGGCGTGACCACCGTTCGACCGATCAACCCGAGCGATGAACACGAATGGCGGCGCATGTGGAACGCGTATCTCGACTTCTACAAGGTCGAATTGCCGCGAGCCCATGCCGATCAGTTGTTTGCAAGCCTGATGAAGGGCGAGCCTTATTTTGCGTTCATCGCCGAAGCCGATGGCGAGGTCATCGGCTTCGTGCATGGATTGCCGCATCCATCGACCTGGTCGACGACAGGATATTGCTATCTCGAAGACCTTTATGTCGATGCTGATGCGCGCGGTTCAGGCGCAGGGCGGGCGCTGATCAAAGCGGTCCATGATGAAGCCGGGCGCAGGGGCTTGTCGCGCGTTTACTGGCACACCGACAAAGCCAATGAAACCGCGCGTAAACTCTATGATAAGGTTGCAACCTTAAGCGACTTCGTCCACTACCGGATTGACGTGTAATGACTGCGTGGGCGGCGATATGACCAAGAAACTCTACGACTGTGTGAAATGTACGGCTTATTGCTGCACCTACACCCATATTCCGGTGACCAGGACGGATTTGAAGCGTCTCGCCAAATTTCACGGTATCAGCGTCGAGAAGGCCGAGAAGAAATTCACCAAAAAAGGCGACAAGGAAAATCCGCGGGTCATCCGTCATTCCGACGACGAACATTTTGTCACCGCCTGCATGTTTCTCGATCAGAAAACGCGCAACTGCACGATCTATGAAGGCCGGATGAAAATCTGCCGCGAATTTCCGACGCAAAAGCGCTGCGGCTATTACGAGTTCCTGAAATGGGAACGCGAAGTTCAGGACGATCCCACATGGGTCGCCACCACCGATTGATCTCGAAATGAGCGAGGCTGTTGACGCCATCGTCATCGGCGCGGGCGTCATCGGACTTGCCGTCGCGCGGGCGCTGGGACGGGCGGGCCGCGAAGTGATCATCGTCGAAAAGAACGCAGCCTTCGGCGAAGAAACCTCGGCGCGCAATTCCGAAGTCATTCACGCCGGCATTCAGTACAAGCCCGGCGGCGTGCGCGCTTCGCTTGCGGTCAAGGGCCGCGACGCACTTTACGCATTTTGTGCTGACCACAACGTCAATCACGCCCGCTGCGGCAAGCTGCTGGTGGCGATCGGCGAGAGCGAAGTCGCGGGGTTGCATGCGCTGAAAGCAAACGCCGAACAGAACGGCGTGACAGATCTGGAGATCATTGACGGCGCTTCGGCGCGGGCCATGGAGCCGGGGCTTTATTGCGACGGTGCGATTGTGTCGCCCTCCTCGGGCATTGTTGACAGTCACGGGCTGATGCTGGCGCTGCTGGGCGAGGTTGAAAACCATGGCGGTGCGCTTGCCTTGTCGTCGCCAGTGACTGCCGGGCGCGTTGAGGCAGATGGCATTGTGCTCGACATTGGCGGCGCCGATCCGGTGACGCTGAAAGCGAAAATAGTGGTGAATTGCGCCGGGCTCTGGTCCGACCGTGTGGCGCGTTCCATCGCCGGCATTCCTGATGAAACGATTCCTCATCTCAAATACGGCAAGGGCCAGTATTTCACGTACGCCGGCAAGGCGCCGTTTTCGCGGCTGATTTATCCGCTGCCGTCGCCTGACAGTCAGGGCGTTCACTACACGCGCGATCTCGGCGGGCAGGGCAAGCTCGGCCCGGACATTTTGTTCATTGATACGAACGCGGACTATTCCGTTGACGAGACACGCCGCGACGCGTTCGCCGCCGCCGCGCGCCGGTTCTGGCCGGACCTCGACGCCGCGAAACTCCAGCCCGGTTACGCCGGCATCCGGCCGAAGCTCAAAGGTCCGGGGAAGGAGGGGGACTTCCTGTTTTCTGCGCCTGCCGATCACGGCGTGGCAGGGTATCTCGGGCTCTACGGCATCGAATCGCCGGGCCTGACGACGTGCCTCGCGGTCGCCGATCACGCAGCGAAGCTGGTCGCGGCGGCGTCTCTATGAGCCTTTGCGAAACCGGCCAAAATCGGCGCGAAATGGCCTTGCCCGCCCCGCCAGCCCCCGCTATAGACCACGGCTCGCGGACAGCAGCGCCAGCCTCAATCCTTGAGTCCAGGCCATGTCCGGACCCCTTGTGGCGGGGTAGCTCAGTTGGTGAGAGCGCAGGATTCATAACCCTGAGGTCGGCAGTTCAAATCTGCCTCCCGCTACCAATCATTTCCTTTCGTTACAAAAGCCGGGCGAACGCACAACGACTGCCGCCCCAACGCCGAAAAGCCCCGTGGTTAAAGGAATTCGGCGCAATTTATGGCCTGCGCGCCGCCGCCGGCGCCGGGCTGAAACTGTGTGAAAAACGCCACGCAACATCCTTACCGCAAGACAGAAAACCCGGCGCCGCCTTGCCATGGCCAGCTAAATGCGATATTTGTTCCTTAATGACACCGGTATCAGAAAGAATTGACACCGGTGTCAATATAAAAACAGGCGCAAAAAGCGCGGCGATAGAACAAGCGCACCTGCGCGACCATGGAGGGAAACGATGACTAAACTGAAGCCCAAGAACTATGCTTATGTTGGCGTGTCGCTGGTAGCGCTCGCAACGTCTATGAACATGTCGTCGGTTGCGGTCGCGCAAGAAGACGGCGAAGACACGATTGTCGTCACCGGCTTCCGGGGCAGCCTCGGCGCCGCGCTGAGCGCCAAGCGCGACGAGACATCCATTGTCGATGTGGTCAAAGCAGAAGACATTGCCGACTTTCCGGATCTGAACCTTGCGGAATCCCTGCAGCGCATTCCGGGCGTCGCGATTGACCGTCAGGCGGGAGAGGGGCGCCAGATCACCGTTCGCGGTCTCGGCGGCGACTTCACGCGCGTCCGGGTCAACGGCATGGAAGCGCTGACCACCGGGGGCGGCTCCGACGCCTCCGGCGGCACCAACCGCAGCCGCTCATTCGATTTCAACACATTCGCCTCCGAACTCTTCAACGAACTTCGCGTGCGCAAGTCGCAGTCAGCGGAAATCGAAGAAGGCTCGCTCGGCGCGAATGTGGAGCTGAGAACCGCACAGCCTTTCGACTATGGCGCCGGCTTCACTGGCGCTGTTTCCGGGCAAGCGTTCTACAATGATCTTTCAGAAGATGTCGGTCCGCGCCTTGCCGGTCTGCTGTCTTACACCAACCCCGATGAAACATTCGGCGTGCTGGCGTCGGTCGCCTATTCGAGCCGCCAGATTCGCGAAGAAGGTTTCTCGACCGTTCGTTTCGACGATTTCGCCACCTTCCGGTCCGTCGGCGGCGTGCCTTGTGTGGGTGATCCGCTGCCGACCGATTGCGAGACGCTCCGAAACTCATACTACGCACGCATCCCACGCTATGGCCGCCTCGACTACGATCAGGAGCGGATCGGTTTCACGGGTTCGATGCAGTTCCGTCCGTCGGAACGCACGACAGTTTCGCTCGACGGTCTTTATTCGATCTTCAACAGCAATCGCAGTGAAGAATTCCTTGAAGTCTTCCTGCGCTCCGAGACCGACAATTTCGATGTCACGGATTTCACCGTCAACAGCGATGGCGTGCTGACCTATCTGCAGGCTGACGTTCAGCCTGATATGTCCAGCGGCATCATTCCGGTCCGCAGCGAACATCGTCAGGACATTCTTGAAACTGACTTCTATCAGTTCACCGGCAATATCGATCACGAGTTCAACGATCGCTTCCGGGCGAACATTTTCGGCGGCATCTCGCGGTCGGAATTCCGCAACCCGCAACAGGCGACGCTTTTCTTTGACGCCGCCAATCCGGTGATCGGCTATTCCTATGACCTCACCGAAAATCTCAACACGCCGAATATCGACTTCGGGTCGCTCGACGTCACGGATCCGACCCAGTTCCTGTTCACGCAGTACCGGAACCGGCCGCAGGGAACGGACAATTCCTTCGACACCATTCAGGGCAATTTCGAATACGATGTTTCCGAAAGCCTGACCCTGAAGGCCGGCGGCAGCTGGAAGCAGTTTGGCTTTGATACTTTTGAAGCCCGCGCCGAAGGCGACGTGGAAGACCTGCCAGGTTTCTCCGGACCGGTGCCGGTCACGTCAGCGCTTGCCGATTTGCTCGAAGGATTCGGCCAGGGCTTCAACCTTCCGGCGGGCGTTGATACCTCGTGGACGACGGCGAACTTCGATGCTGCAACCGACCTCATTGGCCTGTTCAGCATTACGCCGGTTGAAAATCAGGGCAACACACGCGGCGTCACAGAAAAAGATGTCGGCGGATATGTTCAGGCCGACTTCAACTTCATGCTCGGCGCCTTGCCGGTGCGCGGCGATGTCGGCGTCCGTTATGTGCAGACCAAGACTGCATCGACTGGCTTCCTCAGCGGTACGGAAGTGACCGTCAACCGGAAGTATGATGACTGGCTCCCGGCCTTCAACGTCGTGCTCGAACCGGTTGAAAACTTCTTGATCCGCGGCGGCGTCGCCAAGGTGATGGCGCGGCCGAGCCTCGGCAATTTGACGCCGGGCGGCAACATCGACACCTTCACCGGACCGCCCTTTGCGCTCTCGCAAGGCAACCCGGCGCTCGATCCTTATCGCTCGCTGAACTTCGATCTGAGTTTTGAATGGTACTTCGCGCCGGAAAGCCTTGTGGCGGTCGGCCTGTTCCACAAAGACATCAGCTCGTTCTTCCTGACATCCGATGTTGTGACGACGACCTTCAGCGCGACCGGATTGCCTACGACCATTGCGTCTCCGACAAGCCCGCTTGCGATCTTGCTGGCTGGCGGCGACGATCCGGCGGTGGAGGTCACCCAGGTTGTGAATGGCGGCGACGGCAAAATTTCCGGTCTGGAACTTGTCTATCAGCAGCCCTTCACCTTCCTGCCCGGACCATTCGGCAATCTCGGCTTCACTGGCAACTACACCTATGTGGACTCGAGCACGATCATCGGCTTCTCGCCGCATTCGGCCAACGCAACGCTGTACTATGAAGACGGACCATTTAGCGCGCGCGTGACCGGCGCTTATCGTGATGCTTATCAAGATACGCGTCCATCATCGAGCGGTCGCACCGAAGGCCGCGAAGAGCGGGGCAGGGCCTCAACCTTCAACCTCGACTTCGCAGCATCGTTTGCCGTGACCGAGGATCTCGATCTGACGTTTGAAGCCATCAACCTGACGGACGAAGTCGAACACCAGACTTTTGACCGGCCGATGTTCCCGACTCTCTACCACCACACGGGTCGCAACTTCCTCCTGGGCGCGCGTTACCGCTTCTAAGCCCATCACATTGGTTGCGGGCGGAGTTGATAAGCCTCCGCCCACGAGACCAAGCACCGGCCCGAAGCGTCCTCCCACGCTTCGGGCCATTTTTTTTTGGCGCACATGATCACAAGACGCAAAGCCCTAACCGTTTTCACCGCAAGTCCGTTCGCGCTGCAATTTGGCTGCGGAACTGTTGCGGGCGATGAGGACGCCGTTGTTTCAGCATCGGCCGGTCCAATTGCAAAAGCTGAATGGAAGCGTGGATTTGACGGACAGCGGATCGCCGATCTTGGCGACGGTAATTTCCTCAATCCGATATTCGCGGGCGATCACCCCGATCCGTCGATCATCAAAGACGGCGATGCCTATTATCTGACATTTTCAAGTTTCGACGCTTATCCGGGATTGCTGATCTGGCGGTCATACGATCTGGTGAACTGGACGCCGCTGGCCCCGGCGCTTCACACGCCGATCGGTTCAGTCTGGGCGCCGGATCTCGCCAAACATGACGGCCGTTATTACCTGTACATTCCCGCACGCACCGACTCCGATAAGTCGATCTATGTGATCCATGCGGACAATATCGAAGGGCCGTGGAGCGAGCCGGTTGATCTTCATCTTCCCGATCATATCGATCCTTGTCATGTGGTTGGCGAAGATGGACGCCGCTATCTGTTTCTTTCCAATGGCGACATGATCGCGCTCGCCGATGACGGACTGTCGACCGAGGGCGATGTTCGTCATGTCTATGATCCGTGGCGTTATCCGCAAGAATGGGATGTTGAATGCTTCTGTCCGGAGGGTCCGAAAATCACCCGGCGCGGCGACTGGTTCTACATGCTGACGGCGGTCGGCGGCACGGCGGGACCGCCCACCGGGCACATGTTGATAGCGGCGCGGTCAAAGTCCGTATTCGGACCATGGGAAGATGCGCCCAACAATCCGCAAGTGCGCACGCAAACGAGATCCGAATACTGGTGGTCGCGAGGTCACGCGACGCTGGTGCAGGGGCTTGTCGAGGACGATTGGTGGCTCGTCTATCACGGCTATGAAAAAGATTTCTGGACACTGGGCCGGCAGTGCCTTCTGGACCCGGTGCGCTGGCGCGATGACGGCTGGTTTGAAACGACGGGCGGCGATCTCTCTGCGCCAATTGAAAAACCAAAAGGCGCCCCAGAAGGCGGCGCGGGGCTGACCCATGGCATGCCGTTGTCCGATGACTTTTCGGCGCCAGCACTGAAACCGCAATGGGCTTTCTACAAGCCGGGCGCCAACGAAGCCGGTCGCGTTTCTGTAGGAGATGGCGTGTTAAATCTCCTCGCCAAAGGTGCGTCGCCAGCGGATTCATCGCCATTATGTTTTGTTTGCGGCGATCTCGCCTATGAAACACAGATTGAAATCGAGCGCGATGCAGGCGCGACTGCGGGGCTTCTGCTTTTCTATAACAGCGCGCTTTATTGCGGATTCGGGTTTGGCCCCGATAGGGCTATCATGCATCGCTACGGAAAGGAGCGAAGGTTCGCCGGTTTTCTGCCCGGCGATGTAACGCGCCTTTATGTGAAGCTGCGCAATGACCGGCACATCGTAACCATGTTCACCAGCCTTGATAGCGAAGACTGGACGAAGTTCGATGTTCAGATCGAAACATCGGGTTATCACCACAATGTCGCCTATGATTTTTTAAGTCTGCGGCCAGCCATTTACGTTGCCGGCACCGGCGCGGCGCGGTTCAAAAAATTGAAATATCGGGGGCTTTGAGCAGGGTTGCGGAAATAAGAGCCAGTTGTGGATTGCGCGGCTCACCTAAGCCTTCATCCTGAGGAGGAATTTTTCCTTCGTCCTTCGAGACGAGCCTTCGGCTCCCTCAGGATGAAGGAAAAATTTCTTCTCGAAGGACGACGGCGTGAATCGCCAAGAGATCAACCAGCTCTAGTGAACCCACTCTTCCGTGAGAAATTCCGCTTCACCGTTCTCCAGTTTCACTTCGTGCTTGGCCTCCGCGCCGTCTGCGCTGCGCGTGTAAAATTCATAGATGATGACGCCGTCTGTCTGATCGCTTTCAATGATTCGTGCTGGAACGGCGCCGGGAACATTCTCCAGCAACGCCGCTTTGACGGGCTCGGGCGTCTCATCGAATGAAATGTCGCGCTGGACTTCCACAACGCGCCAGTCATCGCCGTCCTGCATGATGTCGAGTTCGATCTCCATGCCGTTTTCGTCAACGCCGCCTACGTCATAATAGGTGACGCCATTGCGGATTTCCATTTCGGCTTCGGTGAAGTCGACATTTGGCCGCACAGCCGCAGCAGCCGCGAGAACGGCGGGCGGCAGGTCGGCGACATCAATGTCGTTTTTGTCGGTGAGCGTCGCGCCGATTTCTTCCTCTGGCGCCGCGCTTGTATCAGTCTGCGGCTCGCTATTGCCGCACCCTGCCGCCAGCAGCGCGGCCGCGAGCAGGGATGCGGAGGTCTTGAGAGACATCTTCATGCGGACTGCCTTTCGTTGAATGACGCCGGGTCGGCGGGATCGTAGCCTGACAATCTGCAATGAATGGGCGCGACGCCTTTGAATTCGACCGTCGCCGACTGGCCGGCGCGCGCCTGATGCACGCCGGTAATGGCGCCGGTGGAAACGGCCATGCCCTTTTTCAAGGGAATGCCGCGGCGCGCGCTGTTTTCCAGCAGGAACCGAAGCGACTCCACAGGACCGCCGGGAATGTCGGCTGGCGTCGCCTTGCCGACGCTGACGCCGTCGATCAGCGTTTCGCACTGCCAGTCCGCATATTGGAAGGCGCGCCAGTCTGGAATCTCTTCGCCGAGGATCAGCCCGAAATTATTTCCAAAATCGGAAATAGTGACGAGGGGGCCCATGTCGTTAATGCCGGAGAAGGGGCTGCTGGCGATTTCAACCCCGGCGACGATAGACTCAACGAGCGCCGCCGCTTCGTCCGTCGACCAGACAAGCTTATCGGCAGGCGCGTCATCTTTCAGTATAATGACGACCTCACCCTCGACGGCGACAAAACCGTCGGCGAATACATCCATTTGAACGCTGCCGCGCGCGGGCTTGATCGATGCGTTGAAAATCGGACCGGCCAGGCGATCGACGCCGTATTTCTTTTCATCGGCGCCGAGAATGCGCCCGACTTTCCAGCCCGCGATCTCATCCGGCCAGAGCGCGATCGCCGCGTCCTGAATGGCGTAGGCCTCTTCGAGGTCAAATGGCGGCTCCCCCGGATAGGCGGTAAGGCTCGCTCCCTGCCGGCGTGCGCCAACGAAGGTGCGAGCGATGTCCTGGTGTCCCGGTTTCTTTGCCACGGGTTGTTTTCGCTGCATATTCTCGCGCCTGCCTGTTTTTCGAGTTCTGCGGTGGACAATATAGGAAACCGGTGTCATTTTCAAACAAAAGAGCGTCCGGCGGATGAGAATTCCCCAATCGGACGCCGTGGAATCTGGAGGAAGCAAGAGATGATAACACGAACCATAGCCCCCATTCGCCTGTTTCTGGCGGTAGTTTGCGCGGTTTTGCTGGCGTCCTGCAGCGGCGGGGAGGCGCCGGCCAGCGCCGAGCCGGAGACGGGCGGGATCGCCTTTGAGGGCGCGCTGGGCTGGGCGGCAACGACGCCGGGCGGGCGCGGCGGCGAAATCATCCGGGTGACCACCCTGGCGGCGGACGGGCCCGGTTCCCTGCGCGAGGCGATTGAGACCAAAGGTCCGCGCATCATCGTGTTTGAGGTCGGCGGCGTGATCGATCTGCAAAAATCCACCATGGTCATCAACGAACCCTTTTTGACCATCGCCGGACAGACCGCGCCGTCGCCGGGCATCACCATCATTCGCGGCGGCTTCGATGTTCGCGCCCATGACGTGATCATCCAGCATTTGCGCATCCGGCCGGGCGACCTGGGCGAGGCGCGCGCCAGCGGCTGGGGCGAGGATGCGATTTCGACGGTCGCAGCTTACAATGTCATCGTCGATCACTGTTCGCTCACCTGGGCGACCGATGAAAATCTTTCCGCATCGGGACCGCGCTTTACCGGCGATACGCCCGATGAATGGCGCAAGGGCACCTCACACAACATCACCTTTTCCAACAACATTCTCGCGGAAGGACTGGCGGATTCAACGCATCCAAAGTTCGAACACTCAAAAGGTTCGCTCATTCACGACAATGTTTCGAACATCCTGATCTACGGAAATCTGTACGCGCATAATTATGAGCGCAGTGCCCTGTTCAAGGGCGGCGTTCATGGCGCCATGGTGAACAATTTCATTTATGATCCCGGCGCGCGCGCCATTCACTACAATCTGCAGGCGCTGGAATGGGGCGAAGTTCCGTTTGAGCGCGGCCGCATGACGCTGATCGGCAATGTGCTGCGGGCGGGGCCGTCGACGGTTGCTGATCTGCCGCTGGTGATGCTGGGCGGCGAGGGCAGCCTCGATCTTTACATGCGGGACAATGTGGCGGTCGATATTCACGGCGTGCCGCTTCCGGTGCTTGGGCGCTACACAACCAGTGCGGCGACCATTGACGAGGCCGCTGAGCCGCTCGATTTGCCGGAAAACCTGCCCATCTGGCCAGCGAATGTGGTCGAACAGAAGGTTCTCGCCAATGCGGGCGCGCGGCCATGGGACCGCGACGCCCATGACGTCCGGGTGCTGGCCAACGCCGCTGAAGGGCGCGGCTGGATCATCGACAGTCAGGAAGAGGTTGGCGGCTATCCGCAAATGCCGCAAACACGGCGCGCTTTCGATCCGGACCAATGGAATCTCGATACGATGGAGCCAAAAAGCGCCGACGTGCTCGACAGCGCTGCAAAGTCACGCGGCACCTGACGAGACCGCGTTGGTTTCAAGAATGGATTTGCGCTAATGCGCGGGTCAGGCGACAAACAGCATCATGCGAATCAGGATGGCGGAATAATCAGTGGCGCGGGGAGGTAAGAACACAAGCCGGTCTGCGTCAGGCGCAGGGGCGGGCGCCGGGCCAAATATCGGAACGGGTCCCGGAACTGGCGCTGGCGCCGCCGGCTCGCGTTCCAAGATTACGATCAACGATGTCGCCCGCCTTGCCGGCGTCTCGAAAAAAACCGTTTCGCGCGTGATCAACGAATCGCCGCTGGTGCGCAAGGAAACCCGCGACCGGGTCAAGGCGATCATCAGCGAGCATGGCTATGCGCCGGATCCGCAGGCGCGCGCCCTGGCGTTCCGGCGGTCGTTCCTGGTGGGGATGATCTACGACAACCCAAGCCCGCAATATGTCGTTAACATGCAGCGCGGCATTCTCGACGTTCTGCAGGAAACGAGTTTTCAGCTCGTGCTGCATCCGTGCGATCGCGGCGATGCAGGGTTCCGCAGCCGCATTCGCGATTTCGTCACCCAGCAGCGCCCGTTCGGCGTGATCCTGCCGCCATCGGTTTCAGAAGACGATGAGCTTGCGGCGATGCTCGAAGAACAGGGCTGCGATTATGTGCGGATCGCCTCGGTCGATCTCGATACCGTATCGCGCATGGTCCGCACCCATGATGCGGAAGGCGCAGCGCAGGCGGCGCGGCATCTGGCGTCGCTGGGGCATCGCGACATTGCCCATATTCACGGGCCGAAGACCTTCCGGTCGGCTCATGAACGTCTTGCCGGCTTCAAGAAGGGACTGGAGGAACACGGCCTTACGCTGCCGAAAAAGTTCACTGTCGAAGGCGCATATACGTTCGACTCCGGCGTCGTCTGCGCGGAGAAACTCATCTACAGCGACCACCGGCCGACGGCGATCTTCACCGGCAATGACGAAATGGCGGTCGGCGCCTATCAGGCGGCGCGCAAGGCGGGGCTGTCGGTTCCGGACGACATTTCCATCGTCGGGTTTGACGACACGCCCATGGCGTCGCGGGTGTGGCCGACCATGACGACGGTGCGCCTGCCGATCCGTGAAATGGGCCAGGCGGCGGCGTCCCTGTTGCTGAAAGAGCCATTGGAAAAATCAGAAGCCGAACCGGTCTCGTTTACGCCCGAAATCGTGGTGCGCGATTCCTCGGCGCCGCCCCGGAAAGCGCGCTAAAAAAGCCGCTGACCGGGCCTCAGCCCGGACTGTTGCGAAAGCCCGGATTCAGTGTTATGACACCGGTTACCTAATGGGCTTCGTTCGGATTTATCCGAGGCCTCCAATAACAGGCAGGTTCAATGAAAATCGCACTGATTATCGAAAACAGCCAAGCCGCCAAGAGCGGTATTGTTCATGACGCGCTGACATCCGTGACTGAACCGCTCGGCCATACGGTTTTTCACTACGGCATGTACGCCCCGGAAGATAAAGCCTCGCTGACCTATGTGATGAACGGGCTGCTTGCGGGAATTCTGATCAACTCAAAGGCGGCGGATTTCATTGTCACCGGTTGCGGCACTGGCATGGGGTCGATGCTGGCCTGTAATTCGATGCCGGGCGTTTTTTGCGGTCTCGTCGTGGATCCGACCGACGCCTTCCTCTTTGGGCAGATTAATGACGGCAATGCGCTCGCCATGCCCTATGCAAAGGGTTTTGGATGGGCGGCGGAACTCAATCTCCAGGACTGCTACCGCAAGCTGTTCGAAGTGGAGCGCGGCGTCGGATATCCGAAAGAGCGTGCGGCAATCATGGCTAAAAACCGCGGCATTCTGAAGGATCTCAAAGCGGCTTCATGTAAGAACATGCTCGAAGTGTTAAAATCAGTCGACCAAGACCTGTTGAAGGCGGCGATCGCGGGAGAGCGTTTCGAAGAGTATTTCTTTGCAAACGCTGAGGATGAAGCGATTGCTGATTATATCCGGAGTGTGTTGCGCTCATAGCGCGAAACAGCGAAATCAATGCAGAAAAACTTTTAGGGATTCATCGACCTCACCATGTTCAGTTTGAAAGATAAGGTCGCGCTCGTCACCGGCGCCAATACCGGCATCGGTCAGGGGCTGGCGGTGGGTCTCGCGGCGGCTGGCGCGGATATCGCTGCGGTCGGCCGTTCTGCGCCAACGGAAACCCAAACGGCGGTCGAAAAGCACGGGCGGCGTTTTGCCTTCATTGAAGCGGATCTGTCGTCCAGCGCCGGCGTCGGCGACATAGTCGCGAAAGCCGAGGCTGCGCTCGGTCCCGTCGACATTCTGGTCAACAACGCCGGCACGATCAAACGCAATGACGCGCTCGACTTCACAGAAGAAGAGTGGGACGCGGTCATGGACGTCAATCTGAAGACGTTGTTTTTTATTTCCCAGGCCGTCGCCAGGTCGATGGTGTCGGCGGGACGCGCGGGCAAGATCATCAACATCGCCTCGATGCTGTCGTTTCAGGGCGGCATTCGCGTCGCATCCTACACGGCGAGCAAAAGCGGCGTCGCCGGTCTCACAAAACTGCTGGCGAATGAGTGGGCGTCGAAAAACATCAACGTCAATGCGATTGCGCCGGGCTATATCGCCACCAACAACACGCAGGCGCTGCGCGCCGATGAAAAACGGAACGCAGAAATCCTTGGCCGCATCCCTGCGGGACGATGGGGCGCGCCGGACGATCTGGCGGGGGCGGCGGTTTTCCTGGCTTCAAGCGCGTCCGATTACGTGCACGGAACGACGCTGGCGGTGGATGGCGGCTGGCTGGCGCGATAACGCGCGAACCGTCGATCCGACCATAAAAGAATAGAAGCGGGCAAAAAGCTCGGCTTGGCAGCAGATCTGATACGGAGAGGATCGTCATGTCGGAATATCTAACGTTCGGCGAAATCATGCTGCGCCTGAAGACGCCGGGTAATGAACGGTTCTTTCAGTCGCCTTCGTTTGAGGCGACATTCGGCGGCGGCGAGGCGAATGTCGCCGTGGCGCTGTGCAATTACGGCCTCAATGCGGGCTTCGTCTCTGCCCTGCCCAAGAACGATATTGGCGAATGCGCCATCCGTGAACTTCGCCGTTATGGCGTTGATGTCAGCAATATCAGACGCTCTGGCGAGCGGGTCGGCATCTACTATCTGGAGACCGGCGCCAATCAGCGCCCGTCGAAAGTCGTCTATGACCGCGCGAACTCGTCGATTGCCACATGCAAGCCGGGCGACTTCAACTGGGATGAGATTTTTGCCGGCGCCAAATGGCTGCACATTACCGGCATCACGCCGGCGCTCAGCCAGGACGCGGCTGATCTCAGCATGGAATGCGTCAAGCAGGCCAAGGCCGCCGGCGTCACTGTTTCCTGCGACTTCAACTATCGCGGCAAGCTCTGGAACTACGGCAAAACTGCGCCGGAAGTGATGAAAGAGCTGGTGACCTATGTCGATGTCGGCATCGCCAATGAAGAAGATTGCCAGAAGTCGCTGGGCGTGACCGTTGATGTCGCGGTGGAAAGCGGCGAACTTGATGCGAAAAAATATGAATTGCTCTCGGCGAAAATGCTGGAGCTGTATCCGAACATGGAGTCGATTGCGATCACGTTGCGGGAAAGCAAAAGCGCCGACTGCAATGGCTGGTCGGCCTGTCTGCGCGACAAGAACGGGTTCAAGCTGAGCCGTCATTACGAGATCACCGACATTGTTGACCGCGTCGGCGGCGGCGACAGCTTCGCTTCGGCGCTGATCTACGGCCTCAACGCCTATTCCGATCGCCAGCAGTCGCTAGAATTCGCCGTCGCGGCGAGCTGCCTGAAACATTCCATTCTTGGCGACTTTAACCTCGTCACCGTATCCGAAGTTGAAAAGCTCATGTCCGGCGACGGGTCGGGCCGGGTGCAGCGCTAGGTTCATCCAAGAGGGTAGGGCGATGGTCGCAAAATTACTTGAGAAGTCTCCGGTTGTGCCGCTGGTTCAGGCGGACGATCCGGATGTTGCCTTGAAAACTGTGGCGGCGCTTCAGGCGGGCGGTCTCAACATCATCGAAGTGGTTTTGCGCACCGATGCGGCGTTCGACTGCCTAGAAGCCATCGCTAAAGACGCGAAAGACGCCATCGTCGGCGCCGGAACGGTGCTGTCGGTCGCGCATGCGGAAGAAGCCGTTCGCCGCGGCGCGAAGTTTATCGTCTCCCCCGGACTGAACGAAGACGTGGTGAAATTTTGTCAGGCGCGCTCGCTCGACATTTTTCCGGGTGTGGTGACGCCGAGTGAGGTGCAGCGCGCGTGGAACCTTGGGCTGCGCGCAGTGAAGTTTTTTCCGGCCGGTCTTTCCGGCGGCGTACCGATGCTGAAAGCGCTCTCGTCGGTCTTCCGCGACATGAAGTTCATGCCGACCGGGGGCGTCTCCGCCGCCAACCTCAAAGAATTTTTGAGCGTTCCTTCGGTTGTCGCCTGCGGCGGAAGCTGGCTGACGCCGCAAAAGGAAATCGACGCCGGAAACTTCGATGCCGTCAAGCAGTTGTCGCGCGAGGCGCTATCCATCGCCCGCGAGGCGCGAAGCTGAGGCATCATCGGCGCGGAAACAGATATTTACAAAAAGGGAAGCGACGCCATGGGAAAAGCATATTCAATGAACCGGCGGCGCGTTCTGGCGAACGGTTTGGCCGCGAGCGCGCTTTTGTCTTCCAATGCATTTGGCGCACAGTCCGCAGATCGTCCCGTTGCGATGACCGCTCACGGTCCGGTTCGCGGTTACAAAACAGCGGGCGTCAATGTCTTCAAAGGCGTGCGCTATGGCGCCGACACGGGAACCCTGCGTTTTGAAAAGCCTGCGGCGCCGGCTCCGTGGACGGAAGCCGCCGATGCTGTTGAATATGGCGCCGCCTGTCCGCAGCGCGGCGACAGCGAATCCATGAGCGAGGATTGCCTGTTCCTCAATGTCTGGACGCCGGCGCTCGCCGATGGCGGTGCGCGTCCGGTCATGGTGTACTTCCATGGCGGCGCATACAATTCTGGTTCGGGTTCGCACCCGATGTATGACGGCGCCAATCTCGTCAATCAGGGCGATGTGGTGGTCGTCACTGTCAATCACCGACTCAATGCTTTTGGTTATCTCTATCTGCCATTGCTGAGCGGCGGCGCGCTTGCGGACTCCGGCAACGCCGGCATCTGGGATCTGGTGCTGGCGCTCGAATGGGTGCGCGATAATGCGGCGGCGTTCGGCGGCGATTCCTCTCGCGTGATGGTGTTCGGGCAATCGGGCGGCGGCGCGAAAATCGCGACGATGATGGCGGCGCCGGCCGCAAAAGGGTTGTTCCATTCCGCCGCGACCATGAGCGGCCAGCAGGTCACCGCTTCGGGGCCGCTCAATGCAACGAAGCGGGCGGAGGCGTATCTTGATGCGCTGTCAATCGCGCCGGGCGATATTGCGGCGCTGAAAGCCGCGCCTGTCGACCGGCTGGTCGAAGCGCTGTCGATCAGCGATCCGGTCAATCCCGATCTCGGTCTTTATTTCGGGCCGGTGCTCGATGAACGGTTTTTGACGCGTCATCCGTTCTGGCCGGATGCGCCTGCGCAGTCGGCGGCGATTCCGATGATCCTCGGCAACACCCATGACGAAACGCGCAATCTCATCGGCGGGCGCGAGCCCGATGCGTTCGAGATGGACTGGGAAGCGCTGCCCGACCGGCTGACGCAGCATATGCGCGCGGACATTCTGCCGGGCGAAGTGGTTGAAACCTATCGCCGCACCTATCCGGATTATTCGGCGGCGGATGTTTTCTTTGCGGCGACGACGGCGGGCAGGTCCTGGCGCGGACAGGTCGAGGAATCCGACGCGCGGGCGCGGCAAGGCGCGCCCACATGGGTGTATCAGATGGATCTCGGATCACCGAAGGATGGCGGAAAATGGGGCGCGCCGCACGCCTTCGACATACCGCTCGCTTTCGGCACACTCGGCGCCGAAGGCTCCATCACCGGCACGGGCCGCGATGCGCGCCGCGTTTCCGATCAACTGAGCCATGCGTTTATCAACCTGGCGCGCAATGGCGATCCCAATCATAGCGGATTGCCGCAATGGGATCAGCATACCTTGCCTGATCGCCAGACCATGGTGTTCGATGCAAAAACCCGGCTGGTGAACGATCCGCGCAAGGAAGAACGGGAACTGTTTGCAAAAACGCCGTTCATTCAGTGGGGCACTTAAGCCGCGAAGGCTGCGCTCAGCCGAGCTTGTAGGCTTTCTTCACCAGACGGTAAGCGAGTTCGTGTGCGACTGCGTGGGCGTCATCAAGCGAAAGCCTGTGTTCGCAAACGAGCCGCGCCAGAAACGAGCAATCCACGCGCCGGGCGACATCATGGCGCGCCGGGATCGACAGGAACGCGCGCGTATCGTCATTGAAGCCGACCGTGTTGTAAAAGCCTGCCGTCTCCGTGGTCTGTTCGCGAAAACGGCGCATGCCTTCCGGGCTGTCATGGAACCACCAGGCCGGGCCAAGTTTCAGCGCCGGATAATGCCCGGCGAGCGGCGCCAGTTCGCGCGCATAGGCGGTCTCATCCAGCGTAAAGACGATGACCGAAAGCTTCGGGTCATTGCCAAAGCGGTTGAGCAGCGGGCGCAGCGCATTCACATAACCGGTCTGCGTCGGAATATCCGCGCCCTTGTCGCGGCCATAATGATCGAACAGCCAGCGATTGTGATTGCGGAACGAGCCGGGATGAATTTGCAGCACCAGCCCGTCATCGAGGCTCATCTGCGCCATTTCCGTGAGCATCTGCGCGCGGAACAGTTCTGCGTCTGCCGCGTCTGCGTTACCGGCAACCACCTTGGCGAACAGTTTCTCACATTCGGCAGAGGGAAGGTCCGCCGTTTGCGCAGTCGGATGGCCGTGATCGCTGGATGTCGTGCCGATGTCGATGAAGGCGGCGCGGCGCACGCGATGCGCGGCGAGATAACCTTGCCACGACCGCGCATCTTCACCGCTGATGGCTGAAAATTCGTCGAGCGCCGATTGAAAGTCTTCATGCTCAGGATCGATGACGGGATCGGGGCGGTAGGCGGAGATTACCTTGCCGCTCCAGTCTGAGGCTTTGATTTTCCTGTGATGGGCGAGGGGGTCGTTCGGCCCTTCGGTGGTGGCGAGCAATTCGATGTTGAACGCATCGAACAAGGCGCGCGGGCGAAACGCTTCGGTCTTCAGCGCGCTGTCAATGATGTCATAGTAAGCGTCAGCCGTTTCAGCATCGAGCCGGACATCGATGCCGAACACTTTGTTGAAAACATGATCGAGCCAGAGTTGCGACGGCGTGCCGCGAAAGAGAAAGTAATTCTCCGCGAACAGCCGCCATGCGTCGCGCGGATCGGCGTCTGACGGTCCCTTGCGCGAGCCGACGCCGAGACGATCCAATGACACGCCCTGACTGTAGAGCATGCGAAACAGATAATGATCGGGCGCGAGGATCAGCTCGGCCGGGTTGGAAAAGGGCGCGTTCTCCGAAAACCAGGAGGGGTCCGTATGACCGTGCGGGCTGATGATGGGCAGGGCCGCGACAGCATCGTAAAGCTCGCGGGCGACGGCCCGCTGGGCCGGATCGGCCGGAAACAGCCGGTCGTCATGCAAAGCCAGTGGTTTGGCCATGGTTCCTCCCATATCGCCGCAAAACCCGGTTAGAATGCGCCGAAAAGCGCCCTTGCGGAATTTATGACACCGGTTACCATAGAAACCGGACAATGAAAATATCGAGCTCCGGCAACCACCGGCGCCGCCAGGAAACGACCAGGGAGCGAATGACCGAATGACGGTCCTCGACCGCGTGAAAGCGCCTTCAGCGCTGCAGATCAACGCCGCCGACAATGTCGCCGTGCTGATCGCGCCTGCGCAGAAAGGCGACGTGATCTCCCTGAATGGCGTTCAGATCGCCATGCGCGCGCCGGTGGCCGCCGGTCACAAGACCGCGCTGCGCCTGATTGCGGCGGGGGAAGCGGTGATCAAATATGGCGCGGCGATCGGGATCGCGACCGCTGACATAGAGCCGGGCGAGCATGTTCACACGCACAATCTCCGCACGGCGCTCGATGGCGTGGAGACCTACGAGTATTCCGGAAATGCCGGCGCCGCGGCTCAAAGTGAAAACACATCAAGTTTTATGGGCTATCGCCGCGGCGATGGCCGCGTCGGCACGCGCAACGAAATATGGATCATTCCAACTGTCGGATGTGTGGCGAAAACTGCGGAACGCATCGCCGCGCAGGCCAACAAAAATTTGAACGGACGCGTGGATGGCGTGCGCGCCTTCGCGCATCCGTTTGGCTGCTCACAGCTTGGCGACGATCTTGACGGCACGAGAAGCATCCTCGCGGCGCTTGGCGGTCATCCCAATGCCGGCGGCGTGGTGTTTATCGGGCTTGGTTGCGAGTCGAACCAGCTCGACAAGCTGATCTCATCGGCAACCTCTCTGAACCCAGAGCGGCTGCGAACAGTCCGTTCGCAGCAGGTGACTGACGAATATGAAGCGGGGCTCGAAGCCGTTGAAGCCTTGCTGGAGATTTGCAGCGCCGATAAACGCGAAGAATGTTCCGCTGCGAACCTTGTGATCGGCGTTAAATGCGGCGGTTCCGACGGGTTCAGCGGTTTGACGGCCAATCCGCTGGTGGGACGCATGACGGACAGGGTGACAGCGGCAGGCGGCGCGGCGATCCTGACGGAGATTCCTGAAATTTTCGGCGCGGAAAAACCCTTGCTCGCGCGCTGCGCCAATCGCGATGTGTTCGATGCGCTGGTCCGAGTGGTGAACGATTTCAAATCCTATTTTCTAGATCACAATCAACCGATCTATGAAAATCCGTCCCCCGGCAATATCGCCGGCGGCATCACCACCCTGGAAGAGAAATCGCTCGGCGCCGTACAGAAAGCGGGAACGCGCGCGGTTGTCAGTGATGTCATCCGTTATGGGGAGAGCGCATCAAAAAAGGGACTCACCATATTGGAGGCGCCGGGCAATGACGCCGTTTCCTCCACGGCGCTGACCGCAGCGGGCGCAACCATCATTCTGTTCACCACCGGGCGCGGCACGCCGCTCGGTTTTCCGGCGCCGACCATCAAGATTGCATCGAACAGCGCGCTTGCCGCGCAGAAACCGCGCTGGATTGATTTCGACGCCGGCGCCGTTCTTGAGGGCGTATCTGCTGACGAAGCAGGGGAGGCGCTTTGGCGAAAAGTGCTGGAGGTCGCCAGCGGCGCGCCAGCCCGCAATGAAGAAAATGACGAGCGCTCCATCGCGATCTGGAAGCGGGGCGTTACCTTATGAACGCCGCCGCCATCGCCTTGAACACAACCAATCTTTCCCGGCTCGATCCAGCGCGCATTGCGACGCCGGATTATGCGCGCGAGGATATCCGCACGGGCGTTTTGCATCTTGGCCCCGGCGCCTTTCACCGGGCGCATCAGGCGGATTATTTCGACCAGTTGCTGGCGCGCGATCCGCGCTGGGGAATTGCCGGCGTTTCCTTGCATAGCGGCGCGGTCGCCGAAGCGCTTGCAGCGCAGGACGGGCTCTACACGCAGGCGATTCTCGATGAGGACATCCGTTACCGGGTGATCGGCGCGGTGCAGGCGGTGATCCGTTCAAGCGATGTGCGGTTTCGTCTTCTGCAATCGGCGCCATCGATCAGGCTGATCACGCTGACGATCACGGAAAAAGGATATTGCCTGCGCGGCGACGGCCGGCTCGATGTTGATCACCCCGATATCGCCGCTGATTTGCGTTCGCCGCGCGCGCCGCGCAGCGCCATTGGCTGGCTCGTTGAAGCCTTGCGCGTGCGTTTTGACGCTGGAACGTCCATCCCCGATATTTTGAGTTGCGATAATCTGTCCGGCAATGGCGACAAGCTACGGCAGGCGGTGGTGGATTTTGCCGCTGCTATAAATCGCGATCTCTCCTTGCACATCGAAGATCAGGTGCGTTTCCCGAATTCCATGGTGGATTCGATCACGCCCGCGACGGACGATGCGCTGCGCGAACGCGTCGCGCGGGAAGCAGGCGTCGATGATCGCTGGCCGATCCAGCGCGAGGCGTTTACGTCATGGGTGATTGAAGACGCGGTGTCAGCAGACTTTCCCGATCTCGAGTCCGTGGGCGCGGTGATGACGCCGAATGTCGCCGCCCATGAACGCGCCAAGCTGCGCTTGCTGAACGGCGCCCATTCGACGCTTGCCTATCTGGGGCTGGGGCGCGGTCATGCAAGCGTCGCCGAAGCCATGAACGATCCTGCGCTCGGCGCGGTCATCAGCGAGATGATGAAGCAGGAGATTGCGCCGAGCATCGCGGCGCCGTCAGGGCTTGATCTTGACGACTACCGCCGCTCCCTGCTGGCGCGGTTTCGAAATCCTTCCATCGTTCACAAGCTCTCACAGATCGCCTGGGACGGATCGCAGAAACTGCCGATCCGCATTTTGGGAACCATCGCCGATAATCTGAAGGCCGGGCGTTCAATAGCGCGGCTGAGCCTCGGCGTAGCGGCGTGGATGCGATTTGTGCGCAGAAGCGCGGTCGAGGGCGCCGAGATCACCGATCCCATGGCGGCGGAATTAAAAGCGATTGGCCGCGCCTGCCGCGATGAAGCGCGCCATGATTGCGCATTGTTTTTTGAACGGACCGGAATCTTCCCCGAGGCGTTGCTGCGCGATCACCGGTTCGTAAACGCCGTGCAATCGGCTTATGAGCAATTGACAGGAGACCGGGCCGACGCAGGGTTTGAAAAGGCGGTGGGACTATGACGGTGAATTTGCTGGCGCCCGTCAGCAGGCGGATGATTCTGGCAGGATCGGCGGCGCTGGCGGCCGGATGCGGGCGCGGCGGCGCGCGGCCTTTCTATTCCAACGACACGCACCCGGAAGAATACCCGACGGTCCAGGCGGTCAAGGAAATGGCGCGGCTGTTGCGCGAGCGAACAGACGGCCGCCTCGACATCAAGATTTTCGCCGGCGGACAACTGGGTTCGGAGCGCGACACGCTGGAGATCACCACCTTTGGCGGCCTCGATATGAACCGGGTCAATCTGGCGCCGTTGAATTCCATCGAGCCGCTGACGGCGATCCCGTCATTGCCGTTCCTTTTCCGCTCGACCGATCACATGCGCCGCTCGCTCGACGGTGCGCCGGGCGAGCGCATCCTCGCCTCGCTCGAACCGCACGGGCTAATCGGCCTTTGCTATTATGATTCCGGCGAGCGCTCTTTTTACAATACGCGCAAGCCGATCCTCACGCCAGACGACATGCAGGGCATGAAAATCCGCGTGCAGAATTCCGATCTCTATGTAGCGATGATCAAGGCGCTTGGCGCCGATGCGACGCCCATGTCGCTGGGCGAGGTTTATCAGTCACTGGTGCAGGGCGTCATCGACGGCGCCGAAAACAACTGGCCATCTTATGAGTCAGGGCGCCATTTCGAAGCGGCGCCCTATTACAGCCTGACCCGGCATGTCATGGCGCCGGAAGTGCTGGTGATGTCGGCGTCGCGCTGGCGCAAACTGCCCGAAGAAGACCGCGTCATCGTCAAAACCGCTGCGAAAGATTCCGTGCCTTATATGCGCGCGCTCTGGGACAAACGGGTTGACGATGCGCGCGCGCGCCTGCTGGCGGCGGGCGTCGAGGCGAATGAAGTCTCCGACCTTCAGCTTTTCATCGACCGCATGCGCCCGGTCTGGGAGCGGTTCGTGGTGACGCAGGAACAAAAACAACTGGTGCAGGACATTGAGGAAATGGCGGGCGCATGATCGAACAGCTTTCAAAACTCACCCACGCCGCCGCGGATCTGCTGCTGAAAGCAGCGGGCGTCGGGCTGGTGGTGATGACCGCCATTGTCGGCTGGCAGGTTTTCGGCCGCTATATCATGAACTCCAGCCCGTCCTGGTCCGAGCAGGCGTCGCTGACCTTGATGATCTGGTATGTCTGTTTCGCCGCCGCCGCCGGCGTCCGCGAGGGCTTTCACATTCGCATCGTTGCGCTGGAAAGCGCAGCGCCGCCCGCCGCCGCGCGGATGATGCGCATCGCGTCAAATCTTGTGGTCGCCATTTGCGGGATCGCCATGCTGGTATGGGGCGGGGCGCTGGTTGAGCGCACCTGGGAGCATGTGATTCCTTCGCTCGGGCTGCCGCGTGGGCTCGCCTATCTCGGCATGCCCATCGCCGGGCTGCTGATCTTCCTGTTTTCGCTGGAGCGCGTGCTGGAGGAAGTGCGCGGCGTGGCGATCAAGGACGAGGAGGATCCGAGATGGAGCTAACGATCCTCGTCCTGACGCTGCTGGTGCTGCTTGCCATCGGCACGCCGGTCGCCTTTGCGCTGCTCGGCGCGTCCATGGCCGCCTTCATCGCCATGGATATTCCACTCATTGTCGTCTTTCAGCGCGTTGCCGCGGGCATGAGCGTGTTCACCCTGATGGCGATTCCGTTTTTCATCTTCGCCGGCGATCTTATGTATCGCTCCGGCATTGCGCAACGATTGGTCGAAGTCGCGGAGGCCATGTTCGGGCGGTCGCGCGGCGGGCTCGGGCAGGTGACGGTCGGCGCCTCGACCCTGTTCGGCGCCGTATCGGGTTCGGCCATCGCCAGCGCCTCGGCCATGGGCTCGACCCTGATGCCGCTGATGAAAGAAAAGGGCTATGATGGCGACTACGCCGTTAATGTCACCGTGACGGCGGCGATTGTCGGTCTCTTAATTCCGCCATCGCATAACATGATCATCTATGCGGCGGCTACGGGCACCGGCGTTTCCATCGGCGATCTGTTTCTGGCCGGGATCATTCCCGGCGTGCTGACGGCGGCGCTGTTGATGTTTGTGGCGTGGCTTGTCGCGGTCAAACGCGGCTACCCGCGCGGAACATTTCCCGGCTGGCGCGCTTTCGTGAAAGCGTTTGCATTGGCGATCCCCGGCTTGATGGCGGCGGTGATCATCATGGGCGGGATTTTGAGCGGCGTCTTCACCGCCACGGAATCCTCCGCCATCGCTGTCATCTACACGATCCTCGTCAGCACGCTGGTTTACCGGTCGCTCGGCTGGAATAAATTCGCCGAGGCCGCGATCCAGTCGGTGAAGATCACTGCCATGGTGCTGCTGATCATCGGCGCGGCGACGGCGTTCGGCTATGCGCTGGCGATTCTCGAAACGCCGACGCAGCTCGCCAATTTGATTACGACGGCGACCGACAATCCGATTATCATCCTGCTGATCATCAACATCATGCTGCTGCTGCTCGGCACGTTTATGGACATGTCGCCGCTGATCGTCATCACAACGCCGATCCTGTTGCCGGTGGTGCAGGAGATCGGCATGGACCCGGTGCATTTCGGCATCATTATGATGCTCAATCTCGGCATTGGTCTCGTCACGCCGCCGGTCGGCTCGGTGCTGTTCGTCGGCGCGGCGGTCGGCAAGGTGCCGGTGGAAACAGCGGTGAAAACCATCTGGCCATTCTACGGCGCACTCATCGCCGCCTTGCTGGTCATCACCTATGTGCCGGCGGTTTCATTGTGGCTGCCGGGCCTGTTCAATTAGGAAACGGCGTATGCTCCGCATCAATCGCAGACATTTTTTTGCTGCAGCCGGCGCTGCGCCGCTCGCCGCCTGCGCCCGGGAAACGCAATCGGAAAATGGCGGCGAAACCTCCTTGCTGGTCGACCTTGAACGCGACCCTGATTTTGACATCGGCCTCTGGCCCAATGGCGCCCCCGGCGGGGAGGGCGTCAGCGTTGAAGAAACTATCGTGCATCGTGACAATGCGTTCGGGCTTGTCGATCGCGCGGCCCATAATGTGACGCGCCCGGCGCTCAGCGTTTTTCGCGCGAACGAACCGGATGGTTCGGCGATCCTGATCATTCCCGGCGGCGGCTACAAATGGGTGGTGATCGACAAGGAAGGGTTCGAGGGCGCGCGTCTGTTCTCGCGGCAGGGCGCTTGCGTTTATGTCTTGTCGCACCGGCTGCCGCATCAGGGCTGGGCGGCGGGGCCAGATGCGCCACTGCAGGATGCGCAGCGTGCCATGCGGTTGATCCGCGCGCGCGCATCAGAAGACGGCGTCGATCCCGGCCGGATTGCCTTGATGGGATTTTCCGCCGGCGGTCATCTCGCCGGCTCGCTTAATGCGCGGTTCGATGCGGAGGTGTATGCGCCGGTGGATGCAGCCGATGAACACTCTGCGCGGCCTGATTTCACCGCACTGATCTATCCCGTCGCCACCTTGCGCAAGCCGTTCACCCATCAAAGCACCAGCGAAAACATGGTCGGCGCCGCGCCTGCCGAGACGTTGCTTGCGAAATACTCGCTGGAATCTTCGGTGCGGCCCGGCATGCCGCCGACATTCCTGATGCACGCCGCCGATGATGACGCCGTGCCGGTTGAAAATTCACTGCAGTTGTTTGCAGCGCTCAAGGCGCAATCGATTCCGGCGGCGATGCACATTTTCGAAAAGGGCGGCCACGGCTTCGGCTTGCGCGGCATTGACGACACGCCGCTCCGCGCCTGGCCGGAATTGTTCTGGCGCTTCGGCGCGGCGCATGGCGTGTTCAGGAACGCGGACTGGCGCGAAACTCACTGAACGCCTTTTGGGGCGGGGTAGCTCAGTTGGGATGATGTCGCTTAGAGTCAAAGTGGACATTTGGGTCCGAGCAGAAAGCCTTATCTGCGGTCTCGACAAGAGCATGTATTTTGTGAATCATCTAAACATGGAAACAAACTCAGATGCAGAGCGTGATACAATCGCTTGGTTTCGTGTTGGCATCGTTGCTACATCTGCTGTATTAGGATTAGCACTTTTTATTTCAGGCGCTCGCATAGCCTCATATGTCTTTCTTGGTTACGCACTGTTTGGCGCCACTGTGATGATTATTTTTAAGACTTGGCGTTCGAGCAGTGAGGTAGACAAGGTTAATAAGAGTAACTTGAAGCGAATGATTCGAAATACTCCACGCGGCATTTTGCGTTTCGTTTTGGGACACTTAGCTTTCTTGGTCGTTCTAGCTATCGGATTAGTCCCAGTATTTTTAATCTCTAATGAATTTTTTCGTGAGTACGAGCCATTTTGGATTGCGTACATTTTTTTCATAGTAGGCGTCTCGATTGGGGTCTTTTTTTTGGTTGGCGGTTTCGCAAAAAACATTCGTCAAATCATTTCAGACGTAAAGGCGATTCGAAATGCTGCTCGCATAGCGAAGGATCGCCGCGCCAAAGAATAATTCAATTAAAAATGAGCACTGACGGATTAGCAAAAACAGGCGTTTGCTTTCTTACTTTTTTAGTCCGTCCCATAGTTGTTCAATCGCGGAAAAAACGGCAGCCTCTTCCACACTAGCGACTCGCCACGCTTTACGCGTGGCGTCCATCACCGGAACCATCCTCAGTCGCAGCATTTGCTGAAATGGCGGGAGCTGGACCCCACGCATAAAGCGTGGGGAGTCGGATGCTGGACAATAAATCCGCATCATCTCTTCATCCTGAGGAGCAAAAATCCTTCGTCCTTCGAGACGCATTCATTTCATGAACGCCCTCAGGATGAAGGATTTTTGCGTCTCGAAGGGCGATGATGCGGATTTATGGCCGCAGCGCTACAGCCGCGTCTGCAGTTTGTGCCCCGGACGGTAATAGAGCTTCATCGTGGTGATGTAGCGGCCTTCATTCCAGGTGGTGCGGTCGATGGTGAACAGCGCGTCGCCCTCGCGCGCTTCCAGCGCCGCCGCTTCCATGGCGCCGGCGGGGCTCGCGGAAAAAGTCACGTCGCCGCTGGAATAGGGCACTTGCCGCAGCAACCATTCATTGGCGCTGACTTTGTCCAGCGGCGCGTCGAGAATACCCGGCGCGGCGTCGAGATTGACCCAGCGATCCTCAAAAGCGTGCGGATGTCCTTCCGCAAGATGCACCGTCTGCAGGCGCAGGACTTTCGCGCCGGTTTTGAGATGCAGGCGCGCGGCGATGAAATCCGGCGCGGCGCTGATCTCGCGGGCCATCACATGGGCGCGATAGGCGCGGCCGGTCGCCTCGACCTCGTGGCGGATGATCGGGATGTCGAACTGTGCGCGTTTGGTCGGCAAATCTTTGACGCGCGTACCGGCGCGACGCTTGCGTTCGATGAGCCCGTCATCGGCGAGGGTCTGCAGCGCGCGGTTCACCGTGGTGCGCGAGCATTGATATTCTTCCGCAAGGCCGACCTCGCCGGGCATCAGCGAACCGGGCGGCCACTCGCCCGACGCAATGCGCTCGCGGATCGCCTCGCGGATGGAATGGTGATTGCGCTCGTTCACAAGTCAGCCCGCAGCCGCGCCATGGTCTTGTTGAAACGCGCGGCGATGGCCTCGCGTTTGATGTGGCGCCCGTCTTTCACCACATGCCGGCCCGCCGCCCAGACATCGCTCACTTGTGTGTCGCCGCCGGCGAACACCCACGCATCGAGTGCGCGGTCGCCGGAAAGCCCGGCGATCACCGGATCGTCCATGTCGAGGGCAAAGAGATCGGCGAGCGCGCCGGGTTCAATCCGGCCCGCGTCGCGGGCGAGGGCTTGCGCGCCGCCGCTTGCTGCATGTTCCAGCATGGCGCGGCCGCAGGATTTGTCGGCTGTCGCCAGCACCGCGCGCTCGCGGTCGCGCAGGCGCTGCGAATGTTCGAGCGTGCGGAGTTCCTCGGCCAGCGAAATGCGGATGTTGGAATCCGATCCGATGGCCAAGCGCCCTCCGGCGCCCAAATATTTCCGCGCCTCGAAAATTCCGTCGCCGAGATTGGATTCAGTGATCGGGCAGGCAGCGACAACCGCGCCGGATCTGGCGACATTGTTGATTTCGCTGCCGGTCATCTGCGTGGCATGGACCAGCACCCAGCGCGTATCAATGTTGGCGTTGTCGAGCAGCCATTCCACCGGCCGCGCGCCGAGATGGGTCACTGCTTCCTCGACTTCGCCGACCTGTTCAGCAGCGTGAATATGCACAGGCGCTTTCGGATTGAGCGACGCGGCGAAGTCGAGCGCTTCTTTATCGACTGCGCGCAGCGAATGCGGCGCAACACCAAGCTGCGCGTCAGCAGGCATGGCGTTCAGGGAATTATTCGCCGCTTCAATGAGCCCCGCGAACTGGTTGAGCGTGCAGCCGAAGCGGCGCTGTCCGCCGGCGAGGGCGCGGCAATCCATGCCGCCGCGCATGTAGAGAACGGGAAGGTGCGTGTAGCCGATGCCGGTGTCTTTCGCCGCAGCGAAAATGCGTTCGGCGAGTTCGCCCGGATTGTCGTAAGGCGTTCCGTCCGCCTGATGATGCAGATAATGAAACTCGCCAATGGCGGCAAAGCCCGATTCGAGCATTTCCATTTGAACTTGTGCGGCGATGGCTTCGATATCGTCCGGCGTCAGTCGCTCGACGAAATGATACATGAGCGCGCGCCAGGTCCAGAAATCATCGCGCGGATTCTTCGCGCCGCGATATTCGGTGAGGCCCGCCATGGCCCGCTGGAAGGAATGAGAGTGTGCGTTGCCCAGCGCGGGCAGGAGCGCGCCGACAGAAATGGTGGCGTCTTTCGCGCCGTCACCGATGGCGGCGATGCGGCCCGCCGCGTCGATCTCGACGGTCTGGTCGCGCCGCCAGCCTTGGGGCGTCAGGACTTCCTTTGCGAAAATTCTCTTTTGGGCCAATCTTGCGCTCCTGGCTAATATGTGCATACATAATAGCCAATAACCTGTACATATCAAGCGGCAAATTGAGGCCGCACCCTGATTTGAGGCTGAGATGACGATTAAACTGACGCCAGGCGCCATGAGCCTCGCCGCGCTTGAAACGCTCACTCGCGAGGCGGCGCCGTTCCAGCTCGACCGCGCGGCGAGACCGGCGATTGATCGGTCTGCGGAGCAAATCGCCAAGGCGGCGGCGGGTGTTGATCCGGTTTACGGCGTCAATACCGGTTTTGGAAAACTCGCCTCGGTGCGCATTGGGCATGGCGACATCGCGCAACTTCAGCGCAATCTGATTTTATCGCACAGCGCCGGAACCGGCGCGCCTTTGTCAGCGCAAGTCACGCGGCTCGTCATGGCGCTGAAATTATTGTCACTCGGTCGCGGCGCGTCGGGCGTTCGCTGGGCGGTGATCGAACAAATTGAAAGGTTCATCGCCGCCGATGTCATTCCGGTGATTCCGGCGCAGGGCTCGGTCGGGGCCTCCGGCGATCTGGCGCCGCTGGCGCATATGACCACGGTGTTGCTCGGCGAAGGCGAGGTGTTTCATCGCGGCGTGCGCAAATCCGCGCGCGAAGCGCTGGCGGCGGAGAACATCGAGCCGCTGGTTTTGTCAGCGAAAGAAGGACTGGCGCTGATTAACGGCACGCAGGTCTCGACGGCGCTTGCCTTGTCGGCGCTCTATGATTCATGGCGGTTGGCGCTGGCGTCGATCACCACCAGCGCGCTCTCTGTCGAAGCGGCCATGGGCACGGCCGCGCCATTTCATCCGGACATTCATTCCCTGCGCGGTCATCGCGGCCAGATCGAAACCGCGCAGCGCCTGCGCGAATTGCTGAACGGGTCCGAGATCATCACCAGCCATATTGAGGGCGACGAGCGCGTGCAGGATCCATATTGCCTGCGCTGCCAGCCGCAGGTCGCCGGCGCCTGTCTCGATGTGCTGCGGCAGGCGGCCAGGACGCTCGAAACTGAAGCCAACGCCGTCACCGACAATCCGCTGGTGTTGAGCGACGGCCAGATCGTTTCCGGCGGTAACTTCCATGCCGAACCCGTCGCCTTCGCCGCCGACCAGATCGCCATCGCTTTGTCGGAAATCGGTTCAATCTCGCAGCGCCGCGTCGCGCTGCTCGTTGATCCTGCACTGAGCTACGGATTGCCGGCGTTCCTGACGCCGAAGCCGGGGCTGAATTCCGGGTTGATGATCGCGGAAGTGACGTCCGCTGCATTGATGAGCGAGAACAAGGCGCTCTCCAATCCGCGCTCGGTCGATTCAACGCCGACATCGGCAAATCAGGAAGACCATGTCTCCATGGCCTGTCATGCGGCGCGGCGCCTGCATGAAATGAATGACAATCTCGCTGGCATTATTGCGGTCGAAGCCATGGCCGGCGCGCAAGGCGTTGAGTTCCGCGCGCCCTTGCAGACCAGCGCGACCTTGAAAGACGTGGTCGCCGCGATCCGCGAACACTGCGCGACGCTTGGCGACGACCGCATCCTGTCGGAAGACATCGCGGCGCTGAAACTGCTGGCGCTCAAAACCACGCGCCTTTGCGACCACAAGGCGCTGTCGCCCTTAACGCTGGGCGCGACATGACTCCCGTCATCGTTATAGAAGGCAAGGGACCGGTGATTCTTGGCCAGCCGCATAGCGGCGTTTTTGTTCCTGACGCGATCAAGGCGCGGCTGAACGAACGCGGCCGCATGCTTGCCGATACGGACTGGCATGTTGACCGGCTGTATGACGGGCTGCTGTCCGGCGCCACTATCGTACGCGCGAATTTCCATCGCTATGTGATCGACGCCAATCGTGATCCGTCCGGCGCCAGCCTCTATCCGGGCCAGAACACGACCGGCCTGGTGCCGCTCACCGATTTCGACGGCGAGGCGATCTGGAATCAAGCGCCGGAGCCCAAAGAGACAGAGCGGCGGCGTATCGAATTTCACGCGGCCTATCATCTGGCGCTGGCGGCGGAGATCGATCGTGCGCGCGACGCCCATGGCGTTGCGGTCCTTTACGACTGCCATTCGATCCGCTCGCACATTCCTTATCTCTTCGATGGAAGATTGCCGGACCTCAATATCGGCACGAATAATGGCGCGACTTGTGCGTCGGCGCTCGAGGCGGCGGTTGCAGATGCATGTGCGGAATCTCAATTCACTTATGTGGTGAATGGCCGTTTTCGCGGCGGTTGGACCACGCGTCATTACGGACAGCCGCAAGAGGGCGTTCACGCGATTCAGATGGAGATTGCGCAAAGCGCATACCTCGAAACCGAAGACGCGCCTTTCTCTTATAGCGAAACCAAAGCCGCAAAATTGCGCGGCGTTTTGAAAACCATTCTGGAGCGCGCCGAAGAAATTGCGCTCAGCGGAAAACTGAACGGAGCCGAATGATGATCGACAGACTGGCGAACAAGCGCGATGTGAAAAGCCCGACGGGGACAGAACTCAACTGCCTGTCATGGACGACGGAAGCGCCGTTCCGCATGCTGCACAACAATCTCGACCGCGAAGTGGCGGAAAATCCCGACGAACTCGTGGTCTATGGCGGCATTGGCCGCGCCGCGCGGACATGGAACGACTTCGACGCCATCGCCGGCACGCTGAAAACCCTGCGCGAGGATCAGACTTTGCTGGTGCAATCCGGCAAGCCGGTCGGCGTCTTTGAGACCCATAAGGATGCGCCGCGCGTCCTGATCGCCAATTCCAATCTCGTGCCGCACTGGGCGACCTGGGATCATTTCAGCGAGCTCGATAAAAAAGGCCTGATGATGTATGGCCAGATGACGGCGGGCTCGTGGATCTATATCGGCACGCAAGGCATCGTTCAGGGTACGTATGAAACCTTTGTTGAAGCCGGGCGCCAGCATTACAAGGGCGACCTAAAAGGCAAATGGATCCTGACCGGCGGGCTCGGCGGCATGGGCGGCGCGCAGCCACTGGCGGCCGTCATGGCCGGCGGCTGTTGTCTTGCCGTCGAATGCAATCCGGACTCCATCGATTTTCGCCTGCGCACGCGTTACGTCGATGAACGCGCTGACACGCTCGACGAAGCGCTGGCCATGATCGAGCGTTGGACAAAAGCAGGCGAGGCGAAATCCGTCGGCCTGCTCGGCAACGCAGCGGAAATTTTCCCGGAGATCGTAAAACGCGGCGTCCGCCCAGACATGGTGACCGACCAAACCTCGGCCCATGATCCGGTGAACGGGTATCTGCCGCTCGGCTGGACCATGGGCGAGTGGCGCGAAAGGCGCGAAAGCGATCCAAAGGCGGTGGCGAAAGCCGCGCGCGCCTCGATGAAAATTCAGGTTCAGGCGATGCTCGATTTCTGGAATGCCGGCGTGCCGACCCTCGACTATGGCAACAACATTCGCCAAATGGCGCTCGAAGAGGGCCTCGAAAACGCGTTCGATTTTCCGGGCTTCGTACCGGCCTATATCCGCCCGCAATTCTGCAAGGGCATTGGTCCGTTCCGCTGGGCGGCGCTGTCGGGCGATCCGGAAGACATTTACCGAACGGATGCAAAGGTCAAAGAACTGCTCCCCGACAATGCGCATCTGCATAACTGGCTCGACATGGCGCGCGAGCGCATTGCGTTTCAGGGTTTGCCGGCGCGCATCTGCTGGGTGGGCTTGGGCGATCGTCACCGTCTGGGTCTCGCTTTCAACGAGATGGTGGCGAAGGGCGAATTGAAAGCGCCGGTGGTGATCGGCCGCGATCACCTCGACTCAGGCTCGGTCGCCAGCCCCAATCGCGAGACGGAAGCGATGAAGGACGGTTCCGACGCCGTCTCTGATTGGCCGCTCTTGAACGCCTTGCTCAACACCGCCTCCGGCGCGACCTGGGTCTCGCTGCATCATGGCGGCGGCGTCGGCATGGGTTTTTCACAACATGCCGGCATGGTGATTGTCGCCGACGGCACCGAAGACGCCGCGCGCCGGTTAAAGCGCGTCCTGTGGAACGATCCGGCGACCGGCGTCATGCGCCATGCGGACGCCGGTTACGAAGATGCAATACAGTGCGCCCGCGACAAACAGCTCAACCTGCCGGGAATTCTTTGAAACCACGGGATTGATTGCCAGGGATTCATGTTTCGCCGCATTGCCTGCCTGCGGAATCGGCGCGAGAATGGGGCCTGAACGAACAAGGACGAAATCGCATGGGGGAATTTCTACACAAGGCGTCTCTGCTTGCGCTCGCCAGCCTTCTGGCGGCGTGCGGCGGATCGCAAGGTAATGGCGGCGCGGAGAGCGATGACGCCGTTGCCGTCAGTCTTAAACCGGCGGTGACGCGCGAAGTCGATCCGGTGGGCGGCAAGCAGCTCTTCGTGGAAAAAGGCTGCGTCATCTGTCACTCGGTGAATGGCGTGGGCGGCAAGGCCGCCCCGGCTCTGGATGCTGAAATCGGTGCGCCGGCGGTTGATCCGCTCGACTTCGCCGCGCGCATGTGGCGGGGCGCTCCGGCGATGATCGAACTGCAGGCAGTGGAACTCGGCTATACGATCTACCTGACCGCAGACGAGCTCGCTGATCTCGCGGCCTTTGCAGCGGATCGCGACGCCCAGAAATCGCTGACGGTGGAGGATCTGCCCGAATCGATTCGTTCCGGGCTTCTCGATGAGCGGTTTTGGGAAATGGAGAACTGGGACGATTATCTCAGCCGCGGCCGGGAAGGCGAGTACGATTCCGAGGCCGGGACGCTGCCGGAAGAGACTGAATAGGCCAATGTGAATCGAGTTAACTCGATTCAAGACCGGTTCGCCGATCCGCGCGCAAATTGCGTTGTCATCTGTGATAAACAACGCGCCGCTGAATCGGATTTTCAGCGCCACAAGCCGAGGGGGCGTTATGGCGTTTCAATCATTTCCTCAACCATCATGCATGGCCATGATCGCAGCGCTCGCGATCGCCGGCTGTGCGACGACGGATCAATCGGCGGGCGATGCTCGGCGATTTACGCAAATCGATGCGCCGCCGCTAACGACCGACCGCGCCAGCACCGGCGGCGTCTCCTATGCCGACATTGACGGCGATGGCGACGCCGATGCGATGATCACCAACGGATATGACGTTTCCTCGTCAACGCCGGAGCCGCAGGACAACAAATTCTACGAAAATCGCGATGGAGTCTTTGTGGCGATGAACCCGGAAGGGCTGATCGATATCAAAGGCTACGGATCGGGCAGCGTCTGGGCCGATTTCGACAATGACGGCGACCTGGACGGGTTTCTTTCGAACCAGCGCGACCAGCGGAATTTTTATGTGGAACAGGCGCCGCCATCCGGCGCCGCGCGTAGATTTCAGTCCATGGAATCGGCGCCGCTGACCACCGATGGCGGGTGGTCCTATTCGGTCGCCGCAGCGGATGCGGATAATGACGGCTATCTTGATGTCTATGTATCGAATGGCGGTCTCGGCCATTCCGGCGTCAATTTCTTCTATCGCAATGATGGCGGCGAGAAATTCATCAAGATCGAAGATCAGCCTCTGGCATCGCAGAACCAGCCCAGCGGCGGCGCGGCGTGGGCCGATTATGACAATGACGGCGATCAGGATCTGATCGTCGCCAATCGCGGGTCAGGCGCCGACCGGGCTCTTGGCCGTCTTGCCCTCTATCGCAATGACGGCGCACTGGCGTTTACCCGCGTCGACAAGGAAGCGTTCGCCGCCGACCCGGAATCGCCCATGTCGGTCGCCTGGGGCGATGTGGATAATGACGGCGATCTCGATCTCTACACCGCCAGCCTCTACGGGCTGGCGAATGCGCTGTTTGAAAATCGCGGCGATGGAACATTCGCGGTGAAGGATGGCGGCGACGCAACCACCGAACCGGGCTTCAGCTATTCCTCCACCTTCGGCGATTTCGACAATGACGGCGACCTCGATCTGGTCGTCGGCAATTGGGGCGCGGTCAGCCAGATTTTCCTCAATGACGGAACCGGCCGCTTCACGCGCCTTGCGACGGACCATTTCCGCTCCTCGATCCATTATGCGGCGACGGTCGCCATCGCCGATACCGATGGCGATGGCGATCTCGATATGCTGGTCGGCAACTGGCCGAATTCGCCGGGCGTAGGGCTCGAAGAAAACGTGCTGATCGAGAATGACTTCGCCCGCGGCGATTGGCTGCGGATCGCACTCGAAGGGACGGCGTCCAACCGGTCCGGCGTCGGAGCGCGGCTCGAACTGCGCTACGTTCAGGACGGCGCGCAGAAATTGCAGATTCGCGAAGTCGCCACCCAGTCCGGCTGGCGCAGCCAGAACGAACTGGTCCAGCATTTCGGCCTCGGCGCAGGCGCGAACGGCCTCGAATTGACCATCCGCTGGCCGTCTGGCGCGGTGCAATCCGTGGATGTGAGCGGCAAAAACCAGACCCTCAAGGTCCGCGAGGCTGACGGCGCCTAGCATCAAGCCGAAATCAGCAGAAACCGGCGGTTTTTGGTCGCGCCGGGATGAATCCGCGTTGCCTTTGACCCCGCACCTTTCTAGGTTCCGCCCCAAATTGCCCGGCTTTTCGGGCGCAAGGCTCTTGAGGAGGCCCAAGCGTGGCGACGCCTGATTTTCTGCTCGACTGGCTGCCGATACTTGTTTTCTTCGGAATCGCGATTGCGCTCGCGATCGGGTTCCTGGTGGCGCCCGTCATCATCGCGCCGAATGCGCCGGACCCGGAAAAGAACTCGACCTATGAATGCGGCTTTAATGCCTTTGACGATGCGCGGATGAAATTCGACGTCCAGTTCTACATCGTCGCCATCCTGTTCATTATCGTCGATCTCGACGTGGCGTTCCTGTTTCCGTGGGCGGTGACGCTGTTCAACCCGGAATTGGGCGCTGACCGCGATTTCCAGATTTTCGCCTTCTGGTCGATGTTCGTCTTCCTCGCCGTCTTCGCCATCGGCTTTTTGTATGAGTGGAAGAAAGGAGCGCTGGAATGGCGGTAGACCAGTCCAAGCTTCCCTATGGGACCGCTGCGCGCGTTGGCGCGCCGGGCTATAACCCGTCGGCGAAAGATCCGTTCTTTGGTGAATTGTCGGATCAACTGGCTGATCGCGGATTCATCACCGCGCCGGCCGATGCGTTGATCAACTGGGCGCGCACCGGCTCCTTGATGTGGATGACCTTCGGGCTCGCCTGCTGCGCCGTTGAAATGATGCAGGCGTCGATGCCGCGCTATGACGTTGAGCGGTTCGGCTTCGCGCCGCGCGCATCCCCGCGCCAGTCGGACGTGATGATCGTTGCGGGTACGCTGACCAACAAGATGGCTCCGGCGCTGCGCAAGGTTTACGACCAGATGCCGAACCCGCGCTATGTCATCTCCATGGGCTCATGCGCGAACGGTGGCGGTTACTATCACTATTCCTATGCAGTGGTGCGTGGCTGCGACCGCGTCGTGCCCGTCGACATCTATGTGCCGGGCTGTCCGCCGACGGCGGAAGCGCTGGTCTACGGCATTCTGCAATTGCAAAAGAAGATCAGGCGGGAGGGGAGCATCGTGCGATGACGACGGCGGGCGTGCTGCTTATCGTTCTCAGCATCCCGATCGGGGTTATTGGGAGCTATTTGCTTACGGATTCGCTCGTCCCTAAATTGTTAGGGTTCGGTTTAATGGGGATCGGTTTCATTCTGGTTGGTCCTCATATGCGCGCGACGATGAAGAAAAAGCGGCAGCAAGCAGATGAATATTGGGATCGACATCCCGGTAACCCTGACAACGCATCGAAAGTTAATTGCGAATAATGTCTGAAGAACCAAAAGTACTGGGCGAGCACGTCGCCGCGAAGGCTTGATTGTGAGGTGACGCATGACTGAAGGTGCGAAAAGCAAAGCTTTGTCACCCACCTGGGGCGACCTTGCTGTCTCGGCGGGTTTCGGCGTGGTGGTTGCAGCCGTCATCCGATTAGCATTCCCGAACATAACAGAATTGGGATTCGCGATTTCGTTCGGTTCTGCGCTTGCAATCTTCTTCTACGCGTATTTTCGGTACAAAAACGCTAAACTTAGAAAAGACCTGGACACAACGAATGTCTGAAGAACTGAAAGAACTGGGCGAGCACATCGCCGCGACGATTGAAAACGACCTGCGCACATGGCGCGTCGAGCATGGCGAGTTGACCATTGACGTGCGCGCCGACCGCATCGTGCCAGTGATGCAGTTCCTGCGCGACGATCCGCTGGCGAAATTTCTGGTGCTGATCGATCTGACCGCCGTCGACTATCCCCAGCGCGCCCAGCGTTTCGACGTCGTCTATCATCTGCTTTCCATGCACAACAACACGCGCATCCGCGTGAAGGCGCAGCTTGGTGAGAACGACACCATTCCGACCGTCACCGGGGTTTACCCCTGCGCCGACTGGTTCGAGCGCGAGGCGTTCGACATGTATGGCGTTGTCTTTTCGGGCCATCCGGACCTCCGCCGCATTCTCACCGATTACGGCTTTGAAGGGCATCCGCTGCGCAAGGATTTCCCGCTCACCGGTCACGTCGAGGTGCGCTACGACGACGAACAAAAGCGCGTCGTCTATGAGCCGGTGAAGCTGGTGCAGGAATACCGCAATTTCGATTATCTCTCCCCGTGGGAAGGCGCGAAATACGTCATTCCGGGCGATGAAAAAGCTACTGAGAAAGGCGCGTAACAATGGCCGATGGTCACGTCTCGCCCGAAGATTCAACGTCGGACGCCTCCAGTCCGCGCAACTTCACCATCAATTTCGGCCCGCAGCATCCGGCCGCCCACGGCGTGTTGCGCCTTGTGCTGGAACTGGACGGCGAGATTGTCGAGCGCGTCGATCCGCATATCGGCCTGCTTCACCGCGGCACCGAAAAGCTGATCGAGCACAAGACCTATCTGCAGGCGATCCCCTATTTCGACCGCCTCGATTACGTTGCGCCGATGAATCAGGAGCACGCCTTCTGCCTCGCGGCGGAAAAGCTGCTCGGCATCGAAGTGCCGAAACGCGCGCAGCATATCCGCGTGTTGTTCTCGGAAATCGGCCGCATCCTCTCGCACATTCTCAACGTCACCACCCAGGCGATGGATGTGGGCGCGCTGACGCCGCCGCTCTGGGGCTTTGAAGAGCGCGAAAAACTGATGGTGTTCTACGAGCGCGCGTCCGGCTCGCGCATGCACGCGGCTTACTTTCGCGTCGGCGGCGTTCATCAGGATTTGCCGCCCGCGCTGATCGATGACATTGACCGCTGGTGCGATCAGTTCCCGCAGAAAATGCGCGATATCGAAACGCTGATCACCGACAACCGCATCTTCAAACAGCGTAATGTCGATATTGGCGTTGTGACCAAGGAAGAGGCCTACGAATGGGGCTTTTCCGGCGTTGTCCTGCGCGGCTCCGGCGTGCGGTGGGATCTGCGCCGCGCGCAGCCCTATGAGTCGTATGACGAATATGAGTTCCAGATTCCCATCGGCAAGAACGGCGACTGCTATGACCGGTATCTCTGCCGCATGGAGGAGATGTATCAGTCCGTTTCCATTATGAAACAGGCGATCGCCAAGCTGCGCGAAACGCCGGGCCCGGTGATGACCACCGATGGCAAGGTCGCGCCGCCCAAGCGCGCCGCCATGAAAGGCTCGATGGAAGCGCTGATCCACCATTTCAAGCTGTACACGGAAGGTTTCCATGTGCCGGCCGGCGAGGTCTATACGGCCGTCGAAGCGCCCAAGGGCGAGTTCGGCGTCTATCTCGTCTCCGACGGCTCGAACAAGCCTTACAAGTGCAAGATCCGCGCGCCGGGCTATCCGCACCTCCAAGCCATGGACTGGATGAACAGGGGCCACATGCTCGCCGACGTCTCCGCCATTCTGGGCTCGCTCGACATTGTCTTCGGCGAGATTGATCGGTAGTATTCCTCAATAAATTTGGGGGCATTCACATGGAACGCTTCGCCATTATTTCGGCAGTTGTCTTGATATTCCACATTTTTGGCAGTTATTCAGCGTCGGCACAGGTGAGTGCCAAAACAATGACCATCTTCGACCCGCCTATTCAAGCTCTTATAGAACCACTAGTCGAGTGCCCATCAACTCATAGATACAATTTCAGGAAGGGTAAAAAACAACCTCCAGGTCCGAAACTGCTCTACGCATGTGCGCCTGATTATCCACAGGAATGTATGAGTGATGCGGATAACCACGAAGTTGTTACGTTATTGCATGATATTGGAGTTGACGGGGTTCCGACGAACTTGCGAATAGTCGAGTCCAGTAATTCATGTCATCATACGGCTGCAGCTCGTTCTCTCGCTGGATGGCGCTTTAACAAAACCAAACGTGGCGCTAGCGATCTGCGCGTGGATGTTCATTTCCAACTCGAAGATTAATAGGTTTGTTGGAACATCTTTCTGAGTAGTAGGGCGGGCTTCAGCCCGCCAAAACAGCGCTCACGGATTGTTCCCATGGCGGGCTGAAGCCCGCCCTACTGAATGCAATGACTATGAAAGTCCCCTCCGTCACCTGCGGCACCCACGGCAAACAGCCGCAGACCTTCGTCTGCGTCCATATCGTCGAATCGATCCGCGAGGGCGAGGCGAAGGGCTTCTGGTGGTCGCGCGGGCCAGACGGCGTCTGGGACGCGGTCTGCACCGACTGCAACAATCTCAGCCAGGAGGCGTTCGAGGCCATGGGCGATGAAAACATCGCGGTCATCTGTCTCGGGTGCTTTGAGGACGCAGCGGCGCTGAATGAGGTCGATCTGGAGTAGCGAGGGGTATTCCCGCTCTCCCGCAAGCGGGAGAGGGTTTGAACGTCCCAAAACGCCGCCCCGCGACGTCGCAGACCCTTTCGTTTTGCGGCCAATCAGTTATGTGTCGCCCCCAAAGCGCCGCAGGCCCGGCGCGCCGTTGAGAAGTTTTGACGACCCTTCAGGAGAAGCGCCCATGGCGAGCCGACGCCCAGCGAAAGACCAGCCGAAGTCCTTTGAATGGACGGCCGAGAACAAGGCCTGGTGCGACGCGCAGATCAAGAAATACCCGGAAGGCCGGCAGGCGTCCTGCGTGATCCCGTTCCTGTGGCGCGGCCAGAAGCAGGACGGCTGGTGCACGATCCCGATGATGGAGGCGATCGCCCGCCAGCTCGATATGCCCTACATCCGCGTCTACGAGGTCGCGAGTTTCTACACCATGTTCAACCTCGCGCCGGTGGGCGAATACTACGTTCAGGTCTGCGGCACGACGCCGTGCATGCTGCGCGGCTCGAACGAATTGCGCGATGTCTGCAAGCGCGTCATCGGCGATGAAAATCATGTGAGCGGCGACGGCAAGTTTTCGTGGCTTGAGGTCGAATGCCTCGGCGCCTGCGCCAACGCGCCGATGATCCAGATTTCAACCAAGGACGGCGATCATTATTACGAAGACCTGACGCCGGAAATTTTCGAGGACGTGCTCGCGAAATTTGCGCGCGGCGAAAAGGTGAAAATCGGAACGCAGCATCCGAACCGGCATACGTCGGACCCGGAAGGCGAGAACACGACCTTGCGCGATCCATCGCTCTATGACGGCAGCCGCGCCGCGCCGCTGAAAGAAATTCCGAACGCCAAACCCAAAGCGCCTGTAGAATAAGCGCCCACGAGGACACCATGCTCGAAGATAAAGACCGGATATTCACCAATCTCTACGGCCTCCATGACTGGCGGCTGGAAGCGGCGAAGAAACGCGGCGCCTGGAACGGCACGGCGGATCTGATGGCGCTGGGCGAGGACTGGATTATCCAGCAGGTGAAAGATTGCGGATTGCGCGGACGCGGCGGCGCGGGATTCCCGACGGGCCTCAAATGGTCATTCATGCCGAAGGAAGTGAAAGACCGGCCGCATTATCTGGTGGTCAACGCCGACGAGTCCGAGCCCGGCACCTGCAAAGACCGCGAGATGATGCGCCACGATCCGCATCTCTTTATCGAGGGCTGCCTGATCGCGTCTTTCGCCATGAAGGCGCATGCCTGTTACATCTATATTCGCGGCGAATATGTGGACGAGCGCAACAATCTTCAGGCGGCGATTGATGAGGCCTATGCGGCCGGTCTCGTCGGCAGGAACGCCTGCGGCACGGGATTCGATTTCGACGTTTACGTCCATCACGGCGCCGGCGCTTATATTTGCGGCGAGGAAACTGCGCTGCTCGAAAGCCTTGAAGGCAAAAAAGGCCAGCCGCGCCTGAAGCCGCCATTCCCGGCCGGCGCAGGACTTTATGGCTGCCCGACCACGGTCAACAATGTGGAATCGATTGCGGTGGTGCCGACGATCTTGCGGCGCGGGGCCGGGTGGTTCCGCAAATTCGGCCGCGACAATAATCACGGCACAAAAGTTTTCTGCATTTCCGGCCACGTCAATCGCCCATGCAACGTCGAAGAGGCGATGTCGATTCCGCTGCGCAAGCTGATCGACACCCATTGCGGCGGCGTCCGGGGCGGCTGGGACAACCTCAAAGCCGTCATTCCGGGCGGCTCGTCGGTTCCCTGCATGCCGCGCGATGTGTGCGACAATGTTCTGATGGATTTCGATGCGCTGAAAGATCTGAAAACCGGCCTCGGCACGGCGGCGGTGATCGTCATGGACAAGTCCACCGATATTGTCCGCGCCATTGCGCGCATCAGCTATTTCTACAAGCACGAAAGCTGCGGTCAGTGCACGCCGTGCCGCGAGGGCACGGGCTGGATGTGGCGCGTTTTGGAACGCATGGCGATCGGCGATTCAACGACGGAAGAGATCGACAAGCTGCTGGAAGTTTCCACACAGATTGAAGGCCACACCATCTGCGCGCTTGGCGATGCGGCGGCGTGGCCGGTGCAAGGGTTGATCCGTCATTTCCGCGGCGACATTGAAGAGCGCATCAATCTCTATCGCCGCGATCGCGGCCATGTCGCCATGGCGGGCGTAGCGGCGGAGTAGGCATGACGTTTATCCGGCGGGCGACACTCGACGATGTAAACGCGCTGGCGGCGCTTGGCGCCTCGACCTTCACCGATACGTTTGAGCATCTATACAGCGCCGATGATCTGGCGGAGTTCCTGACTTACAATCACTCCGCCCAATACTACGCGGAGTTCTTAAGCGACCGCGAAGCCGCCGCCTGGGTCGCGCAAACGCCGGACGGCAAGCTGATCGGCTATTGCACCGTCGCGCCCTGCAGCCTGCCGGCGCCCGACATGCCGATCAGTTCGGGCGAGTTGTGCAGGCTCTATATCGACAAGAATCACCAGGGCGCAGGGCTCGGCAAGGCCTTCATCGATGTCGCGCTGGACTGGCTCGAAACCCATTTCGAGCATCTTTATGTGGGCGTCTTTTCGGAGAATTTCGGGGCCCAGAAACTCTATCGCAACTATGGATTCGAGAAGGTCGCCGAGTATCATTTTCTCGTCGGCAAACAGCCCGATCTCGAATGGATTATGAAAAGAACCGCCCAAAAGGCCTGAAAAACGCGATTTTATAGGCATTATTACGCTTTTCAGAGTCTCACTCTGGCGCGAATCACACGCAATAATGCTGATACAGCAGGCGGAACAGAGATTTTGCCTGCCCCTTCTGCTTCACTGATTACAAAGGATAATTGAAATGGCCGTTAAACGGAAAACTGCAAAAAAAGCCCCGGCTAAAAAAGCGCCTGCTCGCAAGGCAGCGAAAAAAGCCCCGGCCAAAAAAGCGCCTGCAAAGAAAAAAGCAGCCGCCAAAAAGCCTCTCCCTGACGTGCTGACGATCAAGCACCTCGCCGCCGAGCTCGCTGAAGCCCATGACGTGCCGAAGAAACAGGCCGAAGCGATTCTTTCCGGTTTTGTCGATTCCATCGGCGGCTACCTGAAAAAAGGCAAGAAGATCCGCATTTCCGGTCTCGGCATTCTTCAGGTTCGTCACCGCGCCGCCCGCATGGGCCGCAACCCGGCGACCGGCGAAGCGATCAAGATCAAAGCGTCGAAGAAAGTCGCCTTCCGCGTGGCGAAAGACCTTAAAGAACGCGTTCTTTAAGTCTCGATTGCATCGGATCAAAAGCGCCCGGCTCGCGAGATTTCGCAGCCGGGCGTTTTTTTGCAAGCGGCGGGCGAAAAATGGAAACCGGTTTTTCGCCGATACCGGCGCGCTCCAGATTATTTTCGGAACCGTTTGCGCCAGTCGAGGAAGCGCTTTTCGTAAAGGTAAAAACTCGCGCGTGATACGATCGCAGTCAGCACAAGCGCAAGCAGGAATTCAATCCACAAATGCGGCAGACCGGCTTTGTCTAAAACGACGCGAATGATGTGGATGCACCACATATGGTAAAGATACATGCCGTAGCTGACCGCGCCGACAAAGGCGACCGGCCGCCATGTGAGCATTCCCGTGAGCCTTGATTGCGGCGCCAGCACGATGGAGGCGATCCACGCCGTCATGGCGAGGTGCAGTGACAGCCTCAGCGCGCCGGAAATATCGCTCGCCGGGATGTTGGCGAGCGCCAGCAGGACGGCGGCGAACACGAAGGGCGCATAGCGAAAGCCGGCTATTTTCACCGCGAGCTCAAATGATTTTCGCCGGTGCAGAACGTGGGCAAGTCCGACGCCAAGAAGGATGGGCGTGAACGTCGCCTGTAGAATTTCAATTTCGGCGGCGCCCGGGCCGAAGACTGCATTGATCGGCTGATCGAGCACGCCGAAATTTATCAACTGATTGATAATCAGGGCGGCAACCCAGAACCCTGCAGCGAGAAAGGGCGCAAAGAATGCCTCGACCATGGGCCAGACCAGATAGAACTGTTCTTCGGTCGCCAGCGACCAGGTGATGCCGAGGTTGTTGGCGTCGGGGTGGAACCAGTTCGACAGATACAGCGCGTAAACCGGAAACCCGTCAACCAGTCTTGCGGTATCAGGGTCGCCCGGCTTGAACACAAGGAAGGCGCCAAGCATGCCGAACAGCAGCAGATAGTATGCCGGCATCAGCCGCAGAAACCGGCGGGCCCAGAAATTGCGCAGGGAAATTTTACCGTGCGTCTGTTTTTCACGCACCAGCAGGGTGGTGATCAGAAATCCGCTCAGCACGAAGAACAGATCGACGCCGGCGAATCCGCGCGCGAACATGGGCAGGAAATCCGGGCGGGCGCTGTGATGCCAGACAACCCCGATGATCGCGACGGCGCGCAACCCGTCGAGACCGGCGAAGTGAGACAGGCTCTGATAGCGGTCGAAAGTCAGCGGCATTCCATATCCTGCGGTCCGGTCTGCTTAGTGTCGGGCGGCTCTCCTGAAGAAAATGATAATGACGCCGACCGAGTGGCTGACCAACAGCATGGATCTGCGGGGCAGGAAAGGCGGGCGTGCATCAGACTTGTCCGGGCCCTGACGCCCGGACTGGGCCGCACCGGGATTTGACGAATGCGCTGCTTCCCATCAAGAAGGCGGATGGCGGTTGATGAGTTCCGCCACGGGCGACGGCGTATGGGGAGCGGCTGAACAGAGATGACGCAGACATTGCTGATTTGCATCGGCGCCCAGAAGGCCGGCACCACATGGCTCGCGGATTTCATGCGCGATCACCCGCAGGTGCATATGCCGCCGGTGAAGGAGGTTCACTATTTTGATGCGCGATACGCGCCGAAATGGTGCGCCAAATACGAAGCGGAAATGCTGGCCGAGTTTCAGGGCGAAACCGCCAGACTGACCCTTGAGACGTGCGGCGATCCGGGCCTGCAGCACAAACTCCATTCCATGCTGCTGCGCTTCCGGATGATGGGCGAGCCGGGCGAGTATCTGCGGTTCATGAACTGGGGCGCGCAGGGGCGCCCCGTCCTGTTCGAGGCGACGCCCGATTATTCAATGCTCGACCGCAGCGGATTTCTGGCCATGCGGGACATGCTTCCGAATACGAAGCTGATTTTCCTCCTGCGCAATCCGGCGGACCGGTTCTGGTCGTCCATGAAGTTCAACCGGACTCATAACCCCGCTTTCGATATCGACGTCATGTTCGACCGCCTGATCGCGCGCGAAGACTTCGTGCTGCTTGCCGATTATGGCCGGACGATCACCGAAGCGCTTGCGGTGCTGCCGCCTGAGCGTCTTCATCTGGAATTTTACGAAAACCTGTTCGATCAGGCGGCGGTGGAACGGATTTGCCGTTTCGCGGGCGTCGCCCCGCGCAGGGCGGATTTCGGCGGCCGGTCAAACGCCTCAATCGCCGGCGACATGCCCCCCTGACCGGCGCGCGCAGGCGGTCAGCGCCTATGCCCATGTCTATCGGGATATGGCGGCGCGTTTTGGCGCGGCGCTGCCAGAAAACTGGCGGCGCGACCTGGCCAGCCTGCCGGGCTGATTTTGCCCACCCCTGCGCGCTGGAAAGCGCCGGAAAATATGTCTATGTAGCGGCCATCTGTTGCCCACAGTTGGCGAGGGCGGCCCCGGGCTGCCGTGAGATGGAAGATCGAACGATATGAGCGAAACGCGTGTCATCAAAGTCAACGGCGAGGAAGTCGAGGTCGCCTCCAATCTGACGCTGCTTCAGGCTTGCGAAGTCGCCGGAGAAGAGATTCCGCGCTTTTGCTATCACGAACGCCTCTCGGTCGCCGGGAACTGCCGCATGTGCCTGATTGAGGTGAAGGGCGGCCCGCCAAAACCGGTCGCCTCCTGCGCCCAGAATGTCCGCGATCTGCGCCCCGGCCCGGACGGCGCGCCGCCGGAATTGTTCACTAATACGCCGATGGTCAAGAAAGCGCGCGAAGGGGTGATGGAGTTTCTCCTGATCAACCATCCGCTCGACTGTCCGATCTGCGATCAGGGCGGCGAATGCGATCTTCAGGATCAGGCCATGGCCTATGGCCGCGACGGTTCGCGCTATGCGGAGAACAAGCGCGCGGTCGAAGAAAAATACATGGGCCCGCTGATCAAGACGATCATGACCCGCTGCATTCAATGCACGCGCTGCGTCCGTTTCGCGACGGAGATCGCCGGCGTTGATGATCTCGGTCTCGTCAATCGCGGCGAGAATGCGGAAATCACGACCTATCTTGAGAAAGCGGTGGAGTCGGAACTCACCGGCAATCTGATCGATGTTTGTCCGGTTGGCGCGCTGACATCCAAACCCTATGCGTTCAATGCGCGGCCATGGGAATTGCGCAAGACGGAATCGATCGACGTCATGGATGCGGTCGGCTCGAACATCCGCGTCGATGCGCGCGGGCGCGAAGTGTTGCGCATTCTACCGCGCCTCAATGAAGGCGTGAACGAAGAGTGGATCGCCGACAAAACCCGCTTCATCTGGGACGGGTTGAAACGCCAGCGCCTCGACCGCCCCTATATCCGCAAAGACGGCAAGCTGGTTCCGGCAAGCTGGGATGAGGCGTTCGCGCTCGCCGCCGGCAAGATCAAAGCTGCGTCTAAAGAGAAGGTCGCTGCGCTTGTTGGCGATCTCGCGCCGACCGAAGCGGTCAAGGCGCTGAAAGACCTGATGGCCGCGATTGGCTCGCCACATATGGATTGCCGTCAGGATGGCGCGGCGATCGGAGCCGGCGACCGGCGCAATTACATCTTCAACACCGGCATCGCCAACCTTGAACAGGCCGACGCGATCCTGCTGGTCGGAACCAACCCGCGCGCCGAAGCGCCAATGATCAATGCGCGCATCCGCAAGGCGTGGCTCGGCAATCTGAGCGTCAAGATCGCGCTGATCGGCGAGAACAAAGACCTCTCTTACGATTACGACTATCTCGGCGCCGGGCCGGAAACGCTGACCTCGCTGGCGAAGGGTGAGGGCGCTTTCTTCAACGTGCTTAAATCCGCAAAGAATCCCGTCGTGATTGTCGGCATGGGCGCGCTGGCGCGCGAAGACGGCGCCGCAACCCTCCATGCCGCAGCAAAACTCGCCGACAGCATCGGCGCCATTCGCGGCGACTGGAACGGATTTAACGTGCTCCACACCGCTGCGGGTCGCGTCGGCGCGCTGGATCTCGGTTTCACGCCGGGCGAGGGCGGCAAGGATTTCGCCGGCATTCTCGACGGCGCAGCGAATGGCGACATCGAAGTCGTTTACAATCTCGGCGCCGATGAATGCGATGCCGCGAAGTTGAAAAACGCCTTCGTTATTTATCAGGGCAGCCATGGCGATGCCGGCGCGCGTTATGCGGATGTGATTTTCCCGGCCGCCGCCTACACCGAACAAAGCGCGATTTTTGTAAACACCGAAGGCCGCGCGCAAATGGCCAACCGCGCCAGCTTTCCGCCGGGAGAGGCGCGCGAAGACTGGGCGATCCTGCGGGCGCTGTCCGGTCGCATCGGCAAGCCGCTCGCCTATGACGATCTGTTCGCGCTGCGCCAGGCGATGATCGCTGATGCGCCGTCGCTCGGCCGCATCGACCGGATTGGCGGCAGCGAAGAACGCTTCGATGCAAACGCCGTCGGCGTCGCGGAAACGCTGGGCTCGGCGCCATTTGTTTCACCGGTCGCCGATTACTACCTCACCAACCCGATTGCGCGCGCGTCGAAGACCATGGCCGAGTGCTCGGCGGTGATGAATGGCGGCGCGCGCTATGCGGCCGAGTAATGAGGCGCGACCGCATGCTGAGAGCGGTCAAGCTTTCGGTGATATTTGGCCTCACGCCGGTTTTGGCAGTGTATATCGGTACGGCGATATTTTCGCTCGTTACGCATATTGGCGACGGTCTGGATTCTTTTGCCAAGCTATCTGCTGTTAATGAAGCAACGCTAACGTGACAGACAAAAATCAATTGAGTGTGGCGGAGGCAGAAGAGCTGGCGTCACAAATCCGCATTAACATTGCTTTCGAACAGATGGTTGTCTCGGTGCTCACCGGCGCATTGTCGGGCGGGGCGATGATATTGGCGTTGAATTTGGCGCGCATGGTGTTGAATGATTTGTCCTTCACGGCGCTTGTCTCAACGCTCCTGGAGACTGTCTTTGTCGCCATCTCAATATTTCTCGTTGGCTTTTTTACCAGCGTCGCCATTGGCGCGCCGTTATTTGCCGCCCTGGAAAAGCGCAAACGCCGGACATTGTGGCCCTATCTCACAACGGCGATTGTCGTTGCCATAGTGATGTATCTCTTTTCTGTGGGCGGCTTGCCGTCTGCGGGTGATCTGCGGCTTGAAGCGCTTCTTGTGATATTCGCTCCCGCCATCATCATTGCACTGACCTTTGCGCGGTTAATGAAACCGCACTGGCTGGCGGCGCAGAAGGCCGAAGAGGCTGCCGCTGCGGGGCCTGTCTATTTTAGGTTGCATTGAATCCGTCATATCGATAGGCCGCACCGGGTTTGCGACGGGCCGAACTTCACTTTAAGGGCGGCGTTCGCTACATTCGTCACAGTAGATGGAGGCGACTTATGAAGAATTTTATCACCATTTCCGCGGCATTGCTGGCGCTCGCAGCCGCCGGGCCGGCGATTGCCGACGATGATGAGCTGATCTCGAACACCTATGACCTGTCTGGTTTTGACGCCATTGACGTCGCTGGCGTTTATGAGCTCGATGTCCGTGTCGGCGGCGATTTTTCGATCGCGCTCAGCGGCCCTGCCTATGAGATGAACCGTGTTGAAGTGTCGGTGAAGAACGGCGCTTTGGTGCTCGATCAGCGCAAACGTCAGCGCGGCGAGAAAAACCGGAATAATCGCGAGGGCGTTGAAGCGGTCATTACATTGCCCGCGCTTACGGGCCTGACTGTCTCCGGCGTCGTTGACGGCGAAATCGAGGGCGTTGATTCCGATCAGTTCAACATCAAGATTTCCGGCGTCGGCGATGTGCACATCGCCGGTCAGTGCGGCACGCTCGATGCGAAACTGTCGGGCGTCGGCGATCTCGATGCGCGCAGTCTGGAGTGCCGCAGCGCGGACGTAACCGTTTCCGGGGTTGGCAGCGCCGTCGTTTTTGCAAGCGATGAAGTGGAGGCTCGCGTTTCCGGGATGGGCGATATCGACGTCTATGGATCGCCGGAGAAAGTCAGCAAGAATAAAGGCATGTTTGCGGACATTACCGTTCACTGAAGCAAACCAACCGCAATGTGAAAACGCCGCGCTTTTGCGCGGCGTTTTTTTGTTATCCATGATTCGACGGACCGACCGGATTGTGCGCTGACGGGCATTCTACTCCGCCCCGCCCGGTGCTATGTAAGGCTTACGGGGGACGGGTATTACGGAGGGCGACCCATGCGAGTTTTTTTTGGAATTATCATCGGATTGATTTTGGCGGTTGTAATCGCCGCAGCCGCTGCGCATCAGGCGTTCGGCGGACTTAAAAACGTCGGTGACCGCGACAAGTCGGAGGACGTGACGCAGACGCTGGACCTGACCGGTTTCGACCAGATCGAAATCGCCGGCGTGTTTGAAGTGAATGTCACGGTCGGCGGCGATTTTTCGGTGACTGTGTCCGGCGCGCCGTCAGAGATGGAGCGGCTGGAAGCGAGCGTGCAGAATGGCGAACTCATTCTGGACCGCGAAGATCATACCTTCGGCAAACGAAACTGGCGCGATCTTGGGCTGACGGCGGAAATCACGCTCCCGGCGCTGACGGCGATCGACATCGCTGGCGTGGCGGACGGGTCCGTCACCGGCGTTGACGCCGACAATTTCGAGGTTGATCTGTCCGGCGTCGGCGATCTGACGATCGCCGGGACCTGCGGCCGGCTCGATGCGGATGTCTCCGGCGTTGGCGATTTTAACGGGCAGGGTCTGGAATGCCGGGACGTTGAGATCGACGTGTCCGGGATTGGCGACGCAAGCGTTTTTGCCAGCGAATCGGTGGACGCGTCGGTCAGCGGCATCGGCTCAATCGATATTTACGGCTCGCCGCAACAGGTCAAGAAGTCGAACAGCTTCATCGCCAGCATCAACGTCAAGTAAATCTGCTGCAAAAGCACCGGAAAAAGCGGATTCGAGCGCATTTCTTGCCGGAAATGCGCTCGAGCTGTTTTAAGGGGCGTTTCCGGACGAGAAACCGGTTTCCACTTTCTCTCGGAAACGCCGGTTGCGACCAATCAGCCCTTTTTTCATACGTGACTAGCGGATCGAGACCCATTATGACGCGGGGCCATGGAACAGCTTTGGACAAATCTGATCAGCCGGCCCACCGATCTGGGGTGGGGCTGGTGGCTGGCCTCGACGACGGCGGGCGCGCTGGCGATCCTGCTGACGCTGCTCGTGGCGCAGGCGTTCCTCATGTATTTCGACCGCAAGGTCTGGGCGGCTGTGCAGATGCGCAAGGGCCCGAATGTGGTCGGCCCGTTCGGGCTGCTGCAGTCCTTTGCTGACCTCTTAAAGTTCGTATTCAAGGAAATCATCATCCCGTCCGGGGTGAACAAGGTCGTTTTCATCCTCGCGCCGCTGATCACTTTCGTGCTGGCGCTGGTCGGATGGGCGGTGATTCCGGTCGGCCCGGGCCTTGTGGGCGCGGACATCAATGTCGGCATACTCTATCTTTTCGCGATTTCCTCGCTCGGCGTTTACGGCGTCATCATGGGCGGCTGGGCGTCCAACTCGAAGTATTCCTTCCTCGGGTCGCTGCGCTCGGCGGCGCAAATGGTTTCTTACGAAGTCTCCATCGGCTTTGTGATCATCACCGTGCTGCTTCTGGTGGGCTCGCTCAACCTCACGGATATTGTTGAGAGCCAGTCGCGCGGCGGCGGCATCTTGAACTGGCATTTCCTGCCGCTGTTTCCGATGTTCGTGGTGTTTTTCATTTCCGCGCTGGCGGAAACGAACCGGCCGCCCTTCGACCTGCCGGAAGCGGAGTCGGAGCTGGTCGCCGGTTATCAGGTGGAATATTCCTCGACGCTGTTCCTGATGTTTATGATCGGCGAACTCGCCAACATCGTATTGATGTGTGCGATGCTGACCATCCTCTTCTTCGGCGGCTGGCACTCGCCAATTCCGGTGGAATGGGCGCCGTGGCTCGAATGGGGGCCGCTGCCGGTCTTGTGGTTCTGCCTCAAGGTGGTGTTCTTCTTCTTCATGTTCGCCATGGTGAAAGCGATCGTGCCGCGATATCGCTACGATCAGCTTATGCGCATTGGCTGGAAAATTTTCCTCCCGCTGTGCCTCTTCTGGGTGGTGCTTGTGGCCGGGCTTATGCTCATGTTCCCGGGTGTGGAAAACTGGTTTCAGAGCTGGAGAGTTTAATGGCTCGCATCGCTCAGGCGCTTAAAGGCTTCATGCTGCTTGATTTCATCAAGGCGTTCGCCCTGGCGATGAAATATTATGTGACGCCGAAATCGACGCTGAATTATCCGTTTGAAAAGGGCCCGCTTTCCCCGCGCTTTCGCGGCGAGCATGCGCTGCGGCGCTATCCGAACGGAGAAGAGCGCTGCATTGCCTGCAAACTCTGCGAGGCGATTTGTCCGGCGCAGGCGATCACCATTGAGGCCGAGCCCCGCGACGACGGCTCGCGCCGCACCACGCGCTACGACATCGACATGACCAAATGCATTTATTGCGGGTTCTGTCAGGAAGCCTGTCCGGTCGACGCCATCGTCGAAGGTCCGAATTTTGAATTCGCCACCGAGACCCGCGAAGAGCTGTTTTACGACAAGGACCGGCTGCTCGCCAATGGCGACCGCTGGGAGCGCGAAATCGCGAAAAATCTCGAGCTCGACGCTCCTTACCGCTAGATGCGTCAGCGGATGTTCTGGATGACCGCGTCGGCTGTGTCGTTCTTCTTTTTCTGCACGGACGACGCCAATTGTTCTGACTGATTGTATTGCGACATCAAATTCTGAATCTCGAAATTGCTAAGCTCGTCCCCGGAAGCAGCGGCAACTTTGGCGGCCGCTAGCGCCTCTCTTAAAGAAGCAAGACTGGCGCGCAAATCGTCTACAGCCCTTGCGCCGCCATTTGATTTAACGCGGCGTTCTGCGTTGACGAAACCTGATCTCAGCTTCGCGAGCGATTTATCAAGCGCCTTTATCTCCTTGATTGCGGAATCGAGATCCGGGGCGGCGTCATCATTCCCATCCGAGCTAAGCGAACCCACTCCCTTTCCAATCAGGGTGCCGACGAGAATGCTCTTGATCTTCGCCATCCGCGGCGCGATGTCATTCGCTGGATTGAGACCGTTCAAAAGCTGCATGCGCTCTGTGGAAGGCTTTGCCGCGACGCTGCTGCGCGCGGTCTCGGATGTCGAGACCGGCGCCGCATAGGTGGCGACAGCACTCATGGCGACAGCCGCCGCCAGCATGGATGTAATGAGTTTTGGCATGATTTTCTCTCCCCGGAGTTTTTCAGGCTTCCGCCTAACCGGGAGATATTACTCGCAGAACATGACCTGAAAAAGGCGTATTCCCACCGTCCACATGGAAAGGGATGTGCTCGGCGAACGCCGCGATTGAGGTGATATCACGACACCTGGCCGGGCGTGGCGAAAAGCCCCGTTTCCAAGCCGATTTTGCGGCCTTCGCCCTTTGCAAAGAGCGCCCAATGCCTCTAAAAGCGCGGCCAGTACGGCCTGTACTGTGAGTCGACCCGGTTTACGGGCGGCAAGGAGGCGGGCCGGTCAACCCTTGAGCGCCGTTCGGCGCTGTTCGCACTGTCCGCCACGAGAAGAAGCGCGCGCCAAAACATGTCGATAGCCGCCTTAGCATTTTACCTCTTCGCCTTCGCCGCCGTCGCCTCGGGGCTGATGGTTGTGGCGTCGAAGAACCCGGTCCATTCGGTGCTGTTCCTGATTTCGGCGTTCATCTCAGCGTCAGGCTTGTTCGTGCTCATGGGCGCCGAATATCTCGCTATGGTGCTGGTGGTTGTCTATGTCGGCGCCGTCGCGGTCCTGTTTCTCTTTGTCGTGATGATGCTCGACGTCGATTTCGTCGAGATGAAGCAGGGCTTCCTCCAATATCTGCCCATTGGCGGCGCGCTGGCCGTTCTGGTCGTGATCGAGCTGCTGATGGTGGTGTTTGTCTGGGTGTTTCCGTCTGATGCTGAACTTGCGCGCGCCCATCCATCGCCCACCGCCGCGCAGACGGTGACCGATCCCAACGGCCCCAACAATATCGAGGCGCTCGGGCTGATCCTCTATACCGATTACGTTCATTATTTTCAGATCGCCGGCATGATCCTGCTGGTGGCGATGATCGGCGCGATCATCCTTACCTTCCGGACGCGCGAAGGGATTAAAAAGCAGGACGCCGCCAGACAGATCGGGCGCAAGCGCGATGAGGGCGTCGAACTCGTTCACATCAAACCAGGCCAGGGACTGTCTTAAGGGGGTAATGGAAATGGTGATCGGTCTCGGACATTACCTTTCGGTCGCGGCGATCCTGTTCGCCATCGGCATGGCGGGCATCTTTCTCAACCGCAAGAATATCATCGTCATCTTGATGTCGATCGAGCTGATGCTGCTCGCGGTGAACATCAATCTTGTGGCGTTCTCACAGTTTCTCGGCGATCTCACCGGTCAGGTGTTTGCATTCATGGTGCTCACCGTGGCGGCGGGCGAAGCGGCTGTCGGCCTCGCCATTCTCGTGGCGTTCTTCCGCAATCGCGGCGATATCGCCGTCGATGACGCAAGTCTGATGAAAAACTAGGGGCGGGCGGCGTTCATGGAAGCCTTTGTCGTCTTACTGCCGCTGTTCGGCGCCATGCTGGCCATGCCCGTGGGGCGTGCGCTCGGCTATCGCGCGGCGGAACTGCTGACCACCGGCTTGCTGCTGATTGCGGCGATCCTGTCGTGGTTCCTGTTTTTCGACGTGGCGCTTGGCGGCAATGCGCGCACGATTGAGCTGTTCACATGGATTTCTTCCGGCGGGTTCGAAGCGAAATGGGCGGTGCGCCTCGATACGCTGTCAGCGGTGATGCTCGTCGTCGTCAACTCCGTCTCGTTCCTCGTGCACACCTATTCCATGGGCTACATGAAGGACTATGGCGAGCAGTCGCGGTTCTTTGCGTATCTTTCGCTTTTCACTTTCGCGATGCTCACGCTCGTCACGGCGGACAATTTCCTGCAGCTCTTCTTCGGCTGGGAGGGCGTCGGCCTCGCGTCTTATTTGCTGATCGGGTTCTGGTTCAAAAAGAAGTCCGCCAATGACGCAGCGATCAAGGCGTTTGTCGTCAACCGCGTTGGCGATTTCGGTTTTGCGCTCGGCATCATGTGCATCTTCTATGTGTTCGGCACGATCCAGTTCGATGAAGTGTTTCAGGCGGTGGCGACCAACGCCACGGTGACGCCGTGGAACGCCAGCGCCGGCGGCCACATTCAGGAATTGACGATCAATTTCCTCGGCAATGACTGGCATGCGCTGACGGTGATCGGCGTCTTGCTGTTCATCGGCGCCATGGGCAAGTCGGCGCAGTTCCTGCTGCACACCTGGCTGCCGGACGCCATGGAAGGTCCGACGCCGGTTTCCGCGCTGATCCATGCAGCCACCATGGTGACGGCTGGCGTGTTCCTCGTTTGCCGTTGCTCGGTGATTTTTGAATATGCGCCGGATGCTGCCGCCTTGGTGACGCTGACAGGGGCTGTAACCGCATTCTTTGCGGCGACCGTCGGCCTCTTGCAGGACGACATCAAAAAGATCGTCGCCTATTCGACCTGCTCGCAGCTCGGCTACATGTTCTTCGCCGCCGGCGTCGGCGCCTATGGCGCGGCCATGTTCCATCTCTTTACGCACGCGTTCTTCAAGGCGCTTTTGTTCCTCGGGTCCGGCGCGGTGATCGTCGGCATGCATCACGAGCAGGACATCAAAAAGATGGGCGGCGTCAAATCGCTGATGCCGTTTACCCATATCCTCATGTTGATCGGCACGATTGCGATTACCGGCGTCGGCATACCGGGCGTCAAGCTGTTCGGCGCGCCCTTCGGCACGGCGGGGTTCGTTTCCAAAGACATGGTCATTGAAAGCGCGTTCTTTGCGGGTGAGGCGGGCGTCGCGTTCGGCTATTTCGCCTTTACGCTCGGGATTCTCGCGGCGGCGATGACGGCGTTTTATTCATGGCGGCTGATCTTCCTCACTTTCTGGGGCCCGTCGCGCGCGCCGGAACATGTGCGCAAGCATCCGCATTCGGTGCCCGACACAATGATGGCGCCACTGGTGCCGCTGGCGCTTGGCGCGCTGGTCGCGGGCATGGCCTTTTATGGAAATTTCGTCGGCGACGGCGCCGATAAATTCTGGAACGGCGCGCTCTACAAAGCCGAAGCGCATCACGAAGAAGCCGTCTCTGCCGATCATGCTGCCGCTGGCGATCATGGCGCAGAAGCCGGGCCCGCGACTGCGGCTTCGCATGCGCCCTCCGACGACCATGCGCCTGCGGATGATCATGGCGGCGGCCATCACGACATTCCGCTCTGGGTCTTGTGGGCGCCGTTCGTCGCAATGCTCTCAGGCTCGTTCGCGGCAGGCTGGCATTACCTGCGCGGTGATCCGCTGCGTCCCGGCCTGTTGCGCGAAGGCGGCATGATCTACGCGTTCCTTAAGAACAAGTGGTATTTCGATGAGATTTACGACTTCCTGCTGGTGAAACCGGCGCTCGCCATTGGCCGCTTCCTGTGGAAGGACGGCGACGGCAAAACCATCGATGGCGTCGGGCCGGACGGCATAGCCGCGCTCGTCGCCAACAGCGCCCGGCGCATCGTCAAACTGCAGAGCGGATATGTCTATCACTACGCCTTCGCCATGCTGATCGGCATCGCGTTCCTCGTGACCTTCATCTTGATCCGGACGGGGGGCGGCCAGTGATCACGGAGAGTTTCACCAACGAGCCCTGGCTGACATTCATAACTTTCGCACCGCTCGTCGGCGCGATGTTTATCATGCTTCGCCGAATGCTGACCCGTTCTGGCGAAAACGGCGCAGTTTCGGCAGACGAGCAGACACAGGTCGACAACGCGGCGCGCTGGGTGGCGCTGGCGTTCACTTCGGGTACGTTCCTTCTTTCGATTGGCGTCTACGCGGTTTTCTATGACCCATCGATTGCAGGCTATCAACTGGTCCAACAACTGCCGTGGATCGGCGCCGGCATCAGCTACAAGATGGGCGTTGACGGCATCTCGATCCTGTTCGTCCTCTTGACCACGTTCTTCATGCCGATCTGCGTACTGGCGTCGTGGCATTCGATCAAGAATCGCGTCGCCGATTACATGATCGCGTTTCTCATTCTCGAAACGCTGATGATCGGCGTTTTCTGCGCGCTTGATTTGTTCCTGTTCTATTTCTTCTTCGAGGGCAGCCTCATTCCGATGTTCCTGATCATCGGCGTCTGGGGCTCCAAGGGCGTCAAGGAATTCGCCGGCGTCACCATGCCGAGCCGGATTTACGCGTCGCTGAAATTCTTCCTCTACACGCTGATCGGCTCGCTGCTGCTGCTCGTCGCCATGGCGTGGATGTACGCGCAGGCCGGCACCACCGACATTCCGACGTTGCAGGGGTTTGATTTCGGCGCCGGCGCGCAGAAGTGGTTGTGGCTGGCGTTCTTTGCGTCCTTCGCCGTCAAGATGCCGATGTGGCCGGTGCACACCTGGCTGCCCGATGCGCACGTTCAGGCGCCGACGGCGGGGTCGGTTGTTCTCGCAGCGATCCTGTTGAAGATGGGCGGCTATGGCTTCCTGCGGTTCTCGCTGCCGATGTTCCCGCTGGCGAGTGCGGACTTCGCGCCATTCGTGTTCGCCCTGTCGGTGATCGCGATTGTTTACACCTCGCTGGTTGCGCTGGCGCAGGAGGACATGAAAAAGCTCATCGCCTATTCGTCCGTCGCGCATATGGGCTTCGTCACCATGGGCATTTTCACCGGCACGGAGCAGGGGATCGAGGGCGGGCTGTTCCAGATGCTCAGCCACGGCTTTATATCCGGCGCGCTCTTCCTTTGCGTCGGCGTCGTCTATGACCGGATGCATACGCGGGAAATCGCAGCCTATGGCGGGCTTGTGCACCGGATGCCGCTTTACGCGTTCCTGTTTCTCTTCTTCACGCTGGGCAATGTCGGCATGCCCGGCACCAGCGGTTTCGTTGGCGAAATCCTGTCCATGACCGGCGCCTTCAAGGTGAACTCCTGGATCGCCTTCTTTGCAGCCTTCGGCGTAATCCTGTCCGCCGCCTATGCGCTGCGGCTTTACCGTCAGGTTGTTTACGGCAAGCTCGACAAGCAGGCGCTGATGGAAATCGCCGATGTGGACAAACGCGAGCTCGCCATGCTCGGCGTCCTGATGGCGTTCGCGCTCTATCTTGGGTTTAACCCGGGGCCGGCGCTTGATGTCTTCAGCCCGGCGGTGGATCTGTTGATTGAAAACTACAACACGGCGCTCGCCGCTGGTGGGGCAAGCTGATGGGTCTGTTTGAGACATTGAGTTTTGCGTGGCCTGAGCTGGTGCTGGCGATCGGCGCCATGGCGCTGCTGATTACCGGCGTCTTCCTCGGCGACAAATCCGCGCCGCAGATTTCCATTGCCGCGGTGGCGCTGCTGGTCATCGCTGGCGCGCTGGCGGTGATGGCGCCGGGCGGCAGCGGGACGACATCCTTGTTTGACGGCGCGTTCCGGGTCGATGCGTTCTCCACCTTCTGCAAGGTGCTGATTTACGGCGCGGCTGCTTTCGCGATTTTGATGTCGGACCGTTATCTGGCCGGCGAGCAACTGGGCCGGTTTGAATATCCGGTGCTGATCATTCTGGCGGCGCTCGGCATGTCGTTGATGGTGTCGGCGACCGATTTGATTTCGCTCTATATGGGCATCGAAACGCAAAGTTTGGCGCTTTATATTCTCGCAGCTTTTAACCGCGACAGCCGCCGCTCGACCGAGGCGGGCCTCAAATATTTCGTTCTTGGCGCTCTCTCGTCGTGCTTGCTGCTCTATGGCGCGTCGCTGGTTTACGGCTTTACTGGCGCCACCGGCTTTGAGGAGATCGCCCGCGCGGCGCAGGCAAGCGGTCCCAATGCCGGGTTGATTGTCGGCCTCGTCTTTATGATCTCGGGCCTCGCCTTCAAAGTCTCAGCCGCGCCGTTCCATATGTGGACGCCGGATGTCTATGAGGGTTCGCCGACGCCGGTGACGGCGTTCTTTGCCGCCGCGCCGAAGCTCGCCGGCATGGCGCTATTCACCCGCGTTTTGATGACGTCGTTCCCAGGCGCGGTCGATGACTGGCAGCCGGTGATTGCATTGATCGCCGTTGCGTCCATGGCGGTCGGAGCCTTTTCCGCGATTGCGCAGACCAACATCAAACGCCTGATGGCCTATTCGTCCATTGGCCATATGGGTTACGCGCTGATCGGCCTCGCCGCCGGAACGACCGCGGGCGCATCATCGGTGCTGATTTATATGGCGATTTATATCGCCATGACGATCGGGACGTTCGCCATCATTTTGATGATGCGCCGCCGCGGCGGAATGACGGAAAATGTTTCCGATCTCGCCGGGTTATCGCGCACCAACATGCCTATGGCGATGATCATGACTTTGCTTATGTTCTCGCTTGCAGGCGTGCCGCCGACAGCCGGCTTCTTTGGCAAGTGGTTTGTGTTTTTTGCGGCGGTGGACGCCGGGCTTATTTGGCTAGCGGTCGTGGGCGCAGTTCTGAGCGCTGTTTCCGCCTTTTATTATCTGCGCATCGTATGGTTTATGTGGTTCGACGAACCGGCGCCGGCGTTCGAGCGCGATCATGGCCCGGCGCTAACTGTCGCTGCATGGGGGGCGGCGCTGTTGATGATGCCGATCCTTCCGGTTTTCATCCGTCCGCTTCTGGATGCAGCGGGTCGCGCCGCCGCATCGCTGTTCTAGCCGCGTGGCAAAACTCGCCTCCGGAACGCCGCTCGAAATTTTCGACAGCCTTGATTCAACGAGCCTTGAGGCCAAACGCTGGGCTGGCGACGGCGAGGCGGGGCCGCGCTGGTTTCTGGCGCTGACCCAGACGGCAGGTTACGGCCGCCGCGAGCGCCGGTGGGAGCAGCAGACCGGCGACTTCGCCGCTTCGCTGCTGATTGATCCGCAAGGCGCGCCGGAAGCACGGGGGCAGCTGTCTTTTGTCGCGGCGCTTGCGCTCGCCTCAACGCTCGATGAGGTCATTCGCGAAGACAGGATCGCGCTCAAATGGCCCAACGATGTTCTGGTCGAGGGCGGAAAATGCGCCGGCATTCTGCTGGAAAATCTCGGTCGCCAGCTCGTGATCGGTTTCGGCGTCAATATCGTCAGCAAGCCGGAAGGGCTCGCTTATCCGGCGGCGCGGCTCATCGACCTGGCGTCGACCCCGCCATCGCCCAATGCGCTGGCCGCTCGTTTGGACGCGCATTTCTGGGCGTACCTTGCGATCTGGCGGGATCAGGGATTTACGCCCATCCGCAGCGCCTGGCTCGCCCGCGCCGCAGGAATTGGCGAGCGGATCGTCGTCCGGCTGCCAAACGAGGAAATCTGCGGTGTTTTCGAAGGTATTGATGAAACCGGCGCCTTGATATTGCGATTGGGCGCGCGAACGCGGACAATCGCGGCGGGCGAAGTTTTTTTCGGCTGAACAGGTAAGGAATAGCTTTCATGCTGCTTGCTATCGATGTCGGCAACACGAACTCGGTCATTGCGCTTTATGACGGCGACAGTTCCGTGGCGCAGTGGCGCTCGTCCACATCGACCGTGCGAACGGCGGACGAATACGCGGTGTGGCTGTCGCAATTGATGAGTTTCGCCGGTTTCAAACTCGCCGATATCACTGAGTGCATCATTTCCACCGTGGTGCCGCAATCGCTGTTTCACCTGCGCAATCTGTCGCGGCGTTATTTCAACTGCGAACCGTTTGTCATCGGCCATGACAACATCCCGGGCGTCGCCGTACGCATTTCCAAGCCCTCGGAAGCGGGCGCGGACAGGCTGGTCAATGCGGTGGGCGCCTTCACCAGACATGGCGGCCCGCTGGTGGTGGTCGACAGCGGTACGGCGACCAACTTCGACATTGTCGGCGCCGATGGCGGATTTGAAGGCGGCGTCATCGCGCCGGGCATCAACCTTTCCATGCAGGCGCTGCACGAAGCGGCGGCGCGTCTGCCGCGCATCGCCATCGAAAAGCCTGCGAAGATCATCGGCACCGATACGGTCGGCGCCATGCAGTCGGGCGTGTTCTGGGGTTATGTCAGTCTCATCGAAGGACTGGTTGCGCGCATCAAGGCTGAATATGGCGCGCCGATGAAAGTGGTTGCGACCGGCGGCATCGCTTCGCTGTTCGAAGGCCAGACAAAGGCCATCGATATCTTTGATCATGACCTTACCATTCGCGGGCTGTTGGAAATCAGCAAACGTCTGAAGGCCAAATAATGTCGCGCAAGGAACTTGTCTTCCTGCCGTTGGGCGGCTCTGGCGAAATCGGCATGAACATGAACCTGTACGGGTTCGGTTCAGCGGCCAATCGCCAGTGGATCATGATCGATTGCGGCGTGATGTTCGGCGATCTTTCAACGCCCGGCATCGACCTTATTTGTCCGGATCCGTCTTATATTCTCGAAGAGAAGGAAGCGCTGCACGGGCTTCTTCTGACCCATGGCCATGAGGATCATATCGGCGCAGTGGCGCTGCTGGCGCCGAAGCTCGGTTGTCCGGTCTATGCAACGCCCTTCACCGCGGCGCTGGTTCAGCGCAAACTGGAAGAAGCCGGGGAAGACGGCGTTGAGCTCAATGTCATCGACATGAACTCCCGGTTTACGCTGGGGCCGTTCGATATTGAGTATTTAACGCTCACCCATTCGATCCCGGAGCCGAGCGGCATTATTTTGCGCACGGAACTCGGAACCGTTCTGCACACCGGCGACTGGAAGATCGATGCGACGCCATCGCTGGGCCCGGTCACCGACAGCCATACGATCAAGTCGCTTGGGCAGGACGGGTTGCTCGCCATGGTGTGCGATTCAACCAATGTTTTGTCGGCTGGAACGTCAGGGTCGGAATCGGACGTTCGGACCTCGTTGACCAAACTGATCGCGGAGCAGGAGGGCCGGGTCGCCGTCACCACCTTCGCATCGAATGTGTCGCGTGTGGTCTCGATTTGCGAAGCCGCCGCCGCTTCAGATCGCAGCGTTTGTCTGTTGGGCCGGTCGATGCTGCGGATTGTCGATGCGGCGCGCGAAACCAACCTTCTGCCCAAAGGCCTGACTTTCGTCGAGCCGAAGGACGCAGGCCACCTGCCGCGCCAGAATGTCCTTTATCTTTGCACCGGCAGTCAGGGCGAACCGCGCGCGGCCCTGTCGCGCATCGCCCGCAACGATCACCGGGACCTGACCTTGTCCGACGGCGACACCGTGATTTTCTCTTCCAAGATCATACCCGGCAATGACCGCGAAATTTATAACCTTCAGAACGATCTGGTTGAGCTGGGCGTGAAAGTCATCACGGAGAAGGACGAGTTCGTCCATGTCTCCGGCCACCCCTGCCGCGAAGAATTGCGCGCCATGTATGAATGGGCGCGCCCGCAGATCGCGATACCCGTTCATGGCGAGGCGCGTCATCTCGAGGAACACGCCGACTTCGCGCTGGAGCTTGGCGCCAAGCTATCTTTTGCCCCGCGCAACGGCGATCTCATTCGGATTGCGCCGGATGGTCCCGAACGCATTGACGAGGTTCCCGCCGGGCGCATCTATCTCGACGGCGATGTGCTGATGCCGGACGGGGCGGCGCCCATGCGCGAGCGCCGCAAGCTGTCCCAGACCGGCGCGCTTGTGGTGTCGCTGGTGGTCAACAAGAAAGGCGAGCTGGTAAGCCTTTCCGCAGAAGGCATTGGCGTCTTTTACGGCGAAGACGCGGAAGCAGGACAGGACGAGCTTGAAGATGAAATCGAGGCGGCGGTGGCGGGCCTGTCAAAAGCCAAGCTACAGGACTATGAGGCCGTAAGCTTGGTGGTGAAACGCGCTGCGCGCGTCTATTTTGACGATGCCTGGGGCAAGCGCCCGTTGATCATGACTCAAGTGCACTGGATTGGCCAATGAACCCTGCCGGCGCCATTGTGATCTACATTCTCTGGTGGTGGGTGTGTTTTCTCGCCGTTCTGCCGCGCGGCGTTGAAGGACGGTGGGAGTCGCCCGATGACGGAGTCGAAGGTGCCGATCCCGGCGCCCCCGTCGATCCCAAGCTGAAGCAAAAGGCCTGGCTTGCAACCAAGGTTGCGTTTGCGTTCTGGGCGGTGACCGTCGCGATTATTCTCAGCGGCATTTTCGATTTCCGCGACTAGCGCGGCGTATCGGCATTTGCGGCCCTTGCGTTCAATCGAGGGCTAGAATAGCAAATGCTCAAGGCATTCCCATTCACCTGACTCCGGTCTTTAACTGCGAAGGGCAGCCATGAGCGACACCGCGCCCATCGACGAGGAAACGCGTCCGGACGATCAGTCGTCTGGCAGCGACGCTCAGTTTGCGGAAGACCGCACGCTGACGCCGGAATTCGTGCGCGCGGTTGCGGACGCCATTGAGGCGGATGACGCAGAGGCCTTTGAGGGACTGACCCGCGAGCTTCACCCGGCCGACATCGCCGATTTGATCGGGCTTCTGCACGAAGAAGATCGCGAAGCGCTGATCGCGCTGCTGGGCGGCGCACTGCCGTCCGAGGTGCTGGCGGAACTCGATGGCGACCTGCTCGAAGAAATCATCGAGGCGATGGAGCCGTCCAAGGTCGCGGAGGCCGTCGCCGAGCTCGATACGGACGACGCGACATTCGTTCTTGAAGATCTGGACGAGGAAAAGCAGGCGGAGATCCTGTCCTTTGCGCCGATCGAGGACCGGCTGGCGCTGCGCGCGGCGCTGGATTTCGAAGAGGAAAGCGCCGGCCGCCTGATGCAGCGCGAATTCTTCGCGTCGCCTGCATTCTGGACTGTGGGGCAGATCATCGACCGCATGCGCGGCACGGAAGAATTGCCGGACCGTTTTTACGAAGTCTTCGTGGTCGACCCTTCGTTCAAGCCCGTAGGGTCTGTGCCGCTGTCGACGCTGATGAAATCGCCGCGCGAAACGGTCATCGAAACGATTATGACCAGCCGCGACATGCGCACCATTCCGGTCACTATGGACCAGGAAGAGGTCGCCTATCTGTTTGAGCAGTACAACATGATTTCTGCGCCGGTGGTCGATGACGCCGACCGGCTGATCGGCATGATCACCGTCGACGACGTGGTCGAGATGGTGCGCGAGGAAACCCACGAAGACATGCTGGCGCTGGGCGGCGTTGAAGCGGATACCGGGCTTTCCGACACCGTTCTGGAAACCGTGCGCTCACGTTTTTCGTGGCTGGCGATCAACCTTGCGACCGCTATTCTCGCCTCGCTGGTGATTTCGATGTTCGACGTCGCCATCGGACAGATTGTGGCGCTCGCCATCCTGATGCCGATCGTTGCGTCCATGGGCGGCAATGCCGGCACGCAGACGCTCACCGTTGTCGTGCGTTCGCTGGCGACGAAAGACCTGACCGCGTCGAATGCGGCGCGCGTTGTGTTCCGGGAGGCGCTGGTCGGGTTTTTGAACGGCGTCATCTTCGCCATCATCATGGGCGGCCTGGCGGGTGTGTGGTATTTGATGAGCGGCTGGGGCGATCAGGCTGACGCCACGCGTTTGGGCGTGGTTGTCGGCGCAGCGATGATCATCAATCTCTTTGCCGCAGGTTTAGCCGGAATTCTCATTCCAATCGGCATGCAGCGCGCCGGCGCCGATCCGGCTGTGTCATCCGCCGTCTTTGTCACGACGGTGACGGATGTTGTCGGCTTTTTCGTGTTTCTGGGATTGGCCGCTGCAGTTCTGTTGCCTGCAGCGGGTTAATATCTTTAGGCCGTGTGCTGAGCTTTCCGGCGGTATATCCAGGCGGCGAGACCGCCCATCAATAACAGATAGAATAGTCCCGGTTCCGGCGCATCGACGGGCGGCTCTTCCGGCTCGCAGTCTTCCTCGTCCTCATCGCAGGGCGGCTCTACCGGCGGGATAATGACCGGCGGCACAATTGTCGGCGGAATGGTTGGCCAGCCGGGGAAAAATACCGGCGGGGGCGGGTACACCGTCGCCGTTGGCGGCGGCGTCAATGGCGTTTCTGTTTGCGGAACCCGCCGCGTTTCCAGTGGGGCGACCGGATTATATCCGGCGAGCCTGGTCGGAACCGGACGGGGCGCTAAAAAGACCCGGAGGCTTCCTTCCGCGGTCCCTCATCGCCGCAGCAGCCGCAATTGACGACGATATCATTGCGGATATCGCCGACAGCGCGCGCATACCAGGCGGTGAATTCTTCTTCGGACATCGGCGCGGATTTCCCGCGGTCTCCGCCAAAGCCGCCATTCCACAAGATCGCCAGAGCGATGATTGCGGCGGCGATGATGTTCGTGATTCCGTTACCCAACATATCTCACCTCAACGCCCCTCCCGGAGATTAACACTGTTTGCGCCAAATTGAGCGCGGCTGACCCAAGGGAATGAGCTTTCCGGGCCTACCCTCACAAGACTTGTGCCAGAATCGCCCGCCTGCCAAGCATCCGCAGAGTCGCAAATAGACCATAAAAAACAACAAGTTGCATCTTCTTTGCTGCGCTTGTGGAAAACCGGGAGGCCGATACCGGCAGAGATTCGATCGCCCGACTGTGCCGTTTCGGCGCCCCTCGGGACTGAAATTCAGGCTGAATCCGGCCCTCGACTACCCAATCCGCCATGGCCATGATAGGAATCGTTAACTGCGAGGAGTGGGGGAGTCGCGCAGCGTGCAGCTTTGGCGGCGCGGCGCCCTGAGTAAGGCTTGAGGCCGGAAAGCCGGCTGGCAAGCGAAGTCCAGAGGGGGTTTGAGCGGGTCTGATGCGGACGGGAGATACCGGTCTTAATCTGATCAAGGGGTATGAGGGCTTGCGCATGTCGGCGCATTACGCCCCTACCGAGCAATGGACGGTTGGCTACGGCCATACGGGTTCTGCGCGTCATGGCATGAGCGTCACCGAGGGCGATGCGGAACGTCTGCTCAAAGACGATGTCCGACCCATCGAACAGCTTATCAGCGACACGGTGCGCGCGCCGCTCAATCAGAATGAGCATGATGCGCTGGTCTCGCTTATTTTCAATATTGGCGAAGACAACTGGAAGCGCTCCACGGCGCTGCGCAAACTCAACGCCGGCGACAAGCTTGGCGCCGCAAATGCGTTCGAGCTCTGGACCAAGGCGTTCGTGAATAACGAACTGACGACGCTGGACGGACTGGTGCGCCGCCGCGCAGCGGAAAAGTCCCTGTTCCTGATGCCCACCGACGCATCGCTGGTTGTTCCGACGTCTGACGTTAATCCGGCGGCGGAATGCGAACCGGAATTCATTTCAGATCGCGTTTACAATGCGAAACCCTTGGTGGATTTTGAAAGCCTGAAATCGGACGCGAAGAAATCGCTATCGCCGGAAGAACGCGCCGCCCGCACGCGCGCATTGTTCGCAGCAACCCAGGCGCTGTCGGGCGACCCGTCCAAGATGATTGTCTCCAAGGCGGAAGAGCGGGCGGATATGGGCGTCACCTTTGGCGCCTTGCTCGCCGGATTGCTCGCCTTCGCCATGACCGGCCTTGGCGTCGTTTTGCTGCTCGGGCAGGAAGCGCCCGGCCTCGCCGAGGCTATTGGCCTCAGCTATGATCGCTTCACGACCATCTTTGAGAACCTGCCGGTCTGGCTTTCGGGCATTGGCGCAGCGATGTCGTATTTCATCCTGTATATTCTGGTGAAGCGCGCCGCCCGGCATGACCTCAAACGCCAGCGGGCGAGAGATCTCGCGCGATTGCGCGTGGCTGAGTAACGCGTCGCAAGACGTAAGAATGACCTTGCATCTCGTCAAACTATGCGCCGGCGCAGACAGCGTCGAAGACCTTGCCGCCAGAATTGACCATCGTTCAAGTGTGAACGAGGCCGCCGGACTTGGCCGCATCCATGATCATCTGACGCGCATGCATCCGCGCCGCGAAGCTGAATTAAGGGATGGCGGGTCGATCTACTGGGTGATCAAAGGATCAATTCAGGCGCGCCAGGCCATTCTGGGTTTTGAGCGAAGAACAGGGACGGACGATATCGAGCGCACGGCGATTCTTCTTGATCCCGACTACGTGCTGACCGAGCCGCAGCCGCGCCGCGCCTTTCAGGGGTGGCGTTATTTGCCGGGCGAGGATGCGCCGAAGGATTTACAGACGCGTCGCCGGACCAATGGTCGGCATGAAACGGGACACAAGCTTAAAGCTGAACTGGCTGAATTGGGGCTGTTATGATGTCTATGATGCGCATGGCGATCGTTGGAGCAGGCGTTGCCGGCGCGGCTGGCGTCGCGGTCGTCGGCGGACAGATCGTAGACGGCGAGAAATCCGATTCCGGGGCGGACTCGACGCAAAAGGAAATCTGTCTCAAGGGCGACCTCGCGCTGTTTGAGGGCGCCGATGCGAGATGCTATTCGCGCGACGATCTGCGCGCGCTCCTCGACCGTCCGGTCATCGACATGCAACGCCAGCCGGTGACCCTCACCATGACGCATCCGACCGACGCCTCCATCGCGCCCGCGAGTTGCAGCACCTGCCGCGATTTTCGCGAAATGAGCTTTGACGGATGGTACGCCGCTACCTCCCGGGATATCCGGCGTGAGGGGTACTTCATCAGGGCCTGCGGCGCGCTTGCGGCCCTCGGCGATGCGCAGGATGCACGCGATTCATTCTTCGCAAACGGCTCGCCGACCGCAGAAGAGGTGGTCGCCCTTGCCGGCACAATGCGCATTGGCGAGGCGGCAACCGGCGCTGATGGCGTTCATGTTGAAAAGGCCAATGGGTATATCTGGCGGATCAGCGCCGACGCCATGTCGCTCGAGATACACGAGCTTGCAAACGCCGATTTCGACAATGACGGCGTTGAAGAGATTTTGGCGTTCAGCGCCGGTTCGGTAAATGGCGGAACCGCATCGTTTTATGATGTCGGCCTGATCGAAAAAGATGCCCCGGATGCGGCGGTCAGTTTTACGGGTTTGTCTTATGGCCGTAACGATGCCGCTGGCGTGGGCGGCTGACAGAAAATCGCCGTAATCGTCAGCTAACGCTTGGCGCTATCGCCCCCCATGGCTATGATGGAGGCCGTTCTGGATTCTCAGGGAGAAACAGGCTTTTGTCCTTCATAAAAAAACTAAGCGCGATTGTATTGTTCGGGCTCGTGTCTGCCTGCGCGTCGTTTCCGGGAGGAAGCGATGAGCCTGCACCCCAAGTCGTGGAGGATGCTGAGGCGGCGAAACTTCAGGTGGCGTCCCTGGAAGCGGAAGTCGAACGGCTGAAGTCCCAGAATGCCCGGCTTACGAACGACCTGCTGGCCATTAAACGCGAGCGCGATCAACTGGCGCTTCAGGAAGCAGTCCCTGACGAGTTGCCGCCGAAACCTGAATATTACGCTGATGACGAAGATCACTCGCCACAACCGAATGCGGTGGTCGATGACGCCGCCTCGCCGGCGCTGGCAAAGACGGATGTTCCGGTCGAAACCTCTCCGCGTCTCGTTCAGCCGACTTTCGCATCCAACGAAACAGTGTTCGAAAACGAAGCTGAAGGCGACGACATTCACACCGAAAGCGTTCTGTTCGGGGTGCATCTTGCGTCCTATCGCCATTTGGAAGAAGCGCGCAGCGGCTGGCGGCAGTTGCAGCGTGAAAACCCTGATGAGCTTGGCCTGCTGGAACCTCGCGTTGAGGGTGTGAATGTGGAAGGCAAAGGAACTTTCCTGCGCCTGATTGGCGGCGGGTTCGTCTCCCGCGACAAAGCTGAAGCGCTGTGCGGCGAGCTCAAGGAAAACGGTTTGTTCTGTTCGGTGACGAGTTTTGAAGGCGAACGGCTGTCGCTTGCCGAAACCGAAGGCTGATCGATTTACCCGTTGTCGGGCGGCGCCACATCGAAGGCGCGCTCATCGAAGACGACGCCCTCAAACTCCGCCGCCCCTTCATAGCGCACCTGTAATTCGCCTGCGCCCAGCGAAACAAATCCAAATGGGACGGTGACGCGGCGGCTTTTTGCGTCTGTGAAACCGGCGACGTTCTCGCGCACGCCGAGCAGTTCTTTCTCGCCATTCTTTGGCGTGAAGGTCACCACCATGCGGCCGAAGCTGGACCATTGGCCATCCGGCTCGATGGTGGTGTCGAGCATCAGCAGGCCGTCCTCGTCGCGCAGCAGCTTCACGTCCTTGATCTTCGCGCCGGCTTTGCCGTCGTTGCGCAAGATCACCGGCGCCGACATGCCGAGCCCGACATCGACCTGCAGTCCCGTGCTGGCTTTGCGGATGAGCGTGCGCGACGCCTCGGTTTCGATCAACAGATGCGATCGCCGTTCGCCCCTGGGCGGCTCGGCGCCGTCCTTGATGCGCACGGTGACGATCTGCCGCCCGCCCGGCTTGAGACGAAACTGCGCAGGCGACACGACCAGCCATGGCGCGGCGCTCAACGTCTCGCGCAATTCCGGGGCGGCGGGCTCGTAGCCGCTTTCAGTTGCGGCAAGATCGATCCACGAGACGCGCGCTTCCATGATCCGGTCGGAAGGGTTAGAGACGACGAATTGCCCGCTGGGGTGTTCGGCGCTCAGTACCTGCCGCAGGGGCGCCAGTCCCATATCGGCCGCCGCCGGATTGATGGAAAACATGACCAGCGCCAACAGGCCGCCCCAATGGCGCAATGTCTTGGCTATCGCCATAGGCCTCAGAATCGTCTCACAATCAAAATCATATGCGGCGAAACTAATCGGGGAGGGTTTCCCAGCCGTAATCAAAAACCATGTAATCCGGCCTTTCAGGGCCGATAGCGGATTCTTTGAATGACACATGTAATCGTGCTCGGGAACGAGAAGGGCGGATCGGGCAAGTCGACAACCGCGATGCACCTGGTGGTGGCGTTGCTGCGTTCCGGCCACAAGGTCGGCGCGGTCGATCTCGACCTCCGTCAGGGGAGCTTGACGAGATATCTGGAGAACCGCAAAAACTTCTCTGAAATCAAGGGGAAGGAGCTTGTTTCTCCGTTGGTGGCGCATGTGGAGCCGTCCTCCATCGACAGCCGCGCAGAGTCTCAGAAGAAAGAGACGGAAAACCTTAAGGCGGCTTTGCAATCCTTAAGCGGCTGCGATTACGTGGTGATCGACTGCCCCGGCGCGAATACGCATTTATCCCGGCTCGCCCACCTGCACGCCGACACGATCATTACGCCGCTCAATGACAGTTTTGTCGATTTCGACCTCTTGGCCCGTATCGACCCGGAAAGCGGCAAGGTGGTCGGCCCAAGCCTTTACAGCGAGATGGTCTGGACTGCCCGCAAGCAGCGCGCGATGATGGGCATGCGCGAGGGCATTGACTGGATTGTCATGCGCAACCGGCTGTCGGCCACCCGCGCCCGCAATAAAAAGACCATGGGCGACAAGCTGGAAGAGCTGTCCTCGCGAATTGGCTTCCGGCTGGCGCGCGGGTTTGGCGACCGGGTTATCTATCGCGAACTGTTTCCTATCGGCTTGACCTTGCTGGACCTCGGCGGCGTCGATTCGCCCGTGCGCCTGTCGACCATGAGTCATGTGACGGCGCGTCTTGAGATCCGCTCGCTGGTGGCCTCGCTGAAACTCCCGGCGGGCGAACAGGCTGGCAATACAGGGCCGCAATCGGCAGCCAAAGATGCGGCGGCAGCATAAGCTTCGCCAATCAACCGAGAACGCTGTTTGCGAACCGCAAAACCGGTGATCCACTTTTGCGGCAACACGGTCTAGGGTGCTGACATGCTGCCAGCGCTACTCGCCATCATTGTCGCCATCGGAGCCGCCGGGTGGCTGTTGTTCCGCCTTGCGGGCAACCGGGAGTCGAGCGGCGAGCGTCCAATGACAATGCTGAAAATCGTTGTCTGGCTGGCGCTGACAGCGGCGCTCCTTGCGGCGAAACTCTGGCCGCTGGCGTTTATGGTGCTGATCGCCGCTGGCGGCGTGACGGCCATTGAGGCGTGGCGCGCGCGCGCCGAGACCGACGAGACGCGCGAAAGCCAGCTCCCGGCGCCAACCGCAAAACGCATGAGTGAAGACGAAGCGCTGTCCGTGCTGGGGCTTGAGAAAGGCGCCAGCGCCGAGGAGATTCGCAGCGCGCATCGCAAGCTGATCGCCCAGCTTCATCCTGACAAGGGCGGCACCGACTATCTGGCGGCGAAAATCAACGAGGCGCGGGATTTTCTCTTGCGCCGCGTTGAAGACTGAACGAAAAAAATTTCGAGTGATGGAAACTACGCCGCGCCCTGTTTGGCTTGGGTCTCGGGCGCTTCCAAGTCTTTCTCGTCATGGACCCGGTTCCGGCCGGCGCTCTTGGCTGAATAGAGGCAACAATCGGCGCGCTCGATGAGCGTTTCCATCGTGTCTTTGGCGTTTTGTTGAGCCACGCCCATGGACATGGTGATGACGCCGAGATCTTCATCGGTCCGGCGTTTGCGCAGGCGACGCGATTCAACAGCGACACGAATTCTGTCCGCCAGCTTGTGGGCGTTCTCGAGGGTTGTGCCGGGAAGCACAACGGCGAATTCTTCACCGCCGTAACGGGCGAGCATGTCCATGCCTTTGACGTTGGCGTTCATCACCTCAGCGACAAGACGCAAAACCTGATCGCCGGTCTGGTGGCCCCATGTGTCGTTGAATTTTTTGAAATGATCGATATCGCCAAGCACCAGCGCCAGCGGCTCTTCCTTCGCCTTCGCATCGCTCATGTACTTTTCGAGGGACTTGTCGAAGGTCGCGCGATTGGCGATTCCGGTCAGCGCATCCTGCATGGCTTCACGCTGGATCGCGGCGACATCGCGCTGAAGCATGTTCACTTCTTCAGCAGAAGCTGCGAGGCGCGCCTCCAGATTGTCGTTTTCCTCACGCATGGTCTTGGCGACCGAAAGGACCCCTTCAAGCAAAGCGCCGACATCCGGCAACGCATCCTGGTTGCTGAGTTTTTCAGAAATGTCCGTCAATTTTTCAGAATGACCCTGTGTGCTTTCGCCGGTCGATTCGACGAAATCGCAAAGATCGGCGACTTCCGACTGGAAGCGCGCCACCAGCTCGATGACGTTACTTGAGATATCCGCATGCTGGATCAGTTTTTTGTAGAGCGCGTCCGCCTTTTCCTGCGAAACCTTGCCGTCTGCATCCATGGCTTTCTGGATATGCGCCGACAGGGCGGGGTTTTTTCCCTCCACATGCGCATACCACAGCTCGTAATTGCGCGGGCTCGCGGCGAGACCGGTTTTTCTCAGCGCCGCGAGGGCCAGCTCAGCAAATTGGTGGGTTGTTTCGTGATCGATATTCATGGCGCCCCTGAAATTCTTTTCGGGGCGTTCTTCCCCGGAATGGAGAAAGACTAGGCGAACCCAGTAAATGTTTGCCTAAGCCAAAACCCATGCATGCCGGGGCGATTTGGAAATGTGCGTAAACGGAAAGTTAACGCGCCACTTCCCGCAAGATAAAGGCGGGGACGTGATCGCCGAGACCCACAACCGGATCTGGCGGTGTTTCGCGGCGGCGCGACGGGCGCGCATCGGACCGGTCGCGGCGGGCGGAACGCTGATCGTTGCGATCCCGGCGCGGCGGACGTTGCTCGTCATTTGCGCTCGCCTCTTGCTCGGGCCTCTGATCGGGCCTTTGCTCAGGCTTGGCTGCCGCCTGCGGAGCGGGCTGTTCATTTCCCGCTTCTGATTTTTCAGCATGCGCCGGTGCGCGATCGGGTTTTGCGTCTCTGCGCGAAGGGCGGCGGGACCGGCCTTCCGAGTGCGATCTTCGTTCTGGCTTTCCGCGCCCGCGCGATTCTGTGGCAGGGTTCTCTTCAAAGAACTTGCTGAAATCGAGCGCTTCGATTTCATCCGAGCCGATGGTTTTCAAGATCGCATCCAGATGTTTGCCATCGGCAGGCGTCACCAGCATCATCGCCGCTCCTTTAAGGCCTGCACGCCCGGTTCGGCCAATGCGGTGAACGTAATCGTCCGCATGGATCGGCACGTCATAGTTGAACACATGACTCACGGCGGGGATATCGAGGCCGCGCGCAGCCACATCTGAAGCGATCAGAAACTGCAATTCGCCGCTGCGGAACTTGTCGAGGGTTTCGGTGCGATACGCCTGCGCCAGGTCGCCATGGATCGGGCGGGCGTTGAAGCCGTGCTTCTGCAATGATTTGGCGACGACATCGACAGTCGACTTGCGGTTGCAGAAAATGATGCCGTTTTTCACGTCGGCGGCTTTAATCATTTCGCGCAACACATTGCGCTTCAGCTTGTCGTCCTTGCCCGGCACGCGAACGATGCGCTGGGTGATGGTGGCGGCGGCGGTCGCCGGCTTGTCGACTTTGACGACGACCGGATTGTGAAGGAACTGGTCGGTGATGCGTTGGATTTCCGGCGGCATGGTCGCCGAAAAGAACAGCGTTTGACGCGTCATCGGCGTCATTTTGAAGATTTTCTCGATGTCGGGAATGAAGCCCATATCGAGCATCCGGTCGGCCTCATCGACGACCATCACCTCGATGCCGCTGAGCAAAAGCTTGCCGCGCTCGAACTGGTCGATGAAGCGGCCAGGCGTTGCGATCAGCACGTCGACGCCGCGCATCAGTTTCGCGTCCTGGTCGCCGAACGAGACGCCGCCGATCAGAAGCGCCATGGTCAGCTTGTGGTTCTTGCCGTATTTTTCAAAGTTCTCGGCGACCTGCGCGGCGAGTTCGCGCGTCGGAGCGAGCACCAGCGAGCGCGGCATGCGCGCCTTGGCGCGGCCCTTGGAAAGGCGCTCAATCATCGGCAGGGTGAAGGACGCGGTCTTGCCAGTGCCTGTCTGGGCGATGCCGAGAACGTCGTGACCGGCAAGCGCCGGCGGGATCGCCTCTTTCTGGATCGGCGTCGGGGTGGTGTAGCCGGAAGCTTCGATAGCTTCGAGCAATTTCGGCGATAAGCCGAGTTCGGCAAAAGTCATTTAGTCTCCGTTTGGTTTTGTGCTGGCGGGCGCATTCGCGCGCGATAGCCAGTCTTTCGCATCGGCGGGGGTTTAAAATTCAACGCCCCGCTTTTCCGCCGTGGAAACGATGCGTCATCCGTGCAATGGGCCGTTGGTTTGAAAAACCGGGGGCCGGAGAGCGTGCAAAAAAGCGCTGCGTCTTATGGTGGGGCTCGCCAAGGGCGGGCCGGTTGCGCGCGCTGCACTGCAACATTGCGACGCTGGAAGTAGGGGGCTTCCGGCTCTAAGTCAACAATAGCGGGCGTTTTCGTCCCGGTTGAGGGTGACGGGAGCGGTAAATGTTGCCTAAAATCCGCACATGCGCACACCGAAACTGGCGATTCTGCTGATTTACCCGCCCTTGGCTGCTTTGACAGGCGGAGCAGCGCAGGCGGCGGATTTTGACAAGCAAGCCTGTGCGATTAACGGATTTCCTCTTTATGGGGACGTTCAGGTGGTCGAGAGCTTTCCCGACATCAAAGTCCAGATCGTCGACAGCTTTCCCGATTTGAACGTGCAGGAAGTGACGAGCTTTCCCGACGAATGCGGGAAGTGGAAATTCGTGACGAGTTTCCCGGACGTGAAAATCCAGTATGTGACCAGCTTTCCCGACATCAAGATCAAGATGGTGACCAGCTTTCCCGGCTGGCCTTGATCAAGGAGACATCATTCATGCGACCCATCTTACTCGCAGCGCTTTTTGCGCTGACGGCTTGCACTGGCGATACTTCGGAGACTGCCGCGCCGGCCGACGCTTTTATGGCGAGCATCGCGGCCCATTGCGGCAAGTCCTATGCGGGGCGGGTGGTGTCCACCGATGCGGCGGATGCGGGTTTTGCGAGTGAAACCTTGGTCATGCAGGTGCGCGAATGCAGCGATGATGTGCTGCGCATTCCGTTCCATGTGGGCGATGATCATTCGCGCACCTGGGTGCTGACCCGCACCGAAGAGGGGCTGCGGCTGAAACACGATCATCGTCACGAAGACGGCTCGGAAGACGCCGTCACCCAGTATGGCGGCGACAGCGGCGCCGTCACTGCTACGCGCGCGGAGTTTCCGGTCGATCAATTCTCTATCGAGATGTTTCAGCGCGAGGGGCTGACGGCCTCCGTGACCAATGTCTGGGCGATGGAGATTACCGATGCGATGTTTGCCTATGAATTGTCTCGCGAGAACCGGTTTTTCCGCGTCGAGTTCGATCTGACGGCCCCTGTCGCCGCGCCGCCTGCGCCCTGGGGCGCCGAAGACTGACCGCGTTCTCCGGCAAGGCGTCCGCCAACATTAACATTCTGTATGATGAGCGTTTTGCGTTATCCAGCGCCGCGTCCAGCGCATTGCTGTAGGCGGAACGAAGAAACTGAAGCGGTGTTAACCATGTGAAGTTCAACTGGAGATGCCGATATGTTCAATTCTGCAAAACTCAAACTGCTTGCCACGTCCATGTTCGTAGCGCCCCTGGCGCTTGCAGGCGCGCACGCGCAGTCAGCCGAGGATCTGAATGCGCAGGCGCTGGCGGATTTCCGCGCTGGCGTTGAAACCAATGTCGAGGCCGAAACCGGCGCCGGCGCGGTTTATGATGACACAAATCTCGATCCGCGCGGCGAAGGCGACATGGACGCCGCCCTGGAAGTTGAAGCCGAGCCTGACGCCGATGACGCTGCCGACGATATGATGGATGACGCCGGCGACGCGGTTGATGACGCCGCCGATGATCTGGACGACGCCGCGAGCGAAACCGGCGAGTGGGTGGAAGAGACCGCCGACGACGCCAACGACGCGCTTGAAGACGCCGGGGATGAGACCGGAGACTGGGTGGATGACGCTGGCGACGATGCGGATGAAGCCATCGACGAAGCTGGCGATGACGCGGGTGACGCTATCGACGAAGCCGGCGACGATCTGGAAGATGCGGCTGATGATGCTGGCGACGCCGTTGAAGACGTGACGGACGAAAAAGAAGATCCGCTTCAGTAACTCAATCCGGTCCGGTGAGACGAACAGCGCCGCAGGCAATCGCCTGCGGTGCTTTTGTTTGTGCGTACAACAAGCGGGAAGAGCGTCCGGCGCGCGCAACCGGAAGGCGATGCAAGCCCCAAACGGAAAATATTTCCGGATGTATTTTATCCACCCCTTTCCGAGAGGGTGTATGATGCCCGCATCCCTGAAAAGAAACGCGATTCACCTCCACCGCTTCAAAGCGGCGGATGGATGATCAATTTCGATTCAGATCGGGAAGCTGAAAAGGAGTTTGAACGAGACAATGCCTGACACTTCGAGGCTGGAAATGCCGGCGCCAGCGCGCGCCCTAGAGCGCTCCCTGGGGCGTGCGAGAGTCGCGAGCGTAGAGCGCTTCGCGTTCTTCCGGCGCCATGCGCATGGCGTCGATGAGGGCGCGCTGGGCCTTGAAGCGTTCCAGCGCCGCGCCGGTCAGTTGCTTGCCCGTGGCGATCTTGAGGCGCTGCGGATTCACGGCCGAGCCATTGTGATGGACTTCGTAATGCAAGTGTGGGCCGGTCGACCGGCCGGTCGTGCCCACATAGGCGATGATGTCGCCCTGACGCACGCGCTTGCCCGCGCGCATGCCGCGCGCAAAGCCATTGAGATGCGCGTACGCCGTCTCATAACCGTTTGCGTGGCGAATTTTCATGTAATTGCCAAAGCTGCCATAGCGATTGGCGCGCAGCACCGTGCCGTCGCCGGCGGCCTTGATCGGCGTGCCGCGCGGGGCGGCGAAGTCGACGCCTTTGTGCGCGCGGGCATAGCCGAGGATCGGATGTTTGCGCGTGCCGAAGCCGGAGGAAAGCCGCGCGCCGTCAATCGGCGTTTTCATCAGCAGGCGTTTGGCGCTCTGGCCGGTGGCGTCATAGAAGTCGCTGCGGTCGTCGCCGTTTTCAGAAAAGCGGTAATAGCCCTTTTCGCGCGACAGCCCGCGCCATTTCAGCCGCGCATAGAGAATGTCGCCGGCGGAGACCAGCTTGCCTCGATCATCGTAGCGGACCTCGAAGATCGCCTCGAATTCATCGCCGCCGAAAATCTCGCGCTGGAAGTCGACGTCATAAGCGAAGGCGTCGGCGAGATTGGCGATCACTTCATCGGGCGCGCCGACATGTTTCGCGGACAGATAAAGACTGCCGTTGATCCGCCCGGCCACCGACATGACCCGCGTGGTGAGCGGAACAGTCTTTTTCTCAGCCGACATTTCACCGGCCGGGGTGCTGCGGAGAAGGATCCTGTTTTCCGGATCGGCGCGGAATTCCAGCGCCAGCAGTTTCGGTTCGGGCTTTGCAGCGCTCGACGCCAGTTCGAACAGGGTCTGGTTGGGCCAGCCGAGCGTCAAGGCCAGCTCCTGTCCCGGCAGCAACCGGCGCAAATTCTGGTGCTTGCCGAAAGCATAGGCGGCGGTATTGGCGTCCACATGGCTGACGCCGGCGCGCTTCAGCGTATCGACGAAGTTTTCGCCCTTGTTGATCCGGACGCGGACTTCCTCGGGGTCGCGGGCGAGATCGCCGGCGAGCGCGATCACCGGAGAGACGCGGACAATTTCCTTGCGTTCAATATCGCTGGCGAAGAAAAACGGCGCAGGACCGTCATCGGCGGAAGCGTAATGGACGCCGCCAAGCCGCATGGGGCGAACGCTGCTCGCAGCGGCGAGCTCAACAACGGCGCCGGAAGCGTCGGCGCCGGTTGGCTTTATGCTGGGCGCCACGCCGGCGGTTTCGATGACCGGCTCGGCATCAGACGCGGGCGCTTCGCTGGCGGCGATGGCGGAGGGCTTCACGCGCGGCATGAGCTCGCCCTGCTGAACGATGACGGGATCGCTTCCCGCCAGCGAAAACTCGGCGCGGGCGGCGCGCGATTCCGCCAGGGCGTCAGCGAGGCTCAAATCCGATGCAGGGCTGACGGCGGATGCCCGAAGAGAGGTAGTTTGGGCAGGCGCAGTGATGTCAGGCGCAGCAAGTCCCGAAACCGGCGCTACGTCGGCGATGTTGTCGATCCGGTCCGGCTGCTGGCTGGCGGAATAAACGAGAAAAGCGCCGCCTGCGACCATGAAGGTCAGGGCCGCCGCCATCGCCGCCGGCCCGCGGCGCTTGCGCTCAAGCGGACAGTAGGCGTCGCCATGCCCCGTAAAGGTCTGACCTGTATGAACAAACTCGTTCGACATTCGCGCTTCGCCGCCGTCTTTATGCGCCACGATAGCCTTCCGGCGGCCGTTTCGCGCTTTATCCTCGCACGCCTCGCCAAAGCCCGCAATTTTTTGCATGCTATGGAAGCCGCGCGGGGCTCATTAAACGAAATTGTCGTTAATCAACAGAGAAAACCGGCGGTTGTGTTTGAGGGGGTGAGGTAACACCATGCGGACGGCGCGCTTTCTGGCGATTGTCCTGCTGCTCGCGGCGATCCTCGCGGCGCTGGTCTATATTTTCCGCTTTCCGCTGGCTGGCTGGGCGGTTCGCTCCGGCATGGCGTCCGCCGGACTGGAGCAGCCGCAGGCGCGAGTGACGGCGTTAACGATTAACGGCGCACGCCTGGAAGATGTGGCGGCCGGCCCCTCGGGCTCGCAAGCGTTCAGCTTCAAAACGATTGAAGCGGACTATCGCTGGCGGCGCATCCTGTTCGATCGAAAAGTTGTGGCAGTGCGCATCGGACCGGGAACCGTGCGCGTGCGAGTCGATGAAACCGGAACGGTGTCGCTGCCCGGCGTAAGGATGGAGGGTGGTTCTGGCGGGGGCGGTGAGTTGCCGTTTGACCGGCTCAGCCTTCGCGATGTGGATCTGTTGATCGACACGCCGCAGGGCGCAGCCCATGGCGATGTCAGCGCCGATTATGATGCGCGAAGCGGCGGCAAGGCATCACTCGCGCTGGACGCGGAACGGGTCACCTGGAATAGCGTGACGATTGAGAATGCGGAAATTGCAGGAGATCTGACATTATCCGCAGACGGACAAGCGGAGTTCACAGGCGCTTTTACCGGGGATGCATTATCGCCTAACGCGACGGCCCGCGGGATCAGCCTTACCGCGAAAGGGGCGGCCGCTTCATGGCGCGACGCGGTCGCCGGCGAGGCCAGGAAGCTGGCGGGCGCCGCGACGATCGACTTTTCGGCGCCGGATATCGAATTGCGCGATGAACAGGTCCGCACGCTGGTGAGCGCCGCGCAAATGGAGACGATCTTCGGCGAGCAGCTTCAGCGCGCCGCGCTGGCGGGCGCAGTGAATGTCCGATTTGACGAAAACGGGCTGGAAATACGTGTCGCAAATGAAGCAACGCCGCTATCCCTGACGACGCCTGACGGTTCTTCGCTGTCCGTCGGCGGTCAGGGCGATGCGCCGCTATATGCGCGCAGCGCGGCAGGAGAAAAAGCCTCGCTCCGGTTTGCGCTGGTCAGCGACGGCGTCAACGCCCGCGGCGGCGCGGACTATGCGCGCGAGGAAAGCGGCTGGCGGCTGGCCGCGCCGATCGAGATCGACGAATTCAATTCGCCGGCGATCTCGCTCGACGGCAGCCGCGTCGATATCTCCGCCGCCGGCGCGGGCAGCGAATTTGACGCCGACATCGCGCTCAAATCAGGTCTTCGCAAAGCGGTGATTGGCCGCCTGCAAGTCAATGACGCGCCGTTTAACGGCGCCTTCAGCATACATGGCGACATGAACGCGCAACGGGCGACGATTGTTTCCAAGAGCGATTGTTTCGCCATTGACGGTATTCGCAGCCGCATCGATGAGCAGGATCTCGATGTGAGAATGTCGGGAATAACCCTCTGCAACGCGGAAGGACCGCTTGTGGTTTACACCTGGACAGGTGAAGCGGCGTGCACGCTCTCCGGCGAACTTTCGGCGCAATCTGGCTCGCTGCGGCTCGGCGAGACGCACGCAGCAGGAAGGCCGCCGGTGATCCGGTTTAATGCGGAATATCATCCGGCCCGGAATACAACGTCGGTTACCGGCGATATCGTCAATGGCGCCATGACCTTGAATGACGTGCTGGATATGTCGGCCGCCATCGGCCGCTTCGATTTCAGGCTCGATGCCGAAGGCATGCGCGCGACGGCGAACGTGGACCGGCTGCGCATGACCCAGCATCTCAGCGATCCTGAGGCGCTGTTGATATTTGCGCCAGTGATCGCCGCCGGGCAGGGCGAACTTGAAGAGGACAAGGCGAACTTCACCTACACGCTGACGACGCCGGAGGGCTACCGGCTCGGCGCCGGGGCCGGCGCACATGACGTGAAAACCGCCCGCGGGCAAACGACGATCATTGTCGAGGATCTCGATTTCGTTCCTGCAGGATTGCAGCCCAACGAAGTCTCTCCGGCGCTGAAAGGCATTATCGACGCCGCCGACGGGGCCATGCATGGCGAGCTTGTGTTTAGCTGGTCGCCGCAAGAGCTGATATCGACAGCGGACTTTCAGTTCGATGCGATCTCCTTTGGCGGTCCGACCCGCGCCGTGACGCGCACCCGGAATATGAGCGGCAGCGTTCGGCTTACGGACCTTTTGCCCATTCAAACAAATGGCGTACAGACCATCACTGTCGACAGCGTCAATCTTGACGCCCTGCAACTTGAAAACGGCGTGATGGAATTTTCCATGCCGGGCGACGATACGTTCGTCTTGCAGCGCGGCGAGTTTCCCTGGTTCGGCGGCACGATCGGAGTTTACGATGCAACGGCAAGCTTCACCGGACAGGCGGAAATTCCCCTGCGCGCGGAGAATATCGATCTCAAGCAGATACTCGATTACGTAAAAGTTGAGGGCCTCACTGGCGACGGGGAGCTCACCGGATCGCTGCCGCTGATTTTCGAAGACGGCAGGGCGCGCATTGCGAACGGGTTGTTGAAATCGGAAGGGCCGGGCTTTGTCAGTTATAAGGGCGTGGCGAGCGATCAGGCATCGCAGGCCGGCGAGAACGTGGATGTCGCTTTCGACTTCTTGCAGAACCTTCGCTACACCGAACTGGAGGTCACCGTGAACGGCGCGCTCGATGGCGCGCTCTCCTTCGGCATGCGCTTCGAGGGAGTCGGCGACTTGAGCATCAGAAACGGCCTGCTTGAGAACGTGCCGGTGATCTACCGAATCAATCTCGAGCTCGAAAACATTGATCTGTTGCGCAAGGCCAATTTAGCCAGCGCGATCAAGGCGCAAATCGAGCGGGAGCTGAACGGAGAGTTCCAGTAGGAAAGCGGCAGGAACATGGCGCGAGTATGATATTCCGCCTATTTTTCGCCCCAAGCGTCCGGTATGATTGGCGAAACTATGCGAACAGTGACGAACGACACAGACAAGGGCGGAGGGCGAATGCTATGAAGCTGAATAAGGACTTAAGGCTTGCGATGATCGCGCCGATGTTGGTTGCGATTTTTGCCTGCACAAACACGGTGAGACTTGAAGGCGGCGAGAAACCGATTGAGGTCAATCTCAATGTCAACGTATCGGGCGAGATTCTCGTCAAACTGGATCGCGAAATCGATGAAGCGATCGCCCAGAATCCCGATATCTTTTAGGGGGGAGATGAACATGGAACAGACATTGAAGAAAACAGTGATAGCCGCTGCGGCCTGTGTCGGCCTGGCGATTGCTGCTGCGTTATCGCCGGTTTGCGCCGCAAGCGCGATCATCGAGAACGGCAAGGATAATTGCCTCATCGGCGAACAGGCCGACGGCTATCTCGGCTTTGTGCCTGGCGCCGGCGTCAGCGCCGAACTGCGCCGCGAAGTTCGCGACGTCAATCAGCAACGCAAGGCGGTGTACGCCGATATCGCCAAGCGCACCGAAGTGACGGTCGATGTCGCCGCGACGCGCACCGCCGCCCGCCTCGTCAATGAGGCGAAGTCAGGCCAGTGCGTGCGTGACGCCTCGGGCGAATGGCTGCAGCTTTAAGATAAAACGCGCCAGATGCGCGCGAATCGGAGATAAGGGGGCTTTCAAAGATTGAAAGTCCCCTTTTATGTCCGAAGCGTTTGACCTGACCCCGCCCGATAATGACGATCCTGATGCGCTGACGCTCTCGGCGCTGTTGTCCTCGCGGGTGTGTCACGATCTGATCAATCCCGTCGGCGCGCTCAGTTCCGGTCTCGAAGTGCTGGACGATCCCACCATGGAAGGCGCCATGCGCGATGCGGCCATGGACCTGATTCGCTCCGGCGCCCAGAAGGCCATTGCGCTGCTCTCCTATGCGCGTCTCGCCTATGGCGCCGCTGGCGGCTTCGGCGCCCAGATCAGCCTGGAGGACGCCCAGAAGGCGCTTGCAGACCTCTTCGCCATCACCAAGGCGGAACTGGACTGGGGCATAGAGACGGGGCTGGCCGCCAAGGAAAACGTCAAAGTGTTGATGGTGCTCGCCTACGCCGCCGCCGATTGCGTGCCGCGCGGCGGCGTTGTCTCCATCAAGGGCGACATCAGCAATTTCACCATCACCGCCACGGGCAAGAAAGTGCTGCTTAACGACTCGCTGGTGAAGGCGCTGGGTGGCGATGCGAATGAGCTGACGCCGAAATTCACGCCGGCCTTGATCGCCGCGCAACTGATCGAATCGGCGGGCGGCGCCATCAAGGTTGAGCGGACCGAGGAGAGCGTGGTTTTTCACGCCGTCTTCGGGTCTTAACCGGGGCTCTTAATGGGCATTAACAACAAAACCGGTCTAGGGCGTTAATCCTGCGCTAACGCCATGGCGCCAAAATTGGGTTCCTTTCCAGCGTTTCAAACGGACCCTTCGCCATGACTGCATCCAGAACCTGTCTCGTTGTCGATGATTCAGAAGTGATCCGCGAAATCGCGATCCGCATCATCACGGATTTCGGGCTGGAGGCGGAAGGCGTGGAAAGCGCCGCCGCCGCCGTCGACTATTGCCGGGACCGCAAACCCGCTGTGGTGTTTCTCGACTGGGACTTGCCGTCCATGGGCGCGCTCGATTTTCTGCGCGAGGCGGCGTCGCTCGAAGGCGATCGTCCAGCCATTATTCTGTGCGCCACGGAAAACGACCACCAGCAATTCGTGCTGGCAAAGGCCGCCGGCGCCGCCCACCATATCCTCAAGCCTTTCGACAAGGGCTCGCTGGCCGCCAAGCTGGCTGAAATCGGATTGATTGACGGCGTGCCGAACGCCTCCAACGGCTAAGCCCTGCCGCATACCGAAAATAATCCGCAATCACCGCGCCTTCGCCATAGTGCAGCCACGGCAAATCTGTCTATGAGCGATTCATGACGCTTATTCAGCTTGTCGTTCTGGCGATCATTCAGGGGATTACGGAGTTTCTTCCGATCTCCTCGTCCGCGCATTTGATTTTGGCCCCGATTGTGGTGGACGGCTGGACCGATCAGGGACCGCTGATTGATATCGCCGCCCATGTCGGATCGCTCGTTGCGGTGTTGATCTACTTCCGGACAGAGTCGGCGATGCTGTTTCGCGGCGGCGTCGATACGTTGCGGTTCAAACCAAGCGACGACCGTAAATTGTTCCTGTTTATCGCGGCGGCGACGATTCCAACGCTGATCCTCGCCGCTGTGTTTGTGCTTCTTGATATTACCGACGCGCTGCGCTCGCCGGTGATCATCGGCTGGACCAGCATCATCTTCGGCCTGCTGCTCTGGCATGCTGACCGGTCCAAAGGCGAACGCGAAGGGCTCGAGAACATCACCTGGCGCGATGCGCTGATGATCGGCGGCGCGCAAATGATCGCGCTTATTCCTGGCGTGTCGCGATCGGGGATCACCATGACCATGGCGCGTTATCTCGGCATGAACCGCAGCGAAGCTGCGCGGTTTTCCATGCTGCTCGCGATCCCGACCATTCTCGCGCTCGGCTTCTTCGCAGCGATCAAGATCGCTCAGGAGGGGGCGGGCGCCACCATGACCGGCGCCTTCATCGTTGCGGTTCTGTCGTTCCTGTGCGCCTATGGCGCGATTGCGGTGCTGATGCGCCTGACGCGAAAAATCAGCTTCACGCCTTTTGTTTTTTATCGCGTGATTTTTGGCGTCCTGCTTCTGGCGATGGCCGGTTCTATCGCGGCTTCATAACAAGACCGTGATAAGGACGCTGGACGGACCGAAAAAGGCCTTGGCCGTGACGCGATTCCCCGGCACTACTGATGGCGATCATCCATCCACAAGGGGTCTTATGGACGCGCAAACTCTCAGTTCCGATTTCACTGATGCTGGATCTGTCACGGCTGACGGGGTGCGCGCCGCCGCCAAACGCATCCTTGGCAAGGCCGTGCGCACGCCTTTGATCGAGAATGAGGCGCTGAACGCTGTCGCGGGCGGGCGGGTGCTGGTGAAAGCCGAAGTGCTTCAGCATTGCGGCGCGTTCAAATTTCGCGGCGCGTATAATCTGATCTCGCAACTGACCGATAAGCAGCGCGCCAAAGGCGTCGTCGCCTGGTCGTCGGGCAATCACGCACAGGGCGTGGCGCTGGCGTCCCGGATGATGGGCGCCCATGCAACGATCATTATGCCGGCGGATGCGCCAGCAGTGAAGATGAACAATGTCAAAGCGCTGGGCGGTGAAGTGATCACCTATGACCGTCGACGCGAAAACAGAGAGGCAATTGGCGGGCGCATAGCGGAGGAACGCGGCGCATCGATCGCGCCCCCGTTCGATCATCCCCATACGATTGAGGGTCAGGGAACCGCCGCGCTGGAAACTTATGAAGACGCTGCGGCGCAGGGGCTGTCGCTCGATGCTTTTATCGTCTGTTGCGGCGGCGGCGGGCTGACATCGGGCTGCGCGACTATTCTCGAAGATGTCTCGCCGGATACCGAAGTCTGGATCGCCGAGCCGGAAGGCTATGACGAAACCTGGGCCTCTATTCGCGACGGCGAAGTTCGCCGCGCCGACGTTACGTTCCCGACTTTGTGCGACGCCATCGCCACGCCGTCGCCGGGCAAGCTGACCTTGCCGATCATGTCCCGGCTGGTGCGGGGCGGCGTTACGCTGACGGAAGCCGATGTGCGGCAAGCGATGATCTTTGCCTATCAGCACCTGAAACTGGTGGTGGAGCCGGGCGGCGCGGTGGCGCTGGCGGCTGTTCTTTCCGGCAAGTTCGACGCCAAAGGAAAAACGACTGCGCTGACGCTTTCCGGCGGCAATGTCGATGCATCTCTTTTTGCCGCCGTACTCGACGGCAGCCTTCCGCCGCGCCGCGAGGGTTGAAACTTGTATTCGGCCTTGCTGTTCACATAGGCGTGAAGCCGTGTGGAAAAACGTGGTTATTGAATATTAACCTTGATTCACCATATCAACTTCATCGCGAATATGGCGTTAGCGCCATGAAATCGGCGCAACAACGCCGTTTCTGACAAGTAAATAAAACCATCAGATTTCGCGCCCGGCGTTCATGCTTTGCTAGCCAGTTTTCCTGCACAATCAGCAAACGCCAGCAGCAAACGCCACAGACGCCCGGCGCCGGTTCTGACGGAGGATATTGAAATGGCAATGTTCAAGAATGATCCCAAATCGACAGACGGCGAACATGCGCGCCTTTCCGCCCGCGACTTCGCGGAATTAGGCGGTCGCAAGCTCGTATATATTCGCACCGTCGCTGCTCGCGACGTGCTCGACGATCTCACGGACGAAGACGGAGAGCTGGCGCTTGAAATCGAAGACGGCGATATTCTCTATTCGGTGCATTCTTCGAGCGGCGAAAGGCTGGCGCTGGTGGGCGATCGCGAGCTCGCCTTTGCGGCGGCGCGCCAATATGAAATGAACCCGGTCAGCGTTCACTGACGGGTTCATAGCTCAATCATTAAAAGGCGAATTAAGCGGCGTGATGCTTTTGATCAGCCGTAGCAATGGCGAACAGGGCTTCGGCCGTGTCAGCCCCGCGCAGCGCATCGCGGGCGTCCTCGTCGCGGAACAGGCGCGACACCTTCGCCAGCGCCTTCAAGTGAGCGGCGGTGGCGTTAGCGGGCGCCAGCAGCATGAACACCAGATCGACAGGCTGGTCGTCGAGCGCGTCAAAGCTGACCGGCGTTTCAAGACGCGCGAGCACGCCGACGATCTTTCCCAAGCCTTCCATTTTGCCGTGGGGCAAGGCGACGCCGTCGCCGACGCCTGTAGAGCCAAGCTGTTCGCGCTCCAGCAGCGTCGACAGAATATCGGACGCCGGGCGATCAATCAGACCGCTGGCTTTTTCTGCGAGCGCCTGCAGCGCTTCACGCTTGCACTTGGCCCGGAGGTTATGAATGACGCCCTGCGGGCTTAGTAGGTCTTCAAGTCCCATCACACTCACACAAACTCAAATCACCGGCTCATCGCCGCATTCGACTAGATCAAGTTTTTAAGGTTTTCCTTAACTCTGACCTGGCTCATCTGGCTGGGCTGGCCCGGAGGGGAGGTCTAGCGCTCCGATCCGGGGGCCGCCTTTAGACCTAAGCCGGCGTGGGATCAACCCACCCGATATTGCCGTCCCGTCGTCTGTAAACCACGTTGATGCGGCCATGGGCGGCGTTTTTGAACACAATGGCGGGCTGCTCAGCCAGATCCAGCTGCATGACAGCCGCTCCCACGGTCATTTCCCGCAGAGCGGTCTGGGTCTCCGCCACCACAACCGGAGTCGGGTCGGCGTCGCTGTGTTCGTCAGAATCCATCTCCTCAGCCAGGGGCTGAAGCATGTAATAGGAGGCGTTTTCGCTCGGCATGGGCGGCTTGCCGTTGGCGTGGTGATTCTTCAGCCGGCGCTTGTAGCGGCGGATCCGTTTTTCCAGCTTCTCAAGGCTTTCCTCAAAGGCGCTGTAGGCGTCGCCGCCTTCGCCATGGGCGGCGAGAAAGACGCCCGAATCGAGATGCGCCGTGACGTCACAGTCGACCAGATGGCGCTCTTTCGTGAAGGTCACGGACGCTTCTGCGCCGCGATCGAAGTACTTGTGTACGCTATCCTCAAGCTTGTCTGAAACATGGGTCTGGAGCGCATCGCCCAAATCCATGTTTTTACCGCTAACCTGAATGTCCATTGGACCTCCTGAAAGTTGGAGCCGAACGTATCCGCCCCATCGCCATTATATTGGCGTTGAAGGCGCGGATTAAAGGGTTAGATCGCGGTTTGCAACATCGCCCTCCGGCGCTGCACAGAAGACGGAATATTCAATGTTTCTCGATACTTAGCTACGGTGCGGCGGGCGATGTCCACCCCTTCGGCGCGCAAGATTTCGACGATCTTGTCGTCAGACAGAACGCTGTCCTTGGTTTCAGCCCCGACCATCTCCCGAATGCGGTGGCGGACGGCTTCGGCGGAGTGCGCTTCGCCGCCTGAGGAGGATGCGATTGAGGCTGTAAAAAAGTACTTCAGTTCGAACAGACCGCGCGGCGTGGCGATGTATTTGTTCGAGGTGACGCGGGAAACGGTTGATTCGTGCATCTCGATCGCATCGGCGACGACTTTGAGGTTGAGCGGGCGCAGATGTTTGACGCCATAGGCGAGAAACGCGTCCTGCTGGCGGACGATCTCGCTCGAAACTTTGAGGATCGTCTGCGCGCGCTGATGCAGACTTTTGGCCAGCCAGTTCGCATTTGAAAACTGCTCTGCGATGAAGGTCTTATCTTTCTCATCAGCGCCGTTCACCGAAGAGATTTCAGCGTAATAGCGCTGATTGACCAGAATGCGCGGCAAGGTCTCGCTGTTCAGTTCGACTTTCCAGCCGCCGTCCGAGGATTTCGTGACGAAGACGTCCGGCGCAATGGATTGCACAACGCCGCCGCCATACGCGTAACCGGGCTTTGGCGTCAGCGCGCGCACTTCCGCAATCATGTCGCGGACATCTTCTTCGTCCGCCTCTGTCGCTTTCATCAAACCTTTAAGGTCGTTCTTGGCGAGAAGCTCGATGTTCTCGACAAAGGCCTGCATGGAGGGGTCGAAACGGTTGGCGTCAATGAGTTGAAGTTTCAGGCACTCTTTAAGGTCGCGCGCGCCGACGCCTGACGGATCGAACTTGATGATCATTGCGTGGGTCGCTTCGACGTCTGCAAGCTCGGCGCCCAAGCGTTCGGCGATGGCGGGAAGGTCTTCACGCAGATAACCAGCTTCGTCGATCATATCGATGACATAAGCGCCGATGAACAACTGCATCGGATCGCGCGTCGCCATGTGCAACTGTTCGGTCAAATGGTCGGCGAGCGATATTTCTTTTTTCAGCGTCGCGCCGAATTCCTGCGGGTCGCCGTCAAAGCCCCGGCCAGAGGAGGCGGAAGCCCAGTCATTCGGGCGGTAATCGCCATAAGCGGCGTCGCTGCCGGTGCCGCTCGGATCGACATCTTCGTACTCAACATCAAGGGAATCGCGCGCTTCCCTGACATCGGTCTGATCGACGGCGCCAGCGTCGGCGGGCGCTGGGGTCTCGTTCTGTTTTTCGCCGCGCCGTTCGGACGGCCCGTCCGCCGGCGTCTCGTCGCGTTCGAGGAACGGGTTTTGTTCGAGCTGGTCGTCGACATACTCCGCGAGCTCGAGATTGGACAGTTGCAACAGCTTGATGGCCTGTTGCAGCTGTGGCGTCATCACAAGCTGTTGGGATTGTCTGAACTCAAGTCTTGGAGCTAACGCCACAATGCCCCCATATCCTTTCTTTACATCTGGAACCGGTCGCCCAGATATACCCGCCGCACATCCTTGTCGCCGATGATTTCTCCCGGCGCGCCTTCGAGCAGAACCTCGCCTTCATGGATGATGTAGGCTCGGTCGATAATATCGAGTGTTTCGCGAACATTATGATCGGTGATCAACACACCGAGGCCGCGGTCCTTCAAGTGCGCAACCAGCTCGCGAATCTCTGCGATTGCCAGCGGATCAATGCCGGCAAAAGGCTCATCGAGCAGCATGAAAGACGGCGCTGTCGCCAGCGCACGGGCTATTTCAACCCGGCGGCGTTCGCCTCCTGAAAGCGCAATCGCCGGCGCGTTGCGGATATGGGTGATGTGAAACTCGTTCAACAGATCGTCGATAATCGTCTGTTGTTTGTCCTTGTTCTTTTCAACCAGTTCGACCACGGCGCGCAGATTCTGTTCAACCGTCATGCCGCGGAAAATGGAGGCTTCCTGCGGCAGATAGCCGACGCCAAGCCTGGCGCGCTGATACATGGGCAGATTGGTGACGTCATTGCCGTCAATGGTGATGCGGCCGCGATCCGCCGGAATGAGGCCGGTGATCATGTAAAAACAGGTGGTTTTCCCGGCGCCGTTCGGGCCGAGGAGGCCCACGACTTCGCCGCGTTTCACGCTCATGGAGACGCCGCGCACAACCGGCCGGCGTTTGAACGATTTGCCGAGATTTTCAGCCGCCAGCGCGCCGCCGCCCTCAATCACTTTAGGCTTCAGCTTCTGAGGCTTCGCCGGTGCGGCGGTTATGTCTGTGCTCGGTTCCATCTGGTCGCTCATTAAGCGCATCTCTCTTTAATGTTCGGTGAAGGCCGGAGTTAATCGTTAACGGCTATTTAGGATTGCTCGTCATCTTTGCCAGTGAAGAAAAGTCCACGAATGCGTTTTCCCGTTTCAGGGGTAAACAAAACCTTACCGGTATCGACCCAGTAAGTGATCTTGCCCGCCGACATCACTTGTTTGCCTTGAGTGACGATAACGTCCTCGGTGATCACGATGGTGCGCGCGGCGTCGTTGAAGACTGCACGCTCGCCGGTGATCGCTTCCTTGCCGTTGGAATAGCGAACCGAGCCAATGGCGGTGATCGTCTCGAAATCCCCTTCATCAGTCAGCACTGCTTCGAGGCGTTCCGAGGTGAGGATGGTTTCGCCTTGCACGACGCGGACATTTCCGGTCCAGACTGCGTTATTATCCTGAAATTCAGCGGTGTCGCCGGTAATGTCGATTGGCTCCTTGCTGTCGCCCGCCGCGATCAGTTGCGCGGCGGCGGGGGCGGCGAGCATGAATAGCAAGGCGGAAGCGCCGGCGAATGTTTTGATCATTGAGGTGTCTCGATTTCCACGTCTTTCAGCGCCGGTGTTTCGGCGGTGTTCTTCGGATAGATGCGCATATGCACGTTGCCTTCAAAAACGACGCGCCCATCTGCATTGTAGGCTTTCATGCGTTCCGCCGTTAATTCCCTGCCTTCAGGGCCAGCCCCGCCGACGCCGGAATCGCTGGTGACGATTTCTTCCTTGATGGATACGGTGGCTGCGGGCGAACGGAAAACATAAGTGTCAGCGCCAACCTCATGTTGAAGCGTGACATCATCATTGAGTTCCAGAATGTTGACGTCGGACCGGTAGACGCCCTTGTCTGCGCTCACAATCGTCGATCCTTCGTTTTCGCCTTGCCCTTCGCCCTGAACCGCCCGCGGCCGATCGAGTGCGACAACGTCTTTGACATTGGTGTTCTGGCGAGCGGTCAATGCGGTGATCTCAAACGGTTTGCCTTTGTTGTCGATCCCGGCAAAGCGCGGATTGGCCATGCTCAACTCTTCGGCTGAGGCTTCGATATCCTTGAAGTCGTCGAGGAAGGCGGGATCGACTTCGTTGGATCGGGTGTTGAACAGGAAGGCGGCGACCAGCACCAGCGCAAAGACCGGCAGCGCAATCCGCAACCGCCGCACCATCCGCGACCGCGCCGCCGCCTGATCGCCGGTCGTGCGCGCCCGTGAAGGCAGGCTGTCGAGGCGGCGCCGTTTTGGGGCAGCCGGCGCCGCGGCTTGCGGCTGTTCCTGATCCGTGATGACCGTGGTCATTCCCGCGACAATTCCTATGAATTCCAAAGGCTTCGAGTTGCAAACGGCCGCCGCCGTCTTTCCCCCTTCATATAGTCGCGCGGGCGCAGGAGGGAAGCAAGAGGCGCGGATTTTCTCGCCAAAACCAGTAGTTGCAGGCGGTTCCGGGGCTCCGGCTCAGGAATGGGCGAAAATATCGGTTTCCGGCCAGCCTTCGAGATCCAGGGCCGCCCGATGCGGCAGGAAGTCAAAACAGGCCTGGGCGAGGGCGGTCCTTCCCTCCCGGGCCAGCATCTCGTCGAGTTTCTCCCGCAGCAGGTGCAGATACAGAACGTCCGAGGCGGCGTATTCGATCTGTGCCGGGGAGAGCGTGTCCGCGCCCCAGTCGGAGGATTGCTGCTGTTTGGAAATCTCAACCCCGGCCAGTTCGCGGACCACATCTTTGAGGCCATGGCGGTCCGTATAGGTGCGGCAGAGTTTCGAGGCGATTTTCGTACAATAGACCGGCGCCGTGTCGACGCCGAGCCAGCGCCGGAAAGCGGCGATATCGAACCGCGCGAAATGGAAAAGCTTGAGAATTTTTGGGTTAGCCAACAGCGCTTTGAGGTTCGGCGCGTCATAGGTCTTGCGGTCGAGCTGCACGAGATGGGCGTTGCCGTCGCCGGACGAGAGCTGCACCACGCAGAGAGGGTCGCGATGGGGATTGAGGCCCATGGTTTCGGAATCGATGGCGACGATGGGTCCGAGATCGAGCCCAGCGGGAAGATCGCCAATATGCAGTGTGTTTGTCATGCCGTCCGTTTTCTTGCGCCTGCGATGAAGGAACGCGACGCCATAGCATTGTGACCAAATTTGTGAAGGCCGGATTAAGCCGCCTTGCGAACAATCACGGAACCGGCGGAATACCCCGCGCCGAAACCGCAGATGACGCCGATATCGCCTGCTGCGAAATCGGCATTATGTTTGTGGAAAGCAATGATCGACCCGGCCGAGGATGTGTTTGCGTATTTGTCCAGCACCACGGGGGCCTCCTGTCGGGTGGCGTCGCGGCCCAGCACCTTGCGGGCAATAAATTCATTCATGGCGAGATTCGCCTGATGCAGCCAGAAGCGCTTCACATTTTCAGGGGCGATGCCGAGATCGCCGAGATGGCCCGAAATCAGCTCGCTGACCATCGGCACCACTTCCTTGAAGACCTTGCGGCCTTCCTGAATGAACAGCTTGTCGGTGAACGGATCAGCTTGCGGGTCAGCCGCCGCGCCGGTTTCACGCTCGCAGTGATTGAGAAAGCCGAAATTGTTGCGGATGTTGTTGGAGAATTTCGTTTTCAGCCGCGTGCCGAGAATGTCCCAGCCTTCAGTTCGCGGCGCTGCATCGGTGCATTCGAGAATGACCGCCGTGCAGACGTCGCCGAAAATAAAATGGCTGTCGCGATTGCGGAAGTTCAAATGCGCAGAACAGATTTCCGGATTGACCATGAGGATGCGGGTTGCGCCGGCGCGAATAAGCCCGAGACCTGTTTCAATGCCAAACGCAGCGGAGGCGCAGGCGACATTCATGTCAAAGGCGAAGCCTTCAATCCCTAGTGCGTCCTGAATTTCGACGGCGATCGCAGGATAGGCGCGCTGCAGGTTTGACGCGGCGCAGATGACGCCGTCAATATCGCTCGGCTTCAGGTCAGCGGCGCGCATGGCGTCGCGCGCCGATGCGACGGCCATTTCGGCGAGCACTGACAGCTCGTCGTTTGTGCGCGGTTTGATGTGCGGCGCCATCCGGTTGATGTCGAGAATGCCGTCCTTGTCCATCACAAAGCGCGACTTGATGCCCGACGCCTTCTCAACGAACTCCGAAGAGGAGGGGCTCAGGGGCTCAATCTCACCGGCGTTTATCGCATCGGAATTCTGCCGATTGAAGTGTTCGACATAGGCGTTGAAAGCGCCGACGAGTTCTTCGTTCGAAATTGAATTCGGCGGCGTAAACAGGCCGGTGGCGGCGATGCGCACGTCGGCGCGGGGGGGCTGGGACATTCAGGCGGCCTTCTTTAGATGATTGTTCGGCAATTTGCTCTTTTCAGGTCCGCCGCGCAACTATCGCGCAAGCTTTTGAACCGCTTTCCAGCGCGGGCAGTGGGTCTCGTGGTCATTGACCATGCCGATGGCCTGCATGAAAGCATAGACGATAACGGGGCCGCAGAATTTAAAGCCGCGCCTTTTGAGCTCCTTGGCCATGGCTTCGCTCTCCGGCGATTTGACCATGTGGTCGCGATAATTTTTGACCTTGTTGACGATCGGCTGTCCGTCGACGAACTCCCAGAGAAACCCTGAAAATCCGTCCGGCTCCTTCTCCATAATTTCGAGATAGGCTTTGGCGTTGCCGATGGCGGCGTTGATTTTCGTTTTCGAGCGAATGATGCCCGCATCATTCATCAGCCGCTCGATTTTCTTCGGGCTGTAACGGGCGATCTTGTGCGGGTCGAAGCCGTCAAAGGCTTTGCGAAAATTATCGCGCTTATAAAGGATTGTCCGCCATGACAGCCCGGCCTGAAACCCGTCAAGCACCAGCTTTTCAAACAGTGCGCGATCGTCATATTCCGGCACGCCCCATTCCTCGTCGTGGTACTGACGATAGATGGGGTCGTCGAGCGGCGCCCACAGACAATGCGTTATCTGTTTGCTCATCTAGAGATGGCCGAACAGCTTGAGCAGCCAGAAAACCAGAATCGCAACCTGCACGATGAAAAAGGCGAAACGAATCGAAACCCAAAGGCGCTCGGTGGAAATCAGATGAGCAAGCGATTGCGAGATGCGCGCGCCGATAAAAATATAGGCAAGCCCGTCGGTGAGCGCGGTCTGGCTGGTCGCGATGACGTACAGCAACACAGCGCCGGCCGCAGGCAGATTCTCATAACAGTTGGCGTGGGCGCGGGTGAGACGCTTGCCAAACGCGGCCATATCATCACCGGATGGGGCGAAAGAATTCGCCGCGCGTTTGCCGCCGACGACCAAACTCGTGCGCAGCACGCCAAGCGATACAAGCAACAAAAGAGTCCAGGAGACATAGACTAAAAGTGCGGTGGCTGTTGGCGTCATGGCGATTTCCTTCCCGTTCCTTGTCCGGCGTCAGCCGCCGGTTTGGGCGGACCCTATCCCTGTTCGAGATAGTCGGGAATGCGCAAATGCAGTTCGCGGCCATCGCATGTAACCGGAATTTCAAGGCTCGCCGCCTTTTCCATGCGGTCAAGACGAATGGCGGCGAGCGCTGCGCCATCCACGCCGCTTAGCATTTCGCCAAGCGTGGAATCGCTGGCGGTGACTGCGGCGCTTTTCTGGGGGGCGGGGCCGTCAAATTCGGCGATAAGCGTGCGCCGTCTGACGTCGCCCTTGCGCTTCATGCGGCTGGTGACTTCCTGACCGATGAAGCAGCCCTTTTTGTAATTGACGCCATTCAGGGCGTCATAATTGACATCAGTGAGAAACATCTGGTCGCTGTCGAAATCCTTGCCGAATTCCGCGACCCCGAGCGCGATACGGCGCGCGTCATAGGGGCTTCCAGACGGAGAGACGGAATCGGTTGTGATGCGTCGCCAGCCAAGCGAGGGGTGGCGGGTGTCGGCGAAACCGCCCTCGAGTGCGCTGTCGCTTGCAAGAACGTTCAAAGACCCGTCGATCTCAAGAGCGACTTTAGCGCGTAGCTTATACAAAGAGAGCCGTTTCAGAAGCGCTGGCGCCGCCGGCGCGGAACAGTCAATCAGCACTCCGTCTGCGCCCGGCGCCACAAAAAAATCGAACAGGATCTTGCCTTGCGGAGTCAACAGCGCTGCGAAGATGGCGCTTCCCTTTGTCAGCGGATCGACGTCCTGGGTGATCAACCCTTGCAGGAAGGAAAGCCGGTCTTCGCCTGAAAGGCGAATGACGGCGCGGTCGGATAGGTGTTCGGTCTGGCTCATAGGCCGAGGATGTAAGTGGCTTTCGCGCATAATTAAAGCGGCACTTGCCTCACAATCCCGCCGGGGCCTAAAAGCCTCGCCATGACAAAGAACGAGGATAGCGTGGCCGACCGCATTACCTTGCGCAGACCCGATGACTGGCATGTCCATTTGCGCGATGGGGCGATGCTGGAGCAAGTGGTCAACTATACGGCGCGCCAGTTTGCGCGTGCGATAGTGATGCCCAATCTGGCGCAGCCCGTGACGACGGTCGAGGCGGCGGACGCCTATCGCCAGCGCATTGTCCGTGCGACCGCCAAGGGTGTTGAATTCACGCCGCTGATGACGTGTTACCTGACGGACTCGCTTGACGCCGCCGAGGTTGAGCGCGGGCACGCTTCAGGGGTTTTCACGGCGTGCAAACTCTATCCCGCCAATGCGACGACGAATTCCAGTTTCGGCGTCACGGATGTCGCAAAGATTCAGCGCGTGCTTGAGGCGATGCAGCGCATCGGCATGCCGTTGCTGGTGCATGGCGAGGTCACCAATCCAGAGATTGACGTTTTCGATCGCGAAGCGGTTTTCATCGAACGGGTGTTGTTGAAAGTCATCGCGGATTTTCCGGCGCTGAAAGTCGTGTTCGAGCATATCACCACCAAAGATGCGGTTGAGTTCGTCAACGCAAACGGCGCAAATATCGCTGCAACGATCACGCCGCATCATTTGCACATCAACCGCAACGCCATGTTCGAGGGCGGCATCCGGCCGCACCAGTATTGCTTGCCGGTTGCCAAGCGGGAAAGTCACCGTCTGGCGTTGCGCAAGGCCGCCATTTCGGGTTCGCCGAAGTTTTTTCTCGGCACGGACTCCGCCCCGCATGCGATCAGCGCAAAGGAATCGGCGTGCGGCTGCGCCGGGATTTTCAACGCGCCCTTTGCGCTGGAGGCTTACGCCGGTGTCTTTGAGGAAGAGAAAGCGCTTGATAAACTCGAAGCCTTTGCCTCCGTACACGGGCCGAATTTTTACGGCCTGCCGCTGAATGAAGGGTCGGTGACGCTTGAAAAGCAAGCGGTGAGCGTGCCGGAATTTGTGGGTCCGGAAAGCTCGCCGGTGAAGCCGTTTCTGGCCGGGCGCCAGATCGGATGGCGGTTTTCATCGGCAGATCATCCGTAAGCAGACAAATCATGCCTTGCGGCGCGCTTAGAGATCGTCCGGTTCAGCGGGCGGCGTGATCAGGTAAGGCGACGCCGTAACCTCGTTCTCTTCGCTTTGCCGCAATGCTTCCGCGAGGCGGTCCACCACAACATCGCCCTGCGCTGCGCGCGCGGCGGCGTAATCGCGGGCGCGGCGGTCGCAACCGGGATAGCGCGATTGCGCGGTTCGGTATCCCTGATTAAAACGCTGCACCATGATTTCGCGGTCGCTCGTTTGCGGCTCCTCCAGATCGAGCAGGGTTTTCATCCGCTCACGCCAGACATCAGCTTCAAACCTCGGGTCGCAGGTGCGGCGCAGATGGTGCATCTCGCCGAACAGTTCGGCGAGGGCGGCGAGATCGCTTTGGCGCTGCTGATAATTTTCGAGATCCTGCGCCTGCGCCGGTGCGCCCGCAGCGGCGAGGCCAGCGGTGAGGCCAGCGGCGATCAAGATGGCGGCGATGGGGCGGCGTAAGGTCATTGGCGCTCTTTCTCAGTCAATTATAGCCTTATTATGACGAACCCTGAACCCGTCTGAACCGGCCGTCCGCGCGCCATCGGGCGGCGCTGGCGACGGCGCGGCGGGTCACATCCCAGGCGAGGCGGGTCTGCGCCTCCTCCAGGCTGACAAATTCCGCCGCGATGGCGTCGTCTCCGGCGACTGGCTCGCCCGATGTCCATTCGGCCACATAATCGATCATCACCACATGCGGATGGCCGGTGTCTTCCGGCAGGGCTTCAAACACATCGAGCAGGCCGAGAATGGCGATCTCAAGGCCTGTTTCCTCGCGGACTTCGCGGTCGACAGCGTCGATCAGGCGTTCGCCATGCTCGAGCCCGCCGCCGGGGATCGACCACTGGCCCTCAAAAGGCGGCTTGCCGCGTTTGATAAGCAGCACGTCTTCGCCGCGAAACACCACTGCGCCGACGCCGATCCTGATCCTGTCGCTCACCGGGTGAATTTCCATTATCCTGCGGCCATGTGCGGACGCTTTTACCTGAAATCGCCCACTGCGACAGTCGCGGAGACCTTCAGCGTCGACATCCGCGCGAATTTTCCGGCGCGCTACAACATCGCGCCGACGCAGCCCGTCGCTGTGATCCGCCAGAGTGAGCAGCGCAAGCGCGAATTTGCGCTGATGCGCTGGGGCTTCGTTCCCTCCTGGGCGAAGGGCGAGTTTCTTGAAAATCTCGCCAAGCGGCCGCTGATCAATGCCCGCAGTGAAACCGCCCATGAAAAAGCGACCTTCCGGTCGGCGCTGCAACGGCGGCGGTGTCTGATTCCGGCTGACGGCTTTTACGAATGGCAGACGAAGCCGGCGAAAGCAAAACAGCCTTTCGCCATCCACAAGCGCAAGGAGGGCCTGTTCGGGTTCGCCGGGGTTTGGGAAACGGCGGTCGATGGCGATGGGGGCGAGATCGACACAATGGCGATTCTGACCACGAATGCGGGGCCGGACATTCGCGGGCTGCACAGCCGCGAGCCGGTGGTGATCGCGCCGGCCTCGTACAAACTCTGGCTCGAGGCCGATGAGCGCGATACGAGCGCGATCGCCGCGCTCCTGTCTGCGGCGCCCGCCGGCTTCTGGTCGTCGCATCCGGTTTCCACCGCCGTTAATTCGCCGCGCAATGACGGACCCGGCCTCTTGGCCTCGCTGGAGGCGTGACGCGCCCTGTGCGACGGAATTTGCGCCGGATTTCACCCGCATGTTTTCTCGCCTGCAGCCGAATCTGGCGCCATTTAACATTTTCTGCTCACGCTCTCTTTTCGCTCACAATCCATTCGCATCAAGCGCCGGGCGATCCTTCCGTTATCGGACGAACGGCGCGCAATTCCTGATATCGAAAAGAGTATAATCCCTGCCGGACCATGGGAGGTGAAATAAATCTGAATTTATTTCATCCACCCCTTCCAGAATGGCCTTATACTACGGCCCGCCGCCGCACGTTTGTGCGCGATCAGTCGCGCCGCGCCAGCCGGTCCGGAAAACAAAGTTGCTCGCGGTCGCGCCAGTCGGTGGTGACGTAATTGAGGATCAGCGATTTCCTGACGCCCGCAATCTCACGCTTTTCAAAGCCGTGAAACGTGTTGTCTCCGGGCACAAAGCACATGGCGGAATTATCCCGGAACGGCGCGCATTTTACGCGTCGTTTGTCCGCATCGTAAATATCCGTGCCGAGATCGTCATGGGCGTTCGTGTCTGACAGATAGATCAGCATGGTGAGGCGTTTGACGCCGAGATCCGTATGCGGCTCCAGCCAGAAACCGGTGACGTCCTGGGCGATTTCGATGCGCAGCAACGTGCCGTCGATTTCAGTGTTGAAAAAAGTTTCGATCGCTCGAACCATGCGCGGCGCCTGGAACGCATCTGCGAGGGCGGCGGCGCAAGGATAATCGGCGATGTTGTTCGCATCGACATAATTGCGGGTCTCGTTGTGATATTCTCGCTTGCCGGAAATATCGCCGGGGTCCGGCGCCGGCAATGACAGCCGTTTGAAATCGGCGATCACGTCGTCTGGCAAAAGATTGCTGACGATCCAGTGGCGATAGGGCGCTTCGAACCGTTCCGCGCGGCCTAACGATGAAGCCACGCTGGCGAAGATGCGGTCTGCTGCCGGCGCCGGAATGTCTGTCAGCGGAGCGTTCATCAGAGCGCGTCGCGGCCGGTCTCGCCGGTCCGGATTCGCACGGCGTCGTCGATAGTGGAAATGAAAATCTTGCCGTCGCCAATGCGGCCGGAATGCGCGGCGTCCTTGATCGCGGCGACGGCGCGGTCGACGGCGCTGTCGTCGACGATCAGTTCAACTTTTACTTTCGGCAGAAAGTCGACCACATATTCAGCGCCGCGATAAAGCTCCGTATGCCCCTTTTGCCGCCCAAAGCCGCGCACATCGGTCACAGTCATGCCTTGCAGCCCCTGTTCCTGGAGCGCTTCTTTCACATCGTCGAGTTTGAACGGTTTGATGATCGCTTCGATTTTCTTCATGCCGGCTCGCAATGTTGCGTTTTGTTAAGGTCGGGAGTTTGCTAAACCCCAAAAGAAGCCGCGTTCAAAGAGGTGTCAAGCGTGAACCCATTCATCATTCTGTCAGCAGCGCAGATGCGCGCGGCCGAAGACGCCGCGATCGCCGCAGGAACGGCCTCTGCGGCGCTGATGGAGGCTGCCGGAGAGAAAGCCACGGCGGTCATCATGCAGGCGTTTTCGCGCCGGCCCGCCGCAGTGATCTGCGGGCCGGGCAATAATGGCGGCGACGGGTTCGTGATCGCCCGGGAACTGGCTGAGGCCGGCTGGCCGGTGACCGTCGGCCTGATCGGAGACCGGGCGGCGCTCAAGGGCGACGCCAAACTGATGGCGGACCTTTTTGAAGGAGAGATCGCCACTTTTTCACCGGTCTTGCTGGCCGGCGCCGGCGTGATCGTCGATGCGATTTTCGGGACCGGTCTGTCGCGCGCCGTCGAAGGTGAAGCGAAAGCGGCGATTGAGGCGATGAACGCCAATCCCGCACCTGTTGTTGCGGTGGACATCCCTTCGGGCGTTGACGCCGATACGGGCGCGGTTCTGGGAACCGCGTCGCAGGCCGTGCGGACCGTCACCTTTCATGCACGAAAGCCCGGCCACATGTTGTTTCCGGGACGGGCGCTGAGCGGCGCCATCGATATCGCCGACATCGGCATCAGCGACGCGGCGACGCAGAAAGCTGGCGTCAGCGCTTTTGAAAATTATCCGGCGGTGTGGGGCGGCATGTATCCGCGTCCGCAATGGGGCGGCCACAAGTTTCATCGCGGCTCGGTCATGGCGCTTTCCGGCGGCGCGATGAATACGGGCGCCGCACGGCTGGCGGCGCAGGGAGCGCTGCGGATCGGGGCCGGGCTGGTGACGGTGCTGTCGCCCGCTGAAGCTGCGCCGGTGCACGCAGCGCATCTGACGGCGATCATGCTGCGGGTTGCAGACAGCGCCGATCATCTGCGCGCGCATCTGGCCGATGCGGAGCGCATTCGCATGGTCTGCGTCGCCGGTCCCGCCATGGGTGTCGGCGCGCAAACAAAAGAAAAAATACTGACGCTGCTGGCGAGCAAAGCCGGCGCCGTGCTCGATGCCGATGCGCTGACCAGCTTTGCCGATGCGCCTGCGGAATTGTTCGCGGCGCTGCGTCCCGATGATGTGCTGACGCCCCATGAAGGCGAATTCGCGCGGCTGTTTCCAGACGAAGCAAAGGCGGACGGCAAGCTCGCCATGGCGCGCGCGGCGAGCAAAAAAGCGGGATGCATCGTGGTGCTCAAGGGCGCCGACACCGTCATCGCCGCGCCCGATGGCCGGGCGCTGCTCAACGCCAACGCGCCGCCGGATCTGGCGACGGCGGGTTCCGGCGATGTGCTGGCGGGGTTTATCGCAGGGCTGAAAGCGCAGGGCGCGGACGGGTTCGCCGCCGCCGGACAGGGCGTGTGGGTGCACGGCGCCTGCGGGCAGGTCGCCGGACCGGGCCTTATTGCCGAAGATCTGCCGCAGGCGGTTCCGGCGGTGTTGCGCCAGCTATTTGCGCCGCAGCAGCAGGCTGCGCGCGAAGCGCCGCCGGCAGGTTATGACGGCGGCGCTCAGCAATGAGTCATGATGAGGTGCATCAATCGGCGGATTTGCTGATGGTGCATTCCTGAAGCTCGCCGACACCGATATTGATGTCTTCGGTGCCGCCTTTTTCGCCGGACTCTTTCATTTCGCGTTCAACGCCGAATGAAAATGAATCGGCGACAAAGTACTGTTTTTTATCGGCTTGCTGAGACGAGCGCTGAGCCACTTGCGCGGCGGGTTGCTCAAAACCAGAAGCGGCGGCGGAACACTCGGCGGCGCCTGCAGGCGCGGCGAACGCAAAGGCGCTGACCGACAATGCGGCGAAGGCGGTAATGTATTTCGACATGGTGGTTTCTCCCTTTTGTTGTGCGCGACAGGGCGCTGGGGAAGTGTTAACCTTGATCGTGAGCGGGGATGTGTGTTCGGGCGCACAGGCTTGTGCGATTGGCATGCCTCGACCGGAAACCGGCGGGTGCGACAGGCGACTATGACAGGCAGCGTCCTCATCAGACCCGCATCTGAGACGGACGCCGCCGGCGTCAACGCCGTCTACAATCCCTTCATTCGCAACACCGCCGTGACCTTTGAAACGAAGGAGCATACGGAGGCGGACCGGCGCGCATGGTTTGCGGCCCGGGCCGGCAATCCGCGCCAGTCGGTCGTCGTCGCCGAACAGGCGGGAGAAATTCTCGGTTTCGCCAGCGCCTCGGCGTTCGATCCGCGCGGGGCTTATGAGACCTCGGTGAAAACGTCGGTGTTTCTCGCCCCCTCCGCCCAGGGGCAAGGGTTGGGCTCGCGGCTCTATGGGGCGCTGTTCGATACGCTGACCGGGGCTGATGTTCACCGCGCCTATGGGCTGGTGGCGGCGCCCAATCCGGCCTCAGCGGCCCTGCATCTGCGGCATGGCTTCGCCCATGTTTCCACATTGAGCGAGGTCGGGCGCAAATTCGGCCGTTTCCACGACGTCATGTGGTTCGAAAAACGGCTTTAATGCCAGGGCGTTTCCGAGAAAAAGTGGTCCCCGGTTTTTCGTCCGGAAACGCCCTCTTATCAGGTTCTAGCGCATTTCTGACCGGAAAACCGCGCCACACTTTTCCGGAAATGCGCTAGCCGGATGCCTCGACAGGCCTGTTTTCTCTGTTATAGAAGCGCGGGCTTGAACAGGGGTCGCGAGCAACGCCGCGGCCCGTTTTGCGTTTGAGCGCGAGGTTTGCGGATGTGGCGGAACTGGTAGACGCACCAGATTTAGGTTCTGGCGCCGAGAGGCGTGGAGGTTCGAGTCCTCTCATCCGCACCATCCGCCTTCGCTGATTTTGGCGGAGCCAAACTCTAGTTCCGGCGTGATAAAGCCGGGGCGTGCGAAGCGGATGTCCCGCCGAAGCCGTCAGGCGAAGGCGGACTTGTAAAGAGAAGACATGAACTTGGCCGCAGGGCCCTTTGAGAGACGAGAACGAAGATGGAAGTCATTGAGAAAAGCGCTGAAGGCCTCGACCGCAAATTCCTGATTAAGGTGCCGGCAGCCGAGCTTGATAAAAAGCTGGTCGCCAAGCTGCAGGAGGTGAAGGGCCGCGTTCACCTGAAGGGCTTCCGCAAGGGCAAGGCCCCGGTTGCGCATCTCAAGAAACTCTACGGCAAGGGGATGATGAGCGAGATCATCCAGGACATCGTCACCGAAACCTCGCAGAAAGCGTTCACTGATCGCGACCTGCAGCCGGCGACGCAGCCGCATCCGCACCTCATTTCGAAAATCGAAGATGTGATCGATGGCAAGGTCGATCTTGAATACGATCTTCATGCTGAAATTTTGCCGACCTTCGAGCCGATGGATGTTTCCACCCTGAAACTCACCCGTCCGGTGGCGGAAGTGCCGGAAGCCGACATCGAAGAAGCGCTGAACAGAATCGCCGCCCAGCAGGTCAGCTACAAAGCGCGCGGCAAGACCGCAAAAACCAAAGACAAAGATCAGGTCGTCATTGATTACGTCGGCAAGATCGACGGCGAGGAGTTCGCCGGCGGCAAAGGCGAGGGCGCGGAGCTGGTGCTTGGTTCGGGAACCTTTATCGCCGGTTTTGAAGACCAGCTTGTCGGCGCCAAAACCGGCGACGAGGTCGAAGTCAACGTCACGTTCCCCGAAAGCTATCACGCCAAGAATCTCGCCGGCAAAGAAGCGGTGTTCGACGTCAAGGTCGTTGAGGTCCGCGCGCCCGAAGAGGTCGCGATTGACGACGAGCTGGCGAAGAAAGTCGGCCTTGAAAGCCTTGACGACCTCACCAAGCGCATTCGCGAGCGTATCGAAGGCGATTACAAAGAACTCTCGCGCGGCCATCTGAAACGCACGCTGCTCGACAAGCTCGATGACGCGCATTCCTTCGATCTGCCGCAGGCCATGGTCAACGCCGAGTTCGAGCAGATCTGGAAACAGGTCGAAGCGTCAGAGCGTGACGAAGAAGACAAGGATAAGACCGACGAAGAGCTGAAAGAAGACTACCGCAAGATCGCTGAACGCCGCGTTCGTCTCGGGCTGGTGCTCGCTGAAATCGGGAAGCGTTCGGAAGTTCAGGTTCCGTCGGCCGAATTGCAGCAGGCGATCCAGCGTCAGGCGATTCAGGAAAGCCAGTATCTGCAGATGCAGGGCCAGAAAGTCTCGCCGCAGGAGGTGCTGAAATTCTATCAGCAAAACCCGGGCGCCATTCAGCAGATCCGCGCGCCGCTGTTCGAGGAAAAAGTCGTCGACTACATCATCGAGCGCGCCACGGTGACCGACAAAACGGTCTCCAAGGAAAAGTTGATGGAAGAGCCGGACGGCATTCTCGACTAGGCGCTGCCCGCCGGACCTCTTTGATGGGCCTGAATTGATGCGCTTGCATTGATGGGATCAAACGCCTGCTGTTAGGGTGCGCAGGCGGCTCACGGGATTCGCCGCTCAGCTTCAGGAGATCGCTATCGTCACCCTTGATGACATTCTGGCGCCGCTCGGCAGCGAAGCGTTTTTCCGGGACTGTTACCGGAAAAAGCCGGTTCACATTCCTGCGGCGGCGGGCCGGGCGGATATTTTCTCACTTGCCGAACTGAGCGCCATGCTTTCGCAGGCGTCGCACTGGAACGAGCGCAATCTGCGTATGTGGATCGACCGTTTGCCGGTCAATCCCGAGCATTACACTTCCATGATGCAAACGCTTGGCGGCATGGCGCGCCGGCCGGACCCGGCCAAGGTCGAGGCGGCGTTTGCGCGCGGCGCAACGATTGTCCTCAACGAAACCGAGAACCTGACCGCGCCGCTGCGCGCGGCGGCCAACTGCCTTGAGACTGCGTTTCTGGGGACAGCGAGCGCAAATATTTACTGCTCGCCCGGCGAGCGGCAGGCCTTCGACAGCCATTATGACGATCATGAAGTGTTCGCCTTTCACATCGCCGGTGAAAAAAAGTGGCGCATCTATGAAGGGCGCATGGACAATCCGGTCGGCCAGCCGGCGCCGCGCCCGAACCTCCAGCAATTGCATGACCAGTCAAAAGGCAGGGTGGCGTTCGAACAGACCATGAAGCCCGGCGATCTGCTGTATTTGCCGCGCGGACAATATCACGATGCGCTGGCCAGCGGCGGCTTGAGCCTGCATGTCACGTTCTCCGTGGTGCCCATGAACGGACTGGCGCTGTTCAAGCTGCTGGAAACGGCGTCGATCCCGAACAGCCTTTTCCGCGATGACCTGCCCAATCCCGAAACGGCGGAAGGCAAGGCGCTCTTGCGCGAGCGGCTGTCGGCGCTGTCGGGCCAGATCGGCGCGCTGATGACGAGCGACGCCTTCCTCGACCAGGTGCTGGCCGCGCAGCGGGCGCTGATTCGCCGCCGCCCCGACGCAAACCTCGAAGCGAGCCTGAAACCGCCCGGTGATAATCGTTAATTTCCCCCGTAACCTTACCGCGTTTATTGGTCAGCGAACCCGAACTTACCGCAATCAATTCCTTGCATTTTCAAAAGAATAACCCTCGCTTAAGCGCCAGGCGCTAAGGTCGCGCTGAAAAGGGACTGGCGCCCGCCGTTAGAGCCCCCATTTAAGGACGAATTGCTGCCGACCGGATCTCGCCGGCGGCCGATCAAACGAAACCAACCGCCGCCGGACCCGCCAGCGGCCAATTTCTGGGACGCACAAGGAAAGAATGTCGATGAAAGACCCCCTAGATATTTACATGAACACGCTCGTGCCGATGGTTGTCGAGCAGTCGAGCCGGGGCGAGCGCGCCTACGACATCTATTCCCGCCTGTTGAAGGAGCGGATCATCTTCCTGTCAGGCCCGGTCCATGACCAGGTCTCGACCCTGATCATCGCCCAGCTTCTGTTCCTCGAGGCCGAGAACCCGAAAAAAGAGATCGCCTTCTACATTAACTCGCCGGGCGGCTCGGTTTCCGCCGGGTTGGCCATGTACGACACGATGAAATATATCCGCCCGGCGGTCTCGACCATGTGCGTCGGCATGGCCGCCTCCATGGGCTCGCTGCTGCTCACGGCTGGGGAAAAAGAGATGCGTTTCTCCCTGCCGAACTCCCGGATCATGGTCCACCAGCCTTCCGGCGGATTTCAGGGTCAGGCGTCCGATATTGAGCGCCATGCCCAGGATATTATTAAGATTAAACGCCGGCTGAACGAGATTTACGTTCACCACACCGGCCAATCCTATGAAACTATTGAGAAAACCCTTGATCGGGACCATTTCATGGACCCCGAAGAGGCGGTCAGCTTTGGCCTGATTGATAAAGTTTTGACGGAACGCCATGTACCGTCAGAGGCTTGAGGCGAATAAAGACCTGATCTGTTAACCCAATAAGGAAAAGGTTCCTTGATTGGTTTGGCCGGAATATGGTCCTATGGCGGAGGTCACCGGGTGGCCTTGGCGCCATTCGTGCAGCTTTGCCGGGGCGCGGCGTCGCCTTTGTGTGTAGGGTGCGCTTGGTGTATTGGGCGCGGCCCCTGTAGTGGGATTGTCTGCGGCGCTGACGAAGGAGTGCGGTGATAGTGAGCAAGATCGGCGGCAAAAGCGGCGGCGGTGACGGGAAAAACACCCTTTACTGTTCATTCTGCGGAAAGAGCCAGCATGAAGTCAGGAAACTGATCGCAGGCCCGACGGTGTTCATCTGCGATGAGTGCGTTGAGCTTTGCATGGACATAATCCGCGAAGAGTCCAAATCATCGCTGGTGAAAGCCACGGACGGCGTTCCGAGCCCGCAGCAAATCCATAAAGTGCTGGACGATTATGTCATCGGTCAGAAGCAGGCGAAACGGGTTCTGGCCGTCGCCGTGCACAACCATTTCAAGCGCCTCAATCACGCGGCGAAGAACAATGATGTTGAACTCGCCAAGTCGAATATCCTGCTGATCGGTCCAACTGGTTCGGGCAAGACGCTGCTGGCGCAGACGCTGGCGCGCATTCTCGACGTGCCGTTCACCATGGCCGATGCAACGACCCTGACCGAAGCCGGTTATGTGGGCGAAGATGTCGAGAACATCATTCTGAAATTGCTCCAGTCGGCTGACTACAATGTCGAACGCGCCCAGCGCGGCATCGTCTATATCGACGAGGTCGACAAGATTTCACGCAAGTCTGACAATCCTTCGATCACCCGCGACGTGTCGGGCGAGGGCGTGCAGCAGGCGCTGCTCAAAATCATGGAAGGCACTGTCGCCTCGGTGCCGCCGCAGGGCGGACGCAAACACCCGCAGCAGGAATTCCTGCAGGTGGATACGACCAACATCCTGTTCATCGTCGGCGGCGCTTTTGCGGGACTTGAGAAAGTCATCGCCGGGCGCGGCGCCGGCTCCTCCATCGGCTTCAACGCTGAAGTCAAGAGCGCAGACGACCGCCGCATCGGCGCGATCCTGCAGGAAGTCGAACCGGAAGACCTGCTCAAGTTTGGCCTGATCCCGGAATTTGTCGGCCGTCTGCCGGTCATTGCAACGCTCGAAGACCTCGACGAAGACGCGCTGATCCAGATCCTGACGACGCCGAAAAACGCCCTGATCAAGCAGTATCAGCGCCTGTTCGAGATGGAAGACGTGAAGCTCACCTTCACCGAAGACGCCCGCTCCGCCATCGCCCGGCGCGCCATTCTGCGCAAGACCGGCGCCCGCGGCCTCAGATCGATCATGGAAGGCATCCTGCTCGATTCGATGTTCGAGCTGCCGACCCTCGACGGCGTGGTGGAAGTGGTCGTCAATGGCGAAGTCGTCGATGGCCGCGCCAAGCCGCTCTACATCTACGCCGAGCGCGACAAGCAGGCGATGGAAGCCGACGCCAGCGCCTAAGCGCTGCCTCAGTACGGATTTCGATGACGCCGCGCCCCGGCCAGGGGCGCGGCGTTTTCCTTGCGGAAAACCTCGATGATTTCCAATCCTTGAAATCCCGGCAAAGACCGCCACATTAACCGGGAATTCGCGGCCGCTGCTGTATAAATGTGGTCTGGCTGGCCTCGCGGCCGGTTCGCCGAAAGGGCGCAGCGGCTTTCCCCAGAGCGTTGCGCATTGAGACGAACCGCCGCCCTAATAGGGCAGGCCTCATGGGGATGGCGCGAAATAACTGGGCGTGCGCCAAAAGCTGAAGGGCGCGCCAAACGGAGTGAGTTGATGAGCGAGACCGTAACCTATCCAGTTCTGCCGCTGCGCGACATTGTCGTGTTCCCCGGCATGATCGTGCCGCTTTTCGTGGGACGCGAGAAATCCGTCACCGCGCTCGAAAACGTGATGCAGAACGACAAGAAAATTCTGCTCGTCGCGCAAAAGGATGCGAGCGACGATGATCCGCAGGTTGAGGACATTTACGAGATCGGCGTGATCGCCTCGGTGATGCAGCTTTTGAAGCTGCCCGACGGAACCGTGAAGGTTCTGGTTGAGGGCGAAGCGCGCGCGGTCATCCAAAACTATGTGCGGACGGATGACTATTTCGAAGCCGAAGCCACCTACATGGACGAGACTGAAGGCGATGAAGCGGAGATGGAAGGACTGTCGCGCTCCGTCGTCTCGCAGTTCGAAGCCTATGTGAAACTCAACAAGCGCGTGCCGCCGGAAGTGATCGTTTCGATTAGCCAGATCGACGAACATGCAAAACTTGCCGACACGGTCGCATCGCACCTCAACATCAAGATCCACGAAAAGCAGGAACTGCTGGAAATCGCCAGCGCCGCCGAGCGGCTCGAGCGCGTCTACACGCTGATGGAAGGCGAAATGAGCGTCCTGCAGGTGGAGAAAAAGATCCGCAACCGCGTCAAGCGCCAGATGGAGAAGACCCAGCGCGAGTATTATCTGAACGAACAGATGAAAGCGATCCAGAAGGAACTGGGCGAGACCGATGACGGCCGCGACGAGCTTTCCGAGATCGAAGACAAGATCAAGAAAACAAAGCTGTCCAAGGAAGCCCAGGCCAAGGCCGAAGCCGAGCTGAAAAAACTGCGCCAGATGTCGCCCATGTCTGCGGAATCAACAGTGGTCCGGAACTACCTCGACTGGCTGACCTCGATCCCCTGGAACAATCGCTCCAAGGTGAAAAACGATCTCGCCAAGGCGCAGGAAGTTCTCGACACCGATCATTACGGGCTTGAAAAAGTCAAAGAGCGGATTGTCGAATATCTCGCCGTGCAAAAACGCATGAACAAGCTCAAGGGCCCGATCCTGTGTCTGGTCGGCCCGCCGGGCGTCGGCAAGACCTCGCTGGGCAAATCCATTGCGCAGGCGACGGGCCGCGAATTCGTGCGCGTGTCGCTGGGCGGCGTACGGGATGAGGCCGAGATTCGCGGGCATCGCCGCACCTATATCGGCTCGATGCCGGGCAAGGTTATCCAGTCGATGAAGAAGGCGAAGAAATCGAACCCGCTCTTTCTGCTCGATGAAATCGACAAGATGGGTCAGGATTTCCGCGGCGATCCGGCCTCGGCGCTGCTTGAAGTGTTGGACCCGGAGCAGAATTCCACCTTCGCGGATCACTATCTGGAGGTCGATTATGACCTTTCGGACGTGATGTTCATCACCACGGCGAACTCGCTCAACATGCCGCAGCCTTTGCTCGACCGGATGGAGATCATCCGCATTCCGGGGTACACGGAAGATGAGAAGGTTGAGATCGCCCGCCGTCATTTGCTGCCGAAGCTGATGGAAAACCATGGGCTGAAGGAAGGCGAGTGGAAGCTGGAAGATTCCGGCCTGACGTCGCTGATCCGCCATTACACGCGCGAGGCGGGCGTCCGCAACCTTGAACGCGAGCTGTCCAAGCTTGCGCGCAAGGCGGTGCGCGACCTTGAAACCGGTGCGGCGAAATCCGTCAAAGTCACCGCGAAGAATCTGGCCGACTATGCCGGCGTTCCGAAATTCCGCCATGGCGAGATTGATCGCAAAGACCAGATCGGCGTCGTGACGGGCCTCGCCTGGACTTCGGTCGGCGGCGAGATATTGACTATTGAAGCCGTGAAGATGCCGGGCAAGGGCAAGATGACTCCGACCGGCAACCTCAAGGACGTGATGAAGGAATCGGTTTCGGCGGCGTCGTCTTATGTGCGCAGCCGTTCGGCTGAGTTCGGCATTGAACCGCCGCTGTTCGACAGGACTGACATCCACATCCATGTGCCGGAAGGGGCGACGCCCAAGGATGGTCCTTCCGCCGGCGTCGCCATGGCGACGGCGATCGTCTCGGTCCTGACCGGCGTGCCGGTGCACAAGGATATCGCCATGACCGGCGAGATTTCCCTGCGCGGCCGGGTGCTCGCCATTGGCGGGCTGAAGGAAAAGCTCTTGGCCGCCCTGCGCGCCGGGGTGAAGACGGCGCTGATACCGGAAGAGAACGAGAAAGACCTCGCTGAAATTCCGGACAATGTGAAAAAGGGCCTGAAGATCATTCCGGTCGCCACCGTCGATGAGGTGCTGGCGCATGCGCTGACGCAAAAGCTGACGCCGATCGAATGGACCGAGCCGGTGGAGCCGGCCCCGTCTTCCGACGCCGGAGATGGAGCTTCTGTGGTCACTCACTGAAGCCGCCGTTTGAGGCTTGAAACGAATCGGCCGCCCCGGAAACGGGGCGGCTTTTTCGTGAAATCCCTTATTTTCCGGGCTTTTTGCGGCCGCCGCCGAAGAATCCGTCAAAAATTTAATTTCGCTAAAACAATCACTTAGGCGGGGTGGGGAAAGCAAACCCTTATTTTACGCCATTTTTCCTTGGCTTTGCCCGGCGGCCCCCGCGTAAAATCCCGCGAAGGTCGACGTTTTCAATTCCCGAAACAAAGAAAGGCCGGAGGAATGAACAAAAACGAATTTATCGATCGTGTCGCCGATTTGGCGGACATGAGCAAATCGGAAGCAGCCAAAGCCGTTGATGCTGTCTTTGATTCCATCTCCAATGCGTTGAAAGCGGGTGACGACGTCCGGCTCGTCGGTTTCGGCACCTTCTCCGCCGCCAAGCGCAAAGCTCGCGAAGGGCGCAATCCGCGCACCGGCGAAACCATCCAGATTCCAGCCTCGATCCAGCCGAAATTCTCGGCCGGCAAGGGCCTCAAGGACGCGCTCAACTAGGAGCCGCAGAATACTGAATGCAAACCGCCGGCGGGCCTCCCGCCGGCGTTTTTGTTTGATGAGTTTTTGTCGAAATCACATTGATCCGCGCGCATCGCCGCGCTAGGAGATGCGCCCCGCAGCGCCGCAGCGCGCCCGCCGGGACGGGCGGTTAGCTCAGCTGGTAGAGCATCTCGTTTACACCGAGAGGGTCGGCGGTTCGAACCCGTCACCGCCCACCATTTTTTCGCTCGCAGACTATCGCTTCGCCATGTCCTCCGCGGGGGCGGGCTGACCGCCCGGACCGCAGGCTCGGCCTTGATGCAGCCGTTTCGAAGACACTCCGCTCAGTTCCACCATTTTACATATCTCGCGGCGGTGCGCTTCGCGTACGCCTCCGATAGGCGCCCTTCGGGCGTTGGCCAGTCGGCCTTGCGAACCCTTCGGGTTCGATATTTCTCCTTCCAGGCACGCAATTTTCGGTTGCTGGTCTTTCAGGCCATCCATTGGTAACATGAGGGCGCGTCAGCGGGCTGAATACGCCGCTCTCGGCTGCTTTCAGCCCCCCGGTTCACGACCGGCCGCGTGGCGTTTCGCCGCCATTTCAACTGGCCGAGCGACCTTATTCGGCTGGATGGGAACGAACCGGCGCGGCGCGCATTTGTGGAGAGAGTTCCGGTATTCGACAGGCAGCAGCTTTGGGTTGATCGCATGTCCAATATGTCGCTTCAAAGGCTATTCTTTTCTCTGTGCGAGCGGATTCAGGCCGGTGCATTGCAGGTTCAAACGCCTGGCGGAAATATGATTGTATTCGGGGATGGCGAGCCGAAGGCAGATATTCAAATTCGCGACTGGTCGTTCGTTTCCGCCGTCATCCGCCGCGGCGATGTGGGGCTGGGCGAAAGCTATGTGCAAGGGCTTTGGGAAAGCCCGGATGTCGCCGCGCTGCTTGAACTGGTGTTGCGCAACGCCAGCCTGAGTCAGCAAGTCTCCGGCGGCGGGCGTTTGCAGCGAATGATGTTCCGCTTTGTCGACGGCGTCGTGCACCGCAACAACCGTCTCGGCAGTCGCCGCAACATTCATGCCCATTACGATGTCGGCAATGAATTCTATTCCCTGTGGCTCGATCCAAGCATGACCTATTCAAGCGCGCTGTTTGAGCAAAGCGGGGTCTCGCTTGAGGATGCGCAACAGAAAAAATACGAGCGGCTTTTGTCGCTGTTGCCGGATGGCGCCGGGCGGTTGCTTGAAATCGGGTGCGGCTGGGGCGGGTTCGCGGAGCGCGCAGCGCGAGATGGCAGGGAAGTGACAGGCGTTACGATCTCCAAAGCGCAGCAGGATTATGCGCAGCGCCGACTGGGCGGCAAGGCGGATGTGCGCTTGCAGGATTATCGCGACATCGAAGGGAAGTTCGATTCTGTCGTTTCCATCGAAATGATCGAAGCGGTCGGCGAACGTTACTGGCCGCACTATTTTGGCAAAATCAAACAATGTCTGGCCGACGGCGGGCGCGCCGCGCTGCAGGTTATACTCATCGCCGATGAATCCTTTTCGCGCTATCGCAAGCAGTCCGATTTTATTCGCCAGTACACCTTTCCAGGCGGCATGCTGGTGCCGCCCATGAAGATCAGCGAATGCGCGGACGCCGTAGGGCTCGGCATCGATACGTTTCACCGCTTCGGGCAGGATTACGCCCGCACTCTTCGCAGCTGGCTGTCGCGTTTCAACGAGGCGGAAAAGAAAATCCGCGCGCTCGGCCATGGCGATGAATTTATCCGGAGCTGGCGCTATTATTTTGAGTTCTGCGCTGCCGGCTTTTCCCATGGAAAGCATATCGATGTGGCGCAGATCTCTCTGAGCCATCGGTAAACGGCGTCGGTTACGCCCATATGCGCTCGGCGAACCAGAAACAGCCAAGCATGAAGATGACAGCGCTTGCCAGCAGCCCTGTAAGTTGACCTGCACCATGCCGCCGTGCGCCGGCAAACCGCAACAGCAGGGCGGCGCTGGCGAACATCATCACCAGCACAGTGAGTTGCGCGGCTTCGACCCCGAGATTGAAGCCGACCAGCGGGGCGAGAATGTCGGTGCGCTTAAACCCAAGCTCGATCAGGCCGCGCGCGAACCCCGCGCCATGAACGAGGCCGAACGCCGTCGCTGCAAGGGGGGTTAATCTCTGAACGAAAACGCCGGGCGTGTACGCCATGCAGAACGCATAAACGACAAGGCCGAGACCGGCGCCGAGCGCCGAGGCGTTCACGCCGACTGGCGCGATGACGACAAGGAGGGCGACAGCCACGAGCCCGAACATGGCATTGCGGCGATCGAGCCCGAACCTGGCGCCGGCTTCCAGCGCGGTTGCGGCGATGGTGAAACCGATCAGCGCTTCGACCAGCCGTTCGTTCGGCTGGATCAGGCCGAGGCTCGCCAGCGCCAGCGAAACGGAATGGCCGAGCGTAAAACCAGTCACGCAGAAAAGCGCGGTGCGCCGCGATCCGGCGACCAGGAGGAGGGCGCCAAGGAACACCAGATGATCGAGCCCCGACAGCACATGCGAAAACCCGGCGGTGAAAAAGCCGCCGACGCCCGATGGCGGCTTTTCGCCGTTGAGTTCGAATCCGGCGTCGCCTTCGCGCAACAGCTGGCCTTTTGAGGTTCCTTCGAACTTTGTCCGCGCAATATGAATATGGGTCGGCGAAACGGCCGAAAACGATGTGATGGTCACCTGCGCTGGTTTCGTTTCAATCGGCGCGGGACACTGGAAGCGTCCGGTCAGCCGCACCGCGGTGCGTCCGTCGCTGTAAGGCGAGAGCTCGCCCAGCGTGCAGGCGGCGTCGCCCTGACGGACAAGAATTGTCTCGCGCAAATGCTTGGCGAGCAGCGCCTCGACATCGCCGGCCTGATCGTACACCGGCGAAAGCTGCGTGACGCGCAAGGCGTCGACGTCGAACACGAACACGGCGTCCGATCCATCGACGGTCCAGCTCGAATAGGACTGGCTGCGCGTATGTGCGGCGGCGGGCGCCGTGAGGAGGAGCGCCAGCAATACGGCGAGCCACGCGCGCATCATGCGCTTTCGTCCGGATCAGCGATAATCTTGATGCGCGCATTGCTGCGCAAACGCGCGATATAGGCGCCGAACGCTTCCTCATCCTGACGGCGTTCGACTTCGCGGCGGACATCGTCTTTCGCCTGTTCAAACGAGCGTTCTTCGCCGGTGCTGTTCGTCATCCACAGAAAGACGGCGCCGGAGTCCGTTTCAAGCGGACCGGCGATGTCGTCCTTTTTCATCGCCATGACCGCATCGCGCGGCCCGCCGCCGAGATAATCGCCGATTTTCAAAATGGGCAGGTCGGCGGGAACCGGCAGGCGCTCAAGGCCGGCGCGCTCGCGCGCGCTTTCAAAGGATGCGCCTGATTGCAGGGCGTCCACGAAGGCGTTTGCGTTGCGCTCCGTGTCGGCGCGCACCGCTTCAACGGTGACGATCCGCGCCACATCGAACAGCGCGCGATTTTCGTTGAAGAAGGTTCGCAACGCTTCATCGGTTAGCGGCGCCAATGTCGCCAGCGTGCCCGGCGCCCTGATCACCGCTTCAACCAGGTTCTTGCGAATGAGCCGGTCGCTCTGGGCGAGTCCGAGACGCGCCGCTTCCTGCACGATCAATTCTTCGTCGATCAACCGGCGCAGCGCGCGGGTTTTGTCTTCTGCTGTCAGCGGCCGCTGCAGTCCCGCCTGCATGGCTGACAGCGCGCGCGCGTACTCCGATGGCGGGATCGGCTCGCCATTCACATAGGCGGCGCCGCGCCCGCCGGGCAGATCGTCAATGCCGAGCGCCGACAACAGCGCCGCGCCAAGCCCGGCGAAGGCGGCGATGGCGAAAAGGGCGGGGGTTGCGGCGCCGGGCTTACTGAACATTGCCCGTTTCGCTGTTGCCGCGATGCGTCAAATAGATCGGCGACGACCAGGCGCGCACGTCTTTCATGGTGGTGCATTCGTCCTCGCCGCTGCGCCAGTCGCCATAGCAAAGATTGACCTTGATGCAGTTGCCCTCCTCGTCGCGTTCGCAGCGCAAGGGATCGCCATTGATGGTCGGACGCGCTTCCTGAATCGCGCGCGCATAGTAAAGTGCGTCGCGGCCGTCCGTCGCAAAGTCTGGATCGGTGAACTCAAAGCTGCAACCGTTTTGGTCGGGCTCGCATATATGCGTCAGGAACGGATCGTCGATCAGATCAGCGACCCGTTCTTCCGGGGATACCTGCGGGCGTATCCGGATGATCTCGATGCGCTCGATCAGATTGCGTTCATCGCTCGGATTGTAACACTCGCCGGCGCAAAGATCGGCGATGCGTTTCTCGCCGAGCGCGTCGACGGCGTAATCGGGACACCCCGGTTTTTGCTTGAACGAGCCGACAGCCCTAACGGAGAACACGCCGGCCTCATCGGCGTCCACCGTGGCGCCCATGGGCGATGTCTCGCCCGATGCGTCAGCGCGGTTGAACCACATCAGCATGCGCGGCCCCGATGTTGCGTAAGTTTCGCGCCGCTGCAGCGCGTCCCAGATTTCCTCGCGCGACCGGCCGTCCGTATGCACCGCGGCAAGCCCGCCGGTCTGCCAGAAGCTTGACTGGCGCTCGAGTTCGGTAAGCTGGAAACCGGCGAGGCTTTGCAGTTCCTCGCGCGTTTTGCGGTGCACATCGGAAGTCGGTTTTTCGTGCTGGTCCTGGATGAAGATTTTCCGGAACTTCGGATCGATGACGCCGCCAGCCTCGGTGTTGAGCCGCCGCGCCACTTCCTTGTAGCCCGTGCCGGGCCGCGCGCGGTGATTGTCAGACGAAGCGATAAAGCCCCAGTTGAAACGTGTCGGATATTCAAGACCGCCGTCAAAATTCGAAATGGCGAGACCGTTTTGAATGCTTGTGCCCGGGCGATGATTGAACGGCGGCAGATAGCAGTCGATGCATTGGCCGGCGTCGAGCCAGTCGGAAGGCGACTCGCCCTCAATGGCGAGATGGAACGGGATGCTCATGTTCGCGGTCGCATCGCGTGCGTCTTCTGCTTTCGCCGCACAGATTTCTGCGCTTTGCCCCTCGTTCAGGCAGCGTTCCTCGATGATCTCACCGGCGCGCACGCAGGCGGGCGTGTAGCTTTCCTGATCGGGAGGACAAGTCGCAGCACTGTCGCTGATCGGGATGATCGCCTGATAGTCGCGGAACTCTTCAGAATTTCCGTGCCCGGAATAAATCTCAATCAGCGAGAACCGTTCCGGTCGATGCTCGGCTTTGAGCTGCTTGTCCCATGTGGTGCCGGGCGGCGTGTAAAACCCCCAGGAGGAACCATGCGGAATTAGCAACGGATCAAGTCCCTGATCATCGAGACGGGCGATCAGGTCTTCGGGCAGTTTCGCGGATTCAAAACAGTCTTTGGGCAGCGCGCTGGACGGCATGTCAGCATCGCATCCCGGCACGTCGCGAATGTTCTTTAAGAAGGTGTTTACGTCATAATAATCCTGCCGGTTTTTGAAGTCGGCGAGGGCGACGATCGGCGGCAGGCCGACGGCGTTGGTGCGCAGCGCATCGGTCGCCGCGCCCTGCGCCGCGATGGGCCGCGCCGCCACTTCATAGTCCTCAAGCCCGAGGAAGATGACATTCTTATGGCCGTAATGCTCGGCGGGCGTGGCGCCAACCTGCGTCCATTCAAAACCGATCATCGAGACGAGGTCAGGATTGGACTGATCGCCGGCCTTCGCCTGACACTGGCGGATGGTTTCCTTCGTCTCCGCCCAGCGCAACGGCGTGCTGGCCTCGGCGTGATCGGTGATCGCCCAGAAATCAATCGCCGAACAATAGCGTGCATAATCGCAGGCATCGGCCACGGGGTGCACGCCCTTTCCGTGGTTCAGCGGCAGCGCCCATAAAAATGCGTCCGTCGAATAGGTCGTGTGCACATGAAGGTCGCCAAACAGGATCTGTTTGTTTTCGCCGGCAGGGGCGGCGGCGTTGTCGGCGTCGCGCCGCGCGATGATGGCGCTGTCAGGAACCGCCGCCGCCGCCGGCACGCCAGCGCTGCGTTCGGAGCCGAGCTTTCCGCTCATCACGGCGTTGGAATAGAGTGACCATCCGAGGGCGCCCGCAATCAACGCCGCCGCTACCGCTATAAGAATGCGCATCAGTATCCGCCCCGATTATGTTCGATTCTGCTCGCAACGTAGCACGCACGCAGGCTGAGTTCGCCCCTTAAGCACAGTGCGGCGCAAGCCAGAATTTCTGCGCTGCATCATAATCATCTCGGCAAGAAAGATCACCGGCGCCGTGTGGCTGGCGGAGCGCCCGCAAAATTGCTATGAGAGGCGCCCCTCATGGTCCGGTGAGAACCAATGTCAAAGGACGGCCAGAATATCTCTCTTCTCGACCGGCACCGGTCGGTGATGCCGTCCTGGCTGGCGCTCTATTATAAAGACCCGATCCAGATTGTCCGGGGCGAGGGACGGCGGGTCTGGGATCAGGACGATCGCTGTTATCTCGATTTCTTCGGCGGCATTCTGGCGACAATGACCGGCTACGGCGTGCCGGAAGTGGTCGAGGCGATCCGCGATCAGGCCGGGAAGATGCTGCATTCCTCAACGCTTTACCTGATCGACTCGCAGGTTGAACTGGCGGAAGAAATCGCCGAGCTGTCCGGCATTCCCGATGCGAAAGTGTTCTTCACCAACTCAGGCAGCGAAGCCAATGACACGGCGCTGATGCTGGCGACCGCCTATCGGCGATCGAACCAGATTCTCGCCATGCGCCACAGCTATCACGGGCGATCATTCTCGGCGATGGCGACGACAGGAACGTCGTCCTGGTCGCCTTCATCGCTGTCGCCGTTTAACGTGTCTTATATTCACGGCGGTTATCCCTATCGCAGCCCGTTCCGCCACTTGTCCGATGAAGACTATGTCGCGGCCTGCGTCAGCGATCTTGAGAACGTGCTGGAAGTGGCGACCGCCGGCGACGTTGCGTGCCTGATCGCAGAACCGATTCAGGGCGTCGGCGGTTTCGGCGTGCCGCCCGACGGCATGTATGGCCGCTTCAACGAAGTGCTGAAACGAAAAGGCATCCTGTTCATCGCCGACGAGGTACAGACCGGGTGGGGCCGCACTGGCGAACATTTCTGGGGCTATCAGGCGCATGGCTTTACGCCCGACATTCTGACTTTCGCTAAAGGTCTTGGAAACGGCCTCGCCATTGGCGGCGTCATCGCCCGCAAGGAGATCATGGATTGCTTCAAGGCGAATTCGATTTCGACCTTTGGCGGCAATCCGCTGGTGACGCGCGGTTCTTTGGCGAACCTTCGATACCTTCGGGAGAATAAATTGCAGGAGAACGCCGCGAAACAGGGGCGGCGTCTGCGCGATAAACTCGCCGCAGTCGCTGACTCATCGCCGCTTATCGGCGAAATGCGCGGCAAGGGCTTGATGATCGGGATCGAGCTTGTTGGCGCCGATGGGAAAAAGCCGAATGTCGATTCTGTGGCCGACATTATGGAACGCACCAAGGCGGGCGGGCTATTGATCGGGCGCGGCGGTTTTTATGGCAATGTGATCCGCTTGGCGCCGCCGCTGACGGTGACGGAGGCCGAAATCGACGAAGGGTTTGATATTTTGCGCGATGCGATTCAAGCTGCAGGGTCAGGCGCATAGGAAACAGGTGTGAGGCATTTCAGGATCAACACAGACGACGCCGGACTGACGCCGCAAGAGGTGGCGGAGAATTTTGCAGACCTGCATCCCCGACTTGATCCCGCCCTGGCCGTTGTCGATGCGGGGCGTTGCGTCTTTTGTTATGACGCGCCCTGCATGAACGCCTGTCCGACGCATATCGACATTCCAAAATTCATTCACCAGATCAGGTCCGGCAATATCGAAGGCTCGGCGAAAACCATCCTGTTACAGAACATTATGGGCGGCACCTGTGCGCGCGCCTGTCCGACGGAAGTGTTGTGCGAGGAAGTTTGCGTCGTGCATCATACTGAAGGCGCGCCGGTGAAAATCGGCGAACTGCAACGTTTCGCCGTTGATCATCTGCTGGACAAAGGCGGCGCGCATCCGTTTGAGCGCGCGCCGCAGTCTGGCAAGCGACTGGCGGTGGTCGGCGCGGGGCCGGCGGGGCTATCTTTTGCGCATCGGGCCGCCATGCTCGGGCATGATGTCATTGTGTTCGACGCAAAACCGAAATCGGGCGGGCTTAACGAATATGGTCTCGCCGCTTACAAAATGGCGGATGATTTTGCCCAGCGTGAAGTGGAATTTCTCTTGGGGGTTGGCGGCATCAGCATTGAGTATGGCAAAACTCTGGGCGCCGGTCTGCCGCTGGAAAAACTGCGCGCTGAATTTGACGCTGTCTTCATCGGCGCCGGTTTGACGCAAAGCCACAACCTTGGCGTTGCGGGCGAAAACCTTGACGGCGTGCGCGATGCCCTCGATTTCATCGAAGACATTCGTCAGGCGAAAGACAAAACCAAAGTTCAGGTTGGCAATGATGTCACCGTCATCGGCGGCGGCAATACAGCGATTGATGCGGCGGTGCAGGCGAAGTGCCTCGGCGCGCGCAATGTGACCCTCGTTTATCGTCGCGGGCCCGAGGCCATGAGCGCGACGGGGTGGGAAAAGGATTTGGCCGCATCGAATGGCGTCGTCATGCGCTACTGGGCTGCGCCGCATTCATTTTCCGGCAGCGGCAAGGTTGAAGCGGCTGTGTTTGCGGAAACGAAACTCGTCAACGGAAAACTTCAGCCCACGGACAGGCAGTTCGAACTGAAAGCCGATCTCGTATTGAAAGCGATCGGTCAAAAGATAGACAAAAAAACTTGCAGCGACCTCAAAGTTGAAAATGGAAAAATCTGGGTCGACGAAAATTATCACACGTCCTTGCCAGGCGTTTACGCCGGCGGTGATTGCATCGCTCGCGGCGAAGACCTCACCGTGCAGGCGGTGGAAGACGGCAAGCAGGCGGCGCTCGCGGCGGACGCGTTCCTGCGCGCTGCAAAGAATGGAGCGGCGCGATGACGGGTTCCAAAGCAGATCTTGGCTGCGTGATTGCAGGTGTCGAAAGCATCAACCCGTTCTGGCTCGCCTCGGCGCCGCCAAGCGACAAGAAGTATAATGTGGAGCGCGCGTTCAAAGCCGGGTGGGGCGGCGCCGTCTGGAAAACGCTGGGCGAAGACCCGCCCGTGGTCAACGTCACCAGTCGCTATGGCGTGCACAGATCGCATGACCGCACCATCATAGGCATCAACAATATCGAACTGATTTCCGACCGGCCGCTCGACGTCAATCTGCGCGAGATCGAAGAGATGCGCCGCGAATGGCCGGATCGCGTCATCATCGGCTCAATCATGGCGCCCATGGACGAAGAAGCGTGGAAGGGACTGGCGATCAAGGTCGCGAATGCCGGCGTGCAGGGGATTGAGCTTAATCTCGGCTGCCCGCATGGCATGTGCGAGCGCGGCATGGGCTCTGCGGTGGGGCAGGTGGCGGAGTTTGTCGAACAAACCACGCGCTGGGTGCGCGAGGCGGTGAACCTTCCGGTCTTCACCAAGCTGACGCCCAACGTCACCGACATCATGATTCCAGCGACGGCGGCGAAGGCCGGCGGCGCCCATGCGGTGTCGCTGATCAATACGGTGAACTCGATCATCGGCGTCGATCTCGACCGGATGACGCCGACGCCGACCGTTGACGGGCGCGGCACCCATGGCGGCTATTGCGGCGAAGCGGTGAAACCCATCGCCTTGCACATGACGGCGGAAATCGCCCGCCAGCAGGAAACACAAGGGCTCGAAATCTCCGCCATTGGCGGGATCACCACCTGGCGCGACGCGGCAGAGTTTATTGCGCTCGGCGCCAGCGGCGTTCAGGTCTGCACGGCGGCGATGCTGTACGGATTCCGCATCGTCGAGGACATGAACGAGGGCCTCGCTTCGTTCATGCGCGAGAAAAACTATCGCAACATTGCTGACTTCAAAGGAAAAGCCTCTGCGCAGACCGTCGACTGGAATGCGCTCAACATGAATCACGATCTGATCGCGCGGATCGATCAGGATGCCTGCATCGAATGCGGGCGGTGTTTCATCGCCTGTGAAGACACATCCCATCAGGCGATTGCCATTACTGCGAAGCCGGACGGAGGGCGCGCCTTCACTGTCATCGACGACGAATGCGTCGGCTGCAATCTCTGCATGCATGTCTGCCCGGTGAAGGACTGCATCACAATGGAGGCCGTCGATACGGATCGGCCGTATCTCACCTGGCCCGAACTTTCCAAAACGCTGAACACCAAGGCGGCCGAATGAAACGCATCGGCCACATCATCGCCGGAGAAACAATTACAAAGGGCGATGCAGTCGCGCCTGTATTCAATCCGGCGACCGGGGAACAGACGGGCGAAGTTCTGTTGGGCGGCGCTGACGACGTTGCGCGCGCCGTGGACGCCGCCGCTGCTGCGCAAGTTGCATGGGACGCCGCGCCGCCGGCAAAACGCGCGGAAGTGATGTTCGCGTTGCGCGATGTCATGCGCAGGCGCCGCGACGAAATCGCCGAGACTATCAGCGCCGAGCACGGCAAGACCCATGACGACGCGCTTGGCGAGGTGACGCGTGCGCTGGAGGTTGTCGAATACGCCAGTTCAATACCGCAACTTTTGAAAGGCGAGTTCTCGCGCAGCGTCGCGCGTGATGTCGACACCCATGCGGTGCGCGAACCGCTTGGCGTTGTCGCGGGCATTACGCCGTTCAACTTTCCGTCCATGGTGCCGCTGTGGATGATCCCCATGGCGCTTGCCTGCGGTAATGCATTCGTCCTGAAGCCGTCGGAGAAAGATCCATCGAGCGCCAATCTGATTCACGACATGCTGAGCGAAGCAGGTTTGCCTGCTGGCGTGTTAAACGTTGTCCATGGCGCGAAGGAAGCAGTGGACGCAGTGCTCGATCATCCGGGGATTGCAGCGGTGAGTTTCGTCGGCTCCACGCCGATCGCCGAATATGTTTACCAGCGCGGCTGCGCCTCCGGCAAACGGGTGCAGGCGCTGGGCGGCGCCAAGAACCACATGATCATCATGCCCGACGCCGATCTCGATCAGGCGAGCGACGCGCTCCTCGGCGCCGGATTCGGATCGGCGGGCGAACGCTGCATGGCGATTTCCATTGCGGTGCCGGTGGGCGAGGGAACGGCGGACCGACTGGTTGAGCGATTGGCGCCGCGTGTTCGCGGATTGAAGATCGGCCCTGCCACGGACCGCGACGCGGAGATGGGACCGCTGATCAATCGCGCCCATCGCGACCGCGTTTCGGGACTGATCGATCAGGGCGAAAAGGAAGGCGCAAAGCTCGTCGTCGATGGCCGCGGTCTTTCCCTGCAAGGCTATGAAGACGGCTACTGGTTCGGCGGGACGCTGCTCGATCATGTTCGTCCCGGCATGAGCGTCTATGACGAGGAAATTTTTGGACCCGTGCTGTCGGTGGTGCGCGTGAAGGATTACGCCGGCGCCATCGACCTGATCAGCGCAAATCCTTACGCAAACGGTACGGCTATCTTCACCCGCGACGGCGATGCGGCGCGCGATTTCACCACGCGCATCAAGGTCGGCATGGTGGGCGTCAACGTGCCTATCCCGGTGCCCGTGGGCTATCACAGCTTCGGCGGCTGGAAACGGTCGAGCTTTGGCGCGCACGGCATTTACGGACCCGAGGCGCTGCATTTTTATACGCGGCTTAAAACCGTCACGACGCGCTGGCCGACCGGCATTCGCGCCGGGGCGGAACTGAATTTTCCGACGATGAATTCCTGACCATAAAGCGGCGCCGCAACGCGCCGCCAAAAAGGAGACTGGCGACAATGACGAATTTGCGCGGCGGGCTGATCCAGATGGGCCTCAAAGCCTCCACCGATGACACGCCGGAAAATATCCGCAAGGCGATGATCGATGCGCACGCGCCGCTGATCGATGAAGCGGGCAAGCAGGGCGTGCAGGTTCTGTGTTTTCAGGAAGTCTTCACGCAACCGTATTTTTGCCCGAGCCAGGACAAGAAATGGTACGCGGCGGCGGAAGACATTCCCGATGGCCCGACCTGCAGGCTGATGCAGGACTATGCAAAAAAATACAGCATGGTGATCGTCGTGCCGATTTACGAACGCACCAACGTTGCGGGCGTCTATTACAACACGGCGGCGGTGATCGATGCTGACGGGTCTTATCTCGGCAAATACCGCAAGACCCACATTCCGCAGGTGGCGGGCTTCTGGGAGAAGTTTTTCTTCAAGCCCGGCGCATCGAACTGGCCGGTGTTCAACACTGCATATTGCAAGCTTGGCGTTTACATCTGTTACGACCGCCACTTTCCGGAAGGCTGGCGCGCGCTGGCGCTGAATGGCGCCGAATATATCGTCAACCCGTCGGCGACGGTCGCTGGGCTTTCCGAATATCTCTGGAAGCTGGAGCAACCCGCATCCGCCGTCGCCAATGGCTGCTGGATTGGCGCCATCAACCGCGTCGGCGTCGAGGAGCCGTGGAGCATTGGCGAGTTTTACGGCCAGAGCTATTTCGTCAATCCGCGCGGGCAAATCGAAAAAGAAGCAAGCCGAGACAAGGACGAGCTCATTGTCCATGACATGAACATGGATATGGTGCGCGAGGTCCGCGATCTGTGGCAGTTCTTCCGCGACCGCCGTCCGGACGCCTACGGACCATTGGTTGCGCTGGAGTAACGCCGGCGGATCGCCAAACAAAAGCAGGGGCCTTATGTCAGAAATCGCCGCATCCCCAACATCCGCCACGACCGCCGTTCCCGCAGGATATGACGCCGGTCTCTGGAACGAAGACCTGGCGCCGGTGGTGCAAAGCGCGCGGAACTGGGACGCGAAAGCCTTCGCGGCGCTGTGGGTGGCGATGGTCGCCTGTGTGCCGACCTATATGCTGGCGGGCGGGCTGATCGCGGCGGGCATGAACTGGAGCCAGGCGGTGCTGACGGTGCTGCTTGGCAATGTCATTGTCCTGCTGCCGATGATTGCGATCGGCCATATGGGCGCGAAATACGGCGTGCCGTTTCCGGTGCTGCTGCGCTCGGCGTTCGGCCCGCAAGGCGCGAAAATTCCGGCGATTGCGCGCGGACTGGTCGCCTGCGGCTGGTTCGGCATCAACACATGGGTTGGCGGTTCGGCGATCTATGTCATTTTGAACGCGCTCACCGGCGATGTGTTTCGCGGCGAAGCCCTGCCGCTGCTCGGCATCGATCCGGCGCAGACGTTCTGTTTCCTGGTCTTTTGGGCGATGCATCTCTATTTCATTCGCAACGGCACGGAGTCTATTCGCTGGCTTGAAGTCCTCGCGGCGCCGTTTCTTCTTGCGATGGGACTCGCGCTCTTGATCTGGGCTTATGTGACGGCCGGCGGTTTCGGCGAGATGCTGTCCGCGCCGTCGCAATTCGTCGAAGGCGGCGCCAAGGAAGGCCAGTTCTGGGGCGTGTTCTTTATTTCGCTCACCGGTATGGTCGGCTTCTGGGCAACCATGGCGCTCAATATTCCCGACTTCACGCGCTATGCAAAAAGTCAGCGCGCGCAGATCATCGGCCAGGCGCTCGGCCTGCCGCTGCCCATGGCGCTGTTTGCTTTCATTTCTGTTGCAGTGACCTCGGCGACAGTGACGATTTACGGTGAAGCGATCTGGAACCCGGTTGAACTTGCGGGCCGCATGGGCGGAATCGGCGTTATTCTCGCGCTGGTCGCGCTGGTGATTGCGACGCTGACGACAAACCTCGCGGCAAATGTGGTGGCGCCGGCCTACGGCTTTTCCAATCTCGCGCCGTCGAAAATTTCGTTCCGAATGGGCGGCTACATCACCGCCGCCATCGGTATTGCGATCTTCCCGTGGAAACTGGTGGAGGATGCGAGCGCCTACATCTTTACCTGGCTGGTCGGCTATTCGGCGCTGTTGGGCCCGATCGCCGGTATTCTGATCGCCGATTATTTTCTGCTGAAGCGCGCTGAACTCAAGGTCGACGATTTGTTCAAATCGGACGGCGTTTACGCGGCGCAAAATGGCTGGAACCGGGCCGGGCTCGCGGCTTTTGTGATTGGCGCGCTGCCGAACCTGCCGGGCTTTCTTCACGCCGCCGGTTTTGTGAGCGCGGTTCCGCGGATTTTTGACAGCATTTATGTTTATGCGTGGTTTGTCGGTTTCATTGTCGCGGCGGCGGTCTATTATGGATTGGCGCGCGGCGCGGCGAAAAGCTGATACGCGCCCGCCAATCTCGAAAGGAGTTGAATCATGTCGCTCTTGATCCGAGGCGGAACTGTCGTCAACGCAGACCGGCGCAGGCGCGCTGACGTTTATTGCGAAGGCGGCAAGATCAAAGCTGTCGGTGAAAATCTCGATGCGCCTGCGGGCGCGGAGATTATCGACGCTGGCGGGCAATATGTGATGCCGGGCGGCATCGATCCGCACACCCATATGCAGCTTCCCTTTATGGGGACAGTGGCGTCCGAAGATTTTTACACCGGCACGGCGGCGGGCTTTGCCGGCGGCACGACGATGATTATCGACTTTGTCATTCCGAACCCGCAGCAGCCGCTAATGGAAGCCTATCGCGACTGGCGCGGCTGGGCCGAAAAATCCGCCGGTGATTACAGCTTTCACGTCGCTGTCACTTGGTGGGATGAAAGCGTGTCGAAAGACATGAAGATTCTGGTCGAGGAAGAAGGCATCAACAGCTTCAAGCATTTCATGGCGTATAAAGACGCCATCATGGCGACCGATGAGACCATCTATCACAGCTTCAAACGCGCGCTTGAGCTTGGCGCCATCGTTACGGCCCACGCCGAAAACGGCGAGATGGTTTACCAGTTGCAAAAAGAGTTGCTCGCCAAAGGAATTACCGGACCGGAAGGACATCCATTGTCGCGACCGCCCAAAGTTGAAGGCGAAGCCGCGCATCGCGTGATCAAATTTGCGGAAGTCATCGGCGTGCCGGTGTATCTGGTGCATGTCTCGACGGAAGAAGCGCTCGGTCATATTGAGCGCGCCCGCGCTGAAGGCAGCCGCGTGTTCGGCGAAGTCCTCGCCGGGCATTTGATGATCGACGACAGCGTTTACAAAAACCCTGACTGGGAATTCGCCGCCGCGCATGTGATGTCGCCGCCCTTCCGGCCAAAGCATCATCAGGAAGCGCTATGGCGCGGGCTTCAGTCCGGGTCGCTGCAAACAACGGCGACGGATCATTGCTGTTTTTGCTATGACCAAAAATCCATGGGCAAGGATGACTTCACGCAAATCCCGAACGGCACCGGCGGCGTCGAGGATCGACTGGCGGTTCTTTGGACCCATGGCGTCGGAACCGGCCGTCTGACGCCTGAGGAGTTCGTCGCGGCGACGTCGGCGAATGCGGCGAAGATTTTTAATATCTATCCGCGCAAGGGCGCCATCGTCGAAGGCGCCGACGCCGATATCGTCGTCTGGGATCCGGCGGCGACGAAAACGATCTCCGTCAAAACCCATCACCAGAAGGTCGACTTTAATATATTCGAAGGCATGAAGGTGACTGGCCTCGCCTCCCATACGGTGAGCCAGGGCAAGCTGGTCTACGCCAAGGGCGATTTGCGCGCTGTGAATGGGGCGGGGCGCTATATCAAGCGGCCGGCCTTCCACCCGATGTTCGACGCCATGAAAAAGCGCGCGAACTCAACCGGCTAGAACATCGCAGCGCGCCCACCGGGGCCACAACGCTGGCGTCCGGCGACCGGCGCCATTAACGATCGCGCCGGCTCTGGCGTGTGCTCGCTGGCTAAAGCTCAACGATTTCAGGGATTAGACGAAAGCGGGCAATCGCAGTTTCGTTAACCATGAAACAGCGCTTGCATGGTATTTTGCCGTTAGCGCTGCCTTTCGGACTCCCGTCAGGCGGCTGGAATTGTTAACGTTTACAGGGCGCAGGCCAGGTAAACTCTGTGGTAAACTTGACACGAAGGCTTCCGAAAAGCCGAATCGTCTCGTTATCCGCTAGAGTTGGTCCCGGTTACGCGTGTAACTTGCGAAATGAATTCAGGCTCCGGTCATCGCGCCGGGGTCAAGGAAAGAGTCAACAAACAGGGTAGTTTCAGGGAGGCACTAATGACGAAAAAAGGATTTTTGCTGGGAACGTCAGCCGCCGTTGCAGCGGTGATTGCGCCAGCATTCGCGCAAGATGACACGATTATCGTGACGGCCACCAAGCGTCCGCAGACGCTGCAGGAAGTGCCGGTCGCGGTCAGCGTCGTCGGCGCAGAAGTGATCGAGCGGTCAAACATCAAAGACCTTATTGACCTGCAGACGTCGGTTCCGTCGCTGCGGATCAACCAGCTGCAAAACTCATCGCAAACCACATTCACCATTCGCGGCTTCGGCAACGGCGCCAACAACCCCGGCATCGAACCGTCAGTCGGCGTGTTCATCGACGGCGTTTACCGCTCGCGTTCAGCCGCCGCCATTCTCGACCTTCCGATTCTTGAGCGCGTTGAAGTCCTGCGCGGCCCGCAGTCGACCCTGTTCGGCAAGAACACGTCAGCCGGCGCGATTTCCATCACAACGAAACTGCCGGAATTCGAACTCGGCGGTTCGGTAGAGGCGAGCTACGGCAATCTCGACCAGATGCTTTTCCGCGGCTCCATCACGGGTCCGATCTCGGAAACGCTGGCGTTCCGTCTGTCCGGCAGCGCCAACAAGCGCGATGGCTATTACAATAACATCGTTGACGGCTCCGAGCAGAACGATCGCAACCGCTTCGCGGTTCGCGGCCAGTTGCTCTGGGAACCAAGCGACACGATGTCTTTCCGCGCGATCGCCGACTACAACAAGATCGATGAAGTCTGCTGCGGCGCCGTCACGATTATCAACGGCCCGACGACGCAGTTCATCGGGGCGCCCGCGCCGTTCGGTCTTGGCGAAGAAATCAGCGATGGAACCGATCCGTTCTCCCGTGACGTTGCGCTTGATACGACGACAACGAACGGTCTGGAATCGTGGGGCGGCTCGCTGCAGGCGGACTGGGATCTCGGCGGCGCTCAGCTGACGTCCATCACGGCTTATCGTGAACAGACCGACGACACGCAGACCGACGTTGACTTCACGGGCGCCGATCTCGCGCGCAACCCGCAATTCCGCGACTATAATACGTTCACGCAGGAATTGCGCATCGCTTCGACCGGCGACAACCGGTTCAACTGGCTGGTCGGCGCGTTCTTCTTCGATGAATCCGTAGACTTCCAGCGCGATGTCACGTTCGGTACGCAACAGCGCGCGTTCATCGACGGCCTGTTGCAGGCTGGCGGGTCGAGCATTCTCGAGTTCGAAGGCGCGTCGCAGGTTGCTTTCGCCTTGACCACCGATCCGATGACAGCGGTCTTCCCAACATTGGGACCGGTTGAGCCGATCCCATTCGGCGCAGCGTTTACGCCGGGCCAGGGCGTGTTTGGCGACTATCAGATGGACAACCAGTCTTATTCCTTCTTTGGACAGGCTGATTTCGAAATCACCGATCGCCTGACCATCACCGGCGGCATTTCCTACATCAAAGACAAAAAAGACGTTATCGGCACGAGCACGCTGACCGACGTCGCGTCGCGTTTTGACGTGACGGCAGCCGGTCAGTCGTTTGTCGCTGCGACGGTTCTTGGCGGCGCCATTCCCGCGATGTTTGGCGGACCGGTGGCTTTCGATCCGGCGGATCCGGCGGCGTTCATCACGCCGGCGCTGACCTGGGCCTTTGTCGACCCCATGGGGTTTGCCGCAGCCCAGCAGGTTGCGCTCGGCACCGCCGCTGTCGCGCCGAACCCGCTTGCCAGTCTTGGCGCGATCCAGTTCTTCGCGCCGCAGGTCAACTTCCCGGATGCCGGCAATCCGTTTGATAATGGCCAGCTCAACGACGACAATATCAACTACACGGCGCGTCTCGCTTATGACGTGTCCGATAACGTCAACACCTACTTCACCTACTCGGTGGGCTGGAAGGCCGGCGCCTTCAACCTGTCTTCCGACTCGCGTCCGCCGACAGATGCATCCGGGCTTGGCCGGGTCGCGTTGCCGGAAGATGTTGAGCTGTTCGAACTCGGCCTGAAAGCCAGCTTTGACGGCGGCTATGTCAACATTGCGGTTTTCGATCAGACAATCGAAGGCTTCCAGTCGAACGTCTTCAACGGCGTCGGCTTTGACCTCGCCAACGCCGGTGAGCAAAGAAGCCGCGGCTTTGAAGTTGAATCGCTTTTCAGCCCGGTCGATCCGCTCACGCTCACGTTCGGCCTGACCTATCTCGACCCGGAATACGTGTCGTTCACCGGGGCAGGCTGTACGCCGTTTGACGTCGTCAATTGCGGCGCCGGCGAAGACTTCCGCGATCTCTCCGGCACGCGTGTTTCGGGCGTCCACGAGTTCTCGATCTCGACATCGGCGACCTATGAGCACGATCTCGGCAACGATAATCGCGCCTTTATCCGCGCCGAGTATCTATGGGAATCGGACGTGCCGCTGATCGAAAACATTCCGACGAGCATCTCGCGGGAAGTGAATATTCTCAACGCGTCGGTCGGTGTTGAATATGCCAGCGGATTTGAAGTGATCGCGTGGGCCCGCAACCTCACCAATGACGAATACTTCCTGCAGGGCTTCCCGACGGTTGTGCAGACCGGCTCTGCGTCGGGCTACACGAACGAGCCGCGCACCTACGGCATTACGGTTCGCAAGAAGTTCTGATCCGGGCCTTTACCGGCTATCGAAACAAGGGCGGCCGCATTCGTGCGGCCGTTCTTTTTTGTTCAGAAATTTGAACAGGGTACGGAACGCCCGCTCAGGGCCGGATCCGGGTCATAAAGAATTAACTGGCGCCGCAATTAGACGAACCGTGCGCAAAGGGCGGCGGAGCGCCCAAATCCGCCCTCCAGCCCCCTAGAAAGAATCCCCCGTCAGCCCGACATTGAGGCTGTTGAAGGCGAACTGAGAATGCGCCAACGCAGGATCAAAAACAGCCGCCAGCAAGTAGACGGGGAATGCGCTAACTAATCGAGTTGTCATCGATTGAATTCGGATCCCTGGTCGCTTGCGGCGCGCAAGGCGTAACAAGGTGAAACGATGATGACCCGTATAAACATAAAAAAACCAGCAGATATGGGCCTTGCCGTCAGGCGGCTTGTGGTCTTCGCCTTGCCGGCGCTTGTGCTTGTGCTGGCGGTCGGCGGCAATCTCGCCATGAGCGCGTTCAAACCAAAGCCGGAAGAAAAAGAAGAGATCGTCAAAGCGACTCCCGTGGTCGTCACGCCTGCGCTCGCGGAGCATGCGCGTCTCACGATCAGGGCGCAGGGCGAGGTCAGGCCGCGCAAGGAAATCAACCTGTCGTCGCAAGTCTCTGGAAAAATCACCCATGTCTCGCCGGCTTTCATCGAAGGCGGCGACTTTGGAAAGGACGACGTGCTGATCAAGGTTGAATCAGCCGAATACGAATACCGCGTCATCCAGGCGCGTTCGAATGTTGCGCAAGCGCGCAGCCGCTTCGCCAGCGAAGAAGCGGAAATGAAAATCGCACAGACGGACTGGGAAGAACTCGGCAATGGCGAGGGCTCGCCGCTCGCCCTGCGCGAGCCGCAAATGGCGGAAGCGGCGGCGCAACTGGCCTCGGCTGAAGCCGCGCTGCGCGAAGCCGAACTGCAACTGGCGCGCGCCAGCATCAAGGCGCCGTTCAAGGGGCGCGTGCGCAGCAAGGCCGTGGATGTCGGCGAATATGTAACGCCCGGCATGATGCTTGGCGAGATTTTCGCCACCGACATTATGCAAGTGGCGCTGCCGCTCACCGATGCCGAGCTCGGGCAACTGGGATTGCAAGTGGGCTTCCGTGAGACGGAATCCAATCCGGGTCCGGACGCGACATTGACGGCGCTGGTCGCCGGCGAGCCGCGCACCTGGCGCGGGCGGCTGGCGCGCACCGATAGCGGCTACAACCGCGAAACGCGCGTGCTGTTCGCCTATGTCGAAGTCGAAGACGCCTATGGCGCCGGCGCTGACGATGGCGCGCCGCTGGCTGACGGCCTGTTTGCAACCGTCGATGTTGAAGGACGCGAAATCGACAATGCGGTGGTTGTTCCCCGCGCCGCGCTGCGCGGCGTCGATGAGATGTATGTGGCGGGCGACGACAACAGGCTGGAAATCCGGCGCGTCACGGTCGCGAATTCATCGCGGACACGCGTCGTGCTCACCAGCGGCGTCAGCCCCGGCGAACGCGTCATCATTTCGCCCGTGCGCGGCGCTGCGGAGGGCATTGAACTGGCGATCGCCGGTCCGCCTGCGGAAACGGTCGCCAATAATGTCGCCGACGTGACGAATTAGGGAGCGCAGCCATGAACGGCATTATCGACTGGTGGGCAAGCAATAAAGTCGCCGCCAACCTGCTGATGGCGGGCATCCTGATTGCTGGAATCATCGGCTTCTTTCGCATCGAGCGTGAGCTGGACCCGTATGTGGAATTTCCGGGCGCGCAGATCAGCGTCGCCTGGCCCGGCGCCTCGCCGCAGGATGTCGAGGAGCAACTGGTGGTCCGGCTCGAAGAAGCCGTCAGCCGCGTCAAAGGCATTAAGCAGCTCTGGTCCGAAGCCAATGAAGGGCAGGGCAATCTCTATGTGATCGGCGAGGATCATCTCGACGAGGCGAAATTCCTTCAGGACTTGAAGCGCGAAATCGATTCCATCGTCACCTTCCCGGATTCGGCTGAGCCGGCGCAGTTGCGTCTGTTCAGGAGCCAGGACGAGATCGTGCGCATCGCCGTCTCCGGCGACATTGATGAGCGCGTGCTCAAGCGCTATGCAGAGAAAATTCGCCGGGAAATCGCGCTGCTGCCGCATGTGCCGTCTGTGGAACTATTCGGCGTGCGCAATGAGGAAGTCTCCATTGAGGTTTCCGAAAACGCGTTGCGCCGCTACGGCCTGACTTTGTCTGAAGTTGTGGACGCAGTGCGCGGCGGGTCCGTCAACCTGTCAGCGGGGAATGTGCGGACCGATGTGGGCGACGTACAGCTTCGCGCGCGAAAGCTGGCGGATTCAAGCGAGGACTTTTCCAGCATCATCGTTCGGCAGCTTGGCAGCGGCGCGGTGGTGCGCCTCAGCGACGTGGCGACGGTCAAGGATGGTTTTGAGGAAGTAAACCTGCTGGCCACGGTCAACGGCCAGCGCACCGTGCTTGTTCAGGTGATGAGCGGACCGCAGATGGATATCGTCAAGCTTTCAGAGGAAGTGAGCGAGTATCTGGAAAAAGAACACGCCAATACGCCGGAAGGCGTGACGCTGACAGTCTGGGAAGATGCGGCGGAGACCTATTCCGGCCGGATCGGCACTATCATGTCGAATTTCCTGTCCGGTCTTGTTCTGGTGCTGATTGTGCTGGTGCTGTTCCTGCGGCCGATCATCGCCATGTGGGTGTCGATCGGCATCGCGGTGGCGTTCGCCGGCGGGATCGCGCTTCTGCCGATGTTCGGCGTCTCCTTTAATATGATTTCCAGCTTCGCTTTTCTGCTGGTGATCGGCGTGATCGTCGATGACGCCATCATTGTCGGCGAGGCGATACACTCCAAAATAGAGGATGGAGAGACCGGCGTTGCGGCGTCGACAAACGGCACGAAAATGGTGATCATGCCGGTGATCTTCGCTGTACTGACGACCATGATCTTTTTCGCGCCGTGGATGTTTGTCGGCGGCGGCACGGCGGAATTCACCCGCGCTATTTCACTGGTCGTCATTCTGGCGCTGACATTCTCACTGGTTGAATCCTTATTGATCCTGCCGGCGCACCTCGCACACCTGAAACCGGTCAGCCAGAAAAGCCGCATTATCCGATTGCAGTCGAAGATTGCCGACAGCGTCGTCTGGTTCGCCCGGAACAAATACCGCCCCGCCATCGCGGCGGCGATCCGGCGGCGTTACCTCACGGCCTCCTGCTTTGTCGGCGCCATGATCCTCTGCATCGGGCTGATGTCGAGCGGTCTGGTCCGCACATCATTCTTCCCGGAAGTCGAATCCGATCAGATCGAAATCTCCGTCGATCTTCCGCAGGGAACGCCCTATGCGCGCACGCTTGAGGTGCTGAAGCAGATTCAGATCGCAGAAAAGCAACTGGTCGACGAGGTGAATCAGGAAACGGACGGCGAAGGCGAGCTGATTGAAAACTGGTACACCCGTTCGCGCGATAACCAGGTTCTGGCGCTGGTGAAGCTTGTGCCCCCGGAAACCCGAACGCTCACCGCCAAGGAAACCGCCGAACGCCTGCGCAACCTGATCGGCGATGTACCCGATGCGGAAAAAATATCCGTCAACTACAACAGCAACAATAATGGTCCGCCCATCGAATATGTCCTGAACTCAAAAAGTCTGGAAGAGTTGAACGCCGCCGCCGCCGATCTGATGGACAAGCTGCGCAGCTTTGACGGCGTCTATAATGTGGTCAACGATACGCAGTCTTCTACGGACGAGATTCAGTTCGAGCTGAAACCGGGTGCGGAAGCGCTTGGCGTCACCACGGCGGACGTTGCGCGCCAGGTGCGTCAGGGGTTTTACGGGGAAGAAGTGCAGCGCCTGCCGCGGGATGGCGAGGATGTGCGCGTGTTCGTTCGCTATCCGCGCTCGGATCGCGAGTCGCTCGATCATCTGCGCAATATGCGAATCCGCACCAGCGACGGACGCGAATTGCCGCTATATACGGTCGCCGACATCAAGTTTGCAGACGGCATCACGCGCATTCTGCGCCGTGAACGCCAGCGCGCCGTGGTGGTCAGCGCCGAAGTCGCCTCTGACCGGATCGAGGAAATCCGTTCCGCGCTGTCCGAAGAGTTTTTTGCGGACTTCGACGCCCGCCATCCGACGGTGACGCGCGGCAATATCGGCCGGGCGCAGGGCGAGGCGGAGTTTATGGCGGAGATCGGCATTCTTGCCCTGATCGCCATCGGCGTCGCTTACTTTCTCGTCGCCGTTGCGTTCAAATCCTACTTTGAACCGATGCTGATCCTGTTTGCGGCGATTCCGTTCTGTTTCACCGGCGCGATTATCGGGCATTTGCTCATGGGGCTGCCGCTATCGCTGTTTTCCTATCTCGGGATTATGGCGGCGGCGGGCGTGGCGGTGAACGACAACCTCGTGCTCATCGACTATATCAACAAGCTGCGTGCGAAAGGCATGGACGGCGCCGAGGCGCTTGTCGAAGCGGGAACCAAGCGCTTCCGCCCGATCCTGCTGACATCGCTTACAACCTTTGTCGGCTTGCTGCCATTGATGACGGAGCGCTCCATCCAGGCGAAATTCCTGGTGCCAGTTGGCGTCGGACTTTCCTTCGGTGTGTTGTTCGCACTGTTCGTGACCTTGTTCCTCGTGCCGGCCCTCTACAGCATCGGCGCCGACATTCGCCGCTTCTTCATCTATGTGGTGAAGGGCGCGAAGCAGGATAATTTCGACGACGCGCTGCGGCCGGTTGCATCCTAGGCAGTAATGGCGCAAGCGCGCCCGCGCTTCCCGCCAGGGACTGCTGAGACGGCGCCATTGCTCCAGCATCCAAAATGCACCTATCGTATGGGGGCGGGGCAATCGCTGATTGTCAGCGATGGCGGCCTTCGGAAAGAAAGATGCGCGCGTGACCCAGAGCAGCGGATCGAGGATCAAAAATGACGCCGGCTCGCCGATTTCCGTGCCCGGCGACCGGATCACGCCGTTGCTCGATCAGGCGCGAGCGGCGAGCATCGACATTACTGAGCTGCTTCACTCGTTGAACTTGCCGGAATCCCTGCTGGCTCCATCGCGGGACGACTATTTTTCTCTTGCGGATTATTATCGTCTTCACAACCGCCTCTCGATCCTGATCGGCGATGAAACCCTGCACCTGTCGTCGCGCCAGCTTATGTCCGGCAGCACCGATTTCGTGTTGCAGCATGTCGCCGATTGCAAGAATTTATACGAGGTGATGCGGGTCATCGCGCGCACCTATAATCTGCTGCACGGCGGCGAGTTTAATTCCGTGGTGAAGCGCCAGACAATGATAGACTATGTCATTGACGACCGCACCTTTCCCTATGCGGGCCATCAGGGTGCGGAGTACATCCAGTTTCAGATCGAATGCACTCTGATTTTTCTGCACTGCATGTTGATGATCGTTCTGCCTGCGTCTCGGGACGCGATCATCGGCCTGCAAATTCGCCGCCCTTCGCCGGGTGGAGAATGCGGGCATCTTGGCTATTGGGATGCGCCGATAAAATTCGGCGCGGACCTTTACAAGGTGTCGTTCGATCGCGACATCGCCTTGCGCGCCATCACGCTGCCGCCCGCTGAAGCGCTGACGGCGAACGCCGTTTATCAGAAGATCGTCGATGTGGTCGCCGGCCGTCACGCGCAGCGCCAGCACCTGCAGTCGGCGCGCAGCGCGGTTCGCGATGCGCTTTCGCGCGGCGTGGCGGAGCAGGGCGATGTCGCAGCGCAGATGGGAATCAGCATCGCGACGCTGCGCCGCCGCCTGAGCGAGGAGGGGGCGAGTTTTCGCGATCTCCGTCGTGAGGTGCTGAACGAGACGGCCAAGCGCCTGATTGTGGCCGGACGGCCACTATCGGACGTGTCAGAAGCGCTCGGTTTTTCCGAAGTACGCGCCTTTAACCGGGCGTTCAAGGACTGGAATGGATTGACTCCAAAGGGTTTTTTGCAGTCCTCGGGAAATCGCGAGCAGGCCTGAACTCCAAAAATGAGCGAAATTGTCCTCTCTCGCTGAGCCATGCCGTCATTACGCCCGTACGGGGCTGCCCTTAGCCTGACCCAAAATAACGATAATCTTCATTGGGAGGCTGACCATGGCTGGCGGAAATCTGTCCAAACTTATCTCGCATTCGGGCAAGGCGACATTGTTTGCATTTTGCTCGACCCTTTCTCTGTCGGTCGCATCCGGCGCCGCCTACGCACAGGATGGCGCATCAGAAGCCGACGACGACGTGATTATCGTGTCGGCGCGCCGCCGCGATGAATCGCTGCAGGACGTTCCGGTCGCGGTCAGCGCGTTCAGCGGCGATCAGCTTTCCGATCTCGGCGCCGCCGATCTCACCGACCTCGAAGCGGTTACGCCGAACGTCACGCTTGAAACCTCGCGCGCCACAAACTCGACCCTGACAGCGTTTATTCGCGGCGTCGGTCAGCAGGATCCGGTGGCGGGCTTTGAAGCCGGCGTCGGCATCTATCTTGACGACATTTATCTCAATCGTCCGCAGGCGGCGCTGCTCGACATTTATGATGTTGAACGCATCGAAGTGCTGCGCGGTCCGCAGGGAACGCTGTACGGCCGCAACACCATTGGCGGCGCCGTCAAATATGTGACGCGGCGCCTCAGCGAAGACCCGCGCGCCAATGTGCGGTTCACGGCTGGCACCTATGATCAGCTTGAGGGCGTCGGTTCGTTCAGCGTGCCGGTGGCCATCGATTCCGCCATTGGCGATCTGATGGTCGGCGGCGGGCTCGCCTATTTCACCCGCGGCGGTTATGGCGAAAACCTCAACATTCCCGGCCTTGAAAACTACAACAAGGATCTTCTGGCCGCGCGTCTCGCAGTGGAATGGAATCCGACGGAAACGCTTTCGTTCCGTATCGCCGGCGACTGGTCTGAAGACAATTCCGATCCGAAGCAGGGCCATCGTCTGTTGCCGGTGACCATCGGATCGAATGTCTATCCGGTGCTCGACAATGTGTTCGACACCCGTGCGGGCCTGAACACGCCGATCCAGCAGATCACTGCGAAGGGCGTTTCCGGTGTCGCCGAATGGCAGGTCAATGAAAATTTCACGCTGAAAAACATCATCGCCTACCGCGAAGACTTTTCCGAAGGTCCGATCGATTTTGACAGCTTGCCGGAAGTCGATCTCGACGTGCCGGGCCTTTACGACAACTCGCAGTTCAGCGAAGAATTCCAGATCATCTATGAAAGCGACCGCCTGAACGGTCTTGTCGGCTTCTATTATCTCGACGCCGATGCGCTGACCCAGTTCGACGTGGTGCTCGATCTGACGGCCGACCTTTTGATGTTCCCGGGCGTGAACGCCTACACCTCCACCGATGTCGGCACCAAGACCTGGTCGATCTTCGGCGACTTTACGTTCGACGTCACCGACACGCTGTCTGTATCAGTCGGCGGGCGCTACACCGACGATGACCGCACCATTTCGCTCCAACGCGCCCGGTATTTCACCGAAGGCTTCTCGCCGACTTTTGGCGGCCCGGACCGTCCGCCGTCACTGATCGACGCCGATCTTGACGCTGCGGCGAATTTCACCGACTTCAGCCCGCGCGCCTCGATTTCGTGGGAGCCGAGCGACGAACACACGCTTTACGTTTCCTATTCGCAAGGCTTCAAAGGCGGCAGCTTCGATCCGCGTTGCGGCGCGAACGCAGCGCCGGACCTCGATGGCGACGGCATGGGCGGCGCGGCCGATGTTGACGACCAGATTGAGTTCTGCGGCTTCGATCCGGAAAGCATCACCACCTATGAAGGCGGCTGGAAGAACAATCTGTTCGACGGGCGCCTGCGCTCAAGCCTTGCGGTGTTTTACAGCGACTACACCGACGTTCAGGTGCCGGGCTCTATCGGCATCGACGCCGACATGGATGGCATCGCGGAAACTTTCGCTGGCGTGACCACGAACGCCGCCGCCGCAACGCTTTACGGCTTTGAGCTGGAAGGCAATGCGATTGTCGGCGAAAACATGTTCTATGATGGCGATGCGCTCAACTACCAGTTCTCGCTCGGGTACATCCATGCGGAATTTGACGAATATCTCGGCCGCACCGGCACGGATATTTCCGATGTGGCGCGCTTCCAGAACACGCCGGAAGTCACGGCCTTCAGCCAGCTCGCCTACACCAAGCCGATGTCGATGATGGGCGACGAGGGCGAGGCGCGCCTTTACACCTCGGCCTCCTATCGCGGCCTCACGCACCAGTTCGGCTATGCGTCGGCGGCGCTCGACCAGCCCGGCTTCTTCCTGATGAACGCCGGCGTAAGCTGGACCTCGTCGGACGGCGGCCTGAAACTGTCGGTTCACGGCACCAACCTCCTGAACAAGAAATACATCGTCGCCGGCTATGACTTCGTCACGACCCTGCCGGAGTTTGGCAATTCGGCGCTTGGCCTGTCGGGCGTCCTGACCTCGTTCTACGGCGATCCGCGCCGTGTGTTCGGCTCTATCGAACTCGCGTTCTAAACCGCACGGAACTGTGGTTTCAGGGAGAGCGAACCTTTAGGATCGCTCTCCCTGATTAAAAATCGAGTGCGGGGAAAGTTGTGAAAAAACTATTTGGCGTCTTGGCGGTTCTGGCTGTCCTGTTGGGGGCCTTCGGCGCCTACACCTATTTCAATGCCGCAGGGGGCGAAGCTGCGTCAGCGCTGGAAGCAAAATATCTCAGCGCTGACGATCGCTTTGTCGATATTGGCGGCGCGAGAGTTCGCGTTCGTATCGAGGGCGACGACGCTGCGCCGCCCATCATCCTTGTGCATGGGTTCACCCACAGCCTTGAGACGTGGGACGCCTGGGCGGCGGTGCTGAAAGCGGATCACCGCGTTATCCGCTATGATCTGATGGGGCACGGGCTGACCGGACCGGACCCCAAGAAGCGGTATTCGCCAATCGAACGCGCACAGACCATCGGCGACATCATGGATGCGCTGAACATCGACAGGGCGCACATCGCCGGTAATTCGCTGGGCGGCCTCGCCGCGTGGCGGTTTGCCTCGGATCGCCCCGAGCGTGTCGAGAAACTCATCCTGATTTCGCCGGGCGCCTATCCGCTGAATGGCGCTGCAGATGCGCCGGCGGAAATTCCCGCCGCCATGAAAGTCTATCTGATGACGGCGCCGGAAGCGGGCGTGCGCGCCAGCGCCGGGTACATTTACGCTGACGATGCAAAGATCACCGATGAGCGCGTCACGGTTATGCGCGATATGATGCACCGCGAAGGCAACGGCGAAGCGCTGATCCACTCACTCGAGGAATTCACGCTGCCCGATCCGGCCGAGGCGCTTTCGCGCATCACGGCGCCGACGCTGATCCTGTGGGGCGAGGGCGATATGATCATCCCGATCCAGCAGGGCAAAGATATGGCGGCGGTTATTCCGAATGCGACGCTCATTGCCTATCCCGGCGTCGGTCACGCCGCGCAGGAAGAAGCGCCCGCAGAAACCGTCGCCGATGCGATTGCGTTTTTGAACGGCGCCGCCGCCGCGCCAATGGAAGCTGAATAGATGAAAGCGGCGTCACCGCTCTATCGCGGCTATGTGCTGTTCATTCTGGTCGTCGTCTACACGTTCAATTTTATTGACCGCCAGATCGTCGGCATTCTCGCTGTGCCGATCAAAGCGGAACTGGCGCTGACCGACACGCAGCTCAGCCTCATGGGCGGGCTTGCTTTTGCTTTGTTCTATACGTTTCTCGGCATACCGATTGCGATGCTCGCCGATCGCAAGAGCCGGGTGTGGATCATGACAGGCGCGCTGGCGCTTTGGAGCGCGATGACGGCGGCGTGCGGCTTTGCGCAGAATTTCACGCAGTTGTTTCTGGCGCGGCTCGGCGTCGGCGTCGGCGAGGCGGGCGGCGTGGCGCCGGCTTATTCGCTCATCGCCGATTATTTCCCACCCGAACAGCGCGCGCGAGCGCTGGCGATCTATTCCTACGGGATTCCCATTGGCTCGGCGCTAGGCATTCTCCTCGGCGGCGTGCTCACCAGCTATCTCGACTGGCGTGCGGCGTTCATCATTGTCGGCGTCGCCGGTCTTGCGATTGCGCCGGTGTTTCGTCTGACCATGCGCGAGCCGAAACGCGGCGGGTTTGACGGTGCTGCCGCGCAAACCGGGTCGGCGAAAATTTCGGAAGTGGTCAAAACGCTTGCCGCCAAGCCAAGTTTCTGGGGGCTCTCTTTCGGCGCCGCCAGTTCGTCGATGATGGGCTATGGGCTGATCTTCTGGCTGCCGTCGTTTTTCGTGCGCAGCTATGGCGAGGCATTGCCGGGATTCTTTTCATGGATGCCGGACTTTCTGGTTCCGGCGAACCCGAGCCCTTTGCTCTACGCCTCTTATTTCTACGCAACGGTCCTGCTGATCGGCGGCGTCGCCGGGATTTCTCTGGGCGGCGTACTTGCCGATAAATTCGGGCCATCGAGAAAATCCGCCTATGCAATTGTCCCGGCCGTCGCGTTTTTGACGACCATACCGTTTTTTGTGGTCGGCGTGCTGGCGCCGAATTTGTGGGTCGCTTTCCCGGCGTTTTTAGTGTTGCAGGCGCTGAGCCTTGTCTGGCTCGGGCCGGTGCTGGCGGCGTTTCAGCAACTGGTGCAGCCGAACATGCGCGCAACCGCATCGGCGTTGTTTCTGTTCATAAACAATCTGATCGGCATCGGTCTCGGCAACCTCGCCATCGGCGCCATCTCCGACGGGCTGGCGGCGCAGTTCGGCGATGAATCGCTGCGCTATGCGATTCTGTCGGGCACGGTGTTTTACGTTATCGCGGCTGGATTGTTCCTTCTCACGGCGCCGCGCCTCAAACACGACTGGGCGAAGTAACCTGCAATCAAAAAATAACCGCCGGAGGTTTCCCCCCGGCGGTCATTTGGCGTTCCCTCCCTGAAACGCCCGGAGCGTCGGGCAGCAGCGTGGAAACTGCTATGCCGCGCCGTTCGCTCCAGTTCCTTTAACTTGCCGCGGCAAACTGGTTCATGGTGTTGTTCTTGCCGCCAGCTTTGAGGGCCGCTTCACCGGCGAAATATTCCTTGTGATCATCGCCAATGTCGGAGCCGGACATGTTCTGGTGCTTGACGCAGGCGATGCCCTGACGGATTTCCTCACGCTGAACATTTTTGACGTAACCGAGCATTGCCTCTTCGCCGAAATAGCGCTTGGCGAGATTGTCGGTGGAGAGCGCGGCCGTGTGATAGGTCGGCAGCGTGATCAGGTGGTGGAAGATGCCGGCGCGTTTTGCGGCATCCGCCTGGAATGTCTGGATGCGGCGGTCGGCTTCGAGCGCGAGTTCGGTGTCGTCATAATCGACGCTCATCAGCTTGTCGCGATTATAGGCGGCGACGTCCTTGCCATCTTTGGCCCACGCATCGAACACCTGCTGGCGGAAATTCAGCGTCCAGTTGAACGACGGCGAATTGTTGTAGACCAGCTTGGCGTTCGGGATGACCTCGCGGATGCGGTCGACCATGCCGGCGATCTGCTCCACATGCGGCTTTTCCGTTTCGATCCAGAGCAGGTCGGCGCCGTGCTGGAGCGATGTGATGCAGTCGAGGACGCAGCGGTCTTCGCCGGTGCCGGAGCGGAACTGATAGAGGTTCGACCGCAACCGCTTCGGCCGGAGAATCTTGCCGCCGCGATTGATCAGCACGTCGCCATTGCCAATCTGGTCTGCGGAAATTTCCTCGCAGTCGAGGAAGGAATTGTACTGGTCCCCAAGATCGCCCGGCTCGGCGCTGTAGGCGATCTGTTTCGTCAGGCCCGCGCCAAGCGAGTCCGTGCGCGCAACGATAATCCCGTCATCGACGCCAAGCTCTAGGAACGCATAACGGCAGGCGCGGATCTTCGCGATGAAGTCTTCATGCGGCACCGTGACTTTGCCGTCCTGATGGCCGCATTGTTTTTCGTCGGAAACCTGATTCTCGATCTGCAGCGCGCAAGCGCCGGCTTCGATCATTTTCTTGGCGAGCAGGTAAGTCGCCTCCGCGTTGCCGAAGCCCGCATCGATGTCGGCGATGATCGGCACGACATGGGTCTGGAAGTTGTCGACCTCATTGAGCAGTTGTTTTTCGCGGACCTGATCGCCGGCCTCGCGCGCCTTGTCGATGTCGCGGAACAACAGGCTCAACTCGCGCGCATCGGCCTGCCGCAGGAAGGTGTAGAGCTCTTCAATCAGCGCCGGGACGGAGGTCTTTTCGTGCATGGACTGGTCGGGCAAAGGTCCGAACTCAGAACGTAATGCCGCGACCATCCACCCGGAGAGATAGAGATATTTGCCTTTGGTGTCGCCGAAATGCTTTTTGATGGCGATCATTTTCTGCTGGCCGATAAAGCCGTGCCAGCAGCCCAGCGACTGGGTGTAATCAGCGGGGTTCCGGTCATAGGCGGCCATGTCTTCGCGCATGATCTTCGCGGTGTATTTCGCGATATCGAGCCCGGTATGGAAGCGGTTCTGCAGCCGCATGCGGGCGACGGACTCGCCGTCAATGCCGTTCCAGGCGCCATTTTGCGCTTTGATGGTGCGGTTGGCGGAATTGAGGCTTTCCAGATAAGACATGACGTACCCTTTGATTTTGTTCACTAATTCTGACTGAGGCGGCGGCCGGCAGGCAATCCGTCGCGCTCTTCAGGGGCAGACTAGGCGGAGAGCCGCCTTTGTGCATCTGCGAAAAGGTGCTATTGTCAAACTTTACAAAAAAATGATGTAATAATGTAAAGTCTGATCTTGTAAGGAATCGCATGGCCAAAGCCGATCATAAAGCCAGGGACCGGGCCGCCTTCATGGGGCCGCGCCTGCGCCGCCTGCGCCGTGAGATGGGGCTGACCCAGGCGGTGATGGCCGACGATCTCGGCGTTTCGCCGTCCTACATCGCGCTGATGGAACGCAACCAGCGACCGATGACGGCGGAGTTGCTGCTCAATCTCGCGAAAGTCTACCAGCTCGATGTGGCGACGCTCGCCAGCGACCGCAGCGACGAGTTCAGCGCCCGGCTTAGCGGCGTTGCGCGCGATCCGATGTTCGCCGACCTCGAATTGTCGCCCATGGATGTGGAAGACGTGTCGCGGTCCTATCCGGCCATGGCGGAGGCGCTGATCCGTCTGTACACGGCCTATCATGACGGACAGCTGGCGCTGGCTGACAAAGCCGGCCCGGGAGGCGATGGAAAGTCCGCCGCGCCTGACCCGGTGGCCGAGGCGCGGCGGTTCCTGTCGGCGCGGCGAAATTCCTTTCCGGCGCTCGACGATCAGGCCGAACGCATCGCCAATATGATTGGCGGGGCGGAAGGCTTCGCCGCCTATTTCAAGGACAGGCACAAGCTCGGCGTGCGCCGCCTGCCGCCGGATGTGATGGCCGGGTCTGTGCGCCGGCTCGACCGTCATCGCGGCGAAGTGGTGCTTGACGAAACCCTTGATCGCGCCAGCCAGAATTTCCAGCTCGCACTGCAGGCCGCCTATCTCGACATGCGTGAGGCGATCGATGCGGCGCTCGCCGATGGCGGCTTCACCTCGGAGAACAGCGAGCGTCTGGCGCGGCGCGCGCTCGCCAATTATGCGGCCGGGGCGCTGATGATGCCCTATCGCGCCTTCGTCAAAGCCGCCGAGGCGCGCAAATACGATGTGGAGGCGCTGTCGCGCCAGTTCGGCGCCAGCTTCGAGCAGGTGGCGCACCGGCTGACCACCTTGCAAAAGCCGGGGCAGGAGGGCGTGCCGTTTTTCTTTATCCGCGTCGATGCAGCCGGCAATGTCTCCAAGCGTCTTGACGGCGCGGGGTTTCCTTTTGCGCGCCATGGCGGGTCGTGTCCGCTCTGGTCGCTGCACAGCGCGTTCAAGCATCCGCGCGAGATCATCACCGAATGGGTGGAGCTTCCGGACGGGGAGAAATTTTTTTCCATCGCGCGCACGGTGACGGCGGGCGGCGGCGCCTATGGCGCGCCGCGCATTGAACGGGCGATTGCGCTCGGCTGTGCGGCGAAACACGCTCATCGTTTGATCTACGCACAGGGGCGCGATCTGAAAACTGAAAAACCGGCGCCGATTGGCGTCACCTGCCGCCTGTGTCACCGCATCGAGTGCACGGCGCGCGCAGAACCGCCCATAGGCCGACAGGTATTGCCCGATGATTATCGCCGCACGATTGCGCCGTTCGGTTTTTCGGACAGGTAGAGATGAAATAACTGAAGATTGTCATCCCGCACGCGCTGCAACATGCCAATGTTGCCGCGCAGATGCGGGACCCATGGCGCCGGGCTTGATGTTTGAGCCCTGGGTCCCGTGTTAGCAGCGCATCGCTTCGCGCTGCGCAGCACACGGGATGACAGCTGATGGGTTGGAGCCAAAATGCCGAAACTCCGTACACGCATAAGGCGAGTGACAGTGCGGCATTTTACCTCATTTCTGCTGTATTCTTTCATAAAACCCAGTGTTGGAGAATGGTTATCCACCAAAACCGGGGCGGGGTTAAGGTTCGTGTCGCGTTTTCATGTGGCCGGACGAAACGCGCCGATGCTTATCAAAAAGCGGGCGCAACATATCTCAAAAGGTTCTTGCAGCGTCAGAGCGGGAGCGCGCGAGCGCGTCCCGCTCGGGCTCTTTGACATTGTTGGTTTTGGCGCGGGCCGGGCATCCGGTCTGGCAAGCGCCTTGTGAATGGTTGTTCGCGCAGAACCGGATCCGCGCGGGAGTGCGGCAGAGTCTGTCCCGCATCCCGCGCGGACCCGGTCCGGGCGCGTTTGTTTTCGTTTCAAACGGGATTATGGTCGCGCCATGACAAAAAAAACGTCTGGCAAACCTTCTGTTGCGCTGATCGGCGCCGGCGCCATGGGCGGCGCGATGTTAAACGGCTGGCTCGCCGCCGGAACGATCGATCCGGCGCGATCGGCGGTGTTCGATCCCGGCGCCAGCGACGGCCTTAAAGCCTTATGCCGTGAACATGGCCTGGCGCTGGGCGGCGACGGGCGCTTGTTCGACGCCATGGTGCTGGCGGTCAAGCCGCAGGCGGCGGGCGATGTGCTGCCCGCTTACGCAGCAATCGCGCGCGATGCGATTGTCATCTCCGTCATGGCGGGAAAGAGCGTTGCGTCGATTTCCGCGCTGCTTGACGGCGCGCCGCGCATTGCGCGCGCCATGCCGAACCTGCCCGCGGCCATCGGCAAAGGCGTCTCGGGACTTTACGCGCCGGACAGTATCGATGCGAATGGGCGCGCGCTGATCGAAACGCTGATGCGCGCCGCTGGTGAAACGGTGTGGGTCGACACCGAACAGGGCATCGATTTTGTCACGGCGGTGTCGGGGTCCGGTCCGGCCTATTATTTCCTGCTCACCGAAGCGCTGGCGGAGGCGGGCGTATCGCTTGGGCTCGAACCGCAGGCCGCTGCGGCGCTCGCCCGCGCAACGCTTGCCGGTTCCGGCGCGCTGATCGCGCAGGACACGCGAACGCCGGTGGAGATGCGCAAGGCGGTGACCTCGCCCGGCGGCACCACGGCGGCGGCGCTCAGCGTTTTCGACGGCGCCGATGAGGCGATGCGCAAACTTGTCGCCGATGCGGTCCGCGCCGCCGCCAAGCGGGCGGGTGAACTGACGGAATAAGCGTCGTTGCAAAAGCCCATCAACAAAGGAATGGCGCCGCCGGATTCCCTCCCCTTTCAAGGGGAGGGTTAGGGAGGTGTTCGCAGTATGGATGATGCCGAACCCCACCCGAAATTTTGCTGTGTTTGCTTTCGCAAACGACCGCAAATTTCGACCTCCCCTTGAAAAGGGGAGGTGTGGGCGCTCCGCAAAACCTAAATCGGCAGCCGCAGCGTTGCGCTGAGCCCGCCATGGTCCGAGCGATCGAGAATGACCTCGCCGCCATGTGCACGCGCCACATCGCGAACAATCGTCAGCCCCATGCCGACGCCGGTCTCGTTCTGGTTGCGCGCTTCATCGAGGCGAATGAACGGCTTGAACACGTCTTCATGTTTCTCGGCGGGAATGCCGGGGCCGTCATCCTCGATGGTGATCTCGATATAGCGGTCCGACCGGCGCGCGCTGACCCAGGCATTGTCCGCATAGCGCAGGGCGTTGTTGACCAGATTGATGATCGCGCGTTTCAGCGCGCTGCGCCGCGCTTCGATGCTGATCGAGGCGGGAATGTCAGTGTTCACCTCGCGCCCGGTGCGGTGGATGTCGCTGGCGATCTCACTGATGAGTCCCGCCAGCCGGAAGGTCGCCGGGTCTTCGTCCGCCGCCTCATTGCGGGCGAAGTCGAGATAGGCTTCGATCATCCGCTCCATTTCGACGACGTCATTGCGGATGTCGTTGATGTCGTCGCTGTCTTTCTGCATGGCCAGCGCCAGCTTGATGCGGGTCAACGGCGTTCTGAGGTCATGGCTGATGCCGGCGAGCATGGCGGTGCGCTGTTCGAGGTGGCGCTTGATGCGTTCGCGCATGGCGATGAACGCGTATCCGGCCTTCCTGACTTCCGTCGCGCCGGTGGGGCGGTAGCCGGGCGCGTCGCGGCCCCGGCCGAACGCAGCGGCGGCCTCCGCCAGCCGCAGGATCGAGCGCACCTGGTTGCGCATGAAAATAATCGCCACGGCGCCAAGCAGGATCGACGTGCCCGCCAGCCAGAACAGAAAAATCCGGCCGGTGGTGGCGAAGACGCGGTCGCGCTCAATGAAAAACACCAGCGCGCCATCGCGATGGGCGACGCGGATCTCGACTTCACGCGGCCAGCTTTGGGTATTGAGCCAATAGGGCTCGTCGAACGCATTGTTGAGGCGCTTGTTCAGCGTTGCGTTATAGACGTTGAAGCGCGCCAGCAGATTGGTGGCGGGGACCGGCGCGTCAGGATCGTAGGTGACGCGCATGCCGAGATCGGAGAGCGCCATTTCGGCGATGGCGTCGCGCTCGCGCAACGTATCGGCGCCGTCATAAAGATGGGCGATCATGTCGATCTGACCGGCGATGTTCTCCGACATGTTCGCCGTCACCAGATCCCAGTGGCGGGCGAAAAAGATATAGGTGACCAGCGACTGGGTCAGGAAAATCGGCAGGATGACGATCAGCGTGACGCGCGCATAAAGACTTTTCGGAAAATAGCGGCGCATCATGGCGCTAATCCGTCATCAGCGCATAGCCGACGCCGCGCACGGTCTGGAGGTATATCGGCGCGCGCGGGTCTTCCTCGATCTTTTTGCGCAGCCGCGTCACCTGGACGTCTACAGAGCGCTCCATGCCGGCGGCGGTCTGTTCGGCCAGCGCCTCGCGGCTGATCGCTTCGCGCGGTTTTTGCGCCAGCGCCTTGAGGAGCGAGGCTTCGCCGGCGGTGATGCGGACGAGATCGCCATGCTTGCGCAGTTCGCTGCGGCCAAGGGTAAACGTGCAGGCGCCGAATTTCACCTCGCGCTTCTCCGCAGCGGCCGGCGGCGCCCGCCGCAGCAGCGAATTGACGCGCAGCAAAAGCTCGCGCGGCTCGAACGGTTTCGACAGATAATCGTCGGCCCCCATTTCGAGCCCTTCGATGCGGTCTTCGGCGAGGCCGCGCGCCGTCAGCAGCAGGATCGGCACGTTGGAAGCGGCGCGCAGCGATTTTGTCAGGGCGAACCCCGTTTCCCCCGGCATCATCACATCGAGCACCAGCACGTCGAAATCCACCGACGCCATCAAAGCGCGCGCCTCTTTTGCGTTGCAGGCGACGGAGGTGCGAAAGCCGTTCTCGGAGAGGTAGCGCTTCAAGAGCGTGCGGATGCGGTCGTCGTCATCGACCACGAGGATGTGGGCTGCGCCCTCGGAAATGTGCGACCCGGCTGTCAAGATTTGTCCGCCTTCAATAAGTCCGCCGCGCGCAGGGAATAGTCCGCGCCGGTCCACAAGGTCATCATGGCGGCGATCCACAGGCCGGCGCTGGCGGCGGGGCGCAACGCCTCGCCCACCAGGCCCGTCGGCGCTGCGGCGATTAACAGGCCGGCGGCGATCAGTTGCGCAGTGGTTTTCCATTTCGCCATGGCCGTCACCTCAAGCGATCGCTGGGTCATGGAAAGCGCTTCGCGCAATCCGCTCACCAGGATTTCGCGCAGAATGATGATGATCACCGCAATCACGCCGGCGCCGGCGACGACGCCGTTGCGCACCAGCAAAATGAATGCGGCGGCGATCAGCAGCTTGTCGGCGATGGGATCGAGCGCAGCGCCGAGGGCCGACGTTTCGCCGCGCGCGCGCGCCACCCGTCCGTCGATGAAGTCGGTAAGGGCGGCGACTACAAAAATCGCCAGCGCGACATTCATGTTCCACGGCGCATTCGCGAGAAAGGCGAAAACGAACGGGATGATGAGCGCCATGCGGGCGAGCGTGATGAGATTGGCCATGGGGGCGAGACTAAACTGCGCCGCCCGCTTTCGCCAGCGCGGGCTTTACCCTTCGTTCTCGCCGCCGCCCAGGATTTATTCCGCAGGAAGCGTATGCGGGCGCGCGCCCGTGAGGCGGGCAAGAAATTTCGGGCGCGTCACGGGATCGCCCCAGCGGTATTGCGGGGCCGGATCGAAACGTTCGATGATCGGGCGGATGACGCACATGGCGGCGAGGGCGTAGAAAACGCCGTCTGAAATATGAAAGTGATAGGCGAGGACATAGGCGATAAGCGCGGCCCCGGCGGCGAAAACGGCGCGGGCGATTGCGCCGTCGGGCGTCGTCTTCGGATCGGAGATCATAAAGAACGCAAACAGGATGAGCACGCCGTCCTGCAGGCGCATCAGCGGGATCGCCAGCGGCTCACCGAGCCACAGCGCGTTCGCGACGATCAGCGCCGCATAGGCGCCGAGAAAAATCAGCGGCGCGTCGATGCGCGCGGCGCGATAGGTGATGATGAGACCGGCGCCGGCGATCAGCGCGGCGAGCCAGATGGCGCCGCCAAACTCGCCAGACGGCGTCCACGCCGCAGCGATATCGGAATGAGGCATGGACGATTGCGACAGCAACAACAGCGCGACGATCCCGATATTGGCCGGGTTGAAAATATGCTTGTTGTAAAGGCGCATGGTGAATTTCGAGCCGACGCCAATCGCCGCCGCGATCATCAGCGGCGCCAGCGCATCGGCGCGCAACAGCAGCGCCAGCAGCAACGAAGTGACAATCGCGCTGCGCGGGTCGAACCGCATGGCCGACATGAAGCTGCCCAGAAACTGGACCGTGAGCGCCGTGGCGAAAATCGCCGCGATCTGCAGCGGCGCGATGCCGAAGGCGCCGCTCGAAACGCCAAAGACGAGCAGCGCGCCGAGCGCTGCGATCTGGAAGTGGCGCGGGTCGCGCGCGAGCCGCTGGATGTAACCGCTATCTGTCATTTTGCGTGTCCGGCCCCCTGCCGCAGGGGCTATAGACACGATGAACAAGGCGGAAAGGCGGCGAGGTCAGGAAGGTTTTTGGGCGTTACGCCGTCATTGCGCCGGCGAGTTCCTTCACCAGCCGCGCCGCTACATGAGCGGTGAGCAGGTTCACGTCCTTTTCCGGGTTCAATTCGACAATATCGGCGCCGACCGGCGCCGTTTTGAGACGCTTGATCATAGAAAGGACGTCGCGGGTCGAGAGCCCGCCGGGTTCCGGGTGCGACACGCCCGGCGCAAACGCCGGATCGAGCCCGTCGAGATCGATGGAAACATAAAGCGGCGCGGCGAGCCGCTCATAGGGGATCGCATCCGCTTCATCGGCGCCGAGCATGACGACGCCGTGTTTCTCACCATACGCGCGCTGCGCCGGGCCGACGCTCCTGAGGCCGACCTGCACCAGCGTATTCACGCACCCCGCCTCGATGGCGCGCGCAAACGGACAGGCGTGCGAGAACGGATCGCCCTCATACTCCTCATAAAGATCGGTATGCGCATCCACATGCAGGATGTTCATGGGGCCATGGATGTCTTTCAGCGCGTTCAAAATCGGAAAGGTCACCGAATGATCGCCGCCGAGACTCAACGGTTTTGTCTTGGCTTTCACCGCTGCGGATATACGCGCGGAAATCGATGCGCGCGCCGCGTCGCCGTCCGAAGGCAGGTCAGCGAAATCATAGGCGCTGATCGCCTCGCGCGCATCGACGCCTGCGATGGAGAAGGGGCTGGAGCTTTCCGCAAACAAGACGGCGCGAACGACCGGCGGCGCGAGAGCCGGCCCGCGCGCATAAGACGAACTCGCATCCCATGGAAAGCCGAGAAGGGTGATGGTCATGGTGCTGCTCTGAAATTACTAGCTTCGTTAGATGACAAGTTTGAAATCGACCCAACTGTGATACACTAATAAATTGCGTCGTTTTAGTACTCACTCAATATCACAGCTTGTTACATGTAGCTAACCACCTCGCAATGGCGGCACATATGAATCAGAAAAAAGCCGCTGAGAATGTGGCCACAAGACTTTTACAAGCACGTCGACTTTGGAATGAAGCCGCAGACTCGTATTTTGATCCAAGCCGTTTTCAACTAGCCCTGCAAAACTGCATTACCACCGCCAGGACCGTCACGTTCATACTGCAATCCAACAAATCGCATATTCCGGATTTTGAACTTTGGTATGAACCTTTTCGCGATAGGTGGAAAGCTGACCAAGTAATGCGATGGGGAATTAATGCAAGAAATGCAATTGAAAAGCGCGGAGATTTAGAAACTAAGAGCGAGTTGCGTGCTTCTGTTATTGCAAGCTATTTGGGACAAGCTTCGACAGGCTGGCTGCAAAACGGTGTGTTTAAATCGCTTGATGAAATCCTGCGCTCCATTCCACTGGAATATCTGGAGCCACATGTCATTGAGCACGGTACGCTAGTTGTAGAACGCCGATGGGTTGATAGCGAGTTACCAAGCCTAGAAGTACTCGATGCTGTATCCATTATTCTGTTTGAGCTAATCGCGATGGTAGTTGATTTGTACCGTCACTTGGGGGAGGCGGCGCCACTTGAGTTGAAGGATTTTCACAAGGATGGGATGAAGCCACTTTTGATGGATCGAGCGGCGTACATATCAATCAAAGATGGAAGTTCGCGAGGGTTTCGTCTGTTTAGCAAAGAAATGCAAATATCTGCGAAAAAGGTTCTCAGGCGCTATAAAAAGAGCGGTGGAGATTGGGCTAATTTAGAGCACGTCGAAAATTTCGAAGACCTTTGTGAAGTTTACTTTTCTAATGCCAGAGCTGTTTTGAAGAAGGATGGCTTTCATAGAACTTTCATGTTTTTTGTGAAGGACTTGAAAGTCATCGACATAATCGATTGTAATTTTCCTGACCGTGCATCCAAATATCTCTATATTAGAGAATTTGCGCAATTTGCGAAGAAGAAAGGGGCAAACGCCGTTTTCATGATCGGCGAAGCATGGATGGCAAAAGAAGAAAATTTACCAAATTCTGGATTTGCGTCAGAGGCAAGTATTCGTGAAGAAGCACTCATTTTGGACGGCGTAACTTCTGAAGGAGTCGATATCCACAATGTCGCTGTTTTCCTGCGGAAAAGAAAAAGACGCGAAAAGTTAAGCGAATTTTGGAGACCACGAAAGAATTGCCATCTTTCAACTTTGTGACCGCTCCGTTCCGCGAGGTCTGGGGAATCCATCCCCCAGACCATGTGATGGAAAGCGTGTCAAAACATGAAATCACGGATTCTTAATTTCTGAGCTGGATTACAATCACCCGCCATGGCAATAACCGCACATTTTCTGCGCTGGCGCCGCCGAGACCCTTCGACCTCTTGCAAGTCCTGCGGTTTGGCGCGGGCGACCTTACCCGGCAAACGCCGCCCGCACATCCTTCATCGGGATAAACATTCGCGCGCGGTTTGAGGGCAGGGACGAAAAGCCCATAGATTCGTAAAAGGCGATGCGCCGCTCATAGGCCGCCACGCCGTCATCGTCGAACACATCGAGAATGACGGCGGCGAGGCCGATTTCTTCCGACAGCGGTATAAGCCGCTTTAATGCGTCGGCGAGCAGCGAACGGCCGAGCCGTTTTCCCTGCGCCGTGCGGTCTACGGCGATCATCGACAGATACGCCGCAGGGATCGCTCCGTGGCGCGGGCTGTTTTTCGTCAATGCGCCGGGCAGCGCTTCACCTTCCACGCTGTGGGCGTTGAGGGCGTAATAGCCCAGAACAGCCGCGGCGCCTGGTTTCACAGCGACAAACACGCGGGCGAAATCTCCCGCCTGATGCTTTTTCGCCGTTCGTTTCAGGAAGTTGTCGAGCCGGTCAACGCCGCATGAAAAAGCCGTTCGATCATGTTTGTCTGGATCGAACGGCTCAATGTCGTATTGCTGCGGCGGCGCGTCAGGCGCCATTGCGTATTTGAGTCTTGTGAAGCGAGGCGGCTTCGCGCAGGGCGCCGCTCGATTTCGCGGGCGCATCGAGCGCAGCCAGGAACACGTCCCGATCCGCCGGAGTCAGAACGGTTGTTTCAAACTCCTTGATCGCCGCGCGCGCGCGGTCATAAGCGGCGCTGGTGACAAAGGTCGTTTCATCAACGCCGAGCAACGCCGCCGCATCATGGATCGCCGCTTTAATATGCGGCTTGGTCCGCTGTTCCATGCGCGCGGTTTTCGGCTCGTCAATCGCGGCGGTCTGATCGTGAAAGGGCGCCATGGCCAAATCTCCTTGGCCCACTATGTACGGAAATTAGCCGTACAAATCAAGAGTTGTCTTAACCCATTGTAAAACAGACTACTTTCCCGGGAGCGCCATCAATCCCATGAACATAATCGTAAATCTCCTGCGCCAGCGCGGCAAAGGCGCCGCCGTCGTTTTGAACCCAAAAAGGGTCATTTACATTTATTGAACTATTTTTGGTTCAATTCTCTTGATTGACCCAAAATAAGTACTTAAGTTGCCGCCATGGCGAAACTCTCAGCGATCCTCATGGGCGATATCATCGCCAGCAGCGCCCATCCCAACCCGAAGGCGCTGCAAAAGCAATTTGCCGCCGGCGTGGCGCTGATGAACAAGGATTTTGCGGCGCAAATCCGCTCGCCGCTGACGATCACGCTCGGCGATGAGTTTCAGGGCGTCATCGATAATCTCACCACGGCCTTCACCATCGCTCACAGGCTTCGCATCCATTTTCTGATGCAGGGAATCGAATGCCGCTTTGTCGTTGGCGCGGGGGAGATCAGCACGAAAGTCAACGCTGCGAAAGCGTGGACCATGATGGGGCCGGGCCTTGCGGCGGCGCGCGAGCGGCTGAACGCCATGGACGATGAAAGCGCCTACGACTTTATTCTTGCGGGCGAGCCGATCCTCGGAGAATTGATCGGGATATTGGCAAAAACCATGACCGCGATCGAAGGAAACTGGACGCAAACCCAGTTGGCTTATATAGCCGAATACTATCTTAAGGAGAAACGCGCCGTTGCCGATCTGGCGAAAACCTTCAAGGTCTCGGGCAGGAATGTTTACAAGATTATCAACGCTGCGAACCTCAAATTATATGAAGAGCAGCTTAAAGGCGTGAGCATCATTCTCAACGAAAACGACAAACCCCGTGGTGATCGCACATGAGCTGGGAAGGCGCAGTCTGCGTCCTGATTTATCTGGGGTTCATTCCGCTGCTGCTGAATGCCGGCAATCTGTTCTGCCGCTCGGTGGCGAACGCCTGCGGCGCGCCGCCCTTGCCGCCAGGCGCGGCGGACAAAGCCGGCGATGCAGCGGTTGACGCCGCCGCCGCGGGCGCTTCACCTTCCGGGGATGCGGCTTCCTCGAAAGAGCAGCGCATGAAGGCCGGGCGCGTGATCGGCTCGCTGGAACGAATCCTGATTGTGATTGGCGTCTTGACAGTGCGGTGGGAGGTGCTGGCCGGCGTCGTCGCGCTGAAGACCGTGGCGCGCTACAAGGAACTCGACACCCAGCTTAACGCCGAATATTTCCTGATCGGTTCGCTTGCGAGCATCTTGTGGGCGATCCTTGTGGCCGCGTTGTTTCTATATTTCGACGCGCAGTTCGGTTTCGATCTGGTTGCGAACATTCGAGCCGTTCTCGACCTGTCCTGACAAACCGCTGGCCGCTAGATTTTTGTTTTGTCGCGCATTTTTTCCGAAAACCGGATTCCACTTTTCGGAATGCGCTCTAGCCCCCGTGAAAATAATCGTAAATCTTCTGCGCCAGCGCGGCGGAAACGCCGTCCACGGCCTGCAGATCCTGCGGTTTGGCGCGGGCGATTTCCTTCGCTGAGCCGAAATGGTTGAGGAGCGCGCGTTTCCTCTTCGCGCCGATGCCGGCGACGCCGTCGAGCGGATTGGCGCTGACCGCTTTCTTGCGCTTGGCGCGGTGGGCGCCAATGGCGAAGCGGTGCGCCTCATCGCGCAGACGCTGCAACACGAACAGGCCCGGATCGCGCGGGGGCAGGGTGAACGGCTTGCGCCCCGGCATCACCACCTGTTCGCCGGTGGCGCCCATGGTGCGGTCGATGCGCTTTTCCCCCGTTTCGTTTTCGCGCCGTCCCTTGGCGACGCCGATGATGCAGATGCCTTCCGCCTGCGGATCGATGCCGAGCTCTTTCAGCGCATCGAGCACTACCGAAAGCTGGCCCTTGCCGCCGTCAATGATGACGAGGTCCGGGCGTTCGGCGTCTTCGTCCTTGAGGAGGCGCGCGAAACGGCGCGTTAAAACTTCGCGCATCATGGCGAAATCATCGCCGGGCGCGAGGCCGTCGGTCTTGATATTGAATTTGCGGTACTGGTTCTTGATGAAGCCGTCCGGCCCGGCGACGATCATCGCGCCAATCGCGTTCGATCCCTGAATATGCGAGTTGTCATAGACCTCAATGCGTTCCGGCGGCGCCTCAAGCCCTAAAATACCCGCAAGCTGTTGCAGCGATTTCTGCTGGCTGGCGCTTTCCGCCATGCGCCGCGACAAGGCCTCGCGCGCATTCATTTCAGCGGCTTTGACGAGGTCGCGCTTTTCGCCGCGCTGCGGTTCGTGGATCGTCACCTTACGGTTCGCCTTGATGGTCAGCGCCTCGGCGAGAAGAGCGGACTGCGGCGGCGTCACCGAGACATAGATCTCGCGCGGCGGCTCGCGGGAGTCGTAAAACTGCGCGATGAACGCATCGAGCACGACTGGCGGCTCGTCCTCCTTGTCGTGCTTCGGAAAGAAGGCGTGATTGCCCCAGTTCTGCCCCGCCCGGAAAAAGAATACCTGCACGCAGGATTGCCCGCCTTCAGAGTGAATAGCGAACACATCAGCCTCGCTAACGCCGCCCGGATTGATGTCCTGCGCGCCCTGAATATAGGAAAGCGCGCGGATGCGGTCGCGCAGTTTCGCGGCGCTTTCAAAATCGAGATCGGTGGAAGCCTGTTCCATCTGTTTCGACAGGGTGCGCTGAATCTGCGCGCTCTCGCCGGAAAGAAACGTCTTCGCCTCGTTCACAAGCTCTTTGTAGTCTTCGGTGCTCACCAGTCCGACGCAGGGCGCGGCGCAACGCTTGATCTGGTGCAGCAGGCACGGGCGCGTGCGGCCTTCGTAAACGCTGTCCGTGCAGGAGCGCAGGAGAAACGCTTTCTGCAGCGTGTTCAATGTGCGGTTGACGGCGCCGGCGGAAGCGAACGGGCCGTAATAGGAACCCGGGCGCTTTTGCGCGCCGCGATGTTTCAAAATCTGCGGCGCCTCGTGGTCTTCAGCGACGAGAATGAACGGAAACGATTTGTCGTCGCGCAGGATGACGTTGTAACGCGGCTTGAGCTGCTTGATCAGATTCGCTTCAAGCAGCAGCGCCTCTGTCTCCGTCGCGGTGACGACAAATTCCATGGCGCGGGTTTCGGAAATCATCCGAGCAATGCGGTTGGAATGGCCGCGCCCCTGCGCGTAGGAGGTGACCCGATTTTTGAGATTCTTCGCCTTGCCCACATAGAGAACGTCGTTTTTGCCGCCAACCATGCGGTAAACGCCGGGCCTGGGCGGCAGGCGCGTCACCTGGTCAGCGATCAGCGCCGCGCCGGAAAGCGGCGCGTCCACTGGCTCTGGTGCTGGGGTTTCGGCGTTCATAGGTAATGGTTAACCGGGCGTTCACGATCCGGGATTAAAACTACCATGGAGCTAATAGCCTGTGTGGCGGGTCCGGAATTCGCCTGTTGACTACCGCAAGCGCGCAAGCGAATTCCGGACCCGTAAGCCACACTAGAATTTAAAAGTTCTAGTGACCCTATTTGAATCCGAAATTCGTTTGGGCTCATCCGGGGATATTGGACGAATTTCGGATTCGGGTCACTAGGGGCGCGAGGTCAAATGCCGGACGAGCTGAAAACCAAATCCGATGTTTCGATCGTCCTGATCTTGTTCACGGCGCTCGCCATTCTGGGCGTCGCCGGGGGCGGGTTCGTCGTTCACGATTATGCGCGCGCCCGGGCCAGCCTCAACTGGCCGGCGGTGGAAGGCGTCGTCCTCAGCCATCTCGACGGCGAGGCGGGCCGCACGCGATACGTTTATTCGTTTGACGGAAACAGTTTTGAATCGACCCGCGAGCGCAATTTCATGGCGCGTTTTATGAAGACCGGCAAAGCCGATTTTCGCCCCGGCGAGTCCGTCACCGTTTACGTCAATCCGGACGATCATGCCTATTCCGTGCTGTTTCCCGGCGGCGCCAGCGCGGCGTTTGTCCTGCTGTCGCTGCTCTGCGGGCTTTCGGTGTTCTTCGGCGTCGGCGGCGTTGTCTGGGCCCTGTCGCGCGCCAGCGAAACGTCCATGGCGTTGGCCGGCCACACGGCCTGACCTTTATTTTTTCGTGCGGATGATCTCAACGCCGGCGGCCTCGGCCTCGGCGATTGCATTCGGTTTGACGATCCGTACAAAGACCGACAGCACCATGGGGTGCGACAATACGAGATCGGCGACGCGTTCGGCCAGCGTTTCCACCAGCTTGATATGGCCTTCGGCGATGATCGCCCTGACGCCCTGCGTCATGCGGTCATAGCAGACAACGTCTTCCATGGAATCGCTGACCGGATTGGCCGGTTCGATCACTTCCGCTTCAAAGTCGATGCGGATCGGCTGGGTCACGCCTTTTTCGCTGTCATAGGCGCCGATATGCGCGTCGAGCACCAGCCCGCGCACGAACACCTTGCGGCGCGGCGCGGTGGCGCTGCGGGGCAGGGGCGTAATCTCTGTCAAAATCTCTGTCGGCTTTTTCGGTTCGGTCATCACTTTATTCCTGCACCAGGACGTCCGGCGTCTTCCAGGCGAGGTGCTGTCCGCCATCGACGGCGATCATCTGGCCAGTAACCGAGCGCGCCGACAGCAAATAAAGAAGCGCGCCGCAAATGTCTTCCGGCGCCGCGCCATGGCCCAATATGGTGGCTTCGTTCTGGCGTTTCCAGTCATCATCGGACTGGCGCGGGTTTTTCAACGTCGGGCCGGGGCCGATGGCGTTGACGCGGATTCCCTTTGGCCCAAGCGCCTGCGCCATGGTGCGGGTCAGCGCCCACAGCGCCGCCTTCGACGCCGTGTAGGAAAGAAACTGCGGCGTCAGTTTCAACACGCGCTGATCGATAATGTTGACGATCTGCGCGCCGGGTTTGGCCTGCGCGGCGAAATCCTGCGACAGCTTCGCCGGCGCGCGCAGATTAACCTCCATATGCGCATCCCAGCTTTTGCGGGTCATGCTGGCGATGTCGTCATGCTCGAAGGCGGACGCGGAATTGACCAGCAGCGTTAAGGGACCGAGCGCATCGCTTGCCTGTTTGATCAGTCCTGCGACCTGCGTTTCCTGCGAAAGATCGGCGCCAAGCGCCGCCGCCTTGCGTCCCTTGGCCTTGATCAGCGCGACGACTTCGTTGGCGTCTTTTGATGATGAATTGTAAAGGACGGCGACATCGAAGCCCTGATCGGCGAGGCTGAGCGCCAGCGCGCGGCCGATGCGTTTGCCCGCGCCGGTGACCAACGCCGCTCCGGGCGCCGCGCCCGCATCGGTCGCGGCCATGGCCTAAAACGCTCCGGCGTTATTGGCGAGCATGAGCATGAACACCACATAGGCGAGGGTGAAGATGATGCCCCAGCTGCGGGTAATGTCCTTGCGCTTGATGACAAAAATGGCGAGCACAATCGCAGCGACCGCCATGACCGGCAGGTCGAGGAACAGCGAATCGCGGTCGAAATAAGCGGTGCCGGCAAGACCCGCCGCGCCGCCGACCGCGAGAATGTTGAAGATGTTCGAACCGACGACGCCGCCAATCGCCACATCTGATTTTTTATGCAGGGCGGCTGCGAAAACCGTGGCGAGTTCCGGCAGCGAGGTGCCGAAGGCGACAATCGTCAGCCCGACCAGTTCCTCGCGCACGCCGAGGCCATAGGCGAGACTGGCGCCGTTGACCACCAGCAACTGCGCGCCGAGCGGCAAGCCGATCAATCCGGCGACCAGAAAGCCGATGGTTTTCAGATTGACGCCGCCATTCGCGTATTCTTCGACTTCATCGAGAATCGGATCGTCCGAATTTCCGGAGCTGGCGCGGATCAGCATATAGATGACATAGGCGATGATGCCGGCGAACAATCCCGCGCCAATCGGCGTGTTGATGGCGCCGGCGCCATAGGCGGCGGCGAGAAACGCGGCGGTCGCCAGCAGCATGATGACGGCATGACGGCGCAGGCCCGGCACATGGGTGGTCACCGGATAGATCAGCGCCGGAATGCCGAGCACCAGAAAAATGTTGGCGATGTTCGAGCCGATGATATTGCCGAGGGCGATGCCGTCATTGCCGGTGATGACGGCCTGCACGGTCACGACGAGTTCCGGCGCGGAGGTGCCGAACGCGACGATGGTCAGGCTGACCAGCAGCGCCGGAATGTTCAGCGCCGTGGCGAGACTGACCGCGCCGCGCACCAGAAAATCACCGGCGATCAGCAACAGGGCGAGGCCGAGAATAATGTAAGCGATCTGGGGAGCGATCTCAGGGATCATGCAGCGCCTTTGCGTTTTGTTTATGCGGCGGAAGCCCGCTTGTGCGCCGTGGCCCCGGTGAGGAGGAGGGCGCGGCAGGGCGGCGCGTCCGGTTCGGGCCGCCTGCGGTCAGAGCGCCCATATGGGAAGCCCCGCCCGCAAATCCACCGGCATTCCTAGTCGATGCTGCCTTTTTCGAGCAGGTTCAAAACCGCGAATACGATAATAAAAGCACCGATCGCTGCGACCGCCATCCAGCCTGGACCCATGGAAATACCCCTTCTAAGCGTTGCCGAGCGGCCCTTATAGGGTGGCCCGGGCCAAGCGTCACCCCCCATCCGGCGGCCGCCGGCGCGGCGAAACCGGCAGAACAAGCCGGTTTGCGAGGGCGGATTTTGAATAAAACCGGATCGATTGCGAATACGCCTTTTTCATATCCGGCAAGATAATCTCTACTCAGGGTTGCAAGCATGGGCGGGCCTATATGAATACGGAAGTTCTGGAAAAGCCGGGGCAATTCGCCCTGAAGCGGGTCACCGAGCGCCGTCTGACCGAGCGGGTCAAAAACAAATGGTTGCGGGCCGCGCGCGATCGGCTTCCTTCGCTGAAGGAAGTGGAGACGATCAATTTCGGCCCCGACAAGCCGTTCTGCTTTACGGTCGATCTGCGTCTGTCGGACGTGTTTCCTTACTTCCTGCATATGGGCGAGGAACTGACGAAATATTCCACAGTCTATCCCATGGGCGATCCGCGCCGGGAGAAAACGCTGCTCGATACGGCGCTGGCGAAAATGGACGAGGCTGCGCTTAACCGGGCGCCGGTGGAGTTCAGCCAGATCAAGCGGCTCGATGACGGCAGCCGCATCGCGTTCCGGAGCATCCTGTTGCCCGCATCGGAAAATGGCGTAGACGTTACCCATATTTTCGGCGCCGCCAGCGGCCGCGTGCTGTAATCTGCGCCGCGCATGGGCGTTTGGTTACGCAGCGCCGGTAATTTGATCTAAATTTTTCCTCTGCCGAAAATCGTCAGCTTACGAACCTGTTTTATTGTTCATGGAAGAACGGGCGAACAAGCGGGGCGGCGATGCTGAGCGATGTTGCGGATTTATTCGGGGATGAGGCGCTTGCGCCGGCGGCGGACCGGCGATTGAGCCGGCGTCTGGTGGACGCCTGGGCGCGGGCGGCGCGGGGCCACTTCCCGAGCTGGGACGCCATGCGCGAATGCGATCTCGGCGATGACTGGGACTGGATGTTCGCCGTCGATCTGGAAAAGAGCGTCGGTTTTCCGTTTTTCATCTTTCTCGGCGACAGCCTCGCCAAGCTTTCCGACGTGCATCTGAGCGGGCAGGATGACTGGATGATGTCGGTGCTCGACAAGGCGACGGCCGATATATACGCCGCCGTTGCATCCGAGGCGCCGCATTTCCGCGAGGACGCGGTGACGCTGTGCGACGGGCGGCGGCTCTTGTTCCGCTCGGTCACCGCGCCGCTGGCCGATGACGGCGTCGTCATCACCCATGTGATTGGCGCCATGAGCGGGCGGCTGGCGCTTGAGGGCGGTCCGGCGCTGCGGCTGGTCGAGTAGGCTCGCCTCATTCTCTCACTCCTTATGTTTTTGCGGCGCTTTGCGCCAATCGGAAGCAGCGGCGTGAATTGAACGGCGCTGCGCTTGCGGGCGCCGTCCGGCGCGATTAGGGTCCGGCCAAATTTCAACAGACCGCGAAGGCGCTTCGGCGTTCAGAACCGGCCGATCTGGCGAGGACCATTTCCATGAAAACACTCGGACATTTCATCAACGGCAAGCATGTTGCGGGCGCCAGCGGGCGGTTGCACGACGTTTACAACCCGACCACCGGCGAGGTGCAGGCGCAGGTGGCGCTGGCGAGCCGGGCCGAGCTGACCAAGGCCGTCGATGCGGCGGAAAAGGCGTTCCCCGGCTGGGCGGCGACCAACCCGCAAAAGCGCGCGCGGGTGATGTTCAAGTTCAAGGAACTGGTCGAGAAAGACATGGACAATCTCGCCCGGATGCTTTCCTCCGAGCATGGCAAGATCCTCCCGGATGCGCGCGGCGATGTGATCCGCGGCCTCGACGTGATCGAATTTGCCTGCGGCATTCCGCATCTGCAGAAGGGCGAGTACACCGAAGCCGCCGGTCCCGGCATTGACGTTTATTCCATGCGCCAGCCCTTGGGTGTTGTGGCCGGCATCACGCCGTTCAACTTTCCGGCGATGATCCCCATGTGGATGTTCGGCGTCGCCATCGCCTGCGGCAACACTTTCGTCAACAAGCCGTCCGAGCGCGACCCCTCGGTGCCGCTGCGGCTTGCGGAACTGATGATGGAGGCCGGCGCGCCCGAAGGCGTTCTCAACGTCGTCAATGGCGACAAGGAAGCGGTGGACGCGATCATCGAGGAGCCGCGCATCAAGGCGATCAGCTTCGTCGGCTCGTCCGACATTGCGAACTACATTTACGCCGGCGGCGCCAAACACGGCAAACGCGTGCAGGCGTTCGGCGGGGCCAAGAACCACATGATCATCCTGCCCGATGCGGACATGGACAATGTGGTCAACAATCTGATTGGTTCCGCTTACGGGTCGGCGGGCGAGCGCTGCATGGCGACGCCGGTGGCGGTGCCGGTGGGCGAAGGCACGGCGGAGACGCTGATCTCAATGCTGAAGCCCAAAGTCGAGAGCCTTCGCATCGGACCGTCGCTGTCGGAAGATTCCGATCTCGGCCCGCTGGTCACCGCCGCCCATAAGGAACGCGTCGCCGGCTATATCCAGATGGCGATCGATGAAGGCCAGGACTGCGTCGTCGACGGCCGCGACTTCAAACTGCAAGGCTATGAGAACGGTTTCTTCCTTGGCGGTACGCTGCTCGATCATGCAAAGCCTGGCCACCGATCCTACGAAGAAGAAATCTTCGGGCCGGTGCTGCAAGTGGTGCGCGCGAAAAACTTTGAAGAGGCGACGCGGCTTCCGTCCGATCACCAATATGGCAATGGCGTTGCGATCTTCACCCGCAACGGCGCGGCGGCGCGCGAGTTCGCCGCCAAGGTCAATGTCGGCATGGTCGGCGTCAATGTTCCGATCCCGGTGCCGGTCGCCTATCACACCTTCGGCGGCTGGAAGCGCTCTGGCTTCGGCGACACCAATCAGCACGGACCCGAAGGCGTGAAGTTCTGGACCAAGGTCAAAACCATCACCCAGCGCTGGCCCGAAGACGTACAGGGCTCGGAGTTTGTCATCCCGACGATGGAGTAGGGGCGAAATTCCCTCCCCTTTCCAAGGGGAGGGTTAGGGAGGGGTTCCCTCATGGATGAAGACAGTTGAACGAAACGCGCGAACCCACCCCTAGCCCCTCCCTTGAAAAGGGAGGGGAAGGCGCTGCGCGTAGTCATAAAGCGAAAAAGAAATATCGCATTGCTGAAAAAACCAAACGCGCCCGCCGCCTGAGAAACGATGCGACTCCTGCGGAACGGCGTTTGTGGACAAGGCTGAGCCGGCGCCAGCTTGGCGGATTCAAATTCAGACGCCAGTTTCCGCACGGGCGCTACGTTCTTGATTTTTATTGCGTCGAGCTGAAATTGTGCGTTGAGTTAGATAGCGATCAGCACGGCGAAGACGATCTGCGCCGGAAAGATGAATTTCGTACGAAATACCTTGAGGAGAACAGTGTCGAGGTGATGCGGTTTTGGAATCATCAGGTCTTGACTGCCGTTGAAAGCGCTGCTGACGCCATCCTTGAACAGGCGCATGCGCTTGCGATGTTACGTTCCTTGCCAACACAAAACAGTGAGACAGAATAATGCAAACTGATAAAGGCCCGTCGAAAAAACTCACCGGCAAGTGCATGTGCGGCGCGGTGGCGTTTGACTTCCGCGCCGACCGCGATGATGTGACCGCGTGTCATTGCAGCCAGTGCCGGGCTTGGAGCGGGCATTACTGGGCATCGCTCAACGCGCCGTTTGACTCGCTGAAAATCGTTAAGGGCGACGATGCGCTCGGCTGGTTCAAGTCGTCCAATTACGCGCGCCGGGGCTTTTGCAAGGAATGCGGCTCGGCGCTGTTCTGGCACGCCGACAAGCTCGACGATCACAAGCACCGGATCGCCATCGCAGCGGGCGCGATTGAAACCGGCGCGCCGATGAAACTCGCCGAACATATCTTCGTCGCCGACAAGGGGCGGTATTACGACATCGGCGACGGCCTGCCGCAAAAAGACACCTATTAAAGTGCGGACCGCGTTTTGGTGACGACCAGCCGCCGCATCAACATCTCCTCCGGTTCGCCGCTGGAGCCGCAAATCGGGTTCAGCCGCGCGGTGCGCGTGGGGAACATCATCGCCGTCGCCGGCACGGCGCCGATCGCCGATGACGGATCAACCGCAGCGCCGGGCGACGTGTACGGACAGACAAAACGCTGCATCGAAATCTCGCTGCAGACGATTGCGAAAGCAGGCGGCGATGCGGCGTCCGTGATCCGCACGCGCATCATGCTGACCGACATCGCGACATGGCGAGACGCGGCGCGGGCTCATGGCGAGGCGTTCAAGGACATTCGCCCGGCCTGCACCTTTGTTGAAGTGAAGGGCTTTATCAGTCCGGACTGGCTGGTTGAGACGGAAATGGATTGCATGGTGGAGGAGGATTGAATGACGAAAAGCGCCACCGCCCTTGCTGGCCGCTGCCTTTGCGGCGCGGTTCAATTTTCGTTCGACCCGGCGCGCATCGATCACCCGAGCGCCTGCCATTGCGGCCAGTGCCGCCGCTGGTCCGGCCATGTCTGGGCGTCGCTGAACGTTCCGCAAAGCGACCTTTCGTTCGCGAGCGGTGAAGACAAGGTCAGCTGGTTTCAGTCCTCAGATATCGCGCGGCGCGGTTTTTGTTCAGATTGCGGAACGTCGCTGTTCTGGATTGGCCACGGCGTTCCTGAGGAAAAGGACAAGATCTCCGTCGCCTTGGGCGCGCTCAATGCGCCGACAGGGTTACAGCTCGAAGAACACATCTTTGTCGCCGACAAGGGCGACTATTACGACATTGCGGACGGCCTGCCGCAACGCCGGCGCTAGCCAAATCACCCGCCCTAGGCGAAGCGCAGCGGCGTTCCACCGCCTTAAAGGTGTTAAGTTGTGCGCGCCCAGCCGCTCGTCTACGGTAAGGCGTGGTGATGGGGGTTGCGATGAAAGCTGTTCATAAATTTGCAGGCGCGGTGTTTTCCGCGTCGCTCGCCGTTTCTTTCGGCGCGATGTCTATGAGCGCTGCCGCCTCGACGCTCACGCTGGAACGGGTGATTGTTCCGGGCGCGCTGGCGCAGCCGGTTCATGCCGCCTCTCCCGACGGCGATCTCGTCCGGGTGTTCTTCGTTGAGCGCCAGACCGGCGCCGTCAAAATTTTTGACCGCACTGCCAACAGCGTTCTGGCGACGCCGTTCCTCACAATCGCCGGGCTCGGCAATGTCAATGAACAGGGCGCGTATGGTCTCGCCTTCGCGCCGGACTATGCGACATCGGGCAAGTTCTATGTGAGCTTCACGAACGCCAATGATGAGTTTCAGGTGTTTGAATATGCGGTTAGCGGCGACGCAAATATCGCCGACCCCGCCAGTGCGCGGGCGATCCTGACCATCGCGCATCCGGCCGATGGCGCGCAGGCCCATTTTGGCGGCTGGATCGGTTTCGGACCGGACGGCATGCTGTATGTGACATCCGGCGATTCCAACGGCGATGCGATCAATGACAATTCGCAGCAGCGCGACAGCATGCTCGGCGCCGTGTTGCGCATCGACCCAACCGGCGATGATTTCGCCGCCGATCCGCTGCAGAACTATGCAACGCCCCCTGACAATCCGTTTGCCGGCGGCGACGCGGGCGATGATGCGGTTTACGCCTATGGTCTGCGCAATCCGTTCAAGGCGGCGTTCGATCCAGTATCGGGAGCGTTCTTTATCGCCGATGTCGGCGAAGACAGTTTCGAGGAAATCAATCTCGGTCAGTCCGGCGCCAATTACGGCTGGCCGGGGTATGAAGGCGACCAGCCATTCCTGCCCGGTCTGCTCGACGGCGCGCCCGTGACCGACCCGGTCTATCAGTATCTGCATGGGGCGGGTGTTTTTGAGGGCCAGTCGATCACCGGCGGCGAATTCTATCAGGGCCCGGTGGACAGCCTCGACGGCCATTATTTCTTCGGCGATTTCGTACAGGGCAAGGTCTGGTCGCTGCTATTCGACGCCATGAGCGGAACGGTCTCCGAAGTTTTCGCCTGGGATCTGGCGTTGGATGCTGGCGTGCTGAATAATCTCGTATCCTTCGGCGTTGATGGCGACGGCAATCTCTATCTTCTCGATATCAACGGCTCGGTCTTTCGGGTCGCCGGGGCGCAGATTTCCGATATTCCGCTCCCCGCAGCGGGCCTGATGATGTTCGCGGGCCTAATCGGCCTCGGCGGCGCGGCGGGCCGCAAGCGCCGCAGCGCCCGTTCGGCCTGAAAATTTCCCCCGGCGCATATCCGCCGCTGGCGATGCCTGCTAAGACGCGCCCCTCGGCGGCGCTGTCCGCCAGCCAGGCGAAGCGAGGAGCAGGTCACAGGTGTTCGGTATTGAAGTCGCTGATATTGGCACGATGAATCATTGGGTGCTGTTCGGCGCGCTGTTTCTGACGCCGTTCCTGCAGGAGGATTTCGGCGTGATCCTCGCCGCCGCCGCCTCGCTGGCGGGCGCTGCGCCGACATTGTTTCTGGCGGCTGCGATCCTGACCGGGCTGATTGCGTCGGACGCGTGGAAATACTGGATGGGCCGGCTCGCGCGGCGATACCAGTGGGCGCACAAATTCGCGGAAAAGCCGGGCGTATCCATCGCCGGCGATCTGATCCGCAAGGAATTTCTGCAGACCATGCTGACCGCGCGGTTCGTGCCCGGCACACGCATCCCCACCTACATCGCCGCCGGGTTTTTCAAGGCGCATTATCCGAAATATGTTCTGACGCTCGCCTTCACGGCGTCGCTCTATATCATTATCGTTTTCAGCCTATTTCACACGGTCGGACTCGTGGCCGGGGAAGAAGCGATCGCCTGGCTGCCGTTCGTCGCCATTGGTCTCGTGGTGTCTTATATTCTGTTCCGCTGGATCAACCACAAGCGCAGGCATGAAGGCGTAATGACGCCGCTGTCGAAAGAACTCGACCACCCGATGCCCGGCATGCCGGGTTTTGAAGGCACGCCGCTGGAAAAGGAAGAGAATAGTGAATAGTGAAAAGGAGTTTTTTGGAATGGAGCATGTCTGCTGTCAGTCTTAATTCACAATTTCACCATTCGCCATTCACACTGTTTCCAATTGCCGCTCCAACAGGAGAGAGTAACCCAATGGACTTTGCATTATCCGACGAACAACACGCCATTCAGGAAATGGCGCAGCGTTTCGCCGCCGATGAACTGGCGCCGCATGCCGCCGAGTGGGACGAGAAGAAGCATTTCCCCGTCGACGTTATCAAAAAGTCGGCAGAGCTCGGTCTTGCCGGCATTTACACGCGCGAGGATGTGGGCGGCTCCGGCCTCGGCCGCCTCGATGCGGCGCTGATCTTTGAAGCGCTCTCGGCAGGCTGCACCTCGACGGCGGCGTATATCTCCATCCACAATATGTGCTCGTGGATGATCGACCGTTTCGCGTCGGAGGAACTGCGCCAGAAATATTGCCCGAAGCTGACATCGATGGAGATGGTGGCGAGTTACTGTCTCACCGAACCGGGGTCCGGCTCCGATGCGGCGGCGCTCAAAACCAAAGCGGTGAAAGACGGCGACCACTATGTGCTGAACGGATCGAAGGCGTTCATCTCCGGCGCGGGGGTTTCCGATCTCTATGTCGTCATGGTTCGCACCGGCGAAGACGGGCCGAAAGGCATTTCGACGGTGCTGGTCGAAAAGGGAACGCTGGGCCTTTCCTTCGGCGCCAATGAACGCAAGATGGGCTGGCAGTCGCAACCGACCGCGATCGTCAATTTTGAGGATTGCCGCATTCCTGTCGCTAACCGCGTCGGCAATGAAGGCGAAGGATTCAAATTCGCGATGATGGGCCTCGATGGCGGGCGCCTCAATATCGCCGCCTGTTCGCTCGGGACGGCGAACGCGGCGCTAAAAGCCGCGCTCGATTATTCGAACGAACGCAAGGCCTTCGGCAAGCGCTTGAACCAGCAGCAGGCATTGCAGTTCAAGCTCGCCGACATGGCGACGGAGCTCGAGGCGGCGCGCATCATGCTCTATCAGGCGGCGTGGAAGCTCGACCACAAAACGCCGGACGCCACCCGCCACTGCGCCATGGCCAAGCGTTTTGTCACCGATGTGGGTTTTGATATCGTCAACCATGCGCTGCAAATCCATGGCGGCTATGGCTATCTGAAAGACTATCCGCTGGAGCGGATGCTACGCGATGTGCGCGTCCACCAGATCCTCGAAGGCGCCAATGAGATCATGCGCGTCATCGTCGCGCGGGATTTGCTGAAGGAATATCAGGCGTAGGGAGGCGCATTATGCCCAAAGGCTACTGGATCGGTCATGTGGATGTTTTGCAGCCGGAAAACTATCCTGACTATTTGAAGGCCGCGCAGCCGGCCTATGAAAAATACGGCGCCAAGTTCATCGTCCGTGGTGGGAAATTCGCACCGGTCGAAGGAAAAGCGCGAAGCCGCCATGTTGTCGTTGAGTTCGACTCCTATGAACAGGCGCTGGCCTGCTACAACTCTCCCGAATACAGGCAAGCCGCGAAAATCAGGCGCGCAAACGCCGAAGGCGAAATCCTGATCGTCGAAGGGGCGGCCTAGTCAACGCATGAAAATCCTGACCGTCATCGCGTTAATCCTCGCCGGGCTCGCCGCCATCGCCTGGTCCTATATCAGCGCGTTCGCAAAAATCGGCGAAGAGTTGAGCGTCGCGGAAACGCCGGTCTCGGCGTTCTATCAGATGCTTGACGTCATCGAAGCCATCGCCAGCGGCGATATTCCCCAGGTGACCGGTTTTTTATATGGCGGCCTGTTGCTCATCGCCATTGCGATCGTCACATTGTTTTTCGGAAAAGACAGGAATCATGACGACGGAAATACTGTTTGAACAAACCGGCCAGTGGGGCGTCGTCACGCTCAACAATGAAAAGGCGTTGAACGCGCTCAACTGGGACATGGCGAAGGCCATGCGCTCGCAACTGACCGAATGGGCCGGCGACAAATCGGTGAAGGCGGTGCTGGTGAAGGGCGCCGGTGAAAAAGCGTTTTGCGCCGGCGGCGATATCCGCTGGCTGCACGAAACGGCGAAAGAAGACCCGGCCTATGCCTGCGAATTTTTCCGCGAGGAATACCGCAACAACTCGCTGATCTATCATTATCCCAAACCCTATGTGGCGCTGATCGACGGGATTGTCATGGGCGGAGGCGTCGGCATATCCGTACACGGAGACTTTCGCGTGGCGGGCGATGCGACGCTGTTTGCGATGCCGGAAACCGGAATCGGGTTGTTTCCCGATGTGGGCGGCGGACACTTCATGCCGCGCCTGCATGACGGGCTCGGTCTTTACTACGCGCTCACTGGCGCACGCGCCAAGGCGGCTGACTGCATGGCGGCGGGCATCGCCACCCATTACGTTCAGGGCGACAAATATCTTGAACTGCAAGAGACGTTGTTGAAAACGAAGCTCGGCGATCACGCCCATGCCGATATCGAAGCCGTGCTCGATGCCTATGCCGGCGATCCGGGTCACGCTGGCGTCAACGATCTGCGTTCCGGGATTGGGCGGCTGTTTCAGGGACACGCAACGCTCGATGCGTTGATGGCGGTGCTGGAAAAAGACAGCGCCGAGTTTGCGCAAGCGACGTTGAAGACGCTGTCGCGCATGTCGCCAACCTCCATGCGGCTGACCTTTGAACAGATGATGCGCGGCCATTCGCTCGATTTCGATGACGTGATGCGCATGGAGTTCCGCATGGTCCGCCGGGTGATGGAGGGACATGATTTTTTCGAGGGCGTGCGCGCGCAGATCCTCGACAAGGACCGCAATCCGAAATGGTCGCCTGCGTCTTTGGCCGAGGTGAGTGACGCAGATATCGCGCATTATTTTGAATCTCTGGGCGAGGCGGAACTGATGTTGCCGTGAGTGGTGAATAGTGAGTAGTGAGTAGTGAGTTGAAGGGCGATATATGCGGCGTGTAAGTGAACGGGGGCGGTTCATCTTCCCAGCCACCATTCACCATTTCACTAACCTCTAAGCGGAGCGAACTATGGCCTACTGGCTTTTGAAAACCGAACCGGAAGATTGGTCCTGGGACCAACAGGTCGCAAAGGGCAAGAAGGGTGAAGTCTGGACCGGCGTTCGCAATGCCCAGGCGCGCAACTTTATGCGCGACATAAAAAAGGGCGATCTCGCTTTCTTTTATCATACGGGCGGAGAGAAGCAGGCGGTTGGAATCGTCAAGATCATCAAGGAAGCCTATCAGGATCCGACGACCGATGACGAACGCTGGCTGGCGGTTGATGTCGCCGCCGTTGAAGCCTTGCCGAAGCCGGTGACGCTGGCGGCGATCAAGGCCGAGCCGAAGCTCGCCGAGATGAAGCTGGTTAAAAACGCGCGCCTCTCGGTGCAGCCGGTGACGGCGGCGGAATGGAAACAGGTCGCGAAAATGGGCGGGCTTAAATAATCAAATAAAATGTCGCGGAGGAATGGGACATGACCAAAATCGGATTTATCGGGCTTGGGAATATGGGCGGGCCGATGGCCGCCAATCTGGCGAAGGCCGGGCACGACGTAACGGCGACGGATTTGTCGATCGGCGCCATGGACCGCGCAGAGAAAGCCGGATGCAAGCGCGGTGAAAGCGTTGCGGCGACGGTCAAGGACGCCGATGTGGTCGTCTCGATGCTGCCTGCCGGCGCGCATGTGCGCTCGGTCTATACGGAAAATTACGGCGTCATCGCCAACGTCAAGCCCGGCGCCTTGTTTATCGATTCCTCCACCATCGACGTCGACTCCGCGCGCGCCGTGATCGCCGCCGCGAGCGAAAAAGGGTTCGCCATGGTTGATGCGCCGGTCTCCGGCGGCGTCGGCGCGGCGACGGCGGGCACGCTCACCTTCATGGTCGGCGGCGAGCGAGATGCGTTCGAGCGCGCGCAAGCGGTCCTGAAAGACATGGGCAAGAACATCTTTCACGCGGGCGACGCCGGCAACGGTCAGGCGGCGAAAATCTGTAACAACATGCTGCTCGGCATTTCCATGATCGCGACTTGCGAGGCGTTTAATCTCGCCGAAAAGCTCGGCCTCGATGCGCAGACATTCTTTGACATTTCTTCCACCGCGTCGGGACAGAATTGGTCGATGACGAGTTACTGCCCGGCGCCGGGGCCGGTGCCGAACGCGCCATCCAATCGCGACTATCAGCCGGGCTTCGCCGCGGCGATGATGCTGAAGGACATGCGCCTCGCACAGGAAGCCGCACACAAGGCGAAAGCCGCGACGCCGCTCGGCGCGCAGTCGGAAGCGCTCTATGCGCTGATGGAATCCGCCGGGAAAGACAATCTCGACTTCTCCGGAATCATGAAGCTCATTCAGGGGGTGCTGTAGCGCCCCCCGCATGCGGGTCCGGTCCTTCGCGGCCCGGCGTCATGTCCTTCACATAGGCGAGGCCGGCTTCGGTTTCGTTCTGCCAGGCGACCCGCGCCTTCTTGGTGATGCCGGTCTGGTCGAACTTCAACACGACGATGGGCGGCAGCGGATGCACGCCTTCAAGATGCACATAGGCGCCGCCATCGCTGACATTGCGAATCACGCAACGCAGATGATCGGTCTTGGAAAGATAGAGCTTGCCGGGACGGAACACGGGTTCGCGCTGCTCGCGGATCGGCGGGCCGCGCCGCTTGGCCTCCGGAATCCCGGCATGGGTGATCGTTGGCGCAGCGCTCTTGATCGCGGCCAGTCGTTCAGCAATCCGGTCATTCTTCTTCGCCATGGCGACGGTCGGCTCCAACGCAAGAACTCCCCCCTCGCGTGTCTGACAGTATAACGATTTAGACGCCTATTAGTATTAACGCAGGATTTATAATTGCTTAGCCCGGCTGGCCGCATATGAAGAAATCCGCGGGCAAGGGCTGGCTTTTCCGGGGCTGCGTCCCCATTTTCCCGCGATGCATGCAGAATCTGAACAAGAGTTTAACTCCGCGCCGGCCCCCTTCGGCCAATCCATCGCCCGTATGTTCAAGGTGCTGCTGCGCCCGGAACTGGCCAAATGGCGGCCGCGAATCGCGCTCGCCTTCATTCTCACCGTAGCGTCGAAGGGCCTTGCCGTCATCGCGCCGGTATTTATGGGCGACGGCATCAACAAGCTGACCGAGGGCCAGGCCGAACAGGCCGGGGCGTCGTTCGTGGTGTTTTTCGTCCTGTTCGCCCTCGCGCGGTTCGCCGCCAACGGGCTTCCCTACGTGCGCGACGGATTTTTCGCGCCGGTGACCCAGGACGCCCAGCGCCTGCTGGCGGTCGATGCGTTCCGCCACGCCCAGCATCTTGATCTGCAGTTTCACCTGACCCGGCGGTCCGGCGCCCTCAACCGCATTATCGAGCGCGGCGCGGGGGCCATGGATTATCTGTTCCGGTTTCTCGCCTTCAATATTGGGCCGACCATTGTCGAGCTGATCTTCGCCGCGATTGTGCTGGCGGCGCTTTACGGGATTCAGTTTTCGCTGGCCGCCATCATCGTCATCACCATCTATACCGGCTTCACCATTGTGGTGACCGAGTGGCGCAACAAACAGCGCCGCGCCATGAACGAAGCCGACACGCGCCTGCGCGGGATTGCGCTCGACACGCTATCCAATTTCGAAACCGTGAAGGCCTTTGCCTCCGAAGATCGCGAGGCCGGGCGCTATGACGATGCGCTGTCGAAGTACAATGATCATTCGGTCAAGGTCCAGCAATCGCTGTCGCTGCTCAACGCCGGGCAGGAGCTGGTGATGACCGGCGGGCTGCTGGCTGTTGCGGTTCTGGCGGGGCAGGGCGCGCTCAGCGGCGAGATGAAAGTCGGCGACGTGACGGCGGTGATCCTGATGCTGCTCAACATTTACCGGCCGCTCAACATCCTTGGCTGGGCGTGGCGCGAGATCAAACAGGGCTCCGTCGATATCGAAAAGCTGTTCGGCCTGATGGACCGCAAAGCGGAAGTCGCCGATGCGCCTGCCGCGCCTGCATTCTCGTCCTCGCGCGGCGAAGTGACATTCGATCGGGTCTCATTCGCCCATGAAGGGCGCGCCAGCGGATTGAACGATGTGTCGTTCACCGCGCCCGGCGGTTCGTTCATTGGCGTTGTCGGGCCGTCCGGCGCCGGCAAGTCGACGGTCCTGAAACTGCTGTTCCGGTTTTACGATCCGTCATCCGGGCGCATCACGATTGACGGACAGGATGTGCGCGACGTGACGCAAGCCTCGCTGCGAACCGCGCTCGGGCTGGTGCCGCAGGAAGTCGTCTTGTTCAACGACACTTTGCGATTCAATCTCAGCTATGCGCGCCTTGACGCTAGCGATGAGGACATCATGGCGGCGGCGGACCGCGCCCAGCTTCGCGAGTTTATCGACAGCCTGCCGGCCGGACTCGACACCCGGGTGGGCGAGCGCGGACTGAAACTTTCCGGCGGCGAAAAGCAGCGGGTCGGCGTAGCGCGCGCGATCCTGCTCGATCCGAAAATTCTGGTGCTGGACGAAGCGACCTCGTCGCTAGATTCCACCACCGAGCAGGAAGTGCAGGCGGCGCTGAAAGAAGCCGCGCGCGGCCGCACGACGATTGCGGTGGCGCACCGTCTGTCGACCATCGCCGGGGCTGACATGATTTTGGTGTTCAACAACGGGGAAATCGTCGAGCGCGGAACCCATCAGGAATTGATTGCACAGGACGGCATTTACGCGACTCTATGGCGCCGCCAGAGTCAGGCCAGCGATCTCCGTGCAGACAACATCGTGCAATTCGCTGAAGCGTAGTCAGTTGGCTTTTCGCGCCTGCGCCTGATCGCCCACTGTCCAGCGGGTGATCACTTCGAACAACGCGTCCTGTTTCACCGGTTTCGGCAGATAATCGTCCATGCCGGCGTCGAGACAGCGCTGGCGGTCCTCGCGCAGCGCATGGGCGGTGACGCCGATAATCGGCACATGCACGCCCGCGTCCTTCTGGAGCTTGCGGATGTGACGCGTCGCCTCCGAGCCGTCCATTTCCGGCATCGACATATCCATCAGGATGATGTCCGGCTGTTTGGCCGTATATTTCTCGACGGCGAGTTTGCCATTGGATGCGATCGACACATTACAACGCATCTTATCCAGCATCGCCTTGATCACCATCTGGTTGACGATGTTGTCTTCTGCGACGAGGACCTGCAGCGGTTCGCCGTCATTTGTGAACGGACAGGATTCGTTGACGCCGGTTTCTTTGAGGCTCGCCGTATTGGCGCGGAGCTGCGCCACGGCGCCGTCATTGAGAGCGGTCAGAATGGAATCGAGCAGCATCGATGCGCGCGCCGGTTTGACGAGATAAGCGGAGAACAGATCGCCGGACAGTCCCGCCGGATCGCCCTTGCGGCCGGCGGAGGTCAGCAAGACCAGCGGCGTCATCGCCAGCGTTTCATCTGCCTTGATCTCGCGCGCCATTTCAACGCCGTCGAGGCCCGGCATCTGGAAATCGAGAATGCCGATGGCGTATGGCTCGCCGCATGCCTTCGCCGCGCGCATCTGTTTCAACGCCTCGTGAGCGCACTCGAAGGCGTCTGGAACGAGACCCCAGGAGGAGAGCTGTTCGCGCAGAATCAGCCGGTTGACCTCATTGTCGTCGACGATAATCGCGCGCTTGCCGGCGAGCGCCTCTGCGGGCGCCGGGTTCTCAACCGGCGCCGTATCATCCAGGGCGAGCGGCACGCGGACGCGGAACGTCGATCCTTCGCCGAGAACGCTCTCCACGGAGATTTCGCCGCCCATGGCCTCGACCATCTTCTTGCTGATGGCCAGTCCAAGACCGGCGCCGTTATGTTTGCGGGCGGATGATCCGTCCACCTGTTCAAATTCGCCAAAAATCGCCGCCTGCTTGCATTCGGGAATGCCGCAGCCGGTGTCGGACACGTCGATGATCACATCGGCGATTTCACCGCGGCGCACGCCGCTGACCTCAACGAGAACGTGACCCTGTTCAGTGAACTTGACCGCATTGCCGACAAGGTTGGTGATGACCTGACGCAGCCGCCCCGGATCGCCGATGAAGCGGCAATCGATATCCGGCTCATAGCGGACCATGAGTTCAAGCCGCTTTTCCTCTACCGGCAGGGAAAGCAAGGTCGCCACATCCTCAACGCACTCGCGCAGCCGGAACTCTTCTTTCACGAGACGCAGTTTCCCGGCCTCAAGCCGCGAGAAGTCGAGAATGTCGTTGATAATCTTGAGCAGGGCGTCGCCGGAACTGACGATCACCCGCGCCATATCGGACTGGTTCTCGTTCAGCGGCGTATCGAGCAGCAGCGACGCCATGCCGATCACCCCGTTCATGGGCGTCCGGATTTCATGGCTCATATTGGCGAGGAATTCGGACTTGGAACGGTTGGCGGATTCCGCTTCGTCCTTTGATACGCGCAACTGTTCCGACAACGCCCGCAACTCATCCTCGCGCATTTGCTGCAGCGTGATGTCGCGATAGGTGATGACAAGCCCGCCATGCGGCCGGCGGCGGGCGCTCTCTTCGATGATCACGCCGTCTTTCTGGCGGCGGACGGCGCGGAAGTCTTCGCCGGCGTTCAGCGCGCGGTCGCACTCCTCAAAATACTCTTCGACATGTTTGTATTCGTACATACCGTGCTCCACACCCAATTGCAGCAGGGTGCGAATGTCGTTGCCGATGGCCCAGAATTCCTTGGGCAGGCCGGATATCTGCCAGGCCTTGTCGTTCAGTTCGATGATCGTAAAGCTGTCGTCAATGACAACGACGCCCTGCGCCATGGACTCCAGCACCTCGACCATCAGTTGCGATTTTTCTTTGATGTCTTCGGTGCGCTGGCGGACGATATTTTCGAGGTTAGCGTTGGCCTCTTCCAGCTGGCGCAGCGCGTCGGCGGCGGCGATCTTGGCGTTCATGCGCTGGGAAATGTCATGGGCGACGCCGCGATAGCCTTCGAATTTTCCATTGGCGCCGAATACGGGTTTTCCGCTGCGTTCGATCCAGACTGTTTTGCCGCTGTCAAATGTGACTTCGGAGATGAATCCGACAATCGGCTCGCGTCGCTCGATCGTCGCTATCAACTGGCGCCAGGCTTCGTCGCTGACGCGGTTGCCGCTCATCGCCATTTTTTCACCGATGAGGCCGCTGTGATCCTCTCCGGTGACTTCCTCGGCGCGCTTCGAAATATGCGTGTAGCGCAGATCGGCGTCGATCTCCCAGACCCAGTCGCCCGCGCTTTCAGCGAAATCGCGGAACCGCTCTTCGCTCTCTTTCAGGAGCGTTTCGGCTCTCGCCTGCTGCGTGATGTCCTTCGACCAGCCGACATAACCGGTGAACCGGCCTTGCGGATCAAAATTCGGCATTGCCGTATCGGTGATGGTCATCACGGTTCCATCGCGGCGCAGCACGTCATGGGTGAGGCCGTTAATGACTTCGCGCTTGCGGAACTTTTCTGCAAATTCTTCGGCCCCGTCGACCGCTCCATGGCTGATGGCGCGGATCAGCGTCATCTTCGAGTTGTGGAGCATTTTTTCAGGCGAGTACCCTGTGAGTTTTTCAAAGTTCGGCGAAATGTAGATCAGCCGGTCTTGCGCATCCGTTTCCCAGGCCCAGTCCGATGCGACTTCAATAAAATTGCGAAATCTCTCGGTGGCCTTTTCCGCGTGCTTTTCAATGGTCTGTTTGCTGATCGACAGATCCGCCAGCACTTCGCCCACATGATTATTGTGGAAGTACGATATAACGACAGCAATCAGCATAATTCCAGCCATGATGGCGAGATCGGTGTCGCGCGTCATAAACATGGTTGGCGTAAAGGGAACAATGCACAATATCATCGGAATGCTTGATGTGCGCTGCAGAGAGGCGAGACCCATACCAGCGGCGACACCGCAGTAAAGACTCCACAGACCCAGCATGATGTGTGCGGACTTATCGGCAAATTGTGAGAGATAAATTCCGAGCGCCGCACAAACTAGCCCCATCGCTACAGCCATGGGCGGCACAGTGCTGATGATCCTGCGTTTTTCTGCAGGAGTTGCTGTATCGATGTTTAGTCGAACCCATGACGGAATGCGAATAGCCAGAAACGCATAAAACAGCCCGAGAGAAATCAGCACGATCGTTTCGGCCTGATCATAGAAGCGATAACCGATCAGCGCCGATGTGAGGGCAATGCCTGCCAAAACGCGGGGCATCTGCTGCTTCAGCTCTCGAAGCTGACGGTCGATGACAACATCGCTCACATGGGCGCAGGTGAGGCCCCACGCGCTCGCAATGTTGAGCAACCGATGTTTCATTGACGCTGTTCCCGCCCTTGTTTTGGGAGAGCATCAAAAATGATGGTTAAATCGGGGTTTAACCCGGCGGGAATGGGCGTAAATTTATCGGAAAATGCGCCGAATACGGCTATTGGCGGGGTTTGGAAAACGATAGTTAACAATTTACTATCAATATCGGCGGCGCATGCAGGGACGCACTTTGGGGAGACCGGACCGGATATGAGCATCACGCCGCCTTCGGGACGCAAGGAATTCGACGGCTTCGCCGCCTATTACGATGCCGAGATCGCGCCCTATCTGCGCGTGAACGAGGATGCACGACAGCGGGCGGTGATGCATGCCGGGCTGATCGCGATCGCCGCCGCCGTCATCGCCTTCGCCGGATTTCGATACGGGCCGTTCGGCGACGGCAATATTCAACTGGGATTCATTCTCGGCGCGCTTGGGCTTGCCGCGGCCGCATGGCGCGTCAACCGCACCCGCAGCGACATCACCCACGGTCTGCTGGAGCGTGTCTGCCGGCGTCTTTCCTTCGGCTACAGACGTGAACCGGGACGTCCCCATTATTGCAGCGATTTCGAGCGGCTTAAGCTGCTGCCTGATTTTAATCGCGATAACTGGGAAGACGAAGTTGTCGGCGCGCGCGAGGGCGCGGAGTTCGTGTTTTGCGAGGCGCATCTGAAATATAAATCGGGCGGGAAGAATTCTTCCACCCGAACCGTATTTCACGGCCTGTTGCTGGTGATTGACTATCACAAGGAATTTCTCGGCGAGACGGTGGTGCGCCGCGACACCGGCATCTTCAACCGCTTCGGCAAGCCGAGCCGCGACTTCCAGAATGTCGGGATTGCATCGCCGAAATTCGAAAAGACCTTCGAAGCCTGGGCGACCGATCAGGTCGAGGCGAGGGAATTGCTTGACCCAATCGTACTGGAACGATTTGAAGAGCTGGACCGGCTGTTCGACGGCGCCCAGATTCGCGCGGCGTTTTCCCGCGGCAAGCTGCTGGTCGCCATGGAGACCGGGGACAAACTCAATATGGGCTCAATGTTTGCGCCGCTGGAAGGTCCGGCGCGGGTGGAAAAGATCCTTGCCGCCTTCGATTGCATTTTCGATCTTGTCGACGTGGTGTTAAAGCGCGTTGACGGCCGGATCGACGGCGCGTTCAGCATCGACGCCATTCGCGGTTGATCGCCTCGCGACCGCCCGCCGCAGGGGCGTCGTACTGTAATCGGCCTAGATTTGGTCTGCACTCAACTGAACGGCGCCCATGCAATCGGCAGCACCGCGAAATTCAGATGGCGAGACAGCATGACGCGCGTGCTTATCCTTGGCGGCGCTGGCGTGTTCGGCGGACGGCTGGCGCGCATCCTCGCAAAGGATGCGCGCTTTGACCTGATCATCGCCGGCCGCGATCTTGCGCGGGCGCAAGCGTTCGCCGCCTCCCTTGATGGTCCCCCGCGCGTCAGCGCGCTGCGGATCGATGCGGCTGCTATCGGGTCTGCGCTGAAGGAATGCGAACCGGATCTGATCGTGCATTGCGCCGGCCCGTTTCAGGGACAGGATTATGCGGTTGCGAAAGCCGCGATCGCCGCGCGCATTCCCTATGCCGATCTCTCGGACGGTCGCGCTTTCTCGCAAGGGTTTGCAGCGCTGGATGCGCCGGCGAAACAGGCGGGCGTGTTCGCGCTGACGGCCTGCAGCACGACGTCTGCATTGTCGGCGGCGGCGGCGATCCATCTCGCGCGCGACATGCGACAGGTCCATCGGGTGCGCGTCGGCGTCACGCCGGGCAATCGCGCGCCGCGCGGACGCGCCGTGGTGGAGGCGATCATAAGTTATGTGGGCGAGCCGATACCGGCATGGCGCGAAGGCCGCGAAACCTATGTGAGAGGTTGGGGGACATTGACCCGCGAAGACCTGCCGGGACTTGGCGGGCGCTGGTTCAGCCCCTGCGATGCGCCCGACATCATCGCCATGCGCGAATTATTTCCGGCAGCGAATGACATTGAATTTCTGGCGGGTCTTGAGCTTTCCATCATGCACTTGCCGCTCTGGGCGCTGGCGAAGCTGCGCGCGACCGGTCTGACGCCAAATCTCGCGCCCGCCGCCGCCTTGTTTCATCAGGCGGCAAAATTGTTCGAACCGTTCGGGTCCGATCAGGGCGGCATGTTTGTCGAGATTGCCGGAACGGGCGCGGATGGCGGCGACCTCGCGCGCCGCTGGACCATATGGGCGGGCTCGGGCGATGGTCCCTATATTCCCGCAATAGCGGCGGCGGCCATAGCGCGGCGCGTTGCCGATGGCGCGCCGCCGGCGCCGGGCGCGCGCATCGCCGCCGGCGACGTGACGCTGGAGGAGTTTGAACCTGAGTTCGTCGCCTTTAACATCCGTACACAGATCGAGGACTACGACAATGGAAACCATGTATCAGAAATTGCTCGGCGCCCGGTTTGACATCCTGCCGGAACCAATCCGCGCCATGCATTTCGGCGTCCGGCGCGCGACAGGGCGGGCGGATATCAAGCGTGGAACATCCTTGCTGGCGCAACTGATATGCAGGATCGCGCGCGTGCCGCAAAGCGGCGAGGGCGTTGTTGTTGAGACGGCGTTCACGCCCATCGACAATGGCGAACGGTGGACGCGCAGCTTCAACGGCGAAGAGTTTCATACGGAGCTGAGGATCGCCAACAGGGGCGCAGAACCGGAACTGACGGAATCGTTCGGGCTGTTGCGGTTCCGCTTGCGCATGGCGGTTCACGAAGACGGCGTCGATCTCATTCCCGAAGGCGTCAGCATGTTCGGGATCGGCTTGCCGCGTTTTCTCTGTCCTGAAGCTGTCGGGCTGGAGCGCGTGCGCGACGGCAAATACCGCTTCGATGTATCTGTGTGCGCGCCGCTGGCCGGCGAGCTTGTCAGCTATTCCGGCTGGCTGGTGCCGGTGGTTGAAAGCGAACAATATATCACGGAAGCGTGAGCGCGCGTATTCGTTCCAGGAAATTTTGCGTTGATTGTCGAAACGGGCGGACTTCATGCGTCTCCTTTTCTGAAAACGGCTCGCTGCTGCCCAAGAGAAAGGGACATCCGATGAACAGATTGTTTGCCTTGTGTTTGATTCCTGCGTTGACAGTTTCGGCCTGCATGGCGGCTGATGAGCCGTCATGGCCGCGACAGGAAGAAATCGCCATGGCGCGCAGCGCAGGGCCGGAGGCTGTTTCAGCGAAGGCTTCCATATGGGTGCTCGGCGAGCGCAAATACGAATTGGCGATAGAGGGAGAGAATGGATTCAACTGTCTCGTCATGCGCCGCTGGGGCGCCGCGTTTGACAGTCAGAAAAAGATCTTTGAAACGCCGGGCGGCGTCATAGCGCCCATCTGTTATGACGCAAAGGCATCGGGCGCGCCGATGCGCGAGCAGTTTCTTCGGGCGAAACTGGGGCTCGCCGGCAAGTCCCATGATGAGATCCGCGACGCGGTCATCTCCGCTTATGAGTCTGGTGAGCTTGAAACGCTTGATGGCGTGGCCTTCGCCTACATGTACTCCGCCGCGCAACACCTCGGCCCCGGCGTCGGGGCGTGGCATCCGCATGTGATGGTTTACGCGCCGGGCTATACCAATGAAATGCTCGGCGGCGCGAGCGTCGCCAGCGGCGATCCCGTGATCGCTGAAGCGCCGGGAACCGTCCGCGCGATCATCGCCATTCCCGTCAATGGACGCGCCGGACATATCGCGCCAGCGGCGCATTAGTTTGCGGGCGACAAAAAAGGCGCAATCACCAAGGATGATTGCGCCCGCAACACTGTTGCAATTTGTTTTGACGTCAGGCGGCGGCAGGCCCCTGCGGACCTTCGCCATACTGGTTCGGGCCTTCGGAAACTTTCGTAAAGAAATAAATCCAGGCGACCAGATTGACCAGCGGAATAAGGAAGATGAGACACCACCAGCCGGATTTGCCGATATCGTGAAAGCGGCGAATGCTGACCGCGATGTTCGGCACCAAAAGGCCGAGACCCAGCAAGGTGACCAGAATCTGCCCCAGATTGACCACCGATCCAACGGCGAAGAGAACGACATACGCGATCATATAGGCGAGCACCCACCACCAATATTCCGAACGCCCGGATCGGCCTTCGAACTTGGCGTAACTGGCGAGCACGGTTTTGACGGCCTGTTGAATATCCATAATGAGCATTCCTTTGTGGCGTAGCCGGTGATTCTAGCCCGGTTCGTTTTCCGTGCAAGGAGGTTTCAGCGTACCAAAGTCAGGCGTTCTGCGGCCCTTGTCACGCCCGTATAGAGCCAGCGCGCGCCATGTTCGCGGAACATATAGCTCTCGTCGAACAGGACCACATGGTCCCACTGGCTGCCCTGCGCCTTGTGGACGGTCAGCGCATAGCCATAGTCGAACTCGTCGGCGCCCTTGCGCTGCGGCCAGGGTACGGTTTCGGGGCCTTCGGTGAAAAACTGGCGGGGCACCGACACATTGACCGGCCTGCCGCCTTCTTCCGGCCGGACCGAGAATCTCACGCGCCCGCCGCGCGGGCTCATGCGCCGGTCGACGGTCCAGATGCCGCCATTGAGGAGACCCTTCTTCTTGTTGTTCCGTAGGCAGACCAGTTTCTCGCCGGCCTCGGGCGAGGAGTCCGTATGGCCGTGCAGCTCGCGCAGGCGGTCATTATAGCGTTTGCGGGTTCTGTTGGCGCCAACGAGGATCTGATCGGCTTCCATGATCTCTTCGGTGGTGATGTCCTTGCGCGAGATGACGCGGCATTCCTCCGACTGTTCATCGAACTCGCCGCCCTCGCGGATCGCCATGGAAAGGCGGATGATCGGATTGTCCGCCGCCTGCCGGTGAATTTCCGTGAGCATGAAATCCGGTTCGCCCTCGGTGAAATAGCCACCGCCTTTGACGGGCGGCAATTGCGCCGGATCGCCGAGCACCAGCACCGGCTTGTTGAACGAGAGGAGGTCGCGCCCCAGTTCTTCGTCGACCATGGAGCATTCATCGACGATGATGAGATCGGCGTCAGCGGCCGGCGCGTCGTAGCGGATGGTGAAGGAGGGCTCGCCTTCCTCATCGCCGGAGGAGGGACGATAGATCAGCGAATGGATTGTCGTCGCGCCGACGCATCCCTTTTGACGCATCACATGCGCCGCCTTGCCGGTGAACGCCGCGAACGCGACATCGCCGCCGGCGTTTTCCGCAATGTGCCGCGCCAGCGTCGTCTTGCCGGCGCCGGCGTAACCGAACAGGCGGAACACCTGGCTGCCGCCTGCCTTGCGCCAGCGCTCAACCGCCATGAGGGCGTCATCTTGTTGCGGCGACCAGTTCATTCTGAGCGACCGGACGTCTGGCGGTTTGCAGGGATGTTTCGTAAACTCACGTCGGCGGGGGCCTTTCAGTCGGCAAAAAATTGTTGTGGCGCAATGCGCGCGAAACAGCCGAATTCCATTGGGGAACCATATGTCGCGAGCCTTGAAATTTACAGCCTTGAGCCTTGGGGTTTTGCTGGCTTTTCCCGCGCAAGGCAATGCCCGTTACAATCCAAACGCACCCTCCACAGCGATTGCCGCTTACGGATTTCGCGAGACCGGCGAAACCCGGCGCTGCCTGACCTACACAGAGCTGGACGGCGTTTTGCAAATCGCAACCGGCGAGTTTCTGTTTTCCATGGACGGCAAGGGGTATCTGAACAAGACGCTGAGTTCATGCACCTTTTACGAAGGACAGGACACGCGCGTCGGCTTCAAACTCGAAACCGGCAATGTCTGCCGCAATACGATCATGTATGTGTCGCGAAACAGGGGCCGCGGCTGGACGCGCAGCCGCTGCACGTTGGGCGAGTTCCGTGAGTTGGAGCCGGTTGCGGAACAGACTCCATCTGATGAACAACAACAGTAACTGCACTCCGTCGCAGGATAAGTTCATAGCTGGGGAGTCGGGAATGGTGAATGAGAGACGGATGATAAAAATTTCCATTAAGCGCTCCCTCATCCTGAGGAGGTTCAAACGATTCCGATTGTTTGAACCGTCGCGAAGGATTGGAAACAAGCATTGCGCCTGCCGCCGATCCTTCGAGACGGATCGATCATTTTGACAATGATCAATCCTCGTCAGGATGAGGGGGATGGTTTTACGAGACGCAGATCATCTCAACTCCACCCATACCGGCACATGGTCCGACGGTTTGACGTCGCTGCCGCTGGGGCTGCGTTCGTTGCGATCAACGCCGGCGGTAATGAACCGGTCGGCGGCTTGCGGGCTGAGCAACAGATGATCGATGCGGATGCCATTGTCTTTTTCCCACGCGCCGCGCTGGTAATCCCAGAAGGTGTAGCGCACGCCATGGGGATCGGCCTGACGCAATCCATCGGTGAGACCGAGATTTAAAATTTCGCGGAAGGCGGCGCGGGTTTGCGGCAGGAAGAGCGCATCATCGGCCCAGGCTTTCGGATCGTGCACATCTTCCGCCTGCGGAATGACATTGTAATCGCCGGCGAGCACAAACGCTTCTTCCAGTTCGAGCAGTTTTTGCGCATGCGCCTTGAGGCGTTTCATCCACGCCAGCTTGTAATCATATTTCGGGCCCGGCGCCGGATTGCCGTTCGGCAGGTATATGCCGCCGACCCGCACCGGGTCTGCGTCCTTCGGCATGACCAGCGCTTCGATGTAGCGCGACTGTTCGTCGCCATCGCTTTCGGGGAGGCCGCGTGTGATGTCGTCAATTGGAAACTTGGATAACAGCGCCACGCCATTATAGGTTTTCTGACCGTGCACGGCGACATTATAACCGCGATCTTCAAACTCGGATGCCGGAAATTTCTCGTCGATGCATTTGATTTCCTGCAGCACGGCGACGTCCGGTGTGGCCTTGTCGAACCACTCGAGAATGCGGGGCAGGCGGGCGTTGATCGAATTGACGTTAAAGGTCGCTATTTTCATGCTTGTCCGGATTCGGCTTTCTGTTTGACGCGCGTGAGCGCGGCTTTCAGATAGCCCGGCCAGAACAATTTGACAATGAACCAGACAATCGGTTCGGCCAGCGCGCTTGTCGGCGTGAAGGAATAGGTCCAGTCGATTTTCGTTTTGGACTGGCCCGCCTGGGTGAAATGCCAGTCGGCGCGCGCATGTTTGATCAGCGACGCAAACGGCCCGGTAAACTCGGTCAGGCGATAGGCGAAGGTCTGGCCGGCGGTGAACGCGACAAGTTCTTCGCGTACGGATGAATTGTCGGTAAGCGTGTGCAGGCGAACATCGCCGATCGCCGACCACGGCGCATTGTGGCCGTTCGTTTCCACAACGCCGGGCAGCGGCCCGAATTTGCGGATCAGGTCGCGGGCTTCGATGGCGGCGGCTGCGTTAAACACATCGCGCGCAGGGGCGTGGACTGATTCGCAAACCGAAATTTGTACGGGCATGAGGCCTATTCTGAGATAAAGGTCGTAAACGCATCGACCGGAACGCGCGACGAGCGCAATTCATTCACTTTCGCCGAAGAGTCGGCATAGCCTAACGCCATCCCACAATAAAGCTGTTCGTGGGCCTCAAGGCCCAAAAACGACGAAACAGTCCTCGCGCGCGCCGCCCAGGCTTCCTGCATGCAGGTGGCGAGGCCTTTTTCTGCGGCGGCAAGCGCAAGGCTCTGCATGAACATCCCCAGATGCGCCCACTGGCCTTTGTCGAATTGCCGGTTGAGGGAAAAGAACAATCCCGCTGGCGCGCCGAAAAATTCGTAATTGCGCAAAAGCTGCTGGATGCGCGCCGGTTTGTCTTCGCGCGGGATGCCAAGCTTTTCGTAAAGCGCTTCGCCGACTTCAAAGCGACGCGTGCGCCACGGCTCGCCGAGCTTCGGCGGATAGATGGCGAGCTCCGATTCGTCGGCGAACGGATTTTCGTTGATGGCTTTTTTCACGGTTGCGACCAGCCGGTCTTTCGCCGCGCCGGTGACCACATGCACGCGCCATGGCTGGAGGTTGCCACCCGACGGCGCCCAGCGGGCGATGTCGAGCAAGTCGCGGATCTGCGCTTCGCTCACATGCCTGTCGAGGAAGGCGCGGGTGGAGATGCGTGTGGTGAGCGCTTCGGTGATGTTCATCTGTGCCGCCGTCAAGGTGATTGTCTATGCTGTCGTCAAAAGGGTTGCTTGCATCAAGGGCTTGTCCGCACCGCCTGCGATGCGCATGTTATTGACCTGAGTCTGAAGCAGAAACGCCGCATGAGCAACGAGCATAGACAGTGACGCCGCACCTTAAAAACCGCCTGATGCTGATGGCGACCATCCTGATGCTGGCCGCCGCCGCGTTCATCATGGCGCGCAATGAAGAACTGATCTTTCGCGACAAAGGCGAGCTCACCGTCACCCGCGATGCGTCGGACCCGGACACGCTGGTGTTCGTCTGGCGCGATCAGATCGAGGCGCCCATGGCGCGGCGCTTTGAAGAGGCGTGGCGGGAATGGAACGGCGTCGGCAATCGCGTCATCATCGATCTGCATTCGCCCGGCGGCGTCATCGCCGAAGGCGCCGATGTCATTCGCGTGATTGAGCGGATGAAGCGCACGCATATTGTCGATACGCGCATTCGCGCCCGCCGCGCCTGTTACTCCATGTGCGTGCCGATCTATTTGCAGGGCGAGGAACGCTACGCCGCCGCCAATGCGCGCTTCATGTTTCACGAACCGTCGGCCTATGATTTCTACACCGGCGAGCGCGTCAAACAGCCGAAATTCGAACGCGATATGGTGACCCGCAAATATTTCGACCTGTTTTTCGTGAACTCGCCAATCGATCCTGTCTGGCGCGACAGGCTGAAACAGGAGTGGAAGGGCAGGGACTTGTTCTATTCGGCGCGGCAGCTTGTGGATCAGGACTCGAACATCGTGACGGTGCTGGAATAGCCTCCGCGGATTGTGATGTTGCCGGGATTGCGCATTTTACCGGCGCGACGCAGGGTTTCGGCGCAGCGGTGGTATAAGACGCGCCGGGATAACGCCACGGAGCCTTTTTGCATGAAAAAACCTATCTTCGCCGCGATGCTGGCGCTTGGCGCCGCTGTCCTGCCGGCGCAGGCGCAGACACAGGAAAGCGCCGACGCCAAATATGCGGCGCAGGACTGGCAGGGCGCATCCAACGAATACCAGATCCTGCTGGACGCCGACGCCGCCAACGCACAGAACTGGTACAATCTTGCGCGCGCCCTGCATCATCTCGAGAAATATACGGAAGCAGAGCAAGCCTATCTGAAAGCTATGGACGCTGGCTTCGCCAATCCGTCTTTTGCGCAATATCATCTGGCGCGGCTTTACATGGCGACCGGCAAGCAAAGCAAAGCGCTCGACATGCTTGACAAAGTTGCGGAGAACGGCGGCGTTCCCGCCAGTTATATTCAGGGCACGGCGGAATTTTCATCGCTGGCGGAAAATGAGCGCTTTGACGCCGTCATCACCGCGCTGACGCCCTGCATCGCCGACGAATATCGGCATTTCGATTTCTGGCTGGGTGAATGGGACGTGACGGCGGCGGGCAGTACGCAGCCGACCGCGTCGAGCAAGATTTCCTCGCAACAGGGCGGTTGCGTGATCCTTGAAGAATATACGGCCGGGGGCTTCACCGGCATGAGCATCAATTTCTACGACAATGTCACCGAGCGCTGGCATCAGTCATGGATGTCGAACGCCGGGTCTGCGGTTTATCTCGAAGGCGGTCTCAACGATAAAGGCGAAATGGCGATGTCCGACGAAGGCATGACCAGCCATGAAGTCAGCGGCAATATCGGCCGCACCACCTGGACGCCGAACGATGACGGGTCAGTGAGGCAACACTGGGAATCGTCAACCGATGGCGGGAAGACTTGGACCACGGTTTTTGACGGGACGTACACGAAGAAGGCAAAAGAAGAATAGGGCGACGCCTTTCTCCCCCTATTCAAGGGGAGGAGGGGCGCCAGTGTTCAGACGAATTGTACGTGCGCGAATTACGGCTTCACCGCTGTCAGCATATAGTTGACGCTCGTATCGTCGCTGATGCGCCAGAGATCCATCAACGGATTATAGGTAACGCCGGCTTCTGCAGTGACCGTCAGGCCCGCGCGCGTCAGCGCCGACTTCGCTTCTTCAGGCTTCACAAACTTGCGCGGATCATGCGTGCCGGCGGGCAACCAACGCAACACATATTCGGCGCCGACTTTTGCAAGCGCCAGCGCTTTCAAGGTTCTGTTGATGGTCGCCATCACCATCATGCCGCCGGGCTTCAGCAACGCCGCAGAGGTTTCTAAAAACAATTCAACATCGGCGACATGTTCGACGACTTCGAGATTAAGGACGATGTCGAACGGTTTGGTCTGCGCCTCCGCCAGCGCCTCCACCGTCGTCGCGCGATAATCAATATCGAGCTTCAATGGCGCTGCGTGTGTCATTGCTGTCTTGATGTTGTTCTCGGAGGCATCAATCGCGGTGACGCTCGCGCCGAGCCTGCACATGGGTTCGGCGACGAGCCCGCCGCCGCAGCCAATATCGAGCAGGCGCAATTCTTCGAGCGGCAGTTTCGACCGGCGCTCGCGGCCGAAATGCGCACAGGCGCCGTCGCGGACATAGGCGAGGCGGACCGGGTTGAATTTATGCAGCGGCTTGAACTTGCCGAACGGGTCCCACCACTCATCGGCGATGGCGGAGAATTTCCTGACCTCATCGGGGTCGATTGTGGTGCGGCCAGAGGCGGATCGTGCGGAGTCTGGCGCGTTTGTTAACTCACTCTGCGCCATTGTTGATATTTCCTCGCTTGCGTCGGCGGACGCCGCTTTCTAGGTATACGCCGACATTTGGGGCTTCCGGCAGGCGGGGGCAAGAGGACAAGACTTCGCAGGCGCACCATGGCTCGCATCGTGATGAAATTCGGCGGCACCTCCGTCGCCAATCTCGACCGCATCCGGGCTGCGGCGGCGATTGTGCGGCGCGAAGTCGACGCCGGCCATTCCGTCGCCGTGGTGGTCTCGGCCATGGCCGGGGAGACCAACCGGCTGGTCGCGCTGGTGCAGGAGGCGGGCGAACCGGCGCCGTCGCTCGATGCGCGCGATATCGAGTATGACGCGGTGGTCGCGTCCGGCGAGCAGGTGACCTCGGGCCTTCTGGCGCTGGTGATGCAAAATCTCGGCTATCGCGCCCGCTCGTGGATGGGCTGGCAGGTGCCGCTGAAAACGGACGCCGCTCATGGCAAGGCGCGAATCGCCGAAATCGACGGCGATGATCTGACCGACGCCATCGACAATGGGGAAATCGCCGTTGTCGCCGGATTCCAGGGCATTGCGCCCGGCCGCCGCATCGCCACGCTCGGGCGCGGCGGATCGGATACGTCTGCGGTCGCCATCGCCATCGCGGTTGGCGCGGAGCGCTGCGACATCTATACAGACGTCGATGGCGTTTACACGACCGATCCGCGGCTCACCAAGCAGGCGCGGCGCATCGCAAAAATTTCTTTTGAAGAAATGCTGGAAATGGCGTCAGTAGGCGCCAAGGTTTTGCAGACGCGTTCCGTTGAACTCGCCATGGCGTACAAGATGCCGGTGCGGGTATTATCGAGTTTTGACCCGCCCGATGCGCCGGGCCCCGGCACGCTCATCTGCGATGAGGATGATATTGTGGAAAAGAACATCGTAACGACCGTAACGCCCGATTTTAACGAAGCGAGCGTCACCATACTTGCTGTGCCTGATGAGCCGGGCCGCGCCGCCGGGATTTTCATTGCGCTAGCGGCTGCGAACATCAATATCGACATGATCGTGCAAAGCGCCTCGCGTGAAACGGGCTTCGCCAACATCTCATTCACGACGAAAGAAGGCGATCTTGACCGCGCGATGAAGGTTCTGTCCGAGGAACAGCCGAAAATCGGCTTCAAGGCGCTGCAGTCCGACCGCAATGTCGCCAAGGTTTCGGTGATTGGTCTCGGCATGAAAAGTCACGCCGGCGTCGCGGCGACAATGTTCCGCGCGCTTGCGGACAAGGGGATCAACATTCAGAACATTTCAACATCTGAGATCAAGATCAGTGTTCTGATTAACGCTGACGCAGCCGAATATGCGGTTCGCGTGCTGCATGAAGCATACGGGCTCGACAAGCCCGCTCAGGCCGCGCGAAACTGAAAAGGCCGGGATGAGCATTGAAAAAACCCGCCCGCCTCATGGCGGACATGGCGATCAGGGCATTACTGTCCTGCTGAAGCGCATGCGCGATGCGGTCGCGCAGGATTCGAGCGCCCAGGAACGCCTCGATCTCTTGACCAAGGTGATCGCCAGCCATGTGGTGGCGGATGTGTGCTCGATTTACCTGCGCCGTCCCGACGACCAGCTTGAACTCTATTCGACCGAAGGTCTGAACCGGTCCGCCGTCCACAAGACGCGGATGCAATGGGGCGAGGGTCTGGTCGGTCTGGTCGCCAAGCGCCACAGTCCGATGGTGACCTCCGAGGCGCCGAAACATCCGGCGTTCTCCTACCGTCCCGAGACTGGCGAGGATCCGCTGCAATCGTTTCTCGGCGTGCCGCTGATCCGCTCCGGCAAGACGCTCGGCGTGCTGGTGGTCCAGAACAAGGCTGCGCGCGAATACACCCACGAAGAAATCGAAGCCGCACAGGCGGTGGCGACGCTGCTCGCAGAGATCGCCGCATCGGGCGAACTCCTGAGCCAGGAGGAAACCGAAGCCGTCGGCGCGATGCTGCATCTGCCGGAAAAGCTGAAGGGCTTCGGCATTGTTTCCGGCATCGCGCTCGGCAAGGCGGTGTTCCTGCAGCCGCCGACGCCGAAACACCGGGTCTTCGCCAAGAACCCGGCAGAAGAAGCCTCGCGTCTGGAGGAGGGGCTCAACGATCTGCGCCGTTCCGTTGACGACATGCTGACATCGAACGCATCGCTCAGCGGCGTCTCGCGCGACGTGCTCGAAACCTACCGGCTGTTCGCCTACGACCGCGGCTGGAAGGATCGCTTGCGGGCGGCGGTGTTTTCGGGCCTGACCGCTGAATCCGCCGTCGAACAGGTGAAGGCGGAAAACCGCGCCCGCATGTCGCAATCGCGCGATCCCTATCTGCGCGAGCGCCTGCACGATCTCGATGATTTGTCGAACCGGCTTCTGCGGCATCTTTCCGGTGAAAAGAATGTCGGCCAGCGCCCGCTCTATGACGAGACGATTTTGTTCGCCCGCACCATGGGCCCGGCCGAGCTGCTCGAATATGACCGCAAGCGGCTGAAAGGTCTGGTGCTCGGCGAAGTCTCGGCGACGTCCCATGTGGCGATCGTCGCCCGCGCGCTCAAACTGCCCATGGTGTCCGGCGCGCCCGACGCCATGGAACGGACGGAGGAAGGCGATCAGGCGGTCATTGACGGCGATGTCGGCGAGATTCACATTCGCCCTTCGGCTGAAACGCTCGAAGCCTATCGCAACAAGCAGACGCGGTATCACGAACTCGAGGCAAGCTACGCCGCCGAGAAACATCTGCCGTCGCGCACCAGGGACGGCGTCGACATCACCATTCAGATGAATGCGGGTCTCGCCCTCGATCTGCCATTTCTTGAACAGACGGGCGCGGCGGGCGTCGGGCTGTTCCGCACCGAACTGCAATTCCTCATCGGCTCGCAACTGCCAAGCGTGGCCTCGCAGGAAGCGCTCTATTCCGAAGCGCTCGATCTGGCCGGTGGAAAGCCGGTCGTGTTCCGCACCGCCGATATCGGCGGCGACAAGACGGCGCCCTATATGGATCACGGCAATGAAGTGAACCCGGCCATGGGCTGGCGCGGGGTGCGCATGGCGGTGGACCGTCCCGGCATGATCCGCCCGCAACTGCGCGCGCTGCTGTCGGCGGGGGCCGGGCGGACGCTGTGGGTGATGTTCCCGTTCGTGACGCTGCCCGGCGAAGTGGATGATATCCGCGCGCTGCTGGACCGGGAGATCGAGCGGGCGAAGCGCCACGAAAAAGAGCTTCCCGCCGAGATCAAGATCGGCGCAATGATCGAAACGCCGGCGGCGGCGTGGCGCGCTGACCTGATCGCCGAAAAAGTCGATTTCCTGTCGATTGGCGGCAACGATCTGGCGCAGTTCTATTTCGCCGCCGACCGCGATTCAGAACGCGTGCAGCGGCGCTACGATCCGATGAATGCCGGATTCCTCAGCTTCCTGCGCCATACGGTCGAAAAAGTGTCCCGCACCGGGACGCCCTTGTCCTATTGCGGCGAGCAATCCGCCGATCCGGTGACGGCGGCGGCGCTGATCGGCGTCGGCGTAAGGCAGTTTTCGCTGCCGGCTGCGTTTGTCGGCCCGTTCCGGCGGCTTGTCCGGTCGATTGATTCGCGGGCGGTGAGCGAGTGGATCGAGGCCAAGTCGCGCGAGCCTCATGTTTCTTTGCGGCCCGCGCTGACGAAGTTCCTGAAGGAAAGCGGCGCCAGCGCCGAATAAATCACGTTTTAACGCTTCGCTGCTTAACTTTGCGTGATATTTCAAGAACAGGGTGCTTTGTGTCGCTGCGATTGTGTATGCTGCAGGCGCCGGATTCGAGTGGTAAGAGGCGCGAGCGTGGCGACGGCGAAGGGTTCAGCGGAAATCGTGGATATGGCCGATGCGCGGGCGCGCCTGGCGGCTGACGCGGGCGAGTTCGAGCATGCCGGCGCGCGGCTCGCGGCGGTGCGCGAAAGCCGGGGCGTTAGTATCCGCGAAGCGGCGGCGCGTACGCATATTCGCGAAAATCATCTTGAGGCCATAGAAAAGGCCGACGCGAAAGGACTGCCGGCGCGGCCCTATGCGCTTGGCTTTGTCCGCACCTATGCGGAATTTCTGGAACTGGATGCGCGCGCCATCGTCGAACAGTTCAAGTTCGATGCGGGCTATGATGCACCGGTGAAGATTGACGCCGAGAAATTTTCAGTGGCGGAAGAATCCGCCGAGCCGCAAACCGGCGACCTTTCGCTGCCGGTGTTCATCCTGATCGCCGCTTTCATTATCTGGTGCGCCTGGCAGATCACCCTGACCAGCAAAGTCTCGCCCATCGGCGACGGGGCGCAGATCGAAGGGCCGGCGCCAGTTGCGACGCCCGCCCCGGAACCCGTTCTGGGGGAGGTGGTCGAAGCGAAGGTGCTGGAGCAGATCGATCCGGTCTATCCGCGCAGTTGCACCACCGCCGCACAGCCGGTGGAAACGGTGACGCTGGCCTTCACTGTAACGTCCAGCGGCCGCGTCGCCAGCGAGCGGGTCGCCGCATCGACCAATGGCTGTTTTAACGAAGCCGCGCTCAATGCGCTCCGCCGCTGGAGCTTTGCGCCGCGAACGGTGGACGGCGCCGCGCGTCCGGCCTTTGACCAGGTCCAGACTTTCCGCTTTAACCGCCCGTAAGAAGTCGCACTCAGTCGCCCGTGACTCCGCCTGAAAGGCGGTTTTGCACGCATTCCGGGAGTGCTTTCGGGATCCGGCTATAGGCGGGGCTTGACTTCGGCGCGCCAGACGCAATCTTGGGGCTAGCGCATTTGCGGAAAAGTGTGACGCGGTTTTCCGGTCAGAAATGCGCTAGAATTTAGTATTGGGGTGATTCCGGACGAAAAACCGGTAACCACTTTTTCTCGGAAACGCCCCGGGATCCTGTTTTTTGAGCCGAAGGGCAAAGCCATGTCGTTACGTCCCTGGCGTGATATTGAACGCCGCAAATCCCGTCAGATCATGGTCGGCAAGGTGCCGGTCGGCGGCGATGCGCCGATTGCGGTCCAGTCGATGACCAACACGCTGACCTCGGACGCGCAGGCGACCATCCGGCAGGTGAACGAGATCGCTGAAGCCGGCGCCGACATCGTCCGCGTTTCCTGCCCCGATGTGGAATCGACGGCTGCGCTGAAAGAAATCTGCGCCAATGTGCCGGTGCCGATCGTCGCGGACATTCACTTCCACTACAAACGCGGGATCGAAGCGGCGAAAGCGGGCGCCGCGTGCCTGAGGATCAATCCGGGCAATATCGGATCGGAAGAGCGCGTCCGCGAAGTCATCAAGGCCGCAAAAGATCATGGCTGTTCCATGCGCATTGGCGTCAACGGCGGCAGTCTCGAAAAAGACCTGCTCGAAAAATACGGTGAGCCTTGCCCCGAAGCGATGGTCGAAAGCGCCCTCGATCATGCGAAAATTCTTCAAGACAATGATTTTCACGAGTTCAAGATTTCCGTGAAGGCCTCCGACGTGTTTCTGACCGTCGCCGCCTATCACGCATTGGCTGAGGCTATCGACTGTCCGCTGCATTTGGGGGTCACCGAAGCAGGCGGCCTGCGCATCGGCTCGGTGAAATCCGCCATCGGCATGGGCAATCTTTTGTGGGCGGGCATCGGCGATACGATCCGCGTGTCGCTTTCAGCCGATCCGGTGGAAGAGATCAAAGCCGGCTTCGATATTCTGAAATCGCTCGGCCTGCGCCATCGCGGCGTCAATGTGATTTCCTGCCCGTCCTGCGCGCGTCAGGGTTTTCAGGTGATCGACACGGTCGAACAGCTCGAAAAGCGCCTCGCGCATATCACCACGCCCATGTCGCTGTCGGTGATCGGCTGCGTCGTCAACGGTCCGGGGGAAGCGCGCGAAACCGATATCGGCTTCACCGGCGGCGGCGCTGGCAAGACTCATGGGCAGATTTACATCGACGGCTCGCCCGATCATCGCATCGACAATGATCAAATTCTCGATCACCTTGTTGAACTGGTGGAAAAGAAAGCCGCCGAGATTCAGGCCGAAGAAGCAAAGCAGTCTGTCGCGGCTGAGTAGCGAGGCTCACTGACAATTCCGTGCGCGCGGGAAATCCCCGCGCGCTTTTTGTTTGCCCCAAATAAAACGAAAAAAGCATGATCTCCCAGGAACAACTCGACGCGCTGATCGCGAAATTCGACAGGATCGAAGCCTCCATGGCGACGGCGACCAAGGTCGACGACATTGTCCGGCTGTCGAAAGAGCATGGCGAGCTGAAAGATGTTGTGGAGAAATCCCGCGAGCTTTCCTCCGTGCGCAAACAGATGGCGGAGCTGAGGGAGCTCGCCGAGTCCGATGATGGGGCCATGGCCGAGATGGCTTATGACGAATTGCAGGAGCTGAAAGAAAAAGCGCCGGACATCGAGCATGAATTGCAGATCATGCTGCTGCCGAAAGACAAGGCGGACGATTCCTCCGTCATTCTTGAAGTGCGCGCCGGCACCGGCGGCGATGAAGCAGCCATCTTCGCCGGCGATCTCTTCCGCATGTATCAGCGCTATGCGCAATTACAGGGCTGGAAAGTGGAGGTTCTGTCTGCGTCAGAAGCGGAAATGGGCGGCTACAAGGAAGTGCAGGCGAACATCTCCGGCGATGGCGTTTTTGCCAAGATGAAATTCGAATCCGGCGTGCATCGCGTGCAGCGCGTGCCCGATACCGAAACGCAGGGGCGTGTTCATACTTCCGCAGCGACAGTCGCTGTCCTGCCGGAACCGGAGGAAGTGGATATTGAAATCGCCGACTCCGACCTGCGCATCGACGTTTTCCGCGCTTCCGGTCCGGGCGGCCAGTCGGTGAACACGACGGACTCGGCTGTGCGCATCACACACATTCCGACCGGCGTGGTGGTGATCCAGCAGGATGAAAAATCCCAGCACAAGAACCGCGCCAAGGCGCTGAAAGTTCTGCGCGCGCGCCTTTACGATGCGGAGCGCGCCCGCGCCGACGCCGAACGCGCCGCCGCACGCAAGGGCATGGTCGGCACCGGCGACCGTTCCGAACGCATCCGCACCTACAACTTTCCGCAAAGCCGGATGACCGATCATCGCATCAATCTGACGCTCTACAATCTCGACGAAATCATTCGCGGCGACGGCCTGGAAGAAGTGGTCGAAGCCCTGATCACCCAGGATCGCGCAGACCGCCTCGCCGACATGCAGGAAAATGGGTAAGGACGCATCCTCTCCGGACGGTACTCCCCCCCTTGAAAAGGGGGGGCAGGGGGGGATCGCCTCCTCATCCGGCGCATCTTTCAAGAAGAATGATCCCCACCCGGAATTTTTAAGAAAAATTCCGACCTCCCCTTTGCAAGGGGAGGTGAGGATCGGCGATGCGCTGGTGTGTGGAGCCACGCTGCTTTCGCAAAGCGAAACGCCGCTGCTTGATGCGCGCATCTTGTTGAAACATATTCTGGCGATTGATGACGCTGCACTGATTGCGCGGGCGCGCGAGACGCTTACGCCGGAACAGGTGGAGCACTACAATGCGCTGCTTGCGCGCCGCGCCGGGTGCGAACCGGTCGCCTACATCACCGGGACAAAGGAGTTCTGGAGTCTGGACTTCAAGGTGACGTCGGATGTGCTCATCCCCCGCGACGATTCCGGCGCGCTGATCGAGGCGGTGCTGGCGCGGCGTAATCGAAACGAAGCATTGCGAATCGCTGACCTCGGAACCGGGTCTGGCTGTTTGTTGTGCGCCTTGCTGTCGGAATTTCCCGCGAGCGAAGGCGTCGGCATCGATTGTTCGCCCGCCGCCGTTTCCATCGCGCGCGCCAATGCTAATATGCTGGGCCTCTCGGCGCGCGCGCAATTCATCGAAGGGGACTGGCTGGCGCCAGCGTCCGGCACGTTCGATGTGATTATCGCCAATCCGCCTTATATTCCCCTCGGAGATCGCGACAGCCTCGCCCTCGATGTCGCTGCGTTTGAACCTGCAGGCGCACTGTTTGCCGGGGCGGACGGGTTCGACGCCTACCGTCAAATCCTCGCCCAGGCGCCGGACCGGCTTGCCGGGGACGGGCTGATGATCATGGAATGCGGCCCGGACCAGGCTGATTCGCTTGCGCTCATGCTGCGCGGCATGGCCGGCGCCGCCGAGCCGTTTACCATGCGCGATCTCGCCGGAAGGCCGCGCGGGGCCGGGTTTGACCGCCGGAATGCGGACAAATCGTTGCAAAAAAGGGATTGAAAAGCTGGGGGGACGCCTTATCATAGGCGGCAAGACAGGGGTTCAACGCCTTCGACTTCCATGACTCTTTGGCGGCCCAGTCTTACATCCGACCATCGTCTGGCTTTGGCGTGATCCGTTTGGGGATCGCTTTATCCGGAAACAGTCGGGCCTGGACTCACTGGGCGCTTGAGCCGCAGCGTGGCTGCGACGGGAACAAGAATTCGCATGAAGATATTGGCGGCTAAGAGCGTCGCCATTCGCTCCAAATAAGAAGTTCATCGCGAAAGGCGGAATCATGCCGCTTTTCGGAAGAGGGATTATTAAAGGTAAAAATATGAAGCGTGGCCGCAATCAGCGTCGCCGTCCCGGCGGCGGCTCGAACCCGAACAGAGCGCTCGATTCCAATGGACCGGACGTCCGCATTCGCGGCACCGCCACCCAGATCTACGACAAATACCAGGCGCTGGCGCGGGATGCGTCTTCCTCGGGCGATCGGGTCAAGGCCGAAAGCTATCTTCAGCACGCAGAGCACTATTTCCGCCTGATCCGGTCCATGCAACCGGCGCAAGCGCCCGGCCAGCATCCCAACGCCCATGACGGCGATTCCGATCAGCCCGGCATGGATGATGGCGACAATGACGGCGACAACCAGAATCAGAACCACCAGCGCGAGCAGCGCGCGCCGCGCGAACAGCGCGATAATGGTGCTGACGCCAGGAACGAGCCGAAGGAAGAAAAGGCGGCGCCCGCTGATAAAGATCCTGAAGCGAAATCCGGCGCCAATGACGGCGATCAGGACGAAGAGCGAAAACCCCGCCGCCGCCGCGCGCCGCGCCGTTCTGCTTCCAAGGACGCCGCCGACTCCTCAGATAAAACGCCGGCAGCTGCAGAATAAACAAGACATCCCGCTGCAGAACGCACTGGGCCTGAGGCATCCGCCTGCCTAAACTTATCTCCTTCAACAGGAGAAAAGCATGACCAGCGCGCCAACACTATTCGACCTGACGGACAAGACCGCCATCGTTACGGGCGCATCGCGCGGCATTGGCGAAGCGATTGCGCGCCGCCTGGCACAGCACGGCGCGCGGGTGGTTGTTTCCAGCCGGAAACCGGACGCCTGTCAGGCGGTAGCTGATTCAATCAACGAAGCGGAAGGCCGCCAAGCCGCCATCGCCATCGGCTGCAATATCTCTCACAAGGAAGAGTTGCAGCGGCTCGTCGATGAGACGAAGGACAGGTTCGGTCCTGCAGACATTCTGGTCGCCAATGCAGCGGTCAATCCGCATTACGGCCCGTCTGCGGAAATGACCGACGACCAGTTCGACAAGATCCTCACCTGCAATGTGAAGGCCACGCAGTGGTTGTCGCACATGGTGCTTCCCGGCATGCGCGCAAAAAAAGACGGCGCGATCATCATTATTTCATCCGTGGGCGGTTTTGTCGGTTCAGCGGAGATCGGCGGCTACAACATCTCCAAGGCGGCCGACCTTGCGATCGCCCGCAATCTGGCGGTGGAGGCGGGGCCGGACAATATCCGCGTCAACTGCATCTGCCCCGGCGTGGTGAAAACCCGCTTCGCCGAAGCGCTTTGGAAAGACCCGAAGATCGAAAAACTGATGACGCAGCAATTGCCGCTGCGCCGGTTTGGCGAAGTCGACGACATTGCGGGCGCCGCCGTGTTCCTTGCTTCGCCCGCGGGGCGATGGATGACAGGGCAATCGATGATCATCGACGGCGGGACGATGGTGGGACTGGGAAGTCTTTAGGGCTGATGAATGAACGACGCGTCATCAAGTTTCGGCGAGGCGGCGAAGACCTACGCATCCTTTCGGCCAGCCTATCCGCCGGAAGTATTTGACTTTCTGATGTCGCATGTGCGCGGGCGGATGGCCGCCGTGGACCTTGGCGCCGGTTCGGGACAGGCGACGCAAGCGCTTGCGAAAGCATTTGAGCATGTCACCGCCGTCGAACCTGATGCGCGCTTAGCAGGCGAGGCGCGGTTGCCAGATAATGTTGAGATAAAGGTGATCGCCGCTGAAGCTGCGGAATTTGAGGCCGGCAGTATTGACGCCGTGATTTCAGCGACAGCGTTTCATTGGATGGATCAGCCGGCAATCTGTCTCAACGTCGCCAATTGGCTGAAGCCGGAAGGCGTCTTTTTCCCGTTTGCTTTTGATACGTTTCGGGTGGAAGGCTCGGCAAGCGACTTTTACAACGCCGAATTCGCCAGGTGGGAGTCGCATCGCGACCGCAGACTTGTCGACTGTTATGATTACACATCCGCACTTGAAGAAAGCGGAGCATTCGCAAGGGTGATCCCCTATGCTCAAAACGTCCGCCGCCAACTCCCTTCCGACATGGCGGCTGGAATCATCTCAACCTTTTCCTTTGTTCGCGCTTACGCGCGTGAGCATGGAGGCGAGGCTTATCTCCGAGAGCTGAAACAAACGATTATGCTTTTTGGCGAGGAAATCGCTTTTAAAGTTCCGGTCATCGGCGCCTTGGGCGTGAAGGCTTAGATCGCCCGCGTTGCGTTTTCGAACCAGTCCTTGATCTCGGCGGGAACAAGCGATGAAAGCGCTTTTCTGACGCGCGCATGATAGGCGTTGAGCCAGTCGCGTTCTTCTGCGGTCAGCAAGCCAACCATAACCAGATCGAGATTGATCGGCGCCAGCGTGATGGTTTCGAATTCCATCATTTCGCGTTCGCCGCCGGGGACTGGTTTCGGCTGGGTGACGACGATTAGGTTTTCAATGCGGATGCCGAATTCGCCGGCTTTGTAAAAGCCGGGCTCGTTCGACAGGATCATGCCGGGCTTCAGCGCTTGGCTGTTCGGCGCCTTGGCGATGCGTTGCGGGCCTTCGTGCACGCCGAGGAAAGATCCGACGCCGTGGCCGGTGCCGTGATCATAATCGAGCCCCACATCCCAGAGCGGCTTGCGCGCGACCATGTCGAGCTGGTGGCCGGTGGTGCCCGCCGGAAATTTCATGGTGGCGAGCGCGATATGGCCTTTCAGCACGCGGGTGAAGCGGTCGCGCATTTCGTCGGTCACATCGCCGACCGGCACGGTGCGCGTAATATCCGTCGTGCCGTCCTGATATTGCCCGCCGGAATCGACCAGATAGAGCGTGCCGCGATCAAGCTTGATATTCGAGTCCGTTGAAACTTTGTAATGACAGATCGCGCCGTTCGATCCGGCGCCGGAGATCGTGTCGAAGCTGAGATCGCGCAAGGCGTCGGATTGCGCGCGAAATTCTTCCAGTTTCCTGGCGGCGGTGATTTCATCGATATCGCCGGACTGCGCGATTGTGTCCAGCCAATGGAGAAACTGCGTGACTGCAGCGCCGTCGCGTATATGGGCCGTGCGCGCGCCATCAATTTCCGTCTCATTCTTGGCGGCGCGCGGCAGGGCGCACGGATCGGTCATGTCGATGATGACAGCGCCGGCGGTTTTGAGATCATCAGCGTATTTAGAGGGCGCCAGCGCCGGATCGACGGCGACCTTGGCGCCTTGCTTACCGAGTTTTTCCAGCGCGGCGGGAACATCGCTTTCGGCGCGGACATCGACATCGTCGCCAAGGAATCCCGGCAGATCATTGCCGATTTTTTCCGGCGCAACAAAAAGTGTAGCGCTGCCATCCTTGTTCAGCAGCGCGCGAGAGAGCGGCAGCGGCGAGCGCGAAACGTCGCCGCCACGGACATTAAAGAGCCATGCGATGGAGGGCGGCGCGGTGATGAGGGCGGTGTCGGCGCCGGCCTTTGCGACAGCGGCGGCGATTTCCCTGCGCTTCTCGGCGGAAGACTTGCCGGCGAATTTCAGATCATGGGGCCGCACCGGTGACACCGGCGCAGCGGGCTGGTCTTTCCACGCGGCGTCAATCGGATTTTCCGAAACTGCGACCAGTGTAAAGCCGGTTCTTTTGGCTGCGTCTTTCAATCTCGCGACATTGGCGCTGGTGTGCAGCATCGGGTCATAGCCGATACGCCAACCTTTGACGGCGTTCTCCGCCAGCCATGCATCGGGCGCGGTTTCGGTGATGTCGATATAGTCGAAAAACGCGCTGTCAGCCTGATTGCGGACCTGCAGCGTGTAGCGTCCGTCCGTGAACATCATGGCTTTGTCCGTAAGGATCAACGCGGCGCCAGCCGATCCGGAAAAGCCCGTGGCCCACATCAGCCGCTCGGCGTAAGCGGGGATGTATTCGTTCTGATATTCGTCATCATGGGGAACGATGAACCCGTCGAGATTTTGCTTTTTCATTTCCGCGCGCAGGAGCGGCAAATGTTTGCCGGCGAAGGTGCGATCGGAAACCGGTTCGAAAGTCTGGAACATGCAAAATCTCATCGGGTAAAGGATGGGTCAGCGCCAATATCGCGCTTCGTTAAGCCGCATACAAGGGGGCGAGGGGCTTACAGTTTGGCGAATAAGAGGATCGGCCAGGTCGGCTGGTCGATGCGGTTGATCAGCTTGAAGCCTTGGGCTTCATAGGCGGCGATGACGCCTGCCTCCTGTTCGCTCATCAGTCCGGCGAGCATGACGCGGCCGCTGCGCGCTACATGCGCGCCCATATCCGGCGCCAGCTCGGCGAGCGGTCCGGCGAGGATATTGGCGAAGACGAAATCGAACGGCGCCGCCATATTGATATCCACATGATCGAACCCGGCGGCGGCGATGGTTGTCACCTTGTCGCCGACACCATTGAGCGCAGCGTTTTCTGCGGCGATTTCAACAGAGTCTTCGTCAATATCGCTGGCGATGATATCCCGGTCCCAGAGTTTCGCCGCCGCGATCGCCAATACCGCGGAACCGCATCCGAGGTCGAAAATCGACCGCGGCGCCCAGCCGGCGAAGCGATCGAGCAGCGTGAGACAGCCAGCGGTAGTCGGATGGTGGCCGGTGCCGAACGCCATATTGGCGTCGATGCGGATCGGAATATCGCTGTCGTCGTTGGGCAGCTTGTCGGCGTCGTGGACGCCATGCAAAACGAACCGCCCGCAGCGGACGACGCCAAGCCCTTCCAGCGAGTGCGAAACCCAATCCACCTCAGGCAGTTCTTCAATGTCGGGCTCGCCAATGTGAAACCGCTTCGCGAGACCGGCGATCGCATCTCTGTCAGGCGCGCTTTCAAAATAGGCGTCAAGGCGCCAGGCGCTGGCGCCGTCCTCGACCGTGGCGTCGTCCTTGGTCAGGCTGACGGCGCCGGCCGGCGGCCAGAGGATTTCGCCGAGCGCGTCGCCGAATGGTTCAAGCGCAGACTTTTCGCCGGTCCAGGTGAGTTTGAAGGAGGTCATGGGCAATATCGTTACTTTTTCTTTTTACTCTTTTTTGAGCCTTGCTTTTTCGATGTAGTGCGCTTTGCTGAGGGTGCCGCTTTCTTGGAGCTTTTCTTCTTGGCGGCCTTTTGATCTTTTGCATCTATTTTTTTGCCGACCTTTAACATCCTCACATCGCGTTCATCGACGAAGCGATTTGATGCCTGCTTGAGCGTGATCAGGTCGTCGCGCGAGACGTAGCTGATTTTCACATCGCCTCGTACATCGATGACCCGGTTTTTGTAAGCTGTCTCGAAATCGAGGCCAGGCGGCCCCATAATAAGATCGATGCGATAAGGCTCAGCACCCATGACGATAAAGTTATCCGGACCTTCGAAATCTTTCTGGTTTACCGCCGAGGGCAATACGCCAAATTCTTTTGATGCTGTATAAGCCTTTTTTGCGTTCTTCTTATCTGGCGAGAGCCAAATATCAATGTCCTTAGTCAGGCGCTCGAAGCCATGATAGGCGACTGCATTACCGCCTATGACGAGATACCGGACCCCATGCTTGTTTAATAACTTGAACAGATCGATCCAGTCGGCGTGCATCAAGGTCCACACCTTTCATTTTGAAGTGCTGTAAAGCGATTTCGCATATGGCGTCCACGCGTTTCGCCGGCGACAATTCTGCAGAATAGCGCATATTAAATTCATCAGTGTTGTCGGAAAGCTTGCCGATGTAGATGCGTACGGCGTTCTCACCGCTTATCTTCTTCATCGCCATCACGCCGCCTCAACAAAAGTGTCGATAACTTTTTTCGCGCCGGAATGTTCAAAATCGATGGTCAGTTTCTGGCCTTCCACCGATGAGATTTTTCCATAGCCGAATTTCTGGTGGAAGACGCGCTGGCCGATTTTGTATTTCGAATTACCGGGCGCCGACACGGAAACAGTCGACCCCCGGCCTTCGATCATCGGCGGTTGCGATGCGGGCCGGGAGGATGCTGCGCGGGCGCGCTTCCATCCCGGATTGTCGTAATAGGCGTCTTCCTTGAGCTTCAATCCGTCGAAGGCCGAATGGCTGGCGAGGTTCGATGCGGCGTTGCCGTAAAGACCCGGCTCCGACATCACCTCCACATGCTCCTCGGGGAGTTCATCAATAAAGCGCGACGGAATCGCCGCCTGCCAGCGTCCGTAAATCTGGCGGTTCGCTGCGAATGAAATGCGACAGCTTTCCTCGGCGCGGGTGACGCCCACATACGCAAGGCGGCGCTCTTCTTCGAGCGCGGCGTTGCCTTTCTCATCGAGCGCGCGTTTGGAGGGGAAGATTTCTTCCTCCCAGCCGGGCAAGAACACGACAGGAAACTCAAGTCCCTTGGCAGCGTGCAAGGTCATCAACCAGATTTGTCCGTCTGCGGTGGATTCATTGAGCTCGGACACCAGCGCCACATGATCGAGATAGGCTTCCAGCGTGTCGAATTCGGATACGGCTTGAATGAGTTCTTTCAGATTGTCGATTTTGCCGGGCGCTTGCGGGTTCTTTGAATTCTTCCACATCTCGATATAGCCGGATTCCTCCAGTATCAGTTCGGCGAGGTCGGCAGGCGGCATATCTTTCGCGTCGCGGGCCCAGCGGTCGATCGTGTCGAGAAAGTTGAGCAGCGAGCGGCGCGCGGCGGCGGCGAGGTCTTCGCTTTCGAGCGCCATGCGCGATGCGGCCATCAGCGAAACGTCTTTTGCGCGGGCGATCTTGTGCAGCGTTTGCAGCGCTTTGTCGCCGAGGCCGCGCTTGGGCTTGTTGACGATCCGGTCAAAGGCGAGATCGTCGTCGGCGGAACGGATCAGCCGCAAATAGGAGAGGGCGTCACGGCACTCCTCGCGCTCGTAAAAACGCGGACCGCCAACCACCTTATAGGCGAGACCGAGCATGTTGAAACGCTCTTCAAACGCCCGCATTTGAAACGACGCGCGCACGAGGACAGCCATATGGGAAAGCGAGCGGCCTTTGTGCTGTTCGGCTTCGATGTCGTCGCCGATGACTCGCGCTTCTTCTTCGCCGTCCCAGACGCCGCGCACTTTGACCTTCTCGCCTTCGTCGGCGTCGGTCCACAGCGTTTTGCCGAGACGTTCAGTGTTGGCGGAAATCAACCCCGATGCGGCGCCGAGGATGGACGGCGTCGAGCGGTAATTGCGTTCGAGGCGGATCACGGTTGCGCCGGGGAAGTCTTTTTCAAAGCGCAAAATGTTTTCAACTTCGGCGCCGCGCCAGCCATAGATGGACTGATCGTCGTCGCCGACACAGCAAATGTTTTTGTGCTTTTGCGCGAGCAGCCGCAGCCACAGATACTGCGCGACGTTTGTGTCCTGATATTCGTCCACCAGCATATAGCGGAAACGCCGCTGATACTCGCCAAGCACATCCGGGTTGTTCTGGAAGATGGTCAGGTTGTGAACCAGCAAATCACCAAAGTCAGCAGCGTTTAATGTCGTCAGCCGCGACTGATAGGCTTTGTAAAGCGCAATGCCTTTGCCCTCAGCGAAATGATAAGCCTCATCGGCGGGAACCTTGTCCGGCGTCAGGCCGCGATTTTTCCAGCCATCGATCACAGCGGCGAGGCCACGGCCCGTCCAGCGTTTCTCGTCGAGATTGGCGGCGGCGATCACCTGCTTGGCGAGGCGCACCTGATCGTCAGCGTCGAGAATGGTGAAATTGGATTTGAGGCCCGCCAGTTCGGCATGACGGCGCAAGATCTGCGCGCCGATCGAGTGAAACGTGCCGAGCCATTTCATGCCTTCGACGTGAGAGCCCACCAGTTTTTCGATGCGGTCTTTCATTTCGCGCGCGGCCTTGTTGGTGAAGGTCACGGCGAGAATCTGCCACGCATCGGCGCGGCCGGTGTGGAGTAAATGTGCGAGGCGCGTCGTCAGCGCGCGCGTCTTGCCGGTGCCGGCCCCGGCCAGCATCAAGACCGGACCTTCAGTCGCCAGCACCGCCGCCCGCTGTTCATCGTTCAGCCCGTCAAGGTAAGGCGGCGCAACGCCGGCTTCCGCAAAGCCGGGCTGCGCCGGCCCCCTTGCAGCGAGTTGGGCCCGTTCGGAAATTGACAGTTTTTGCTCAGATTGGGACGCCATGAAAACAACTTACAGATATGAGAACGATTCTGGAACATCCAGAGATAAAGCGCCCGCCAAGAATTGCAATCTCCGGCGTAAATCGCGACAATCCTTGTGTGATAGCGCGGGGTGGCGAGAGCGGCAGTCAAGCAGGAGAAGAGACGAATGGCAGGAAAATTCGAGCTTTATGAGGACAAGGGCGGCGAATTCCGCTTTCGGCTGAAGGCGGGCAATGGCGAGAACATCCTCGCCAGCGAAGGCTACAAGGACAAATCCAGCGCGGAAAACGGCATCGCTTCGGTCAAGAAAAACGCTGCCGACAAGGCGCGGTTCGAGGTCAAGGACTCCACAAGCGGCAAATCCTATTTCGTGCTCAAGGCGGCGAACCATCAGGTCATTGGCCAGTCGCAGATGTACGATAATGCAGCGTCCTGCGCCAACGGCATCGAATCGGTGATGAAGAACGCACCCGACGCGGCGGTCGACGACCAGTCCGCTTGACGCCCTGGTGAGATCGAAGTGAAAAAGCCGCCCGCCTATGGGCGGCTTTTTTGCGGCGCTGATTTTGCTTTTGCCAGCGATCCCGTCGAGGCGTAATCTTCGGGCCATGAAAGACACGTACAAATTCAACCATCGCATCGCGACCGAAGCGGACACGCCCGCGATAGTCGGTTTGATGCAGGCGTCCATCGCCGAAAATATGAAGGGGTTCCTGACCGCGGCGGAGATCGCCGCTGCGCAGGAAACGATGGGCCTCGATACGACGCTGCTCGAAGACGGCACCTATTTCGTGATTGAAACCGTCAAGGACGGCGAGACGGTCGTGGTAGGTTGCGGCGGCTGGGGCAAGCGCAAGACGCTCTATGGCGGCAACCACACAAGGGGGCGCGACGACAGCTACGCCGATCCGGCGAAAGACGCTGCGCGCATTCGCGCCATGTACACGCATCCGGACTGGACCAGACAGGGCATTGGCACGTTGCTGCTCGATGTCGGCGAAAACGCGGCGCGAGAAGCGGGCTTTAAAACCATCGAACTTGGTTCAACCCTGCCGGGCGAGCCGCTCTATCGCGCGCGCGGTTACGTTGAAATCAGCCGCGAAACGCAGACCGCGGCGAACGGATCGGTCAACACCATTATCCTAATGCGAAAGCCGCTTTAATCGCTCTCAGGATAGGACTCCTCAAACGGGTCCGTTTCCGTGAGATCTTCAAACGCGTCGAAATTTTCGCCCGCTTCCTCAGCCGGTTCCAGCGGATCGTTGAGATCAATCGGATCCTCGACAAAGCCGGACAGAACTTCTGCGCAACCGTCCTGAACGAAGGCAAGGTCGTCGATCAGGAAGCGCAAGACTTCGCCCGCTTCCGATGCGCTGCCGCTCGCCATGCTGACCGCGATCTTTTTCGCCCGGCCGCCGATATAATAGGCGCCGGCCATGTTTCTCCAGCGAACGGTGTTCCTCGACCAGTTGAACTCCGCCTCTGCGTCCGGCAGGCGGTATCCCTGTTCGTCCCAGGCTTCGATGGTGAGCGTAAACGGTTCGCGATTGGCGCCGCCGGTCGGATAGGCCGCCAACGTGACAACGCAGACCGGCCGGTCGAACTCAATCTGCAACGGCGCGTTCAGATAATTGAGATAGCCGGCGGCGTATTTCCCACTTGGCGCTGCTTCATAGGTGCAGATGGAATCGTAATAGAATCTGCGCTGTCCTTCGCACACCTGCCGCTTCAAGCCGCGTCCAAAATGCACGCCGTATTTTTTTGCATACGCTTCGCGGATGACGTCGCCATGCTTGCCAGGCGGCGCTTCGAAATTGATGACGCGATAAGGTCCGGTTTCGCCCTCATCGAGCGGATCGCCGACTCGCTTGATCACGCCTGTAATGGTCGCCGGATTGGTGTCGCGATCAGGATCGGCGCCAATGCCGTTCTCGTGAACATACCCGCCCGGCGGTTGCGCAAGAGCGCCCGCAACTCCAAAGCCTGCAGCAAGGCCCAACATCAGAAAATGTGTCTTCATGGCGCGTTACTCCCCGGGCTGATGATACCGCGCAAATGCGCCGGTTCCAATTCCTTCCACAGGCTTTCCGGCTGGCCGGCGAAGGGTCCATTCCGTCAACACGTCGCAGCGAAAAGCGTTGCAAAATCACCTCACTACGCCTGTGGCAGCCATTAGACCGCCGTCATATGGCAAAATTTTGCCCGCCACATTTGTGTCCCCGGTTGACGCTAAAGGCGAGCCTCCGCGTAATCCCGGGTCAGCTTTTGGAGTATTTTGCATGCGAACTTCCCTGCTTGATCTGGCCCGATTTTCGCCAGTGCTGCTCGCCGCCGCTTGCGTCAGCGGACCGCCGCTGTCGCTTGAGCAGGACATCGCGGCAACGATTGAGAAAATCGAATCAGCGCCGGATGCGGCCGCACGCCTGCGCGCCGACGTTGCATGGATTGCAGATGACGCGCGCGAAGGGCGGGATACGGGAAGTCAGGGGCATGTTGATGCGGCGACCTATGTAGCCGCGCGGATGGAACGCATCGGACTGCAGCCGGGCGCCGATGGCGAATGGATGCAGGACGTTCCGTTCATCTCAGCAGTTCAGGTTCCGGGCGCTGCTTCAATGTCGATCACCGGCGCGGACGGTGAGAACAATCTGCTGGTGAATCTGGAGGATTTCGTCGTCAGCCCGTCGCTGGTGGCTGACGAATTTCGCATAGAAGAAGCCGAAGCCGTGTTTGTCGGTTACGGCATACACGCGCCGGAGTTCGGACATGACGATTATGAGGGTGTTGATGTTGACGGAAAAATTGTCGTCTATTTTTCCGGCGTGCCAGACATCTTCGACAATGAAAGCCGGGCGCATTTCAATTCCGGCAGCGTGAAGATCAACGAGGCTTCCGAGCGCGGCGCCGTCGGGGCCATTTCGCTATCGACGCGCAACGATGACGATCACAGCGGATGGCCGCAATCAACGCCCGGTCCGGTGATGACCTGGCAATGGCCGGACGGCCGCGCCGATACGTCAGGCCCGAACATCCGCGGCGCGGCGGTCCTGCATCCGGCGAAGGCGCCATTGTTGTTTGAGGGTGCGGCGCACTCCTATGCCGATGTGCGCGATGCGGCGATGGAGAAGGGGGAGGCGACGGGCAGCTTCGATCTCGCCATCAAAGTGTCTATGGCCGGCGCTTTGACGCGGCAGACCTTTACGAGCCCGAATGTGGTCGGACTCATTCCCGGCAGGAACCCAGAGCTGCGCGATGAATATGTCGTGCTGACCGCGCATCTCGATCATGTGGGGATAGACGAAGCGGATATTCGCGGCGGCAAGGACGGAATCAACAACGGCGCCATGGACAATGCGATCGGCGTCGCCACCCTGCTGGAAGCTGCGCGCGACTTTATGGGTGACGGCGCGCCGGCGCGCAGCATCCTGATCGTCGCCTTGACGGCTGAAGAAAAAGGATTGCTGGGCGCCGACTATTTCGCTCATTTCCCAACAACTGGCGATGGCGAGATGGTTGCAAACGTCAATCTCGACATGCCGGTGATGCTGCATTCCTTCACCGATGTCATCGCGTTCGGCGCTGAACGATCGTCCATTGGTCCGATTATGCGGGACGCGCTTGAGAATGCCGGCATCGCCCTGTCGCCGGACCCCATTCCCGAACTTGGCATCTTCACGCGGTCGGATCATTACCGGTTTGTGGAGCAGGGCGTGCCGTCGATCTTTCTGTGGACGGGTTTTGCTAATGGCGGAGAAAAGAATTTCTGGGATTTTTACCAGGACCATTATCACCGCCCGAGCGACGATCTCTCGCTGCAGATCAGGTACAAGGATCTCGCGCGATTTGCAGAGGTGAATTACATCATCGCTCGCGCACTCGCTGATGGTCCGCAGCGTCCGGTGTGGAATGAGGGTGATTTCTTCGGCGAGTTGTTCAGCCGCTAATTGTCTGACGATTGCTTCTTTTTAGGCAAGCCTTTGTGATCGGTTGAAGCGAACTCTTCAAGTTCCTTCTCACTCATCGATTCGTACATCTCTTTGGACGCGCCTTTAAGCGATGACTTCTTGGTCTCTCCGCGTTTTGCTGAAAGGGCGGCGCCCGCCGCCTGCTGCTGTGCTTTGGATTGTGCTGGCATGGGAAAAGCTCCTGCCGTTTGACGGTTTTAGCCCCCGCGCACCTATAATGCCTGCACGCCATTACAGTTCCCGGACGGAACCTTAAACCGCATTAAATGTTGCCATATGGCCCTCTGCAACAATGCGGATAACAGCCATGCCATCCAGCATCCCAGCGCAACATCAATCCCACCAGCCAGGCGATGAAGGCGAGATGATCCCGTCGCCGGATTATTGCCCTCGTTATCCGGGGAGCGGCCGTTTGAAGGACAAAACAGCGCTGATCACCGGCGGCGACTCCGGCATCGGTCGCGCCATATCCATTCTGTTCGCCCGCGAAGGCGCAAAGGTTGCGATTATTTATCTCGAAGAAGATACAGATGCGGAAGAGACCCTTGAAGGCATAGAACAGGAAGGCGGCGAATGCTTGTTGCTGCGGGGCGATGCGGGTGATCCGGATTTCTGTAACGAAGCAGTGGCGAAAACCGTGAATGCGTTCGGACGGCTCGATATTGTCGTCAACAATGCGGCGGAGCAGCATCCGACGGACGAATTCGAGTCTATCACGCCGGAACAGATCCGGAGAACATTTCAAACAAACATATTCAGCTATTTTTACCTGACCCAATCGGCGCTTGCGCATCTCAAAACCGGCTCGGCGATTATCAACACCACATCGGTGACGGCCTATCGCGGCAGCAAGCATCTGATCGGTTACAGCGCTACAAAGGGCGCTATCGTGGCGTTTACGCGTTCATTAGCGCAATATTGCGCTCCGAAGCAGATACGGGTGAACGCGGTGGCGCCGGGGCCAATCTGGACGCCGCTTATTCCGACAAGTTTCGATGCGGAGAAAGTTGAAGATTTCGGCGCAGATCAGCCGCTTGGCCGCGCCGGCGAGCCGAATGAAGTCGCTAGCTGTTATCTGTTTCTGGCCTGCGAAGATTCATCCTACATGACGGGTCAGGTGCTGCACCCCAATGGCGGTGAAATCGTCGGCGGCTAATTCAAAGGCTTTGGTGCAAAAAAGCCCCGCACTGGCGGGGCTTTTTCATGGATGACGTCACTTGCTATTCGATTTCGTAAACCAGCGACACCGACATGCTCACCGTCGATTCACCAGCCTGTAAGGGAACGGACGACGAGTCGGCCATTTCCATGCGTGCTGCATACATTTTGGGTTGTGGCGCTGACGCGTAGCCCTCTTGAATATAGAGGAGTTTCCCGAGGCGCACGCCCGCAGCGTCGGTGAGCAGCGCGGCTTTCGACTTCGCATCGGCGACGGCGGCTTTGCGCGCTTCGTCATGGACCGGTTTCGGATCGGAAAAATCAAACGAAATGCCGCCCAGCGAATTTGCGCCGGACTGTACCGCTTGATCGATCACCTTGCCGGCGGAATCGAGGTCGCGCAATTTGACGCTGACCGTGTTCGATGCGGTGAAGCCGATCACTTCCGGTTTGGAGCGGTTCTTTTCGTAGTCATAGCGCGGGTTGATCGACAGGCCGGAGGTTTGAATGTCGCGATCGGCGACGCCGAGGTCCTTCAGCTTCTTGATGGTCGCGCTCATGTCGGCGGAATTCTGACGCAGCGCGTCGGCGGCGGTGAGGGCTTCGCTTTGCACGCCGATCGACAGCAACGCCATATCCGGCGCGGCGCTGGCGCGGCCTTCGCCGGTGACCGTAATGGTCCGCGGGGCGTCAGCTTCGCTGGCGGCGTTGGCGGCCGGCGCCGTACAGCCGATCAAGGTCATCGCGGCGGCGGCGGGCAAAAGGGCGGAACGCATAAGTTTTCTCCTTTTTTGTTTGGCCGCATGTGAGGGCGCCGGAACGGCGAAATCAAGGCGGCGGCGTTGCGAAATTGTGATGACTGGAAGGGCTTCGCGGGGCGTAAACCCGCCAGAGAGAGCGGGGTTCCGCATTCTAGGAATTACTGATAATAGGTCGCCTCCACAGCGGTCTCGCACCCTGTTGGGGCCTGTAGCTCAACGGTTAGAGCTGGCGGCTCATAACCGCTAGGTTGGGAGTTCGAATCTCTCCGGGCCCACCAAAAACGTATCTGTTAACACCATGGTTTCCGGTTGCTATTGCCGGGCGGCGCCTGTTTATTGGCGTGCAATGCGGACGTGGCGGAACCGGTAGACGCAACAGACTTAAAATCTGTCGAGGGCAACCTCGTGGGGGTTCGAGTCCCCCCGCCCGCACCAAATCGCGTCACCGGGAAGGGGCGCTCCGCAACCGCCTGGACCCAGTTTCGTCATGCCTGCTTCCTCACATCTGTTCTGTGTCGCGCCGATGATGGATGATACAGACTAAGCAATGTTTTCAATGCCTTATGTGGCGACGTGTGCAGTATGTGTGCACACGGAATAGTTTGCTGAAGTTTGATTTTTATTGCTGATTTTGGCTGACATCGAATTCAGTGACAACGCCGATGAGATTAGAAGGTTAATCATCGTCACTCTCTAAGATTGCTGAAAACGTTTCTTCAGGAGGCGACTTCAGGACCAGAAACGCATTGTTCATCCCTATTCGACGTTTGGGCTGCTCCCATTCGTCACGAATTCCGGCTATTCGGCAAAATTTTTTTTCCTGGCGTAAACAAAGTGCGTTGCCCGGGCGGGTGCCGCCAATCTAGCTTTGCGACGACCTGAACTCACCCGGCTGTTTCGTGCTGCCGCGCCCTGTCGCCAGAAAAATGCCCTGTATCTCTCGAATGAGGCGCGCTGAGAGCGCAAAACCGCCGCCATTCGTTGAAGGCCGTGGTTCAGCGACCCGACATAGGTCGAGGAGACCTCCACGACATTGTCGATCGGCGTGCCCGGCGCCATGTTGTTCTCATAGAGCGGGAGATCGGAGAGCGAGGATTGCGTGCTCTCGATCCGAGAGGAGAGCAGCGTCTCCTTGCGCGCATACATTCATAGGGACAGCGACGCATCGGGGGCGGTGGCGGCGCACGCCGTCGAGCCGCCCGAGCGCCAGCATCGCCTCGCTAACGAGCCCAGAAAGCCCGGTTAGATTGACCGGCGGCGTTGGCGGAAGGACTTCGGCACATTGGTGCGCACCCTCTCGCCCACGGCGCTGGTGGTGACGTAACGCGCGATCCGGACTTTGAAGCTACCTGCGGCCATTGGCTCATCCTTTAATAGCGCAGAGCCTTATTGAAGGATAAGCAAGTAAAATTTAATAGAAAAACGCGAATTTGCCATCCGAAAATTTCGGCAGAACGTAGTCCTGCGCCGCGTAACCAAACGCAAACCTCAGCGCATATGATCTGAAATGAAGTTGATCAGTATATTACGCCTCTTCTTTAATAGATATTTTTGAGTTAGTGTTAAACTTAGTTGCGTGTTGGTTCAACACCTTCATGGGGGAATCCATGAAAATGATTCGATTTGCCGCGATTGCCGCGGCAGCGTTCCTTATGGCTACACAATCTGCCTTTGCGCAAGCCGAATGGTTTGTTACCGGACAAACTGTTTCGAATGTCATTAATGACACAAAAGACGCTGTAAACGAAGTGATCAATAACGCTGACAACGCAATTTCATCGAATACGTTTCAAGTTCGCCAGCATGGGCAAATATTCCTCGATCAGCTTGACGCCCTGCTGAAAAATAACATTGGGAAAACTTTCGAAGAATTACGAGATTCGGAACGTCAACTGCTGTGCCCCCCGACTAACGACCGGCGTGATCCAGCACGTCGCGCCGAGGAACAAGCGTAAATTCGAGGCTGCGTTGATCGGCAAAGCGCCCGCTGGCGAGATCGACATGGCTATTAAGGCGGCTGACAATCTGGTGCAAGCCGGACACCAGCGGCTCGTAGGTTCGGCCGAGCTGCTTTGAAAGCCGTTTGTCGGCGTCAGCGTGCTCCGCCTGGCTCAGCTCTTCCCAGCCGCCCTTGCGCATCCTGAGCCTTTCGCCATCGCGTTCGAGAAAACCGTTCGCCTCCAGCCGCAGGTCAGCGGGGCGAGACTTCTGAATGGTTTGATTGTTATGTGAAAGCAGTTGACTCTGGTTGCGGAGCGGCGCTGTAAAAAATTAGCTCAGCCAGAACCATTTGCGAAGGAGATACCTTACGCGACTTTCGGGTGCGAATATGTACTCAGTGTTTAATCGCCTTCCATTTCATCGTTGAATGTATCGTTGTCATCATCGTCGTCTTCGTCATCGGCGCAATGATTAAACGCATTATCATTCCAAACGGTTGCGAGGGCCTTCTCGTCTGCCTTCTGCGTTTGCGACGACCGCCCGGCGAGCAGCAGCAGATCGCGATAGGCGGAAAAGGGAATCATGTCGCGCGGCTCGTCGAAGCCTCCCCGGTCGAAATCGACGAGCCGCCAGAGAATGAGTTTTTGAATGACTTCGTCGATGGAAGCTGCGCGGGTGCGCGAGACAAGCCGGATCAGTTTTTTCTCGGCGTCATACCAAGCGCGCTCATTCTGCTCGACGAGGGCAAGTTCAGGACAGCTACGGAACTTTCTCTTTCGGGCAGAGGCGGCTTTTTCGATCCGGTCGCGGGCGGCGAAAATCCCGTCGAGCTGGGCGACCATGTTGCGGTATTCGCCGATGAGGACGCCGAAGGGCGACTCTGTCGCCGGCAGATCGGAAAGTTCGGCGAGGTCGAACTCTGCGGGGGCGATTAGCGAGGCGGCGCCTTGCTGCAGTAGTGCCCGGCGTGTCGTCATAGGATGGCGCTCCTATGGCTCGAAGGCCGACGGTCGTGTTTGAAAGGGCAGCGGCAGCGCAGCCAGGGTTTGTCTGCATTGCTATAGTCTGAGAGATCTATTTCAGACATATTTGGGCCTCCGAATCACAAATGAGGGCCTGCCGGATAGAGGAGCCTGTCCGCGCCGGACCCCGGATGTAACCAAACGGGATGCTAAATTGATAGGATATCTATCACACACAACTGATAGGAAGTCAATCAGTTCATGACGAGAGAACAATGCCAGGCCGCAAGAGCGCTCTTGGGATGGAATGCAGAGGAGTTGGCCGCCGCCGCCGGGATCGGCGTTGCGACCGTGTGGCGATTTGAAAGCGGCGAATCGGTTCGGTCGAGTTCAACAGAAGCCATGAAGATTGCGCTCGAAAAGGGCGGCAT
>Ga0209347_1000127_pt1 | contig 219468 bp, 196 predicted proteins | sample AutmiccommuBRH23_FD_187382 | JGI IMG/M metagenome (GOLD analysis project Ga0209347, IMG submission 187382) | Deep subsurface microbial communities from Mt. Terri, Switzerland - Autotrophic microbial communities BRH/23 (SPAdes) (version 2) | ecosystem: Environmental > Aquatic > Deep subsurface... | reverse complement strand
CAGCACCGTTTCGTCGATCCGCCCGAAAAGCCTGCGCAGGCCCTGCCACTCGGCGTGATCGGGCAGCTCGGGGGATGCTTCGGCCGCGGCCGCGGCCGTGAAGCAGTCTCGCTCGCCGAGGCGGCCGAGATAGTGGCGGCTACGCTCGGCGGCGACGCCCAGTTCCTCCAGCTCGCGGCGGCACGGGACGCGCGCCGCCGTGTCGTCGCTGATCACGAGCAGGCTGCCCGCGTTGAACACGAACCACAGGTCGCTGTCGCTCGCGTGCGAAGGTTCGGTGATTCCCGGCACAAAAGTGTCAATGCGCATTGGTTGATTCCCGCTGTTCATCGTCGCTCGACGACAGTCTCCACGCTTTGCGCGGCGGCTGGAAGTGCCGGTGCATCTCTTCGGTCGCGCTGCGTGCGGACCGCCGGGTTCGAGGCGTGCCGAGCGCGCGGACCGCGCCTCCCGCCGCCAGCAAAAGACCGGGTCGCAAGCATGGCTGGGGCTGCAGCGTCAATGCGTGAAGGGCTGCGCGTCCGCCCGCGGTAGAAGCATGCCGAACGTCGTGACGCCATCGGCCGACTCGGCAGTCATCGTTCCATCGTGCGCCTCGACGATCGCGCGGGTGATCGCGAGCCCGAGCCCCGCCCCTTCGCCGTGGCGCTGCCGGTCCGGGCTGGCGCGATGGAAGCGCTCGAAGACTCGCGACAGCTGGTCGGGCGAAATCGTGTCGCCGTGGTTGCGCACGCGCAGCGCGACCTGGGGGTCTTCGTCCGCAATGATGATCTCGATCGTCCCGCCCGCCGGCGTGTGACGGATCGCGTTCGACAGCAGGTTCGAGATCGCGCGGCGCAGCATCAGCGCGTCGCCGCGCACGCGCGCGTCGCCGTGCACGTCCATCTTCACGCCGCGCTCCTCGGCGAGCGCTTCGTAGAACTCGACGAGGGCGCGCGCTTCGGCGGCGAGCTCGACGGTTTCGTCGGGATGCGGCAAGCGGCCGTTCTCCGCTTTCGCGATGAACAGCATGTCGCCGACCATGCGCGCGATGCGCTCGTATTCCTCGAGGTTCGACGCCAGCACGTCGCGATATTCCTCGGCGCTGCGCGGGCGCGACAGGCACACCGCAGTCTGCGTCATCAGGTTCGATACCGGCGTGCGCAGCTCGTGCGCAATGTCGGCGGAGAAATCGGAAAGACGCTGGAACGCGGACTCGAGACGATCGAGCATGCCGTTGAGCGCTTCGACGAGCTCATGCACTTCGGCCGGCGCATCGGCGTCGTCGAGACGCTCGCCGAGCCGCGCGGCCGACAAGGCGCCGGCAGTCGCAGTCACCCTGCGCAACGGCGTCAGGCCGTGATGCGCGGCCCACCAGCCGAGCATCGCCGCGACCGCTGCCGCGACCGAGATGCCGAGCCACAGCCCACGCCGTGTCGCGTCGAGGAAATGCGCGTGGTGCGTGATGTCGAGCCCGACCAGCGCGGTGACACGGCTCGCGTCGCCCGCCGCGGACGGCAGCGCGAACGTCCTTTCCCTGCCGACGTAATCGCGCCCGTCCTTTTCCCAGCTCGCGATGCCCTCCGGCATGCGCTGCCCCGCGAGCTGCGGCGCACTGAAGATGCCCGGATGGACGGCGTAGATGACGCTGCCTTCGGCGTCGCGCAGCAGCACGCCGACCATGTCATGGCCGACGAATGCGTCGTCGAGGCGCTGCCCGAGCGTGTCGCGCGCTTCGGGCGTCGCCGACGTCAGCAGGTGGTTCTCGATCAGCGCGAACTTGCCGAGCAGCTCGTGGTTGTCGAGTTCGACGAAATGCGCTTCGACCGCCCGCCCGAGGACCACGCCGACGACGATCAGCAGGCTCGCGGTCATCGCCGCGAACAGCAGCGCGAGCCGCGCGGTCAGCGACAGCGGCCGCTTCACCGCGGCTGCGGCGCTTCGAGCACGTAGCCCATGCCGCGCACCGTGCGAATCAGTTTCGGCTCGAACGGGTCGTCGACTTTCGCGCGCAGCCGCCGCACCGCGACTTCGATGACGTTGGTGTCGCTGTCGAAGTTCATGTCCCACACCTGCGACGCGATCAGCGAGCGCGGCAGCACTTCGCCCTGGCGGCGCAGCAGCAGTTCGAGCAGCGCGAACTCCTTCGACGTCAGGTCGATCTTCACGCCGGCACGCGTCACCCGCCGGCGCAGCAGGTCGAGCTCGAGGTCGCCCGCGCTGTAGATCTCCGGCTCCTTCGCCTTGCCGCGGCGCAGCAGCGTGCGCACGCGCGCGAGCAGCTCGGAAAACGCGAACGGCTTGACGAGGTAGTCGTCGGCGCCGAGCTCGAGCCCCCGCACGCGGTCCTCGACCTGGTCGCGCGCGGTCAGGAACAGCACCGGCATGTCGCGCCCGCTGCGCCGCACCGTCTGCAGCACGCCCCAGCCGTCGAGCGACGGCAGCATCACGTCGAGCACCACCAAGTCGTAATCGCCGTCGAGCGCGAGATGCAGGCCGTCGAGCCCGTCGCGCGCGAGATCGACGACGAAGCCCGCTTCGGCCAGCCCCTGGCGCAGGTAATCCCCGGTTTTCGGCTCGTCCTCGACGATCAGGATTTTCATTGCTCGTATCCCCCGCGGCTATCCGCGAGCGCATTTTGCGCCGGCACCGGTCAACGCGCGCAGAGATTACAAAGATGTAATCGCCGCGTCAGCGTCCCGACTGCTGCCGTCGCGCCGGCGCGACGAACGCGAACACGCCAAGGTGGCGTGGCCGGCACGCTGCAGCTCCCGTCCGGGTGTGTCTCGTGCCGAGGCGTCCGCCGCGCGCCAACGAGGCGCGAGACACACCCGGACGGGAGCGGACAGAAACCAACGATGCGGAAAAGAAACCGCCCGCCGCTACTCGATGATCCCCAGCAGCCGCGCCCGGTCCACGGCATGCCGGCGGTTCGCGGCGTTGAGCTTGGCGAGGAGGTTCTTCATGTGCCACTTGATCGTCTCGGCGCCAACGTCGAGCATTTTCGCGATTTCCTTGTTCGAGCGGCCGAGCGACAGCGCGCCGAGGATTTCCATCTCGCGCGCGGAGAGCTGCGCCGGGCGGTTTTTCGGGTCCGCGGTCTTCTGCCCCGTCGCTTCCGGCACCCAGCCGAAGCGGCAGCGTTCAGCGGCGCGCTCGACGAACGCCGGCGTGATGCCGGCGCCCTTCGCGAGGCCGGAGCGGTCGAGCTCCGGCAGGCATTCGAGCGCCGCCGGCCAGTCGTCGGCGATGACGCGCACGAGCCGGAAGGATTCGGCGAGGCTCAGCGCCTCGGCGAGCAGCCGCGCCGACGCATCGTCGCCCGACCCTTCGCAACACGCCGCAAGCAGCTTGACGGTGAGTTGGTCGCGCCCGCGGCGCAGCCGGGCGGCGATTCCGCCGGCGTGCTCCAGCGCGAGCGCCGCCCCCTCGTCGTTGAAATCAAGCAGCGCGACGCGCGCCGCAGCGATCTCGCGGATCAGGCGCAGTTCCGCCTCCAGCCCCTGATCGGGGCGGTGCGCGCCGGCGATGATCTCGTCGATCGCCCCCAGCAGCATGCGGCACGACACGACGCGGTTGCGGAGCGCGTGCTGGCGGACCTGCTCGCCGAGGCTCGCGACGACGAGGCGTGGCTGGCGGCGCAGTTCGCCGATCGCTGCGAGGCTGTTCAGCGCGTCGAACGCCTTTCCCTCGCGCCCTTTCTGGTTCTCGTAGCGCGCGAGCGTCAGGTAGGCGAGCATCACCGCGTCCGGCAGCGCCGCCTGCTCGATGAGATCGAGGCGGTTCGCGAGCAGCGCACGCGCTTCGTCTTCGGCGCCGAGCTCCCAGCACGCTGCCGCAAGCCCGGCCGCCTGCATCGCCGCCGGCAGCGAACGCCAGCCGGTGCTCGCCTCGGCGCGCTCGAGCGCAGCGCGGAAAACGCCCGCCGCTTCGCTCGCCTGCCCTTCGATCAGGTAGCTCAGGCCGACCGCGAACGCGCCGTACATCGCGTCGTAGAAGTTGCGCGCGCCGCGGCCGCGGCCGTCGGAAATCTGCTGGTAATAGCGCGCGCGGTCGGGAAAGCCGGTATGGATCGCGACGAACGACAGGGTATTGCAGTACAGCGGCCCGAGCTCCGGGTCGTAGCTCTCGATGCAGCCGCGTGCGCGCGTGTAGTCGTCGCAGTGGATCGCGACCGCCGAGCGCACGATGTTCGCCTGCAGCGCGATCTCGGGCGTGACGCCCGGCCGCGCGAGGATCACGTCGGTCAGGCGCTCGGCGTCGTGCGGGCGGTAGCACAGCGCGCACGCCCACGCGGCCGTCAGCTGGATGCCTTCGCGCCGCGTGATTTCCTCCGGCGGCAGGCGGTCGAGCCACGCGAGGACTTCGACGATGCGCCCCTGCACGCCGAGGTGGCGCAGGCGCTTCTCGATCCAGTCCATCGCCTCGGTGCGCATGCCGGCGACGAACGCGTGGTCGGCCGCCTGCTCGAGCATGTTGTGCGCGGCGAACCACTCCGCCGCGGTCGCGTGCAGCACGCGCAGCTCGTCGGCCGGCAGCGCGTCGAGGAGGCTGTGCAGGTACTCGATGAACAGCGGGTGCATGCGGTAGTTGTCGCCGTCGCCGCCGACCGACGTCACGAGCCCGGTGTTCTGCTCGAGCCGCGACAGGATTTCGCCGCTGTCGGCGACGCCGCTCAGCGCCGCGCACAGCTCGGGATGCTGCGTCTTCAGGATCGACGCGCGCACGAGCATCGCGACGGCGTCCGGCTCGAGGCTTTCGAGCACGAACTGCGAGAAATAGCGCGCGAGGTCGCCGGTCGCGCCCGACAGCTCCGCTACCGTGCCGGCGACGTCGCTTTTGCGCGCCATCGCGGCGGTGACGATCTGCAACGCCATCGGCCACCCTTCGGTGCGCTCGTGCAGCCGCGCGCAGGTCTCGATATCGATGTCTTCGCCGAGGCGCCGGCGCAGGAAACCGATCGTGTCGTCGAGGCGCAGGCGCAGGTCCTCGGTGACGAACTGGGTGTACAGGCCGTGCGCGTTCAGCTCCTCGACGGCAAACGGCGGGTCGGCGCGCGAGCTCGCGACGACATGGAAATTCGGCGGCGCGTTGCGGATCAGGTAATAGACGAACTCGACCGCGTGCGCGTCGGCGAGCTGATGCAGGTCATCGATGAGAACGTAGGTCGGGCGCGCGAGTTCGTGGATCTGCACGAGGACTTCGCTCGCGATCCACAGGTCGGCGCCCGACTGGCCGAGCTGGTCGAACGAGCGCGCCGGCACGTCGAGCCCGACCGCGACGCGGATCGACGCGACCAGCGCCGGGATGAACGTCGCGCTGTCGTCGCTCGCGTCGACCGTCAGCCACGCGACGGCGGCGCCGGTCGCGAGCAGCTCGCGGCGCCACTGCACGAGCAACGAGGTCTTGCCGAAGCCTGCCAGCGACGTGACGACGACCAGCGGCTGCTCGGCGGTCTCGCGCAGGCGCTCGAGCAGGCGCGCCGGCGCGAGCGCCTGCTTCGCCGAATGCGGCGGCATCGTCTTGAGCGCAAAACGATACGGGATTGCCTCGGTGGTCCTGTTCCTCATGCAGCGTCCGTGCGTCGATGATGCGGGAACGCCACGATACCAGCGCTTTCATCCGCGCCGAAGCTTCACGCGTCGGCAGGGGGCTTCGCTCCCGGCACCGCTGCCGGCCCTTCGTTGCCGGCACTTTTCGCCCAGAACGCCTGCAGCGCGCGGTCGAACTCGGCGATCGCTGCGGCGGGAACCTGGCTGCCGCATTCGTAGCACGTGCCGTGCATGCGATCGAACCAGCGGCAGCCGCACTGCTCGCACGCGAGTTCGGGGGCGCCGGACGGGTTGTGGAAAATCATCGGCACGCTCCGAGGAAAGCCAGGCCGAGCGTGTCGAGGAACTCCTCGTAGCCCGCGTCCTGCAGTTCGAACTTCGTGCGCAGCACGAAGAACATGATGTTGCCCTGGCGAATCAGGCGCTTGACCGACGACAGCGTGTCGCCGTCGAGCGAAGCGTGCATGACCGCGAGCGCGACGTCATCGGCGACGAACAGCAGGTCAACTCGCGCGTCCTGGAAGCCCGGATAAGGCTGGACGCTCGCGACCATGCCGCTGCCGTCGGCCATCCAGCGCATCATCTCGACGTCGCTGCCGCTGTCGACGAGCCCGGCGACGTGCTTGCCCGGCTGGATGCCGGAACCCGTGCGCGGCACGAAGCCGACCGCCGAGCCCGGGACCATCTCGGTGAAAAGTTCGCAATGCCGGTCGAGCATCGCCTGCCACACCGCCGGTTCGGCAAACACGCGCGACGCGGTCGCGGGCGGTGCCTCCAGTTCAATCTGCATCTGAACCTCCATGCCTCATCGGAAGAATTCCCTTCATCACACTTTCCCCTCGCTCGAACAGCCGTCGCGGCAATAGCGCCCGAGACCGGCGCGAATCTCCGGCGGGATCGGGACCGATTTCATCGTTTCCAGGCAGCACACCACGAGTGTCTGCCGGGCTTTCAGCCGTATTTCGTCGCCGACGCGCCCCTGCACGTCGAGGTCGATCGCGCTGTTGCCGATCTTCGTCACCGTCAGCCCGAGCACCAGCCGGTCGCCGAGACGGCTCGGGCGGGAAAACGTGCAGTCCATCCTGGCCGTCGGGGTTCCCATCTTGCGCACCGTCACGAGCTCCGCGGAATCGACGCCGAGCCCGTCGGTGAACCAGTCCTCGACGAGGCCGTTGAGGAGGACGAAATACTGCGGATAGAACACGATCCCGGCCGGGTCGCAGTGCGCGAAGCGGATCAGCTCCTCGCGCTCGAACATCGCCGACACGGCGCACGGTTCGAGCGGCGGCTGCGCGTGCCCTTTCGGTGCGTTCCCCTTCGATGCCTCGACCGGCTTCGCCGCCGGCACGAACGGCAGCAAGCCGAGCAGCGTCTTCCACATCGACGTCATCGTTGCCGGTTTGGCGCCGGCGTCGGCCGAGCGCTGCCCGCGTCGCGCGCGGCCTGCCGCCCCTTCGGGCACGGCTCCCGTGGCCATCACGTTGCCCAAAGCTGTCATGATCTTCCCCCTTGCACGCGCCGCCGGAACGACCGGGGCTGCTGAACATGGAGTGAATATAACGATGCGCCGCGCCCGCCACCCCCCCCACCCGGGAGGGGTGAAGGCAGGCGGGACCTGTCCGTGCAGGTCAATGTCCTCCACCCGCCCGTGCGTTTCATCGCCTTCAACGACGCGGCGGTTTCAATTCCACAGCATTTTCGCGAACGCTTCGGGCAGCACCGGTTCGCTGAACAGATAGCCCTGCCACGCCTCGCACCCTTCCTGCGCGAGGAAGTCCCGCTGCGCCGGCGTCTCGACCCCTTCGGCGGTGCAGCCGAGCCTGAGGCTCGACGCCAGGCCGAGGATCGCGCGCGTCACGGCCTCCGCGTCGGCGTTGCCGGGCAGATCGCTGATGAACGACTTGTCGATCTTCAGGTGCTGGAGCGGAAACTGCCGCAAGTGACTGAGCGACGAATAGCCGGTGCCGAAATCGTCGAGCGACAGACGCACGCCGAGGTGGGCCAGCCTCGACAGCGTCTCTTGCGCCTTTTCCGGATCGCCCATCACCATGCTCTCGGTGATTTCCAGCTCCAGCATCGCCGGCGCGAGACCGGTCTCGTCGATCAGAGCGGCGATGCGGTCCGCCAGTTTCTTCTGGTTGAACTGACGCGGCGACAGGTTGACGCTGATGAAGCCGGGTTTGCCGTAGCGCGCTTGCCACCGGGCCATCTGCCGGCACGCGGTCTTCAGCACCCATTCGCCGATCGGCTCGATCATGCCCGTCTCTTCCGCGAGGCCGATGAAGCGGTTCGGCAGGATCAGCCCGTGCTCCGGACTTTGCCAGCGCACCAGCGCTTCGGCGCCGATCACCGTCCCGCTCTGCATGCAGATGCGCGGCTGGTAGTTGAGCACCAGTTCGTCGCGCTCGACCGCGCCGCGCAGGCTGTTGGTCAGGAAAAGCCGCTCCTTGGCCTGCTGGCTCATGCCGCCGGAGAAGTAGCTGTAGGCGTTCTTACCCTGGCCTTTCGCGATGTACATCGCCTGGTCGGCGTGGCGTCGCAGCACGTCGGCGGACTTGCCGTCGAGCGGATAGCAGGCGATGCCGATGCTCGCCGACAGGCGCAGCCGCTGGCCGGCGAGATTGAACGGTTCGGCGAGCAGCTCGACGATGTTCTGCGCCATCCAGCCTGCCTCGTCGACGTCGCGCAGCTCGTCGAGCAGCACCATGAATTCGTCGCCCCCGAGCCGCGCGACGGTGTCGGACTTGCGCAGGCAGCAGGTCAGGCGCTGCGCCACCCCCTGCAGCACCTGGTCGCCGACTTCGTGGCCGAGCGCATCGTTGATCGGCTTGAAGTGATCGAGGTCGATGCACAGCACCGCCAAGCGCGAATTGTGCCGTTGCGCCCGCAGCACCATATCCTGCAGCCGTTCCTGCAAAAGGACGCGATTGGGCAGGCCGGTGAGGCTGTCGTGATGCGCGAGGTGGTGCAGCCGCTCCTCGACGGCCCGATTCAACGAAATGTCGGAGAAGACGGCGACGTAGTGGCCGCCGCCGTCGGCGACCCGGCTCAGGCTGACCCACGCGAGATACACTTCGCCACTCCGGCGGCGGCCCGAGATCTCGCCCTGCCACGCGCCGCTGTTGCGCAGCGCCGCGCGTTGCGCCTCGAGTTGCTCGGGCGCGAGCGCGTCCGCGTACAGCATGTCGTACTTTCGTCCGATCACTTCCTCGGCCGCATAGCCGGTGATCGCCGTAAACGCCCGATTGACGGAGAGGATCCGCCCGCCCTGCGAAATCGTGACTCCTTCGCCTGCGCTTTCCAGCGCGCGCGCCGCGAGGCGCAGTTTTTCCTCGGTGCGCCTGCGCCCGGTGATGTCGAGGTGGACGCCTCTGAGCTTGCGCCGCCCGCCGCTTTCCTCGGCCAGCGACAGGCGGCACATCATCCAGCGATCGCTGCCGTTCTTGTGGCGCAAGCGGAATTCCAGTTCTCGGGCGGGTGACGGTGCCGCGATGTACCGCTCCATCGCGGCGAGGACCGTCTGCCGATCCTCGGGATGCAGGAGATGGATGAAGTCCGAAAAACCGCCGTTCAGCTCGTCCTCGGCATAGCCGATATGTTGTTTACATTGGACCGACACGTGCATCCGGTCGGTCTCGAGATCCCGCTCCCAGAAACCGAGCTGCGCGATTTCGGCCGACGCCTGCAACTGCGCCCGGGTTTGCTGCAACTGACGTTCGGCGCTGCGTTTCTCCGTCACATCCATCAGCGTCACGGCACAGCCGAGCGGCCGGCCTTTTCCGTCGTTGACCCGATTGGCACTGACCAGCACGTCCACCGCGTCCCCGTAGGCGTTTCTCAACCCCGCTTCGAGGCCCCGCACGGTTTCCCCGGCGCGAATCGCCTGCAAGGAAAAGCTCGCATCCCGCCCGTTCGGCGCGAGCGGAAACGCCTTGGCGAACGGCAGGTACAACGGGTTGCGACCGGCGAGGCGATAAGCCTGCGTGTTGGCCCGGACGATCCGGCCGGCCGCGTCGCACATGACCGTCGCTTCGGCGGCCTGTTCGAGGATCGACGCGGCCAGCCGCTGCGACGCGAGGAAAGCTTCGGTGTGCTTCTGCTCGGTAAGGTCGGTGAGCACGACGCACAGCAGCGGGATGCCGTCGATGCAGGCTTTGCTGACCGACGTATACACCGGGATCGTGTCGTCCCGCGCGGTGGCGAGCCTGATCTCGTCCTTCGATTTTTCGGCGGCCCCTTTCTCGAGCAGCGCCTCCATCACCATCCGGTCGCGCACATCGACGTACGCGTGTATCGGCGAGCCGACGATGCGTGCCGTCGGCAGGCCGATGATTTCGCCGAAGCTGCGGTTGCAATAGAGAATCGTGCCGTCGAGCGCGACGGTCGCCGCCCCCTCGTTCATCTCCTCGACGAGCACCCGATAGCTGTGCTCGGCACCCGACAGGATAAAGATGCTGTCCCCCACCTCCTCGTTGACGACCAGGGCATCGACGCTCCTGCTGCGGATCGCCTCGAGGGTCTCTTCAAGCTCGGCCAGGCGGCCCTCGAGCGCGGCAATCACGGCGGCGGGATCGGGTGCTTTTGAAGTCGTCACTTAAGTAGCGGGGGCGTTTGCGTGGTACAAGAGCTTAGTGTAGTTTCGCGCCCGGAAACAGTTTTCGTTTTCGGTGGCGCGCAGCTCCATACGACGTAGTATCCGTAAAAGATGCAAGAAAAAAACGACATTCAGCAGGAAATCACAACCAGCATGCCCAATTATCCCGATAGCGATCCCGCCCCGCTGGAAAAAACCCCGACCGGAATCGACGGCTTCGACGACATCACCGAAGGGGGCTTGCCCCGCGGCCGGCCGACCCTCGTCTGTGGATCGGCGGGCTGCGGCAAGACGCTGTTCGGAATGGAGTTCCTCGCGCGCGGTGCGGCGGAGTTCGACGAACCGGGAGTATTCGTCGCGTTCGAAGAAACCCCGGAAGAACTGACCCGCAACGCGGCTTCGCTCGGCTTCGATCTCGCGGCGCTGAGCGCCCAGGGCAAGCTCGCGCTCGAGCATATCTACCTCGAGCGCAGCGAGATCGAGGAAACCGGCGAGTACGATCTCGAGGCGCTGTTCATCCGGCTCGGTTACGCCGTTGACCAGATCGGCGCCAAGCGCATCGTCCTCGACACCCTCGAAGCGCTGTTCGCCGCGCTGCCGAACGAGTTCATCCTGCGCGCCGAACTGCGGCGCCTGTTTCGCTGGTTGAAGCAAAAAGGCCTCACCGCGGTCATCACCGGCGAGCGCGGCGCAGGCACGCTGACGCGCCACGGGCTCGAGGAATATGTCTCCGACTGCGTGATCCTGCTCGACGTGCGAATGGCCGAGCAGGTCGCCACGCGGCGCCTGCGCATCGTAAAGTACCGCGGCTCGAGCCACGGCTCCAACGAATATCCGTTCCTGATCGATCGCGGCTTCACGGTGTTGCCGATCACCTCGGTCGGCCTCGAGCACCAAGCGTCGGAGGAACGCATCTCCACCGGCATCGCCCAGCTCGACACGATGCTCGAGGGCAAAGGCCTCTACCGCGGCAGCAGCGTGCTGTTGTCGGGCACGGCAGGCTCGGGAAAATCGAGCATCGCGGTGCATTTCGCGCAGGCCTCGTGCGCGCGCGGCGAGCGTTGCCTGTACTTCGCGTTCGAGGAGTCGCAACAGCAGATCCTGCGCAACATGCGCTCGATCGGAGTCGACCTCGACCGGTGTGTCACGGGTGGGCTGCTGTCCTTTCACAATGCGCGCCCGACGCAGCTCGGGCTCGAGATGCATCTCGCGCTGATGTACAAGACCATCCGGACGTTCAGGCCGCGCATGGTGATCGTCGACCCGATCTCGAACTTCATGTCGCTCGGCACCCAGATCGAAGTCAGAGCGATGTTCACGCGCTTGGTCGATTATCTGAAGACGGAAGGGATCACCGCAGTCTTCACGAGCCTGACGAGCGGCAGCGCGGCCGAAACGCCGGAGCACACCGAGACCGAAATTTCTTCGATCATCGATGCCTGGCTGCTGCTGCGGGACATCGAGACCGACGGCGAGCGCAACCGCGCGATGTATATCCTCAAGTCCCGCGGCATGTCCCATTCGAACCAGATCAGGGAATTCGTGCTGTCCGAGCGCGGTATCGAACTGATCGAGGTGTACACCGGGCCCGAAGGCGTGCTCACGGGCTCGGCCCGCGTCGCGCGTGAAGCGCAGAGCCGCGAAGCGCAGCTCGACCGTGCCGCGCAACTGGAGCTCACGCGCGCCCAACTGGAGCACCGGCGACACGCGATCGAAGCGCAGGTGGCGGCCCTGCATGCGGAACTGGCCGCAGAAGCGGCCGCTTTCGACACCGCGCTGAAGACCGAACAGGGGCGGAACGCGCGCTTTTCCGAGGACCGTGACCGGATGGCGACACAGCGCAAGAAAGGGTCTTCGGCCGCGACCCCGAAACGGAAGGGCAAATGATGGCCGGCACCGCTGACGAGGGGTTCTACGAACTGCGGCTGTATGTGGCCGGGCAGACGCCGAAATCGGTCGCTGCATTCGCGAACCTGAAAAGAATCTGCGAGGAACATCTCGAAGGACGCTACCAGATCGAAATCATCGATCTGCTCGAGCGTCCCCAGCTCGCCAAGGGCGACGAGATCATCGCGATCCCGACGCTCGTGCGGCGCCTGCCCGAGCCGATCAAGAAGATCATCGGCGATCTGTCGAACACCGAAAAAGTGCTGGTCGGATTGCAGTTGAAGCCTCAACATTGAGGCCCTCTACTGCGCCGCACGGGTTGCCCATGCCAGAGCAGTACATCCTGAAGCTCTACGTCACCGGCACGACGCCGAATTCGCTGCGTTCGATCGCGAACATCAAGGCGATCTGCGAAGCGCATCTGGAAGGCCGCTATCAGCTCGAAGTCCACGATCTTTATCAGGAGCCCGAGCTGATCCGCCGGCATCACTTGATCGCCGCGCCGACGCTGGTCAAGGAGCATCCGCTCCCGTACCGGAAGCTGATCGGCGACCTGTCCGACACAGAACGGGTCCTCGCCGGCCTCGGCCTCTAGCGCCCGGCACTCGACCAACTCCGGTTCGATCTTTCCCGACGCCCCGCTGGCAGCGGACGAAACGGGGGGCCGCCCGCCGCCTTTTGCCGGCGCCCCTGTCCGTCCCCTCCCGCCCGCTTACATCTTGCAGCCGCGGGCCGGGTCCGCGAGCGCTTTTTCGGCGACGCCGACGAGCTTGTTGTCGCGCCCTTCGACTTTGCGCAGATAGATGTCCTGCACCGGGTTGTGCGCGTTCGATATCGTGAAGGGGCCACGCGGGCTGTCGATCTTTGCCGCTTCCATCGCCTTGATCATCGCCGCCTGATCGAGCTTGCCGCCCTTGACCGCGTCGAGCCCGGAACGCAACATCTGCGCCGCGTCGTAGCCCTGCACCGCATACACGTCGGGCTGCATCTTGTAGCTCGTCGCGTAGCCGGTGCGAAAGCTCGCGTCCTTCGCGTGGGAGAGCCCGTCGGCGTAATGCAGCGTCGTCAGCAGGCTCTCGCCGGAGCCGCCCATCGCGTCGAGCGTGCCATCGGTGAGGAAGCCCGAACCGTACAGCGGAATGCTCTTCTTCAGCCCGGCCGCGTCGTAGTCCTTGACGAACTTCGCCGCGCCGCCACCGGCAAAGAACACGAACACCGCATCGGGCTTGAGATTCGCGATCTCGGTCAGGAAAGGCTGGAACTCGACGTTCGGGAACGGCAGGTAGAGTTCCTTCGCGACCTTGCCGCCGGCTTTCTCGAACGCTTCCTTGAAGCCGGCGACGGCCTGCTCGCCGGCCGCGTATTTCCACGTCAGCGTCACCGTGTTCTTGTGGCCGCGCTCGGCCGCGACCTTGCCCATCGCATAGGCCGGCTGCCAGTTCGTGAACGACGAGCGGAAGATGTTCGGTGCGCACAGCGGGCCGGTCAGCTCGTCGGCGCCGGCGTTCGGGATGATCAGCAGGGTATTGGTGTCGCGCGCGACTTTCGCCATCGCCAGCGCGACGCCCGAATGCACCGTGCCGACGAGCACATCGACCTGGTCGCGCTTGATCAGCTTGCTCGCGTTCTCCGTCGCTTTCGACGGATCCGACTCGTCATCGACGACGAAGTACTCGACCTCACGCCCGCCGAGCGTGCCGCCCTGCTCGGCGACGTGCTGCTTGAAGCCGTTCGTGATCGCGTTGCCCAGCGCCGCATAGGTGCCGGTGTAAGGCAGCATCAGGCCCACTTTGACCTTCTCCGCGGCCTGCGCGGCGCCAAGCGGAACCAGGACGCCGAGCGCCACTGCCAGCACCGCACGACACGCCTTGTTGTGTTGTTTCTTGCGCATCTTCATCTCCTCCCATCGTTCCATGGATTGGCGGCAATTGCGGCGGCCGCTCGGCGCCGTCATGCGCCCCCCGCTGTCGCTGTTCCGGTCAGGAGGTGGGATTGCGCAGTCGGAACCGCTGCAGTTTGCCGGTTTCGGTGCGCGGCAGCTGGTCGAGGAACTCGACCGCACGCGGATATTTGTACGGCGCGATCGTGCGCTTGACGTAGTCCTGCAGTTCCCGGACGAGCGCAGCGCCCGCTTCGTGGCCGGGTTTCACGACCACGTACGCTTTGACGATCTGCCCGCGCTCGGCATCCGGCACGCCGATCACCGCGCACTCGGCCACGGCCGGATGCTGCAGCAGCGCGTCTTCCACTTCCGGCGATCCGATGTTGTAGCCGGCCGAAACGATCATGTCGTCGACGCGCGACTGGAAATGGAAGTACCCGTCGGCATCCATGATGTAGGCATCACTGGTGTAGTTCCAGCCGTCCCTGACGTAGTCGGTCTGCCGCGGATCGTCGAGGTAGCGGCAGCCGGTCGGCCCCTTCACCGCGAGACGGCCGAGCGTGCCCGGCGGCACTTCCCGCCCGGCCTCATCGACGATGCGGGCACGGTAGCCGGGCACCACCGTGCCGGTGGCGCCGGGTCGCGCATGGGCTTCGTCGGCGGAGATAAAGATGTGGAACATCTCGGTCGCGCCGATGCCGTCGATCAGCTCGATGCCGGTGGCGTCCTTCCACAGCGCGCGCGTCGCCGCGGGCAGCACTTCACCGGCGGACACGCATTTCTTCAGCGGCCCGCCGTGCGGCGCGCCGAGCCGCCGCTCGCGGGCGCCATCGGCCATCGCGCGATACGACGTCGGTGCGGTGAAGAGGACCGTCGCGCCGAACTCGCCGATCGCATCGAGCAGCTGCGGCGGCGACGCCTGCTCGAGCAGGACGGTCGAGGCGCCGACACTCATCGGGAACAACACCAGGCCGCCCAGCGCAAAAGTGAACGCCAGCGGCGGACTGCCCATGAACACGTCGTCGGCCTGCGCTTTCAGCACGTGTTCGGGCCAGCACGCGCAGCTGGCGAGCAGGTCGCGATGAAAATGCATCGTCGCTTTCGGCTGACCGGTCGTGCCCGACGTGAAGGCGAAAAGACAGGTATCGTCGGCCGCGGTCGCGACGTTGTCGAAGTGCCCGGAATGGCGCTCCATGTCCGCTTCGAGGCCGGTGCCGGACGGGCCGTTGAAAAAGCGCACCTGCGCAAGCGTCGGATGGGCGCGCGCGGCATCTTCGAATTCGGCGCGCAGCGCGTACTCGCACAGCGCATGCGTGACGCGGCCCTTGTCGATGACCTGGCCGAGTTCCTTCGCCCGCAGCAGCGGCATCGTCGTCACCGCGATGGCGCCGACTTTCATGACCGCGAACCAGCACGCGACCATCATCGGGTTGTTCGGCCCGCGCAGCAGCACCCGGTTGCCGGGCACGACGCCGAGATCGCGAACCAGCACATTCGCGATGCGGTTCGCGTGCCGTTGCAGGTCGGCGTAAGTCCAGTCGCTGCAACCGGGCGCGCGCAGGCAGGTCCGATCCCCTTGACCCCGCTCGATCCAGCGGTCCAGCAACTCGGTCGCACAGTTCAGAAGCGGCGGGAACTGCAGCGATGGAAGGTCGAACAGGAATTCGGGCTGCTGCGCGACCGGGGGCAGATTGTCTCGCGCGAACGTATCAACGTGAGCCGTCATGTCATCTCCTCGCATGAGTCGGACGGGTGGCCGAAGCCGTCGGACAAGGCGCAAAACGTGGCCGCGCCTCCCCGCCTCCGCTCACGAAAAGGGGCGGGGCGGGCGAAACATCCGGGCCTGCCCTTACGGCGTCTTCGTGAAGTCCGGCCTGCGCTTTTCCTGGAACGCGGTGATGCCTTCGCGCGCGGCGTGGGTGCAGGCGCTCTCGCCGAACGCGCGATAGCCGACTTCCAGCGCCTCGTCGAGCGTGCCGGCGGAGGCCGCTTCGTGGATCGCGGACTCCATCAGGCGGATGACTTCGGCGCTCAGCACCTGGCCGTTCGCGGCTTTCGGCTCGATGCGGTCGAGCGGCGCGATGTCGATCGCGCCGTTCGGAATCCCCACCACTCTGCCGGACAGCGCACGGACTCGCGCGACCGCTGCGCGCACCAGCCCGGGGTAGTCGTCGGCCAACTCGTCGATGACGCCGAGTTCGAGCGCGCGCCCGGCCTTGAGCCGCTCGGCGCGGCGCAGCATGCCGTTGAACTCGCGCGAGGCCTGCGGCCAGCGCCGGTACGGCACGACCATCGCGCCGATGCCGTGCACGATGCCGAGCGTGACTTCGGGCAGCTGCATCCACGCGTCCTTGAGCGCGACGATGCCGTGGCAGCGGATCGCCAGCTCGAAGCCGCCGCCGAGCACCATGCCGTTCAACGCCGCGACGACCGGCTTCTTCATGCCGTCCAGATAGACGAGGAGGCGCGAGCAGTCGCGCGCGTACTGCGCGGCGCCCGCCGCATCACCCAGGAGGCGCGGAAAGCGGCCGATGTCGGCCCCGGCGCAGAACGCGCGATTGCCGTAGCCGGTGATGACGAAACCGGTCACTTGCGGATCATGCTCGTGCCTGCGGATCACCGACAGGATCTCGTCCGTCATCTCGTCGTGCAACGCGTTCATCGCCTCGGGGCGGCGCAGCGTGATGACTTTGACGCCGTCGAGGTCGTCGACGAGCACGTGGCGCAGGAAGTCCTGGTACGCGGCAAACGCGCGTCGCGGCTCGGGCATTCCCGGCCGCTCCGCGCAGAAGCGCTCGACGATGCGCCCGGTCGCGTCATCGCCGAGGTCGCGCATCAGGTCGAGCGGTCCCTTGCGGAAGCCGAGCGCCTGGCGACAGCCGAAATCGAGATCCGCCGGTTCGCCGATGGCGCGGTCGAGGATGTCCGCACTCTGCGAGAACAGCACGCCGAGCAGGCGCTCGCGCACCGCCGTGGCGGTTTCGGGCGACACCGGCACCGACTTGCCAGGGGCGACCGTCAGCCAGCGATCGACGGAGCGGAACACCGGCGCGGGCGTGTAGTGCGGGCCTTCCATCTCGGCCTGCAGCGTGTTCGTTTCGGTGATGATCGGATTGCCGTTGGCGAGGTTCAGCACGAAGAACGGCCCGGCGTGGACGAACTCGGCCGCGACGCTGTCGATTTCGGCCGCGGTCGCGCGCTCGAGCAGCAGCGCGGACTCGTTGCACCAGTTGTCGAAGATCCGGTCGAGCATGAAGCATGCGACGTCGTCGGTCACGAGCGGCACTTTGCCGGTGCTGCAGAACAGCCAGCGCAGGTATTCGACGACGGCCGCATCGGTCTTTTCCCAGCGTACGACTTCGACGACCGGGTTGCGCCACGCCGGAGCGAAGAAATGCGTCACGGTGGCGCGCTCAGGGCGGCGCAGCTCAGCGAAAATCTGCGCCGCCGGCAGCGAACTGGTGTTCGACGTGATCAGCGCGTCGGGGCGCACGACCGCTTCGACGTCAGCGAAAATCCGGCGCTTCAGAGCGATGTTCTCGGTCGCCGCCTCGAGCACCCAGTCGGCGTCGGCGAGATCGCCGTAATCGAGCGTGCCGGCGAGGTTCGCAGTCACCGCTCGGGCTTCGGCTTCGCTCATCTTGCCCTTCGCGACCGCTTTGGCGGCGTAGTCGTGGAAGCGCTGAAGCGCGCGGTCGAGCGCCGCCTGCGACACATCGACGAGCGTGAGCTTCAGCTCCGGCAGCGCGCTCTTGAGGTAGTAGCCGATGTCCGGCCCGATCGTCCCGGCCCCGATGACGGCGACCGCGCGCGGCAGGGGGCGGGACGGGCCCGCGAGCAAGGGATTGGCGAACGAGAGTGCCATGCGTGGGTTCCTTTGGTGTCGAGTGGGTCCATGAGCGGATCGCGGCAAGGAGCGGCTGCGTCCGACTTTTATGTATACAGTATCCCGTACTCTTCCGCGAAAACGCAACTTCAATGTAGTGCGATCGCCTTGGCCCGGCCGCCGCTCACGCCCGGCCCGCGCTGCCGGGCGAAACGGCTACGCGTCGTGCGGTCGTGGCGCTCGCTCGACGCCGTGGCGCAGCATGTCGACCATCGCGTCGGCGATCTCCTTCGGCGAGCGCCGGCCTTCGCGATACCAGATGTACACCCAGTTCATCGCGCTGAGCAGCAGCAGACGCAGCAGCGTGCGGTCCGTGCCGGGCGCGAGCGGCAGCGCGTCGATGAGTTCGCGGTAGATGTTTTCGTAGGCCTCGCGCACCGGCCGGATTTTCGCGAACAGCCCCTGGTGGCGGATCATCGCGAGGTTGTGGCCGGTCACGCGGTCGACCGGAGAGCCGGTCGCGATGCCGCCGACATGGACTTCGCAGGCGCGCATGAGGCGCTCCCACGGGTCGCGGGTTTCGCCGATCGCCGCCGTGACCGCCGCCGTCAGCCGGCGGAAGCCTTCACCGTGCACCGCCAGATAGAGTTCGTCCTTCGACGCGAAATAGTGATAGACCGAGCCCGGCAGCAGCCCGACTTTGCGCGCGATGTCGCGGATCGAGCTGCGGTCGTAGCCCTGCTCGGCGAACAGCTCGGCAGCCGCGTCGAGGATCACCTGGCGGCGATCGATCGGCTCGACGACCGCCTCTCCCGCCTCCTCGGGCGAGGCGCTGCGGACGAGCCGCGCGGTGAGCGCGCCGCGCTCGAGCAGCCCGCGCTGCGTGTCGGTCAGCGCCGCGAGCCCTTCGTCCGAACGGCCGGCCAGCGCCCGCAGGCGCTTGACCGCGGTCTCGAGGCCGTGCTTCTGCCAGATGTAGCGCACCCCGGACGGCGAGATCGGCAGCCCGGAGCGGCGCAGCCGCTCCGCCACCGCGGCCTGGCCGAGCGCCGGCTCATCGCGCGACAGCCGCAGGATCTCGGCTTCGATCGGGGAAGGCTGCGCGGCGCTATGTTCGGAAACGGTCGGGGGCTGAGTCATCGAAACCGGGACATGGGAGGTCGGATTGGGACAGGATCATAGCGAGCGCCGCGCCCCGGCGCAGCAATTCGCGCCAGCGCAGCGGCACGAGCGCCGGCCGCGGGACACTCGCTCCACCCGGACTCGCCTCCGCGACGACTGCATCGGTGCAGGTTCATCGGTCTCCTCGCCTTTACACGCAAAAAAATACTGTATACAGTATTCATTCATCGGCCTTCGGCCCCGCATTTGCCCTACAAGGTTCTGCCCATGGTCCCGTCACTCAAACCCGTCGAACGTCCGCTCGCCCTCGGCGAGCAGGTGTATCACAAACTGCGCTCGCATCTGCGCAACGGCATGATCGTTGCCGGCCAGCCGCTGCAGGAAGTCCAGCTCGCCGAGCAGCTCGGCGTGTCGCGCACGCCGGTGCGCGAAGCCTTGCGCCGCCTGTCGAGCGAAGGCCTGCTGGTGTCCGACGGGCGCAGTTTCGTCGTCCCGGCGCTGACGCTCGACGACGTCAACGACATCTACGAGATCCGCTTTCTGGTCGAAACGGCGGCGATCCGCCGCATCGCCGCGTTCACGCAATCGCCGGCGATGCGCCGCTCGATCGACGAGGCGCTGGCCGCGGCGGTGCGTGCGCACGAGGCGAACGACGCCGATGCGTTCCGTGAAGCCAACATCAGCTTTCGTGCCGCGTGGCTCGCGCTGGTGCCCAATCCGCGCCTCGTGCGGATCGTCGAGCAGTACGCGGACCACATGCAGCGCATCCGCACGCTGACGCTCGGCGACGCGCAGATCCGCACGATCGTGCTGCGCGGGCTCGGCCGCATCGCCGCAGCGCTCGCCGCCGGCGACGGCGACGCCGCGGCAGCCGCAATGCACGAGCATCTGTCGGAAGCGAAGCACGCGTTCATCGTCGCGGTCGGCCTCGACGACAGCGCCGCCGGATAACCGCTTCGCCTCTCGGCCCACAGCGCTTCGCCCCGATACGTCATACCTCCCCGCGACCAACCACGGAGACCGGAACGAATGAACAGCATCCGCACCATCCGCACCGCAAAGGCGGTCCTGTCGTGAGCTACAAGGCCGAAATTCCGTACGGCGCGTACTGGAGCACGCCGTTCGCGCGCTGGCAAGGCAGCTTCGCGAATCTCCACAGCGTGCGCTTCGCCGCGCACGTCGCGCGCGAGGAGCTGGGCCGGCGCGCGATCGACCCCGCGCTGTTCGACTACGGCGTGCTCGGCTTCTCGGTGCCGCAACAGCACGCGTTCTACGGCCTGCCGTGGCTGACCGGCCTGATCGGCGCGACCCGCGCCGGCGGCCCGACGATGATGCAGGCCTGTGCGACCGGAGTGCGCACGCTGCTCGCGGCAGCGCAGGAGATCGAGTCGGACATGGCGAGCGTCGCGCTGGCGATCAACTGCGACCGCACGTCGAACGGCCCGCACCTCTATTACCCGAATCCGCGTGGCCCCGGCGGCACCGGCAGCGCTGAAAACTGGGTCATGGACAACTTCGGCTGCGACCCGCTCGGCGGCCATTCGATGCTCGCCACCGCCGAGAACGTCGCGGCGAAACACAAGATCACGACCGCGCAGCAGCACGAGCTGGTGTTGCGGCGCGAGGAGCAGTACGGCGACGCGCTGCGCGACGATTCGGCGTTCCTCCGGCGCTTCATGACGTTGCCGTTCGCGGTGCCGAGCGCCGATTTCCGCAAGACGGCAGCGACACTCGACGGCGACGAAGGGACTTCGCGGTCGACGGCCGACGGGCTCGCGAAGCTCAGGCCGGTCATCGACGGCGGCAGCGTGACGTTCGGCGCGCAGACGCACCCGGCCGACGGCAACGCCGCGATCGTCGTCACGACACCCGACAAGGCGCGCGAGCTGTCGGTGAACCCGAAGATCGCAATCCGCCTGCACGGCTTCGGCCTCGCCCGCACCGACCTCGCGTACATGCCCGAAGCGATGATCCCGGCCGCGCGCCGCGCGCTCGACCAGGCCGGCCGCAGCATCGCCGACCTCGCCGCGATCAAGACGCACAACCCGTTCGCGGTGAACGACATCGTCTTCGCCCGCGAGACCGGCGCCGACCTCGCATTGATGAACAACTACGGCTGCTCGCTCGTGTGGGGCCATCCGCAGGCGCCGATGGGCACGCGCGCGATCATCGAGCTGATCGAGGAGCTCGCGCTGCGCGGCGGCGGTTTCGGCCTCTTCACCGGCTGCGCGGCGGGCGACACGGCGATGGCGGTGGTGATCGAAGTATGTGACGCATAGGCAACACAAGCTGCACGAGCTCCCCTGACCGGGAGCGACGAGAGGCGCAAAAGCGCCCGGACAGACGTACCCCGACCAGAGTGAAAACGTGATTATAGAGGCGCAAAAAGCGCCCGTGACGAGACAACTGGAGGAGGAGTGGGCATGGAGCTGTCCGAATGGATAGACCGCCACGCCGGGCTCACGCCCGGCAAGACGGCAATCCGGTTCCCGGAGCGCGACCTATCGTACGCGCAGCTGGCCGAGCTGGTCGAGCGGCTCGCGTCGGCGCTCGAGGCGTCCGGCGTCGACCATCGCGGCTGCGTCGCCTATCTCGGCTACAACAGCCCCGAGATGCTCGCGGCGCTGTTCGCCTGCGCGCGCCTCGGCGCGCTGTTCATGCCGCTGAACTGGCGCCTGGCCGGGCCGGAGCACCGGCAGTTGCTCGCGGACTGTCCGCCGTCGGTGCTGCTCGTCGAGTCGCGCTTCGTCGCGCAGATCGACGCGTTCCGCGACGCGCTCGCGGGCGTGACGCTGGTCGCATTCGACGCGCCGCCGCAAGGCTGGATATCGTACGACGCGCTGCTCGAGCGCAGCGGTGACGCCGTGCCACGCGACCCGCAAGTCGGGCCACAGACGCCGCTGTTGATCTGCTACACGTCGGGCACGACCGGCAAGCCGAAAGGGGCGCTGTTGTCGCAGGAGGCGCTGGCGTGGAACGCCGTGAACAGCATCGACCTGCACGAGCTGAGCGCCGACGACCGGATCCTGACGACGCTGCCGCTGTTCCACGTCGGCGGGCTCAACAACCAGACGACTCCGGCGCTCTACGCCGGCGCGACGGTTGTGCTGCATCCGAAGTTCGACCCGGACGCGACTTTCGACGCGATCGAGCGAGAACGCATCACGCTGACCGTGCTCGTGCCGGCGCAGCTCGAGATGATGATCGCCCGGCCGCGCTGGGAGCGCGCCGACCTGTCGAGCCTGCGCATGATCACGACCGGCTCGACGATCGTCCCCGAACGGCTGATCCGCGAAGTGCATCGACGCGGCGTGCCGCTCGTGCAGATCTACGGCTCGACCGAGACCTGTCCGATCGCCGCGTACGTCAAGGCCGACGACGCGCAACGCAAGGCCGGTTCGGCCGGTCGCGTGGCGCCGCACTGCAGCCTGCGCATCGTCGGCGACGACGGGCGCGACGCGAAACCCGGCGCGACGGGCGAAATCCTCGTGCGCGGCCCGAATGTCATGACGGCTTACTGGAACGACCCGGCGGCGACCGCCGCAGTGCTCAAGGACGGGTGGTTTCGCACCGGCGACATGGGCCACCAGGACAGCGAAGGCTACCTGTGGGTCGACGGGCGCAAGAAGGAAATGATCATCTCCGGCGGCGAGAACATTTACCCCGCGGAGATCGAGAACCTGCTCGGCGAGTCGCCCGACATCGCCGAAGTGTCGGTCGTCGGCCGGCCCGACGAGCGGTGGGGCGAAGTCGTCGTCGCCGTCGTCGTGCCCCTCGAAGGTCGCACGCTCGACGCGGGGCACGTGTTGCAGCTGCTCGAAGGCCGCATCGCCCGCTACAAGCTGCCGAAAGAGGTGGTGTTCCTCGACGAACTGCCGCGCACCGCGCTCGGCAAGGTCAGGAAGGATGACGTGCGCCGGCTGGTCGCACGGAAAACGTTCATGGAGCAGACCTGATGACACTGAAGATCGGAATCGACGTCGGGGGCACTTTCACCGATTTCGTCGTCACGCGCGACGGCGCCGAGCCAGCGATATTCAAGTCGCTGTCGACGCCGGCCGACCCGTCGATCGCGGTCGTGAATGGCCTCGCCGACATCGCCGCGAGCATGGACCCGCCGCTGTCGCTCGAAGCGTTCGCGCCGCTGATCGACACGATCGTCCATGGCACGACAGTGACGACGAACGCGACGCTGACCGGCAACGGCGCGAAATGCGGCCTCCTGACGACCGAAGGCGTGCGCGACGCGCTCGAGATGCGCCGCGGCGTGCGCGAGGAGCAATACAACAACCGCTACACGAACGTGAAGCCGCTCGTGCCGCGTTATCTGCGCGCCGGCATCCCGGGGCGGCTCGACCGCGACGGCAACGAAACCGCGGCGCTCGACGTCGAGGAAGTCGCGCAGGCGATCGAACTGTTCCGCCGCGAAGGCGTCGAGGCGGTGTCGATCTGCTTCATGAACTCGTTCGCGAACCCGGCGCACGAACAGGCCGCGGCCGAGCTCGTGCGCCGCGAACTGCCCGACGCGTACCTGTCGGTATCGACCGACCTGCTGCCGTCGATCCGCTTCTACGAGCGCGTCAGCACGACGGCGCTCAATTCCTACGTCGGCCCGAAGCTCAACCACTACCTCGACCAGCTCGTCGGCCGGCTGAAAGGCATCGGCTTCGACGGGCTGCTGCTGATCATGCAGTCGAACGGCGGCGTGATCTCGCCGCAGCTCGCGCGCGAAAAAGCGGCGCTGACGCTGCTGTCGGGGCCGGCCGGCGGACCCGGCGCGGGACTTTTCTACGTCCGCACGCACGGCCAGGACCGCTGCATCATCACCGACATGGGCGGCACGAGCTTCGAGGCGTCGGTCGCGGTCGGCACGCCGATGATCAAGAACGACGGCGAGATCGCGCGCCACAAGATCGCGCTGCCGATGCTCGACATCCACACCATCGGCGCCGGCGGCGGCTCGATCGGCTGGCTCGACGAAGGGGGCCTGTTGCGCATGGGGCCGCAGAGCGCCGGTGCCGATCCGGGACCGGCGTGCTACGGCAAAGGCGGAAAGCTTCCGGCGACGACCGACGCGAACGTCGTGCTCGGCTACCTCGACCCGGAGTTCTTCGCCGGCGGAAAGATGAAGCTCGACGTCGCTGCCGCGCGCGCCGCGATCGAGGAGCACATCGCGACGCCGATGGGGCTCACGGTCGAGGAAGCGGCGGCCGGCATGTATCGCGTCGCGTGCAACAACATGGCGCAGGGCGTGCGCGAAGTGACGATCAAGCGCGGCTTCGATCCGCGCGAGTTCCCGTTCATCCCGGCCGGCGGCGCCGGCCCGATCCACTCGTGCCTGATCTGCGACGAGCTCGAGATTCCGCTGCAGATCGTGCCGCGCGAGTCGTCCGTGCTGTGCGCGTTCGGCATGCTGATGAGCGAGTTGAAGCACGATTTCGTGCGCACGTTCGTGTCGCGCCTCGACGCGCTCGACTGGCCGAAGCTCGGCGCGATCATCGACGAGATGGCGCGCGATGGCGCAGGCCAGCTGACCGAAGAGCGCATCCCGGACGCGCGCCGCCGCTTCGACGTCAAGCTCGACTGCCGCTACGTCAAGCAGTACCACGAAGTGTCGTTCATCGTGCCGCACCGGCTGATCCAGGCCGGCGACGCGGCGGCGATCGCAGCGGCGTTCCACGCCGAGCACAACCGGCTGTACGGCTACTCGCTCGAGCAGGAGGCGACGCCGGTCGAAGTCATCAACGTGCGCGTGCAGGCGATCGGCGTCACCGACAAGCCGGTCGCGCGCGAGGAGGCGTGGGCGGGCGACGACGCGGCGCACGCGCTGAAAGGCCGGCGCGCCGTCTATATCCCCGAGACGAAGACGTTCCGCGACGTGCCGGTCTATGACGGCCACAAGATGCGCCACGGCAACCGCATCGAAGGTCCGGCGATGATCGAGCAGGAAACCACCGCGATTTTCGTCAGCGCGTCGTACGACTGCGTCGTGGACGCGCTCGGCTCGTTCGCGCTGTTCCGCAAAGGCCGCGAGGACCTCGTGAAATCGTGCATCAAGGACAAGAAGGAGGCTGTGGCATGAGCGCCGTGACGATCGACCCGATCCTGCTGTCGGTGTATGCGCGGACGTTCCGCTCGATCACCGACGAGATGAGCATCTCGATGGAGCAGACGACGCGCTCGCCGATCCTGTGCGAAGCGAAGGACTACGTCACCGGGCTGTACGACGGCGACGGCAACATGCTCGAGCAGACCGAGAACCTGCCGATCCTCGCGTTCTCGCTCGCGCCGGTGTGCAAGTACATCAAGGAATATTTCGGCGACGAGATCTACCCCGGCGACGTGATCTTCCACAACGACGTGTTCAGCCTCGGCAACCAGAACAACGACGTCGCGGTGTTCAAGCCGGTGTTCTTCGAAGGCCGGCTCGTCGCCTGGACTGCGGTCAAAGGCCACCAGGCCGACATCGGCGGCAACGTCGCCGGCGGCTACAACCCGAACGCGGTCGAAGTGTGGCAGGAGGCGCTGCGCATCCCGCCGGTGAAAGTCGTCGAGAAAGGCAAGCTCAGGAAAGACGTCTGGAACCTGATCTTCGCCAACGTGCGGCTCGACATCGTCCAGCACGACATGAAAGCCGAGATGGGCGCATGCACGGTCGGCGAGCGGCGGCTGCTCGAGCTCCTCGGCAAGTACGGCGTGCCGAGCTACGACGCGCACAAGCAGGCGCTGTTCGACGCGACGCGCAAGATGATGGAAGCGGAGATCGCGAAGATCCCGAACGGGCGCTATTCGGGCGAAGGCAAGGTGTTCTACGACGGGCGCCACGTCGGCTCCGAATTCACGATCCGCGTCGACATCGAGGTCAAGGACAAGGCGATCCGCTTCGACTATTCGCGCACCGACCCGCAGACCAACGGCTTCGTCAATGGCACGTTCACGTCGAGCGCGTCGGCAACGATCCTCACCTTGCTGCAGATGGTGAACCCGGACATCCCGCACAACGAAGGCATGGTGCAGCCGATCGAGATCGTGATCCCGGAAGGCACGATCCTGAACGCCGCGTATCCGAAAGCGACGACGTTCGGCAACCACCTGTGCCCGCCGAACGCCGACGCGATCCAGCGCGCGCTCGCGCCGGTGATGCCCGAGCGCGTGACCGCCGGCTGGAACAACCTGCTCGCCTCACTCACGACCGGCATCGATCCGAAGACCAACGAGAAATACGTCGACATCGGCTTCATGGGCCTCAAGGGCGGCTCCGGCGCGATGCTCGGCACCGACGGCTACGACCACATCGGCATGATCGATGCATCCGGCGGCGTGCTCGACCAGGACTACGAGATGTTCGAGCAGCAGACGCCGCACCGCCTGATCCGCCACGAGCTCCTGACCGATTCGGCGGGCGCCGGCGAATGGCGCGGCGGCCTCGGCGTCGAGACGATTTTCGAGATCGGCTCGGACGACACGCAGCTCGTGACGTTCGGCGACGGCGACTTCGAGCCGGCGTTCGGGCTTTTCGGCGGCGGCAACGGCGGGCTGAACTTCATCCGCCTGCACTATCCGGACGGGCAGACCGTCGTGCCGAAGAACAAGGACCTGATCACCGGCGTGCCGCGCGGCACGATCTATCATCAGGTCGCGAGCGGCGGCGGCGGCTACGGCGACCCGCAGCGGCGCAACCGCAAGCTGCTCGCCGACGAGGTCAGGAACGGCGTGATTTCGGCCGAGGCGGCGCGCGAGCTGTACGGCTACGAAGCCGAAGGGAGTGCGTGATGGATTTCGATCTGTCACCCGAACAACGCGCGATCCAGAACACTTTCGCGCGCTTCTGCGACGAGCGCATCGCGCCGCAGGCGGCCGCGCTCGACGAGGCGCACGCGTTCCCGCGCGCGCTGTTCCGCGAGCTCGGCGAGCTCGGCTTCTTCGGCATGCGCTATCCCGAGTCGGTCGGCGGCTCCGGGCTCGCGCTGTCCGAGTTCTGTCTTGCGCTGTCCGAAGTCGCACGCGGTTCGATGTCGCTCGCCGGCGCGGTCGCGATGCAGTCGCTGATGGGGACGAAGTTCCTGCAGCTCCTGGGCAACGCCGACATCGTCGAGCGCCTCTTCAAGCCGGCGCTCGCCGGCAACAGGATCGGCGCGATCTGCATGACCGAGCCGAACGCCGGCTCCGATCTCGAATCGATCGCGACGACCGCGACCAAAGTCGACGGCGGCTATCTCATCAACGGCCAGAAGACGTGGATCACGTCCGCGCCGGTGGCGGACTTCTTCACCGTGTTCGCGCGCGCCGGCGACGAGAAGAAGCTGACGATCTTCCTCGTCGAGAAAGACTTCCCGGGCCTCACCGTCGGGCGCGAAATCCACAAGATGGGCGTGTGGGCGCTGCCGACGTCCGAAGTCGCATTCAACGACTGCTTCGTGCCGGACAGCCACCGGCTGTCGAAAGAGGAAGGCGACGGCGCCGGGCATCTGAAGAAGACGCTCGCCGAGATCCGCATCATCACCGGAGCGATGGCGCTCGGCGTCGCGCGCGCCGCGCTCGACGCTGCGGTGCGCTACGCCGGCGAACGAAAACAGTTCGGCAAGCCGATCAACCGCTTCCAGGCGATCCAGCTGAAGCTCGCCGACATGGCGACCGGATTGGAGGCCGCGACCACTCTCGTCCACCGCGCCGCGTGGCTGTGCGACATGCAGCGCCCGCACCACAAGGAAGCCGCGATGGCGAAGCTCTTCGCGACCGAGACGGCGGCGGGCATCTGCGACGACGCAGCGCGCGTGCTCGCGTCGTACGGCTACGCGATGGAATACCCGGTGCAGCGCTATCTGCGCGACGTGCGCTTCACGCTGATCGGCGGCGGTACCAGTGAAATCCTGAAACTCGTCATTGCGAAGGAAGTGAGCTCATGAACGACACAGGACAGCAACGCAGGATCAAGGTCCTGCTCGCGAAGCCCGGCCTCGACGGCCACGACCAGGGCGCGAAGATCGTCGCCCGCGCGATGATGGACGCGGGCTTCGAAGTGATTTACACGGGCCTGCGCCAGACGCCCGAACAGGTCGGGCGGATCGCGCTCGAGGAGGACGTCGACGTCATCGCGCTCTCCAGCATGGCGGGCTCGCACCTGCCGTTCTGCCGCAAGTTGAAACCGCTGCTCGAAGCCGGCGGCCTGCAGGACAAGCTGTGGCTGATCGGCGGCAACCTGCCGGCGCAGGACCACGACGCGTTGCGCGAGCTCGGCTTCAAGGGCATTTTCCCGACCGGCTCGAAGCTCGACGCGATCGTCGCTTATATCCGTGAGAATGTCCGGGAGCACGTCGCATGAACGACCGCGCGCAATCGACGCTGAAAATCGTCACGAACGAATCCGGGCTCGAAGTCAAGCCGCTCTACACCGCGGCGGACGTCGAGGAGAGCGGCGGCACGACGATGCTCGGCGAGCCGGGCGAATACCCTTTCACGCGCGGCATCCACCGCGAGATGTACCGCAAGCAGCCGTGGACGATGCGCCAGTACGCCGGCTTCGGCAATCCGCACGACACGAACCAGCGCTTCAAGTACCTGATCGCGAACGGCCAGACAGGGCTGAACGTCGCGTTCGACCTGCCGACGCAGATCGGCCTCGACTCGGACGACCCGCTCGCCGCCGGCGAGATCGGCCGCGTCGGCATGTCGATCGACACGTTGCGCGACTTCGAAGTCGCGTTCGACGGCATCGACCTCGACAAGATCACCGTGTCGATGACGATCAACGGCGCGGCGGCGATCGCGATCGCGATGTACCTCGCGATGGCCGAAAAACGCGGCTACGACGTCCGGAAGCTGCGCGGCACCGCGCAGAACGACATCCTCAAGGAGTTCATCGGCCGCGGCACGTGGATCTTCCCGGTCGAGCCGTCGATCAAGCTCGTCGGCGACACGATCGAGTACTGCGCCGAGCACGCGCCGAAATACAGCCCGGTGTCGGTGTGCGGTTACCACATCCGCGAATCGGGCGCGACCCCGGCGCAGGAGATGGCCTACGCGTTCTGCATCGCGAAAGCCTACGCCGACGAAGTCATCGCGCGCGGCCTGGCGGTCGACGAATTCGCCGGGCGGCTGTCGTACAACTTCAACATCTTCGGCAACCTCTTCGAGCAGGTGTGCAAGTTCCGCGCGGGCCGCAGCCTGTGGGCGAAGATCATGAAGGAGGAGTACCACGCCGAAAAACCCGGCTCGATGTGGCTGCGCATGATCGCGGCCGGCGGCGGCGGCGGCCTGACCTTCGAGCAGCCGGAGCTCAACATCGTGCGCGGCGCGTACTACGCGCTGATCAGCGCGCTCTCCGGCACGCAGACGATGGCGCTGTGCTCGTACGACGAGGCCTACACGATCCCGACCGAGTATTCGGCGCGCATCTCGCTGCGCACGATGCAGATCCTCATCGAGGAGATGGGGATGACCGAGACGGTCGATCCGCTCGGCGGCTCGTACTACGTCGAGACGATGACGAACGAGATGCGCAAGAAGATGGAAGAGATCATCGCCGAGACCGACGCGCAGGGCGGCATCGTCAAGCTCGTGTCCGAAGGGATCATCCAGGCGAAAGTCTCGGCGCAGGCGTACCAGATGCAGCGCGACATCGAGTCCGGCAAGTTCCCGAAAGTCGGCGTCAACCGCTACCGCAACGAGCACGAGGACGAGCATCCGGTCGAGTTCCACCCGTACAACGAGGACGACGCGCGCGTGCAGATCGACGGGCTGAACAAGGTGCGCGCCGAACGCGACAGCGCGGACGTCGCGCGCACGCTCGCCGCCGTCAGCGAAGCCGCCCGGGCCGGTGCGAACGTCATGCCGGCGATCGTCGAGGCGGTCAAGGCGTACGCCAGTGTCGGCGAAATCACGAAGGAACTGGTGAAGGTCTATGGCCGCTACCAGGAACCGATCCGCTTCTAGCAAGCCGGCAATCAAATACAACCGTTCGCCCTGAGCCTGTCGAAGGGCGGTGCCAGGGCTTCGACAGGCTCAGCCCGAACGGCATTTGGCCGCGTTAATAGGGATACTCACGATGACAGCAGAAAGATATACCGCGCCAATAAGCCTCGACGAGGCGGTCGGCATCCTGCAGCAGGGCGACGTCACGATCCTCGCCGGCGGCACCGACCTGATGCCGCAGACGAAAGCCGGGCGCGTCGCGATCAAGGGCACGCTGATGAACATCCGCCGCATCCCGGAGCTCAAAGGCATCGCGCTCGACAATGACGCGATCCGCATCGGCGCGCTGACGACGATCACCGAGATCCTCAACGACCCGCTCGTCAAGGAATACCTGCCGGTGCTCGCCGACGCCTGTGACCATTTCGCCAGCGACCAGATCCGCAACGCCGGCACGCTCGGCGGCAACATCGGCAACGCCTCGCCGGCCGGCGACACCCTGGTGCCGCTGATCGTGCTCGACGCGGAGGTCGAGCTCGCATCGAAGCCGAATGGTTCGGTGACGACGCGCCGCATGCCGCTCGCCGAATTTTTCACCGGCCCGGGCCGCACGAAGCGTGCCGCGAACGAACTCCTGACCGCGGTGCGCATCCCCTTGCCGCGCGCCGGCCACGTCGCGCGCTTCTTCAAGTTCGGCACGCGCCCCGCGCTCGACATCTCGGCGATCTCGATCGGCATCGCCGGCGTGATCGACAACGGCGTGATCTCGCAGGCGCGCGTCGCGTTCGGCGCCGTCGCGCCGACCCCGATCCGCGCGGCGCGCACCGAAGAGGCGCTCGAAGGCCGGCGCCTCGACGAGGCAACGATCGAAGCGGTCGCGAGCGCCGCGCGCGACGAGGTCAACCCGATCGACGACGTGCGCGCGACCGCGTGGTACCGCAAGGAACTGATCCACAACATGACGAAAAGGATTCTTGACCATGTCGCTCAAGCATGACATCGGCTTTACCCTGAACGGCGTGAAGAAGCGCGTCACCGTCGACGTCGGCATGACCGCGCTCGACATGCTGCGCGACGTCGTCGGGCTCACCGGCACGAAATACGGCTGCGGCGAAGGCGAATGCGGCGCATGCACGATCCAGGTCGACGGCCTGTCGATGAACTCGTGCCTGATGTTCGCGGTGGACTGCGACGGCCGCGACCTCGTCACGATCGAAGGGCTCGCCGCGGACCCGCGCGCCGACGCGCTGCGCGAAGCTTTCGTCGAGCACGGCGCGGTGCAGTGCGGCTTCTGCACGCCGGGCATGGTGGTGCAGGCCGCCCACATCCTCGCGACGCATCCCGACGCGGACGCCGAGACGATCAAGCGCGGCATCGAAGGCAACCTGTGCCGCTGCACCGGCTACAAGAAGATCGTCGACGCGATCGAATCCGCGTGCTGCGGCGGAAAATGAGGAGTGACGCGATGAATGTTGCAGAGAAGACCCATTTCATCGAGGCCGACACGCTGATCGGCAAGCGCATCCAGAAAAAGGACGCGCCCGAAAAGGCCGCCGGCAAGACGCGCTACATCCAGGACATGGTGCTGCCGGGGCAGTTGCACGCGAAGATCCTGCGCTCGGCGCGCGTGCATGCGCGCATCGTCTCGATCGACACGTCGGCGGCGAAAGCGCTGCCGGGCGTGCATGTCGTGCTGACCGCAGCGGACGTGGCGGACCAGCAGCCGATCGGCGTCGCGCGCGACCACCTGCCGCTCAAAGGCGAGCGCGTGCGCAGCCTGCGCGACGAGATCGCCGCGGTCGCCGCCGACTCCGAGGAGATCGCCGAAGCCGCGCTGAAACTGATCCGCGTCGAATACGAGGATCTGCCGATCATCAGCGACCCGCAGGACGCGCTGAAGCCAGGCGCGCCGCTGATCCATCCAGAACCGCACGGCGCCGACGGTAAGCATCTTCATCTGAAGCCGAACGCGCCGATCGCATTCGCCGGCAAGCCCGACAACATCGCGATGCAGTTCGACTACACGCACGGCGACATCGCGCAGGCCGAAGCCGAGTCCGACGTGGTGTTCGAGGACACGTTCAAGCTGCATTACGTGACGCACTGCTGCATGGGCGTGTCGGGCATCATCGCCGAGTTCGACGCGTCCGGGAATCTCCTGATGTACTCGAACACGCAGGTGCCGTTCCTGCACAAGCGCGAGTTCGCCGAATACCTGCACATGGACCCGAGCCGCATCCGCATCATCCAGCCGCCGATCGGTGGCGGCTTCGGCTCGAAGCTCGACATCTACCCGTTCGAAGTCATCTGCATCTTCCTCGCGCGCGCCGCGCAGCGGCCGGTCAAGATGGTGTTCTCGCGCGAAGAGGAGTTCCTCGCGTCGCCGACGCGCCAGCCGGTGCTGCTGACGCTGCGCTCGGGGTGCAAGAAGGACGGCACGCTGACGTTCCGCCAGGTGCACACGCTGCACGACAACGGCGCCTACACGTCGTGGGGCGCGACGACGCCGTTCGTCATGATGCAGACGTTCTCGTCGCTGTACCGCGTGCCGGCGTGCGACTACCACACCACCGCGGTGTACACGAACAACCCGTACGCCGGGTCGTTCCGCGGCTACGGCAACCTGCAGGCGACGTTCGCGATCGAGCAGCACATGGACATGCTCGCCGAAGCGATCCAGATGGATCCGCTCGAGTTCCGCCTGAAGAACGCGCAGGACGCCGGCGAAGTCACCGGCCAGGGCATGGTGTTCAAGAGCTGCGGCTTTAAGGAATGCCTGACGACCGCGGCCGAACGCAGCGACTATCAGGCGAAGCACCGCGACAACATCGCGCATCGCGGCGACGCCGGCCCGGTCAAGCGCGGAATCGGCATCGCGTCGATGCTGCACGTCGGCGGCGGCGCGAAGATTTATCCGTCGGACGGCTGCGGCACGATCCTGAAGCTCGACGACTTCGCGAACGTGACCTTGATCACCGGCGCGTCCGAAATCGGCCAAGGCTCGGAGACCGTGTTATCGCAGCTCGTCTGCGAGGAGCTCGGACTGCCGATCTCGGCGGTCACGGTCGTCAACAACGACACCGCGATCACGCCGTGGGACGTCGGCGTGCATGCGAGCCGCACGACTTTCATCGCCGGCAATTCGGCGATCGGCGCGGCGAAGAAGGCGAAAGCGAAGATCCTCGCGGCGGCGGCGAAGAAGCACGGCTGTGACGAGACCTCGCTCGACCTGCGCGGCGGCTTCGTCATCCACGCCGACACCGGCGAGCCGGTCGTCGAGCTCGCGCGGCTGATGCGCAACCTGCACTTCTCCGACAAGGCCGAGCTCGTCATGACGACGTTCTACTACGAGCCGCCGAGCGTGCATCAGGACAAGGGCTTCAAGGGCGACGTGTCCGCGGCGTACGCGTGGGCGACGCAGGTCGTCGAAGTCGAGGTCGACACCGACACCGGCATCGTGAAGATGACGAAAGTCACCGGCGCGCACGACGTCGGCCGCGTGCTGAACCGCCTCGGCATCGAAGGCCAGATCGAAGGCGGCGTCGTCATGGGCCAGGGCTACGCGCTGACCGAGAACCTGATCGTCGACCATGGCGTCACGCGCAACCCGAACTTCCGCGACTACAAGCTCGTCACCGCGCCGGAAATCCCCGAAATGGACATCTCGTTCATCGAGTCGATGGACGGCGAAGGCCCGCAGGGCGCCAAAGGCGTCGGCGAAGCGCCGTCGATCTGCATCGCCGCAGCTGCCGCGAACGCGATCTACAACGCGACCGGCGTGCGCATCTTCGCGCTGCCTTTCACGCCGGAAGCGGTGTATCGGGCGCTGCGCGGCAAGGCCGAAAAGCCGCAGCTGCAAGCGTGGAAGGTGACGACGACATGAAAAGGCGCACCGTCCTCTCGATGGAGCAGGCGCTGTCGATGCCGTACGCGACGCTGCGCTTCGCCCAGCTCGGCTGGCGCGTCATCCGCATCGAATCGACGCCTTCCCGTGGCGGCCTGCCCGGCGACCCGAACCGCTACATCGGCGCGAACGTCGTCGATGACGACCGGCGCACGTATTTCATCGCGCCCAACGTCGGCAAGGAGGCGATCGCGATCAACCTGAAGGAGCCCGACGGGCAGCTCCTGCTGCGGCGCCTCCTCGTCGAGCTCGACGTCGACGTGTTCTGCTGCAACACCGTGCCGCGCCGCTACGAGCAGCTCGGCATCGACTACGAGACGCTGAGCCGCACCAAGCCCGACCTGATCTGGGCCGGCATTTCGGCGATGGGCCCGGACTACCCGGACGCGCCGGGCTACGACCCGGTGCTGCAGGCGATGGCAGGCTACATGGAGCTCACCGGCGACGCCGACGGCCCGCCGACGCTCGCCGGCGTGCCGATCGTCGACCTCAAGGCGGGCGACGAAGTGTTCGCCAACGTCATGCTCGCGCTGCTCGAACGCGCCGAGACGGGCAAAGGCAGCCGCATCGACGTGTCGATGCTGCAGGCCGCGGCGTCGTGGCTCATCACGACGCTGCCGCTGCTCGACTTCGACTGCCAGCCGGCGGAGATCACGCGCTGCGGCAACGCGCACCGCAAGTTCATCCCGACCAACGTCTACCCGACTCTGGATGGCTTCATCTACATGGCGATCGGCAGCGACGTGCAGTGGCGCCGCCTCACCGAGATCCCGAAGTTCGCGTCGCTCGCCGCCGGCGCCCGCGCGACGAACGAAGGGCGCCACCAGGAGCGCGACGCGATCCACCGCGACATGACCGCAGTGACGACGCGCTTCGCGACGGCCGAGATCGCCGCGGATTTTCGCGACGCGACGATCCCGCACGCGCCGATCCACGACATTCCGGCGGTGCGCGACATGGAAGCGGTGCGCCGCCGCCTGACGACGACGCGCACGCCCGACGGCCGGCTCGTGCACATGCAGCCGATGGCTGTCGACGTCGCCGGTGCGAGCGGCGAACTGGCGTTTCCGGCGAAGTACGGGCAGGACACCTGCGCGGTGCTGCGCGAAGCGGGCTACGCGGACGAGGCGATCGCGCAGCTGCGCGAACGGGGCATCGTCGCGGGCTGAACGTGCCGCAACGGCACCGAACGAAAGGCGGCTCGACTGCAGCGTGTCGGGCCGGCGCGGGCGCTGCACCGGGAGAAGCAGCCCGCGCCGTATTTCCATGCCTCCCGGAAAGCATTTTCCAGCGACAGCGAGGTAGGCCTTCCGAATCCTGAATTCTTCACGCGCAGCAGCAATCCGGTCTTTTTGGTCCACACCGCAGGAGACAAGAAAACATGAAAATGAAAACGATGCTGATGGTCCTGTCAGGGCTGTTCCTGACAGCCTCCCTGCCGTCCCACGCGCAGGTCAGGATCGGCGTGGTTTCGTCCGCGACCGGCCCGACGGCGCTGGTCGGCATCCCGCAGAAGAACACGGTGGCGCTGCTGCCGGCGAAGATCGGCGACCTCACCGTCGAGTACATCGCGCTCGACGACGCGAGCGACCCGACCGCGTCGGTGACCGCGGTCAAGAAGCTGATCTCGGAGCAGAACGTCGACGCGATCATCGGGCCTTCGGGCTCGCCGAACGCGATGGGCGTGATCCAGTTCATCGCCGAGGCCGGTGTGCCGCTGCTCGCGCCGGTCGGCACCGCGGCGGTCGTCACGCCGATGGACGACAAGAAGAAATGGGTGTTCAAGACCACCCAGAACGACGACATCATCGCCAGGGCGTTGATGGAGCACATGGTCAAGAGCGGTGTAAAGACGGTCGGCTTCATCGGCGTCGGCGATCCGTACGGCGAAAACTGGTACAAGGTGTTCTCGGCGCTCGCTGCCGCGAACGACATCCAGATCACCGCGAACGAGCGCTTCCAGCGCCAGGACGCGTCGGTCACCGGCCAGAGCCTGAAGGTCCTCGGCGCGAACCCGGACGCGGTGCTCGTCGCCGCCGCCGGCGGACCGGCAGTGCTGCCGCAGACGACGCTGCGCGACCAGGGCTACACCGGGCGGATCTACCAGACCCACGGCGCCGCGCTGCCGGACTTCCTCAAGCTCGGCGGCAAGAAGGTCGAAGGCACGATCCTCGCCGCGAGCCTGATGCTGGTGCTGCCCGAGATCGCCGACAGCAACCCGTCGAAGAAAGTCGCGACCGAGTACATCGCCGCGTATGAGAAGGCCCATGGCAGCAAGCCGGCGACTTTCGGCGCCAACGTCTATGACGCCGGCCTGCTGCTGCAGCAGGCGATCCCGATCGCGGCAAAAACCGCAAAACCCGGCACGAAAGCGTTCCGTGCGGCGCTGCGCGACAGCCTCGAGCAGACCACCGAACTGGTCGGCACGCAGGGCGTCTACAACATGACGAAAGACGACCACAGCGGCTTCGACGAACGCGGCCGCGTGCTGATCGCGGTCAAGGACGGCGGCTGGACGCTGGCGAAGTAAGCGTCGACGCGGGGGCAGCGGGCAGCGGTCGATCGCACCGGGAGAAAAGCAGGGTGCAGCGGCAAAACCGCACCCTGCGACGCTTGTGCCGCAGATCGGGTCACGGATAACCGGCGCTGCGCGCAGCCTCGTCGCGCGTCATCGTCAGCCGCACCAGCCCCACTCCCCAGTCGATGCGATCCACCGCTTCCACCGGGATCAGGACGTGCCCGCTTCCCACCCAGTTGCGCTTGTCGACGAGCAGGTAGCTGACGCGCCAGTCCTCGTCGTCGATGAGGAAGTCCTCGACGGTGCCGATCGTGCCATCGGTCGCCTCGATGTCGTATGCGATCACTTCCGCGCCGCTGCGCAGATGAGAACGTTCAGCGGCCTCGATCTCGCGTTCCGCAATCGCTTCCAGCTGGCTCACTTCGTTCCCCGGCTGCAGTTGCGCCGTTCCGAGCAGCATGCCGAACGAGCCGCCGGCCCGGCTGGGCGGGTCGTTCCAGTGAAAGTCGTCGCGATAATGGGCGGCATGCGCCATTTCGTAATGTCTCGAGATGGGGTGGCCGGTGGCGACGGGCGGGCTCTTTTCGACCTGCTCGCGCGTCAGGCTCGTCGCAATTGCGTCGCCACTCCGGGCTCCCGGGCGAAGCGCGCGCGGCGAGATCAGCACGTCGCGCTCACGCAGCCAGTCCCCGGACCGGACGACAAAATAGCGCACACCCCATCGTTCGGCGTCGAAGTACACATCCTCGACACTGCCGATCGTGCCGTCGACGGCATCGATCGGGTAACCCTGCAGCTTCGTCAGTCGATAGAACATCGCGGTCTCCTTTGGCCCGCCGGTTGCAGCGAAAACCGCTCCGTCCGGCGGTCACGGTCCGTCATTCGCGGTGCCGGCTCCTTCAGCGTCTCTTCGCCGCGCGCCGGCCCGCATCATGGTGTCGAATTGGCAAGCCCCATGCCCGCCCCAAGCGGCACGCGGCTTGCAAGGGCTTCGCCCCGAGCCGGGCGAGGAGACGAGACCATGAGAGATTCCGACATCACGCAGACGTTCGCGTGCCGCGATCGCCATGACGCGCGAAAGGGAACCGGGCCCGGCAGCCGGTCGACGCCACGCCCGACATCGGACCGCTTTTCTGGCAGTTGGACGCTCGGGGCGCTGCTGTGTTCGCTGAGCCTCGCCGCGTGCACCGAAACCTCGCGGCTGCCTCCTTCCGCGAGCCTCGGCCCCGACCCGGTGCTGCCGCCGCCGGCGAAGTCGCTGCTCCCGACCGTCGATATTGCCCCCGCGGTCGGCTGGTCGTCCGGCGCGCGCCCCACGGCCGCGCCCGGCACGCATGTCGAGGCCTTCGCCGGCGACCTCGACCACCCGCGCTGGCTGTACGTGCTGCCCAACGGCGACGTGCTGGTCGCCGAGACCAACGCACCGCCGCGCCCGAAAGACCGGCAGGGCATCAAAGGCTGGGTCATGGCACAGGTGATGAAGCGTGCGGGCGCGGCGGTGCCAAGCGCGAACCGCATCACGCTCTTGCGCGACGCCGACGGCGATGGCGTCGCCGAAGGGCGGTTCGCGTTTCTCGAAGGGCTCAACTCGCCGTTCGGCATGACGCTCGTCGGCAGCGACCTGTACGTCGCGAACACCGACGCGCTGGTGCGCTTTCCGTACCGCGACGGCGACACGCAGATCACCGCCGCCGGCGTCCCGGTCGTCGCGCTGCCGGGCGGACCCCGCAACCACCACTGGACGAAGAACGTCATCGCCCGCCCCGACGGCACGCGGCTCTACGTAACGGTCGGCTCGAACAGCAATGTCGCCGAGCACGGCATCGACGCCGAGGCCGGCCGCGCGGCGATCTGGGAAGTCGACCCGGCGACCGGCGCGCACCGCATTTTCGCGAGCGGCCTGCGCAATCCGAACGGCCTCGACTGGGAGCCGCAGACCGGCAAGCTGTGGACCGTCGTCAACGAGCGCGACGAGCTCGGCAGCGACCTCGTGCCGGATTTCCTGACCTCGGTTGCCGACGGCGGTTTCTACGGCTGGCCTTACAGCTACTTCGGCGCGCACGTCGACGAGCGGGTCAAGCCGGCGCGCCCCGAACTCGTCGCCCGCGCGATCAAGCCGGACTACGCGCTGGTGCCGCACAGCGCGGCGCTCGGGCTCGCGTTTGGCGAAAAAAGCGCGCTGCCGCTGCCATTTCGCGACGGCGCCTTCATCGGCCTGCACGGCTCGTGGAACCGCCGGCCACCGAGCGGCTACAAAGTCGTCTTCGTGCCGTTCTCCAACGGCACGCCGTCCGGCGAGCCGATCGACGTACTGACCGGCTTCGTCAATGACGACGGCGAGGCGCAGGGGCGTCCGGTCGGCGTCGCGATAGACAGGCGCGGCGCGCTGCTCGTTGCCGACGACGTCGGCAATGTCGTCTGGCGCGTGTCAGCGGGCAGTGACGCAGCAGGCGCGGGGACGGCCGGAAGCGGGCAATGAAGTTCTTTCAAGGGGCTGTAGTTCTTGCCGGGCGGCGGGGGCAGGCCCCACCCCGCCCGTGCAGGACGTCTAAGCTTTCGCTGCCTTCTCGACGTCGGCGCGCGCAATATTGAGGCGCACTTCGCGCGTCGCCCAGTCGACTTTCGCGACGGCGCTGGTCGGCAGCCGCAGGTGGTCGCTCGGCAGCCAGGTGCGCGTGTCGATGACGATGTCCGTGATGCGCCAATCGCTGTCGTCGATGACGAAGTCCTCGATGTGCCCGGCGGGCCCATCGGTCGCGACGAGGCGGTAGCCGATCACCTCCTCGCTGCTGCGCAGATGCGACTCGCGGGCGCGCTGCTCGGCTTCCTTCAGCTCGCGTACGCGCTCGCCGGCGACTTCGCCGCGCGGAGTCAGGGTCACTGACGGTTCGCCGCTGACTGGATGCGGCGACGAGCCCCACAGGTAAGGTCCGTCCCAGTAGAACGGGTAGCCGTAGTAGTGCGCGTGCGCTTCCTCGAACTGGCGTGACACCGGCATGTCCTGGTCCGCCCCGGGGCTGTTGCGCACCTGCTCGCGGGTCAGCCCGACCGCGACCTCCCGCTCGCTGCCCGCGTCACGCCGGATCGAGGACGGCGAGATCAGCACCTTGCGTCCGCCGATGGCGTCGTCGCCCGCCTCGACTTCGAGGTAGCGCACGACCCAGCGCGCGTCGTCCAGATACACGTCGCGCACCGCGCCGATCCTGCCGTCCGTCGCGACGAGATGCCGATCGAACAATTCGCCCTTCGCCCTGAGAAGCATGGCTGCCTCCTTGGATTTGGTGGTCGTAGGCTGTGACAAGCAAACGGCGTTCCGCACCGGCCGGGCGGCATCTCACAGCCAGACACCGAACAGCGTCCCGAGCGTTCCGAGCACCGCGAGCCCGAGCGCGACCATCGCCCAGCGGTGGGTTGCCCACCACAGCGCCGGAGCGGACGATGTCGCGCGGTCGTCGAAGCGCCCGTGCGCGCCGCGGTCGCCTGGCAGCAGCTTGTGCAGGTTGTCGGGACGCCCGGCGGGATCGGCATGGTCGGTGAGCTGCCCGTCATAAGCGCGAAAAGCCAGGCGCCGGTCGAGAAAGCCCGGCACGAGCCGCGTGCCGAGGATCGCTTGGGCTGCCGGCAACCCGACCCACAATTCGCGGCGTCGATGGGTCGCCGCCCAGTAGATGCCGCGCGCCGCGATCTCCGGCTGGAAAATCGTGCCGAGCGGCTGCGGGCGCTTGCCCATGCAGTTGCACGCCCAGTCGAACTGCGGCGTATTGAACGCGGACAACTGCACCATCGTGACGTGGACGCGGCTCTTGTCGTGGATCAGTTCGCTGCGCAGCGAATCGATGAAGCCGCGCGTCGCGCTCTTGGCGCCGCAGTAGGCCGATTGCAGCGGGATCGAGCGATACGCGAGCGCCGAGCCGACCTGCACGATCGTGCCCGCGTCGCGCGGCTTCATGTGCCGGAGCGCTGCGAGCGTGCCCCACACCGATCCGAGGTAGGTGACGTGCGTCGAACGGATGAAGTCTTCCGGGCGAGTGTGCAGGAAATCGCAGAACACCGTCGCCATCGCGTTGTTGACCCACACGTCGATGCGCCCCCACTCGCGCTCGACGCGCGCCGCCGCGGCGTCCACCTGCGCGGGGTCGGCGACGTCGGTCGGCACGGCGAGCGCCTCGCCGCCGGCCTCGGCGACGTCGCGGCACGCGCCTTCGAGGCCTTCGGGGCTGCGCGCCAGCAGCGCGACGCGCCAGCCGTGCCGCGCGAACTCCATCGCGGTGGCCCGGCCGATGCCGGCCGAGGCGCCGGTGACGACAACGACTTTCCTGTCCATTTTTCCCCCTGGCCGGAAGCACCGGCGCGGCAGCAATCGCAATGCCCGCCGCCAGCCGGCACGATCCGGGCTATCCTCGGCCACGTTCACCCCCCCTTCACGGGGAGTGCAAAAATCGTGGGATGTGCCAATAATTTGCTTCCGGTCCAGCACCGCCACGGGGGCTCAGCATGGCATTGCAGGAAGCAGCGGCCGCGCCGGCCGTTTCGTTCGGTTCGCTCCGCTACCGCTATTACCATCACCTGATGAACGCCTGCGGCCTCGTCGCCGCGCTGCTGCTCGGCGCGATGGCGCTGCTGGTGTGCGCCGACGTCGTGCTGCGCAACGTCGGCGGCGGGTCGATCGCGTGGAGCACCGAGATGACCGAGTACATCCTGATGGTCGCGACTTTCGTCGCGGCGCCGTGGCTGCTCTATCTCGGCGACCACATCCGCGTGGACGTCCTCGTCCGCGAAGTATCTGCGCCGATACGCCGCCGCCTCGAACTCGCCACGGACCTGCTGTGCTTCGTCATCTGCGCGGTGCTCGCGTGGCAGGCCCTCGCCGTCGCCCGCGACGCCGCCGCGCAGGGCAGCCTCGTGTTCAAGGTGCTCGTCATTCCCCAGTGGTGGCTGAACATCCCGATGATCTTCGCGTGCACGCTGCTCGCAATCGAGTTCGCGCGCCGCTTCGTCCGCGCGCTGCCCACGGTCGGAGGCGACTGACATGGAATGGTACTGGGCACTGCTGTTGATGCTCGGCCTGATGTTCGGCCTGATGGCGGTCGGCGTTCCGGTCGCGTTCACGTTCCTCGGCGTGAACCTCGTCGGCGCGTGGATCTTTCTCGGCGGCGAGGCGGGCCTCGGTCAGCTCGTGCGCAACTCGGTCGGTTCGATCACCAGCTTCTCGCTGACGCCGATCCCGCTGTTCGTGCTGATGGGCGAAGTGCTGTTCCACACCGGGCTCGCATTCCGCGCGATCGAGGCGATCGAGCGGCTGATCGCGCGCCTGCCCGGGCGCCTGTCGGTCGTGTCGGTGCTCGGCGGCTCGACGTTCGCCGCGCTGTCGGGTTCGACGATCGCGAACACCGCGATGATGGGCGGCGTGATGCTGCCCGAGATGTTGAAGCGCGGCTATCACCCGACGCTGGCGATGGGCCCGATCATGGCCGTCGGCGGCATCGCGATGCTGATCCCGCCGTCGGCGCTCGCCGTGATGCTCGGCAGCCTCGCCGGAATTTCGATCGCGCAGCTGCTGATCGGCGGTATCCTGCCCGGGCTCCTGATGGCCGCCTGCTTTCTCCTCTACGTCATCATCCGCTGCCGCCTCGATCCGCAACTCGCCCCTATCGATGAAGCGCCGCCGGTCGCGGGCGCGTGGGCGCGCTGGAAGCCGTTCGTGCGCGACGTGCTGCCGCTGTTCTCGATCTTCGCCGTGGTCGTCGGCAGCATGCTCGCCGGCTGGGCCTCGCCGACCGAGTCGGCCGCGATCGGCGCAGTCGCGTCGGTGATCGCGACGATCTGCTACCGCGCGCTGACGCTGCGCGCGCTGCACAAGTCACTGGTCGAAACCGCGCGGGTGTCGGTCGTGATCCTGTTCGTGCTCGTCGCCTCGACGACTTTCGCGCAGCTGCTGAGCTTTTCCGGGGCGACCAGCGGGCTGCTCGGCGTCGTCAGCGAACTGCAGCTCTCACCGCTGATGCTCGTGCTCGGCATGCTGCTGATCCTGCTCGTGCTCGGCTGCGTGATCGACCAGATCAGCATGATGATGATCACGCTGCCGTTCATCATGCCGCTCGCGAACGCTGCCGGCATCGACCCGGTATGGCTCGGCGTGATGATGCTGGTGTCGATGGAACTCGGGCTGCTGACGCCGCCGTTCGGCCTGCTGCTGATGGTGATGCAGTCGGTCGCGCCGCCGTCGATCCAGCTGCGCCAGATTTACGCTGCCGCGACGCCGTTCGTGCTGATCGAAGTCGCCGTGCTCGGCCTCATCGTCGCCCTGCCCTGGCTCGCGGTCGGCCTGCCGCGGCTGATGCACTGACCCCGCAGCCTCTTTTTCCGGCCCCACCGGCCTCTTACGGAGAACGACAAGATGAGTTCCAGTACCCGCAAACTCGCGATCGGCGCCCTGATCGCACTGCTCGGCAGCGGTGCGCACGCCGCGGAAATCACGCTCAAGGCGGTCAGCGCCTTCGGTCAGGACACGTTCTTCAACCAGCGCTTCAAGACGTTCGTCGAGAAGGTCAACCGCGAAGGCAAGGGTCTCGTGAAGATCCAGGTCGTCGGCGGGCCCGAATCGATCCCGCCCCTCGAAGTCGGCAACGCGGTACGCGCCGGCGTCGTCGATTTCGCGAACACGACCGGCGTGTTCCACGCGACGCTGGTGCCTGAAGCGATCGCCGGCTCGCTCGCCGAAAAGCCGATCGCCGAGCTGCGCGCGAACGGCGGCCACGCGCTGCTCGACGGCATCCACCGCGAAAAAGGCAACATGGTATGGCTTGCGCGCGTCTCCGACGGGCTGCAGTACCACATCTACACGAACAAGAAAGTCGGCGCCGGCGATTTTTCGGGCTTGAAGCTGCGCAGCGTGCCGGTGTATCGCGCGTTCTTCCAGTCGCTGGGTGCTACGCCGCTGCAGGTGCCGCCGGGCGAAGTGTTCACCGCGCTCGAGCGCGGCGTCGTCGACGGCTACGGCTGGCCGTCGGTCGGGATCTTCGATCTCGGCTGGCAGGAAAAGACGAAATACCGCGTCGAGCCCGGCTTCTACAACGTCGAAGTCGGCTTCTACATGAACCAGAACACCTGGAAGAAGCTCGACGACGCGCAGCGCGCGTTCCTCGAAAAGCAGGTCGCGTGGGTCGAATCGCAGAACGTCGACGATCTTGCCGCCGCCGACGCGGAGAAAGCGCGCCAGGCTGCGGCAAACATCGAGACGCTCCCGATTCCGGCCGAGCAGGCGGCGCAGTTCCGCAGCCGGGCGTACGAGGCCGGCTGGAAAGGCATCGAGCAGGCGAGCCCGCAGCACGTCGCGAAACTTCGCGAGCTGTTCGGCAGCGGCCGCTGAAGCGGCGAGCCGGATTCCGAACCATGGCTGAGCGCTCGTTCAAGAAGGAAGTCGGGCAGCTGCGCATTCCCGCCGGCGAGGAGTTCCGCGGCGAAGGCATCCTCGCGGTGACGAAAGCGCTGCTGCAGTCGGGCGTCGGCTACGTCGCCGGCTACCAGGGTTCGCCGATCTCGCACCTGATGGACGTCCTCGCCGACGCGAAGGACATCCTCGACGAGCTCGGCGTGCATTTCGAGGCGAGCGCGTCCGAAGCGACTGCGGCGGCGACGCTCGCAGCATCGGTGATGTACCCGATCCGCGGCGCGGTGACGTGGAAATCGACCGTCGGCACGAACGTCGCGTCCGACGCGCTCGCGAACCTCGCCTCCGGCGGCGTCACCGGCGGCACGCTCATCATCATCGGCGAGGACTACGGCGAAGGCTCGTCGATCATGCAGGAGCGCTCCCACGCGTTCGCGATGAAGTCGCAGATGTGGCTGCTCGACCCGCGCCCGAACCTCGAATCGATCGTCAAGGCGGTCGAGGACGGTTTCGAGCTGTCGGAAGCGAGCCACACGCCGGTGATGCTCCAGATGCGCGTGCGCTCGTGCCACGTGCACGGGCGCTTCATCACGCGCGAGAACCGCCGCCCCGCTTTCACGCTCGCCGAGGCACTGGAAAATCCGAAGCGCGACGTCGGCCGCATCGTGTTGCCGCCGGCGTCGTTCGCGCACGAGCACGAGAAAATCCGCGAGCGCTGGCCGGCAGCAGTGAAGTTCATCCGTGAACGCAAGCTCAACGAGTTCTTCGACGGCGATTTTTCGGATATCGGCCTGATCCTGCAAGGCGGGCTCTACAACGGCGCGATCCGCGCGCTGCAGCTCCTCGGACTGGCGGACTCGTTCGGCAACACGCGCATCCCGCTGTACGTCATGAACGTGACGTATCCGGTCATCGACGACGAAGTGCTCGAGTTCTGCGAGACCAGGTGCGCCGTGCTGCTGCTCGAGGAAGGCCAGCCGGAGTTCCTCGAGCAGAACCTGCACGCGATCCTGCGCCGCGCAGGCTGTGCGACCGCGCTCGCCGGCAAGGACGTGCTGCCGATGGCCGGCGAATACACGACCGAAGTCATGCGCGACGGCATCGCGGCGTTCCTCGCCGCGCACGCGCCGCACGTCCTTGCCCCCGCGCCGCCCGAAGCGGCCTTCGCACCGCAGCCGGCCGGCGTGCCGCTGCGCTTCCACCCGAAAGTCACGGCGCTCGCGAGCGTCGTGCCGGCGCGCCCGGCCGGTTTTTGCACCGGCTGCCCGGAGCGGCCGATCTTCGCCGCAATGAAGCTCGTCGAAGCGGACCTCGGCGAACACCACATCTCGTGCGACATCGGCTGCCACCTGTTCTCGATCCTGCCGCCGTTCAACCTCGGTGCGACGACGATGGGCTACGGCCTCGGCGCGGCGTCGAGCGCGGCGTTCAACGTCAAAGGCGGCAGGCGCGCGATCTCGGTGATGGGCGACGGCGGCTTCTGGCACAACGGGCTGGCGTCCGGGATCGGTAACGCGGTGTTCAACAAGTACGACGGCGTCATCGTCATCGTCGACAACTTCTACGCCTCGGCGACCGGCGGCCAGGACATCCTGTCATCGCGCGCGGACAACCCCGACCGCGCGACGAACAACCCGATCGAGGCGGCAGTGCGCGGCGTCGGCGTCAAGTGGCTGCGGGTCATCGACCGCACCTACGACGTCGCACGGCTGCGCGACACGCTCGAAGAGGCGCTGACGACGCCGGAACCGGGCCCGAAAGTCATCATCGCCCAGTCCGAATGCATGCTGAACAAGCAGCGCCGGGTGAAGCCGCTCTTCAACAAAGCGGTGAAGGCCGGCGAGCGCGTCGTCAAGGAGCGCTTCGGCGTCGATGCGGATGTCTGCAGCGGCGACCACGCATGCATCCGCCTGTCGGGCTGCCCGTCGCTGACGCTCAAGGACAGCGGCGACCCGCTCAAGGAAGATCCGGTCGCGTACGTGGACGCGAGTTGCGTCGGCTGCGGCAACTGCGGCGAAGTCGCCGACGCGGCGGTGCTGTGCCCGTCGTTCTACCGCGCCGACATCCTCCACAACCCGACGCGGCGCGACCGCCTGCTCTCGCGCGTGCGCGGCGCGGTGATCGGCTTCCTGCAACGCCGTCGCGCCACACGTCTCGCCGGCTCCGCGCTATGAGGAAACCATGACGAAGCGCATCACATTTCACCCCGGCACGCCGATCAGGATCGCGATCCTCGCGATGGGCGGCCAGGGCGGCGGCGTGCTCGCCGACTGGATCGTCGAGATGGCCGAGCGCGCCGGCTGGTGGGCGCAGACGAGCTCGGTGCCGGGCGTCGCGCAGCGCACCGGCGCGACCGTCTATTACCTCGAGCTGCTGCCCGAATCGGCGGCGCACGCGGCAGGCCGGGCGCCGGTGCTCGCGATGATGCCGACGCCCGGCGACGTCGATCTCGTCGTCGCCGCCGAATTGATGGAAGCCGGGCGCGCGATGCAGCGCGGCCTCGTGACGCCGGAGCGCACGACGCTGATCACCTCGACGCACCGCAGCTACGCGGTCGCGGAGAAATCCGCGCCGGGCAACGGCATCGCCGACCCGAACAAAGTCATCGACGCGGGGCGCGCGGCGGCGAAGCGGCTGCTGTGCTTCGATCTGCAGCAGATGGCCGAGCACGCCGGCAGCGTGATCTCGGCGAGCCTGTTCGGCGCGATTGCCGGCGCCAAAGTGCTGCCGTTCGTGCGCGAAATGTTCGAGGAGACGATCCGCGACGGCGGCGTCGGCGTCGAGGCGAGCCTGCGCGCGTTCGCGCTCGGCTTCGATGCGGCCGCGCAGGCTCCCGCGGACGTTGCGCCGATCGACACGTCGCGCCCGCCCCCTCAGGTGCCGGAATGCGCGGCCAGCCCGCACGCGCAGGCGCTGCTCGACGCCGTGAAACGCGACTTCCCGGCAGGCGCGCAGCCAATGCTCGTCGCCGGCCTGCGCCGCCTGATCGACTTCCAGGACATCGCCTACGCGGCCGAATACCTGCGCACGCTGGGCACGTTGCGCGAGCTCGACGAGCGCAGCGGCGGCGGCGCGCACGACTGGGCGCTGACCCGCGCCGCGGCCCGCCACGTCGCGGTCGCGATGAGCTACGACGACGTGATCCGCGTCGCCGACCTCAAGACGCGCGGCAGCCGCTTTGCGCGCGTGCGTGACGAAGTCGGCGCGAAACCCGACCAGCTCGTCTACACGACCGAATTCATGCACCCGCGCTTCGAGGAAATCTGCGGCGTGTTGCCGGCCGGCCTCGCGCGCCGGCTCGAGCGCTCGAAGCCGTTCGGCGATTTCTTCCGCCGCCATCTCGAGAAAGGCCGTCACGTGCGCAGTGGCACGCTGACGGGGTTCCTCGCGCTGTACTGCGCGGCCGGCATGCGGCGGTTTCGCCGCAGCACGTTGCGCCATCAGGTCGAGACTGCGCATCTGCGCGACTGGCTCGCACGCGCGACGCGCATCGCCACCGCCGACTACGCGCTCGCCGTCGAAGTGCTCGAGTGCCGCCGGCTGATCAAGGGCTACAGCGGCACGCACGACCGCGGCGACAAACGCTTCGCCCGCCTGATGGAAGCTGCCGACCAGCTGCTCGGCCAGGCCGACGCCGCCGCAACGCTGCACCGGCTGCGCGACGCGGCGCTCGCCGACGAAGCAGGCCACGCGCTCGACGCCCAGCTCGCAGCCCTTCTCCGCGGGCCGTTCACGCCGCCGCAAGAAACCCGCCGGCCAGGTCATGTCGCGGCCTGACGCGCCGCGGAGCGGACGGGTTTCCGCGGCCACCGTCATGTTCGTTGCGCACGCTGCGCCGCCCGGGGCCGAATAGAATGAAGCCCCTCGACGATTTTCGCGCTCTGCCGATGCCCCCGCCGCCATTCCCGTCCCTGTCGGCCCCCGTGTGGGCGAGCGCCTTCCGGCCGTTCTACCTGCTCGGCGCGCTCTATGCGCCGCTGCTGATGGCCGTCTGGGCGGGCGCGTACCTCGGCGCGTGGGGTGTGCCGGTTTCGGCCGCGACACCGCTCGCGCTGTGGCACGGCCACGAAATGCTCTTCGGTTTCGCCGCCGCGATCATCACCGGCATCGTGCTGACCGCGTTGCCGAGCTGGGCCGGCACGCCGGAAATCCGCGGCGGCCGGCTCGCGCTGCTGGTCGCGCTGTGGCTCGCCGGCCGGCTCGCGTGCTGGGCGACGCCGTGGCTGCCGCCGCTGTCGGTCACCGTCGTCGACTGCCTGCTTTTTCCCGCGCTGTTCGTCATGCTCGCGCCGCAACTGTGGCGTGCGGCGAACCCACTCTACCTGCTGCTGCTGCCGATCCTGGCCGCGCTCTTCGGTGCCAACCTCGCCTACCACGCCGGAATCGCCGCCGCCGACCCGGCGCTGGCCAGCCTCGGCCTGCGCGCCGGCGTCTATGCGGTGATCGTGCTGTACGTGCTCAAAGGCGGCCTCCTGACGCCGATCTTCACCGGCAACGCGCTGCGCGAGAAAGGCCGCGGCGACCAGGCGCCGTTCCGTGCCGGGCTCGACGCCGCGGCAGTCGTCGTCGTGGTCGTGCTCGCCGTGCTCGATCTGGCCGCAGCGCCGGCGCACTGGACCGGCGCCGCGGCATTCGCGTGCGCGTCGATCCACGCATGGCGTGTCGCGCGCTGGCAGGGCTGGCGCGTCGCCGATGTGCCGCTCGTCCTCGTCATGCACCTCGGCTTCGCGTGGCTGATTTTCGCGTTCGCGTTGAAAGCGGCTGCAGAGTTGGCCGGCATCGTCCCGGAAGCCGCGTGGCTGCACGCCTTCACCGTCGGCAGCCTCGGCATGATGATGGTCGGCCTGATGGTGCGCGTGAGCCTGCGCCACACCGGCCGCCCGCTGGCGCTGCCGAACGCGATGCGCCTCGCCGGCGTGCTGCTGTTCGCGGCGGCGCTGCTCAGGCTCGCGGTGACGGTCCACGAACTCGGCGCGTGGGCGATCGCGCTCGCGACGCTGCTGTGGAGCGCCGCGTTCGTGCTCTACCTCGCGCGCTTCGGCACGATCCTCCTGGGCCCGAGCCTGTCGCGCGGCGGCAAGCGCCAGGGAGGGTAAGTCGACGACCTTCGGGCCGTAGCCCTGTTCCGCCAAGCCGGCCGATCAGGGCAGCCGCACTTGCTCCCCGTCCGGGCGATACATCAGCAGATGGCTGACCAGGCCGCCCTGAATCGACTTGATCATCGCTTCCAGCGCTTTCTGCGTTGCCTCGTCGCTCGGTTCCCGGTCTCCCTGCCCGCCCAGGCAGCCAACGAACACCATGTCCCAGGGTTTCCCCATGCGACGTGATTCCTCGACCAGCTCGGCGAAGCTGTGGATTTCGTCGGTCTTCTTGTCCACGTACATCACCGGGGCGAGCGCGCCGCCCTGGCCGTTTTCGAAGCGGCGCTTCTCTTCCGGCGTCGCGCCTTCGGGCAGTTCCGCCCGGGCGAAAACGAACAGCAGCCGCTGCGGTTCGGGCTGCTGCCGCGCAGCCTCGAGGAGGCTTTCAAAGCCTGAAATGACCATTTTCCTGCCCTTCCTGTGATGGGAACGAAGCGCATTCTGTCACAGCGCGCCGGCCAGTTCCTTACGCGCCGCTTCCTCAGCCCGCGGCAACGGCTTTCGCGAGGGCTTCGAACGGGATCAGCACGCAGCCGTGGCGGCTGCGGTGCTGGCGCACCGGTTCGAACACCGCCAGTTCGGCCCAGCCGTCCGGCCGCTCGCCGCCGGCGAGCATCGCTGCGACTGCGGCGCGCAGCGCTTCGGAGTCGGCGGCGGACAGGCCAACGCCGTGCAGGCCGATCACCGACGCTGCGGCGCGGCACAGCAGGCAGCCTTTCACCTCGTGGGCGAGCGCAACGATACGCCCGTCGGCGACGCGGACTTCCATGCGCACGCGGTCGCCGCACACCGGGCTGTCGCGCATTGCCGCGCCCGACGGCGCGTCGAGCCTGCCGGCGCCGCACGCGGCCGCAGCGAGTTCCTTGATGCGCTGGTTGTAAAGCGCCTCGATCACGTGACGGGCTCCTCGACGATGCCGGTGCCGGACTGGGCGACCAGCGAGGCTTCGGCCTGCGCCAGATCGCCGGGCCGGTCGACATCGACGAAGATCGCGTCGTCGTCGATCGCGACCCGCTTCACGCGGTCGGCGTTGTGTTCGAGGAGGCCGCGCGCGCCCTGGTCGCCGCCGAGGCCCGCCATCGCGGCGAAGAACTCGCGCGGCCACAGGATCGGGTTGCCGCGGCGGCCGTCCTTCTCGGGCATGACGATCGACGGAGCCGCAGGGTCGAAGGCCGCGATGACGCGGTCGACATGTTCGGCAGTGATCCGTGGCATGTCGCCGAGCAGCACGATCACCGCGTCGATGTCGTCCGGCAGCGCCGCAAGGCCGTGCCGCAGCGAGCTCGACATGCCTTGCGCATGATCCGGATTATCGACGAGCGTCGCCCCGCTCGCCACGAGCGCCGTCCCGACCGCTTCGGCCTCGTGGCCGACGACGACCGTCACCGACTCGGCGCACGATGCGCGGGCCGCATTGACGGCACGTAGCACCATCGGCACGCCGCCGACCTCGATCAGCAGCTTGTTCGCGGCGCCCATGCGCGACGACCGCCCGGCTGCCAGCACGAGCGCGGCGACGCGCGGCGCGCCCGGCCGGCGCGGCGCTGCGGAACTTTCGCCGTCGCCGTCCTCCGCATCTTCTGCCGCGTCGTCTTCCGCTTCGAGCGGACTGCGGATCAGGCCGCCGACGCCCAGGCGCATGATGTCTTCGCGCGTCGGGACTAGCCCGGCGAGCAGCCGCTGCAGCACCCAGTCGAGTCCGTTCGTACGTCGCGAGCGGCCGCAGCCGGGCAGGATCACGACCGGCACGCTGCCGACATGCGCGAGCACGAGCATGTTGCCCGGCTCGACCGGCATGCCGAAATGGTCGATTTGTCCGCCGGCGGCCGTGACCGCTGCTGGCGCGATGTCGTTGCGGTCTTTCGCGACCGTCGCGCCCGAGACGAGCACCAGCTCGCAGCCGGATGCGAGCGCCTGGCGCACCATCGCTTCGAGCGCCAGGCGCTCGTGCGCGCAGCGCAGCACCAGCGCGAGGCGGCTGCCGAGCGCGTCGAGGCGGTAGCGGGTCGCGGCGACCGTTCCGGCGAAGATGCTTTCCTTCATGCCGGGCAGCTCGCTCATGATCAGCGCGACGCGGTGCGGCTTCAACTCGGCGACGCGCAGCAGCGGGCCGGCCGACGCGATCTCACGACACGCTTCGAGGAGGCGCGTCGGCACCGCGAACGGGATGATCTTGACGGTCGCGACGACCTGGCCGGGGCGTGCGACCGCGTGCTGCGGCAGCGTGCCGATCGCGACCGCCTCGTCGAGCAGGTTGAGGCGATCGATGCGCTCGACGTCCACTTGCACGATGCCGCGCAGCGAGGCGTGCAGGTTGCAGCGGCCGGTGTAGGGCCGGCGCGTTTCGGCATTCGTGTCCGGCCCGGTCAGCAGCGCCGCGATCTGCGCCGCCGCGGTGTCTTCCGCGACGTCGTCGGGCGCCAGGCGCGCGCCGAGGACCGATTCGATACCCGCGTCGCGCAGCCACGCGAGATCCGCTGCAGCGAGCGTGCGGCCTTTTTTCAGCGTCCTGCCGCCGGCTTTCAACGTATGCGCGAGCATCACGCCCAATGCGGCATCCGTGTCGAATTCACCGAAAATCATGGGGTTCTCCAGGACCGCAGCGGGTCCGTTCCGGTCGCGCTGCGCTCATCTTGCGCGGTGCCTCGCCTGGATCACCTGGGCAAGGATCGCGACGGCGATCTCGGCCGGGGCGCGCCCGCCCAGATCGAGCCCGACCGGCGCGTGGATGCGGGGGATCGCGTTTTCGAGCCCCGCTTCGGTGAGGCGCGCGACGCGCTTCGCGTGCGTCCGCGTGCTGCCGAGCGAACCGATGTAGAACGCGTCGCTCTGCAGCGCGACGATCAGCGCCGGGTCGTCGAGCTTCGGGTCGTGCGACAGCGTGACGACGGCGGTCTGCGCGTCGAGGCCGAGCCGCTCCAGCGCCTCGTCGGGCCATTCACTCGTCACGCTGACGCCCGGCAGGCGCTGCGGCGTCGCGAACGCGCGCCGGGGGTCGACGACGATCACTTCGAAGCCGGCGATCGCGGCCATCGGCGCGAGCGCCTGCGCGATGTGCACTGCGCCGACGATGACGAGCCGCGGCGCGCCGACGTGGCAGCGCGCGAACAGCGCGCCGTCGGCCGACGCGAGCGCGCCGCTGCGGTTCGCCCGCAGGCGCTCGCGCGTCTCGGCGAGCTGCTCCGGCGTCAGCGCCAGCGCGCCGGAAAACCCGTCCTGGTTCTCGTTTGCGCTTTCCTCTTCGTGCACCAGCGCCGCTTCGCCATCGGCAAGCCGCGTGACCACCGCCACCGGCCGCTTCGCGCGGCGATCGGCGAGAAGCTGCTCGAACATCGCCGCTTTCATTCGATCCGCTCCACGAGAACCTGCACCCGGCCGCCGCACGCGAGGCCGACCTCCCACGCCTGCTCGTCGCTGACGCCAAACTCGAGCAGGCGCGGCCTGCCGTCGGTGATGACCTCTTGCGCTTCGCCGATCACCGCGCCCTCGATGCAGCCGCCGGACACCGAACCCAGGAACGCCCCGCTCTCCTCGATCGCAAGATGGCTGCCTTCGGGGCGCGGCGACGAACCCCAGGTCCGCACCACCGTCGCGAGGGCGACGCCCCGGCCTGCCGCGCGCCAGCGCCGCAGCTGCTCGAAAAGTTCGTCGTCGGTCGCAGGGGCTGCCGGCGTCGCGTCGCGCACCGCCGGGGAGGACGCAACGTGCAGCCGCCGGCCGATGCCGGTGACGCCTGCGTGCGCGTCGATTCGGTCCGCGAGTTCGGCGATTCCTTCGCCGCTCGTCGCGACCGTGCGCAGCACCGGCACCGTCCAGCGTTCGTCGCGCTGCAGTCCGCCGCTCGTCTGCAGGTCGAGCATCGTGCGCGCGGCGAGCGGCGAGTCGCCCTTGTTCACGACGAGGATGTCGGCAATCTCGAGAATGCCCGCCTTGATCGCCTGCACTTCGTCGCCGAGTCCCGGTGGACAGACGACGACGTTCGTGTCGGCGACGCGGCTGATCTCGACTTCGGACTGCCCGACGCCGACCGTCTCGACGATGACGACATCAAAGCCCGCGGCGTCGAACACATCGACAAGCTGCGCGGCCGTGCGCGACAGCCCGCCGAGGTGGCCGCGCGACGACAGCGAACGGATGAAAACGCGCTCGTCGGCGCCGTGCCCGCCCATCCGCACGCGGTCGCCGAGCAGCGCGCCGCCGGTGACCGGGCTCGACGGATCGACGGCGACGACGGCAATGCGCCGGCCGCGCGCGAGCAATTCACCGAGGAGCGCGTTGATCAGCGTCGATTTGCCGGCACCGGGTGCACCGGTGATGCCGATGACATGGGCGCGGCCGCGGCGCGGCGCGAGGCTCGCGAGGAGTTCCGCGGCACCCGGGCGGCCGTTTTCGACCGCCGTCAGTGCGCGCGCCAGCGCCGGACGCGACCCGCCGATGACGGCGACCGGATCGATGTCTGCGGAAAAGCTCATCGCTGCAGTGCCATTTGTTTGATTCCAAACCATCTTGCCCGTGTGCGCCCGCTCGCGCAACCGCACACGCGGCGTCAGTGCCGGGGAAACACGAGGCCGAAGTCCTCGACGAAATCGGACAGACCGGCGTCTTCGAGGTCTTCGAGCGTCCTCAGCATGTAAGGATGCAGCTTGCCGCAGCGCACCAGCGGCGCGACCTGCGCGAGGCCGTCGGCAAGCACCGCGGCGAGCGCGTCACGGTCGGCGACGAGCAGCATCGCGAGGTCCGCGTCGAAATCCCCGCGATAGCCCCGCAGCGACACGTTCGCGCCGTCGGCCGTGCCGCGCCACACGAGCATGCTGCCGTGGCGCGCAGCGAAATCCTCCTTCGTCAGCACGCCGACCGCAGCGCCCGCCGCGCGCACGCCTTCGCGGTCGAGCATCGCTTTCCACGCTGCGCAGTCGAGAAGTCCGTCGCTCATCGCGTCGTCACCGCAATCGTCACGACGCCGTTCAGGCCGGCAGCATCGCCGTGACCTCGATCTCGACTTTCGCGCCCTTCTCGACGAAGCCGGCGACCTGCAGCGCCGTCATCACCGGGAAATGCTTGCCGATCAGCTCGCGATACACTGCGCCGATTTCAGCCAGACGGGCGTTGTACTCGACGCTGTCGGCGAGATACCAGTTCATCCGCACGATGTCGGTCGGACGCGCATCGGCGGAGGCGAGGATCGCGACGATGTTGCTCAAGGCCTGGCGGACCTGGGCGACGAGGTCGTCGCTGCGGAACTGCTCCTGCTCGTCCCAGCCGACCTGGCCGGCGACGAACACCATGCGGCCGCTCGCGACGATGCCGTTCGAATATCCTTTGGGGCGTGCCCATCCGGGCGGTTGCAGAAATTGCATTGTCGTTTTCCTCGTTGGGTGGAGTCGGTGCGGCAACCAAATACCGTTCGGGCTGAGCCTGTCGAAGCCCTGCCACCGCCCTTCGACAGGCTCAGGGTGAACGGTTGAAGTTGATTGCCGGTTTAACAGAAATGCTCAGATCCGCACGCCGAGCCGGTAGCCTTCGTGAATCGCGGCGTCGAGCCCGCGCGCGATGACCGCGTCGCCGGCGCCGTGCAGCTCATCGACCATCCACTGGAATTCGTGGAACAGGTCGTGGTTCGCCTTGCGCGGCCCGGACACGATGACCGTGTCGGCTTCGACGAAGATCTCCTCGCCTTTGCCGTTCTTCACCGTCGCGCCTTCGGCCGTGACTTTCGTCAGCACCGACGACGTCAGCGTGCGGATGCCGAGCTCCTCGATCCACGCCGAGTGGCGCCACTTGAACGACGGCATGACGTCGCCGGCGATGCGCTTGTCTTCCTCGACGAGCACGACTTCGTGGCCCTGCTTGCACAGCGATTCGGCGAGCGTCAGGCCGATCTTGCCGGCGCCGACCATGATCAGACGCTTGCCCGGAGTCACTTTGCCGGTCGCGACGTCGAGCGCATCGACGAGCTGCTCATGGCCTTCGATGTGACGGTAGGCTTTCATGTCGGTGCGCGAGCCGGCCGCGACGATGCAGACGTCGAACTGGTGCAGGATGCTGCGCATGAACTTCGCGTTCGCTTCGGTGTTGAAGCGCACGTCGATTTCCATCTTGCGCGCCATCGTCTCGTAGTACTTGATCACCGAGATCAGGTCGTCGGGACGCGCGAGGTCGTTCGCCGCATAGCCGGCGAGGCTGCCGCCGATGCGGTCGCCTTTCTCGAACACGGTCACGTCGTGGCCGCGCCGCTTCGCGGTGATCGCCGCTTCCATGCCGGCGGGACCGGCGCCGATGATCATGATCTTCTTCTTCACCGCCGCCGGCGTGACGTGGTATTCGGGCTCGACTTCGTGGCCGAGCGCCGGGTTCATCGCGCAGGTGTAGGGCAGGTCGCGGAACAGGCGCGACAGGCAGTTCAGCGACCCGATGCAGCGGCGCACCTCGTCGAGCCGGTCTTCGGCCGCCTTGTGCAAGAGCTCCGGGTCGGCGAGCATCGGGCGGCATACTTCCCAGTAGTCGAACACGCCGTCGGCGATGCACTGGTTCGCCATGACCGGGTCGGGCAGCCGGTTGCCGAACGTGATCAAGGTGTTCGGGAAAAGTTTTTTCGCCTTCGCCGACAGGTAGTTCCAGTGCCCCGGCGCGACGTCGCGGCCGATCGACGACTCGGGCGCTTCCTGCCAGCCGACGGTCACCGAGATCATGTCGACGCCCGAATCGACCGCCTGCTGCATCAGCTCGAAGCACTCGTCCTCGCTGTTGCCGCCCCAGCGGTCCATCAGCTCGGCGCCGTTCAGGCGCACGACGAGCGGATGCTCGGGGGTGGCCTGCTTGATCGAATCGATCAGTTCGCGCATGAAGCGGCCGCGGTTCTCGATCGAGCCGCCGTATTCGTCGGTGCGCTGGTTCGTGAAGCGCGAGTTGAAGTTCGCGAGCAGATAGCCCATGAAGCTCGTCACTTCGGTGCCGTCGAAGCCGGCGCGGATCGCGCGCTTGGCCGCGTCCGCATGCTGGCCGATGATCGCGCGGATCTGCTCCTTCGTGACTTCCCTGGGCGGGCGAAAGTGCGGCAGCGTCTGCGGCACGACCGACGGCTGGATGCAGTAGCCCAGGTCGATGCCGCCGTAGCGCCCGGCGTGCAGGATCTGCTGGATCGCGACTGCGCCGCCGTCGTGGATGTACTGCGCGATGGTCTCGAACTGCGGCAGGAACTTGTCGTCGAAGAGGGCCACTTGCCGGAAGTAGGACTTGCCTTCGCCGAGCGGGTCCGGGTACGCGCCCTGGTTCGTGATGATGCCGGCGCCTGTCGCGGCGATGACGCGCATGCGGGCGAGTTCGCGCGGAGTGATGTAGCCGTCGCGCGTGTTGTAGTTCGACACGCAGCACGCGCCGTACTTGACCATGTTCTTGGTCGGATACTTGCCGATCTGGCCGGGTTTGAACAGATGGGGGAGCTTGAGCTCGCCGGGTCGGGTCATGCGGGTCTCCAGTGGATTTCGTTGCTCATGAACGAAGCGTTGCAGGGATGCGGGTAAAAACGGGTCGGCGGGCCGGAGCGGGGCGCGCGCGGGAACTGCGCGCCGCTCCATGCCGATTGCGTAGCGGTGTCACGCGGCGACGGTCGCGGTCTTTCGTCCTTTCACCGGCGGAAGGGAATCCATGAACGCCCTCAGGCTGTCGCCCTGCATCTCGTGGATGAGCGCGACGACTTCGCCCAGCGACGAGGCGCACACGCACGAACAGGCCGCGGGGAAATCGATCCCGCTGCGCGCTTCCGGCACGGGCGCGTCGGCGGCCGCGTCGTCTTGCTCGAGTTCCAGAATGAGCATCATCACATTGCCCAGTGCTGTCATGGCCTTTCCTCCTTCCAGGAATCCGCCTCGTCATCGAGGCGGCTGAACATGGATTCAATATAGCCATGCGCTGGTTGCGGCACCCCCCCCATGCGGGAGGGGTTTGCGCGATGCTCAGCCGCGCGCCCTTTCGCGCGTGCGCGAAGGACATTCGCCATACTTGTTGCGGTAGTCGGTGGCGAAATGGCCGAGGTGATGAAAGCCCCAGCGCATCGCGATGTGGGTCACGGTCTTGTCGGCCGACGCGGAGCTTCGCAGTTCCTCGTGCACCCGGGCCATGCGCACCGACTTGAGGTAGGCCATCGGCGTGGTGTTGCGGAATTCGCGGAATCCGGCGAACAACGCGCTCGTGCTGACTTTCGCATGCGCCGCGAGATCGCCGATCGTCAGCTCCTGGTCCGCGTGCGCCTCGATGAACTCCTCGACGCGTCGGACGTGGCGCGGCGCGATCGACTGCGGCGGGTCGAGCAGCGCGTCGCGGTAATTGTTCGGCTGCACCATCAGCAGCGTCGTCACCAGCAGATGTTCGATCTGGGCCATCGCCAGCGACGAGCCGAGCATCGGCGCTTCGCGTTCGAGCTCCGACGCGAGATGCGACACGAGCACCTGCCAGCTCACGCCGCCCTGGTTCGACATTTCCATGCCGAGCCGGAATTCGACCGGTTCGGACAGCTCGTGCCCGAGCAGTTGCGCGCAGACGCTCTCGAGCAGCGTGCGGTCGATCCTGACCATGATCTGGTCGCAGCCGCCATTCACCGTCTGCGACAGGTTCTGCGTCGGAGTCACGACCGACGCGAGCTCGGGCGTCGAGCGGATATGCTGGCTGCCGCAACGGATGTCCGCGCTTCCGAGCATCGGCATCATCACCAGCACGAAGTCCTTCAGGCAGCCGGCGTCGATTTCCACCGTCGGGCCGTAGCGCAGCCGGTTCAGCGACACGCCGCGAATCCGCGCGTGCTGCATACAGGCGTCGACGGCGCCGCCGCGTCCGGCGATTTTCAGTTCATGCGGGCAGAATATGTCGGCAACGCGGTCGCGCGCCTCTTCCGCATCCGTGGTCTGGAACAACGCGTAGCGGGAAAGCGGATCGCGCCCCCCCAGCGTCCTCACGAGCGCGTGGGTCATCCTTCATTCCTCCTCCGGACTGCATTCCCTGCCTCGTTATTTTTCGACGCATGGGAATTCCAAGCTTGCGCAAGTTGGGGCTTGCGGCTTGGCCGTCGCGTGATGTCGTCTCGTCCGGTTCCCGCCGGCGATTTCACGCGTCCAGGATCCGGCCCGATCGCTGCGGCCAGAAACTGTATACAGTACACAGGTATCGAGAGCAAGCCTTTCGCCCGTCCGCCTCGGACGGGCGATCACCGCCGCGACCGGCCTCGTTCAGGCCGGGACGAGCGCGAGCACTCTGAGCGGGCTGCCCGAGCCGTCGACGAGCTTCAGCGGCGATGCGACGAGCACTGCGCCGGTCGGCGGCAGCTGGTCGAGATTGCAGAGACTGGCGAGGCCGAACTTGCCGTTGCCCTGCATGATGTGGTGCGTCCAGAACGGCGGATCGAACGAGTGGGCCTGGCCGGCATCGGTGCCGACGGTCTCGACGCCGACGCCCAGCACGTCGCGTTCGAGCGCGAGCAGTTCGGTCGCGCCGCGGTCGAAACCGGGCGAATGCGGGCCGTCTTCGCGGCAGTTCAGGAACTCGGCCGCGCCGACGCGCTTCGACCAGTCGCTGCGCAGCAGCACCCACGCGTTCGGCGGAATGCGCCCGTGCCGGCTTTCCCATTCGAGCAGCGCGTCGCGCGTCAGCAGGTGGTCGGCGTTCGCCGCGGCCTCGCGGCTGATGTCGATGACGCAGGCCGGGCCGACGAGGCGGCGCGGCGGGATCGTGTCCACCGTTCCTTCGCTGCGATCCCTGCCGCTGATCCAGTGCACCGGCGCGTCGAAGTGCGTGCCGGTGTGCTCGCCCATGCGGATCGTCCGCCAGTACCACGCCGGGCCCTGGTCGTCATAGTTCGAGATCGTCTCGAAAGTCACCGGCGGCGAATTCGAGAATGGCTCCGGCAGACCGAGCACCGGCGTGTCCGGCCCGAGCGGCTGGGTCAGGTCGACGACCTTCACACTCCCCGCTGCGAGCGCATCGACGAGCTGCGTCAGGACGTTTCCATTCGATGACATGTTGTTCTCCTCGGTTTCGTTATCGGGGTGCCGGAAGCCGGCGTTTCCCTGGGTGGCCCTGTTCGTCAGCGTCTGAAACGCGGCGCCGAACCCGTCACCGGGTCGTACGCGCCGGCCTTGAACATCAGCACGCGAAATGCATAGTAGCCGGCCAGCTGCGCGCCCGACACTGCGAGCATCCACGCGAACTGGCGCGGCGCGAGCGCCATCATCAGCGCCGACACGACGAAGCCGAGCCCGATGACGAGCGGGATGAACCAGCGCGCGAAGCGGCCGCGCAGCAGCAGGCCGACGGCGGCGCGGCCGGCTTCGGAACCGTAGCGCGCACCGTGCAGCATGCTCAGCACGGTGACCAGGCCGAGGAGCATCAGCGCGATCACCGCGGCCTGCAGCAGCCGCGTCGCCTCGCCGTCGGCGGCGAGGAACGGCGTGTTGAAACCGAGCACCAGCGTCAGCAGCACGCCGTTGAGCAGCGCATAGATGAGGCTCGCGATCGGCATCAGGCCGGTGTTCCACAGCGTGATCGCCGACGAATGCGACATCGCGAAACCCTGGTACACCATGATCACGAAGCACGCCAGCAGCGCCACCGCGCTCACCAGTTCCGACACCGCGCCCGGCAGGAACGGGCTCCTGACGTCGAGAAGGTGCAGCGCGCCGGCGACGGCGAACACGACGATCGCGAGCAGCCCGCGGCTGACCCAGGAACTGCGCACTTTCGTCAGCGCACGCCAACCGCGCAGCGGCTGGCCCAGATGCAGCAGGTGACCGCCGGCCTTGCCGAACAGCACCATCAGCAGGCCGACGGTCATGCCGGTGACGAAATCGAAGAACTGCGACACGAAATACAGCCCTGCCCCGGCCTCGCCGAAGAAGAACGCGGTCGCCATATGCACGCCCCACGCTTTCTGCATGCGAAAGCCGACGCGAAAATCGTCGCCCGCGATCGGGACGTTGCTCGCCATCATCTAAGTTTCTCCTTCGTCGCTGCCAATCAATCGAGAATCAGTCGATATAGAAAACGCGCGGATTGGTGTTCTTGTCGGCCAGCGGCTGGCGCGCCCGGTGCTCCTGGATCAGCTGCCGCACGCGGCTTTGCGCGTCGTCCAGGTCGCCGAAGATGCGCGCTTCGGTCGGGCACGTCGCGACGCACGCGGGCTCCTGGCCGGCATCGACGCGCTCGTGGCAGAACGTGCATTTGACGACCGTGCCGACCGTGAAGCGCGTGAGGCCCTGCTCCTCGAACGGCGTCAGCCGCCCGTTGCCGAACAACCCCTGCTGCAGCATCTCGGGCTCAAGGCGCGTGCGCTGGTCGTACGGACAGGCAACGATGCACGAGCCGCAGCCGATGCACTTGTCGTGATCGACCATGACGATGCCATCGGCGCGGGTCCACGTCGCGCCGGTCGGGCAGACCCGCTCGCACGGCGCGTCCTCGCAGTGGTTGCAGATCGTCGGAATGTAGGTCCGCGTCGTGTGCGGATACTCGCCGACCTCCTCGGACAGCGTCTTCGTGAAGAACACGCCGTTCGGCAGACTGTTCTCCTGCTTGCAGGCGACCGCGCAGGCGTTGCAGCCGATGCAGCGCCGCAGGTCGAAAACCATGCCCCACTTCGCCATCAGTGCGCCCTCCGCTGCCCGAACACCGAGTTGCCGGCGGCGATCCCCGGCGGCATCGCGGCGAGCTTCGTCAGCTTCACTTTGGCGACGGTCTCCGGCTGCCCGCTGCACGCGTCGGTGTGTTTCAGATTCGCCGGCAGCAGCTCGTTGAAGTTGCCGCCGCCGTGGCGCACGCCGGTGTTCTGCGTCGCGACCCGCGAGAGCGCGTTCGACACGCACACCGCGTCCGGATGCACGCCTTCGGACAGCGCGACGCGGCCGACGATGCTGCCGTACGGCGATTCGATGCGCACGATGTCGCCGTCGCCGAGCCCCTTGGCTTTCGCCGTCGCCGCGTTCAGCAGCACCGCGGTGTGCACCGGGTCCTTGAACACGATGTCGTTGATCCACGGGTTGCCGATGCTCTCGCCGAAGTTGATCTGGATGTCCTTGAACGTGATCGCGTACAGATCGAACCCGGCCGGCTCGAGATGCACCGGGTCGAGCACCGCGGTCGGTAGCGGCTGATAGTCGCCCCATTCCCATTCGTGGCGGATCGGCACGTCGGCCGCTTCCATCTTCGCGCGCAGCTCGTCACGCGCTCGGACGATGTCCTCGATGTAGAAGTGCAGCCGCATGCCGTCCCACGGTCGGTACCATTTTTCCGGGCGGCGCGGCGTCACCGCGTGGCCGTGCTCGACGTACCAGTCGAGCCCCTTGCCGTTCCACAGCAGGCCTTTGCGCTCGGCGATGTCGCGGTCGGTGTATTTGCGGTTCGGTTCGAGCAGCAGCTCCGGCTTCTGGTGGAAGCCATTGACGAAGTTCAGGATCGTGTTCCAGGTCTCGAGGATGCCGAGGCGCTCGGAGATTTCGTAGAAGATCTCCTCCTCGCTCTTCGTGTCGTACAGCGGCGGCGTCGCCGGCTGGCGCAGGCACATGCCCTCGTGGTGCGGCGGCTCGATCATCGTCATGTTCCACGACTCCATCAGGTCGTGCGCCGGCAGGATGATGTCCGCCCATTCGTTCGACTCGTTCGGCAGGATGTCGATCGCGACGATGAAGCGCATCGCGCGCATCATTTCGTACCATTTCTCGCGGCTGCCGGAGATGTTCCACAGCGGGTTCGAGTGGCACAGCAGCATCGTGTCCGGCGTGTAGTCGAGGCCGAACTTCTCCGCGTTCGCGAACGTGTGCTGCGTGAGATGCCCGGGATCGACGCCGATCGGGAAATAGCCCATCAGGTGCGTCTCGTTCGGCGGATACGAGAACGGCACTTCCGGGTGCAGCTGGTGCGGCGCCGTCTTCATCATGCCGTTGTCGCCTGCAACGATCTGCCCGACGCCGCCGCGGATCTCCTGCATCTGGTCGTCGAGCGTCGCGCCGACGTGGCCCCCGGGCGCATCGATCGCACCGACGAGGAAATTCACGAGCTTGAACGCTTGGTTCGCCATCGCGCTGTACTTGTGGCCCTGCGCGCCACGATAGTAGTTGTATGCGGCCGGGCGCAGCGGCAGCAGGCGTCCTTCGATCTCGATGAACGAGCCGATCTGCGCCGCTTTCGCGAACTCGCGCGCGATGCGGCGTGTCGTCGCGGCCGGCACCGTCGTCACCGCTTCCATCTGTTCCGGCGTGCACTCGGCGAGGATGTCCTTGAACTTCTGGAACGCCGGCTGGCACGTTTTGCCTTCGACTTCGAAGCTGCCTTCGAGCGCGACTTCCTTGATGTCCGGGTCGTCCCACAGCTTCGCGCGGTCGTCGGCGGCATCCCAGACGTAGATCTTGCCGTCGGCGTTGCGGACGAAATAGCCGTCCGGGCCGACGAGATACGGCGCGTTCGTGTCCTTCACCAGGAACTTCGCGTCGTAGAGTTTTTCGCTGACCAGCACATGGCACAGGCCGAGCGCGAACTGCCGGTCGGTCGCCGGGCGGATCGGTACCCACTCGTTCGCTTTCGCCGCGCCGATCGACAGGCGCGGCTCGACGACGACGACGCGCATGTTGCGCTCGACGCGCGCTTTCGCGACGTGGTTCGCCTGCGCCGCCGTGTGCAGGTGCGACGAGAAGCCGTCGCCACCGCCGTTGTTGATCCAGTAGTTGCAGTAATTGACGTCGTTCGCGGCGGCGAAAGCCGAATGGACGAAGCCGTTCATCGGGTGATAGCCGCCGCCGCAGAAATTGCCGACCGACGAAAAGTAGTTCGCGTTGCCGAACGCCGCCGGCCACGCCCACAGGAAGAGTTTCTGGAAGTTGTTGATCGCTGGCAGCAGCTTGCGCCGGTCCTCATCCATCGTCCGCTTGAGCTCACGGCCGACGATGTCGAGCGCCTCGTCCCAGCCGATCGCCTCCCATTTCGGATCGACGCCGGGCCCTTTTTGCGGATTCGTGCGGCGCAGCGGCGTCCTGAAGCGCGCCGGATCGTAATGGCGCAGGATCGCGGCGTTGCCTTTCGGGCACAGGCGGCCGTTGTTGCTCGGGCTGGTCGGGTTGCCTTCGACCTTGTTGACGATGCCGTCGTCGGTGATATGGATGCGGGTGTTGCAGGAGTGGATGCACATCTTGCAACTCGAATTCAGCCATTTCCCCGGCTTCATCGAATTCTGCACAGGCTGCGTCGGGTTCTGCATTGCAGCTCCTCGTTGGAATTTCGCGACTGCTCACCGTGCTGAAGTTAGGGGAGTCGCCGCAGTGCAGCTATCCCATGGTTGCGGCACCTATCCCGGAAATGCCCGTCTTTCGACGATGGGGGAAAAGCGCGGCGCAAAAGAAGCGCGCCTTACACCGGTTTTTCGGTGGCGTCGAACTCGCGGTTCCACCGCCGCAGTTGCCCGCAATTGCCCGCAGTTGCCCGCACTTGCTAATCGGCCCGTGCGCCGGCAGCATGCGGGCGGGCATCAGGACTTTCCCGCCCACTTTCGTGTCGCCCCCTGAATCACGCCTTCCAACCGGCTGCTCCCGACCGATGAACCACCGCGAACGCCTTCTCGAACTGCAGTCGGTGCTGCAGCAGCACCAGGCGCTATGGCGGCCACAGCCGTTTCACGTCGCGCGCCCCGCATGGTGCGATCAGTGGCCGGCGCTGGCCGAAGCGGTGCTCGGGCTCGACGAACCCGCGGTGGAGCGATTCACCGCCGATCCCGCCGCGTGCCGCGCGTGGCTCGCGCCCCGGCTGCCGGCAGCCGCTCGGCTCGAATCCTTGTGCGACGTGCCGGCGCTCGTTCCCCGCGTGCTGCCCCCCGTCGGCACCCGGTTCGACTGGTCGATTCCCGGGCGCAAGCGCGAGCAGGTCGAAGCTTTCGCCGCGCACGGGCATGCCGCACAGGCCCCGCTGCTCGAATGGTGTGCCGGCAAAGGGCACTTGGGGAGGCGCCTCGCGCTCGCCGATCGGGTACCAGTCCGCTCGCTGGAGCTCGACCCGGCGCTGTGCGAAGCGGCGCAACGCCTCGCCCGGCGCGCCGGCATCGAGCAGACTGTGCTATGTGCGGACGCGCTCGCGCCGGGGTCGCGCACACACGTCCGCGACCACGCCGTCGTCGCGCTGCACGCGTGCGGCGAGCTGCACCGCACGCTGGTGCGCTCGGCCGCCGACGACCGCGCGCACAGCTACCGGATCGCGCCCTGCTGCTACCACCTCGGCGCCGACGACGGCTACCGTCCGTTGAGTTCGGACGCTTCGCTGCCGCTCGACGCCGCGGCGCTGCGCCTCGCAGTGACCGAGACCGTCACCGCGCCGCGCCACGTGCGCCAACGCCTCGCGCGCGACCAGGCGTGGAAGCTCGGCTTCATCGCGCTGCGCAACGCGCTCGAAGGCGAAGCGATCCGCCCTTTCCGCCCGGCGCCATCATCCTGGCTGTCGGGCGACTTCGCCGGCTTCTGCGAAGCCCTGGCGCAGCGCGAGCGCGTGCATCTCCCCGCGGCGATCGACTGGACGCGCTGGCTCGCGACCGGCGAGCGCCGCCGCGCCGAAGTGCGGCGCTTCGAGCTCGTTCGGCACGCGTTCCGGCGCGCGCTGGAAACCTGGCTCGTCATGGATCTCGCGCTCGGGTTCGAAGAGGCCGGGTTCGACGTCGAAGTCGGCACTTTTTGCGCCCGCACGCTGACGCCGCGCAATCTGTTGGTGCTGGCCCGGCAGCGGGAGATTTAGCGTTTCCGACCTCGTGCCGGGCGGTCACGTTGTGCCGTGATCGTCGAGTTCACGGGCGGCGCGGCTGACCCTGCATTCCCGTTATCAGCAATGCGTCTCATTAACCATTTAAAACCCGACTTGAGCTATGTTGAACGATGATTTCAAGGTGCTGCTGCCCGGGACCGCAAGGAGAACGTAATGAAAGGCGACAATCAGGTAATTGATCATTTGAACGCGCTGCTGTCGGGCGAAATGACGTCGGTGGATCAGTATTTCACCCATTCGAGGATGTACGACAACTGGGGGCTGCCCAAATTGCACGAACGGATTGCCCATGAGATGTCGGAGGAACTCGAGCATGCTTCCGGCCTCATCGCGCGCATCCTTTTCCTCGAAGGCACGCCGGATCTATCCAAGCGCGACCCTCTGCACATCGGGCAGACGGTCCCCGAGATGCTGAAGAACGACCTCGCTCTGGAATTGAAGGTCGTCGCCCACCTGAAGGACGTGATCGCCTACTGCGAAACGGTCAAGGATTACCAGACGCGCGAGATCCTTGAAGGCATGCTCGCGGACACCGAAGAGGATCACGCCTACTGGCTCGAAAAACAGCTCGGCCTGATCGACAAGGTAGGGTTGGAGAATTATCTGCAGTCGCAAATGTGATCCCGTCTTGAGACGAGGGGCGTTGCCCGGACAGGCGCGCGGCCACCCCTCCTGCCGTGCGACTGCCCCCTGCGACTGCAATTCGGTGCAGTCTTCCTCGCGCTGCCGTCCTCGCGCTGCCTTCCTCGCGCTGCCTTCCTCGCGCAGTCTTCCTCGCGCAGTCTTCCTCGCGCAGTCTTCCTCGCGCAGTCTTCCTCGCGCAGTCTTCCTCAGTATCCACGAGCGCGTGATCATCGATTCGCCCGCTCGTGGAAGTCCCCGCCCGAGTGACCTCGCAAGATGCCGGATTCCCGCCGCGCCGATCGGAATCTCAGGAGGTGTGCGCCACGGCGCCCGTTTCACGGTGGAAAGCGATCACGCGCTCCGCATCCACGCGGATTCCGAGGTGCTCGCCGACAGGTGGCCGCCGCGCAACACGCATGAAGCGAAAGCCCCCCGCGGCGCTCGTGCCGAAATTCGAGAGCGTCTCGGGGGGTGCAGTTTCGCGAGCTTGCCCGGGGACTTCGGGCCCCGACCAACATGACATTCACCTATACCGGTCACTGCAAGGAGTGCTCCTTGTCTCGCATACGCCATTCGGCAAATGCTCGCGGTCGCAGCGCTGATCCAGTAAGATGAATGCGACTTAATCTCGTTATGCAAAAAATCCTGGGAGCAAAGAATGAAGAAACCCGCCGTCATCGCAGCGGCCGTCGCCCTCCTCGCGTTCGTGCCGACCGCCTTCGCCTCCGGAGCGGCCGAACCGATCAGACATTACAAAGGCGAGCCGGCAAAGACGCTTCCTGAAGCTGTAAAGACTTTTTCCGAATACAACGCCAAGCTCGAAGCGATTCTCAAGGGCGATGTCAGCGATGCAGCGATCGCCGACGTGCACGAGTTGACGTACACACTGGAAAACGCACTGGGGAAAATGAACGAGGAGTTGACGAAGCTCGCCGAGACGCTGGAGAAGCTGCATCAGGCGTCCGAGAAGCTGGATCGGGAAGGCGTCATCCGGCATGGCGACGAATACCTTTCGGTTTCCCGGCAAGTCGTAAAGTAGAGGACTGCGGGATTCGCCCGCCTCGGCTCCGGCGAGCCGCCACTTTATTCCGAAGGCGCCGTGCATGCCCCGTTCATGAATGGGGAAAGCTGTTTGCGATGCCGCATGCGAGCCCGCAAGATGCTGGTCGGGACTTTTCCCCCTCGATAGTCCACGTGACGCGCCAGGTCGCCGCACCTCCCGCCTGAATGCGACGCATCCGGATCGACTGACCGATCACTTCAGGAAAGACCAATCCTTGACGCGTTTGACGATGCCCGGATACTGGATGTCTATTTCGAGGAAAAGGAATGAACAGTCTTCGATGGGCGCTCTGTGCGGCGCTCGCCTGCGCGGCACACGCGGCAGGGGCGGCAGATCCGGCTGAGTGTCGGCACATCGACGAAGACGCCGCCCGGCTGGCCTGCTACGACGACGCGTTCCGAAGCGCGCAGACGCAGGTCGGCGCCGAGCAATACACGACGCTCGACTTTCGCGAGCTGTGGGTCAACCTCAGTGGCCACAGGGGGAAAAAAGTCGAGGTCGAAGGCGAGATTTCGACTTTGGCCGAGCCTGGCCTCGTGTCGCTGGGGAAACGGTTGCCGAGCGCGAACACGATTCAGGTCAGAACCGACCAGCTCGACCGGGAGCTACGCCTGCGGATCCTCGAAGCCTGCAACCGCTCTTGCGCGGTGATCGTGAAAGGCGTGGTCTCGACGCGCGGCCAGAACCACATCCTCGCCGATGACATCGTGTTCAAGAAAGCGCTGACCCCGCAGGAGCGCCGCGAGCAAGGCCAGCGGTAGTAACGACGGAATCTGCACCGCACTCTTCACCCCCCCGGCCGAGTCGCAGCACTGGCCGCTATTGCAATTGTCGGGACAGCCGCAGTGACGACCCAGCCAGGCGCATGGACGCTATGACGGCGCTTTCCAGTGCCGGTCAGCCACCGGCACTCATGCGGCGGCACTCTTCGGCGCAGCGGCGGCAGGCCTGGGCGCACTCCTGGCAGTGGGCATTCTGGTGCTTCGCGCACTCGTCGCCGCAAGCTTCGCAGACGGTCGCGCACAACTGGCAGACCTGCTTCGCAAACTCGCTGTCTCGCGCCATCGAGCCCGCCGCGAGGCGACAGATCGCGGCACAGTCGATGTCGAGCGCGATGCAGCGCGCCATCATCTTGACGTCGGGCTCCTGCAGGCAGGCGGTCGAACAGTGGTCGCAAGCGTCGGCACAGGCGTTGCAGGCTTCGACACACGATGCGTATTTCTGATGAGCCATGGGACACCTCTTCAGTGAGTGGAGACGCCGGCTGCGCGGGATCCGGATCGAAAGCCGGCCGCGCGAAACGGATTTGCCGGTGCGGCTGCGCGAGCAAGAACGGTTCCGCGGCACGACACGGCGGCAAAGGTCGCGCGGCAGCCGGCATCATCCACGGCCAGCACGGACTTCGCGTCCGGGCACGCGTCGTGGATTTGGCGCGGTGCGGCCGGCAGGTCTTGCATCGGCCGGAAAATTCTGCATCGCCCGACTCGCCGGCACGCTGCTGCTGCGCGGCAGCTTTCCGGCCGATCAGCGGACTAACGGGGCGCGGACGGCGCGTCGGCGATCAGCGGCAGGCTGCCGGCGATGCGCAGCAGTTCGAGCAGCCGCGCCGTACTGCGGCGGCGCCACTCTTCGATATCGGTACCGGCCCAGTCGTAAAAACCCTTGCCGCTGCGCAAGCCGTTTCGGCCCTGCGCCATGTATTCGCCGACGACTGGCGGGCTCGCGTAGCGCTCGTTGCGGAGCGCCTCGGCAAGATAGCGGCTCGCGTAATAGAGGATGTCGTTGCCGCCCACGTCGATGAACTCGACCACTCCCATCGCTGCATAACGGATGCCGAAGCCGTAGCGCGTCGCGCGATCGATGTCTTCCGCCGTCGCCACGCCCTCCTCGATCATCCGCGCGGCCTCGTTCATGATCAGCGCCTGCATGCGCGGCACGATGTATCCGGGCGACGGGCCGCAGACGACCGGGACCTTGCCGATCGCTTCGAGTTTTTCGCGCAGGCGTCGCAACGCGTCGGGGTCGGTCTGCGGGTGCGGTGACAACTCGACCAGCGGCATCAGGTGCGCGGGATTGAGCCAGTGCGCATTCAGGAAGCGCTGTGGCACGCGCACCATACCGGCCAGCGAGGTGGACAGGAAAGTGGACGACGTCGAAGCGACGATCGCCTCGTCCGGCAGCCACTGCGACGCGAACGCGAACGCCTCCCGCTTGGCCTCCATGACTTCGAGAACACCTTCGAAAAGCAGCTCGAGCTGCGCCAGATGGTCAGGGGCGGCGTCGCGGCGACAGAGTTCGATGCGCGCGAGAATGGCCTGCACGGCCGGCGCGGGAACCACGCCGAGCTCGACCAGCGCATCGAGCTGCGCCTCGAGATCGCGCATCGCTTCGCCGCGCAGCGCGTCGAATTCGGCGGCGCCCCGCGCCTTCGCGTCGATCAGCACGACCCGCTGCCCGGCGCATGCGAACGACAACGCAATGCCGCGCCCCATGCGGCCGGCGCCGAGCGAAGCGACGTGCGCGCCGCTCACACCAAGTCCCCTTGTGCGAGCAGCGTGGCCATTCCGTCGCGCGACAGGCCGGCGAGCCCAAGCGCTTCGAGCGTGCGCTCGCCCGCGCGCAGATCCTTGCCGCAGATCGCGGAGGCGATCGCGAGCAGTCCCTTCGCAACCGGCGCCGCCACCTCCGCCCACTCGGCGACCGAGACGAGGAACGCGAGCCCGTAATGCACGTCCTCGGTCATGTAGCGGTGCCGGTCGAGCACGATATGCTCGCGCCAGTCGCCGCTGTCGACGAGCCGCTTGTGGGCGTCGCCGTACATCCAGCGGTCGTTCTCGTAATGGTCGCGCAGCGGGAAATGCTCGCCGGTGTATCCCAGCGCCTCGCGCACCGCGATGCGTTCGGCGTCGAGCGCGTTGGTAACGCGGCGGATCGACGGCTGAGTGCCTTCGTTGTGGATGTCCCAGCGCTCGAAATGCTCGAGCGGCCCGGCGTTCATCAGGATCAGCGGCGGGTGGATCACCGGCCCGGCGTTCATCAGTGCGCCGGCGAGCGCGTCCTCGATCGGCTCGACCGACGGGAACGCCTCGCGCAACACCGGGAAAGCGTGCGCCGCGTTGCGCGTCGGAAACACGCCGGTCGGCAGCCGCGTCGCGCGGATCGTCACCGCGACTTCGGCCGGCCCGTGCTTTCTCGCGAGCCACGGCAGCGTGCCGGTCTCGGCGATCGACAAGTCGGCGCCGCAGCCTGACGCGCGCAAGGCGCGCATCATCGCGTAGCTGCCGAAAGTACCCGGGGGCAGGAAGATCACCTGGCCGTCGACGAGATACGGCGCGAGCGCGGTGGCAATGTCGCGCTGCGCGAACGCCGGCGTCGGCACGACGATCAGCGCGGCGCCGCGCACCGCCTCGCGGATGTCCGGCGTGACCTTCGCGAGCGAGACCTCGCGCCGGCCGTCGGCATCCTTGAGGACGAGCCGATGGGTCTCGAGCACCGGCCCGAGCGCCGCGACGTCCCGCCGCCACAACGCCACCTCGTGGCCGAGATCGGCCAGATCCGCGGCCGCCGCGTACGAGCCGTTGCCGCCACCGAGCACCGTGATCTTCATCGTTTCTCCAGTCGAACGGGAAGGACGGGGCCGGCGCCGACGCCGGCCCGGGGAAATCAGCCGAGCAGCGCTTCGGGCAGGTACAGCACGGTGCCCGGGAACCACCACATCAGCGCGATGCACAGCACGAACGCCAGCATGAAGAGGGCGACACCGCGAAAGATCGTTGGCAGCGGTATCTCCGGCGCGAGCCCGTTGACGATGAACACATTGACCCCGACCGGCGGCGTCACCGCGCCCATCGTCGTGACAATCGTCAGCAGGATCGTGAACCAGATCGGGTCGTAGCCCAACACGGCCGCGAGCGGGAAGAAAATTGGGATCGTCACGACGAGAAAACCGAGCGCGTCCATCAGCGCGCCGCCGACGAGGTAGATCCCGAGCACGACGAGCAGGATCACCATCGGCGCGACCGGCAGCGCCGCGGCCCACTCGGCGAGCTCGAACGGCAGACGCGACACGGTCAGGAAGCGGCCGAACAGCACCGCGCCGGTGATCAGCAGCACGACCATCGCCGAGATCCGCAGCGTCTCGGTGACCGAGCGCACGATGCCGTCGAGCGACAGCCGCCGCCGCGCGAGCCCGATCGCGAGCGCACCGAACGCGCCGGCCGCGCCCGCCTCGGTCGGCGTGAACCAGCCGAAGTAGAGCCCGCCGAGCACCAGTGCGAACAGCAGCAGCGTCTCGACGACACCCGACAGCGACGCAAGCTTCTGCCTGATGCTCGTCGCCGGGCCGGCCGGGCCGAGCTCGGGATCGCGCCAGCACATCGCGAGGATCGTCAGCAGGAACAGCCCGGTGAGGATCAGCCCGGGCACGATGCCGGCGAGAAAGAGGCGCAGCAGCGACTGCTCGGTCTGCACCGCGATGACGATCAGCACGACGCTCGGCGGAATGACGACGCCGAGCGTTCCGCCGACCGCGACCGCGCCGGCGCTCAGCGCCGGGTGGTAGCGGTAGCGGCGCATCTCGGGCAGCGCGATCGTGCCCATCGTCGCGGTCGTCGCGGAGTTCGAGCCGCAGATCGCCGAGAAGCCGGCGCAGGCGAAGATCGTCGTGCCAGCGAGCCCGCCGGGCATGCGCCCGACCCAGGTGTAGGCCGCGCGGTAGAGCCGCTCGGTCACGCCGGCGCGATACGCGAACTGCCCCATCAGCACGAACAGCGGGATGACGCTCAGGCCGTACGACGAGAACTGGTCCCACACGTTGGTCGCGAGCAGATGCGTCGCCGCGGGGCCCGACAGCAGGTAGGCGTTGCCGAGCACGCCCGCGAGCAGCATCGAGAACGAGATCGGCATGCCGCCGAGCATCAGGAGAAACATGGCCGCGAGGCCCACGATGGCGACGATGAGCGGATCCATGAACGGGTTTCCGTGGGCGAGGGGTCAGAACGACCGCGGCGGCGCGACGAGTCGGCCGACGGCGCGGAGCAGATCGATCAGCAGGGTGAACGCGAGCCCGACACAGCCGGTGGCGACGACGTACACCCACGGGTAGACGACGACGCGCAGCGTCTCGGACATCGAACCGGTTTCCTGCAGCACCGTGCCGTAGCGCGCGACGTACCACGCGACCAGCCCGAACAGCAGCAGCGCCAGCAGGCTGTTGACGACGCCGACGATGGCGCGCAGCCGCGGGCCAAAGCGCACTTGGAGCAGCTCGACGGCGACGTGGCCGCGATGCTGCTGCACCGCGCCGAGTGCGAGCGCCATCGCCGCCGCCGACAGCCAGCCGATGACTTCGTACGAGCCGGCCACCGGGCGACCGAGCGCGCGCAGCGCAACGTCCGCGACGGTGAACAGCAGCATGCCGAGCAGCGCGAAGCCGGCGGCCCATTCGAGCAGCCGATTGAGCTTCGCGCTGGTGCGCTCGAGCCGCTCCATCCATCCGCCCACGGCCGGTTCCGCAAGCACGGGGGCAGCGATCGCCCGTTCCATCGCTCAGGGCTTCGCGAACTGGTCGCGCAGCTCGCGCAGCCGGGCGAGATAACGCGCAGCAGGCAGCCCTTTGGCGTTCATCTCGGTGCTCCACTGCTCTTCCATCGGCTTGAGCTTCTCATCCCAGCGCGCGCGCTCGTCGGCGGCGAGGCTGACGATCTGCAGGTTGTGCTGCTTGCGGCCCCAGTCGAGCGCCGTGGCGACGTTCTGTCGGTCGTGGTAATCGCCGGTCCAGGTCGCCATCTCGGGCCCGAGTTCCTCGATGACCTTCTGCACGTCGGCAGGGAGCTTGTCCCAGCGCTTGCGGTCCATGACCGCGGCGAAAGTGACGACGACCGTCGGATAGTCGGTGACGTACTTCAGCGACTCGGCGAGCTTGAAGTCCTGCAGCACCTCGCGCGACGTCATCGTGCCGTTGATGACGCCCGTCTGCACCGCCTGCGGCACCTCCGGCATCGGCATGCCGATCGGCGCCGCGCCGAGCTTCGTCAGCACCGGCACGCCGGTCCCGGCCGCGCGCAGCTTCATGCCCGACAGATCGGCGGCGTTCTTCACGGGCGTGCGCGACTGGATGTAGCCCGGCTCGGTCGTGAACATCGCGATGACCTTGTAGCCTTCGAACTCCTTCGGCTGGAACTCGCGCGTGAGCGCCCACAGCGTCTGGCTCGCGACCTTCGCGTCGGGAAAGCCCACCGGCAGCGACATTCCGGATGTCAGCGGGAAGCGCCCCGGGTCGTACGACGGCGAGCCGAGCCCGATATCGGCGACCCCTTTCGAGACTCCGTCGTACATCTCGCGCGCGCCGAGCAGCGTGCCGGCGGGGAAGGTCTGCACGCGCACCTTGCCCGCGGTGCGCTTGGTCACTTCGTCGGCCCAGTGCGCCATCTGCTTCGCCGGGAAAGTGCCGGCCGGCGCGAAGAACGCATAGGTCAGGTTGATCGTCTCGGCCTTCGCAACGGTCGCGCCGGCGAGCATCAGCAGGCCGGCGGCGAGCTGACAGAAACGCTTCGAAAGTGATGCGGGTCCTTGCATGAGTCACCTCAAGGTTGCGTTGAATGCGGCTCGGCACGCCGGGGCGCCGAGAAAGACTGAGGGTTCAGGAAGCGATGTCGGGAACGACGATGTCGAGCCCCTCGAGGCTCACGTCGCGCACCTTCGCGCGGTCGAAGTTCGGGGTATGGGGAAACGGCCGCGTCGCGTCGAAACCGACCTTCGCGCCGAGATAGTCTGGAAACGTCGGATTCAGGCCGTGGCCGAAGACGTTGTCGATGACGAGGATGCCCCGCTTCGGGTCGAGCCGCGTGGCCATTGCCCACTCGACATCCGAGGCGTCGCGGATATCGACATCGTCATCGACGACGGTGACCATCTTCAGCGGCGGGAACGCGGCGAACGCCGCCATCAGCGCCTGCTTGGCCCAGCCCGTGCGCTTTTGCGAAATCTGCACGACCGCGTGATAGAACCCGCAGCCGCCGTGCGAGAAATAGACGTCCCGCACGCCCGGCACCTGTTTCTCGAGCAGCGCCAGCACGTTCGCCTCGCCGAGCAGACCGACCGAGTTGAACACTTCGACGCCGGACAGGATCGTGTGGAAGACCGGTTCGCGCCGCCTGTGGATCCGCTTGACGCGCACCAGCTGGCGCGGCGCGACCGTCGCGTAATAGCCCGTCACTTCGGCGAACGGACCTTCGTCGTGCAACTCGCCGCGGACCATCTCGCATTCCAGCGCGAACATCGCGTCAGCGACCATCTCGACGTCGGACACCGAACCGCGGACGAGCCGCGCGGCGCGCCCGTGGAATGCGCTGACGATGCCCAGTTCGTCGCTGTCGATCGGCGCCGCTTCGGCCGGCGTCGCGGCAGCGAAATGAAACCCGGGCCCGACGCCGACATTGAGCGTGAAAGCCAGCGGCTCCCCGCGCGCGGCGGCTTTGTCGAGATAGGTTTCGAGGTGGCGCCCAGCGTCGATGTTGATCGCGAGCCGGTCCCTGCCGACGACCATGAAGCGCTGGATCGACGCGTTGCGAACACCCGTCTCGGGGTCCTTCGCAATGACGACCGCGGCGTCGAAGTACGGGCCGCCGTCGCGCTCGGCGTGAATCGGCACCGGCAGCACCGAGAGGTCCACCGCCTCCTCGCTGACTTCGAGCACCGGCCCGTGCTCGACGACGACCGGGGCTACTGGACGCTGCTGCCAGTCGCGAATGCAGTGCGACACATGCTGCGGCAGCGCGCGCTCCGGGCGTTGGAACAGGTCGGCCAGCAGCGCGCGCGACCAGTACAGCCCGGTCACGACGGGAAAGCGGCTGCCTTTGACGTTCTCGAACAGAATCGCGCGCGGGCCGCCTTCGAAACGCGCCGCGATCGACGCGAGCTGATAAGCCGGATCGACTTCGGAACGCACGCGAATCAGCCGTCCGCGCCCGTCGAGGTATTCGATGATCGCTGCCAGATCGGCAACGACGGAAATATCGGATGGCTTCTCGAACATGGAGCTCCCTGGATGGATGCCGCCGGAATCGTCCGCAGCTACGCAGCGGTTCACGGTGGTTCAACTTAGTGGAAGCACGCGGTCCGGGCCATCCCGAAACTTCCGCGACTATCCCCCAACTACGGTCTTTGATTCCGGAGTGGCAGTTGTCCAGCGGAGCGGGCAGCGCGGCAACGGGCGCACGTCATGCCATCCCCCCGGCATCGTTGCGCGCCGCCGGGTCGGTCAGCGCACGAATTGCCGCTTCAAGGCGTTGCCAGTCGTTTTCCGCTCCCGGCAGGCCGAAGCGCAAGCCTTGGCAATCGGCGGCCGCGAAATGGCGCACCAGGATGCCTTGGCGCGCCAGCGCAGCCGCGATCGATTCGGCCGCCGCAGTGGGCAGCCAGACGAACAGCGGATGCACGCGCCGCATTTCCTGCGGGTCGAGTGGTGCGAGCAGCCGGGCGAGGCGTGCGCTCGCTTCGGCGAGCGTGCGTCGCATGACGTCCTGCCACGCGGTGTCGGCGAGGGCCCGGCGTGCCACCGTGCGTGCCGGACCACACAGCGGCCACGGGCCGGCCGCTTCGCGCAGCGCCGTCAGAAGGTCCGGGCGGGCGGCGACGAAGCCGACGCGGGCGCCGGCGAGGCCGAAGAATTTGCCGAGCGAGCGGAGGACGATCAGGTTCGGCAGGCGATCGCCGGCCAGCGTGATCACTGAAGCGTCGGGCGTCGCGTCGATGAACGCTTCGTCGACCACCAGCTGGCCACAACGTGCCTGCAGGCGTTCGGCGATGTCGATCAGGACCGCCGGCGCGATACAGCCGGCATCGGGATTGTTCGGCTGGCAAACCACGAGCGTGTCGAGCGTGTCCGCGACGGCGGGCAGCGCCGCGGCAGCAAAACGGATCACATCGTGGCCGGCGCGCTGCCAGTGATGCGGGTGTTCGGCGTAGGTCGGCGCCAGCACGCCGACGCGGCCGCGCGGCAGCAGGAAAGGCAGGCCCTGGATCGCCTGTTGCGAGCCGGCCAGCGCGACCAGCCGCGCGGTGCCGTAGTACGCGGCGGCGGCCTCGAGCAGGCCGTCGTCGTCTTCGGGCAGACGCAGCCAGTCTTCGGCCGCAATGGCCGGCGCCGGATAAGCATGCGGACTGATGCCGGTCGACAGGTCGAGCCAGTCGGCTTCGGGGATTCCGTAACGCCTCGCCGCAGCGCGACGCCGCCCGCCGTGTTCAAGCATGGAACGCTCCCCAGAGCAGCGCCAGTACCAAACCGGCGATCAGCCACACGCCGATGCCGCGCCGAACCAGCGCCAGCGCACGTCGGATGTCGACCGCTGTCGGCGCCGCGCCGGCGCCCAGCGTCGGGCGGGCCTCGCGCTGCCCGTGATACACCGCCGCGCCACCCAGGCTCACGCCGAGGCTGCCGGCGCCCGCGGCCATCACCGGGCCGGCGTTCGGGCTGTCCCACAGCGGTGCCTGCGCGCGCCAGCACGCCAGCGCCTGCCCCCCGCGACCGAGCGCCGCGTAGGTCAGCGCGCAAAGGCGGGCCGGCAAGTAACCCAGCAGGTCGTCGAGACGCGCTGCCGCGCGGCCGAAGTGAAGATAGCGTTCATTGCGGTAGCCCCACATCGCGTCGAGCGTATTGGCGAGGCGAAAGAGCAAGGCCCCCGGGCCACCGAGCAAGGCGAACCAGAACAGCGCGCCGAACACCGCGTCGCTGCCGTTTTCCAGCGTCGATTCGACGGCGGCGCGCGCAACTGCCGTCTCGTCGAGCGCCGTGGTGTCGCGCGAGACGATGCGGCCCACGGCTTCGCGCGCGGCAGGTAGGTCGTCGGCGTCGAGTGCATCGGCGATGGGCACGACGTGTTCGCGCAGGCTCTGTGCACCGAGCGCGAAGTAGAGCAGGACGACATCGAGCGACCCCACCAGCCAGGCCGGTCCGATATCGCGCAGCCACAGCGCGACGCCGACGAAAGGCAGGACGGCCAGCAGCCACGCGGCGATGCCGGCATTTTTTTGCCAGTTGTGCCGCGTCGGGAAGCGGCGCAGCGCGGCTTCGATCCGTTGCGCCAGCCGGCCGAAACCGACCAGCGGATGAAAGCGGCGCGGTTCGCCGAACACGCGGTCGAGGCCGACGGCGACGAGGGCGCAAAGCGGCAGCTGCAGCAGCTGCAGCAATTCGACCGCTGCCGGCACGAGCTCGGCATCGCCGGGCCCGGTGCCGAGCAGATAGAGGATCCCGGATGGGGACATTACTGACGTCATGGGTTCAGCTCACGGCAGCCGGCTCGGCCAGCGGCTCTTCGGTACAGGTCAGGGGCAGGCCGAAGCGCTCGGCAATCGCGGTCGGGCCATACCCCGGGGAAAGGTACGGGCCGGGACTTCAGCCCGGAATTTCCGGTTCGACGAGCCGCGCCAGATATTCGAGCGACTCCTGCCACCCGAGGTAGCAAAATTCCGGCGGAATCGCCTCCGGAATGCCTTCCTGCACGATATGCACCTCCGTCCCGCAGAGCACCGCGCGCAGGGTGAGCGTCATCACCATTTCGCCGGGCAGGTTCGGGTCGTCGAACTTGTCCGTGTGGCGGATGCGCTCGTTCGGAACGAGTTCCAGATAGCTGCCGCCAAAGGACTGACTGTTGCCCGTGCCGAAATTCCTGAACGTCATCCTGAAGGTGCCGCCGACCTTGGCGTCCAGATGGTCGACCTTGCAGGTAAAGCCGTTCGGCGGCAGCCATCGGGCGAGCGCTTCCGCATCGAGGAAAGCACGGTAGATCTTCTCGGGTCTTGCGCGCAGCACGCGGTGCAGGCGGACAGTACCGGCAGGCATGATCTCTCCTTTCATTGGGGTTGGATTCGGGGCTGTTGCCGCCCCTTCTCGTACCTTAGTCTAACGGCCGGCACGTCGGCGCTGCCGCAATTTCTTGCCGCTCGACGCACATGCCCGCCGGGAAGCCGCCGACTCGGCCACGTTCTTCGGGATTTGGCGAAATACCGCTCGGCGAGCAAGCCCGCGTTTCGGCTGTTCATCGTGGGCCATGAACTGCGAAAAAACTGCTTTGGTGGCGAACACTGTTCATGGATGCCGGGCGATGAGATTCAGGATTTCCGGGGTATTCGACCGGCATCTGCCGATCCTACATCCATTTGCACCCATTTCAACAGAGGCGTAATCACGGCAGTCACAGAGTAGCAGCCGCTTGCGGGACCCTGTTCTTACATTCCGCCGCCGGCTGCGCCCCCCGCCGGCCCGCTTTCCGGCATCCGCGGCGGATTCGCGCGGGGGAACGTTTCTTGCCCCCGCTCCTTCGTGAGCCCGCATCGGTCCCTCAACGGCCGGCCGGGCGAGGCCGACGCTGTCACCGTCATTCGTGGCGACGGCGTCGACGGTGCCAACTTCACGAAGCCGGAGTCGTTGTTCCTGTTGTCGCAGCGGCCGGCAAGGAGGACTGGAATGAGAAACCATGTGAGTCGCGTCACGTCGGCCATCCGGGGGTTCAGCCTCGGGATGGTGGCGATGTATCTGTTCGATCCCGACGTCGGCAGGCGCCGGCGCGCGCTGGTCGTCGATCAGTTTGCGAGCACGCGCAATCGGCTGACCCACTTCGCCGACACGGCTTACCGCGATGCCGTCAATCGCAGCTACGGTGTCGCGGCGCGACTGCGTCCGGGTACGGAACGGCGGCAGCCGATGACGGCGCATCAGATCGAAGAGCGCGTGCGGGCGCGCATCGGCAGGGTCGTGCGCAATTCACACGCGCTCAGGGTGCAGGCGCGCGACGACGGCACGGTGGCGCTGTCCGGCCCGGTGCTCGCGAGCGAAGTGAATCGCCTGATGAGCGCAGTGTGGTCGGTGAGCGGCGTCACCGGCATCGAAGACCAGTTGCAGGTGCACGAGCAGGCGGGGAACGTTTCGGCGTTGCAGGGGGCGCTTGCGCACGAAGGGCATCGCGGCGCGGGGATGGCCGAGAAGTGGCCGCCGTCCCTCCGGCTGTTGGCCGGCGTCGTCGGCGGCGGGCTCGCGCTGGCCGGGCTGTCGCGCAGCCGTCCGTTCGGCATGGTGCAGGCGCTGCTCGGCAGCGCGCTCGTCACGCGCGCGCTCGCAAACCGCAAGCTCGGCGAAGTCGCGGGCATGTCGGGGCCGCGCAGCGTGCACATCGACAAGGAAATGTTCATCGCCGCCCCGCCTGAACGCGTCTTCGACTTCTGGCAGCACCAGGAGAATTTCCCGCAGTTCATGCGCAACGTCGAGGAAGTGCGGCCGACCGGCGAAGACTGCTGGCACTGGAAAGTCGCCGGCCCGTTCGGCCCGGTCGAATGGGACGCGCAGATCACCGAGCGCGAACTGAACCGCCGCCTTGCGTGGCATACGGTCCAGGGCGCGCCGGTCGAGAGCGAAGGGCACGTCGACTTCGAACCGGCCGGCGAAGGCACGCGGCTGCGGGTGTCGATGGACTACGCGCCCGCTGCCGGCGCAATCGGTCATGCGGCAGCGCGGCTGCTCGGGCGCGATGCGAAGACCGAGATGGACGAGGACCTGATGCGCGTGAAGTCGTTCCTCGAAACCGGCGTCGCCGCACGCGACTCGGCCGCCGGACGCGCTGCCGAAGACGCGCAGCGGTTCCACTAACCGGAGTCCCGGGCCGGTCGTCACCGGTTTTCGGCTGCGGAAAAACAACGGCCGCCTGCGGGCGGCCGTTCTGTGCAGGGACTGGCGAAACTATTAAGAAGGCGGCAATCAAATACAACCGTTCGCCCTGAGCTTGTCGAAGGGCGCTGCCAAGGCTTCGACAAGCTCAGCCCGAACGGTATTTGGTTGCCGGGTTAGCGGGCGTCCGGCCGTTCGCGCGCGCCGCCCAGCCCTTTCTCGTTGATGCCTTTCAACACTTTCTCGGGCGTGATCGGCGCTTCCATGAACTGGATGCCGAGCGCGTGATAGATCGCGTTCGCGACCGCCCCGACCGGACTCACGAGCCCCGACTCGCCGACGCTTTTCGCGCCGAACGGCCCGACCGGGTCGGCGTTCTCGACGAGGATCGTCTTGATCTTCGGCATGTCGCTCGGACCGAACATCTTGTAGTCGGTGAAGCTGTTGTTGAGCATCCGCCCCTGGCTGTCGTAATAGGTCTCCTCGCTCAGCACGAAGCCGAGCCCTTGCTGGATGCCGCCTTCGAGCTGCCCTTCGACTGCCGCCGGGTTGATCGCGCGGCCGATGTCGTGCGCATTGACGAGCTCGAGCACGCGCACTTCGCCGGTCTCGGTATCGACTTCGACTTCGGCGAACGACGCGCCGAAAGGAGGCGAGTTGTGCGGTGCGAAGAAGCTCACGTAGCCCTGGATCTGCCCCGGCGCGCCTTCGGGCTTGCCGGTCATCGGGTCGATGAAATGGTACACGCCGGCCCGCGTGATGCTCTCGACGTCGATCGAGCGCGCCGGCTCGCTCTTCACGAAGATCTTCTTGTCTCGGATGTCGAGCTCGTCGGCGGGAACCTGCAGCGCTTCGCTCGCGCGGGCGAAAAGCTGCCGTTTGGCGTCCTCGCACGCGGCTTTCACTGCCGCGCCGCCGACGTAGATCGTGCGGCTCGCGTGCGCGCCGATGTCGAAGCCGGCGTCGGAGCCGGGATTCGCAAGCTGCACGTCGCCGAACGGGAAGCCGAGCGTCTCGGCAGCGATCTGCTTCAGCGCGGTGTGCGAGCCCTGCCCCATGTCCGAGCACGCGAAGACCACTTCGGCAGTCGCGTCCTCGTTGATCTTGACGGTACAGACGGTGTGTTCGAGCAGCATCGGCATCGCGCCGCTGGTGTGGTTCATCACCGCACAGCCGACTCCGCGCCGCTTCACTCCGGTCTGGTTCGCATATTTGCGCCGCTTCGCCGCCCAGTCGATCGCCGCCGCGCCGCGGTCGAGGCATTCGTCGAGCGCGCACGACGGATAAGTCACGCCCGGGCACCAGCCGTCGTCGCCGACGCCCTTGTGCCATTTCTTGCGCCATTCGACCGGATCGGCACCGACCTGCGCGCACGCGCGGTCGATCAGCTGTTCGAGCGCGAAGTTCGTCTGCGGGTTGCCGTAGCCGCGGAACGCGCCGGTCAGGCCCTGGTTCGTGAAATACGATTCGCCCTTGTAGCGCAGCGCCGGAAACTTGTACATGCCGCCGAGCCATGCGCCGGCGGTGAAAGCGGTGCCCGACGCGTCGAGGTAATAAGCACCTTTGTAGTTCTCGAAGCGCGCGTCGCACGCGAGCGGCGTGCCGTCCTTCCTGAGCCCGATTTTCATCCAGTACTTGCCCGGGTGGCGGCTCGGCGAGATCGCCCAGTCTTCCTCGCGCAGCGTCTGCAGCTTGACCGGGTGGCCCGGCACTGCCATCGCCATCGCGCACGCCTGCGGCTCCGAAATCATCCCGAGCCGCGCACCGAAGCCGCCGCCGATCACGGTGGCATTGATCTTGACGCGGCTCATCGGCAGCTCGAACAGCTTTGCGAGCTTCGCCTGCACGAGCTTGGGCATCTGCGACGACGTCCAGCACGTCAGCCGCCCGGCGTTGTCGAGCTTGGCGATGTACGCGTGCGGTTCCATCTGGCACTGCTTCTGCTTCGGCACGTAGAACACGTCTTCGACGACGATGTCGGCATCCTGCATCGCGCCATCGACGTCGCCGCCGCCGAGCGCGTTGCCGGGGAACATCGCTTCGGGCAGCTGGAACGCGCGATTGCCCGGCTTTTGCGGCGTGAACTGGATCGCATCGGGCTGCTTCGACGCTTCCGCGGTCAGATACACCGGCAGCGGCTCGTATTCGACGATGACTTTCGCCGCAGCGCGCTCGGCGGCCTCTTCGGACTTCGCGATGATTCCGCAGATCGCGTCGCCCTGGTATTTGACGTGCGTCGTGAAGATGTCCTGGTCGTCGATATCGCCGAGCATGTCGTGCAGTTGCGCGGACACCATCAGGTCCATGACCGAGGAGTTGTACTTGTTCGGCGTGACGTCCGCCGGACCGAGCACCTTGACGACGCCGGGCGACTTGGCCGCTTGCGACAGGTCGAGGCGGACGACGCGCGCGTGCGCATGCTCCCAGCAGCGCACCACCTTGCCGTACAGCATGCCGGGGAGCTGGATGTCGGCCGCGTAGAGCGCCTGGCCGGTCGCCTTGTCCTTGACGTCGACGCGCTGCGCGCTCGTGCCGACGATGGTTTCCGCGTTCATTGCGCCACCTCCTGACAGGCCGCGTCGGCCTTGACGGCGCGCCCCGGCGCGGTGCGGGCGGCTTTCTGCACCGCCTTGACGATCTTCTCGTAGCCGGTGCAGCGGCAAATGTTGCCTTCGAGCGCGTGGCGGATTTCGTGCTCGGTCGGGTCCGGGTTCTTCGCCAGCAGGCTCGCCGTCTTCACGATCATCCCGGGCGTGCAGTAGCCGCACTGGATCGCCGCTTCGTCGTTGAACGCCTGCTGGATGTGGTTGAGCTCGCCGAAGTGCGCGAACCCGGCCGCGGTCGTGATGCGCTTGCCGTCCATCGTCGCCGCGAGCGCGAGGCACGAATTGATCGCCCGGTCGTCGACGAGCACCGTACAGGCGCCGCATTCGCCAGTGCCACAGCCGTATTTGGTCTCGGTCATGCCGAGCTGGTCGCGCAGCACTTCGAGCAGCGTGCGATTGACTGCCACATTGAGCTTGTGTTCCTCTCCATTGACATGGAGCGTGATCGCTGCATCCTTCATTCCTGTCTCCTCGTGAAGATCGGCGCCCGCCGATTCAAGTCGGTCCGGGTCGGTTCGGGTCGGGTCGGTTCGGTCAGGCGGCCCTGCACGCTTCCTCGATCGCGCGCTTCAACAAAACGCCGGAAACCTGCCGGCGGTATTCGGCGGTCGAACGCTTGTCGTCGATCGGGCTGATTTCCGACGGCACCGACTCGACGAGGCGCGCGAGCAGCTCCGCAGTGATTTCCCGGCCTTTGAGCAGCGCTTCGGTATTCCTCAGGCGCAGCGGTGTCGGTGCGACGCAGCCCATCGCGAAGCGCGCCTCGACGCAGGTGTTGCCGAGCATCTCGAGCTGCACCGCGACGTTGAGCTTCGACAGGTCGTCGTTCGTGCGCGTCATGCGCTTGAAAGCGCTGCGCGCACCGACGGCCGGCGGCGGCAGGACGAGTTCGATCGCGAGCTCGTCGGATTCCCGCGCGGTGACGCCGTACGACAGCCAGAAGTCGTCGATATCGACTTCGCGCCGGCCGTCCGTGCGCTGCAAGATGAGCTTGCCGCCGATCGCGTAGATCGCGCAGCTGCAGTCGCCGGCGGGCGACGCGCGCAGCAGGTTGCCGAGCACCGTCGCGGTGTTGCGCACCTGGCCGGTGGCGAAGATTTCGGCGGCGTGCCACAGCGCCGGGTAATGCTGCTTCACTTCCGGCTGCGCGAGCAGGTCCGCGATCGTCGCCTTTGCGCCGATGCGCAGGCCTCTCAAAGCATCGAACACGACGTATCCGAGCCCGGGGATGCCGTCGAGGCTCATGACGTATTCCGGCGACTGCGTGAACTTCATCGCGACCAGCACGTCGGTACCGCCGGCCATGACGGTGATGCGCTGCCGGTGCGTCGCCAGCAGCTCGACCGCTTCCGCAAGGCTTTTCGGCAGCAGAAGATCGAAGTCCGGCAATATTCGACTACTCATGGAGTGACTCCTTCGCGAGACGTGAGTGGAGAAAAAGGGACGGCCGCCCCGGCGCGCAGGGGCACCGCTCCGGGAACGCCGAAAGCCGATACGGGTCATGCTTTCATCGGCGCGCGGAGGGCCCTGTGCGGATACCGCCATTGATACCGGCGCAGCGGCTTCGTCGCTATCCGCTGCATCCATCCCCTATCCTGAAAATTCCACGAAGTTCCGATACAGTCGAAAACGGCCCGGAAGATGAACTCGTATAGAATTTCCCCGCGACACCGGACTGCGGGAAGGCCGGGCAGGGGTCGGGCAACACGAAGCGGGCCGTTACTGTCAAACCGGCAATCCATTACAACCGTTCGCCCTGAGCCGTTCGGCCTCGCTCAGGACAGGGTGGTCGAAGGGCGCCGCCAACGCTTCGACAAGCTCAGCCCGAACGTTATTTGGCTGCCGGGTTAATACGCACAAAGGGCGGGGGCGGGTCCATCGACCGTTGTGCCCCGCATCGTTTCAATAGCATCCTCGATCCGGCCCGGCGTCGCTCGCCGGGCGGCCGCAGTGGAACGCAATGACGAGTGAACAGAATCCCGACCCGGACGATCTCGGCGCGCCCGTGCTGCCTGCGGCGTTCCCGATCGTCGGCATCGGCACTTCGGCCGGGGGCCTCGAAGCTTTCAACGAACTCTTCGACCATCTTGCGCCGGACCTGGGCATGGCCTACGTGCTGGTCCAGCATCTGGACCCGAAGCACGAAAGCCTCCTCGCCAGCCTGCTCGCGAAGCGCACGCGCATGCCGGTCAGGAAAGCGGACGACGGCATGCGGGTCGAGCCGGACCACGTCTACGTGATTCCGCAGAACACCAACCTGGCGATCCTGGGCGGCGTGCTGCACCTGATGCCGCCTGCCGAGAGACGGGCACCGCAGCTGACAGTGGACTATTTCCTGCATTCGCTCGCGCAGGACCAGGGCAGCCGCGCGATCGGTGTCATCCTGTCGGGCGCCGCGTCGGATGGCGTGACCGGCATGAAGATGATCAAGGCCGAAGGCGGCATCACGTTCGCCCAGGACCAGGCCAGCGCCCGCTACAGCAGCATGCCGGAAGCAACGATCGCGAGCGGCTGCGTCGATTTCGTGCTGCCTCCGGCGGAGATCGCCCGCGAACTCGTGCGTCTCGCCGGCCGCGTCGCGGCGACGCCGCGCGAAGTGCGGGCCCTCCCCCCCGACGACCAGCCGCACCTCAACAAGCTCTTCATCCTGCTGCGCCAGCGCACCGGCGTCGACTTCGCCCAGTACAAGCACCCGACAATCCACCGCCGCATCCAGCGTCGCATGCTCCTCCACCGGCTCGACCGGCTCGCCGAGTACGTCAGGCTGCTGCAGGAGCGGCCGGCCGAGATCGACACGCTCTACACCGAGATCCTGATCAACGTCACCTCGTTCTTTCGCGACACGCCCGTGTTCGACGTGCTGGCGCGTGAAATCCTGCCGGGAATCATCGAACGGTGCGCCCGCAGCGGCGACCCGGTCCGCATCTGGGTGCCGGCCTGTTCAACCGGCGAGGAGCCATACTCGATCGCCATCGCGCTGCTCGAATGCATGGAGGAAGCCGGCCTCGAACTGCCGGTCCAGATCTTCGCGACCGACATCGACACGCACGCCGTCAACGCGGCGCGCGCCGGGCTTTTCGCCGACAGCATCGCCGCCGACGTGTCAGCTGCGCGACTCGCGCGCCACTTCACGCACGGCGAGCAGGGCTACCTGATCAGCAAGCAGATCCGCGCGATGTGCCTGTTCGCGAAACAGAACGTCGTCAAGGACGCACCGTTCTCGCGCCTCGATCTGATCAGCTGCCGCAACCTCCTGATCTACCTCGGTCCGGCGCTGCAGAAGAAAGTGCTGGGACTGTTCCACTACGCGCTCAAGCCGACCGGCTTCCTGGTGCTCGGCAGCGCCGAGACGGTCGGCAAGCACGCCGACATGTACCGAACGCTCGACACGAAACACAAGATCTACGTCAAGAAGGCGATCGCGGCGACGCAGCAGCTCGACTTTTCCGCCCCGCTGTCAGCGTCGTTCAGCGTCGCCGAACCGGCCGCCCGCGACCGCCCCGCCCCGCCGCTCACCGGCCACGACCTGACGAAGGCGGTCGATCGGCTGCTGATGAAGAAATACTGCCCGGCGAGCGTCGTCATCAACGAGCAGATGGACATCGTGCAGTTCCGCGGCCAGGCGGGCGAGTTTCTCGAACCGGCGCCGGGTGAGGCGAGTTTCAACCTGCTGCGGATGGCGCGCGGCGCGCTCGCGATAGAGCTGCGCGAGATCGTCGGCGAAGCGTTCCGGACGCGCACCGCGATGCGCAAGGAAGGCATCGTGTTGCGGCGCGGCGACGCGAGGGTGCTCGTCGAAATCGAAGTGTCGCCGCTCGAATCCGCACCGGGTTTCTTTCTCGTCGTCTTCCATCAGACGCCCGACGTGCAGCTCCCCCCGGAGAGCGCGAGCGCGCCCGGCGCGCAGCACGAGGAACGCGTTGCGATGCTCGAACACGAGCTGGCGACGACTTGGAAATACCTGCAGTCGGTGATCGAGCAGGACGAGACGATCAACGAGGAACTGCGCTCGGCAAACGAGGAGACCGTGTCGAGCAACGAGGAACTGCAGAGCACCAACGAAGAGCTCGAAACAGCCCGGGAAGAGCTGCAGTCGGTCAACGAGGAGCTGTCCACCGTCAACGATGAACTCGAGACGCGCAACCGTGACCTGGGGCAGCTCAACAACGACCTGACGAACCTGCTCCGCAGCATCAACGTCCCGATCGTGATCCTCGACCCGGACCTGCGCATCCGGCGCTATACGCCACTGGCCGCGAAACATCTGAGTCTCGATGACGGCGACATCGGACGCGAGATCGCCGCAGTCGAACTCGGCATCCGCGTGCCGGATCTGCGAAAGCTCATCGCGGATGTCATCGACACCGGCACGACGCAGGAGATCGAAGGGCAGGCGCGCGACGGGCGCTGGTATTCGATCCGCGTGCAGCCGTACAAGACGATCGAGAGCCGCATCGAAGGCGCGATCGTCGCATTCATCGACATCGACGACACGAAGCGCGCGCTGCAGGTGGCGCAGGAGGCCCGCGACTATGCGCAGAGCATGGTCAACGCGATCCGGCATCCGTTGCTGGTGCTCGACAGGAACCTCAAGGTCGTGTCGGCGAACCTGGCGTTTCTCGACACGTTCCAGGTCGCCCGCGGAGAGACGGTCGGCAACCTCCTTTACCATCTGGGCAACGGCCAGTGGGGGATCCCGCAGTTGCGCAAGGCACTCGAAGAGGTATGCACGCGCGGCGAGGGCTTCGAGGATTTCTTCGTCGAGCATGACTTCGAGGGCATCGGCCGGCACCACGTCCGCATCAGCGGCCGGCCAATCGTCGCGCCCTCAGGGCCGCCGTTCCTCGCACTGATGCAGATCGAGCCGGCCGTCGATGACGCAGGCCTCGCGCGAGACAAGGAGTAGCGATGGAAGGGAATGGCGAGGACGACAAGCCCACAAGCGAGCTGATCGCGCGCATCCGCGAGCTCGAAGCGCGCCTCGCCGCGCTGCGAGCCGCCCCGGACACCTCGTCCGTCGTCGAGGAGTTGCGGGTGCACCAGGTCGAGCTGGAAGCGCAGAACCAGGAACTCGTCGAAGCGCGGCAGGCGCTCGAGGACGCCCGTGACCGCTACAGCGACCTCTACGATTTCGCCCCGGTCGGCTACATGACGCTCGACAAGCACGGCGTGGTCCTCGAGATCAACCTGACCGGCGCGCGCCTCCTCGGGCAGGACCGTGCGCAGGTGATCGGCCTGCCGCTGAGCGGCTGGGTGCCGGACGGCGCAGTGGCGCAGCTGTTCCGCCACCTGCGCCGCGTGATGGCGGAGCCGGGACGGGTGTTCGACCACCTGCCGCTGCGCACCTCGCCGGCTCGCGAGAGCCCGATCCGCCACGTGCGGCTCGAGAGCATCGCCTTTGCGCAGTATGGCAGCGGGCGCCTGTGCCGCACCGCGGTCGTCGACCTCAGCGACCGCAAGCGCGAAGAAGACCGCCTCAACCTGATCGCCCAGGTGTTCGAGCGCAGCACCGACGCGATCATGATCACCGACAGCCTCAACCGCATCGTGTCGGTCAATCGCGCCTTCACCGCAGTCACCGGCTACTCGCCTGACGAAGTGCTCGGCCGCAACCCGAAAATGCTCGCCTCGGGCCGCCATGATCGCGACTTCTACCGCGAGATGTGGAGCGCGATCGAACGCAGCGCCTCGTGGAGCGGCGAGATCAGCAATCGACGCAAGAACGGCGAGATCTACAACGAATGGCTGACGATCCACGCGGTGCGCAACGAGGCCGGCGACATCGAGAACTGCATCGCGATCTACGCCGAGATCACCGACCAGCGGGCAGCCGCGTCGCGTATCCAGTTCCTCGCCCATTACGACCCCCTGACGCTGCTGCCGAACCGCGCGCTGCTGCAGGACCGCATGCAGCAGGCCCTCGCCCACGCCGCCCGCGAAGGGACGCGGGCGGCGGTGCTGTTCCTCGACCTCGACCGCTTCAAGACGATCAACGATTCGCTCGGCCACCTCGTCGGCGACCACCTGCTGCAGGAAATCGCCAAGCGCCTCAAGGCCAGCGTGCGCCAGGACGACACGGTGGCGCGCCGCGGCGGCGACGAATTCATCGTCATGCTGCCGCACATCGACTCGGCCGAACAGGCGGCGCATGTCGCCGGGAAAATCATCGAGGCGATGGAGCAGAGCATCCCGGTCAACGGCTACGTGCTGAACGTCTCGTTCAGCATCGGCATCAGCGTGTTCCCCGACGACGCAATGGACCCGGACACGCTGATCCGCAACGCCGACATCGCGATGTACCGCTCGAAAGCCAGCGGGCGCAACCAGTTCCAGTTCTTCACTGCCGACATGAACGCGCACGCACTCGAGCGGCTCGCGCTCGAAAACGACCTGCACCGGGCGATCGAACGCGGCGAGTTCAGGCTCGTGTTCCAGCCGCAATTCGACGCCAGCGGGAGCATCGTCGGCGCGGAAGCGCTGCTGCGCTGGCAGCATCCTGAACGCGGCCTCGTCATGCCCGCGCAGTTCATTCCGGTTGCCGAGGAAACCGGGCTGATCGTGCCGATCGGCGCATGGGTGCTCGAACGCGCGTGTCGGCAGGCGCGTGCATGGCGCGAGGCCGGGCTGAAGAAGATCACAGTGTCCGTGAACATCTCGGCGCTGCAGTTCTCGCAGAAGAATCTGCTCGAGCTGATCCGTCGACTGCTCGCCGTGAGCCACATCGAGCCCGGCACGCTGGAACTCGAGCTGACCGAAAGCGTGCTGATGCACGATCACGTCGCGACCTCCGGCCTGATGCGCGAGCTCAAGGAAATGGGAGTGCGGATGGCGATCGACGACTTCGGCACCGGCTACTCGTCGCTGAGCTATCTGCGCAGCTTTCCGATCAGCAAGCTGAAGATCGACCAGTCCTTCGTGCGCGACCTTGCCGACGGCGGCGACGCGGGCGCGATCACCGGCGCGATCATCGGGCTGGCGAAGAACCTGAACATGCGCGTGATTGCCGAAGGCGTCGAGACCGCACAGCAGGCGAGCTTCTTGCAGGCGCAGTGCTGCGACGAATTCCAGGGGCACTTCTTCAGCAAGCCGGTGTCGGCACAGAAACTCGCCGACCTGCTGCTCACCGGCTAGCCGGTGCCGGCGCCCGGCCGCCGCCACCGAGCCAGAGCACTCCAGCACGCGCAGGTGGTGCGCCGGCTGCTGCAGGGCGGCATCGACAAGCTGGCCCCCAAATAGCGCCTCCGGCATCGGCCCGGCAGACCGGGCGAACCGGCCGCATGCTGCCGGCAAGGATCACTTTTGCAGGAATATTAAATACTTGGTGCATGCTAATATTTCGTCATTCATCCAAAATTCTGGCGAGATATCGAACGACCGATGAACGGACTGCACCTGATTGCCGACCTGTATCGCTGCGGCGCCACCGCCGCCGCGCTGACCGAGCGCGAAGCGCTCGAAACCCTGTGCGTGACCCAATGCCGGGAAGCCGGACTGACTCCGCTCGGCTCCTATTTCTATCAGTTTCGCGACGAAAGCGGAGCCGCGGCCGGCGTGACCGGAACCGTCGTGCTGGCCGAATCCCACGTGGCAATCCACACTTGGCCGGAGTCGGGCGGTGTGACGCTCGACGTATACGTCTGCAACTTCTCGCGTGACAACAGCGATCGCGCGCGCATCGTCTATCGCGCCGTCATCGACGCGCTGCGGCCGGCGCAGATCGTCGCGCACGAGGTCGTCCGCGGCCACCTGCCGGAGAAAGCCGAAGTCGGCCAAATGCCGCTTCCCGCTGTCGAAGGCGTGATTTTCGAGCAGCTCAACGACAACGCCGGCTATTTCACGCGCGGCGCAAAGCTGATCGACAAGGGCCGCTCCCGCTACCAGGAGTACGAGGTCTGGGAAACCCCGCAGTTCGGCCGCCTGTTCCGGCTCGACGGCTGTTTCATGACGTCCGAGCGCGACGAGTTCCATTATCACGAGAACCTGATTCAGGTGCCGGGCATTGCGCATCCCGCCCCGGCGCGGGCGCTGATCCTCGGCGGCGGCGACGGCGGCTCGGCCGAGGAGCTGCTGAAGCAGCCGACGATGGAGAGAATCGTCATCGCCGAACTCGACGAGAAAGTGATCGAGATCGCGCGCGAGCACCTGCAGGTCGTCCACCACGGCGCCCTCGACGACCCGCGCGTCGAGCTGCGCATCGGCGACGGCTTCCGCTATGTCATGGAGGAAGCCCCGGCCGCTGCCGAGCGCTTCGACCTGATCGTGCTCGACCTGACCGACCCGGTCGGTCCTGCCGAATCGCTGTACTCGGAAGACTTTTTCCGCGGTTGCCGCGCGCTGCTCGCCCCGGGCGGTGCGATCAGCCTGCATATCGGCGCGCCGGCCTTCCAGCCGGAGCGCGTGCGAGCGCTCGTCGCGCGGCTGCGCGACGTGTTCGCGATCGTCCGCCCGTATTTCCTGTATATCCCGCTGTACGGCACGCTGTGGGGTTTCGCGACCGCTTCCGACACGCTAGACCCGACCGCGCTGCCCGCTGCGGAAGTCGATCGCCGCGTCGCGGAGCGCGGCATCGGCGCGCTGCAGCACTACAACGGCGCGGTCCATTGCGCACAGTTCGCGCTGCCGAACCACCTGCGCGCGCTGCTGGACTGACCCCGCGGATCCCGCGTCCGGACCACAGGTCCCGGCGGTGGAACTGTCATCGCATGGTCGTCGCTCGGCCCGTTGAAGTCGGCAAAGAGATCGGGCTGGCCGCCGGCGGCGCGCCGCCGGCAACAACTTACAAGTCCTTGTAACTTTTTCCGGACTGATCCTGCGGTGTCTGCCGGGAAGACGACAAGCGGGTCCGCGGCGCCGATCCGGCCTCATTGGCGAGGGCCGACACCCTGCATCCCTGGAAGCCAACCCTTCACCCGGCGCGCGCCCCTGTTCGCTGGCCGGGGCACACCTATTGCTCAGGATGGGGAGGAAACCGATGGGCGGCCGGAGCCGTCCCTTTTCCGCCGGGGGTGTCGGAACCCGGTTTGTTGTCGCCACCTGAGGAGACAGAACATGAAATCGCAGCGTCAGAAGGGCCAACGTGAGCAGGGGCAGCGTGAGCAGGGCTACGGACAGCAGGATTACGAAGAAGAGGAATACGGCCAGTACGGCGGCCGCCAGTCGCAGCAAGGGATCGGCCAGCAGGGCTGGGGGCACCAGCAGCCCCAGCAGGGATTCGGACAGCAAGGCTACGGCCAGCATCAGCAGGGTTACGGCCAGCAAGGTTACGGGCAACAGGGCTTTGGCCAGCAGTATGACCAGGGTTATGGCCATCAGGGCTCCAGGCAGCAGCAGCCGCAGCAGGGTTTCGGACAACAGGGCTGGGGCCAGCAACACCAGCAGGGGTTCGGCCAGCAAGGTTATGGTCAGCAGCACGAGCAGGGTTACGGGCAGCAGGGCTGGGGCCGGCAGCACGAACAGGGATTCGGACAGCAAGGCTACGGCCAGCAGCAGCCGCAGCAGGGATTCGGCCAGCAGGGTTGGGGTCAGCAGCACGAACAGGGATTCGGGCAGCAAGGCTACGGCCAGCACGGCTCTGGCCAGCAGAGCGGCTATGGCCAGCAGGGTTTCGGCCAGCAGCATCAACCGCAGCAGGGATTCGGCCAGCGCGGCTACGGCCAGCATTCCCAGCAGGGGATGGGGAGCGGCTACGGTCAGCAAGGCAGCTTTGGTCAGCAAGGCGGATACGGCCAGCAAGGCAGCTTCGGTCAGCAAGGCGGATCCGGCCAGCAGGACTGGGGCCAGCAGCCGCAGCAGGGGATGATGGGCACGCAGACGTCGTCACAGACCGGCCGCGGCTACGGCGGCATGCAAGCGTCGTGGGGCCAGTCCGAGCTGTCGTCGCGCGGCCGCAAGGGGCCGAAGAACTACGCCCGGTCGGACGACCGCATCCGCGAGATGGTATGCGAGCGGCTCGTCGACGAACCGGGGATCGACGTGAGCGAGGTGAGCATCAACGTCAAGGAAGGCTGCGTGGAACTGGAAGGCACGGTGCCGAGCCGCCAGATGCGCCATCGCATCGAGGACGTGGTCGATGAGTGCTGGGGCGTGCAGGACATCGAGAACCGCATCCGCGTGCAGTCCGAATCGCAATCCGGGGCGCAGTCGCAGTCATCCTCGCCGCAGTCGCAGTCCGGCCAGCAGCGGGGCGCGAGCGGCAGCGAGCAGAGCCAGAGCGGCTCCTCGTCCGGCGGCTTCTCCGGCATGTCCGGTTCATCGAGCAGCAAGTCGGGCTCGAGCGAGTCGAGCCGCGGCAAGAACAAGGAGGATTGAGACTCGTCTCTGCCGTCCGCCCGCCCGCCAGCCTGGCGGGCGGCGGAGGGGCCGGCCAGGCGATGATGATCGTTCGGCCGGGCTCGTCTAGCTTTCGCCTTCGCGTTTTTCGCTGCGCGGCGCGTTGAGACAGGTGTTCTGCCGCAGTGCCTCCGCGGTGAGCTGGATGTTCTCCCAGTCCGGATTGGGCAGGGCACTGAATACTTCGCGCAGCTGTTGGCTCCAGAGCTTGCGGATCAGCGCGAAATAGGCGTTGTCCTCGCGGATCACGCAGTAATGGCCGACGCGCAGCGCATCGCGCTGATAGACCAGCAGGTCGAGCGGCAGGCCCACCGAGAGGTTCGAGCGGATGCTCGAATCCATCGACACGAGCGCGCATTTCACCGCTTCGTCGAGCGAGGTCGTGTGCGTGATAATGCGCACGATGATCGGTTTGCCATACTTCGATTCGCCGATCTGGAAATACGGCGTCTCATGCGTCGCCTCCGTGAAGTTGCCGGCCGCGTAGAGCTGGAACAGGCGCGGCTCCTCGCCTCGTATCTGGCCGCCGAGCAGCAGCCCGGCCGAGAAATCGACGCCGAATTCCTTCAGCGATTCGGCATCACGGGCGTGAACTTCGCGCAGGCAGTCGCCGACGTGCTTGGCCGCTTCGAACATCGTCGGCACGTTGCACAGGTTCCTCCCTCCGCCCGACTCGATCCGTTCACGCAGCGTGTTGACGACCGACTGGCTGATCGACAGGTTTCCCGCCGTCATCAGCACGAGCACCCGTTCGCCGTGGCGCTCGAAGAAATGCATCTTGCGGAAAGTGTTGATGTGATCGACGCCGGCATAGGTGCGGGAGTCGGACAGGAAGACCAGACCTGCATCCAGCCGCATGGCGACACAATATGTCATGAACCCCCCGGGTGCGAGCGAAGGAATCCCGCGGGGCTGCCCGCGGCCGCCGATGTGACGTCGGAATTCCTCCGCGTTAACGGGTTACATCGGGCACAGCACGCAAAACTGTCCAGTTGGACCGGTCCAGCCGCGTTTCGTGCCGCGCCCGGGCTCACGTTCAAAGCAAGATCGGCTCCCTGCCCGCGCCCACTCGCTTTTTTGGCGCAAAAGCGGTCACGATTTGTCTTCGTAGTCGGATCCGGGCTCTTTCCCCGTTCGGGTCGGGTGAATGGACACAGGACCTCCCGCAGGCGGGATAGTCTCAACCCGTCCATTGCGAAACACGATCAACGCGGTTCCAGTCTGGGCCGCCATTTGGCCTGCGCGCGCTGCGGCCCGCTCCAGGGCTTTCTGTGAGAAGCGCAAATCGGCGTCGCGTGCCTGAGAAATCGGCAATGCGTTCATAGCTTTTCACTCCAGTCGAGCAGCACCGGGCTGGGCCCGGAGTTGTCATATAGCGCCCACGCGTCGACCAGGGGGGCATAGTGTTCGGAAAAATTGGCCAGCCCTGCCGCAAACCGGCGCCGGATGACCTCTTCCGGAATATTGTGTCCACCCTGCTTCACACGTTGGGCAACACGCGCAACCGCCTCGTCCGGTTGGGCAAGTTGCAAGAAAATGAGCTTCACCCGATAGCCCGCGGACTGCCAGCGCACAATGTGACGCAGGTACCCACGCCCTGACAGCGTAGTTTCAAAAGCGAAACTCTCGCGTGCCGCAAAATGGCGCTTCAGCTCTTCCAACATCAGTCGCCCCGCTTGCACTGCAGCCGTTTCAGGCGCAAAGGGCGCCAGACCGGCGGCAATCAGATCGGCGTTCACGAACACCGGGCAACCCGCTTCATTGGGCAAAAACTCTTGTGCGAAAGTCGTCTTGCCCGCGCCGTTTGGCCCCGCGATGATGATGACCTTGCGCTCGCTGGCCACGTCAGCCATTCAGCGCGGGAGGGGTTTGCCTGGAGGTGATGACCCACGGTTCGACTGTCATGGCATGGGCACCCGGTAGAACAGCCTCGAAATCGTCTTGAATTGTCACAAGTCTAACAGACACGTATTTCGGCGAGCAGCACAGGAAGGCTGTAGCAGTGGGTGCCCCATTGCAGACGGGCCGTTGTTCACTTGCCCGGCGCTGCACCCTCGCGCCGGAGATTCGTCTCGTACTGGCTGCGCGCGGACAGATACTGTTTCGGCCACGCGACGTCGTCGAAGCCGATTTTCGCCGCTTCATGCAGCGTCCAGGCCGGATCGGCGAGGTGCGGGCGCGCAATCGCGCACAGATCCGCACGGCCTGCGGCGATGATGCTGTTCGCGTGGTCGGCCTCGTAGAGCGCGCCGACGGCGACAGTGGGGATGCCGGCTTCGTTGCGGATGCGGTCGGCGAACGGCGTCTGGTACATGCGTCCATAGACGGGCCGGTCGCCTTTCCATACCTGGCCCGACGAGCAGTCGATGAGGTCGGCACCGGCGTCCTTGAAGAGGCGCGCGAACTCGACCGCGTCGTCGGCAGTGTTGCCGCCGGGGAACCAGTCGTGGCACGACAGGCGCACCGACATCGGACGATCCTGCGGCCACACGGCGCGCATCGCGCGGAACACTTCGAGCGGGAAGCGCGCGCGGTGCGCGTGTCCGCCGCCGAATTCGTCGCTGCGCCGGTTCGTCAGCGGCGACAGGAAGCTCGACAGCAGGTAGCCGTGCGCGCAGTGCAGCTCGAGGATGTCGAAGCCGGCCTCGGCGGCCATCTTCGTCGCGCGGACGAAGTCGTCGCGCACGCGCTCCATGTCGTCGCGCGTCATCTCGCGCGGCACCTGCGAATGCGGCAGGTAGGGCAGCGGCGACGCCGACATCAGCGCCCAGCCGCCGGCTTCGAGCGGTTCGTCGATGCCTTCCCACGCGAGCTTCGTCGCGCCCTTGCGCCCGGCGTGGCCGAGCTGGATGCCCATTTTCGCGCCCGAATTCGCGTGGACGAAATCGACGACGCGCCTCCACGCGTTGACGTGCTCGGGCTTGTACATGCCGGCGCAGCCCGGCGTGATGCGTGCGTCGGGCGACACGCAGGTCATCTCGGTATACAGCAGCCCGGCGCCGCCGAGCGCGCGCGAGCCGAAATGCACGAGGTGAAAGTCGTTCGCGCTGCCGTCGTCGGCCGAGTACATCGCCATCGGCGACACGACGACGCGGTTCGCAAGCGTCAGGCCGCGCAGCGTGAAGGGCGTGAACATCGGCGGCGGCGCCTCGCCGGCCGTGGCCGGCAGCCCCGCGTTGGTCGCGAACCAGCGCTCGTAGTCTTCGAGCCAGGCCGCGTCGCGCAGCCGCAGGTTCTCGTGCGAGATGCGCTGCGAGCGCGTCAGCATCGAATACATGAACTGCTCCGGTTCGAGCGTGTCGCAGTAGCGCGCGCCGCAGACCTCGAACCATTCCATCGCGTTCCACGCGGCGTTCTGCAGCCGCAGCACGTCGATGTTGCGCGCCGCCTGGTAGCGCTCGAGCACTGCCGGGATGTGCTCCGGCGTGTCGCCTTCGTCGCGGAACAGGCGCGTCAGCTCGATCGCGTCCTCGAGCGCGAGCTTCGTGCCCGAGCCGATCGCGAAATGCGCGGTATGTACTGCGTCGCCCATCAGCACGACGTGGCTGCTGCCGTTGTCGTGGTGCCACTGCTCGCATTTCACGCGCTGGAAATTCAGCCACGCCGAGCCGCGCAGGTGGCGCGCGTTCGTCATCAGCGGGTGGCCGTCGAGATGTTTCGCGAACAGCTTCTCGCAGAACGCGATCGACTGCTCCGAATCGGCGCGGTCGAGCCCGTGGGCTTTCCAGACATGCTCGGGACATTCGACGATGAAAGTCGTCGTCGTGTCGTCGAACTTGTAGACGTGCGCCTGAAACCAGCCGTGCTCGGTCTTCTCGAACAGGAACGTGAACGCGTCGAAGAGCTTGTTCGTGCCGAGCCAGATGTAGCGGTTAGGCCGCGTGACGATGTCCGGCTTGAACACTTCCGCGTACTTGTTGCGGATGCGCGAGTTGATGCCGTCGGACGCGATGATGAGATCGGCATCGGGAAACTCGCTGTCCGATTCGACATCGCGGTCGAACACCAGCTCGACGCCGAGTTCCTCGCAGCGCGCCTGCAGGATGTTGAGCATCTTCTTGCGCCCGATGCCGACGAAACCGTGGCCGCCGCTGCGGATCGTGCGGCCCTTGAAATGCAGCTCGATGTCGTCCCAGTGGTTGAACGCGACCTGGATCGCGTCGGCCGTCACCGGGTCCCATTCGCGCATGTTGTCCATCGTCGCGTCCGAGAACACGACGCCCCAGCCGAACGTGTCGTACGGCCGGTTGCGCTCGACGACGGCGATCTCGTGCGCCGGGTTCAGCTTCTTCATCAGGAGCGCGAAATACAGCCCCGCGGGTCCGCCGCCGATACACACGATGCGCATGCCAGGTCTCCTTCGTTCGTTGCGCCTGCGGACGCGACGCCGGTGCCGCCCCTGCAGGGTCCGGCCGGGCCGCGCGACAGCGTCAATTTGCCGCACGACGCCACGCGGCGCGCCCCCTTTCACGGGGGGGCGGAACGATGGGGGAGTCGCGGGAAAAATCGGGGGAAATGACGCCGATCCGCTCGACAGAGCGAGCGTCTTGTACAAAGATTCGCCGCTGAACGGAACACCCCGATCCACACCTGTCGCATATTTCTTCCTTCCCGCCCGCCTGCCGGCCGCGGGTTCGCTGCCTCGCCGCCCCGCCCCGGCTGACAAAAATGTAATCTCCCCGTCAGCCTCCAGTCGGTATTACGAACTCATACTTCATTCCACTCACCGGAAGACAGGATCCATGATGCTCATCACCCGCCCCCTCGCCACGTTCGCCCTCCTCGCCACGCTCACGAGCGCCGGTCCGGCTTTTGCCATGAGCGGGCACGGACACGATGCCGCTCACGGCGCCGCGATGCCCGTCGCCGACGCGAAAGCTTCATTGTCGGAAGGCACCGTCAAGAAAGTCGACAAGGCCGCCGGCAAGATCACGATCAACCACGGCCCGCTCGAGAATCTGGGCATGCCGCCGATGACGATGACCTTTCGCGCGACCGATCCGTCGATGCTCGACGCGGTCAGCGAGGGCGACAGGATCCGCTTCGCCGCGCAGCGCGTCGACGGAGTGTTCTCGGTGACGAAGCTGGAGGTGGTCAAATAAGAGCGAAGGAATAAGGGCGAAACACGCGTGACGCCGCCGGTGCCGGACGGCGTTGCGGCTGCGGCTCGCTCGATCCGCCGTTTCGCCTTCGGCACTTTCCCCGCCCACCGGCTCCGGCCACCCCCACTTTTTCCGGACATCCGATGAAACCGCTTATCGCCGGCCTGCGTTCCCTGCGTCTGGCCGCGGGCATCGCCGTGCTCGCGGCGAGCGCCTTCGGCCACGCGCAGGACGCCGCGCCGCCCGCTGCCGCTGCGGCTCCCCTCGGCGCCGACCTCGCCGGCCTGATCGAATACGCCCGCGCGAATAACCCCACTTTCGCCGTCGACCGCGCCGAAGCGGATGCCGCCCGCGAACGTGTCGAGCCCGCTGGCGCGCTGCCCGACCCCGGCTTCCAGGTCGAGCTGATGGACTTCACGAACCGCATGCGCGGCGGCCCGACAACGCTCGTGCCGGGCGAAGTCGGCGAAACCCGCTACCGCGTCATCCAGCCGCTGCCGGCGTGGGGCAAGCGCGAGCTCGCCGAGCGTGCGGCGGGGGCGCGCGCAGACCAGGCCGAGGCGGCCCGCGACGCGGCATGGACGAACATGGCTGCCGAGATCAAGGCGGCGTGGCTGCGCTATTACGCTGCCGACCGCGAAGCGGTGCTCAATCGCGACGCGCTGGCCTTGCTGCAGAGCCTCGAGGAGGTCACGCTGTCGCGCTACCGCCTCGGCCTGCTGCCGCAACAGGCGGTGCTGCGCGCGCAGCGCGAGATCACGTCGCAGCGGCTTGCGCTCGTCGGCGTCGAACAGCGTCGCCGCGGCACCGCGTCGGCACTGAACGCGCTGCTCGGCCGCGCGCCCGACAGCCCCCTCGCGGCGCCGCACGAACCGCCGCCGCTGCCCCAGGCGGTCGCCCTCGGGCCCCTCGTCGAACGCACCCGTGCGACCCATCCAGCGATCGCTGCCGAAGCGCGCGGCATCGACGCGGCGCGCTTCGAACGCGACCGCACGTGGCGCGACCGCTATCCGGACTTCAGCGTCGGGCTGACGAACAACCGCCCGCGCGGCGGCGAAAACTCGTGGGACGTGATGCTCGAAGTCATGATCCCGCTGCAGCAGTCGGCACGGCGCGCGCGCGAGCGCGAAGCCGCCCTGATGGTCACCGCTGCCGACGCGCGGCGCGCCGCCGCCGAATCGACGCTCCTCGGCGAGCTCGGCAGCGCGTACGCCGCGTTCACGAGCGGCCACGAGACGCTGCAGCTCCTGCGCGGCACGCTGACGCCGCAGGCCGAAGCGACGCGCGACGCGACCCGTGCCGCGTTCTCGGCGGGGCGCGTCGACTTCGACACCGTGCTCGAAGCCGAGCGCCAGCTCGTCGATACGCGCATGGCGCTGCTGCAGGCGGATGTCGAGACCCGCATGGCGCTCGCCGAAATCGAAAAACTAGCAGGAGAACAGCCGTGAAGCCCGCCGTACGACTATCCCTCGCGGCGGTCGCCGTCGCACTCGCGCTCGGCGCCGGCTATTGGGCGGGCAGCCGCAGCGACCACGCGCCCGCGCCCGGCAGCACGACGACGGCCGCTGAAAACGCGGCCGCAGGCGCCGGCGGCGAACGCCAGATCCTCTATTACCGCAACCCGATGGGCCTGCCCGACACCTCACCGGTGCCGAAGAAGGACTCGATGGGCATGGACTACCTCCCGGTCTATGCCGACGACAAGCCCGACGACAGCGGCGCCGTCGTCGTCAGCCCGGCGCGCGTGCAGACCCTCGGCGTGAAGACCGCCGTCGCCGAGATGCGCGTCGTCGGTGCCGCAGTGCGCGCGGTCGGACGCATCGAGCTCAACGAGCGCGCGGTCGTCGACGTCGCGCCGCGCTTCGAAGGCTGGATCGAGCGCCTGCACGTCAATGCGGTCGGCGACCCGGTGCGCCGCGGCCAGCCGCTGTTCACGATCTACAGCCCCGAGCTGCTGTCGGCCAGCGAGGAACTGCGCATCGCCGAGCGGCTACAGCGCGACAGTGCCACCACCGACCCGATCGCATCGGAAGCGGCGCGCCGGCTCGCCAACGCGACGCGCGAGCGCCTGCAGAACTGGCAGGTCGCCGCTGCGCGAGAGGGCAAGGGCGAGGGCGAGATCGCGCAGCGCCAGACTTTCCATTCGCCGGCCAACGGCGTCGTGCTCGAGAAGAACGCCGTCCAGGGCGCGCGCTTCATGCCCGGCGAAGCGGTCTATCGCATCGCCGACCTGTCGAAAGTGTGGGTCATCGCCGACATCTTCGAGCGCGACCTCGCGCGTGTGCGCGTCGGCCAGCCGGCGAGCGTAACGCTCGACGCCTTCCCGGACCGCCGCTTCGACGCGAAAGTGGGCTATCTGTACCCGACGCTGAACGTCGAGACGCGCAGCACCCGCATCCGTCTCGAACTCGACAACCGCGAAGGCCTGCTGCGCCCGGGCATGTTCGCGCACGTCGAGCTCGCGTCCGGCTCGCCGACACCGCGCGTGACCGTGCCGACGTCCGCGGTCATCGACGACGGGGTGCGCCAGGTCGTGCTGATCGCGCTCGACGAAGGCCGCTTCAAGCCGCAGCCGGTGCGCCTCGGCGAGCGCGGCACCGACCACGTCGAAGTGCTCGAAGGCGTCGAGGCCGGCGACCGCGTCGTGACGTCGGCGAACTTCCTCATCGACTCCGAAAGCCAGCTGAAGGCCGCGCTGTCGAACCTGACCGACGCCGCCCCGGCCACGACCGCGGCGCCGGCAACATACGAGGCCGAAGGAACGTTCGACGCCGTTGATCCGGCGACGAACACGGTGACGCTGACGCACGGCGACATCCCTGCGCTGCAATGGCCGGCGATGACGATGGACTTCGCGGTGGCGTCGCCCGACCTCGTCCCCGACCTCGCGCCGGGCACGCCGGTTCGATTCGAGTTCGAGCAGCGCCAACCGGGCGAATTCGTCGTCACGAAAGTCGAGAAGGCGAACGGGGCGAAACCGGCGGCCGCGAACGGACACGGGAGCCACTGACATGCTCGACCGCCTCATCGATTGGTCCGCGAAGAACGTCTTCCTCGTGCTGCTCGCGACGCTGTTCGTCATCGGCGGCGGGCTGTACGCGGTGAAGAACACGCCGCTCGACGCGCTGCCGGATCTGTCGGACGTGCAGGTGATCGTGTTCACCGACTTCCCCGGCCAGGCGCCGCAGGTCGTCGAGGACCAGGTGACCTATCCGCTGACGACCTCGATGCTCGCGGTGCCGCGTGCGAAAGTCGTGCGCGGCTTCTCGATGTTCGGCGCGTCCTACGTCTACGTGATCTTCGAGGACGGCACCGACATCTACTGGGCGCGCTCGCGCGTGCTCGAATACCTGTCCTCGGTCGCCGGCCGGCTGCCGCAAGGCGTGTCGCCGCAGATCGGGCCGGATGCGACCGGCGTCGGCTGGGTCTATCAGTACGCAGTGACCGGCAAGAACATGTCGCTCGCCGAGACGAGGAGCCTGCAGGACTGGTACATCCGCTACCAGCTGACGAAAGCCGGCGGCGTGTCGGAAGTCGCGAGCGTCGGCGGCTTCGTGCGCGAATACCAGGTCACTGTCGACCCGCACCGGCTCGCGACTTTCGGCCTCGCGCTCGACGACGTCAGCCGCGTGATCCGCGAGTCGAACCGCGACGTCGGCGGGCGCGTCGTCGAGATGGCCGAGAAGGAATACATGGTGCGCGGCCGCGGCTATCTGGGCGGCGCCGAGGACATCGCGAACCTGGTGCTGAAAAGCGAAGGCGGCACGCCGGTGCGGGTCGCCGACATCGGCCGCGTCGAACTCGTGCCGGCCGAGCGGCGCGGGATCGCCGAATTGAACGGCGAAGGCGAAGTCGCTTCCGGCATCGTCATGGCGCGCTTCGGCCAGAACGCGCTCGACGTCATCGCGAACGTCAAGGCGAAGATCGCCGAGATCGCGCCGGGGCTCCCCGAAGGCGTCGAGATCGTGCCGGTCTATGACCGCTCGACGCTGATCGAGCGCGCGATCGCGAACCTCAAATGGACGCTGTTCGAAGAGAGCCTGATCGTCGCCGCGGTGTGCGTGATCTTCCTGCTGCACGTCCGCAGCGCGCTCGTCGCGATCATCACGCTGCCGCTCGGCATCCTCATCGCGTTCATCGCAATGCGCGCGCTCGACCTCGGCTCGAACATCATGAGCCTCGGCGGCATCGCGATCGCGATCGGCGCGATGGTCGATGCCGCAATCGTCATGATCGAGAACGCCCACAAGCGCCTCGAACATCTGCCGGCGCACGCGACGCAGGCCGAGCGCGCGCAGACGATCATCCGCGCGTGCAAGGAAGTCGGGCCGGCGCTGTTCTTTTCGCTGTTGATCATCACCGTGTCGTTCCTGCCGGTGTTCACGCTCGAAGGCCAGGAAGGCCGGATGTTCTCGCCGCTCGCGTTCACGAAGACGTTCGCGATGGCGGGCGCGGCGATCCTGTCGGTGACGCTCGTGCCGGTGCTGATGCTGTTCTTCGTGCGCGGGCGCATCCTGCCCGAAGCGAAGAACCCGGTGAACCGCTTCCTGATCTGGGCCTACCGGCCGATCATCCGCGGCGTGATGCGCCACAAGGTGCTGACGCTCGTCGCGGCGGTGGTGGCGATGGCTGTGACAATCGTCCCGGCGCGTCAGATCGGCTCGGAGTTCATGCCGACGTTGAACGAAGGCACCCTTTTCTACATGCCGGCGGCGCTGCCCGGCATGTCGGTGACCGAAGCCGGGCGCCTGTTGGCGACGACGAACCGCATCATCAAGACTTTCCCTGAAGTCGAATCGGTGTATGGCAAGGCCGGGCGGGCGCTGTCGGCGACCGACCCGGCGCCGCTCGAGATGTTCGAGACGGTCGTGAACCTCAAGCCGCAATCCGAATGGCGCCCCGGCGTGACGACCGACAGTCTGATCGCGGAGATGGATGCCGCGTTGAAATTTCCCGGCCTCGCAAACTCGTGGACGATGCCGATCAAGGCGCGCCTCGACATGCTCGCGACCGGCATCCGCACCCCGATCGGCGTCAAGGTGTTCGGCAACGATCTCGCGACGATCGAGCAGGTCGCGAAGGACGTCGAGGCCGCGGTGCGGAACGTCCCGGGCGCTTCCAGCGCCTATGCCGAGCGCGTCAGCGGCGGCTACTACCTCGACATCGTGCCGCGCCGCGACCAGCTCGCCCGCTACGGCCTGACGGTCAATGCGTTGCAGGAAGTCGTCGCGACCGCGCTCGGCGGCGACATGGTGACGACCGCAGTCGAAGGGCTCGAACGCTACAACGTCACGGTGCGTTACCCGCGCGGCCTGCGCGACGACCCGCAGCGCATCGCGGCCGAAGTGTACGTGCCGACGGCGAGCGGCCCGATCCCGCTCGGCCAGCTCGCCGACGTGCAGCTCACACGCGGCTCGCCCGGCATCCGCACCGAAAATGCGCTGCTCGCCGCGTACGTGTACGTCGACACCCGCGACGCCGACCTCGGCGCGTTCGTCAAACGCGCGCAGCAGGCGGTCGCCGAGCAGGTGACGTTCCCGCCCGGCTATTACGCGACGTGGAGCGGCCAGTTCGAGTACATGGAGCGCGCGACGGAGAAGATGAAAGTCGTGCTGCCGCTGACGCTGGGGCTGATCTTCGTGCTGCTGTACCTGAACTTCCGGCGCCTGACCGCGACCTTGATCGTGATGCTGTCGGTGCCGTTCGCGCTCGTCGGCGGCGTGTGGCTGATGTGGTGGCTCGACTACCAGATGAGCGTCGCGGTCGCGGTCGGCTTCATCGCGCTCGCCGGTGTTGCCGCGGAGACCGGCGTCGTCATGCTGATCTACCTCGATCACGCGTGGGAAGCGATCCGGGCGGAACGTGCTGCCGAAGGCCGCGAGGCGTCGGTTGCCGACCTGTACGAAGCGATCATGGAAGGCGCGGTCGAGCGCGTGCGGCCGAAGATGATGACGGTCGTCGCGATCATGGCAGGCCTCCTGCCGATCATGTGGGGCACCGGCACCGGCTCCGAAGTCATGAGCCGCATCGCTGCGCCGATGGTCGGCGGCATGATCTCGTCGACGGTGCTGACGCTCGGCGTCATCCCCGCGCTGTATGCGCTGGTCAAGCAGTGGCAGCTGCGGCGGGAGCTCGAATCCGGTGCGCGCACGCCGGTCGTGCCGGCATCGGCGGCGACGATTCGATGACAGAAATGTAATCAGCGCGTCAGCCTTCCGTCGCACGGCGCGGACTATGATGAATCCATCGGAGCACGGCGAGCGCATCAGGAACACGCCTCCCCCTCGTGCCCCGACGCACCATCCGAAGCTTCGCCCGACGACCGGCACGGCCAACGAATCGGCGCCGGCTTTATTGCCTCTGCGTGCACTCCGGCGCCCGCCCGGCCACCTATTTTCAGGAGACGCATCATGAAAAAGACTCTCACTGCCATCGCGATATCCCTGGTCACAGCCTTTCCTGCCTTCGCGGACGATGCGCATCACCCGGATCAGGCACCGGCCGTCTCGGCGCCGGCACCGGAAGCGACGGTGCAGAAGATGCGGGACAACACGACCACGATGCAGTCCCAACTCGATGCCCTCGCCGCAGCCAGGAGTCCTGAGGAGCGGCAGAAACTGCTGATGGAGCACATGCAGACGATGCGCGAAAACATGATGTTGGGCCGGCAGATGGCGGCGGGCCAGATGGGCTGCCCGATGATGGGCGACCCGGACATGATGCAGGGTATGGGCATGATGCAGGGAATGGGGATGATGGGTCCGGGCGCAGGCGCGCCTTCAGTCGAGGCTCTCGCCAAGCGCATGCATCAGATCGAGCAGCGCCTGGACAGGATACAGATGGGGAGGGAACAGACGCCCTGACGCGCCCGGAAATGACTGTCGGTGGGCGGGCGTGCGTCGTTTCATCGAGGACGGCAGCTGCTCGGCCGCCCCGCACACGGCGTTGAACGGAGGAAGCTGCGATGCTCGACACGCTGAAGGACCTGCTGCTGCGTTTACGGACGTGGATGTCGGAGAACGAGCGCGCCCACCGGAACGCGAAGGCGAACACGTGCTGCAGCACGCCGTCCGCGATCTACGCGGCGTCATACCGGGCCCGGGGAGAAAATCGTCATGAGTGAAATCCGTCCGGCCCCGGTACACGATCATCATCGCCACGGCCGTCCCGAACATGCCGCTCCCCCGCCTGCCCCGGCGACCGACCCGGTGTGCGGCATGACCGTGAAACCCGATTCGCCGCACGTCGCGACGCACGACGGGCAGACGTACCGCTTCTGCAGCGCGAAGTGCCTCGACAAGTTCCGCGCCGAGCCGACGCGCTACCTGCACCCGGCGCCGATCGAGGCCGCGGACGCCACGACGCCGCCCGGCACCGAATACACCTGCCCGATGCACCCGGAGATTCGCCAGATCGGCCCCGGCAGCTGCCCGAAGTGCGGCATGGCGCTCGAGCCGGTGCTGCCCGAACTGGAGGAAGGCGAAAACCCGGAGCTCGCGGACTTTCGACGGCGCTTCTGGTGGACGCTGCCGGCGACCGTGCTGGTGACGCTGATCGCGATGTCCGGCGGGCTGTTCGATCCGCTGCTCGGCGCCGCACGCCCGTGGGTCGAGCTGCTGCTCGCGACACCGGTGGTGCTGTGGGGCGGCTGGCCGTTCTTCGTGCGCTGGGCGCAGTCGCTTGCAAACCGCAGTCCGAACATGTGGACGCTGATCGGCACCGGCGTCGGCGCAGCCTATGGCTACAGCGTCGTCGCGACCGTCGCGCCCGGCCTCTTCCCCGAGTCCTTCCGCATCGGCGGCCACGTCGCGGTGTATTTCGAGGCCGCCGCGGTGATCGTGTCGCTGACGCTGCTCGGCCAAGTGCTCGAACTGCGCGCGCGCTCCGAAACCGGCGCGGCAATCAAGGCGCTGCTCGGCCTCGCGCCGAAGACCGCGCGCCGGCTCAACGCCGACGGCAGCGAGGAGGACATCCCGCTGACCCATGTGCACCCCGGCGACCACCTGCGCGTGCGCCCCGGCGAGAAAGTCCCGGTCGACGGCGTCGTGCTCGAAGGGGCGAGCGCGGTCGATGAATCGATGCTCACCGGCGAGCCGCTGCCGGTCGACAAGCGCACCGGCGACAAGCTGATCGGCGCGACGCAGAACACCAGCGGCGCGCTGGTGATGCAGGCCGAGAAGATCGGCTCGCAGACGGTGCTCGCGCAGATCGTGCAGATGGTCGCGCAGGCGCAGCGCTCGCGCGCGCCGATGCAGCGCATGGCCGACCAGGTCGCAGGGTATTTCGTCGTCGCGGTCGTCGCGATCGCCGCCCTCACCTTCTTCGGCTGGGGCCTGTTCGGCCCGGAACCATCGTGGGCCTTCGGCCTGATCAACGCGGTCGCGGTGCTGATCATCGCCTGCCCGTGCGCGCTCGGGCTCGCGACGCCGATGTCGGTGATGGTCGCGACCGGCAACGCCGCGACCCAGGGTGTGCTGTTCCGCGATGCCGCGGCGATCGAGAACTTGCGCCGGGTCGACACGCTGATCGTCGACAAGACCGGCACGCTGACCGAAGGCAAGCCCGCGTTCCACGCGACGGTCGCCGCCTCCGGCTGGAGCGGGGACGAAGTGCTGCGCATCGCCGCGAGCCTCGACCAGGGCAGCGAACATCCGCTCGCGCACGCGATCGTCGACGAGGCGCGGCGCCAGGGGCTGGCGCTGTCGAAACCGGACAGCTTCGAATCATCGTCCGGCATCGGCGTGCGCGGAGTCGTCGAGGGCCGCAAGATCGTGCTCGGCAACACCGCGTTGATGGACGACGAGGGTGTCGCCTGGCAGGACCTCGCCGAACAGGCTGAAGCGCTGCGCAGCGAAGGGGCAAGCGTGATGATGCTCGCCGTCGATGGCCGCGCGGCGGGTCTTGTCGCGGTCGCCGACCCGGTCAAGGCGACGACGCCCGAGGCGCTCGACGAACTGCGCGCGAACGGGATCACGCGCATCGTCATGGCGACCGGCGACGGCCTGACGACGGCGCGCGCGGTCGGCAAGCGATTGGGCATCGACGAGGTGCACGGCGAAGTCAAGCCGAAGGACAAGAACGATCTGGTCGCGAAGCTGCAGGCCGAGGGTCGCATCGTCGCGATGGCCGGCGACGGCATCAACGACGCGCCGGCGCTCGCGCGCGCCCACATCGGCATCGCGATGGGCACCGGCACCGACGTCGCGATGTCGAGCGCGCAGCTCACGCTGGTCAAGGGCGACCTGCGCGGCATCGCCGCCGCGCGCCGCGTGTCGGTCGCGACAGTGCGCAACATGCGCCAGAACCTCGCTTTCGCCTTCCTCTACAACGCGCTCGGCGTGCCGCTCGCCGCCGGCCTGCTGTATCCCTTCACCGGCCTGCTGCTGTCGCCGCTGGTCGCCGCGCTGGCGATGAGCGCGAGCTCGGTGTCGGTGGTCACCAATGCGCTGCGGCTGCGTCGGCGAGCCGGCTGAGCCCATGAAATCGCTGGACGACAAGGAGCAGTCATCCCATCCCCACGCCCGCTCCGGCTCGCGCGCGAAGTGGGTCTTCGCCGGCTTTCTCGCGCTGGCCGTGTTCTTGCTCTTCACTGAGCACCGCGCCCACGTGCTCGGCTTCCTCCCCTGGCTGATATTGCTCGCGTGTCCGCTGATGCATCTGTTCATGCATGGCGGGCACGATCACGGGACAAAGCCGAAAAGTGTGGAAGGAGATGAAACATGAGCGACTCACCCGCCTATGGCCTGTGGTCGCTGGTCGTGATCAATTCGCTGTTCTTCATCGCGTTCGCGTTCAGCTTCGCCAAGCCGCGCAGCAAGCGCGACTGGCGCTCGTTCGGCGCCTACTCGGCGTTCATCGTCGCGCTGTTCACCGAGATGTATGGCTTCCCGCTGACGATCTACCTGCTTTCGGGCTGGCTGTCGTCGCGTTTTCCGGGCGTGGATTTCCTCGCCCATGAGTCCGGGCACCTGCTCGAGACGATGTTCGGCTGGCGCTCGAATCCGCATTTCGGCCCCTTCCACCTGCTCAGCACCGTGTTCATCGTCGGCGGATTCTGGTTGCTCGCCAAGGCCTGGCCGGTGCTCTACGAGGCCCAGCGCGAGCACCGGGTGGCCGACAGCGGTCCTTATGCCAGCATCCGACATCCACAGTACGTCGCCTTCGTGCTCGTGATGTTCGGCTTCCTGCTGCAGTGGCCGACGCTGATCACACTGGTGCTGTTCCCGATCCTGCTCGTCGTCTACGCGCGGCTCGCGCGGCACGAGGAGCGCGACGCGCTCGCCGAATTCGGCGATGCGTACCGCCGCTACCTCGAGCGCACGCCCGCGTTCATCCCCCGCCTCGGTGCGCAGGGGTCCGGAGCGCTGCGGAACTGACGAAACGGGTTTCGATCGCACGACCATCGAGGGAGATTGCGGCCTTGAACGATTCACGCACTTCGACCACTTCAGCGGCAACATGTAGTTGCTGCGGCGCACTCATCGCGTCGCGGGACCGGCCGGGAACGGGCGATGCGCTCTGCGAGCGCTGTTTTCTCGAACCGCTCGCGGCGGAGCGTTCGACTTGCAGCGACCTGAATGCCGGCTTCGCCGAAGCGCTCGCCGAGGCGCTCGATCTGCGCGAACATGAGACCGGTCTCCACTCACGGCGCGTCGCCTGCCACACCGTCGTCCTGGCGAAACGCTTCTTTCCGCACGACGAGCGGCGCCTCGCCCAAATCTACTGGGGAGCGCTGCTTCACGACATCGGGAAAATCGGCGTCCCGGACCGTATCTTGTTGAAGAACGGACCGCTCGACGACGACGAATGGACCGTGATGCGCCGCCATCCCGATGACGGCCATCACCTTGTCAGTCGCCTCGCAGGCATGGAGGAAGCGGCGGAAATCGTGCGCTGCCACGAGGAACATTTCGACGGCACCGGTTATCCGCGTGGTTTGCGTGGCGAGGCCATCCCGTTGGGGGCGAGGCTGTTTGCCGTGATCGACGCGCTCGACGCGATGACCTCGGACCGCCCCTACCGGAAGGGATTGTCGTTCGAGGTCGCCAAGGCCGAGATCCTGCGCATGTCGGTCAGGCAGTTCGACCCCGTGGCCGTCCGTCTCTTCCTCGACGAGGAGCCGGAATTGCGGCGCATGGTCGAGATGAAGTGCAGCGAAGCGGTGCCCGGCTGAGCCCAATGCTGAGGGGTTTCGGCAGTGCATCCCCTGATCGCTTCATGAACCGCTGGATTTGGCTGTGTCCGGCGCCGCTCGTCCGGGGCGAGTGGCACATGCGGCGCAGACCGCGGAGCGAGTGACGACCATGCACGTGGCGATCCGTCTGGTGCAGATCAACCGTGCCATGTGGGGCTTGCTCCTGTGGTGGGGCCTCGTGCGCATCGGCCTGCTCCGCCCCGGGACGCCGCCGGCGCAGCGCTTCGCCGCCACCCTGGAGAAGCTGGGTACGACCTTCGTCAAGCTCGGCCAAGGGCTGAGCCTGCATCGGGAACTGCTTCCCGACGACTACGTGGCGGCGCTGCAGAAACTGCACGACCGCGTCGCGGCTTTTCCCTTCGAGCAGGCCAGGGCCGAGGTAGAGGCTTCCTTCGGCCGTCCGCTGACCGAGCTGTTTCCCCACTTCGAACCACAGCCGCTGGCCGCGGGCTCCATCGCCCAGGTGCATCGCGCCGCACTCGCCGACGGCCGCGCGGTCATCGTCAAGGTGCGCCGCCCCGGTATCCGGCGCCAGGTGAATGAGGATCTCCGCATCCTGCGCTGGGTCCTGAAGAGCGTCCTGTGGCTGACCCCGGCGCTGCGCGCCGTGCGGCCCATCGAAATCGTGGACGGGCTCGCGCGCAATCTTCACAAGGAGCTCGACTTCCGCCAGGAGGCCCACAACATCGCCCGCTTCGTGGAGATGTTCCAGGGATCACCGACGGTCTATGTGCCAGGGGTGGTCGGCGGACTGTATACCGAATGGGTGATCGTGCAGGAGCTGAGTCCGGGCCGGCGCATCGACGATGCCGCGTTCCTGCAGCAGGGCGAGCGGCTGGCGGCGAACCTGGTGGAGGCCTATCTGTGCCAGTTCTTCGTCAAAGGCGTGTTCCACGGCGACCCGCATCCGGGCAACCTGTTCGTGCTGGAAGACGGGCGCATCTGCTTCCACGACTTCGGCCTCGTGGGCTTCCTCGACCGGCGCACGCGCATGGGCCTCATCGCCTTCATGATGGCCTTCGTGCAGCAGGACGGCGACTGGCTGGTGGATGCGTATCTCGACCTGGGCATGCTCGGCGGCAGGCTGGACCGCGAGGAATTTCGCGCCGGCATGGAAGAAGTGGTCCAGGACTATGCGCGCCAGCCTCTCAGGGACTGGTCCTTCGGCGAGGCCTTTCTGCGCATCGCGCGCATGGGTCACGGGCGCAACGTGCGCCTGCCGCACCACCTGCTGGTGCTGCTGCGGGCCGTTTTCCTCATGGAGAGCACGGTGCGGCACCTCGATCCGCGCTTCAACCTGATGGAGGGCCTGTTCGCCAAGGCCGGGGCGTTGCTGGAGACCGCCGGTGGCGTCGGCGAGCCGGCCGCGCGCTTCAAGTACGAGGCCTTCGTGTCCCTGCACCAGTTGCCTTCGGACCTGGGTCGGATGCTGCATGGCATTCGCAGCCGCGGCATGGAGGTATCGGTGGCCCACCACGGCCTGGAGCCGCTCCAGCAGGAAATCGGCCGCAGCAGCCGGCGCGTGGCGCTGGCGCTGGTGACTCTGGGCCTGTACATCGCCGCCTCGCTGCTGATGCAGCACAGCCTGGGGCCACGCTGGGGCGAGGTGCCGATGCTGGCCGGCCTGGGCTATGTCCTCGCCCTGTGGCTGAGTTGGCGCCTGGTGCGCGACATCGGTGAGCATGACTGATGTGGTCGAGCGAAATGGCCCGCGATGACTGCGGGCCATCCGGAACATGGCGCGCCGCGGCCGCGCGCCTGCTCTTCAGTTGCCGCGACGATCGTGATGCAGCGCATCGTCGAGACGCCAGACCTCGTTGCCCTTCATCATGATTTTCTGGCCATCCTTCGTCTCCATCGCATGGCCCTCCTTCATCGAGACAACCTGGCCGGCCTTGTTTTCCATGGCCATCTTGCCGTCCTTGAACACATACACCGTGGAGCCGTCCTTCAGTTCGTAGGACTTGGCGACATTGACCTTGTCGGCGGCGAAAGCCGAAGTGGCGATCAGCACGGACGCGGCGGCAGCGGCGATTTTCATCAGCATGATTTACTCCTTGTGAATTGCGTAATTTCGGCTCGAACCGGACGGGTAACGCCCTGTTCGAATCAGGCGCTCGCGTTCGAGCGACCCTGGACACATACTAGGCGGACGCCACTGACCGCAAGATGACCCGAGCATTACTTTTGGTTCACCTTCCGGTCATCTCCCGGACAGGCGGGCCGTGAACCCGCACGCATTCGGGAACGGCGGGACGGACCGCGGTGTCCATAAAGCGAATGCCGCAGCGACGTGTCATTGCCGCTTCCGCCGCTCAAGCAAAGACACCGATCCGCGGCGCCAGCCGGAATATCCCGATGCAGTTGGAGTGTCAGTCAGTCTGCATCCCGTGTGCGGTGGTCTAGACTGACAGGAAACAAGGAGCTTGCGATGACCACCATCGGTCGGTTCCAGGTCGACTACACGCGCTTCCTCGATCCCCGGGGCGAAGCGACCCAGGCCTTGCCGGATTTCGCGCTCGATCCGGAAAAACTGATTCCCCTGTACCGCGCGATGGTCCTGACGCGCACTTTCGACACCAAGGCGATCGCGCTGCAGCGCACCGGCAAGCTCGGCACGTTCGCGTCGGCGCTCGGGCAGGAGGCGATCGGCGTCGGCGTCGCGGCCGCGATGGGGGCCGAGGACGTGCTCGTGCCGTCATACCGCGACCACGCAGCGCAGCTGATGCGCGGCGTCACGATGGCCGAAAGCCTGCTCTACTGGGGCGGCGACGAGCGCGGCAGCGATTTCGCCGGGCCGCGCGACGATTTCCCGATCTGCGTGCCGATCGCGACGCAGGTCTGCCACGCAGCTGGCGCCGCATATGCATTTCAGTTGCGCCAGGAAGCGCGCGTCGCGGTGTGCTTTCTTGGCGACGGCGGCACCTCGAAAGGCGACTTCTACGAAGCGCTGAACTTCGGCGCAGTATGGAAAGCGCCGCTGGTCGTGGTCGTCAACAACAACCAGTGGGCGATCTCCGTGCCGCGCAGCATGCAGAGCGCCGCGCAGACGCTGGCGCAAAAGGCGATCGCGGCCGGGATCGAAGGCTGCCAGGTGGACGGCAACGACATCGTCGCCGTCCACCACGCGGCGCGGCAGGCGATCGAGAAAGCGCGCAGCGGCGGCGGCCCGAGCCTCATCGAAGCGCTCAGCTACCGCCTCGGCGACCACACCACTGCCGATGATGCGAGCCGTTACCGCGATCCGGCGGTGGTGCAGGAGCACTGGACGTTCGAACCGGTCGTGCGCCTGCGCAATTACCTCGTGCAGCTGAACGCGTGGGATCCGCAGCGGGAGGAACAACTCGTCCGGGAATGCAGCGAGGCGGTCAATTCGGCAGTCGAGACGTATCTCGCGACGCCACCGCCGACCCCGGCCGCGATGTTCGATCACCTGTACCGCACGCTGCCGGCAGCGCTGCAGGGACAGCGCGACATGGCGCTGCAGTTCGCACCGCACGACGGAGGCGACCATGGCTGAGCTCAATCTGATCGAAGCGATCAACCATGCACTGGCGCACGAACTGGCCCAGGACCCGGCGGTCGTGCTGCTCGGGGAAGACATCGGCGTCAACGGCGGCGTCTTCCGCGCCACCGCAGGGCTGCAGCAGAGCTTCGGCGCCGCGCGCGTCGTCGATACGCCGCTGGCCGAAACCGCGATCGCCGGCACCGCGGTCGGCATGGCGGCGATGGGGCTGAAGCCGGTGGCGGAGATCCAGTTCTCCGGCTTCATCTACCCGACGTTCGATCACCTGATCAACCACGCGTCGCGCCTGCGAAACCGCACGCGCGGCAGGCTGTCGTGCCCCTTGGTGTTGCGCTCGCCGTGCGGCGCCGGCATCCACGCGCCGGAGCACCACTCCGAAAGCCCGGAAGCGCTGTTTGCACACATTCCCGGGCTGCGCGTCGTGATCCCGTCGTCGCCGTCGCGGGCCTACGGCCTGCTGCTGGCAGCGATACGCGACCCCGATCCGGTGATTTTCCTCGAACCGACGCGCCTGTACCGCCTGTTCAAGCAGGAAGTCGCCGACGATGGCGAGGCGCTGCCGCTCGACGTGTGCTTCACGCTGCGCTCGGGCAGCGACGTGACGCTGGTCAGCTGGGGCGCGATGGTGCACGAAACGCAGGCCGCGGCCGACGCGCTGGCGCAGCAGGGAATCATGGCCGAAGTCATCGACGTGGCGACGCTCAAGCCGCTCGACATGGGAACGATACTCGAGTCGGTGGGCCGCACGGGGCGCTGCGTGATCGTCCACGAAGCCGCGCGCACGGGCGGTTTCGGCGCCGAAATCGCCGCCAATCTCGCCGAAGAAGGCCTCTACACGCTGCTCGCGCCGGTGCGGCGCGTCACCGGATACGACACGGTGGTGCCGCTGGCACGCCTCGAATACCAGTACCTGCCGAGCGTCGAACGCATCGTCACGGCAGTCCACAAGACGCTGGAGGGCGCATGAAGATCTTCAAACTGCCCGACCTGGGCGAAGGCCTGCAGGAAGCGGAGATCGTCGAATGGCACGTCGCGGCCGGCGACGAGATCGAGGCCGACCAGCCGCTGCTGTCGGTGGAGACGGCCAAGGCGATCGTCGAGATCCCTTCGCCGCATTCGGGCCGCATCGAGAAGCTGTTCGGACAGCCGGGACAGATCGTGCATGTCGGCGCGCCGCTGGTCGGCTTTGCCGGCACCGCCGAAGAGAGCGACGCCGGCACGGTCGTCGGTGAAGTGCAGGTCGGCCACCAGCTCGCGCAGGAAGCGCCGGCAGCCGTCGGCGGCGGCGCGGCGGCGATCAAGGCGACGCCGGCGGTGCGCGCGCTCGCGCGCCAGCTCAACGTCGAGCTGGCGATGGTCACGCCGTCCGGCCCGGACGGCCTGATCACGACGTCGGACGTGCAGCGGGTCGCGAAGATCCTCGCCGACGTCGGACCGCCGGAGATCCTGCGCGGCGTGCGGCGCGCGATGGCGCGCAACATGGCGCTCGCGCAGAGCGAAGTGGCGGGGGCGACGGTCGTCGACGACGCCGACATCGACGCGTGGCTGCCGGACAGCGACGTCACGATCCGCCTCGTGCGCGCGCTGGTCGCAGGCTGTCGCGCCGAGCCGGCGCTCAACGCGTGGTACGAGAGCCACACGATGGGGCGCCGCGTGCTCGAGAAGATCGACGTCGGCATCGCGATCGACCTCGCCGAAGGACTGTTCGTGCCGGTATTGCGCGACGTCGCCAACCGCGACGCGAACGACCTGCGCCGCGGCCTGGACCGGATGCGCGCCGACGTCATCGCACGCAAGATCCCGGCCGATGAACTGCGCGGCAACACGATCACCCTGTCGAACTTCGGCATGATCGCCGGCAAGTACGCGGCGCCGATCGTCATGCCGCCGACCGTCGCGATTCTCGGTGCCGGCCGCGTGCACCAGCAGGTGCTCGCGATCGACGGCGCACCGGCCGTGCGCCGCGTGCTGCCGCTGAGTCTCACGTTCGACCATCGCGTCGTGACCGGCGGCGAAGCGGCCCGGTTCCTCGCCGCGGTGATCGCGGACCTCGCGCTGCCGGAGTGAATCAGGACGCCGGCGCGTTGGCGGGCAGCTTGCCGCAGGCTCTGCTCAGGCGCCGCTCCCTGTCCCGCACGGTCGCGCATGTTGCTGCGCCCGACGTTCGACCCGAGCGCGGGCGGGCCGAAAAAGCGCAGGTCGCTGTCGAGTTCCGTTTTGGCGCGTGTCGGCAACGGCCGATAATGGCCGTAGCGTTCGGCCCGCGCCGCACCGCGCTCAACCCCCCCGTTCGAGAGCCCCCAACCTGCACCAGGGACACGCATGAATTACGAGACGATCCTGTACGACATGACGGACGGCATTGCCGAGATCCGGCTGAACCGCCCGCACCGGCTCAACGCCGTGACCGCGCAGCTGTATGACGAACTCAACGCGGCGCTGAGCCGCGCCGAAGCCGACCCCGATGCGCGCGTCGTGCTGCTCACCGGCGAAGGCCGCGCGTTTTGCGTCGGCGCCGACCTCAAGGAACACAAGGCGGGCCGCACGCCGTTCGAGCGCCGCCAGTACCTGCAGGGCGAGCAGAAAGTGTGCAAGCGGCTGTTGCAGCTCGGCAAGCCGGTGATCGCCGCGGTCAATGGCTTCGCGCTCGGCGCCGGAGCCGAAATGGCGATCGCTTCGGACTTCGTGCTGATGGCCGAAAGCGCGCAGATCGGCTTGCCGGAAATCTCGATCGGCAACTTCCTCGGCGGCGGCGTCACCTACCTGCTGCCGCGCCTCGTCGGGCTGGCGAAAGCGCGCGAACTGGTATTCCTCGGCGAGCGCATCGGCGGCGCCGAAGCCGTGCGCATCGGGCTCGCGAACCGCGCGCTGCCCGACGAAGGCTTCCTCGACGCCGCGCGCGACTTCGCCCGCCGAGTTGCGAGCAAGGCGCCGTTTTCGATGCAGCTCGCGAAGGAGCAGCTGAACATGGCAGCCGAGCGCACGCTCGATGCCGCGCTGACTGCCGAACTCGAAGGCATGATGTTCGTCGGCACGACGCGCGACTGGCAGGAGGGCGTGGACGCCTTCGCCGAAAAACGCACGCCGGTTTTCAGGGGAGAGTGAAATGGACATCGCTCCGCCACCGTTGCCGAGAACCAGCCCGCTGCACGATTTCCTCGCCCCCGGCTCGATCGCGATCATCGGCGCCTCGACCGACCCCACCAAGCGCGGCTACAAGGCGATGGTCGGGCTGATCAAGGATGGCTACCCGGGCGCGATCTACCCGATCAACCCGAAAGTGGACAATGTGCTCGGCGTCAGGACCTACGCGACGCTCGACGACATCCCCGGCCCGGTGGACCTGGCGCTGATCTGCACGCCGGCCGCGACAGTGCCGGGCCTCGTCGCCGATTGCGGCCGGAAAGGCGTCAAGGGCGCGGCCATCCTCGCAAGCGGTTTCCGCGAGACCGGGCCGGCCGGCGCGCGGCTCGAACAGCAGGTGCTGGCTGCGGCGCGCCAAGGGGGCGTGCGCCTCATCGGGCCCAACACTTCGGGCATGTTCAACCTGCACAAGAAAGTCAACCTGCTGGCGCTGGCGAACGTCAAGCCGGGCAACATCGGCTTCATCTCGCAGTCCGGCAACATGCTGCTGTCGCTGGTGCTCGAAGCCGAGCACAACGGCCATGTCGGGTTCAGCACCTATGTCGGTCCGGGCAACCAGACCGACATCGGCTTCAACGACTATCTGCGCTACCTCGGCGAGGATCCCGACACCCGGGTCGCGACCTTCTATGTCGAAGGCTTCCGCGACGGCCAGCGCTTCCTGCACAACGCGCGCGAGATCACCGCCGTCAAGCCGGTCGTCGTGTACAAATCCGGCGCGACCGAGCAGGGCAAGAAGGCGGCGAGTTCCCATACCGGCGCGCTCGCCGGCAGCTACGCGATGACGGTCGACCTGCTGCGCCAGGTCGGCGTCAGCGTCGTGCAGCATTCGAACGAGATCCTGCCGGTCGCCGAAGGGCTGGGCCTGATGCAGCACGCGCCGGGCAAGCGCGTGGCGGTGGTTTCGGACGGTGGCGGCCAGGCGACGATCGCCTCGGACCGTATTATCGAAGCCGGGCTGGAGCTCGCGGAACTGGGCGAGGTGACGAAAAAGCGCCTCGGCGCGATCCTGCTGCCGCAGGCTTCGCTGGTGAACCCGGTGGACGTGGCCGGCAGCAGCGACGCCAACCCTGCGCTGCTTGCCGAGTGCATGGCGATCGTCGCCGACGACGACAACGTCGACGCGGTGTTCCTCGTCGGCATGTTCGGCGGCTACCACATCCGTTTCGCCGAGGATCTGCTCGGTGGCGAAATGCGCGGCGCCGAGTCGATGATCGAGCTCGCGCGCCGCATCGACAAACCGGTCGTCGTGTATAGCCTCTACGCCCCGGTCAAGCCCCCGGCGCTGCGGCGCCTGCACGAAGCCGGCCTGCCGGTGTACACGTCGATCGAATACGCAGTGCGCGTCCTCGCGGCGCTCGGCGAACGCGGCGTGTATCTCCGGGATGCCGCAAACCAGGCGCCGCTGCCGGCAATGAGGCCGAACGATGCGACGCTGGCGATTTTCGCCGCCGCCCAGGCCGAGGCCCGCGACCTGTTCGAATTCGAAGCCAAGACGCTGTTGCGGGCGCACGGCGTCGACGTGCCCGCCGAAGCGCTGGTGCGCGATCTCGACGAACTCGACGAGGTCGCCGTCCGCTTCGGCGAGCGGCCGCTCGTGATGAAAGTCGTGTCGAAGGACATCCTGCACAAGTCCGACGCCGGCGGCGTCAAGCTGAACCTGCACGGCCGGGCGGCATTGCGCGAAGCCTTCGACCAGATCATCGGCTCCTGCCATGCGTACAAACCCTCTGCCGACATCAAGGGCGTGCTGGTCACGCCGATGGCGCGCAAGGGCATCGAAGTCATCATCGGTGTCAGTCGCGACCCGATCTTCGGCCCGGTGCTGATGTTCGGCCTCGGCGGCATATTCGTCGAGATCCTCGAAGACGTCGCGTTCCGCGCGATTCCGCTGTCGCGTTATGCCGCCCGCTCGATGGTCGATCAGATCAGGGCGCGCCGGATCCTCGAAGGCGCGCGCGGCGACGCGCCCATCGACAAGGAAGCGCTCGTCGACCTGCTGCTGAAAGTGTCGAGCATCGTCGCCGCGTATCCGCAACTCGCCGAGCTCGATCTCAACCCGGTGATCCTCTACGAAGACGGCTACGCGATCGTCGACGCACGCGTGATCGTCAACCAGGCCGTGCTGAACCCGAAGGACGAAGCCTGAAGACGCTGACGACTTTCATACAGGTGCGGCGCGGCCTCGAAAACCCGGTCGGGACGAAGATCAGCACCCAATCGCGAACACAAATCGCGAACCGGGCTTGGCATTGCCGCGCCAGCCCTTACACTCCCAGCCTCCGGAAGGGCGCGTCGCACTGCCGGCCTGTTCGCTCCTCCGTACAGTCACGTTCAGCGCCCTGCGCCGGACAGTTTTTCTTCCACAGGCTTTCAAAGGTTTTTCGATGCACCCCGTCCACGATGTTGATGCGCTCCTCCTGCTCGCCCTGGCCCTGTCTTCGAAACGACGGCCGGCCGAACTCGCCGAAATCATGGCCGCGGCCGATCTTATCCAGGGCTCGATTCCTTCCGAAACGAAACTGGGCGACGCCTTTCACCGCCTCTCGACACACGGCCTGATCAATGAGGTGGACGGCCGCTTCACGCTGACGCCGGACGCGCAGAAAATCATGGCCGGCCAGCCGAGGAAAGCCGAAACCGCAGAACGCATTTTCAGCGTGCGGGAAAAGCTCTCCGCGTACGAGCCGGCGGGGAAACACGCACCGATCGTGCTCACCGAGGAGCAACTGGCGCAAGCGATCCTCGCGCACCGCAGCGCCGGACAAGGCGCGGGCAAGAACATGCTGGTGCCGAAACCCAAGACTGCGGACGACGACGACAAGCGTCCGGACAAGCGACCCGGTCAATGGCGCCGTCCTTTCGCGTCACGCAAGCGCAAGGTTTGAACAGTTTCGGGCGGCGGAAGCTGCAGATCGAGCTTCCGCCCCGAGTCGCGTCAATGCGACTGCTGAATCCCTGCGACAACCCATCCCCGGCTGCCGTCGAGAGCTTTCGCGAGATGCCACCGCTCGTCGAACTCGACCGGCGCCGCCCCCGCTTCTTCACGGGTCATGCCGTGGAAACGCACGCTGACGAGGTGACGCTGCGCCTCTTCGGCGTAGCCGACGACCTCGGCATGCAGGTAGACGACTTCAGTGCGCTGGACGGCGTCGCCGCGCTCCTGGATCTGCATTTGCAGCTCCGCGAACATCTCCGGCGTGACGAACTCACGCAGGTCGTCGAGGTTGCGCGCGTCGTTCGCCGCCTGCAAGCGCACGAAGTTGAGCTTCGCCTGGCGCACGAAAGCCTCCACGTCGAAACCTGCCGGAAGCATGCCGGGGCTGGAAGGCACAGCCGCAGCCGGTGCTGAAGCCTGGCGCGGCATCGCGACCGTGCCGCCGCCCGCGCCGGCTCCGGCATACTGCATCGCCGGCGCGGCCGAACGTTTGCGCATTACGAGACGGAAAACGGCGAACGCGGCCATCGCCAGCAGCGCGATCATCAGAATGTTCGCAAGTCCTTCGCCCATGCCCAGATGCGAAGCGAGCGCCGCGAGGCCGAGGCCTGCGGCAAGGCCGGCCAGCGGACCCATCCAGCTGCTCTTCTTTGCGGCCTGCCCCGCCGTCGCGGCGGCATTCGGGGCCGTGTCGGCGCTGCGGGCCATCGGCGCGGCCGGCGCCTGCGTCGTCGCATCACGCTGGGTGCCGAAGGATTTTCCGCTGCCGAGACGTTTTGCCTCGGCGTCGGGCAGCGCCAAGCCCATGCTCAGCACGAGGGCGAAAAAGGTGAGGAAAATGCGTTTCATGTAACGGGGACTCCTGTCGATTGAATTCGGGAAAACTGTAGGGCGCGAACCGCCTTCGTGGCGCCTCCTCGGTCGCGCGTCACGCGGCGTACGTGCGCCGGTATTGCCGCTCGAGCCGTCGCGCCGCGCCTTTCAACGCGTCGTCGATCGACTGCAGCCAGTCGCGCGCGATCGCACTGACTACGACGTCCCGCGTGCCGACCACTTTCAGCCTGACCTCGCAGCACTTGTCCGGGCTTCCGGCGTCCCGCTTCAGGTCGGACAAGCGCACCGTTGCCTGGGGAACGAGCCATGACAGGCGGCGCAGCGCAAAACGCAGCCGGGCCTCGATCGCGTTCCTGAACCGCATGCCGGCAGCGCGGCCGGATTCGACTTGCACCTCCATCGCAATCCTCCTGTGGGGTAATGACCGGACGACGATAGTTCACATCGAACTTCCTTTGAAGCTTACTTTGGCGTAGTTTCACTTCGTAAAAAAGGAAGTCAACAATGCACCCCATCAATTTTCGACACCTCTACTATTTCTGGGTCGCTGCCAAGGAAGGCGGGATCGCGCGCGCCGCCGAGCGCCTCGACATGGCGATCCAGACCGTCAGCACGCAGGTGCGGGAGCTCGAGCATTCGCTCGGCCACACCCTTTTCCGCTCGGCGGGCCGCGGCATCGAGCTGACCGAAGCCGGCACGACCGCCGTGCGCTACGCCGAACAGATTTTCCAGCTCGCCGAAGCGCTGCCGGAAGCGGTGCGGGAAGCGGCTGCGGAACCGGGCGTGCGGCTCAGCGTCGGCATCGCGGACAGCCTGCCGAAGCTCGCGGTGCGGCACCTGCTGCAGCCGGCAGTGCAGACTCCCGGGCTGCGGCTGCTGTGCCACGAAAGCAGCTTCGACGACCTGCTCGCCGACCTCGCCCTCCACCGGCTCGACGTCGTGCTTGCCGACCGCGCGGCGCCGACGAATCCGAACCTCAGGGTGTTCAGCCATCGCCTCGGAAAAGCTTCGCTCGCGTGGTATGCACCGGCGACGCTGCTCGACGGTCGCGAAGGCGACTTCCCGGCCTGTCTCGCCCATTTGCCGCTGCTGCTGCCGACGACCCATTCCGCAGTGCGGGCGCGGCTCGACGACTGGCTCGCGCGGCACGGAATCCGCCCGCGGATCGTTGGGGAATTCGAGGACAGCGCGCTCCTCGCCACTTTTGGCGAAAGCGGGCTCGGCGCGTTCCCGGCACCCGAATGGTCGTTCGACGAACTGCCGCAGGGACGCGGACTCACGCTGCTCGGGCGCTGCCCGGACGTCGTCGAACATTTCTATGCAATCCTCGCGCACCGCAAGGTCGAACACCCGGTCGTGCGCAAACTGCTGCTTCCCGCCGAGCGCGCCTGACATTCGCTCTTGACGCGTTCGATTCCAATTCCGCTTTCAGGAATGGAATCGGCGCTGCATCGGACGGCGATGACGATTCGTACTCCGCACTCTGGTGGAAGCGAGCGCCAAAGCCAAGTTGCCGCGGACCGGGCAGGCGCTCTTGAATCCGCAGATGCGTCGCTGCCGCCGGACCGGCGAAACCGGTCGAGCGGCAGCGACGCGACAGCGAGGCCGCAACAGCGGCCTCGCAGCGACTACTGCATCGTGGTTCAGGTGTTGCCGCGGTTTGAACCGCCCTGTCCCTGACCGGGCTGTTTTTGGGTGCCCTGGCTTTGCTCTTCCTGCCTTTGACCGCCTTGGCCGGCTTGTCCCTGGCCGGGTTGCCGCTGAGTACCCATCCCCTGCTCGTGTTGCTGTTGCTGACCGCCCTGACCCTGGCCCGGCTGCTTCTGGGTGCCCTGGCTCTGTTCCTGCTGCTTTTGACCGCCTTGGCCGCCCTGACCCTGGCCGGGCTGCTTTTGGGTACCCTGGCTTTGCTCCTGCTGCTTTTGACCACCCTGACCGCCCTGGCCGGGCTGCTGCTTCTGGATGTCCTGCTGCTGCTCGCCCTGGTTCTGACCACGCTGGTTCTTTTGTTCCATGATTTTCTCCATGCACAGGGGCGACGGGAAACGTCGCCTGTTGAACTGGTAGCAATGCACGGGCCCGGGACGGCGGACGTTTGCTCAGCTGCCGTCAGGACTGCCCGGGTCCCGGAGTGAACTCCTGGCCCTTGGCCTCGAGCGAGCGAATCAGGCCGTCGATCCCGCCGAGGCGTATCTGCTGCGAGAACGTGCCGCGATAATTCGTCACGAGGCTGACGCCGGTGACGACGATGTCGAAGATCTTCCAACCGTCGGCACGCTGCTCGAGGACGTAGTCGACAGTCACCGGTTGGCCCCCGGGCTGGCGGATCTCGGTCTGGACCTTGACGATCTTGTCCGCCGGACTCATGCGCAGCGGGCGGACCCGGACCGTCTGGTCGCGATACTGCGTCAGCGCATTCGAATAGGTCCGCACCAGCATGTTGTAGAACGCGTCCATCAGCCGCTTCTGCTGCTCGGGCGACGCATCGCGCCAGTCGCGCCCGACGGCCAGCATCGTCATTCGGCGGAAATTGAAGTGCGGCAGCACCACCTGCTCGACGAGCCCTACGACCGGGGTCGTTTCGCCCGCCCGAAGCGACTCGTTGGTTTGCAGGATTTCCAGCACATCGCCGGAGAGCTTATCGATCAATTGGTCGGGAGCCGGCCCGCCCGCCGAAACGCCGCTCGGGAGGAACGAGAGAACGGAGATATACAGCGCGAAGAAAGTCGATTTCATGTTGATCACCTCATCGTGAGCAGGCCCGGGAGCAAAATCGCTCGGGACATGCGGGTCAATCAGAGACGCTCGGCAGCCGAGCGCTCGTCACTTGCGGGTTGCGTCGCGGCAGGCACGTGCGATGCCTCCTCGTCGGGTTCGAAATCCTCGTATTCCAGCGGCGGCTTGCCGTCGTGCACCTTGGCGCGGCGCTGCTGCAGATGGAAATTGCGGGTAAAGGTGTATTTGTCCAGCGTGCCTTCGTCGAGCGTCTCCTCGAATCCGAGCAGGCGCGCGCGCTTGTCGGCAATGCGCAGCCCGGCCAGCGAGTTGCGCGTCGGCACGTGAGCCACTCGCCACACCGGGTCGCCTGCGCCGTCGAGCGGAAGCACCGCCGCGTCGCGCAGCGTGCTCGGGCCGAAAAACGGCACGACGAAATACGGCCCTTCGCCCACTCCCCAGACGGCGAGCGTCTGGCCAAAGTCCTCGTCGTTCTTCTGCAACTCGAGCTCGGACGCGACGTCCAGCAGTCCGAAAATTCCTAACGTCGAATTCACGAGGAAACGCACCCAGTCGGACACGCCGGCGCCGACCTTGCCCTGGAGAATGTTGTTGAAACCGATCCAGATATCGGCAAGGTTGCCGAAGAAATTGCCGACGCCGGTCTGCACGGGGGTCGGTGCGAACGTGTCGTAGACGGTCGCGAGCGGACGGGCCACTGCCTTGTCGACCCGCTCGTTGAAGCTGAACATCGCCTGGTTGTAGCGCTCGAGCGGATCGTCGGGGTTGCGCGGCACGCTCGCACATCCGCCCGCGACCAGGACCGCACAGGCGAGGAGCAGTGCAAAAGCCCGGGACCGCGATTGGAATGCTCTCATGCCGATCTCTTGTTTTCGTTCATCACTTGAAAAGGGAAGCTGCCGGGTTTCTTACAGCCAGATACATGCCAGAACGTGCAAACCGTTGATTTGCAATATATTGCGTGAAAATAGAGGAGATGCACCAAAGTGCATAGGTGATGCGAACGTTCAACACTGAACGTCGAGCGTTCAGTGCTGAACGTTCAGTTCTGCCCGTCGGCAGTTCGCGGAGAGGAACAGGCGCGAGTCACTGCGCGGCAATCGAACCCGCCTTGCCGCCAGGCGAGCCGGGAAAACACACAATTGAAGTGAAAAATCTGCCTTGTGGCTCTGCGGCCCTCGCTCGTCCTCGGCAGCTGCGGCGTAAAAACGGCGGCCGGGCTTCTGCCCGGCCGCCGTTCGCGAAAGTCACGCCGCGGGATTCAAGAGCAAGCCGGGCGTCGATCTGCGCCGGCTTGCAGGTGGACCCGGATGTCGATGCCTCCGCTTAACGAGTCGTCGGCTCGCGATCGGTCGGAGAGGTGTCCTGTCCCCGCGTCGCGTCCGGAGTCGACGGGCTGCGCATCGTGTCGCCGGCGCCCGGCGTCGTGGTTGTCGGCGAGGACGGCGTCACGCTGCGCGACTTCGACTCGTCCGCTTCGAACGCCGAAAACTCGCTGATCGGGCGGTCTGTCGGTTCGAGCTCGACATACTGCTCAGACTCGTATTCGGGCCTCGCCTTCAGCTCATCCTCGGTGGCGCTGATGTGCAGCTTCCCGTCCCGGTAGCTGAGTTGGTCGAGCGGCACCGCGACTTCCTTGTCGCCCATCCCCATCACGCCGCCGGCAGAGATCACTACCTGGATGTTCCGCTCGTCACGGCTGCGCACCACTTCCTTCACCGAGCCAATCTCTTTGCCGGTCTGGCTGACCACTTCCTTGCCTTCCAGTTCGCGCGGCGTCATGTTCTGAAGCTGGGTGGCCGCGGCGGTGCTTCCGGTTCCGGCTGCCGCGCCGGTCGTGCCCGACTGGTTCATCTGCTGCGACGTGCCTGATTCGGAGGACTTGTAACTTTTATCCCCTTCCGCCCATACGGGCGAGGCGACGAATACGGCAATCGCGCTGGCTATCAGCGACTTGCGATAGATCGGGTTCATGGCACTCTCCTCTGTCAAGGTTCTTGATCTGACCGGTCCACCCTGCGCAGGTTACGCAGGGCTCGGAACCGGTCCGAGGGGAGCGTTGCAAAAACCGGTCCCGCCCCTGCACTGCGACAGGGCGTTTTCGGCTCAATGGCGGATTTTCGACTTCAACGGGCCGGAACAGCGCCCGGCCCGGGCCTCACTCCACCGTCACCGATTTCGCGAGGTTTCTCGGTTTGTCCACGTCCGTGCCCTTCACCAGCGCGGCGTGGTACGACAGCAGCTGCAGCGACACGACGTGCAGCACCGGCGACAGCATCCCGTAGTGCTCGGGCATCGGCAGGATATGCACGCCCTCGGATTCGGCGATCTCGCTGCCGGCGTCGGCGAAGACGTAGAGTTCGCCGCCGCGCGCGCGGACTTCCTGCAGGTTCGACTTGAGCTTTTCGAGCAGCTCGTCGGCGGGCGCGATCGCGATGACCGGCATGTCGCGGTCGACGAGCGCGAGCGGGCCGTGCTTGAGTTCGCCGGCGGCGTACGCTTCGGCGTGGATGTACGAGATTTCCTTGAGCTTCAGCGCGCCTTCCATCGCGATCGGCCAGTGGCGGCCGCGGCCGAGGAACAGCGCGTGGTGCTTCGCGGCGAAGCGCTGCGCCCAGGCTTCGATCTGCGGTTCGAGTTCGAGCACTTTCTGCACCGCGACCGGCAGGTGGCGCAGCGCGACGAGGTAGCGCGCCTCCTCGGCTTCGGGGAGGCGGCCGGCGAGCTTCGCGAGCGCGAGCGTCAACAGCGCGAGCGCGGCGAGCTGGGTCGTGAAGGCTTTCGTCGACGCGACGCCGATCTCGGGACCGGCGCGCGTGATGAAGCGCAAGCAGGCTTCGCGCACGATCGCCGACTCCGGCACGTTGCAGATCGCGAGCGTGCGCGCCATGCCGAGGCTCTTCGCGTGCTTCAGCGCGGCGAGCGTGTCGGCGGTCTCGCCGGACTGCGAGATCACGACGACGAGCGTGTCGGGGTCGGGCACCGAATCGCGGTAGCGGTATTCGCTCGCGATCTCGACCGTGCACGGCACTTTCGCGACCGACTCCAGCCAGTAGCGCGCGACGAGGCCGGCGTGGTAGCTCGTGCCGCACGCGAGCACCAGCACGCGGCGCACGCCGCCGAACACGTCGGCGGCCTGGCTGCCGAACAGCTGCGGCGTGATCGAGCCGCCGCCGGCGATGAGCTCGAGCGTGCTCGCGAGCGCCTGCGGCTGCTCGAAGATTTCCTTCTGCATGTAGTGGCGGTACTGGCCGAGCTCGACCGCGTCGGCCGACAGGCTCGACACGTGCACATCGCGCTCGACCGGCGCGCCGTCAGGCCCGACGATGCGGTACCGATCGACGCGTAGCTCGGCGAGGTCGCCGTCCTCGAGGTAGATCACGTTGCGCGTGACCTGCAGCAACGCCGCAGTGTCGGACGCGGCGTACATGCCGTCGTCGCCGACGCCCAGCAGCAGCGGCGAGCCGCGCCGCGCGACGATCACGCGCTCGGGCTCGGCTTCGGCGATCACGCCGATCGCGTAGGCACCGATGAGCTCGTTCGTCGCGAGCCGCACCGCCTCGAAAAGGTCCGCGCCCGATTCGAGCTTCGCGTGGACCAGGTGGGCAATCGCCTCGGTGTCGGTCTCGGATTCGAAACGGTAGCCGCGCGCCTCGAGCGTCTGCTTGATCGCCTCGAAGTTCTCGATGATGCCGTTATGCACGACGGCGAGCCCGCCGGAGATGTGCGGATGCGCGTTGCGCTCGCTCGGCACCCCGTGCGTCGCCCAGCGGGTGTGCGCGATGCCCATCTTCGCCTTGAGCTCCTCCGCGTCCGCGAGCGCCGCGAGTTCGGCGACGCGACCGGTCGAGCGCAGCCGCTTCAGCCCGCCGGCGAGCACCGCCAGCCCGGCCGAGTCGTAGCCGCGGTACTCGAGCTTGCGCAGGCCTTCGAGGAGGACCGGGACGACGTTGCCGGTCGCGATCGCAGTGACGATGCCGCACATGATTATTCTCCCGCCTTTTTCTTGACCGGCCGCTTCCAGCCCGGAATGCTGATCTGTTTGGTGCGCGACACCGTGAGCTGGTCTTCGGGCGCGTCTTTCGTCAGGGTCGTGCCGGCCCCGAGCGTCGCGCCGCGCCCGACCCGGACCGGTGCGACGAGTTGGGTGTCGGAGCCGATGAAGACGTCGTCGCCGACCGTCGTGCGGTACTTGTTCGCGCCATCGTAGTTGCACGTGATCGTGCCCGCGCCGACATTCACGCGCCGGCCGATGTCGGCGTCACCGATGTAGGCGAGGTGGTTCGCCTTCGAGTCGTCGGCGATCGCGCTGTTCTTGACCTCGACGAAGTTGCCCAGATGAACGCCGTCGCCGAGCGTCGTGCCCGGGCGCGTGCGCGCATACGGGCCGATGACGCAGTCGCGCCCGGTCACGGTGTCTTCAACGTGCGAGAACGGTGCGAGACGGGAGCCTGCGCCGATGCGGGCGTTGCGAATCACGCAGTTCGCGCCGATCTTCACGTCGTCTGCAAGCTCGACGCGGCCTTCGAACACGCAGTTGACGTCGATTTCGACGTCGCGGCCGCACAGGAGCTCGCCGCGCACGTCGAGGCGCGCCGGGTCGAACAGCGTGACGCCGTGCTCCATCAGCCGCGTCGCGATGTTGCGCTGGTGGAGGCGTTCGAGTTCGGCGAGTTGCAGCTTGCTGTTGACGCCGAGCGTCTCCCACGCCGCGTCGGGCTGCACGCTCGTGACTTCGACGCCTTCGGCGACCGCCATGCCGATGATGTCGGTGAGGTAGTACTCGCGCTGCGCGTTGTCGTTGCCAAGGCGCGCGAGCCAGTCCCGCAGCCGCGCGACCGGGGCGACGAGGATGCCGGTGTTGACTTCGCGCACGCGGCGCTCGTCGGCGCTCGCGTCCTTTTCCTCGACGATGCGCACGACGCGGCCGGCGCCATCGCGCAGGATGCGGCCGTAGCCGGCCGGATCCGCGAGCTCGACCGTCAACAGCGCAAGGCGCTCGCCGCCCGCAGCGGCTTCGAGCCGGCGCAGCGTCGGCACGCCGATCAGCGGCACGTCGCCATACAGCACCAGCGCCATGTCGCCGTCGGTCAGATGCGGCAACGCCTGCAGCACCGCGTGGCCGGTGCCGAGCTGCGGCTCCTGCAATGCCCACTGCACGGCAGCATGCTGCAGCCGCGCCCGCACCGCTTCGCCGCCGTGGCCATGGACGACACAGATGCGCCGCGCCTCCAGCGCTTGCGCTGCCGCAATGACGTGCTCCAGCATCGGCCGGCCGGCAATCGGCTGCAGCACCTTGGGCAATGCCGATCGCATCCGCTTGCCCTGCCCTGCGGCGAGAATCACGACTTCCATGAACACTCCGGTAACCATCGAAAACCGCGCGAATTCTATCATGCAGCCCCCGTCCGGCCCGGTTACCATCTGCATCGCCGAAGCCGCCTGCGGCATTTTTGCGCACCGCACCAAAAATAATCGTGAATGCCGTATGCCGCCTGAACGCGCCCGCTAGAATTCCGCTTTTGCACCGCCCAGAGGGCAGGACCGATCATGATGCAAGTCGCCACCCAGTTCATCCAGAACCGCGTCTTCGACGAGATCCAGGTAGGCGATCGCGCGGAGCTGGTGCGCACGCTGCGCCCGGATGACATCCATCTGTTCGCGATCATGTCCGGCGACGTCAATCCGACTCACGTCGATACCGAATACGCGCGCTCGAGCCAGTTCCGCGAAGTCGTCGGCCACAGCATGTGGGGCAGCACGCTGATCTCGACCGTCCTCGGCACCGAGTTTCCCGGGCCCGGCACCGTCTATGTTTCGCAGGGGCTGAATTTCTGGCGCCCGATCACGATCGGCGACACCTTGACGATCACCGTGACGTGCCGCGAGAAGTTCGAGCACAACCACCACATCGTCTTCGACTGCCTCGCGCTCAACCAGGACGGGCTGAAAGTCATCGACGGCGTCGCCGAAGTCCAGGCGCCGACCGAAAAGGTCAAGCGCCCGCGGATCACGCTGCCGGAAGTGACGATTTCCGACCGCGAACTGCGCTACGGCCACCTGTTGTCGATCACCGCCGGCAGGGCGCCGATCCCGATCGCGGTGGCCCACCCGTGCGACGCGGAGTCGCTGCGCGGCCCGCTGCAGGCCGCTGCGGCCGGGCTCGTCGTGCCGGTGCTGGTCGGCCCCGAAGCGAAGATCCGTGCCGTCGCCGAACAGGGAGGGCTGAACCTGCAAGGCTTTCGCATCGTCAATGTGCCGCACAGCCACGCTGCCGCCGAAACGGCCGTCGCCCTCGCGCGCGACGGCGTCGTCGAGGCGCTGATGAAAGGGTCGCTGCACACCGACGAGCTGATGAGCGCGGTGCTGTCGAAAGTCGCCGGCCTGCGCACCGCCCGCCGCGTCAGCCACGTCTTCATCGCCGACGTGCCGACGTATCCGCACCCGCTCCTGATCACCGATGCGGCGATCAACATCGAGCCGACGCTCGAGGACAAGGCCGACATCGTCCAGAACGCGATCGACCTCGCGCACGTGCTCGGCCTCGCCGAGCCGAAAGTCGCGATCCTGTCGGCAGTCGAGACCGTGACCTCGAAGCTGCGTTCGACGATCGACGCCGCGGCGCTGTGCAAGATGGCCGACCGCGGCCAGATCCGGGGTGGCCTGCTCGACGGGCCGCTCGCGTTCGACAACGCGATCTCGCTCGTCGCGGCCAAGACCAAGGGCATCAACTCGCTGGTCGCCGGCAACGCCGACATCCTCGTCGTGCCGGACCTCGAATCCGGCAACATGGTCGCGAAGCAGCTCGAATACCTCGCGGACGCGCTGATGGCGGGCGTGGTGCTCGGCGCGCGCGTGCCGATCGTGCTGACGAGCCGCGCCGACACCGCCGAGACGCGCACCGCGTCGTGCGCGATCGTGCAACTGATGGCGCACAAGAAGCGCGAGGCAAGACTCGCATGAAAGCGATCCTCGTCATCAACGCGGGCTCGAGCAGCGTCAAGTTCGCGCTGTACGCGACCGAACCGGACCTGGCCGCGAAGCCCGCGCTGTCGGGACAGATCGAGGGGATCGGCGCGACCCCGATGCTGACCGCGCAGGACGCCGCGGGCCTTGGCTACCGCGAGCCGGTGCACACCGCAGGCGGGCAGGCCGAGCAGCATCGCGACGCCCTCAACCACCTGCTGGCCTGGCTCGCTGCGCACGACCCGGCGTTCGACATCGTCGCGGCCGGACATCGAATCGTGCATGGCGGCGACCTCCACAGCGCGCCGGTGCGGCTGAACGAGTTCGTGCTGCGCGACCTCGACGGCTTCGTGCCGCTCGCACCGCTGCACCAGCCGCACAACCTGCGCGCGGTGCGTGCAGTGGCCGTGCTGCTGCCCGGCATCCCGCAGGTCGGCTGCTTCGACACCGCTTTCCATCGCACGCAACCCGCGCTCGCGCAGGCGTTCGCGCTGCCGCGCGCGATCACCGCTCGCGGCGTCAAGCGCTACGGCTTCCACGGCCTGTCGTACGACTACGTCGCCCGGCAGTTGCCCGACGTCCTCGGCGCGCGCGCGAGCGGCGCGGTGCTGATTGCGCATCTGGGCAACGGCGCGTCGATGTGCGCGCTGCGCGACGGCAGGAGCGTCGCCTCGACGATGGGCTTCACTGCCGTCGACGGCCTGATGATGGGCACGCGCACCGGCAGCCTCGACCCGGGCGTGCTGCTGTACCTGATGGAACAGCAACACATGGACGCGAAGGCGCTGACGAACCTGCTGTACAAGGAATCCGGCCTGCTCGGCGTGTCCGGCATCAGCCAGGACATGCGCACGCTGCTGGCGTCGCCGGCGCGCGAAGCGAAAGAAGCGGTCGACCTGTTCTGCTACCGCATCGCGCGCGAGATCGGTTCGCTCGCAGCCGCGGCGGGCGGGCTCGACGCGCTGGTATTCACCGGCGGCATCGGCGAACACGCCGCGCCGGTGCGCGCGCAGGTCGCCGAACTGTCGGCCTGGCTCGGCGTGAAAATCGACGCGCAGGCGAACGCCGCCCACGCCACCCGCATCGACGCCGCGGACAGCCGCGTCGCGGTCGCGGTCGTGCCAACGAACGAGGAACGGATGATCGCGCGCTACACCGCCGAGGTGCTGAAGCTGTAAGCGGCGCCGGCCGCCAGCGGCCTCCAGCCACCCAAACGACAGGGGCGACCCGCAGATCGCCCCTCTCATCACCGCGCGTGCGCCGTTCCCTTCAGCGCGGCAGCACGCTCTCGCCCATGAGGAACTGGTCGACTTCGCGCGCGCATTGACGACCCTCGCGCCCTGCGGGCCGGTCGGCCCGCATTCGTCCACTCCCCGCCCGTGGGCGGTCCGCGTCGTTCAGCGTGGAAGGACGCTCTGCCCCATGAGGAACTGGTCGACTTCGCGGGCGCATTGACGACCCTCGCGGATCGCCCACACGACCAGCGACTGCCCGCGGCGCACGTCGCCCGCCGCGAACACTTTCGGCGACGTCGTCGCATAGCAGCCTTCGCCGTCGGTCGTTGCCTTCGCGTTGCCGCGGCCGTCCCTGTCGACGCCGAACGCCTCGAGCAGGCTACCGACCGGATTCGTGAAACCCATCGCGAAGAACACCAGATCGGCCCTGACGTCGAATTCCGAGCCCGGCACTTCCGCCATCCGACCGTCCTTCCATTCGAGGCGGACCGCTTTCAAGCCTTCGACCTTGCCGTTCGTGCCGTAGAACGCTTTCGTCGCGACCGCGAAGTCGCGCTCGCAGCCTTCCTCGTGCGACGACGAGGTGCGGAACTTGATCGGCCAGTACGGCCACGTCAGCGCCTTGTTCTCCTGCTCCGGCGGCATCGGCATCAGTTCGAACTGCGTCACGCTCGCCGCGCCGTGGCGGTTCGACGTGCCGACGCAGTCCGAGCCGGTGTCGCCGCCGCCGATGACGACGACGTGCTTGCCGGTCGCCGAGATCGGGTTCGGCGCGCCGCCGGCCACCGCCTTGTTCTGCGGGATCAGGAATTCCAGCGCGAAATGCACGCCGTCGAGCTCCCGCCCGGGGACCGGCAGGTCGCGCGGCACTTCGGAGCCGGCAGCGAGGATCACCGCGTCGAACTCCTTCGTGATCGCCTCGGCACTGACGACTTCCTTCGCGTCACTGGCGATGCCGCCGGGCAGGTCCGCCGAGCCGACGACGACGCCGGTGCGAAAAGCCACGCCTTCGGCCTGCATCTGCTCGATGCGGCGGTCGATCAGCGACTTCTCCATCTTGAAGTCGGGGATGCCGTAGCGCAGCAGGCCGCCGATGCGGTCGTTCTTCTCGAACACCGTCACGTCGTGCCCGGCGCGCGCGAGTTGCTGCGCGGCGGCGAGGCCGGCCGGACCCGAGCCGACGACCGCGATCTTCCGGCCGGTCTTCGACTTCGGCGGGCGCGGCTGCACCCAACCCTCTTCCCACGCCTTGTCGATGATCGCGTGCTCGATCGACTTGATGCCGACCGGGTCGGCGTTGATGTTCAGCGTGCAGGCGGCTTCGCACGGCGCCGGGCAGATGCGCCCGGTGAATTCCGGGAAGTTGTTCGTCGAGTGCAGCACCTCGATCGCCTGACGCCACTGGTTGCGATAAACGAGATCGTTCCAGTCCGGAATGATGTTGTTCACCGGGCAGCCGGTGTTGCAGAACGGGATGCCGCAATCCATGCAGCGCGCGCCCTGCACCGCCGCCTGTTCGTCGGTCAGGCGCAGGACGAACTCTTTGTACTTCTTCACCCGCTCCGCAACCGGCTCATAGGCCTCGGAAAGACGCTGGTACTCCAGAAATCCGGTGGGCTTCCCCATTTTTTATGCGGCCTCCAGTTGCTTCTGCTTCTGCGCGGCCATCTCGGCCAGCGCCCGACGATATTCATGCGGCATCACCTTGACGAACTTGCAGCGCCAGGCGGTCCAGTTTTCGATGATCTCGCGCGCATGCGCGCTGCCCGTGTAGCGCACGTGACGCTCGATCAGGCCTTTCAGGATCAGCTCGTCGCCCATCTCGAGATGGTCGATGTCGACGCGGCCGTGCGACTCGAGGTCGTCACCGGATTCCGAGCCCTTGCGCGCTTCGATTTCTTCCGGCACCGGTTCCAGCGCGACCTGCGCCATGTTGCAGCGCTGCTCGAAAGTACCGTCGGCATCGAGCACATACGCGACGCCGCCCGACATGCCGGCAGCGAAGTTGCGCCCGGTGGGGCCGAGCACGACGACCGTGCCGCCCGTCATGTACTCGCAGCCATGGTCGCCGACACCTTCGACGACTGCGGTCGCGCCCGAGTTGCGCACTGCGAAGCGTTCGCCGCCGACGCCGGAGAAATACGCCTCGCCTTCGATCGCGCCGTACAGCACGGTGTTGCCGATGATGATGTTCTCGGTCGAAGCACCGCGGAACGACGCCTGCGGGCGCACGATGACGCGACCGCCCGACAGCCCCTTGCCGACGTAGTCGTTGCCTTCGCCGACGAGTTCGAGCGTCACGCCGCGCGCAAGGAAAGCGGCGAAGCTCTGGCCTGCAGTGCCGGTCAGCGTGACATGCACGGTGTCGTCCGGCAGGCCGGCGTGGCCGTATTTTGCCGCGACGCGGCCCGACAGCATCGCGCCGACAGTGCGGTTGATGTTGCGCACCGGCAGTTCGATCCGCACCTTCTCGCCGCGCTCGAGCGCCGGCCGCGCGAGCTCGACGAGATGGTTGTCGAGCGCCTTCTCCAGGCCGTGATCCTGCACCTCGACGTGGCGGCGCGACACGCTCGCCGGCACGTCCGGGCGGTGGAAAATGCGGCTGTAGTCGAGCCCGCGCGCTTTCCAGTGCTCGATGCCTTTCTTCATGTCGAGCAGGTCGACGCGGCCGATCAGTTCGTCGAACCTGCGCACCCCGAGCTCGGCCATCAGCTCGCGCACTTCCTCGGCGACGAAGAAGAAGTAATTGACGACGTGCTCGGGCTGGCCGGTGAAGCGCTTCCGCAGTTCCGGGTCCTGCGTCGCGACGCCGACCGGGCAGGTGTTCAGGTGGCACTTCCTCATCATGATGCAGCCTTCGACGACGAGCGGCGCGGTCGCGAAACCGAATTCGTCGGCGCCGAGCAACGCGCCGACGACGACATCGCGGCCGGTCTTCATCTGGCCGTCGACCTGCACGCGGATGCGGCTTCTGAGGCGGTTCAACACGAGCGTCTGCTGCGTCTCGGCCAGACCGAGTTCCCACGGCGAGCCGGCGTGCTTGATCGAACTCCACGGAGAGGCGCCGGTGCCGCCGTCGTGGCCGGCAATCACGACGTGGTCGGCCTTCGCCTTCGCGACGCCGGCAGCGACCGTGCCGACGCCGATTTCGGACACCAGCTTGACCGAGATCGACGCGGCCGGATTGGCATTCTTCAAGTCGTGGATCAGCTGCGCGAGATCCTCGATCGAATAGATGTCATGGTGCGGCGGCGGCGAGATCAGGCCGACGCCCGGCACCGAATGGCGCAGGAAGCCGATGTACTCGCTGACCTTGTGGCCGGGCAGCTGGCCGCCTTCGCCGGGCTTCGCACCCTGCGCCATCTTGATCTGGATCTGGTCGGCGTTGACCAGATACTCCGCCGTCACGCCGAAGCGGCCGGAGGCGACCTGCTTGATCGACGAGCGCAGGCTGTCGCCCGGATGCAGTTCGAGGTCGCGCGCGACGCGATGCTCGCCGATCAGCTGCGACATGCGCATCGCCTGCGTGACCGGCTTGAAGCGCATCGGGTCCTCGCCGCCTTCGCCGGTGTTCGACTTGCCGCCGATGCGGTTCATCGCGACTGCGAGCGTCGTGTGCGCCTCGGTCGAAATCGAGCCGAGCGACATCGCGCCGGTCGCGAAGCGCTTGACGATCTCCTTCGCCGGCTCGACCTCGTCGAGCGGTACCGGAGCCGCCGCGGGCTTGATCTCGAACAGGCCGCGCAGCGTCATGTGGCGCCGCGTCTGGTCGTTGATCAGCTGCGCGTATTCCTTGTAAGTGTCGGTCTTGCCGGAGCGCGTCGCGTGCTGCAGCTTCGCGATCGCGTCGGGCGTCCACATGTGGTCGTCACCGCGCACCCGGTAGGCGTAATCGCCGCCGGCGTCGAGCATGTCGACGAGCACGGGGTCGTCGCCGAAAGCCCTCCTGTGCAGGCGCAGCGCCTCTTCCATGACCTCGAACACGCCGATGCCTTCGACCTGGCTCTTCGTGCCGGTGAAGTACTTGTCGCACAGCGCCTGCTGCAGGCCGACCGCCTCGAAGATCTGCGCGCCGGTGTAGGACATGTAGGTTGAGATACCCATCTTCGACATCACTTTCATCAGGCCCTTGCCGATCGCCTTGACGAAATGCTTGATCGCCTTCTCGCCAGCGTCCGCGTCGCCACCGGCAAGCTGCTGCAGCGTCTCCAGCGCGAGATACGGATGCACCGCTTCGGCACCGTAACCGGCGAGCACGGCGAAGTGATGGACTTCGCGCGCGGTGCCGGTCTCGACGACGAGGCCGGCGCGCGTGCGCAGGCCTTTCGTCACCAGATGCTGGTGGATCGCGGACGTCGCGAGCAGCGCGGGGATCGCCGCCGTCTGCGCGTCAACCTTGCGGTCGGACACGATGAGGATGTTGAAGCCTTGCAGCACCGCGTCTTCAGCTTCGGCGCACAGCGTCGCGAGCCGCGCCTCGACACCTTCCTTGCCCCACTCGACCGGGTAACACACGTCGAGTTCGGTCGAGCGGAAGCGGCTGTCGGCGTACGCGGCGATGTTGCGGATCTTCGCCATGTCGGCGAAGTCGAGCACCGGCTGCGTGACTTCGAGGCGGTACGGCGGGTTGATCTCGTTGATCTCGAGCAGGTTCGGCCGCGGCCCGATGAACGACACGAGCGACATCACGAGCTGCTCGCGGATCGGATCGATCGGCGGGTTCGTGACCTGCGCGAAGAGCTGGCGGAAGTAGCTGTAGAGCGTCTTTTCCTTCGCCGACAGCACGGCGAGCGGCGAATCGTTGCCCATCGAGCCCGTCGCCTCTTCGCCGGTCTTGCCCATCGGCTCGAGGATGAACTTGACGTCTTCCTGTGTGTAGCCGAACGCCTGCTGGCGGTCGAGCACCGATGCGGGGCACTCGGGCGCGCCGGCGTCGGCCGGCGCCTGCAGTTCGTCGAACTTGATGTTGATGCGCTGGATCCACTCGCGGTAGGGCTTCGCCGTCGCCAGCGACTCCTTGAGCTCGCGGTCGTCGATGATGCGCCCCTGCTCGAGGTCGATCATGAACATCTTGCCCGGCTGCAGGCGCCATTTCTTGACGATCTTGCTGTCGGGGATCGGCAGCACGCCGGATTCGGACGCCATGACGACGAAGTCGTCGTCGGTGACGAGATAGCGCGCCGGACGCAGGCCGTTGCGGTCGAGCGTCGCGCCGATCTGGCGGCCGTCGGTGAAGGCGACCGCGGCCGGGCCGTCCCACGGCTCCATCATCGCCGCGTGGTATTCGTAGAACGCGCGACGGCGCTCGTCCATCAGCGTATGCGACTCCCACGCTTCGGGGATCATCATCATCATCGCGTGTGCGAGCGAGTAGCCGCCCATGACGAGCAGCTCGAGCGCGTTGTCGAACGACGCCGAGTCGGACTGGCCCGGGTAGATCAGCGGCCAGATCTTCTCGAGATCGGCGCCGAGCAGCGGCGACGAGACGCCTTTCTCGCGCGCGCGCATCCAGTTGTAGTTGCCGCGCAGCGTGTTGATTTCGCCGTTGTGCGCGATGTAGCGGAACGGATGCGCGAGGTTCCACTTCGGGAACGTGTTCGTCGAGAAGCGCTGGTGCACCAGCGCCAGCGCGGAGACAGCGCGCGGATCGGCCAGGTCGTCGTAGTATTCGCCGACCTGGGTCGCGAGCAGCAGCCCCTTGTAGTTGATCGTCCGCGCCGACATCGAGACGACGTAGAACTCCTTGCCGTGCTTGAGGTGCAGCGCATTGACCGCGTTCGCGGCGCGGCGGCGGATGACGTAGAGCTTGCGTTCGAGCGCGTCGGTGACCGTGACGTCCGGGCCGCGGCCGATGAAGACCTGGCGCATCACCGGCTCCTTGGCCTTCACGGTCGGCGACATCGGCATGTCACGATTGACCGGCACGTCGCGCCAGCCGAGGACGACCTGGCCTTCGGCACGTACCGCGCGGCGGATCTCTTCCTCGCAGGCCAGGCGCGACGCCTGCTCCTTCGGCAGGAACACCATGCCGATGCCGTACTCGCCGGCGGGCGGCAGCGTCACGCCCTGCTTCGCCATGTCCTCGCGATACAGCGCATCGGGGATCTGGATGAGGATGCCGGCGCCATCGCCCTGCAGTTCGTCGGCGCCCACCGCGCCCCGGTGATCGAGATTCTTGAGGATCTCGAGCCCTTGCGTGATGATTTCGTGGCTCTTGCTGCCCTTGATGTGGGCAATGAAACCCACGCCGCAGGCGTCATGTTCATTGGCCGGGTCGTACAGACCCTGCTTTTGGGGGAGATCCATCTCGTTGTTCCTCGACACGACATATTTGCCGGACAAAACCGGCGTTCATCGGGCGACGGGGCGCCGCAGGCAAAAAACGCACCAAAACTGTGCAGACGTCAAAAAAAGCCGGGTGCACTCGCACACCGGCTCTGTTCAGCCCGTGCGCACGCACACGGCCGCTACGTACCATTCAGCGGGCTAAAGAATATACCTGCCTGAAACTCGTGATTCAAGAGTTTTTTGCGCTGCGGTAAGACTATGATGATTCAATGAATTTCGCCCACCGCGAAGAGCCGGCGATGCTCCTTGATCGCATAGCGATCCGTCATGCCGGCGATGTAGTCGGCGATCGCGCGCGGCTGGTCGGCGTGGGCGCGGAGCTGGTACTGCGGCGGCAGCAGCCGGACGTCGCTCATGAATGCGTCGAACAGGTCGCGCACGATGCGCCGCGCCTTGTCGGTCATCCGCAGCACCTGGTAGTGCAGATAGAGTTTTTCGCGGAGAAAGGACTTCAGCTCCCGAAGCTGCGGCAACAGCGCGTCGGAGTACGCGACGAGGGCCGGCGCCCGGTGCACGTCGGCAAGAGTGACGATGCCGGCAGCGGCGATGTTCGAGCGCGTCCTGTCGATCAGGTCGAGCGCCATCGCGTTGATCATGCGGCGGATCGTCTCGTGGATCAGCTTGCGCCCGGCGAGCCCCGGCCACTGCGCTTCGACTTCCCGCCGGCGGGTCGCGAAGATCGCGACCGCGTCGAGGTCGGCGAGCGAGATCAGGCCCGAACGCAGGCCGTCATCGACGTCGTGGTTGTTGTACGCGATTTCGTCGGCGAGGTTCGCCAGCTGCGCTTCGAGCGAAGGCTGGGTGCCTTCGATGAAGCGCCGTCCGAGCTCGCCGAGCTGCGCGGCATGGGTCCGTGAACAGTGCTTGAGGATGCCTTCGCGCGTTTCGTGGGTGAGGTTGAGCCCGTCGAACGCCGCATAGTGCTCCTCGAGCACGTCGACGGTGCGCAGCGACTGGAGATTGTGTTCAAACCCGCCGTACGCCTTCATGCACGCGTTGAGCGCGTCCTGCCCGGCGTGGCCGAAAGGCGTATGTCCGAGGTCGTGCGCGAGGGCGATGGCTTCGGCGAGATCCTCGTTGAGCGCCAGCACGCGCGCGATGGTGCGCGTGATCTGCGCGACTTCGATGCTGTGCGTGAGCCGCGTGCGGAACAGGTCGCCCTCGTGATTGACGAACACCTGCGTCTTGTATTCCAGCCGGCGAAAAGCCGTGCAATGGACGATGCGGTCGCGGTCGCGCTGGAACTCGCTGCGTATGCCCGGCGACGGCTCGGCGTGGACGCGTCCGCGCGAATTGCCCTCGCTGACGGCATAGGACGCGAGCGCGATCACCCGCAGCGCGCCTCGACCGACGCGCCGATCACGTCCGGCGCCGCGCCTGCATGAAGCACCGCCTTGCCGATCGAGCGCAGCAGGACGAGGCGCAGGCGCCCCTCTTCGACTTTCTTGTCGTTCGCCATCAGCTCGAGATAGGTCGCGACCGGCAGCGGCGGCCCAGCCACCGGCAGCCCGGCGCGCACGTGCAGCGCTTCGATGCGCGCGACGTCGGCAGCGGTCAGCCAGCCCAGCCTGCGCGAAAGCTCCGCAGCCATCATCGTGCCGGCAGCGACGGCTTCGCCGTGCAGCCAGTTGCCGTACCCCATGCCGGTCTCGATCGCATGGCCGAACGTGTGGCCGAGATTGAGCAGCGCGCGCTCGCCCTGTTCGGTTTCGTCCGCCGCGACGACTTCGGCCTTGTTCGCGCACGAACGCTCGATCGCGAACGCGAGCGCTTCGGGTTCGCGCGCGAGCACGCGCTCGATGTGTGCTTCGAGCCAGTCGAACAGCGCCGGGTCGCGGATCAGCCCGTACTTGATCACTTCGGCGAGGCCGGCTTTCAGCTCGCGGTCCGGCAGCGTGTCGAGCGTCGCAGTGTCCGCAAGCACGACGCGGGGCTGGTAGAACGCCCCGATCATGTTCTTGCCGAGCGGATGGTTGATCGCGGTCTTGCCGCCGACCGACGAATCGACTTGCGACAGCAGCGTTGTCGGGACCTGGATGAACGGCATGCCGCGCTGGTAGGTCGCTGCGGCGAATCCGGCCATGTCGCCGACCACGCCGCCGCCGAGCGCGATCAACGTCGTCGAGCGCTCGCAGCGCGTCGCCAGCAGCATGTCGAAGACGAGATTGAGCGTCTGCCAGTTCTTGTGCGACTCGCCATCGGGAAGGATGACCGCGTCGACCCTGACGCCGTCCGCCTCGAGCGCGCGCTGCAGCCGCGCCAGGTAAAGCGGGCCGACGACGTCGTTCGTGACGATCGCAACTCGCGCAGTCCTGAGGAAAGGCCGGATCAGGCTGGCGTCGTCGAGCACGCCCGGTCCGATATGGATCGGGTAGGCACGGTCCCCGAGGGCGACGTTCAGTGTTCGCATGTTTTCTTGTGGAAATTCTGGATCGCTTTCTCGACCTGCCTGACCATTCCGCCCGGGTTGCCGCGCCCGCCATCGACGATGATGTCGGCGACTTCACGATACAGCGGATCGCGTTCGCGATACAGGCTCTCGATGCGCTCGCGCGGGTTCGACACCTGCAGCAGCGGCCGGTTGCGGTCGTTGCGCGTGCGTTCCCACAGCACCTGCGTCGGCACGTTCAGATATACGACGATGCCGCGTGCCATCAGAACGGCACGGTTCGCCGGATCGAGCACGACTCCACCGCCGGTCGCCAGGACCAGTCCCGTCTCATGAGTGAGCTCGTCGAGGAGCTGGCTCTCGCGACGCCGGAAACCCGTTTCTCCCTCGATTTCGAAGATGGTCGGGATCTTCACGCCGGTGCGAGCCTCGATTTCGTGGTCGCAGTCCACAAAGCGCATCTGATGCCGCTTCGCATACTCGCGTCCCACGGTGGTCTTTCCGGCACCCATCATGCCCACGAGAACGACTAACACCAAACCAGCATCCGGTACGTTGCGGGATCGGGCCCGCGCCCAGTGACGAGCACGCGAGCCTAACGCAGCGTCAGTGAGTCCGCAACTATCCGCGGCGTGATGAAGATCAGCAGCTCGGAGCGGTTCGAGATCTTCTTCGTGTTGCGAAACAGCGCTCCGACGACCGGCACTTCGCCGAGCAGCGGGATCCGGGCGACCGAATCCGTTTCCTCCTCCTCGTAGATGCCGCCGATGACAACAGTTCCGCCATTCTCGACGAGGACTTCGGTCTTGACGGTCTTCGTCGCAATTGCCGGCTCAGTGAACCCGGGCAGGAATTCCGGGCGGTCCTTGTTCACCTGCACCCCCAGCTGCACGCGCCCGTCCGGCGTGATCTGGGGCTTGACCCTCAAGGACAGGACGGCTTTCTTGAATTCGACGCTCGTCGCTCCGGAACTCGTTTCCTTCCGATAGGCTATTTCCGTGCCCTGCTCGATCGACGCCTCCACTTGGTTCGCAGTGAGCACGCGCGGGCTTGAAATGACCCTGCCGCGCCCGTCCGATTCGAGGGCCGACAACTCCAGATTCAGGAAGCGGGTCGCGGCGTTGTTCCACAGCACGGCCGACAGCACACCCGACCCGGCGGGCGCAGGGAGGTTCACGTTCAGCCCCCCCGGGACGTTCGTCACCGTGCCTGCGACCACCTGTCCGGCATTCGCAGCCGTGCCTTCGAGACCGCCGCCGACCGTCGCCCGCCGGATCGGCCGGCCATTCGCGTCGAAGCCGACGGTCCTGCCACCGACGCCGCCGACACCGAGCCGCACGCCCAGATCACGCGAAAAGTCCTTGTTCGCCTCGACGATCCGTGCCTCGATCATGACCTGGCGCGGCAGCAGGTCGATTTCTTCGACGAGCCGCCGGATGGCATCGAGGCGCGACACGACGTCGGTGACGAACAGCTTGTTGCTGCGCTCGTCCATCACGACGCTGCCGCGCTTGGACAGCATCGTCTGGTCCTTGCTCTTCAGGAAATCGAAAATCTCCTTCGCCTTGTGGTAATTGATCTGGAAGCTCTCGGTCTGGACCGGCTCGAGGTCGCCGATCTGGGCCTGCGCCTCGAGTTGCAGCTTCTCGCGCATCGCGAGCTCTTCGCTGGGCGCGATCCAGATCACGTTGCCGGTCTTGCGCATGTCCAGGCCCTTCGCCTGCAGGATGATGTCGAGCGCCTGGTCCCACGGCACGTCCTTCAGGCGCAGCGTGAGGTTGCCCTGGACGGAGTCGCTCGTGATGATGTTGAAGTTCGTGAAGTCCGCGATGACCTGCAGCACTGACCGGACGTCGATGTTCTGGAAATTCAGCGACAGCTTCTCCCCGCTGTACTGGCCGCGGCCGCCCTGGACCAGCTTGTTCGGATCCTCGACGAGGCGCCGCACTTCGAGGACGAACTGGTTGTCGCTCTGATACGCGTTGTGCTCCCACAAGCCGGTCGGCGCGACCAGCAGCCTGACGTTGTCGCCCTGGGGCTGGGCGGTCATCGACGTGACCGGAGTGGCGAAGTCGGTGACGTCCGAACGCCGCCGCAGATGTTCGGGCAACGACGTCCCGAGGAACTCGACGACGAGATTTTCGCCTTGCCGGCGGATGTCGATGCCGGTGTCCGGACTCGACAGCTGCACGGCGATGCGCGCTTCGCCGTCCTTGCCGCGACGGAAAGTGATGTCCCTGATGCTTCGCGTTTCAGCTGCAGCATCCTGTGCCTTCGGCGCCGCGAAGTTAGCCAGCGCCTGCGACACCGGCGTCGAGGCCACCGCATCGGGCGCGACCGGCGAAAGCGTGATGATGACGTTGCGCCCCTCGACGCGCGCCTCGTACGGCGTCGCGCGGGTCAGGTTGAGCACGAGCCGCGTGCGGTCGCCCGCCTGCACGATGTTCGCGCTGCGCAGGTCCCCCTGGCCGATGTCCTGCTGCGTGCGTCCGAGTCCGTTCGCGGTGCCGCGAAAGTCGAACGCGATGCGGGGCGGAGTCGCGACGCTGAAACTCGGCGGCGGGCTCGCCGGCGGTTCCTTGAGCGTGAGCCGGACATAGACGCTTCCGCCCTGCTGGGAAACCTCCATGTCCTCGATCCGGTTCGACATCTCCGCCACGGCTGCCGGGGCCTGGGCGAAGGCCATCGGGACGGCCGCCACCAGCGCCAGCACTGCGTAAAACAGCGCCATCATGCTCTTGCGTTTCATCGTTTCGCCTCCTGGCGCTCCTGCAACAGCAACTTGCTGGTGCGTTCCACCCAGTCGCCATCCAAGTCTTCAACGAGTTCTTTCAGGGTGAGGTCGACGTCGGAAATGCCGCTCACCACACCGAAGTTCTGCCCCATGTAGTTGCCGACCCTGACTTGGTAGAGGCTCTTGTCGACCCGGACCAGCGCATGCACTCTTTCGCCCTGCCTCATCACACCCACGAGCTCGAGCGACTCGAGCGGAAACGCCTCCAGCGGTTCGCGCCGGCGGTTCAGGTCCGGTCCGCCGCCGGGCCCGCTTTTCGTTTCGGGCTCGAGCCGTTCCGGGGCGAACGGCGATGTCCTGTCGGCCACGGCATATTCGACGACGGGAAAAGGCCGGACTTCGGGAAGCGGCTTGACCGCACCGCGCATCCCTTTTTCCTGCTCCGTCATCCAGCTCCGGATGTCTTCCTGGTCGCTCGAACAAGCCGCGAGCGCCGTCGCACAGGCGAGAATCAGAAGGCGCTTCATAGGCTTCTCACTTGCGTCCCTTGGCGCTCTCGGCGGCCTTGGCCTGCTGCCGCTGCCGGGCAAGCTCCTCCTCGTCCAGGTAGCGGTAGGTCGTCGCCCGGGCGTCGAGCTTGAGCGTTCCGTCCTTCTGCCCCTCGATCGCGACATTGTTCAGCGTCACGATGCGGGGCATGCTCGCCACGTCCTCGGCGAACGCCCCCAAGTCGTGATACGCGCCGACGATGCGCACTTCGATCGGCATCTCGGCGTAGAAGTCCTTGACCACTTCGGCGCCGGGCTTGAACAGCTCGAACTGCAGCCCGCGGCCGAGCCCGGCCTGATTGATGTCGGACAGCAGCGAGTCCATTTCCGCGCGGTTCGGCAGTTGTTTAAGGAGCGCGCCGAACTGGCGATCGGTTTCCTCGAGCTGAAGCTTGTACGCGTCGAGATTGACCGCCAGCTTCTTCTTCGAGACCCAGCTCTGCCGCAGCTCGGCCTCCTCGGCTTCACGCGTCTCGAGCAGCGCAGCCTGGTCGCGCCAGTCGAACCACCAGGCTGCCGCGACCGTTGCGACCAGCAGCGCGACGAAGACCACGATGCGCGGCGCGAGCGGCCAGGCACCGGGATCGTTTGGGTCGAGCCCGCGAAAATCCTGGGACAGGCGTTCGAAGTCGATTTGCCGCAGGCGGTCGAGTTTCACGGCTTCGCCTTCTTGTCTTCTTCGGCCGGCGGGCTTTCGATGCCGATGTTGAGCGCGAACTCGCTGACGCGGCGGTTGTTCAGCGTGGCCGATTTCACTTCGACCAGCCCCGGCTGCTCGAGAAACGGCGAGCCGTCGAGATTGCGCATCAGGTGCGAGACACGCGAGTTCGACTGTGCATACCCGAGCAGCCCGATCTTCGGCCCGTTCTGCTTGATCGATTTCAGATACACCCCCTCCGGCATGTGCACGGCGAGTTCGTTCAGCAGGTGCACGGACTGCGCGCGCGTGCCCTGCAGCGACTCGATCACCTGCTTGCGCGCGACGAGCGCGTCGATCTGCTCGCGCAAGCGCTTGATCTCGGCGATTTCGGCGTCGAGTTTCTTGATTTCCGCGCTGAAGAAAGCGTTCCTTTGCTCCTGGCGCTCGACCCGGTCGACCATCACGACATGCACCAGCAGGCCGATTGCCAGGCCTGCGGCCACCATCAGGGCCGAGAAAACGTAGAACTGCTGGCGTCGCTCGCGGCGCTTCAACTCGCGGTGTGGCAGCAGATTGATTCGAATCATGGATCGAATCTCCGAAGCGCCAGCCCGCATGCGACCATCAGCGACGGGGCATCGGCAAGCAGGTTCCTGGCCCGCACGCGCGGCGACAGCGACATGGCCGCGAAGGGGTTGGCGACGGTGGTGTCGACCTGCGTTCTGCCGCTCACGACTTCCGGCAGCCCCGCAATGGCGGCACAGCCGCCCGCCAGCACGATCTGGTCAACCTGGTTGTACTGCGTCGAGGTGAAGAAGAATTGCAGCGCGCGAGACACTTCCAGCGCGAGGCTGTCCATGAACGGGCGCAGCAGGTCGCGCTCGTAATCTTCCGGCAGCCCGCCGGCGCGCTTCGCGGCTTCGGCGTCCTCCGGGCTCATGCCGTACTGCCGGGCGATTTCCTGCGTGAGCTGGTGGCCGCCGAACGCCTGCTCGCGGAAATAGATCTGCTGGCCGTTGCGCAGCACCGTGATCCCCATGACGTTGGCGCCGATATCGACGACCGCGACGATCAGGTTCACCGCGCCTCCGGGCAGCTGTCGGGCGACGAACTCGAAAGCGGCTTCGGCAGCGAAGGAGTCGACGTCCACGATCACCGCCTTGAGACCCGACGCCTCGACGACCGCGACGCGATCTTCGACTTTTTCCTTGCGCGACGCGGCGATCAACACCTCGACTTCATCCGGACTGCCGGGCGACGGGCCGACCGTCTGGAAATCGAGATTGACTTCGTCGAGCGCGAAAGGAATGTACTGGTTCGCCTCGGACTCGACGTGGATCTCCATTTCCTGGTCCCGCAGTCCGGCCGGCAGAATCATTTTCTTCGTGATCACTGCGGATGCGGGCAGCGCGACCGCGACCTGCCTGACGCCGGAGCCCATGCGGCGCAGCGCGCGGCGGATCGACTCGCTGACGCCGTCGATGCTGTTGATGTTGCCGTCGACGACCGCGTCGCGGGGCAGCGACTCGATCGCGTAGCGCTCGATCCGGTAGCCTTCCTTCTCGCCCCCCGACAGCTCGACCATCTTCACTGATGAAGATGAGATATCGAGCCCAGCCAACTGGCGCACCTTGGGACGAAACAGGGATAGGTCGATCACAAGGGAAAAGCCTTGAATTTCTTTAGGTTACGCACGATCGTCGAACAGATTCCGGGATGCTAGCAACAAGGATGGAAGGTGTAAAGAAGTGTAATCCGGAATGGGCGAAAGGGCGGCTGGAACCGGCGCGCGGGCGGGCGATCGTATAATCGCTTCCCCACACCCTAATCTGGACTTTCGATGCGTTGGGTTTTCTATCCCGTTGCTGCGCTGATCGTTTTGGTCGTTCTCGGCGTCGCAACCCTGGGAGCGATGTCTGCACTGGCCTGGCCGAACCTTCCGTCGCTGCGGGCGCTGACCGATTACCGCCCCAAAATCCCACTCAGAGTATACACGGCGGACGGCCACCTCCTCGGCGAATTCGGCGAGGAACGGCGCGCGGTCGTGCGCATCGACGCCGTCCCGATGCAGCTCAAGCAGGCGATCCTCGCGGCGGAGGACGAGCGCTTCTACGAGCATCCGGGGATTGACGTGATCGGCATCGGCCGGGCAGCGCTGGCGAACGTGGTATCGGGCGGGCGCGGCCAGGGCGCGTCGACGATCACGATGCAGGTCGCGCGCAACTTCTTCCTTTCGCGCGAAAAAACCTACAACCGCAAGCTGTACGAAATCCTGCTCGCGCTGAAGATCGAACGCAGCCTGAGCAAGGACCAGATTCTCGAGCTCTACATCAACCAGATCTACCTCGGACAGCGAGCCTACGGCTTCTCGACCGCGTCCAGGACGTACTTCGGCAAATCGCTGCAGGAGCTCACGCTTCCCGAGTCGGCGATGCTCGCCGGGTTGCCGAAAGCCCCTTCCGCATACAACCCGATCGCGAACCTGCGCCGCGCGACGCTGCGCCAGCAGTATGTGCTGCGGCGCATGGTCGAAGCCGGCTACATCGACAACGAAACCTACGAAAAGGCCCGCGACACTCCGCTGCAGATCACGACCACGCGTTCGACGACGAACCCGATGCGCGGCGATTACGTCGCGGAGATGGCCCGGCAGATCGCCGTCGAGCAGTTCGGCGACGAGGCCTACCATGCCGGCATCCGCATCATCACTACCGTGATGCACGAGGATCAGGCCGCGGCGCAGCGCGCAGTGCGACAGGGCGTGCTCGATTACGACCGGCGTCGCGGCTACCGCGGCCCTGAAGGCTTCGTGGATCTAAGTGGGGTCACAGCCGACGACGAGGAGCGCCTCGACGAGTTGCTGTCGGAGTTCGAGGAGTACGACGACCTGCTCCCGGCGCTGGTTCTCGAGGCTTCGCCGAAGCGCGTCCGCGTCTATCGCCACGGCGAAACGATCACGATCAGCGGCAGCGGATTGCGTTTTGCGGCGCCGATGCTCAACCAGCGCGCACCACAGAGCAGGCGGATCCGCCCGGGCGCTGTCGTCCGCATCCGCGACAACGGCGAGAAAGGCTGGGAAATCCTGCAGGTGCCCGAAGTCCAGGCGGCGCTGGTGGCGCTCGACGCGAACACCGGTGCGGTTCGGGCGCTGATCGGCGGCTTCGACTTCGACCACAGCAAGTTCAATCACGTGACACAGGCCTTGCGCCAGCCAGGCTCGAGCTTCAAGCCGTTCATCTATTCGGCTGCGCTCGAACGGGGGTTTTCGCCGAGCAGCGTCGAAGACGACGCGCCGCTCTTCTTCCCCGCCGGCATCACCGGCAGCAAGGAGTGGGAACCGCGGAACTACGACGGCAAGTATGACGGACCGATGACGCTGCGCGACGGCCTGGCACGCTCGAAGAACATGGTCTCGATCCGCCTGCTGCAGTCGATCACGCCGCACTATGCGCAGGACTACATCACGCGCTTCGGCTTCGACGCGCAACGCCATCCGCCGTACCTGACCATGGCCTTGGGCGCAGGCAGCGTGACGCCCTGGGAGATGGCGGGAGCGTATGCCGTGTTCGCCAATGGCGGCTACCGCATCGATCCGTACATCGTGAAGGAGATCATCGACGGCGACGGCCGCGTGGTGGCAAAAGTCGATCCTCCGATCGCGGGCGAAAGCGCGCCGCGCGTCATCGACCCGCGCAACGCGTGGCTGATGAATTCGATGCTGCAGGACGTGGTCCGGCGCGGCACCGGCACTCGCGCGCTCGCGCTCAAGCGCGGCGATCTCGCCGGCAAGACCGGCACCACGAACGATTACGTCGATGCGTGGTTCACCGGCTACAACCCCGACCTCGTCGCCGTGAGCTGGATGGGCTACGACCAGCCGCGCAATCTCGGCCGTGGCGAAACCGGCGGTTCCGCCGCGCTGCCGATTTGGGTGAACTACATGCGCACGGCGCTCAAGGGCGTCCCGGAAAAAGCCCTCGCGCGGCCCGACGGACTGCTCGCGATCCACTTGGCCGGCAGCGGCCGCGAAGAGTACATCTATCGCGAGAACCTGCCGTCACAGCCGCTGGAGGTTCCGACGCTGCCCGTCGGGCTCTTCCCCCCGGCCGAAGCGCCCGACGAAGCGGTGCCGGTGGCGCCGATACAAACTCCGTACAACGCTCCCGCCCCGGTCGTCGAACGCACGCCGACGCCTGTAAACCCTTAGCAGCGACGTCTTTTCAGCCGGGCGAAAGGGTGACCGCGACTCCGGACTGCTGCCGCACCAGTTCGGACAGCATCGCGTACAGTTCCGCCCCGTCGCGCGTCGCCAGCCAGCGACCGCCGTCGGGGCGGAAGTGGAAGCCTCCCGACTTCGCCGCGACCCAGATCTCGCGCGCCGCCGTGTGGCGGTTGATGATCATCTTCGTGCCGTTCTCGAATTCGATCTCGAGCACGCTGCCGGGCTTCGGTTCGATGTCGATATCGGCGCCGCAGTTGTCGAGGGCGGCTTCGATGCGCGCGAGTTCCGCATCGGCAAGGGCGTTGAATGCGGACTCTTCCATGATCTCTCCTTCTGTTAGGATTCCCGTTTTTCCGATCGGCGACACCATGCGAGCGACTCTCATTGCGGCCGTGCTGGGCAGCACGCTGTTCCTGTCCGGATGCGGCATCAAGGGGCCGCTGTACCTGCCGGAGATTCCGGCCGCACCGCCGCAGGCGGCACCCGCGGTCGACGCCGATCATAGCAAAGCCCTTTCCGCCCCGGCCGACTCGAAATGAATTCCGACTTTCCGATCCCCACGCTGCGCCCCGGCTCCGCCGGGCTGCAGATCGAAGACGTTCCGCTCGCGGCGATCGCCGACCAGTTCGGCACGCCGACCTATGTCTATTCCCGCCAGGCGATCGAGCAGGCTTTCGACGCCTACCGTCACGCGCTCGCCGGACGCCGTGCGCTGGTGTGCTACGCGGTCAAGGCGAACTCCAACCTCGGCGTGCTCGCAGTGTTCGCGATACTCGGCGCCGGGTTCGACATCGTTTCGGGCGGCGAGTTGTCGCGCGTGCTGGCGGCGGGCGGCGACCCGGGCAAAGTGGTGTTTTCCGGCGTCGGCAAGAGCGGGGCCGAGATGCGCCAGGCGCTCGCGGCGGGCATCCGCTGCTTCAACGTCGAATCCGAAGCCGAGCTGGAGCGGCTCGACATGCTCGCGGGCGAGCTCGGAACGCGGGCGCCGGTTGCGCTGCGCGTGAACCCGGACGTCGACCCCAAGACCCACCCCTACATTTCCACCGGACTGAAGAACAACAAGTTCGGTGTCGCCTTCGACACCGCGCTCGCGCTGTACCGCCGTGCCGCGGGAATGGCGAATGTTCGGATCAGCGGCATCGCCTGCCACATCGGGTCGCAGCTGCTCGATTCCGGGCCGATCGCCGAAGCGGCCGAAAAAGTGCTCGGACTCGTCGATGAGCTCGCAGCGGAAGGGATCCATCTCGACCACATCGATCTCGGCGGCGGCCTCGGCATTCGTTACCGCGACGAGGCACCCCCGTCGGTCGCCGCCTATCTCGCGCCGCTGCTGCGCCTGCTCGACGGTCGCAGCGAGGAAATCTGCTTCGAACCGGGCCGCTCGCTGATCGGCAACGCCGGGCTGCTGCTGACTCGCGTGGAATACCTGAAGCCGGGCGCGGAGCGGAATTTCGCGATCGTCGACGCGGCGATGAACGACCTCGCCCGCCCGGCCCTGTACGACGCCTATCACGAAGCGGTCGCGGTGGCGCCGCGCGACGTGCCGGAATGCAATTACGAGATCGTCGGGCCGATCTGCGAGAGCGGTGACTTCCTCGCGCACGACCGCCCGCTCGCCGTCGCGGCCGGCGACCTGGTCGCGCTGCTGTCGGCCGGCGCGTACGGCATGGCGATGAGCTCGAACTACAACACGCGCCCGCGCGCCGCCGAAGTCATCGTCGACGGCGCCCGCACGCACCTCGTGCGACAGCGCGAAACAGTGGCGTCGCTCTACGCGCTGGAGTCGCCGCTACCCTGAAAGCGGGCCGCGCCCGGACTCTTCGATCAGCGCGCGGCCGAAGGCTTTCCAGGCCGGCCCACCATGCGTGTGCAGGCCCGTTTCGGCGCTCTCCGTCATCGTGCGCAGCATCAGCACCGCGAACGCGAACAGCTCGCCCCGCGCCTTGAGCTGCGGGTCCGGATCGTGCAACAGCGCGTTGGTATGCTCGGCGCCGCCGTCGAGCGCCTCGCGCGCGAGCCGGCGCATCGCTGTCGCGTCCGCCCAGTCGAGCCCGAGCAGGATGCCGCGCTTCAGGATCTCGCGCTCGAGCTCGATCGCATCGCGCTCGAAGTGCTCGAAGCCGCTCATCGCGCTACCCTCCCGCTGACGCTTCCGTCACCGCGCGCACTGCCCCGCCGCTCACTGCCCCGCGAGATCATCGAGGCAGCGCGCGAGCGCATCGTCCCATCGCGGCATGACGATGCCGAACCGCGCCTGCAGTTTGCCCGCGGCAAGGCGTGAATTGACCGGCCGCGCCGCCGGCGTCGGATAGGCGGATGACGGAATCGGCGCCACTGCGGCGACTTTCAGGCCGATGTCGGGCAGCTGCGCTCGCGCGCCGGCGAAAATCGCCTCGGCAAAACCGTGCCAGCTGGTCTCTCCGCGGGACGCGAGATTGAACACGCCCGACGAGAAGCTATGCTGCTGCCGCTCCGCCTGCGCCCGCGCGACCGCAAGCGCCGTCGCATCGGCAATGTTGCGCGCCCAGGTCGGAGCGCCGAACTGATCGGCGACGACGTGCAGGCTGTCGCGCTCGGCGCCCAGGCGCAGCATCGTACGCACGAAATTGCCCCCGCGCGCCGCGAACACCCAGGTCGTGCGGAAAATCAGGTGGTCACAGCGGCTTTCGCGAATCGCCACTTCGCCGGCGAGCTTGCTGCGGCCGTAGGCGTTGATCGGCGCGACCGCGTCGTCCTCGTCGTACGGCGCGGGCTTCGTGCCGTCGAACACATAGTCGGTCGAGTAATGCACGAGCAGCGCGCCGTTGCGCTTCGCGACGCGCGCGAGCTCGCCGGGCGCGGCCCCGTTGATCACCGTCGCCGCCGCTTCGTCGCTCTCGGCGCGGTCGACAGCCGTGTAGGCCGCGGCGTTGACGATGACGTCGGGGGCGATCTCGCCGACCAACGCCGCGAGCTCATCCGGCCGGGACAGGTCGCAGCGGCTGCGGTCGATCGCGACCACGTCGCCGAGCGGCATCAGGCTGCGCGCGAGCTCCCAGCCGACCTGGCCGTTCGCGCCGGTCACCAGCAGCTTCATTCGAACACCTCGCACGCGGCGAGCAGCTTGCCTTCGCGGTCCTTCCCCGACAGCAGCGGCGGGGCGTCGAGCGGCCACTCGATGCCGACCGCCGGGTCGTTCCACGCGAGGCAGCGCTCGTGCTCCGGCGCGTAGTAATCCGTGGTTTTGTAGAGGAAATCGGCCGATTCCGACAACACGATGAAACCGTGCGCGAAACCCGGGGGAATCCACAGCTGGCGATGGTTGTCTTCGGACAGCTCCACCCCTGCCCAGCGGCCGAAGCTCGGCGACGCCCGGCGCAGGTCGACGGCGACGTCGAACACCGCGCCGCGCACGACCCGCACGAGCTTGCCCTGCGGCTGGCGAATCTGGTAGTGCAGGCCGCGCAGCACCCCGCGTGCCGAGCGCGAGTGGTTGTCCTGCACAAAAATCTCGTCGAGGCCAGTCGCGTCGCGAAAAGCCCGCGCGTTGAAACTCTCGAAGAAAAAGCCGCGCGCATCGCCGAACACTTTCGGCTCGATCAGCAGCACGTCGGGAATCGAAGTAGGCGTTGCCTTCATCAGAACACCCGCTCGTCGAGGAGTCGCTGCAGATAGTGGCCGTAGCCGTTCTTCGCCAGCGGCCGGGCGAGCCCCTGGAGCTGGTCGGCGTCGATCCAGCCCGCGCGCCACGCGATTTCCTCCGGACATGCGATTTTCAGCCCCTGGCGCTTCTCGATCGTCTGGATGAACAGGCTCGCGTCGAGCAGGCTCTCGTGCGTGCCGGTGTCGAGCCACGCATGGCCCCGCCCCATGACTTCGACGTCGAGCGCGCCGGCCTCGAGATACTCGCGGTTGACGTCGGTGATCTCGAGTTCGCCGCGCGCGCTGGGCCTGAGCGAGCGGGCGATGTCGACGACGCGCTCGTCGTAGAAGTACAGACCGGTCACCGCGTAACGGCTCTTCGGCCGCGCCGGCTTCTCCTCCAGGCTCACTGCGCGGCCGTCAGCGTCGAACTCGACGACGCCGTAGCGCTCCGGATCGTGCACCGGATACGCGAACACCGTCGCACCGCGTTCGCGCTGGCCCGCTTGCCGCAGCGAGTCGGAGAACTCATGGCCATAGAACAGGTTGTCGCCGAGCACCAGCGCCGAGCGCCCGCCGGCGAGGAACTCCTCGCCGATCAGGAACGCCTGCGCGAGCCCGTCCGGACTCGGCTGCACCGCATACCGCAGGCTCAGCCCCCAGCGCTTGCCGTCGCCGAGCAGCTGCTCGAAACGCGGCGTGTCCTGCGGCGTCGAGATGATCAGGATGTCGCGAATGCCGGCCAGCATCAGCGTGCTGAGCGGGTAATAGATCATCGGTTTGTCATAGACCGGGAGCAGCTGCTTGGATACTGCCAGCGTGGCCGGGTGCAGCCGGGTGCCGGAACCGCCGGCGAGAATGATGCCTTTGCGTGCGCTCATCGCGTCAAATCCTTCCTATCGTTGGCCATAGTTGCGGTCGACCCACTCGCGGTATGCGCCGCTCTGCACGTGCGCGACCCAGTCCTGGTGGTCGAGATACCACGCGATGGTCTTGCGGATGCCCGATTCGAACGTCTCGACAGGCCGCCAGCCGAGTTCGCGCTCGATCTTGCGCGCGTCGATCGCGTAGCGTCGGTCGTGCCCGGGCCGATCGGCGACGTAGGTGATGAGCCTTGCATGCGGGCCGGCGGGGTCGGGGCGCAGCTCGTCGAGCAGCGTACACACCGTATGCACGATGTCGAGGTTCGGCTTCTCGTTCCAGCCGCCGACGTTGTAAGTCTCGCCGCACCGCCCGCGCGCGAGCACTTCGCGGATCGCCGCGCAATGGTCGCCGACGTACAGCCAGTCGCGCACATTCTGCCCGTCGCCATAGACCGGCAGCGGCTTGCCGGCGAGCGCGTTGGCGATCATCAGCGGGATCAGCTTCTCGGGGAACTGGTACGGACCGTAGTTGTTCGAGCAGTTCGTCGTCACCACCGGCAGGCCGTAAGTGTGATGCCAGGCGCGCACGAGGTGGTCGGACGCGGCCTTGCTCGCGGAATACGGGCTGTTCGGCTCGAAGCCTTTCGTCTCGGTGAACGCCGGGTCGGCGGGGCCGAGCGAGCCGTACACTTCGTCGGTCGACACGTGCAGGAAGCGGAACGCCGCTTTCGCGTCGCCATCGAGCCCGGACCAGTACGCGCGCGCCGCTTCGAGCAGCGTGAACGTGCCTTCGACGTTGGTGCGTACGAATGCCGCCGGCCCGTGGATCGAACGGTCGACGTGGCTCTCGGCGGCGAAATGCACGATCGCGCGCGGGTGATGTTCGGCGAGCAGGCGGTCGAGCAGCGCGCGATCGCAGATGTCGCCGTGGGCGAACACGTGGCGCGCGTCGCCCGCCAGCGAAGCGAGGTTCTCGCGGTTGCCGGCGTAGGTCAGCGCATCGAGATTGACGACCGGTTCGCCGGACTGGCCCAGCCAGTCGAGCACGAAATTGGCACCGATGAAGCCGGCGCCGCCGGTTACCAGGATCATGGAACTCCCCTATGGACGGAATCGTCGTCCGCGCGGCCAGCGTAGAATGTCGGGCCCGCGAACGATCAGGAGGCCGAATTGTATCCTGCCGACAAGCGGCACGCGCCGCGCCGGCCGTCAAAGCACCGCAATCCGGCATTCCAATGATGACGAAAGCATTGCTCCGCGTGCTCGGCGCACTGTTCCTCGGCGGCTGGCTCGCCACCGCCCACCCTTCCCACCCTTCCCACCCTTCCGCGCTGCCGGAACCGGTCGCACAGGCTCTCGCTGCCGCGCACATTCCACAATCGGCCGTCGCGCTGTGGGTGCAGGCCGTCGACGGCGGCGAGCCGCAACTGCGCGTGAACGCCGAGCGGCCGATGAATCCGGCGTCCGTGATGAAGCTCATCACCGCGTTCGCCGCGCTCGAGCGCTTCGGCCCGGCGCACGTGTGGACGACGCGCGTCGCGGCGACCGGGACGATCCGGGCCGGCGTGCTCAAAGGGGACCTTTACCTGATCGGCGGCGCGGACCCGCTGCTGAGTGTCGAGCGGCTGTGGACGCTGCTGCGAAAGATCCGCGCGCTCGGCATCGAGACGATCCGCGGCGATCTCGTGCTCGACGGCTCGGCGCTGCGGCTGCCGCAGCACGACCCGGCGGCATTCGACGATCGCGCGCTGCGCCCGTACAACAGCGGCGCGCACGGCCTGCTGGTGAACTTCAACACGCTGCAGCTGACGCTGCTGCCTGCGGGCAGGCCGGGCGAGCGGGTCACGGTCGCGGCCAGTCCGCCGCTGAAAGGGCTCGAAATCGACAACCGCATCGTCATCGCGACGGGCGAGTGCGACGTGTGGTATCGCGACCTCGACGCGGCGCTCGAAGCCGCGCCCGGCGGTCCGCGCCTGGTGCTGCTCGGCAGCCTGCCGGCGAGCTGCGGCCAGCGCGACTGGGCGACGGCGCCGCTGCCGCCGGAACGCTTCGGCGTCGCCGCCGTCGCCGCGCTGTGGGGGGAACTCGGCGGCAAGGTCGAAGGCGTCGCGCGGCCCGGCACGGCGCCCGACGAGGCCGTGCCGCTGCTGACCGGCAGCTCGCCGCCGCTCGCGGACGTCGTGCGCGAGATGAACAAATGGTCGAGCAACGTGATCGCACGCCAGCTGCTCGCGACCCTCGGCGCGACCGACGTGGCCTCGCCCGACATGGTCGCCGGCGGCGCGGCGCTCGCGCGGGCGCTGCTCGACGCGGCGGGCATCAGCACGGCCGGGCTGCTGGTCGAGAACGGCTCCGGCCTGTCGCGCAGCGAAAGCGTCAGCGCCCGCACCCTCGGTGAAATGCTGCTCGCCGCATGGCGCCGGCCGTACATGCCGGAATTCATCGCCGCGCTGCCGGTCGCCGGCATCGACGGCACCGCGCGCGAGCGGCTCCACGGCCCGGCGCGCGGCCAGGCGCATATCAAGACCGGCTCGATCAACGGCGTGCGCGCGATGGCCGGCTACGTGCTCGACCGCAACGGCCGCCGTCATGTCGTCGCGATGCTCGTCAACGATGCCGTGGCAGGCAGCAGCCACGCGGCGCAGGACGCGCTGCTCGAATGGGTGTGGGACGCGCGCTGAACCTCGCCTTCCTGCCGCCGCCTCGTGCTGTCACCCCGGCGGCATCGGCATCATGCCGCGATGCAGGAGGCTCCACCACCCGCGCGCGACGCGATAGACGACCCACAGCCCGGCGAGGGCGACGAGCGCCAGCGCGAGCGGGATGCCGATGATCGTGAACGCCAGCAGCAGGCCCGCGACGATCCACAGCGCCGCGAACCAGAACGTGCGGATCTGCCAGCGGAAATGGCTTTCCAGCCAAGTGCCGCGGACTGCGCCGCGCTTGATATAGTTCAGCACCACGGCGACGATCGACGGCACGCTGGCGACGAAGCTGCCGATGATCGTCGCGCTGCCGACGACGCCGGTGACCACCGCGAACGCGTGCAGCGCGTAGATCAGGTGCGTCAGCGTGACGAGGTTGCCGAGATCGACAGTGCGGACCGGGCCGCCCTCGGGCGAATACTGGGTCATGCGGAGCTCCTTTGCTGTTGAAGCGCGTCGAAGATGCGACTGCGGACAGCGCCGTCGGTTCGCGCAGGCGCCCGATTTGTCCCCGCTACAGGCCGAGTTCGCCCCATATCGCATCGACGCGCGCCTTCACCGCGTCGTCCATGACGATCGGCCGCCCCCATTCGCGTGTCGTCTCCCCGGGCCACTTGTTCGTCGCGTCGAGCCCCATCTTGCTGCCGAGGCTCGCGACCGGGCTCGCGAAGTCGAGGTAGTCGATCGGCGTGTTGTCGACGAGCACCGTATCACGCGTCGCGTCGACGCGCGTCGTCAGCGCCCAGATCACTTCCTTCCAGTCGCGGATCGCGACGTCGTCATCGACGACGATGATGAACTTCGTATACATGAACTGCCGCAGGAAGCTCCAGATGCCGAACATCACGCGCTTCGCGTGGCCCGGGTACTGCTTCCTGATGCTGACCACCGCGAGCCGGTACGAACACCCTTCCGGCGGCAGATAGAAATCGACGATCTCCGGATACTGCCGCTGCAACAGCGGGACGAACACTTCGTTCAGCGCGAGGCCCAGCATTGCCGGCTCGTCAGGCGGCTTGCCGGTGTAGGTCGAATGGTAGATCGGGTCGCGGCGCATCGTGATGCGCTCGATCGTGAACACCGGGAACTCGGAGACCTCGTTGTAATAGCCGGTGTGGTCACCGTACGGCCCTTCGGCCGCAGTGTCGCCCGGGTGGATCACGCCTTCGAGCACGATCTCGGCCGACGCCGGCACCTGCAGGTCGGAGCCTATGCACTTGACCAGTTCGGTCTTCGCGCCGCGCAGCAATCCGGCGAACTGGTATTCCGACAGCGAATCCGGCACCGGCGTCACCGCGCCGAGGATCGTCGCCGGGTCGCAGCCGAGCACGACCGCGACCGGGAACGCTTCGCCCGGAGAGGCCTGTTGATGATCGCGAAAATCCAGCGCGCCGCCGCGATGCGCGAGCCAGCGCATGATCACCCGATCACGGCAGAGCACCTGCTGGCGGTAGATGCCGAGGTTCTGCCGCTTCTTGCCCGGGCCGCGCGTCACGACCAAGCCCCACGTGATCAGCGGCGCGACGTCGCCCGGCCAGCAATGCTGGATCGGCAGGCGCCCCAGATCGACGTCCGCGCCCTCCCACACCACTTCCTGGCACGGCGCCGAACGGACTTCCTTCGGCGCCATGTTCAGCACTTGGCGGAACACCGGCAGCTTCTCCCACGCGTCCTTGAACCCTTTCGGCGGCTCGGGCTCCTTGAGGAACGCGAGGAGTTTGCCGACTTCGCGCAGCGGCGTCTGCCAGTCGCCGTCCGCGAGCTCCTCGCCCATGCCGAGCGCGACGCGCTGCGGCGTGCCGAACAGATTCGCGAGCACCGGCATCGCCTGCGCCACCCCGCGCGTCACCGGCTGCTCGAACAGCAGCGCCGGCCCTCCGGCACGCAACACGCGGTCGGCGATCTCGGTCATCTCGAGATGCGTGTCGACGGGAACGGTGATGCGTTTCAGCTCGCCGCGCTCTTCGAGCTGGGCGATGAAGTCGCGGAGGTCTTGGTATTTCAATGGAAAACTCCCTGCCTGCAGTCCGGCCTGCGTAGCTTGCATCGAATGCCCCTCGATCGCGGAATCTGCGGGGTGCGTTTCGGCGATGCGGTAGCAGGCGGTCAAATCCGCTTCACCCGGTCCGGGTATTGCGCGACTTTCTCGTCCGCCGTCAGCAACGTGAAACCCTCGACAATGGCCTGGGCTACCAGCAGACGATCGAAAGGATCCTTGTGGATCGGCGGCAGGCGGTCGATGCCGAGCGCGTGCTCGCCGGAAATGACCAGCTCGCGATAGCCGTTGTCGAGCAAGCCTTTGCGCAGCCGGAACGGGTCGACGCGAAAATCCTCGCGCCCGAGGCCGCACTTGATCGCGATTTCCCACAAGCTCGCGGCGCTGAACCACAGCGCATTGCGCGGATCGTCGATCAACTCGCACGCCTCGCGCGAAAGCCGATCCGACGCACCGGCAGCCCACAGCAGGACGTGGGTGTCCAGCAGCAGATTCACGCGTCGCCGCCGAAAAGAGTTTCGATCTCGGCGCTACCCATCGTGTCGAAATCCGCGGGCACGTCGATCTCGCCCGCTAGGAAACCGCGCCGCCGCACCGCCGAAGCCTCCGGCGCATCGATCGCGACCACCCGCACCAGCGGCTTGCCGGCCCGCGCGATAACGAACGGCTCGCCGTTCGCGGCCTGCTCGACGAGGCGCGACAGATGGGTTTTTGCTTCGTGAATGTTAACGGTGCGCATGGGGGAACTCATCTTAACCAACTTCAGTTAGTTTAACCCCGCGTATTCGCTCGCCTCAACTTTCCCGCAACGAATCCGGAAGCTTCGGCAGGAATTCTCCCCCGTTGGACCCTCGTAAAAAGACCCCGGCCTTTCGCAAGGCACAGGGTCTCCAACTCTATCTCCAGGCTTTCCGCGCCTGCGGACACCTTTGCAAACGCACTAATTCCCGGTTTCCGTCTGAGTGGTCTCCGGAGGCTGCGCGACGGTAATCACGAAGTTCTGCCGAACGATCGTGCCCTTCCGATCAGTAACCGTAACCACAATGTTGTGCGGGCCTGCCGCCGACGTTCCAGGGGTGCCTGAAATCACCCCTGAATTGATATCAATCGAGAAGGGGGAAGTCGAAGTGGGCTCCATCGTCCACTTGTAGGGCGGCGTTCCCCCCTCTGCGACGACGGCAGCCCGATAAGGCAGGCTTACTTGTGCGGACGGCAACGCTGACGTCTGGATCGCGAGGAGACCGGTAGCGGGTGCGATCGTCATCGCAAACTCCTTCGTCATCGACTGAGCCACCGTACTGGAATCGGAGACTCTCAATGCGAAACGGAATGTCCCATTCACGACCGGTGTGCCGGTAATCACGCCGTCAGTCGACACTGCGAGCCCGCCCGGGGGAACACTGCCCGGCACAAACTCCCATTTGTAGGGCGGCACTCCTCCCGTCGCGGAGAGAATCGTTGCATACGGACGTCCGTCGACTGCAGCAGGAAGATCTGTGGCCGTCGCGACCCCGAGCGCTTCCTGACCGACGGAAATCACAACAGGAACGGAAAAGCGATTGCGAACTGCCTCGGCAATCCCGTTATCGACGTTGTTGTCGAAACGATCCCCCACGACTTCGATCAGCAAAGTGCCGGTGGCACTTCCGCTGATCACGGCGAAATCGGCCTGTCCGTTCGTTGTACGGGCCAGCACCCACTTGCGGCTGCCGCCATCCGTCGGGGAACGCAGCAAGGCGTCGTCGTCGACGGTTGCAGTCGCGTCATTGACGATGGTGGCATAAAGGTTGCGCACTCCGGCAGCGGGGTCTGCAACGCGCTGGCCGGCTTCGTCGAGAACTTGCGCCTGAACCTGCAGTTGCGTCGCGCCGTTCGTGTTCTGCGCGAACAGGAATCCGGGCGCACTCCGGTTGATGCGGACCTGCGACGCCTTGCCGGTTGCTTGGCCGACGTTGATCTGCAGCTGCGTCGTCACTTCCTTGTTGCTTTGCGGGTCGGTGACTGCGCAGGTGATCGTCGCCGTGCCCGCGGTGTTGCCGGCGTGGAAATGGAAGCTCGCCGCGCCGGCGTTCGAGCCGAGCGTCACCGAGCGGAACGCCGTCGGAACCTTGATCGTCGTGCCATCGACGTCGACTTCGGTCTCGTGATCGGGATCCCCATCGAGGTAGTACAGAGCACCCTGCTCGAGGCCCTGCGGCACGACGTTGCAGGAGAAGACGTTTTCGCCACCTGGAATCGGGTCGTTCGTGCCACCCCGGCGGGCCGACACGTACAGGGCCGTCGTATAAGGGGCGTCCACACCGATGCCCGGTTCGACGCCGGCGACGTTCAGCGGCAGCGAAGTATGGTCGGCGCGCAGCGAGATCTGATATTCGTTAGTCGGGGTGACGTTGCCCGAACCACCGCCGCCGCCTCCTCCACCGCCACCACCACCACACGCAACCACCAGCGATGCCGTGACGCCGAGCGTCAGACCCCTGAATATCCCTTTTGCCATTGAACGCACTGAACCCCCTTCGAGAAATTGCCCGCAGCCGATCTGTAACAAATCGTGAATCGGCGGAAATTGGACCGCATATTACCCACATTTGCAACCGCGATGGCGGCTGCATCAAGGCATGCGCGGGAGATGCGGAACGGGCGGGGAGGTTCAGCGGTGGCGGTTGATGGCGTCTCGCGTGTCGAGGGCGGCGCGGCGGGCGGCGGCGGCGAAGTCGTGGTCCGAGCCGGCGTACAGGATCGCGCGCGACGAGTTGATCATCAGCCCGGTGCCGTCCGCGCTGCGGCCCGCCTCGACGGTCGCGGCGATGTCGCCGCCCTGCGCGCCGATGCCGGGCACGAGCAGCGGCAGGTCGCCGACGAGCGCTCGCACGCGCGCGATCTCGTTCGGGAAAGTCGCGCCGACGACCAGGCTGCAATTGCCGCTGGCGTTCCACTCGTCGGCAACGAGGCGGGCGACGCGCTCGAAGAGGCGCTCGCCGCCGCCGACATCAAGGAACTGCACGTCGCTGCCGCCGGGGTTCGACGTGCGGCACAGCAGGATCACGCCTTTGTCGGCGTATTCCAGGTAGGGCTCGACCGAGTCGCGACCCATGTACGGATTGACGGTGATCGCGTCGGCGCCGAAGCGCTCGAACGCCTCGACGGCATACTGGCTGGCGGTGCTGCCGATGTCGCCGCGCTTCGCGTCGAGGACCACCGGGGTGCCGGGATGGCGCGCGTGGATGTGCGCGATCAGCGCTTCGAGCTGATCCTCGGCGCGCTGCGCGGCGAAGTACGCGATCTGCGGCTTGAAGCAGCAGACGAGATCGGCGGTCGCGTCGACGATCTCGCTGCAGAAACGGAATATGGCGTCCGGCTGGCCGTGCAGGTGCGCGGGGAAGCGCGCCGGATCGGGGTCGAGGCCGACGCACAGCAGGCTGTTGCGCGCGCGCCAGGCAGCCCGGAGGGCGGTCATGAAATGCATGGAAGCGTCCAGAATGGTCCGGGCCGAATGATAAGCCGGCCGGCGCCTCGCGCGCACCGCCGGCTTATCGTTGCGCTGCGCGGCGAAAGACGCCGAGTGCCGCGCAACACGGCCCCGTCTGGGGCCCGGTCCAACCCGATCAGGTTTCGATCTTCAGGATTTTCTTCGCTTTCTCGAGGGTATCGAGCGCTTCCTGGTGCTTGCCGGCCTTGTGCAGCGTTTCGCCTTCGGCGCGCAGCTGCTTCACTTCGGTCATCTGTTCGGCAGTGAGCGCCGGCGGTTTCGCCAGTGCCTCGTCGATCTTTTTCATCTCGACCGGACAATGGAACGCGAACGCGCCGCCGGACAGCGCCATCGCCAGCAGGCCCGCAATCAGGCTCTTCTTCATCATGGTCTCCTTGGGGATCCGCGCGGTTTTCCACGCCGTCGTTCGACCGTGTGATCGCGGTCGGTTAACCCTAGATCAGGCCGAGGGAAACGCAACGTAGTCGATGACGAACGCGACGAACAGCACTGCGCCGACCCAGTTGTTGTGCAGGAAAGCCCTGAAGCAGCGCGCCCGGTCGCGGTCGCGGATCAGCGTGTAGTGGTAGATCGCGATCGCCGCTGCGACCGCGATCCCGCCGAAGAACCACGGCCCGCGTCCCGCCGCGATGCCGACGGCGGCGATCAGGCCGAACGCGGCCGTGTAGCACAGCATCACCGCGGCGACGTCGAAGCGGCCGAACGTGATCGCGGAAGTCTTGATGCCGATCTTCAGGTCATCGGGACGGTCGACCATCGCGTATTCGGTGTCGTACGCGACTGCCCAGAAGATGTTCGCGAGCAGCAGCAGCCAGGCGATCGCCGGCACTTCGCCCTGCAGCGCGGCGAACCCCATCGGGATGCCGAAACCGAACGCGATGCCGAGGTAGGCTTGCGGGATCGCGAGGAAACGCTTCGTGTAGGGGTAGCTCGCGGCGAGGAACAGCGCCGGCAGCGACAGCCACCGCACCAGCGGATCGAGCGGCAGGATCAGCACGAACGACACCAGCGACAGCCCGGCCGCGAGCAGCAGCGCCTCGCGGATCGTCACCGCGCCGGTCGCCAGCGGCCGCATCCGCGTGCGCTCGACGTGGCCGTCGAAGTCGCGGTCGGCGTAGTCGTTGATGACGCAGCCCGCCGAGCGCATCAGCGCGGTGCCGAGGACGAAGATCGCGACCACGTGCAGCGGCGGAACCCCGTCGGCGGCGAGCCACAACGCCCACAGCGTCGGCCACATCAGCAGCAGGATGCCGATCGGCTTGTCGAGACGCATCAGGCGCAGGTACAGCGGCAGGCGGCCGGATAGCGCGGCGGGGGCAATCATCATGTCGGCAACTCCAGAATCGTGGGCAGGAACACTTCGCTGACCAGCAACGCGCGGCCGCGCAGGCCGAACAGCGACCGGCGCGCCCACAGCGCAGGCGGCAGGCGGTGCGGCGCGACGGCGGTCGAAGCGCGATGATAGCGCGCGTCCCGGCGGTCGAGACAGGTGCAGGCCAACGGCTGGCGGCGGATGCGCGGGTCGGCGAACAGCGCGGCGCCGAGCGGGCGTGAGCCGAGCCCGTGGAACAGGATCCATGCTCCGCGCAGGTTGTGCCGGGGCAGGATGCTGCGCGCGAACACCACCGGGAACCCGTCGGCGACGAGCAGCACTTCGCGCAGCCACGCGAGTTCGCCACGGCGCAGCCCGAGCAGCGCAGCCTCGTCCGGGTGCGGGACGGCGAGGCGCTGGGCGAGCACGTCGACCGAAAACAGGCTGCACCGACTGCGGATGCGCGCGGTCAGCGAACCCGGATCGGTGAGCCAGGGGCGCAGCTGCGGGAGCACCCGGGCGCGCGGCGGGCGTTTGAGCCAGGTTTCGAAGTGAGGTCGGAGGCGCATGGAAAAGGACGCCGGCAGGACGGCGTGGCGCCCGCATGATACCGGGAACGGCAGGCCGCCCCAATCGCGGGACGTCGCAGGACCGGGCGGGAGAATCGGGCGAGGCGGCGAGCTGGCCTCAGGCCCGCAGCAGCCCTTCGCGGCTGCCGAGCCAGCGCTCCATCAAGCGCGCAGCTGTCTGCGGCGCTTCGTCGAGCAGCCGTTCGGCGAGCATGTGCGCCGGTTCGAGCAGGTCCGCGTCGCGTTCGAGGTCGGCGTAGCGCAGCAGCGGCGTGCCGCTCTGGCGCGCGCCGACGAATTCGCCGGGGCCACGGATGTGCAGGTCCTCGCGGGCGATCGCGAAACCGTCGCTGTGTTCATAGATCACTTTCAGGCGCGCGCGGCCGTTTTCCGACAGCGGCTGCGTGAACAGCAGGATGCACACGGAGTCGGCCGTGCCTCGCCCGACGCGGCCGCGCAGCTGGTGCAGCTGCGCGAGGCCGAAGCGCTCGGCGTGCTCGATGACCATCAGGCTCGCGTTCGGCACATCGACGCCGACTTCGATGACGGTCGTCGCGACCAGCAGATGCAGCTCGCCCGCGGCGAACGCGGCCATCGTCGCCGATTTTTCTTCGCTCTTGAGGCGTCCATGGACGAGGCCGATCCTGAGATCCGGCAGCGCGGCGGTGAGCGTCTCGAACGTCTCGAGCGCGGTCTTCAGCTGCAGCGCCTCCGATTCCTCGATCAGCGGGCACACCCAGTATGCCTGGCGGCCGGCCAGACACGCGTCGCGCACGCGCGCGACGACCTGGTCGCGGCGCAGGTCGGACACGAGCTTGGTGAGGATCGGAGTGCGCCCCGGCGGCAGTTCGTCGAGCACGGTGACGTCGAGATCGGCGTAATAGCTCATCGCCAGCGTGCGCGGAATCGGCGTTGCCGACATCATCAGCATGTGCGGATGGCTGCCGTCCGCGCCCTTGTCGCGCAGCGCGAGACGCTGGCGCACGCCGAAGCGGTGCTGCTCGTCGACGATCGCCAAGCCCAGCCGCGGCAGCACCACCGGGTCCTCGATCAGCGCGTGCGTGCCGACCGCGAGCAGCACTTCGCCGCTCGCGAGGCGCGCGAGCTCGGCGTCGCGTTCGCGCCTTTTGCGGCTGCCTGACAGCCACGCGATGTCGACGCCGAGCGGCTCGAGCCACGCGGCGAGCTTTTTCCAGTGCTGTTCGGCAAGGATCTCGGTCGGCGCCATCAACACTGCCTGGAACCCGTTTTCGGCCGCCTGCAGCATCGCCAGCGCGGCGACGATCGTCTTGCCGCTGCCGACGTCGCCCTGCAGCAGGCGCTGCATCGGATGTGGCATGGCCAGATCGTGCGCGATCGCGGCGACCGCGCGAGCCTGCGCGCCGGTAAGACGGAACGGCAGTTGCGCGAGCAGCGCATCGCAGAGGCCCCCGGTGGCTGGCAGGGCCGGCGCGCGATGCGTGCGGCGGGCGTTGTACGCACGCCGCAGCGACAGCTGCTGGACCAGCAGCTCCTCGAACTTGATGCGCCGCCAGGCCGGGTGGGCGCGGTCTTCGAGCGCGGCCGCGTCGACGTCCGCCGGCGGGTGGTGCAGCGTGTGCACCGCGTCGGCGAAATTCGGCAGCCCGAGCCCGGCGAGCACCGGCTCGGGCAGGTATTCGTCGAGCGGCACGGCGTGCAGCGCGCGGGCGACGAGCTTGCGCAGCGCCGACTGCGCGAGCCCGGCGGTGGTCGGGTAAATCGGCGTCAGCGCCTGCGGCAGCGGCTCGCCGTCATCGACGGCATGCACGCGCGGGTGCACCATCTCGTCGCCGAAGAAGCCGCCGCGCACTTCGCCGAAAAGCCGCACGCGGCGGCCGGCGGCGATCTGCTTCTGTTGCGACGGGTAGAAATTGAGCCAGCGCGCGACGAGCATCCCGGACGCATCGCGAACGCGGGCGACGAGTTGCCGGCGCGGCCGCAGCACGATCTCGCTCGACACGACCTCGCCTTCGATCTGCACTGCAGTGCCGCCTCGCGCCGCGGCGATCGGCGTCACCCGGGTCTCGTCCTCGTAGCGCAGCGGCAGGTGCAGCACCAGATCCTGCGGCCGGCGCAGATCGAGCTTGGCGAGCCGGCCGGCCAGTTGCGGGCCGACACCGGCCCATCCGGCCAGCGCCGGTCGCGTTGCGGCATCAGGAGGCGACGGACTTTCGCGGATCAGCCAAGCACCAGTATCGCGTCGGCCTCGACGAGCGCGCCTTTCGGCAATTCCTTCACGCCAACCGCGGCCCGCGCCGGGTACGGTTCGGCGAAATAGCGCGTCATCACTTCGTTCACCTTGGCGAAGTTCGCGAGGTCGGTGAGGTAGATCGTCAGCCGCGTCGCGTCGGCGAGCGAACCGCCGGCCGCTTCGGCGACCGCCTTGAGGTTCTCGAACACGCGCACGGTCTGCGCTTCGAAGCCCTCGGCCATCTGCATCGTTGTCGGATCGAGGCCGATCTGGCCGGAGCAGTAGACGGTGCTGCCGGTTCGGACGGCCTGCGAATAGGTGCCGATTGCGGCGGGGGCGTTGGGGGTCGAAACGATGCTGCGGCTCATGGGCGGAATCCTTGAGGGGTGGGTGCCGGGCGACTCACAATGAGGCGATTGTAAGCCAGGTCGGCCGCAGGCCACATCATGAGCGGCTTCACGGGCCGTTCCGCTCGTTGCCCTTTTCACCCTTTTCGCCCTGCGCGAGGGCTCGCACGAGTGCCGCTTCGGCAACCGTGATGCCGCAGCGTTCGGCGATCGCCTCGACGTCGAGTCCGCGTCGCGCAAACACCAGCGCCTCGTCGTACTCAGGCGAGCCGCCCGCTTTGGCGACCCCGCCGTGGAACTGCTCGTGCTGCGCATGTAGCCGGGCAGTCAGGCTCGCGACCTCGCGGCGCTGCTCGGCGAGTTCCGCGCGCAACTCGGCGACGTCCCGGCGCAACTGCTGCACCTCCAGCTCGACCTGGAAACCGTCGTGCCGCGCCGACGGCTGCGGCCGCTCGACGAAGGCCTCTTCGCCCGACGCGCCGTCGCCTGAAGCCGGACGGCGCGAGCGGCTCCGCCGCGCCTGGTACAGGCGGATCGCGACGTAGACGGCCGGCAGTGCGGCGGCGAGCCCCAGGATTTCGCTGACACCCATCGCGAACTACCTCGCCGCCCGTGCGGACGGCCGCCGATACTGCGGCACGGCGTGACGCCGTTGGGAGCATGACACATGGATTGTCGAGGATAATGCGGGCCTCATCCCCCTGAAACAACGCACCTGCCGACTCATATGACTTTCGACCTCGCTCTGATGCTGCTCTTCTGGCTGAAGAAACTCGTTTCGGCCTTCATGCTGCCGCCGCTCGCCCCGCTGCTGCTCATCGCGCTCGGCCTGCTGCTCGTCCACCGCTGGCGCCGCACGGGGCTGGCGCTCGCGTGGACGGGGCTCGCCGCAGCGTTGCTGCTCGTCTGGCCCGCCACCGTCGGCTGGATGCTCGCCGGGCTGGAGACCGATCCGCCGCTGACGGCGACATCTGCCCGCCCCGCCGAGGCGATCGTCATCGTCGGCGGCGGCAAGCGGCGCCACGCACCCGAATACGGCGGCGAAACCGTAAACCGGCTGACGCTCGAACGGCTGCGCTACGGCGCGCGCCTTGCGCACGGACTGCGCCTGCCGGTGCTCGTCAGCGGCGGAGCGCCGACCGGAGAGCGCCCGGAAGGCGAGCTGATGAAAGCCGCGCTCGAAACGGACTTCGGCATTATCCCGCGCTGGGTCGAGGCGAGCTCGCTCGACACCGGGCAGAACGCGGAATTTTCCGCGCCGCTGCTCAAAGCGGCCGGCGTGGAGCGCGTGCTGCTCGTCACGCACGCTGCGCACATGCGGCGCGCCCGGGCCGAGTTCGAGGCCCGCGGCATCGAGGTGATCGCCGCGCCGACCGCTTGGCTCGGCAGGCACGACGCGAACGACCAGGTGCTGACCGCGCTGCCGAGCGCGACCTCGGCTTATGCCGGCTGGTACGCGGCGCACGAATGGCTGGGGCTGCTCGCGCTGCGCCTGTCGCGTTGAACGCCACGGCGGGGATTGTCGCGTTCCGGCAGCAATTTCGGCAAGCTGGATCCCGCGACGGCGGCTGCAAACCGGGCCCGGAGTTCGAGAATCCGCACGGCGCGTCGGCGCTGTTCTGTCCGGCGAGCGTGGTCGTCAGGCCGCCCTGCCCCGCGCGAGCGCGCTCGCGATCTCGGCGACATGGCGACCCTGGAACTTCGCCATCTCGAGTTCGAGTTGGCTCGGCATGCGGCTGCCGTCGCCGCCGGCGATCGTCGCCGCGCCATAGGGCGAGCCGCCGAGGATCTCGTCCATCCCCATCTGCCGCTTCTCGCTGTATGGCAGGCCGACGAGGACCATGCCCTGGTGCAGCAGCGTGATGTGCGTCGACAGGATCGTGCTCTCCTGCCCGCCGTGCTGCGTCGCGGTGCTCGTGAATACGCTGCCGACCTTGCCGATCAGGCTCCCCTTCATCCACAGCCCGCCCGTCTGGTCGAGGAAGTTGCGCATCTGCGCGCACATATTGCCGAAGCGCGTCGGCGTGCCGAAGATGATCGCGTCGGCTTCGGGGAGCTGGTCGGTCTTCGCCACCGGCACATGCGCGAACGCCTGCTGGGCCGCTTTCGCCCCGGATTTCTCGAGCACTTCGGCGGGCACCAGTTCGGGAACGCGGAACAGGCCGACTTCGGCGCCGGCAACGCTTCGCGCGCCTTCCGCGACCGCTTCCGCCATGCGGAAGATGTGACCGTACATGCTGTAGAAAATGATCTGAACTTTCATGTCGCAGCGCTCCGTCATGAGAAAGGCAGAATGGCAGGGCACCTCTGCCGTTAGGCCAGCGTAGTCAACGGATCGGCCACGTTCAACTGCGTCGATGACGGGGCCGGCGTGCCGCCACGGTTTCGAGCTGCGAATCGCATGAACCACACGCGGGCGGCATGGGTCTTCTACAGGAACTGGCAGGGATGCGCGAACGGGCGCCCGCGACGCGCAGTAGCGCCGGGCCCTGCGCCCCCAAGGCTGCATCGCCGCATCGCCGCATCGTCATCGCACGTCGAGGAGAGCAGATGAACCCGAATGCATCGACATCCCCGCAGGATCCGCTGTCCGTCGAAACCGTCGTCGTGCCGCAGGCGAGCGATCTGGGCGGCGGCTTCAAGGTGATGCGCGCGCTGCCGTCGGTGCGGCGGCGCATGGTCGGGCCTTTCGTCTTTCTCGACCAGATGGGGCCGGTCGAGCTTGCCGCGGGCAGCGGCCTCGACGTCCGACCGCATCCGCACATCGGCCTCGCGACGGTGACCTACCTGTTCGACGGCGAGATCCTGCACCGCGACAGCCTCGGCAACGTGCAGCCGATCCGGCCGGGCGAGCTGAACTGGATGACTGCGGGCCGCGGCATCGTGCATTCCGAACGCACACCGCCCGAACTGCGCCCGTCCGGCTCGCGCCTCGCCGGGCTGCAGGCGTGGGTTGCGCTGCCGGAGCGCGACGAGGAGAGCGAACCCGCGTTCGCGCACCACGGCGCGGCGGAACTGCCGGTCATCGACGCGCCCGGCCTGAGCGTCCGGCTGATCGCCGGCGAAGCGTTCGGCGCGCGCTCGCCGGTCGCGACGCGCTCGCCGCTGTTCTACGCCGACGTCACGCTCGCCCCGCCGGCGCGCCTGCAGGTGCCGATCGAGCACGTCGAGCGCGCCGCCTACATCGTCGCGGGTTCCGTCGTCATCGACGGCGTGACGCATTCGGCAGGCCAGCTGCTGGTCCTGCGGCGCGGCGCCGAAGTCGTCATCACCGCCTCGTCGGCGACGCGGCTGATGCTGCTTGGCGGCGAGCCGCCCGACGGCCCGCGCCACGTGTGGTGGAACTTCGTGTCGAGTTCGCGCGAGCGCATCGAGCAGGCGAAGGCCGACTGGCGCGCCGGCCGCTTCGCGCCGGTGCCGGGCGAAACCGAATTCATCCCGCTGCCGGACAATCGCCCGCCCCCGGTCCGGTATCCGTAAGGCCGCTTTCAAGCCTCCGGAAGCTGCAATCCCGCATCGAAGGCGAATTCAGGTGCAAACTTCGATCGACTGCGACTTGCGCAAGGAGCGGGCGTGAACGATTACCGCAAGGCCTTCGTGATCGTCGTGTCAGCCCTCTTCGCCCTCGCGCTGTACTGGATGCTGGCGCCCTTCTGGGTTGCGCTCGCGTGGGGCATCTGTCTCGCTTTCCTGCTGGCGCCGGTGCACCGTTGGCTGACGCGCAAGCTGAAGGGACGCGTGGCTCTGTCCGCCGGAATCATCACGCTGCTCGTGCCAGCCGTGCTCGCAGGCCCGCTGGTGAGCCTTGGCGGGGCATTCGCGAAGCAGGTCACGGAGCTGGTCGCCCGTTTCCAGGAGGAGGAACTGCGCTTCGATATCCACCTGCTCGCGCAACTGGAGCAGTACCCCTTCGTCGGCAGTTTTGTCGAATGGCTACGCCAGAACCTCACCGCCACCACCGAACAGCTTCAGGGCTGGTTGGTAAAGGGCGCCCAGCTGCTGCTACAGTCGCTGGCGGCCACGGGAGGCAATTTCGTAATCAGTGCCCTGGGTACGGTCATTCACTTTTTCATGATGCTGTTCTTGCTCTTTTTCCTGCTGCGCGACGGCCAGCAGCTGCTCGACCGCGTCGTGCGCTTGGTCCCGATGGAAGCCCAGCGCAGGGGAAACTTGCTGCGGCTGATTGGCAACACGACGCGTGCCGTCGTCTACGGCATTGGTATGACCGCTGTCGCCCAAGGTGCCTTGGTGGGTATCGGCTTCGGCATAGCGGGGTTGCCGTCAGCGGTCGTGTTTGGCGTGCTGGCCGCGCTTCTGTCATTACTCCCGGTGGGCGGTGCAGCGCTCGTCTGGGTGCCGGGGGCACTGGCGTTAGCCGCAGATTCGCAATGGGGCTGGGCGATCTTCATGTTGGTCTGGGGTACAGGCGTGTCGGTCTCCGACAACCTGCTGCGACCATTGCTGATCTCGACCCAGGCGCCGGTGTCGACACTCGTGGTATTCGTAGGTGTCATCCGGGGCGTCTCCGCCTTCGGCATTGTCGGCGTGATTATCGGGCCGGTGCTGCTGACGGTCCTAGTGGCCCTCTTGCGTTTCGTCGACGATACGTTGTCGCACCAGCGCGAGGCTGAATAGCAGCTATACGGCCATCGGCGCCCGGCTACGACAGTCTCGGCAAAATCGGCGGCCTGCCCTGCCCGCTGCTCATCTTCCATGGCCAGCGCGACGCCATCGTGGTTGAGTGCCTTCCATCGGAAAACTGAGCGCGCCTATCCCGGCGCGACATACCAGAGAATCGCCAGGTAGTGCAGCAGGCTGCCGGCCAGCACCAGCAGATGCCAGATCCCGTGGAGCAGGGGCCAGTAGCGGCCAAGGGCGAAAAACGGCACCCCTATGGTATAGACGAGACCGCCCGCCACCAGCAGACCGAAGCCCAGGGGATCGAGCAATATTCGCAGGGGTTTGATGGCAAAAACCACCAGCCAGCCCATGATCAGATAGATGACCACCGGCAGGATGCGCCGGTCCTGCTTCCACAGCAGATCGACGAGGATGCCGAGCAGGGCGAGGCCCCACACCACGCCGAAGAGGGACCAGCCCCAGGGGCCGCGCAGGGTCACCAGGGTAAAAGGGGTGTAGGTGCCGGCGATGAGCAGATAGATGGTGCAGTGGTCCAACCGGGTGAGGGTGCCGCGGCGGCCGCCGTCATGGGCATGGGCCAGGGACGAGACGGCGTAGAGCAGGATCAGCGAGGTGCCATAGATGCTGAGGCTGGTCAGCCGCCAGGGATCGTCCTGAGGAGCCGCCACCAGCAGCCAGACGGTGCCTGCCACCGCCGCGACCGTTCCCAGCAAATGGCTGAAACAGTTGAACCGTTCCAGCGTCGTCATCACTCCCTCCCCTGCTTCTGTCCTTTAGGTTATCACCGGTCAAAAGCAGTCGGTCCCGGCACCTTCGAGCTCGGCGTGCAGTTCCTCGATGCCGACGAAGCCTGTCGCACCCCGATGGTCGAGCAGGTCTGCGAAATCGAGGAATACCGGCGCAGCGTGGAACGCATCGAGGGGGGCGAGTTGAGCGCCGAGGAAGCGGCGTTCGAATGGATCCACCGGTTCGCCGGGCAGTTCCTCGAGGCGGGCAACGAATCCTCCTGAATGCCCGGCAATGCCCTATGTGCTGTTCCTGGAAACAAGGGCTTGCTGCGCCTCAAGTTCAGCAGTTGCGTGAACGGGGCACGGAGTTTGCAGAATTTCCTGCGCCGGGCCGTGCCGGCAGCTTATCTACGGAGAACGACATGCAGCGTAATTCCTTCCTGATGCGCGCCTTGGTTTCCGGTACCGTTTCCGGCCTCGCGACTTCCGCGGTGGCGACCCTTGCCGGCAAACGGGAAACGGCGTCATACGCGGCGCCGCTCAATGCCACCAGCCATATCCTGTGGGGCGACAAAGCGGCGCGCCACGATGACGCTTCAGTCAAGTACACGGCCACCGGATTCCTGCTCAATCACCTGGCGGCCGTCATGTGGGCTGGCGTGTATGAGTGGTGGGTAGCGCCGGCAATGTCGCGCTGGGTTGCGACGCACCCTTCGCTTGCGCCGCTCGCCCCGGCGATGAGTGGAGTGGCGGTCGCGGCCGGCGCGTACGTCACGGACTACTATCTGGTGCCAAAGCGCTTTACGCCGGGCTACGAAAAACGGCTGTCCGGGCAATCTCTGGCGCTGATATATGGCGCACTTGCGCTGGGCCTGGCAGCCGGAGCCCTGCTGGAAAACCGCGGCCGTGAATGAAGCTTTGCCGTTGGCAAATGACAGACACCGAACCGACAGCGAATCTGGTACGGGGGTACGGCGTGGGTTCGTTAAGACATTGCGACGAGACCTTAAAAAGACTAAATTAAGTCTTTAACTGGTGTCCGGACACGACCATGCGCTACTCATCTCAAGTCAAACCCATCAGCTACCTCAAGGCCAACGCGGCCGAGGTGCTGGCGCATCTTGCCGAGCAGCGGCAGCCCCTGGTCATCACGCAGAACGGGGAAGCCAAGGCCGTTCTGCAGGACGTGGCCTCCTTTGAGGAGACCCAGGAAACGCTGGCGCTGCTGAAGATCCTGGCTCTCGGCAATCAGGACGTGGAAGCCGGTCGTGTCAAACCCGTGGCCGAGGTCGTGGCTCGCCTGCGCGGCAAGCGTGCAACAGGCTGATGGCCGGCACGCCGACCAGGTACGAAGTGCTGCTCACCCAGGGTGCAGAGCAGGACTTGGAATCGATTCACGACTACATCACCGAGTTCGACTGCCTGGCGAACGCAAACTTCGTGCTCGACCAGCTGATGGAAGTCGTGGAAAGCCTGACACAGTTCCCCGAGCGAGGCAGCTACCCGAAGGAGCTGGTGGCGCTGGGCATCAAGGAATACCGGCAAACCGCGTTCAAGCCTTACCGGGTGATCTACCGCGTGACGGGCAGCCAAGTCGTCGTTTACCTGATCGTCGATGGCCGCTGGGACATGCAGTCGGTGCTGGCTCGCCGATTGCTCGGGGCGTGAAGCTGCAGCAACCCGCGCCGCTCGACCCGCGGCCGAACCCGTCACATCCCGCGGAACGCGGGCTTGCGCTTTTCGAGGAAGGCCGTGATGCCTTCGACGAAGTCGCCGGTCGCGCTGCAGCGGCCGAACGCTTCGGCTTCGCTCTCCAGTTGCGATTCGATCTGGGCGTCGTACGAGCTCGCGACGAGGCGCTTGATTTCGCCATAGGCTTCGCGCGGACCCGCCTGCAGCCGGGCGACGAGCTTGTCGGTTTCGCCGTCGAGCTCGGCGGCCGGCAGCACGCGGTTGACGAGGCCGAGGCGCAGCGCTTCGGCGGCGTCGAAACGCTCGGCGAGCAGCAGCAGTTCCAGCGCCTTGCGGCTGCCGACGACGCGCGGCAGGAAATACGTCAGGCCGCCGTCGGCCGCGAGGCCGATCGATGAATACGCGGTCGTGAATTTGGCGCTGTCGGCGCACAGCGCGAGATCGCAGCCGAGCATCAGCGACAGGCCGAAGCCCGCGCACGCGCCGCGCACTTTCGCGATGACCGGCTGGTGCAGCGACTGGAGCATTTCGACGGCCGGGTTGATGTGCTTTTCGATGATCGCGCGGAAAGCCACCATGCGCGCCTGCGGGCCGAGGTGGAACTGCGTCGCGAAGTCCTTCAGGTCGCCCCCCGCCATGAAATGATCACCGGCCCCGGCGATGACGACGACGTCGACATCCTTTAGATCGCGCAACTCCCGCACGGCACCGAGCAGATCCTGCATCATCTCGATCGACAAGGCGTTGAGTTGCGCGGGACGGTTCAGCGTGAGCGTGGCGACGCGGTTCGAGACGTCGAGCAGTACGGTATCGGCCATCGGGTTGAATCTCCAGGACAGGGGCTCGCGGGCCGGGGGTTTCTGGCCGCGGCGCGCGACATATCGGGTAAAAGGGGCGGAAAGTCTACACCCGCTCGAACACTCCCGCTGCGCCCATGCCGGTGCCGACGCACATCGTCACCATCGCGTAACGCAGCTTCGGATCGCGCTGCATCGCGCTCATCACCGTCGCGGTGCGGATCGCGCCGGTCGCGCCGAGCGGGTGGCCGAGCGCGATCGCGCCGCCGAACGGGTTGACGCGCATCGGATCGAGCCCGAGCTCGCGAATCACCGCAAGCGACTGCGCAGCGAACGCTTCATTGAGTTCTATCCAGCCGACGTCGGCGAGACTCACGCCGCCTGCGGCGAGCGCGCGCGGGATCGCTTCGATCGGGCCGATGCCCATGATTTGCGGCGGCACGCCGGCGACCGAATAGCTGACGAAACGGGCGATCGGCGTCGCGCCGTAGCGTTTCAACGCCGCCTCGCTCATCAGCAGCACCGCGCCGGCGCCATCGGACATCTGCGAGCTGTTGCCGGCGGTGACCGAGCCGCGCGCGGCGAACACCGGCTTGAGCTTCGCCAGCCCCTCGAGCGACGCGTCCGGCCGCGGCCCTTCGTCCGTGTCGCAGACGCGCTCGGCGACGCGCACCGCACCGCCGTCGCCGGGCAAGTGGGTACGGACCGTGTAAGGCGTGATTTCGGCACGGAAATGCCCGCCGGCGATCGCCGCGGACGCGCGCTGGTTCGAATGCAGCGCGAAAAGATCCTGGTCTTCGCGGCTGACTTTCCACTGCTGCGCGACCTTCTCGGCAGTCAGCCCCATGCCGAACGCAATGCCGACGTTGTCGGGGTTCGCGAAGATCGCCGGGTTCAGGCTGACCTTGTTGCCCATGATCTGCGGCATCACGCTCATCGACTCGGTGCCGGCGGCGATCATCACGTCGGCCTCGCCGAGGCGGATGCGCGCCGCGGCGTCCGCGACCGCCTGCAGCCCGGACGCGCAAAAGCGGTTGATCGTGATGCCGGGCACGTTATCCGGGAGCCCGGCGAGCAAGAGGCCGATGCGCGCGACGTTCATCCCCTGCTCGGCTTCCGGCATCGCGCAGCCGACGATGACGTCCGCGATCTCGTGCGCGTCGAGCCCCGGCACTTTGCCGACGACCGCCGACAGCACGTGCGCGAGCATGTCGTCGGGCCGCACGTGCGCGAATATTCCGTTGCGCCGCCCGACCGGCGTGCGCGTCGCGGCGACGATGTAGGCGTCCTGAACTTGTCTGGTCATGCCGTCCCCCTCTCAGTTGCGCAGCGGCTTGCCCGTCTCGAGCATGTGCGCGATGCGCTGCTGCGTCTTCTCGATTTTCAGCAGCTCGACGAACAGCGCACGCTCGACGTCGAGGATCCACTGCTCGCCGACCTGTGCATTCGTCTCGACTTCGCCGCCGCACAGCGCGGTTGCCGCCGCCTTCGCGACCCTGTAGTCGTGTTCCGAGATGAAGCCGCCTTCGGCCATGTTGACGAGCATCAGCTCGCAGGTTGCGATGCCGTTGCGCCCCGCGACCGTCACCGCGCGGTTGACCAGCGGCGCGCGCCAGCCGGCCTCAAACATCGCCCGCGCGCGGGCAATCGCGACGTAGAGCAGTTCGCGCGCATGCATCACGACGTCGTCCGAAGGTTGCGCGAAGCCGAGCTGCACCGCCTCGAGCGCGCTTTTCGCGACGGTCGCCATCGCGATCGTCTGGAAGCTCTGCTGAATAAACGGGAACACGTCGCGGCCCGCGGCGTGCTGCGCGCGCCGGTGCGCCTGCAGCGCGAATTCCTTGCTGCCGCCGCCGGCCGGAATCAGGCCGACGCCGGCTTCGACGAGTCCGACGTAGCTCTCGAGCGCCATCACGCGGTGCGCCGCATGCATCGCGAACTCGCAGCCGCCGCCGAGCGCCATCCCCTCGACCGCCGCGACGACCGGCACCTGAGCGTGGCGGATCGCCATCGACACCTGCTGGAACTTCGCGACCTTGCCGTCAAGCAACTCGAACTCGCCGGCCTTGCAGGCTTCGGCGACCTGCTGCAGGTTCGCGCCGACGGCGAACGGCGCGTCGTGCCACAGCACGACGCCGTCGAGATCCGTTTCGGCGCGCGCGATCGCCTCACACATCCCGTCGATGACTTCGTCGCCGATCGCGTGCAGCTTCGCCTTGAACGACAAGATGCCGATGCGCGCGTCGACGTCCGGGCGCGTCCACAACCGCACGCCGTCAGCGTCGCCGCCGTTCTCCCACAGCGTTTCGCCGCGGTCGGCCGGCGCTTCGCCGAGCAGCGCGTCGGGGTAGAGCTGGCGGCGATAGACCGGCAGCGTCGGGCGCGCCTCGAGAACGTTGTCACGCGCGGAATACGAGCCTGCGGCCTCGTGCACGCTGCCGCGCAGGAACACCCACGCCGGCAGCGGCTCCTTCGCCATCGCGCGCCCGGCGTCGATGTCCATCTGGATCGCTTTCGCGACGTCCGCCCAGCCCGCGGCCTGCCAGGTCTCGAACGGACCGCGCGCCCAGCCGAAGCCCCAGCGCATCGCCAGGTCGATGTCGCGCGCGCTGTCGGCGATGTCCTCGAGATGCACCGCGCAGTAATGGAACAGGTCGCGGAAGATCGCCCACAGGAACTGCGCTTCGGGCAGCCCGCTCGCACCGAGCCACGCGAACTTCTCGGCAGTGTTCAGCGTTTGCAGCGCGGTCGCGACTTCCGACACGATATCGCCGCGGCTCGGGCGGTAGTCGCCCGTCTTCGGGTCGAGCACGAGGATCTTCTTGCCGTCCTTGCGGTAGATGCCGGCGCGCGTCTTCTGCCCGAGCGCCCCTTTCGCGATCAGCGCCTGCAGCCAGTCCGGCTGTTTGAAGTAGGCGTGCCATGGGTCATCCGGCAGCGTCGCCCCCATCGTGTCGATGACGTGTGCGAGCGTGTCGAGACCGACGACGTCGGCGGTGCGGTAAGTCGCGCTCTTCGGCCGGCCGATCAGCGGGCCGGTCAGCGCGTCGACTTCGTCGAAGCCGAGGCCGAGCCGCGCCGTGTGATGCATCACCGCGAGGATCGAGAACACGCCGACGCGGTTCGCGACGAAGTTCGGCGTGTCCTTCGCGCGCACGATCGACTTGCCGAGCCGGGTCGTCAACCACGCTTCGAGCGCGTCGAGCATCAATGGGTCGGTCGCGGGCGCCGGGATCAGCTCGACGAGCGCCATGTAGCGCGGCGGGTTGAAGAAATGCACGCCGCAAAAGCGCGGCCGCAGCGACTCGGGCAGCCCTTCGGCGAGCTTCCCGATCGACAGGCCCGAAGTGTTCGACGCGAAGATCGCGTCGGCGTGCAGATACGGCGCGACGTTCGCGTACAGGTCGAGCTTCCATTCCATCTTCTCGGCGATCGCCTCGATGACGAGATCGCAGTCGCGCAGGCGTTCGAGATCGCTGTCGTAGTTCGCGGCGTCGATATGGCCGGCGCGCGCCCCCGCCGCGAGCGGCGCCGGGTCGAGCTTCGCCAGGCCGGCGATCGCGCGGTCGACGACCCGGTTCGGCGGGCCGTCCTTCGCCGGCAGGTCGAACAGCACGACCGGCACATCGGCGTTCGCGCAATGCGCCGCGATCTGTGCCCCCATGACGCCGGCGCCGAGGACGGCGACCTTGCGGATGATCAGCTTGCTCATGCGAGTTCTCCAGATCCTGGCTCGCCCCCGCGATGACCGGCCCGGAACGGGCCGATGCACGAGGGAAAATCCCGCCATCGTTTCAGTGGAACCGGCGCGCCCGGGCCGGCACTGCGGGCGGCGAAGCGCCCCCCGTTCGCCGCGATCAGAACGCCATCGAGTACTGCGCGCCGAAGATCCAGACGTCGGTCTCGTATTCGCCGGTCACGCGCCCGCGTCCTGCCGCGCTCTGGTCGTTGTCGATCTTCGTGTCGCGCACGTAGAGATAAGCGCCGCCGACATCGAGCGTCGTCGTCTTCGTCGCTTTCCACTGCGCGCCGAGCGCATACCAGGTGCGGTCGTTGTCCGGCAGCGCGACGAGCCGGCGATCCCTGCTCCTCACCGGTGCCTGGTCGTACGCAACGCCGAACTTCAGCTTCCACGCGTCGTTGAGTTTGTAGTTCGCGCCGAGCGCGGCGCGCCAGCTGTCACGGTAATCGGTGTGGAGCGTCTGCACCGTGACGCCCGACAGCGGCCCCGATCGGCGGTCGATATCGACTTTCTTGATGCTGCTCCAACCCGTCCACGACAGGTCGCCGAGCATTTCCCAGCGCTCGTCGAGCTGTTGCGCGACGCTCATGATCAGCGTGTCGGGCAGATCGACGTCCGCGCGGGCCTTGCCGCTGGTCGTCTGCGGCGCCCGGCCCGCGAGCGTTCCCTTGAGCTTCAGGTCGCCTTCGAGCTCGTGCTCGATCCTCGAGCGGTACGAGACACCGATTTTCATCGACGGCGATGGCGTGAACAGCACGCCGACGTTCCAGCCCCACGCATCCGAGTCGACATCGAGCGTCGCGAAGGTCGTGGCGAGGCCGGGCGCGACCGCGGCGATGCGCTCGTACTCGGCTTCGGCGCGCTGCCAGTTCAGGCCGACACCGAGCGACAGCTTGTCATTGACGCGGTACGCGATCGACGGGTTGATGTTGTAGGTCTTGATCTCGAAGTTCAGCGACTGCGCGCCGCCGACCCACGACTCGTCGTAATCCGTGACGAGGCCGAACGGGGCGCCGAGACCGACGCCGACATACAGATCCTTGTTCAGCGCCCACGACAGGTAGGCGTTCGGCAGTGCCGCCCAGCCGCCGGCGTCGTCGCCCTCTCCTCGGAGCACGCCGCTCTGCGAACCCTTGTCGCTGAACTCGAAGCTCGGCCGCACCGCCGACACGCCGAACGACGCTTCGCGCGCCTGCAGCTGCGTCATGCCGGCGGGGTTGAAGAAGATCGTCGCGGCGTTCTCGGCGACCGCCGCGGAGCCCGCGTAGGCGTTGCCGAGCCCGCTGGCGTTCTGCTCCATCAGCTGGAAACCGGCAGCCGAGGCCAGCCCGGAAGCCATCGTCAGCAGCGCCGCCGGGACTGCCCGGGCAATCATCGTCGTATGCATGGGTGTGTTGCCTCCTAGTCATGCCATCAGCAAGTCTAGCACTGCATTCGCGGGGCCGCCGGGCAGCCCGGCGTCGCTCACTCGGCCGGCGGAACCGGTCGCTTGTTGCCGTGGTCGTCGAGCGCCACGTATGTCAGCTTCGCCTCGGTGACTTTCACGACGAACAGGCTCTCGGGATTGCGCTCGGCGAACACCTGGACATCGACGGTGATCGACGTGCGCCCGACCGACACCACGTCGGCATAAAAACTGACCAGGTCGCCAACCGACACCGGCTGCTTGAACGTGAAGGCGTTGACCGCGACCGTCGCGCAGCGGCCGCGCGCACGGTAGTGCGCGGCGATGCCGCCGGCGATGTCGACCATCGACATGATCCAGCCGCCGAACACGTCGCCGGCGGGGTTGAGGTCCCCCGGCATCGGCATCACCCGCAGCGCCGGCTGGCGGTTCTTCGGCAATTTCACCGGGGTCGTTGAAACATCGGGCATCAGCTCGTTTTCCATGAATTCATCGGGCCGAAACGATAGCATCATCGGAGTGAGTGGGTGCCGCCTCGAGCGGTTTTTCCCCGGCGGACGCGAGATAGTGCAGCGGACCGCCGGTGAAGGGCGCGAAGCCGGTGCCGAAGATCACGCCGGCATCGGCAAGGTCCGCATCGGCGACGACGCCTTCATCGACGCAGCGACGCGTCGCGGCAAGGAGCGGTGCGAGGATCCGCTCGGCGAGCCCGGCAGGGATCGTGTCGACCGGATTTTTCTGCGCCTTGCCGTCGCTCCAGCGGTAATAGCCCTGGCCGGATTTCCTGCCCAGATGCCCGGCGGCGACGAGTTCCGCAAGCCGTTTCGGCACCGCGACTGCGCCCCCGCCGAGCGCTTGGCCCGCGGCGAGCGCGATGTCGAGCCCGACCGTGTCGACGAGCTCGACGGGCCCCATCGGCATGCCGAACGCGACCAGCGCCGCGTCGACGGCTTCGGGCGCGACGCCTTCCTCGACACAGCGCAGCGCTTCGAGCATGTACGGCCCGAGCACCGCGTTGACGAGGAAGCCGGGGGCGCTGCGGACCGGCAGCGGCAGCTTGTCGAGGCGGCGGACGAACGCCGCGGCGCGGTAGAGCGCGTCGGCATCCGACGCCTCGCCGGCGACGACTTCGACGAGCGGCATCTGCGCGACCGGGTTGAAGAAGTGGATGCCGACGAGGCGCGCCGGGTTCGCGAGTTCCGCGCCGATGTCCTCGATGCGCAGGCTCGACGTGTTCGTCGCGAGCACGGCGTCGGGTTTCGCGCGGCGCTCGATGTCCGCGAACAAGGCGCGCTTCGCGTCGAGATTCTCGAAAATCGCCTCGATGACGACGTCGGCGCGCCGCGCGCCATGGCCGTCCGGGTCCGGGATCAGCCGGTCGAGCGCGAAGCGCACTTGCCTGGCTTTCGTCGCCGTGTCGCCGCGCAGCTTGCGCTCGAAGAGTTTCGCGGCGCGGCCGATGGCCGGCGCGATGCGCTCGACGGCCTGGTCCTGCAGCGTCACCGTCATGCCCGCGAGCGCGCACACCGCCGCGATGTCTCCCCCCATGACGCCGGCGCCGACGACATGCACGTGGCGCGGCGCGAAGTCGCCGGTGTCGTCATCACGCTTGCCGAAACCTTTCAGTCGCTCCTGCAGGAAGAACACGCGGATGAGGTTCTTCGCCGTCGGCGAGCGGAAGATCGCTTCGAGCGACGCCGGGTGGCCGGCCGGCACTGCGAGCGCGTTGCCGCCGAAGCGCTGCCAGATGTCGACGATCGCGTACGGCGCCGGGTAATGCTCGCGCGGCGCCTTCGACGCGACCTGCTTCCTCGCCCGCTCGGCGACGACCGACTTCAGCGGGCCGTTCATCAGGCGCAGCGTCAGGGCCGGCTTTTGCCGCCGCTGGCGGGACAGCACGAGCATGCGCGCAGCGTTCTCCATGACGCGCGGCGGCACGCACTCGTCGGCGAGCCCGAGCTGCTTCGCGCGGCGCGCGTCGACGCTCTTTCCGGTCAGCATCAGGTCGAGCGCCGCCGGCGCGCCGATCGTCGCCGGCAGCCGCTTCATGCCGCCCCACGCGGGCACGATGCCGAGCATCACTTCGGGCAGCGCGAGTTTCGTCGCAGGCTCGTCGACGACGACGCGGTAGCGGCACGCGAGCGCAAGTTCCAGCCCGCCGCCCAGGCAGTGGCCGCGGATCAGCGCGAGCGTCGGAAACCGCAGGCGCGCGAGCCGGTTGAAAAGCTCCCAGCCCCGGCCGACCAGCTCGCGCGCCGCCTGCGGCGAGTCGAGGCGCGTGAATTCCTCGATGTCGGCGCCGGCGACGAAGCCGGCGTGTTTCGCTGAAGCGATGACGAGCCCTTTCGGCGGCTGCGCTTCGAGCGCGGCGAACACGGCCGCGAGTTCGTCGAGCACCGCGCGCGACAGCGTGTTCGTCGCCGCGCCGGCGCGGTCGAGGTGCAGCCACGCGACACCGTCCCGCTCTCCATCCCCCTCGTCGCGCACGAGGCGCAGGTGTTCGTAACTTGAACCCATCACACCGCCTCCACGAGCATCGCGCCGCCCTGTCCGCCGCCGATGCAGATGCTCGCGATGCCGCGCGCGAGGCTGTCTCGGCGCAGCCGTTGCACGAGATGCAGCACGATGCGCGCACCGCTCGCGCCGACCGGATGACCGATCGCGATCGCGCCGCCATCGACGTTCAGGCGCTCCTCGTCGAGACGGCCGAGCGGCGCGGCGAGGCCGAGCTCGTCGCGGCAGTAGTCGGCATCGTCCCATGCGCGCACGCACGCGATGACCTGCGCCGCGAACGCTTCGTTGATTTCCCAAGCGTCCAGGTCGTTCAGCCCGAGCCCGTGGCGCGCGAGCAGCGGCGTCGCCGCATGCACCGGGCCCAGCCCCATCTGTGCCGGATCGAGCGCCGCCCATTCGCAATCGACGATGCGTCCGACCGGTGTCAGGCCACGGCGCTGCACCGTCTCTTCGGACGCGAGGATCAGCCACGCCGCGCCATCGGTGATCTGCGAACTGTTGCCGGCGGTGACGCGGCCGTACTTGCGGTCGAAAAAAGGCTTGAGCTTCGCCAGCTTGTCGACCGACGAATCTCGCCGCACGCCGTCATCGTCCTTGTACAGCGTGCCGTCGCGATCGATCAGCGGCACGATCTCGTCGAGATGCCCGGCATCCTGCGCTGCGGCGACGCGGCGGTGGCTGCGCACCGCGTATTCGTCCATTGCGGCGCGCGAGATGCCGAAACGGTACGCGAGATTCTCGGCGGTCTGGCCCATCAGCTGGCCGACGACTGGATCGGTCAGGCCTTTCATGATGCCGATCACCGGCGCGAGATCGGCCGGGCGGAAGCGGTGCAGCGCAGCCACTTTCTGACCGATCGTCTTCGCCGCGTACCATCCCGACAGCCAGCGCACCATCGCATCGGAGAACAGCAGCGGCGCGCGCGACAGCGCATCGACACCGCCCGCGAGCACGAGGCCCGAGCGGCCGGTGCGGATGTTCATCATCGCCGAATCCAGCGCCTGCATCCCGGACGCGCAATTACGCATCACCGTCCAGCCCGGCACCTTGTGGCCGCAGCCGAGCCGCAGCGCGACGACGCGGCCGATATTGACTTCGTCCGGCGACGGGCTCGCGCAGCCGAGGATGACTTCGTCGAGCTCGTCGGGCGCAAACGTCTGGCGCACGAGCAGCGCCGCGCCGGCTGCGGTCGCGAGGTCCGACGCGGCGAACGGCCCGGGGCCGTTCCTCGCCTTCAGGAACGGCGTGCGGGCGCCGTCGATGATGTAGATGCCGGGACTCATGCGCGGGCAGCTCCTCAGGCGACCGCGCGCAGCGGGCGCGAATCGTTCGGCCCGACTTCGGCAAGCGCTTCGCGCAGGCCGAAGTCGTACGGAAAATCGTCGACGCGGATGACCTTGTCGCGCAGCACGTTGCGTCGCTCGACGAGCGCGAATTCGGCATCGCTGATGACGCCGGCTTCGAGCGCGCGGCGCCACACCGCATCGACTCCGCCGCCGACGATCAGCCCCGGGTCGAAGCGCCCTTGGCGGCGCGCCTCTTTCAGCTTCGCCTCGACCGGCTCGGCTTCGATCGTCGCGGCGAGCGCCGCTTCGAGCGCCGCGGCCGGCTCGTCGAGGTCGTGCGGCAGATACACGTCGGCAGTCAGCCGGTCGCGCGTCGGCGACGGCTCGATCAGCAGCTTCGCGACTTCGTGGCCGAGCGCGTCGGACGGCACGACGTACGGCCGTCCGAGCGGGAACACGACGAGCCGGCGCAGCACCGCTGCGAAGAACCGGTTCGGGAAGTTCGCGATGACGCCTTCGAACGCGTTCTGGGCGCGGAACATGCAGTCCCAGATCGCCCAGTGCATCAGCGGCGCATCCATCGCCTGCCGCCCTTCGGCCTCGAAGCGCCGCAACACCGCCGATGCGAGATACATCAGCGACAGGATGTCGCCGAGCCGCGCGGAGAGCTTTTCCTTGCGCTTCAGCGCGCCGCCCATCGTCCCCATCGAAATGTCCGCGAGGAACGCGAACGCGGCCGAGAAGCGCGTCAGCTGCTGGTAGTAACGGCGCGTCTGGGGCGCGACGTGCTGCGGCACGGCGACGAAATTCGAGCCGGTGAGCCCCATCACGAACGCCCGCACCGCGGACGACAGCGTGTAGCCGACGTGCCCCCAGAACGCGCGGTCGAACGCGACGAGGTCGCCTTGCTGCGCCGCGTGCATCTCGTCAAGGACGTAGGGGTGACAACGGATCGCGCCCTGGCCGAACAGGATCAGGCTGCGCGTCAGGATGTTCGCGCCTTCGACGGTGATGCCGATCGGGATCTGCTGGTAGGCGCGGCCGAGGAAGTTCTGCGGCCCTAGGCAGATGCCTTTGCCGCCGATGACGTCCATGCCGTCATTGACCGTCTGGCGCGCGCGCTCGGTAACGTGGTACTTGACGATCGCCGACACCACCGACGGCTTCTCGCCGAGGTCGATCGCGCCGGCCGTCATGATCCGCGCCGCATCGGACAGGTAAGTGTTCGCGCCGATGCGCGTCAGCGCCTCCTCGACGCCTTCGAAGCGGCCGATCGCGGTCCTGAACTGGTGGCGCACGCGGGCATACGCGCCGACCGCGCGCGCGGTCATTTTCTGCATGCCGGTATTCGAGCCCGGCAGCGAGATCGAACGCCCCGCCGCAAGGCACTCCATCAGCATCCGCCAGCCCTGGCCCGCCATCTGCGGGCCGCCGATGATGAAATCGAGCGGCATGAACACGTCGCGCCCGCGCACCGGCCCGTTCATCCACACCGCGTTGAGCGGCAGGTGGCGCCGGCCGATGTCGACGCCCGGGTGCTCGGCCGGCACGAGCGCACAGGTGATGCCGAGGTCCGCGTCCGCGCCGAGGAGATTGTCCGGGTCGTACAGCCGGAACGCGAGCCCGAACACGGTGCAGACCGGCGCGAGCGTGATGTAGCGCTTGTCGAACGTCACGCGCATGCCGAGCACTTCGCGTCCCTGCCACAGGCCTTTGCAGACGACGCCGGAATCGGGGATCGACGCCGCGTCCGATCCCGCCCACGGGCTCGTCAGCGCGAACGCCGGGATGTCGACCCCGGCCGCGAGCCGCGGCAGGAAATGCGCCTTCTGCTCCGGCGTGCCGTAATGCAGCAGCAGCTCGGCGGGCCCGAGCGAGTTCGGCACCATCACCGTGACGGCCGGCGCCGACGAGCGCGTCGACAGCTTCGTGATGATCTGCGAATGGGCGAAGGCCGAGAAGCCTTTCCCGCCGTATTCCTTCGGGATGATCATGCCGAGAAAGCCGCGCTCCCTGATGAACCGCCACACTTCGGGCGACAGGTCTTGGCGCTGCGTCGCGGCCCAGTCGTCGGTGAGCCGGCACAGCTCGCTCGTCTCGTTGTCGAGGAACGCGCGCTCCTCGGCGGTGAGCGTCGGCCACGGATACGCGAGCAGCTTCGCCCAGTCCGGCTTGCCGGCGAACAGTTCGCCTTCCCACCACACGCTGCCGGCTTCGAGCGCGTCCTTCTCGGTCTGCGACATCGACGGCAGCGCACGGCGGAAAGCTTTGAAGATGCGCGCGGTCACGAGCCTGCGGCGCAGCGGGCGGAGCAGGAACACGCCGGCGAGCGCCGCGTAGAGGACGAGCACGGTGACCGTCGCGGCGGTCGGCCACCCGACCGCCGCGCCGAAGAGCACCAGCCACAGGAAGCCGACAGCCGCCCAGACCGGAAAAGGCGCCTGCCGGTAGGCGAGGACGCCCGCCACGACGGGGAGAAAAACGATCAGCAGCCACGTCATTGTTGTCTCCTCACTATGCAGTCCGCCGCTCCGCCTGCGCCTCGCTTCGCGCTGCGATCGTCCGCCGCATTCCGGATCGGAAGCGCGGGTGCGCGGAGCGTGTTCCGCTCTTCACGCGGCAGCGCGCCCCGGCTGGTCGTCGCAGGCCTGCTCGAATCCCGGTAGCGGGGCGCGCAGGCCGCCGAGCAGGAAGGACATCAGCCGCGGCATCAGCCGCGCCGGGTCCGCCTCGTCGAAGCGGCCGGCGAAAAGCTGCAATCCGTCGGTGCCGGCGAGCGCGTACGACATCGCGCCCATCATGAAGTGGAAGCGCCACAGGATCTCCTCGCGCGGCACGTCGGGCAGCGCCCGGTACAGCGCGGCGCGAAAGCGCTCGAGCACGCCGGCGTATTCCTCGGCGAGAAACTTGCGGATGAACGCGTTCGGCTCAGTGTAGGTGCGCCCGAGCAGGCGCATGAACGTGTGGCCGCCGTGTTCGGTGTCGGCCGCGAGCTGCAGCGCGGGGCCGAAGTAGGCTTCGACGATCCGGCTCGGTTTCAGTGCCGCGCCGTCGGCGTCGGCCTCGAACCGGTCGAGCGCCGCGAGCCGCTGGCGGTTCAGCTCGGTGAGGCGACGGCGGAACACTTCCTGGATCAACGCATCCTTGCTGCCGAAGTGGTAATTCACCGCGGCGAGGTTCGCCCGCGCCGCCCCCGTGATCATCCGCATCGACGTCGCCTCGAAGCCGTGTGCGACGAACAGGACTTCGGCCGCGTCGAGGATGCGGTGGCGCGTTTCCGGTGCGGGGGGAGACTTCGCAGGCAGGTTCATCACGGCAGCCCCGATTCAAACGATCGTTTTAATCATACGTTTCATCGATGGGGTGTCAAGGCCTGCTTTCGGACCACAGCCCGCAACCGCTGCACCAGCCATGGGGGATGCTACTTTCTTGAAGTGCGCAAGGAGCACGCCATCTGGATTGACCACGAGAAACTTTCGCCAGCGGCGGAACCTGAGCCAGGAGACCCGTGACTACTGGACCGATGAGGTTCCCGAAACGACGCACAGGTGTTTGACGGCGCCCGGCGCCGCCGACAGAATCGAACCCTTTTCACGATTGCGCGCCCTTCATGCTTGCCCCCGACACCTTGCTGGCTTTCCTTGCGATCTCCGCCGCGGTCACCGTCGCGCCGGGGCCGGACAACCTGATGGTGCTCGGGCAGAGCCTCGGGCGCGGGCGCATCGCCGGCTTCGGCATCGCGGTGGGCTGCGCGCTCGGCTGCTTCACGCATACGCTGTGGGCGACGCTCGGCGTCAGCGCCTTGCTGCTCGCGTCGCCGAATGCGTTCTTCGCGCTCAAGCTCGCCGGCGCGGCGTATCTGTTGTGGCTCGGCGTGCAGGCGCTCCGGAGCGGCGGCATCGCGGCGGCCGAGCGCGGCGGGGCGGTAGCGCTGCCGTGGCGCCGCTATGTTGCGCGAGGTTTCATCGCGAACGCCGTGAACCCGAAAGTCGCGCTGTTCTTCCTCGCTTTCCTGCCGCAGTTCGCGCGCCCCGAGGCCGGCCCGGCGTCGGCGCAGATGCTGGTGCTCGGTGCGGTGTTCGCCGCGCAGACGGTCGTCGTGTTCGGTGCGATCGCGTTCGCCGCCGGCAGTATCGGCCGCCTGCTCGCGCGCCGGCCGCGGCTCGGGCCGTGGCTCGACCGGGTCACCGGCATGATCTTCATCGGGCTCGCCGCGAACCTGCTGCTCGGCGGACGACGGGGGTGAGGCCGCGGCGCGTGCAGTAGAATCGGGCCATGAGACGCGCCTCCTCCGCCGCCCTGCCCGGCCCCGAACCGACCCACCGCCACGACTGGCAGACCCTCAAGAGCCTCGTCCCGTACATCTGGGCTTACAAGGGCCGGGTGGTGTTCGCGCTGTCGTGCCTGATCGCGGCAAAAGGCGCGAACGTCACCGTCCCGATCATCTTCAAGCACCTTGTCGACACGCTGTCGCTGACGACCCAGCAGGCTTTCATCGTCGTGCCGGCAGCGCTGCTGCTCGCGTACGGCGCGCTGCGCTTTTCGACGTCGCTGTTCACCGAGCTGCGCGAGCTCGTGTTCGCGCGCGTCACGCAGGAGGCGGTGCGCGAAATTGCGCTGCGCGTGTTCCGCCACCTGCACGCGCTGTCGCTGCGCTTCCACCTCGAGCGCCAGACCGGCGGGCTCACGCGCGACATCGAGCGCGGCACGCGTTCGATCGGTTCGCTGATCAGCTACACGCTGTATTCGATCCTGCCGACGCTGATCGAGATCGGCCTCGTGATCGGCATCCTGCTCGCGCAGTACGACGCGGTGTTCGCGATCATCACCTTCACGACGCTGGTGATCTACATCACCTTCACGGTGAAAGTCACGAACTGGCGCACCGCCTTGCGCCGGCATGCGAACGAGCTGGATTCCGCGGCCAGCGCGCAGGCGATCGACAGCCTGCTGAACTTCGAAACGGTGAAATACTTCAACAACGAGGAATTCGAAGCCCGCCGTTACGACGAGCAGATGCAGAAATGGGCAAACGCGCAGGTCAAGAACCAGTTTTCGCTGTCGGCGCTGAATGTCGGCCAGGCCGCGATCATCGCGGTCGCCGTGACGCTGATGATGTGGCAGGCGGCGGTGCGCGTGGCCAGCGGCGCGATGACGATCGGCGACATCGTGCTCGTCAATGCCTTCCTGATCCAGCTGTACATCCCGCTGAACTTCCTCGGCGTCATCTACCGCGAGCTGCGCCAGGCGCTGACCGACATCGAGCGCATGTTCGGGCTGATGCACGAGCACCGCGAGATTGCCGACGCGCCCGACGCGCTGGTGCTGCCGCCGGGTCCGGCGACGGTGCGCTTCGAGAACGTCAGCTTCGCGTACGACCCGAAGCGCGCGATCCTGCACGGCGTCGATTTCGAGATTCCGGCCGGGCGCACGCTCGCCGTCGTCGGCCATTCCGGGTCGGGCAAATCGACGCTCGCGCGGCTGCTGTATCGCTTCTACGACGTGCAGGGCGGCGCGATCCGCGTCAATGGTCACGACCTGCGGGCGCTCACGCAGGCGAGCCTGCGCGCGGCGATCGGCATCGTGCCGCAGGACACCGTGCTGTTCAACGACACGCTGTTCTACAACATCCAGTACGGCCGCCCGCTCGCGGCTCGCGAAGAGGTCGAAGCCGCGGCGCGCGCCGCGCAGCTCACCGACTTCATCGCGCGGCTGCCGGACGGATTCGAGACGCGCGTCGGCGAACGCGGCCTGAAGCTCTCGGGCGGCGAGAAGCAGCGCGTCGCGATCGCACGCGCGCTGCTGAAAAACCCGGCGATTCTGATCTTCGACGAAGCGACATCGGCGCTCGACTCGAAGACCGAGAAGGCGATCCAGGCGCAGATGGAGCTTGCCGCCGCAGGCCGCACGGCGCTCGTCATCGCGCACCGACTCTCGACGGTGATGAACGCGGACGAAATCATCGTGCTCGAGCAGGGCCGCATCGTCGAACGCGGCACGCACGCCGTACTGCTCGAGCACGATGGCGACTACGCGCGAATGTGGGCGCTGCAGCAGCAGGAAGGCGAGGAAACCGCGAGCGCGGCATGATTGCGAAATTGCATGTACTTGACCATGCATACATTCGTCTTGCGCACCGATTGCACTGACTTGACCAGCATTTATCGGAGTCGCCTCACGGGCCGAGACCGGCCAGCAAGCGACGTTGGTCATCGCGATCACCGAGTCATTCGAATGTCCGCTCCTCTAGTGACAAGGGACTTTGCCCCGCCAACGACGCACCTCACTTTCATCGGCCGAGCGGCTGTCCCGGCTTATCTGGTTGAGAATGGTGAGCAGCGTCCTCTCTAGGCAGCACAGATCTTTGCCACCTTCGTTAGAAGGGCGGAAGCACTCTCGCTTCACCTTGGGCTGGCCGGCCCGCCTGGGGAGCACGTTCGCGTCCTTCAGCCCTTTAATGGCGGCCACCGGGCCTTCAGCAGGCAGCACGGGGATCTTGTGGGTCGGCAACCCAATCCCTTGCGCACGACACTCCGGACCACGGTTATGGACTAGGTGAAGGCGCTGAAGGCCGGCGTCGTGATTGACGATGTCGCCCACCAAAATCTCACTCCATCGGGACCGTCTGGTACGGCCCAACGTAGAGACAGCGTCTGTTGGTTTCCCACCCACATCACGGTAGTCGAATCGTCGCCTATCGCTCCCCGTGGGCCCAATCCGGTGGCGACGTACGCACACCAAGACACTGGCACGCGCCTTGCAATACGACTAGTGAGCAAGGGACACGGCAACCGCGACATCCCATGCTCACTAACTCGACCTGAGCAAAGGAGCTTCATCATGACTACCCAAACCAACGAACGCGCGACCATTGTCATTCATGACCTGCCGGCCATCGAAGTCCTGGATTGCGTCGAAATGTCCGCCATCAAGGGCGGCCAGATCGACCAGCGCCTCGCAGACTACATCCAGAACGTCTATCAGTACACGCATGACTGGGCAGGTGGGGCCCGCCCAGTCCCGAAGTACTGACGGCAGCGCCTCGCCGAACGACTTCTTGCCATCGTGCGTTGGTCGGCCGGCATCCTATTGGCGATGTCGGCGCCGGCAGCGCCTATCAGCAAATGTGCATCAGCCCGGCGGGGTGATGCCGCCGTAGCCCATGCGCGGTCCTTCGGCGGCTACTCCGTAGCTTTTTGTTTTCGAGTCGCCCCTGGCGACCGGCCTGGTTTCTGGCAGCTCCTATCCTGTCAACGGACATTAATCTCAGCGCTGTCAAATGACAGAGAAGGGTCGTTCTGACACATTCGGGCAGGCCGCTCCAGCGATCATCACCTTTGCAGAGTCTGATCGCATCGAATGCAAGTGACTGACCAGTAGCCATGCAAAACGGTGATCACGTGCCGCGCAATTTCGCGGCATGACGATACTGTTCCGTTACACTCGCGCGTCGCCCACCACTACAAGTCCGGGTAATGGACGCCCACGCCGCTCCCGCATTCCTGCGCGAACTGATCCTGTTCCTCGTCCTCGCGGGAGTGCTGATCCCGCTGCTGCAGCGCAGCCGCATCAACCCGGTGCTCGGCTTCCTCGCCGTCGGCATGGCTGTCGGGCCGTTCGGCCTCGGGCGGTTCACCGCGGCGACGCCGTGGCTCGGGTATCTGACGTTCGGGCGCAGCGAGGATGTCGAAGTCTTCGCCGAGTTCGGCGTGATCTTCCTGATGTTCATGATCGGGCTCGAGATGTCGGTCGACCGGCTGTGGGCGATGCGGCGGCTCGTGTTCGGGCTCGGCAGCCTGCAGGTCGGCATCACCGCGCTCGTCATCGGCGCGACCGCGTACGCGTTCGGCAACGGCCTCGAAGCATCGGTCGTGCTCGGCGGCGTGCTCGGCTTCTCATCGACCGCGGTCGTGATGCAGCTGCTGTCGCAGCGGCGCGAACTGGGCACGCCGCTCGGTCAGGCGACGTTCTCGGTGCTGCTGCTGCAGGATCTCGCGGTCGTGCCGCTGCTCGTGCTGGTGACGATCCTCGCCCAGGATGCGGGCGGCAATTTCCTCGGGCTGATCGGCATCGCTGCGGCGAAAGGGCTTGCAACGATCGCGCTGATCTATGTCGTCGGCCGGCGCGTCGTGCGTCCGGTGTTCCACCAGATCGCCGCCAACCGCCAGGCGGAATCGTTCATGGCGCTGACGCTGCTGACGACGCTCGGCGTCGCGCTGCTGACTCGCGCGGCAGGGCTGTCGATGGAACTCGGCGCGCTGCTCGCCGGCCTCCTGATCGCCGAGACCGAGTTCCGCCACGAAGTCGAAGTCACGATCGAGCCGTTCAAGGGCCTGCTGATGGGGGTGTTCTTCATGTCGGTCGGCATGGGCATCGACGTCACCGCGATTCTCGCCGAACCGCTGCTGCTGCCGCTCTCGGTCGCCGGCCTGATGGCGCTGAAAGCCCTGATCATGTTCGCCCTGTTCAGGATATTCGGCCTGACGTGGGGACGGGCTGCCGAAGGCGGCATCATGCTGTGCCAGGGCGGCGAATTCGCGTTCATCGTCATCGGCATGGCCCTGGGGCTGGGGATCATCGCGCCCCCGATCGGGCACTTCATGCTGCTGGTCGTCAGCCTGTCGATGCTCGTCACCCCGCCGCTGTCGCTGTTCGGGCGCAAGCTCGGCGACGCGATCGATGCACGCGTGGGCAAGAGATCGACGCTCGTCGAGGAGAACCTCGGCGAACTCGGCGGCCATGTCGTCATCGCCGGCTACGGCCGGGTCGGACAGATGATCGGCGAACTGCTCGACGAACAGGGCATTCCGCACGTCGCGATCGAAACCGACGCCAAGCTCGTCGCGCGCCAGCGCGCGAAAGGAGCGCCGGTATATTTCGGCGACGCGAGCCGGCCCGAGCTGCTGCGCAAGTTCCACCTCGAACGCGCCGTCGCGGTCGTGCTGACGATGGATCACACGGCAGCGGCCGTGCATGCGGTCAAGGGCGTGCGGGCGACGTCGCCGAACATCCGCATCGCCGCGCGTGCCCGCGACGAGGCGCACGCCGCGACCTTGCGCGACGCCGGCGCCTCGGTCGTGATCCCGGAGACGCTCGAATCCGGGCTGCAGCTCGCCGGCTCGGTGTTCGAGACGCTCGGCGTGCCGGGCGACGTCGCGACGCGCCTGCTCGACCAGGAGCGCAAGCGGCGCATCGAATCGTTTCTTCCGGCCTGACGTCGGCCTCTCGTCGCACGCTGCCTCGTCACATGCCGTAATCCTCGCCGCCACCGGCGAGCGCGACGTCGATCATGCGGCGCGTCAGGTGCGGCGCGAACAGCTCGATGAACGCGTACACATAGCCGCGCAAGTAGGCATTGCGGCGCAAGCCGACGCGCGTCGTGCTCGACTCGAACAGGTGCGCCGCATCGCTCATGCCGAGCGCCTTGTCGGCCACGGCATCGAACGCCATGCGCGCGAGGATGCCGATGCCCAGGTCCATCGACACGTAAGTCTTGATGACGTCCGAATCGAGCGCGGTGAGCACGACGTTCGGACGCAGGCCGCGGCCGAGGAAAGCCTTGTTGATCAGGCTGCGGCCGGTGAAGGCGTCGTCGTAGGTGATCAGCGGGTAGCGCGCGATCGCCTCGAGGGTCAGCGGATGTTCCTTGAGGATCGGGTGGCGCGGCGTCGCGACGATGCAGCGGTTCCATTGGTAGCAGGGCAGCATCACCAGTTCGTCGTAGTCGGCGATCGCCTCGGTCGCGATCGCGAGATCGGCTTCGCCCGACATCACCATGTCGCACACCTGACGAGGGTTGCCCTGGTGCAGCGACAGCTTCACCTGCGGGAAACGCTGCATGAAATCGCGGACGATGCGCGGCAGCACGTAGCGGGCCTGCGTGTGCGTCGTCGCAATCGAAAGACTCCCGGTCGACTCGTTGGTAAACTCGTCGCCCACCTGGCGCAAGTTGTCGATGTCGCGCAGCACCCGTTCGGCGAGCGCGAGAACCTGGCGGCCGGGGTCGGTGACCGCGACGAGGCGCTTGCCGTGGCGCACGAACACGTCGACGCCAAGCTCCGTCTCGAACAGCCGGATCTGTTTGGACACCCCCGGCTGCGACGTGAACAGCGCCTCGGCCGCCTCCGACACGTTCAACCCGCGCCGGGCGACTTCGTAGATGTAACGCAACTGCTGAAGGTTCATCCCGGATCCCTTATAACCAATTCTTCTTAGAGTCTAACGTCAACTGCCTTTTTGCATCTAGCGATCCGTTTTACGATGCGCCGCACCATACAAGCAAAAAAGAAGACGCATCTCATGGATTTTGCCTACCCCGTTACCGGATTCGCAGTTGGCGCTATCGTCGGACTCACCGGCGTCGGGGGTGGCTCGCTGATGACGCCCCTGCTGGTGCTGCTGTTCGGCATCCACCCTTCGGTCGCGGTGGGCACCGATCTGCTGTACGCGGCGATCACGAAGACCGGCGGCACGCTTGCCCACGGGTTGAAAGGCACGGTCGATTGGCAGGTCACGCGGCGGCTCGCAAGCGGCAGCATTCCCGCGGCGGTGGTCACGCTGGTGCTCGTCGGCACGGTCGCACCCGGTGGCATGGACGGCGCGACGGGCCTGATCAAGGTCGCGCTCGGGGTCGCCCTCGTGCTGACGGCAGTGGCGCTGATCTTCCGCAAGCAGATCCAGGCCTATGCGCTCGCGCGCTTCGGTGGCACGTCGAACCCGGTACGCACGGCGCGGCTGACGGTGCTGGTCGGCGCGGTGCTCGGCGTGCTGGTGTCGATTTCCTCGGTGGGGGCCGGGGCGCTGGGCGTGACTGCGCTGTTCTTTCTGTATCCTGCGATGCCGGCGCTGCGCATCGTCGGCTCCGACATCGCGCACGCGGTGCCGCTGACGCTGGTCGCCGGGCTCGGCCACTGGATGCTCGGCAGCGTGGATTGGTTCCTGCTCGGCAGCCTGCTCGTCGGTTCGCTCCCGGGCATCTGGCTCGGCAGCCACATTTCGACGAAAGTGCCGGACCGGGTGCTGCGCCCGATCCTGGCAACGATGCTGGTGCTGGTCGGCGCCAAGCTGATCAGCCACTGAGCTGCAACAAAAGTATTTAACGAGAGAGACGCGATGTACCGATACGACGACTATGACCAGCAGCTTCTCGACGAACGCGTCGTGCAGTTTCGCGACCAGATGCGCCGCCATCTTGCCGGCGAACTGAGCGACGACGAATTCCGTCCGGTGCGGCTGCAAAATGGCCTGTACATCCAGCGCCACGCCCCGATGTTCCGGATCTCCGTGCCGTACGGTCACCTCGCGAGCCGCCAATTGCGCAAGCTCGCGCACCTCGCGCGCACCTACGACCGCGGCTACGCGCATTTCACGACGCGGACGAACGTCCAGTTCAACTGGTCGCCGCTGGAAGCCATCCCCGACATGCTCGGCGAGCTGGCAACCGTGCAGATGCACGCGAACCAGACTTCGGGCAACGACATCCGCAACATCACCGCCGACGCGTTCGCCGGCGTCGCCGCGGATGAAATCGTCGATCCGCGCCCGTGGGCGGAGATCCTGCGCCAGTGGGCGACGTACAACCCCGAGTTCGCGTACCTGCCGCGCAAGTTCAAGATCGCGCTGAACGGCGCGACCGAAGACCGTGTCGTCGTGCGGATCTACGACATCGGCCTCGACCTCAAGCGCGACGCCGACGGCAACATCGGTTTTCGCGTGCTCGTCGGCGGCGGCCTCGGTCGCACGCCGATCCTCGGCGAGGAGATCGCGAGCTTCGTGCCGTGGCAGCACCTGATCACCTACTGCGAGTCGATCCTGCGCGTCTATAACCGCCACGGCCGGCGTGACAACGTCTGGAAAGCGCGCATCAAGATCCTCGTCAAGGCGCTCGGCGCCGAGGAGTTCGCCCGCCAGGTCGAAGAGGAATGGGCGCACGTCAAGGACGGCCCGAACACGCTGACCGAAGCCGAAGTGCAGCGCGTTGCGGCGCACTTCGTCGACCCGGACTACGAGACGCTGCCCGAGCGCAATGCGCTCTACGAGGCGCAGCTCGCCGACAGCAAGCCGTTTGCCGCGTGGGTCAGGCGCAACGTGCGCGCGCACAAGGTGCCCGGCTACGCGTCGGTGACGCTGTCGCTGAAGAAGACCGGCGTGGCGCCGGGCGACATCAGCGCCGAACAGATGGACTTCGTCGCCGACTGGGCCGACCGCTTCAGCTTCGGCGAAGCGCGCATGACGCACGAGCAGAACGTCGTCCTCGCCGACGTCAAGCTGTCGGACCTGCACACGCTGTGGGAGCTCGCACGCGGCGCCGGCCTCGCGACGCCCAACATCGGCCTGCTGACCGACATCATCTGCTGCCCGGGCGGCGACTTCTGCAGCCTCGCGAATGCGAAGTCGATCCCGATTGCCGAAGCGATCCAGAGCCGCTTCGACGATCTCGACTATCTCTATGACATCGGCGACATCGACATCAACATCTCGGGTTGCATGAACGCCTGCGGCCACCATCACGTCGGCAACATCGGCATTCTCGGCGTCGACAAGAACGGCGAGGAGTGGTACCAGGTGACGATCGGCGGCGAGCAGGGCAACGCGACCGCGCTCGGCAAGGTCATCGGCCCGTCGTTCGCGCGCGCGGACATGGCCGACGTCGTCGAGAAGCTCATCGCAACCTACATCGAATACCGCCACGAGGACGAGCGCTTCGTCGATACCGTGCATCGCCTCGGCATCGAGCCGTTCAAGCAGCGCGTGTATGGCGGCGCAGTCCAGACGCAAAGGAAGGTGGCTCATGCCTAAGTTGATCAAGAACGGCCAGGTCGTTTCCGACGACTGGCAGATCGTCACGCTCGCGACCAGCGAAACCGCCGCCGGCGCCGTCGTGCCCGCCGGACGCGTGCTCGTCCCGCTCGCAGTGTGGCAGGCGCGCCGCGAAGAGCTTGGCGGGCGCGCCGACGCCGGCGAGCTGGGAGTGTGGCTCGGCAGCAGCGAAGGGCCGGAAGCGGTCGCGCCCGACGCTGCGCGCTTTGCAGTCATCGGCGTCGATTTCCCGAAGTTCACCGACGGGCGCGGCTACTCGACCGCGACGCTGCTGCGCACCCGCTACGTCTACACCGGCGAGTTGCGCGCGATCGGCGAGGTGCTGCGCGACCAGTTCAACTACCTCACGCGCTGCGGCTTCGACGCGCTGCAGCCGCGCGCCGGCCGGTACTCCGACGAGCAGCTCGAAGCGGCAACCGCGAGCCTCGCCGATTTCACCGTGCCTTACCAGGCGTCGGCGACGCATCCGCAGCCGTTGTTCCGGCGCGTTGCCCGCAGCACTCCGCCGCAGGTGAAATCGTGACCGGCGCCGTGACGCTGTTGCGTCCCGCAGCGGCGAACCCGGCGACGCGCCCGGAACTGACCGACGCGTTGCGCGCGAGCGTCGCGACGAAATCCGCCGCCGCGCTGGAGTTCCTTCGTGCCGCAGCCGCCGAGTTCGGTTCGGCCGGCGAGCTGACGTTCGCGAACAGCTTCGGCGCCGAAGACATGGTGCTGACCGACCTGATCCTGCGCGAGGCGCTGCCGATCGAGATCTTCTCGCTCGACACCGGCCGCCTGCCGGCCGAGACCTACACCCTGATCGGCGAAGTCGAACAGCGTTACGGCGCGAAGCTGAAGATCTTCTTCCCCGACGCGACAGCGGTCGAAAACCACGTCCGCACGCACGGCATCAACGCGTTCTACGACTCGGTCGAGTTGCGCAAGGCGTGCTGCGGCGTGCGCAAGATGGAGCCGCTGCGCCGCGCGCTGGCCGGGAAAAAAGCGTGGATCACGGGCCTGCGCGCCGCCCAGTCGGTCACTCGCACCGGGCTGCCGCAGCGTGAGTTCGATGCCGGCAACGGGCTCGAGAAGCTCAACCCGCTGTCGGACTGGTCCGAGGCCGAAGTGTGGGCCTATATCCGCATCCACGAAGTGCCGCACAACGCGCTGCACGACCAGTTCTACCCGAGCATCGGCTGCGCGCCCTGCACACGGGCGATCGCGCTCGGCGAGGACGTCCGCGCCGGACGCTGGTGGTGGGAAGATCCCGCGTCGAAGGAATGCGGGCTGCACGTCAGGAAAGGCTGAAGCCATGAACCGCCGCCTCGACACCTTTCCCCACTCCTCGGCTGCCGCCCCGTACCCGCGTCCCGGCCTGCGCCGCCGTCTCTCGGCGCTGCGTGCCGGGCTGAAAGCCGCTTTCCGCGCGCTGCGCGCTTCGAACATCAAACGTTAAGAAACGACCATGTCCACGCTCACCAGACAAACCCTGACCCACCTCGACTGGCTCGAAGCCGAGGCGATCCACATCCTGCGCGAAGTCGCCGGCCAGTGTTCGAACCCGGTGCTGCTGTTCTCCGGCGGCAAGGACTCGATCTGCATGCTGCGGCTCGCCGAGAAGGCCTTCCGCCCGGGCCGCTTCCCGTTCCCGCTGATGCACATCGACACGGGCCACAATTACAAGGAAGTCACCGATTTCCGCGACAAGCGCGCCGCCGAGCTCGGCGAGCGGTTGATCGTGCGCTCGGTCGAGGATTCGATGGCGCGTGGCACGGTGGTGCTGAAGACGCCGGACGAGTCGCGCAACAAGCATCAGTCGGTGACGCTGCTCGAGGCGATCGAGGAGTTCGGCTTCAACGCCTGCATCGGCGGCGCGCGGCGCGACGAGGAAAAGGCGCGCGCGAAGGAGCGGATCATGAGCTTCCGCGACGAGTTCGGCCAGTGGGACCCGAAGAACCAGCGCCCCGAGCTGTGGAACCTGTTCAACGCCCGCACGCACAAGGGCGAGAACATCCGCGCGTTCCCGATCAGCAACTGGACCGAGCTCGACGTGTGGCAGTACATCGAACGCGAGCAGCTCGAACTGCCGTCGATCTACTTCGCGCATGTCCGCCCGGTCGTGCGCAAGAACGGCCTGCTGCAGCCGGTCACCGACGTCACGCCGGCCAAGCCCGGCGACGTCGTGGAAAACGTCCAGGTGCGCTTTCGCACCGTCGGCGACATCACCTGCACGGCCCCGGTCGAATCCGATGCCGACACCGTCGCGAAGATTCTCCTCGAGACCGCGACGACGACGATCACCGAACGCGGCGCGACGCGGATGGACGACCAGACTTCGGACGCGTCGATGGAGCAGCGGAAAAAGGAAGGGTATTTTTGATTCGTGGAGTCGAGTGTTGGCTTGGGGTGCGAGGGTCGCGTGCTGTGCGGGGTGCGGAACTCGCGCTGGGCCGCGCTTCCGCGGCCCGCGCTCAGACAGTCCTCGCCCGCTCCGCAAACACCCCGCATCGCTCTTGCGACGTACCGGCTGAACCAAAGAACCAAAAAACCAACCGATTGGCGCTCCTTGCGCCGCGAGGTTGCGACAAGCAGTGAAAGAAGCGCAGTTCGAAAAACCCCGAAAATAGCCGGGGACGTGTGGGGTGTTCGTGGCGCGGGCGAGGACTGTCTGAGCGAGCGCAGCGAAGCGAGTTCCGCAGCCCGCAGAACGAACACCCCACCCGGCCCCGGCGGGCAGGCACCCCCGAGACCACATCGACCTTTAAGCCGCAACAGAAATTTTGGAAAGAACTGAAGGAACCATGACCATGTCCGCCCTCGAAAACCTGCCCGACACCGACCACGGCCTGCTGCGCTTCCTGACCTGCGGCAGCGTCGATGACGGCAAGAGCACGCTGATCGGCCGCCTGCTCTTCGACACCAAGACGATCCTCGCCGACACGCTCAACGCAATCGAAAAGACTTCGGCCAAGCGCGGCATGACTGCCGTCGATCTGTCGCTGCTCACCGACGGCCTGCAGGCCGAGCGCGAACAGGGCATCACGATCGACGTCGCCTACCGCTACTTCTCGACCGGCACGCGCAAGTACATCATCGCCGACGCGCCCGGCCACGAGCAGTACACGCGCAACATGGTGACTGCCGCGTCGACCGCGAACCTCGCGATCATCCTCGTCGATGCGAGAAAAGGCGTGCTGACGCAAACGCGCCGCCACTCGTACCTCGCGAGCCTCGTCGGCATCCCGCATCTGCTCGTCGCGATCAACAAGATGGACTTGGTCGATTACGACGTGGCCGTGTACGAACGCATCCGTGCCGACTACCTCGCGTTCGCGGCGAAACTCGGCATCAAGGACGTGCGCTTCATCCCGCTGTCGGCGCTCAACGGCGACATGATCGTCGACCGCGGCGAGCGCATGGGCTGGTACGACGGCCCGACGCTGCTCGAAATCCTCGAGACGGTGCCGGCCGCGCACACCGAACAGGCCGAGGATTTCCGCTTCCCGGTGCAGTTCGTCTGCCGCCCGCACGATTCGGCAAACCCCGAACTGCACGACTACCGCGGCTTCATGGGGCGGGTCGAATCGGGCGAGATCCGTATCGGCGATGCTGTCACCGTGCTGCCGTCGGGACGCACCAGCTCTGTCCGCGACATCCGGATCGGCGGCGAACGCCTGCCGCGTGCGATCCACGAACAGTCGGTCACGCTGCTGCTGGCCGACGAAATCGACATTTCGCGCGGCGACATGATCGTCAAGAGCGCCGAGCAGCCGCAGGCGCTGAAGGAGATCGACGCGACCGTGTGCTGGCTGTCCGAAACCCCGATGTCCCCGGCGCGCACTTACCTGCTGCGCCACACGACGCGCGAAGTGAAGGCGAAGATCGCGAAGATCGACTACCGGCTCGACGTCAACACGCTGGAACATGAGCCCGTGGCGACGCTCGCGATGAACGATATCGCGAACCTGACACTCAAACTCGCCCAGCCGGTTTTTGCCGATCCTTACACCGACAATCGCGCCACCGGCGCTTTCATCGTCATCGATGAAAGCACGAACAACACCGTCGGTGCCGGAATGATCCGCTGAACCTGCGCTACGCGAACACCTGCATCTCCTGCCGCCCCCGGCGCCCTCACGGCACCGGGGGCGCAACGCCTTCCCCGTCGACCCCCGGCGTGTGGGAAAATGGCGTCTTGCCCGATTTCCGGCTGCAGGGCACAGCGAGCAACATAGAAGACGAACATGAAATCTGTCGATGACTTTCGCCTGCGGTTCGGCAGCAGGGAATATGTTCCCATCATGATTGGCGGGATGGGCGTCGACATCTCGACGTCGGACCTGGCGCTCGAAGCCGCGCGTCTCGGCGGGATCGGACACATCTCGGACGCGATGGTCCCGACGGTCAGCGACCGGCGCTACGACACCAAATACACGCGCGACAAGCTGAAGTTCTACAAGTACAACGTCGCGAACACGGACAAGTCCGAAGTGCAGTTCGACCTCGGCCTGCTCGCCGAGGCAACCGAGCGGCACGTGCACCACACGATGGAGCGCAAGCGCGGCGACGGCCTGATCTTCATCAACTGCATGGAAAAGCTGACGATGAACGGGCCGAAGGACACGCTGCGCGTGCGCCTGCGCTCGGCGCTGGACGCCGGCATCGACGGCATCACGCTCGCCGCCGGCCTGCACCTGGGTTCGTTCGCGCTGATCGAGGATCACCCGCGCTTTCGCGACGTCAAGCTCGGCATCATCGTGTCGTCGCTGCGCGCGCTGCTGCTGTTCCTGCGCAAGTCGGCGCGCACCAACCGCCTGCCCGACTACGTCGTCGTCGAAGGCCCGCTCGCCGGCGGCCATCTGGGCTTCGGCATGGACTGGGCGCAGTACGACCTGCACGCGATCATGGCCGAGATCCAGGATTACCTGAAGGCCGAAAACCTCGACATCCCGCTGATCCCGGCCGGCGGCATCTTCACCGGCAGCGACGCCGTGTCCTTCCTCGACACCGGCGCCGCAGCAGTGCAGGTCGCGACGCGCTTCACCGTGTCGCACGAATGCGGGCTGCCGCCGGACGTGCAGCAGCACTACTTCGGGGCGGACGAAGACGACATCGAGGTCAACAACACCTCGCCCACCGGCTACCCGATGCGCATGCTCAAGAGCAGCCCGTCGATCGGCGCCGGCATTCGCCCGAACTGCGAAGCCTACGGCTACCTGCTCGACGCGAACGGCAACTGCGCGTACATCAACGCCTACAACCGCGAGCTCGCCGCGCACCCGGACGCGCGCCGCCTGCGCGTGATCGACAAGACCTGCCTGTGCACGCACATGCGCAACTTCGACTGCTGGACTTGCGGCCACTACACGTACCGGCTCAAGGACACGACACACAGGCGGCCGGACGGCACGTATCAGATCCTCAGCGCGGAACACATTTTTCAGGACTACCAGTACAGCAAGGACAACCGCATCGCGCTGCCTCCGGCCGAACAGGCCTGAAACCGCTCTGACCGCCTGAAGGGAGCGCCCGCCTGCCGCGGCGGACGCTCCCTTTTTCGCTTTTTGGCAATCGCCCAGCCCGTCGTCCGCTCCTGTCAGCGGGAACGCTTCCCCCGCGCTACACTCAGACGAGCGGATGCACCGCGCATTGCCCCCTCGCACGCGTGCATCGGCGTCCGAAGGAACCGGCATGCATGCTGTGATGCGACGACAGGGCACCCTGCTTTTTCTGCTTTTTCTGCTGTCCGGCCTCGGCCTCGGCTTCGGTCTGCCTGCCGACGGGCGGGCAGCCGAAACTGCGGCGGCGAAAGTGGTCGCGCTGCGTCTGGACGGCGTCATCGGCCCGGCGACGTCCGATTTCGTCGTCCGCGGGCTGGCACGGGCGCGTTCGGAGAACGCCGGACTCGTCGTCATCGAGATGGACACTCCCGGCGGGCTCGACGCCTCGATGCGCGTCATCATCCGTGAAATTCTCGCGTCGCCGATACCGATCGCGACTTACGTCAGTCCCGGCGGCGCACGCGCCGCCAGCGCAGGCACCTACATCCTCTACGCGAGTCACATCGCGGCGATGGCGCCGGCGACGAATCTGGGCGCTGCGACCCCGGTCGCGATCGGTGCGCCGGGAAGCGGGAAACCGCCTGCCGAAGACGAGGATCCGGCGAGCACGCAGCCCGGCAAGAATGGCGACAGTGCCGGCAAGGCCGCGCCGAAACCGCCGCGCGGCGACGCGATGATGGCGAAGATCGAGAACGACGCCGCGGCCTATCTGCGCAGCCTCGCCCAGCTGCGCGGCCGCGATGCGGACTTCGCCGAACGCGCGGTGCGGGAGGCGGCGAGCCTGTCGGCCGACGAAGCGCTCAAAGGGGGCGTCATCGATGTGGTCGCAAGCGATCTGAAAGATCTGCTGGCTCGGATCGACGGCCGCACGGTCAAGCTCGACAGCGGCAACGTCGTGCAACTCGCGACCGCGGACGCCACGGTCGAGCGGATCGCGCCGGACTGGCGCAATCGCATCCTGTCGATCCTGTCGAATCCGCAACTGGCGCTGGTGCTGATGATGATCGGCATCTACGGCCTGTTCTTCGAATTCACCAGCCCGGGCTTCGGCGTCCCCGGAGTCGCCGGACTGATCTGCCTGCTGGTCGCGCTGTATGCGTTCCAGTTGCTGCCGGTCAACTGGACCGGCGTCGCGCTGATCGCGATCGGCGCGACGCTGATGCTCGCCGAAGCTTTCCTGCCGAGCTTCGGGGCGCTCGGCGTCGGCGGCATCGTCGCCTTCGTCGTCGGCGGCCTGTTCCTGATGGACACCGAGGCCCCCGGCTTCGGCGTCCCCCTGCCGTTCATCATCGGCCTCGCGCTCGTCAGCGCCGCGCTGATCCTCGCGGTCGGCAGCCTTGCCGCACGAACCCGCAAACAGACTGTCGTCAGCGGCCGCGAAGCGCTGGTGAACAGCGTCGGCACAGTCACGGTCGTGTCGGGCGACGGCAGCTGGGCGCAGGTGCAGGGCGAATCGTGGCGCGTCACGGCACCGGGCCCGCTGGCTCCGGGCGATCGGGTACACGTCGTCGGCATGAGCGGCCTGACGCTGCACGTCGAACGAATCGTACCTCCTCATTCTGCGATCGAAAGGAGTTCCTCATGATGTACGACTTCAACCTCGGCCTCGGCGCCGTCCTGCTGATCCTGATCGCGCTCGTCGTCAGCGCAATCAGGATCCTGCGCGAATATGAGCGGGGCGTGATCTTCATGCTCGGACGCTTCTGGAAAGTCAAGGGCCCGGGCCTGGTGCTCGTGATTCCCGGCGTCCAGCAAATGGTGAAGGTCGACTTGCGCGTCGTGACGATGGACGTGCCGAGCCAGGACGTGATCTCCCGCGACAACGTCTCGGTGAAGGTCAACGCGATCGTGTTCTTCCGCGTCGTCGACCCGGAGAAAGCGATCATTCAGGTCGAAAACTACATGGTGGCGACCAGCCAGCTCGCGCAGACGACGCTGCGCGCAGTGCTCGGGAAACACGAACTCGACGAGATGCTCGCCGAACGCGAGCGGCTCAACCTCGACGTGCAGCAGATTCTCGACGCGCAGACCGATGCGTGGGGCATCAAGGTCACGAACGTCGAGATCAAACACGTCGACCTCAACGAGACGATGGTGCGCGCGATCGCCCGCCAGGCCGAAGCCGAGCGCGAGCGGCGCGCGAAGGTGATCCACGCCGAAGGCGAGAAGCAGGCGGCCGAGAGCCTGATGGAAGCGGCCGAGATGCTGTCGCGCCAGCCCGCCGCGATGCAGCTGCGCTATCTGCAGACACTGACGCAGGTCGCCGGCGAAAAATCCTCGACGATCGTCTTCCCGGTGCCGGTCGACCTGCTCAAGGGATTCCTCGACGCGGGTGCGCCGCGCCCCGTCGTGCCGGCCCGTCCGCCGCAGGCCTGAAGCTGCGGCGCCCCGGTCCTCGGAGTCGACACGGCTTGCCCGCGGCGCAATACCCGAGTATTTTTATCAACATTATTAACCCGGCAGGCAAATACCGTTCAGGCTGAGCCTGTCGAAGCCCTGCCAATGCCCTTCGACAGGCTCAGGGCGAACGGTTGTATTTGATTGCCGCCTTAATAGCCACTCCCGACGGAGCTGCCGATGTCCTTGCCAGCCGACCGCTTCACGACCGAGCGCATCATCGCGATGCGGCGCTGGACGCCGCATCTGTTCAGCTTTCGCACCACGCGCGACGCGGCGTTCCGCTTCGTGCCCGGGCAGTTCGCCCGCCTCGGGCTGCGAAAGGAGGACGGCTCGATCGTCTGGCGCGCGTATTCGATGGTCTCCGCGCCGTACGACGAACACCTCGAGTTTTATTCGATCGTCGTGCCGGACGGAGAATTCACGAGCCGCCTCGCCCGGCTCGCCGAAGGAGACGAGATTTTCGTCGAGAAGATGAACTACGGCTTCCTGACGACCGATCGCTTCGAAGGCGGGCGCGACCTGTGGCTGCTCGCGACCGGCACAGGGCTCGCGCCGTTCATCTCGATCCTGCATGACCGCAGCACCTGGACCGACTATGAACGCATCGTCCTCGTGCACAGCGTGCGCACCGCTGCCGAACTTGCGTACCGCGACGAGATCGCGCGCCTCGTGGACCACCCGCTGGTCGGCGACGTCGTGCACAAGCTGCACTACGTGCCGGTCGTCACGCGCGAGCGCGTCGCCGGGGCGCTGAGCGCGCGCATCACGACGCTGATCGAGAGCGGCGAACTCGAACGCGCGGTCGGCTTCCCGCTCGATCACGAACGCAGCCGCATCATGCTGTGCGGCAACCCGCAGATGGTCGATGACGGGCGCAAGCTGCTCAACCGCCTCGGCTACAAGCTGTCGCGCCGCGCCGCACCGGCGCAGCTCGTCGTCGAAAACATGTGGTGAGAAGGCTCAGGGCAGCACGATCGCCAGCGCGATCGGCAGGAAAACCACCGCCGCAACGTTGCCGATCAGCACCATCGATGCGACCGCCTGCGGCTCCTGGTGATAGCGCTCGGCAAAGATGTAGTTGAGCACCGCCGGCGGCAGCGCGCCGAACACCAGCAGCAGGGCTTCCTGCTGCGGCGGCAGGTCGATGAACAGCATCACCGCGTACGCGAGCAGCATGCCGACGAGAGGGCGCGCGGCTGCACCGTAAAACCCCAGCCCGATCGACGAGATGTTCGCATCGGTGAGGCGCACTCCGAGCGCGAACAGCATCAGCGGAATCGACACGTCGCCGAGCATCTTGATCGCGAGCATCAGCGGCGGCCACACCGCGATGCCGGCGATGCCGACCGCAAGCCCGGCGAACGTCGCCAGCACCGACGGCACTTTCCATACCGTCCACACCTTGATGCGATGATCGAGCAGCCACGCGCCGAACGAGAAATGCAGCAGGTTCGACACCATGAACATCACCACCGCGGGCGCCAGCGCCGGCTCGCCGAAAGCCAGCACGGCGAGCGGCAGCCCGAGGTTGCCGCAGTTGTTGAACATGATCGGCGGCACGAAAGTCTTCGGCGCGATCCGCGACGAACGTGCGAGCGCCCAGCCGATCACGCCCGAGCCGACGACGATCACCAGCGTCGCGACGACGAGCGGCACGAACTCGACAATATGGAAATCCTTGTTCGCCAGCGCCGCGAACACCAGCGCCGGAATGAAGACGTCCATGTTCAGCTTGTTCGCGTGCGACAGGTCGGGCTTCATCCGCCTGCCGACGAAATAGCCCAGCGCGGTGATCGCGAACAGCGGGAAAAGGATCGAGACGATGCGCACGAGCATGGCGGGGAAATTCCGGCGCTCGCCGGCCAGGGAGGCCGCTCAAGCGGATGGGAAGCCGCGGCACGCCGGAAGCCGCCCCCGGCGTGAGGTCCGCGAAGACGAACGAGATAAACGGCGGCGCGCGACCGCCGTCTGCGCCGGGCTAGAGCACGTAGCGCGCGAGATCCTCGCGCTGCGCGAGAATCTCGAGCCGGGCGTCGACGTACGCGGCATCGACGAGGAGCTTGTCCAGGCCGATCCTGCCGGCATCGAACGAGATTTCCTCGAGCAGCTTCTCCATCACCGTATAGAGGCGGCGCGCGCCGATGTTCTCGGTCTTCTCATTGACCTGGTACGCGATTTCCGCGAGACGGCGGATGCCGTCGTCGGTGAACTCCAGCGTCACGCCGTCGGTCGCGAGCAGCGCCTGGTACTGGCGCACGAGGCACGCGTCGGTCTGCGTCAGGATGCACTGGAAGTCCTCGACCGACAGGCTCTCGAGCTCGACGCGGATCGGCAGGCGCCCCTGCAGCTCGGGGATCAGGTCGCTCGGCTTGGCGAGGTGGAACGCGCCGCTGGCGATGAACAGGATGTGATCGGTCTTGATCATGCCGTACTTCGTCGAGATCGTCGTGCCTTCGACGAGCGGCAGCAGGTCGCGCTGCACGCCTTGGCGCGACACGTCCGCGCCCTGCCCTTCCGAGCGCGACGCGACCTTGTCGATCTCGTCGAGGAACACGATGCCGTTCTGCTCGACTGCGCGCACCGCCTCGGCCTTGACTTCCTCGTCGTTGATGAGCCGCGCCGCCTCCTCGTCGGTCAGCGCCTTCAGCGCCTCGCCGATCTTCATCTTGCGCAGCTTCTTCTTGCCGCCGCCCAGATTCTGGAACATCCCCTGGATCTGCTGCGTGAGCTCTTCCATTCCCGGCGGAGCGAAGATTTCGGCCGTCATCCCCTGCGCCGCGACTTCGATGTCGATCTCCTTGTCGTCGAGTTCGCCTTCGCGCAGCCGCTTGCGGAATTTCTGCCGCGTGCTCGAATCCGCCGGTTCCGGCTCGTTGAGGCCGACCGGACGGGCCGGCGGCAGCAGCGCGTCGAGCACGCGGTCTTCGGCGGCGTCGAGCGCGCGGTCGCGCACCGTCTTCATCGCGCGTTCGCGGCCGTCCTTGACGGCGATCTCGGCGAGGTCGCGGATGATCGTATCGACGTCGCGGCCGACGTAGCCGACTTCGGTGAACTTCGTCGCCTCGATCTTGATGAACGGCGCGTTCGCGAGCCGTGCGAGCCGGCGCGCGATCTCGGTCTTGCCGACACCGGTCGGCCCGATCATCAGGATGTTCTTCGGCGTGATCTCGCTCCTGAGCGGCTCCTCGACCTGCGCGCGGCGCCAGCGATTGCGCAGCGCGATCGCGACGGCCTTCTTCGCCTTCGCCTGGCCGACAATGTGCTTGTCGAGTTCGGAGACGATCTCCGGGGGGGTCATCTGGGTCATCCCTCGAGTACCTCGATTACGTGGCTCTGGTTCGTATAGATGCACAGGTCGCCGGCGATCTGCAGCGACTTCTTGACGATCTCTTCCGGCGGCAGCGCGGTGTTCTCGAACAGGGCGCGGGCCGCGGACTGTGCGTACGCGCCGCCGCTGCCGATCGCGACGATGCCCTGCTCGGGCTCGAGCACGTCGCCGTTGCCGGTGATGACGAGGGAGTTGTCGGGATCGGCGACCGCGAGCATCGCCTCGAGCCGGCGCAGCATGCGGTCGGTGCGCCAGTCCTTCGCGAGTTCCACCGCGCTCCTCAGCACGTTGCCCTGGTGTTTCTCGAGCTTCGCCTCGAAGCGCTCGAACAGCGTGAACGCGTCGGCCGTGCCGCCGGCAAACCCGGCGAGTATCCTGCCCTGGTAGATCGGACGCACCTTGCGCGCGGTCGCCTTGATGACGATGTTGCCGAGCGTGACCTGGCCGTCGCCGCCAAGCGCCACGCGCCGGCCGCGACGCACCGAAAGGATAGTGGTGCCGTGATACTGTTCCATCGATATTTTTCCTTCGCAGCGCGGCACGGCCTCCGCGTCAAACGCGGAGCGTCACCTGCGCGACCTGATCGACGCTCATGACGCGCAAAAGTGCGGCGACCATGGCGTTCACGTTTCTCAAAATCACCTGTTTACCCTGCGCGTGCAACGGTGCGAGGACGTTGAACAGCGTGCCGGCGCTGACGAAGTCGAGCCGCCGCAGTTGTGCGCAATCGACCTCGAAGCACTGGCGGTCAGCCGCAAAAGCGGCCAGCCGGCGGATGCTCTCGGTCGTCGCGCTCGTCAGTTCGCCCTCGAGGCTGAAGCCTTCGGCAGCGGCGACGGCCGCTTCGATCGCGGCAGTGGAGATCGCCTCGCGCTCCATCTTCGGCTCCCACGACGGCGGGGATTCCTCGAATGTTATCGCGTAATCGACTGCGATCTGTTCGAAACGGTCCTGCTCGCCGGTGTGCTGCAGCATTTCGAGCAGCAGCAGCCAGCCGTCCCGTCTTTCGGCCCGACCGACGTGCACCTGCCCAGCGAGCATGTCGGCAAGCTGTCCGCACTTGAGCAGCGACACCTTGACGCGCTCGGCGGCGAGTTCGCGCAGCAGCTTGCGGAACAGCGTGCATCCGACTTCATCCACCGAGCGCAGCCGGCTCAGTTCGATGCGGATCGCGCCGCTTTTCTTGCCGATCGTCCCGATCTGCTCGAACTGCGTCGCCGATTGCCCCGACAGCGTGCCGGAGAGGCTCAGCAACGGCACGACCTTCGGCCGCCCTTGCGCGGGCGCGCTCGAAAGGTCCTCCCAAGAGGGCGGGGAACGCTCGAAACGGGTCGCGTAATCAACCACCCGAGACTCGAAGCGCTGGCGCTGGCCAGTGAGGCGATAAAGATCGAGGAGCATCATCCACACCCCCTCGCCGGCCTGATGCGAAGGGCTGTCGAGCACGGCGCCGAGCACCGATTCGGCGGCGTCTACACTGCCGTTGGCATAGAGCACCGCGGCCTCCTCGTACGCCGCGCCGAGACCGGCCCCGACTTCCGTCACCTCCATGAGCCCGGCGTACTGCGTGAGTCCGTGGTTCGCATCGCCGCTGAAATCCAGCGTGGACAATTCTGCGGCAGGCTCGCCCCGGGCGGACGAGGCCGCGTGCGCGGAGGCATCGCTGCTGGTCGGGCCGCTGGAGCCGGACTTCTTGCCGAAAAATGGAAGGACCACGTCGCAGCCTGTCCAGGGGATAGGGTTAGGTGAATCGTGCCAAGCGGCAAAGAATAGCACTTCGGAAACGGGCATTGCGCAAATCGGGCGGCCGCCCTGCGCACCGGCTCGATCCGCCCCTTCGCGCGGCGTCCGGGCCGCCCTTTGCATTTTGAAAGAATGTGCCTGGAAACGGATTCGCAGCGCCGGGGCGAGTCGGCTAGAATGCGCCGATGCAAACCGCTTGCCACCCTGCGATCGCAGCGGAAAAGACCGTTTTTTCGCTGCCGCTGAGGGTCTATTATGAAGACACCGATGCCGCAGGCATCGTCTATTACGCCAACTACCTGCGCTTTTGCGAGCGCGCACGCACTGAAACCCTCAGGGAAATCGGCTTCGAGCAGCAGGCCCTGCTCGCCGAACAGCGGATCGCCTTCGTCGTGCGCTCGGTAAAGGCCGACTATCTGTCACCCGGATTCCTCGATGATGCGTTACACGTCGTGTCGAACATCGACACGGTCGGCGGCGCGAGCCTCGTTTTTGCGCAACGCGTGCTGCGCGACACCGAACTCCTGTTCGATGGCCGCTTCGTGATCGCCTGCGTCCATCTCGACAAGAAACGCCCCACCCCCTTCCCTGCCGAAATACGCTCCAGACTGGAAAGACTCGTTCAAGCATGACCCTCACCGAAAACCTCTCCATCATCAGCCTGATCAGCCAGGCCAGCGTCCTCGTGCAACTGGTGATGGCACTGCTCGCCGGCCTCTCCCTCGTTTCCTGGTACTGGATTTTCCGCAAGTCGTTCCAGATCCGCTCGGCACGCAGCAAGACCAACGGCTTCGAGCGCGACTTCTGGAGCGGCGGCGACCTCAACGGGCTGTTCCAGTCGGCGGCCGCGGCGCGCCATCAGACGGGCGGCATGGAGCGCATCTTCGAGTCCGGCTACCGTGAATTCACCAAGCTGCGCGCGAAAAGCCACGACCACGCGGCGACGATCGATGGGGCCCGGCGCGCGATGCGCGCAACCTACCAGCGCGAGATGGACGACCTCGAAGCCCACCTCGCGTTTCTCGCCTCGGTCGGCTCGGTCTCGCCGTATATCGGCCTGCTCGGCACGGTGTGGGGAATCATGAACGCGTTCCGCGGCCTGTCCAACGTCAGTTCGGCGACGCTCGCGCAAGTTGCGCCCGGCATCGCCGAGGCCCTCGTCGCCACCGCGATCGGCCTCTTCGCCGCGATTCCGGCGGTCGTCGCGTATAACCGCTTCGCCCACGACATCGACCGGGTCGGCATCCGCTTCGAAAGCTTCATGGAAGAGTTCTCGAACATCCTGCAGCGCCAGCTGCGCTGAGCGCCGGAGGCTTTGCGATGCGCCAGCGCCGCCTGATGAACCAGATCAACGTCGTGCCGTACATCGACGTCATGCTGGTCCTCCTCGTCATATTCATGGTCACCGCGCCGATGATCCAGACCGGCAGCGTCGACCTGCCGACCGTCGACCAGGTGCCCCAGACTCCGCTCGAGGCGATGCTCGTCGTCGTCAAGCGCGACGGTTCGCTCGCCCTCAAGGCGACCGGCGGCGCGACAGAGCAGGCGATGAGCAATAACGAACTGCTGCGCGAACTGCGCCGCGCGATCGAGCGCAACCCGCTCCAGCCGGTGGTCATTGCCGCCGACCGGAAGGTCAGCTACGAGAAAGTCATGGACACGCTCAATGGCCTGCGGCAGGCGGGGATCCAGAAGGTCGGCCTGCAGACGCAGGCGGGCAGCGGCGGGCGATGAACGACGCAGTTCCGAATTCCCCCCGCGACGAGCCGGGAAAATGGGCATCGCTCGCGCTGACGATTGCCGTCCATCTCGGCCTCGTTGCGTTTCTCGTGCTCGGCGTGCACTGGCAAAGCGCTCCGCCCGCGGCGCTCGAAGTCGACCTGGTGGCCGCCGTCCCGGCCCGCCCGACTCCAACCCCGCCGCCAAAGCCGGAACCGAAGCCCGAACCGAAGCCGATTCCCAAGCCGGAGCCGAAGCCTGAGCCTGAGCCTGAGCCCGAGCCCGAGCCGCCCACGCCGGCCCCAAAACCCGAACCGCCCAAGCCGGCCCCGAAACCCGAGCCGCCCAAAGCACAGGCAAAGCCCGACATTGCCATGAAGGCGCCCGAGAAACCGGTCAAACCGGAACCCAAGCCCGAACCGCCCAAGCCGGAACCGCCCAAGCCCGAACCTCCGAAACCGGAGCCGAAGAAGCCGGAACCGAAACCGGAGCCGAAGAAGCCGGAGCCGAAACCGGAGCCGAAGAAGCCGGAGCCGAAACCGGAGCCCAAGCCGCCGGAGCCGAAGAAACCCGAGCCCAAGCCGGAACCGGCGAAACCGGAGCCCAAAAAACCCGAGCCGGTCGTGCCGCCGAAAGATGACTACATGGCGCAGCGCCTGGCGCAGGAAACCGAACGCACACAGCTCGAACGGATGATGCGCGCGGACGCCGCTCGTGCGTCGGCCGCCCGTAACCGTGCCGCCGGCGACGCCTATGAGAATGCCGTGCGCACCAAGGTGCGCGGCAATCTGCTGCGCCCTCCCGGCCTGAGCGGAAACCCGGAAGCCGTTTTCGAGGTGGACCAGTTGCCGAGTGGAGAAGTGCTTGCGATCCGGCTCAAGCGCTCGTCCGGCATCCCCGCGCTCGACGAGGCGATCGAACGCGCGATCCGCCGCTCGAGTCCGCTGCCGCTGCCCGAAGCTAAGGAACTTTTCCAGCGCACGCTCGAACTGAAGTTCAAGCCTCTCGACGAGGACTAAAGGGCGCGTGTCATCTTGGTTGCGCCTGTTGTCCGGATTCGTTCGTTATAATCGCCAATTGACGGCCACCCCCACGCCATGAATATCCTCCTCTCCCGTTTCCGCCTGCTGCTCGCCGCCGCCCTCGCGACCCTCTCGTGGGCCGCTCAGGCCCAGCTTTCGATCGAAATCACGGGCGCCGGTGCAACGCGGTTTCCGGTCGCCATTCCGCTTTTCGAGAACGAAGGATCCCTGCCGCGGGGCATCACGGATGTGGTGCGCGCGGACCTGGAGCGCAGCGGCCTGTTCAGCCTCGTCGACATGGGCCTCGTCACGCTGCCCGCGACGGCGGTGCCGGATCTTGCCGGCGTGCGCGCCCGCGGCGCCGATGCCGTGCTGGCGGGGAGCCTCTACCCGCAAGCCGACGGGCGCTACGACGTGCGCTTCCGCTTGTTCGACACCCAGAAACAGACCGAACTCGGCGGGCTGTCGCTGCGCATGACGCCGGCGCAAAACCGCGCGACGGCGCATCGCATTGCCGACTTCGTCTACGAAAAGCTCACCGGACAGCCGGGCTACTTCGCGACCCGCATCGCCTACGTCGTGAAGAGCGGCCCGCGCTACGAACTGCAGATCGCCGACGCCGACGGAATGAACGCGCAGACCGCGCTCGCGTCGCGCGAACCGATCATCTCGCCGGCCTGGGCGCCGGACGGCCAGCGGCTCGCCTACGTGTCGTTCGAGGCCAAGAAGCCCGTCGTGTATGTACACACGCTGGCAACCGGCCAACGTCAGGTGGTCGCGAACTTCAAGGGCTCGAACTCGGCGCCGACGTGGGCACCCAACGGTCAGCGCCTCGCGGTCGTGCTGACGAAGGACGGCCAGTCCCAGCTGTACGTCCTCAACGCCGACGGCTCCGGCCTGCGGCGGATGGCGACCTCGCCGGGAATCGACACCGAACCGGCGTGGTCGCCCGACGGAGAATGGATCTATTTCAGCTCGGATCGCGGCGGCAGCGCGCAGATCTACCGCATTCCGGCATCGGGCGGCAGTGCCCAGCGGGTGACTTTCGAAGGCAATTACAACGTGACGCCGCGCCTGTCCCCGGACGGCCGCAGCCTCGCCTTCATCACCCGCAACAACGGACGCTTTCAGGTTGCGGTGATGGACCTCGCGACCCGTCAGACCACGATCCTCACCGACTCGTCACGCGACGAGTCACCCAGCTTCGCTCCCAACGGCCGCATGATTCTGTACGCCACCGAAAGTGGCGGACGCGGAGTCCTCGCGGCAGTGTCGTTCGACGGCCGGGTGAAACAGCGTCTTTCGGTGCAGGCGGCCGATGTGCGCGAACCCTCATGGGGACCGCTCACTAGGTAACAACCACTGCTGTTCGTCTCATTACAAGGAAAATTCATGAAGAAATTCGTTCTGCCCGCACTGCTCGTCACATTGCTGGCCGGTTGCAGCAGCACCGGGACTTTCGACCAGGCAGGCGGCACCGCTGTCGAAGACCGCTCGACAGGCGCCCCCGGCGTGGCCACCGTAACCGCACCGAGCATGGCCGGTTCGGGCATCGCCGCCCTGACCGACCCGAACAACATCCTGTCGAAGCGCAGCGTGTTCTTCGACTTCGACCAGTTCGTCATCAAGCCTGAAGCCCGTCCGCTGGTCGAGGCTCATGCACGTTTCCTCGTGCAGAACCCGCAGATGAAGGTGCTGATCCAGGGCAACACCGACGAACTCGGCAGCCGTGAATACAACCTCGCGCTGGGCCAGAAGCGGGCCGACGCAGTGCGCCAGGCGCTGACGCTGCTGGGCGCGAAGGAATCGCAGATCGAATCGGTCAGCCTCGGCGAAGAAAAACCGCGTTGCGGCGAAAGCAATGAATCGTGCTTCGCGCAAAACCGCCGCGGTGACATGCTGTATTCGGGCGAGTTCTGATGAAACGCCTCCTGCCGCTGGCAATGTTCGTCGCATTGTCGTCGATGGGGCCCGCGCAGGCGGGTCTTTTCACCGACGACGAGGCGCGGCGCGCGATCTCCGACATGCGGATGGAATTGAACGGCCGCCTCGAGCGGCTGGAGGCGAGCAGCCGCGGGCAGCTCGAGCTGGCAAGCCAGAACGAGTTGCTGAAGGCCGAGATTTTCCGGTTGCACGGGCAACTCGAAGTCCTGCTGCACGAAGTCGAATCACTGAAGCAACGCCAGCGCGATTTCTACGTCGACCTCGACACTCGCGTGCGCCAGATCGAAACCAACCGCGCTGCGTCCGTCACCTTGGCGCCGAACGCCCCGCCGCCGGATCCTGCAGCCGAATCGGCCCAGTACGAGGCCGCGCTGAATCTCCTCAAGGAAGGCCGGTACAAGGACGCGCTGACCGCTTTCGAGCAGTTCATCAGGCAGCACCCGCAAAGCACCTTCCTGCCCGGCGCGCACTTCTGGGCCGGCAATGCCGCGCTACAGGCCAAGGAAGTCGCCGCAGCAAGCACTTATTTCAACACCGTCCTCAAAACCTGGCCGCAGGACGCCGCCGCACCGGACGCGATGCTCGGCCTGGCAAACAGCCAGCAGGCACTGGGCGATGCGAAGACCTCGCAGGAAACCCTGAAAAAACTCGTCGAGCAGTTTCCCGACAGCTCTGCCGCCCAGGCGGCCCGTCAGCGGCTCGGCGTAAAGCGTTAAACCGGTCCACGATGCAGCACGCAAGCGACAGCCACGACGGGAAGGTGCGGCTCACCGAGATCTTCCCGTCCCTCCAGGGAGAATCGACGCGAGTCGGCCTGCCCACCGTTTTCGTGCGGCTGACCGGATGTCCGCTGCGCTGCGTGTGGTGCGATACCGAGTACGCATTCCAGGGCGGCGAGAGTCGCCGCATCGCGTCGATCGTCGAAGAGGTCCTCGGGCACGGCATCGAACACGTCTGCGTCACCGGAGGCGAACCGCTCGCGCAAAAAGGCTGCCTCGCGCTACTGACGACATTGTGCGACGCCGATCTTTCAGTGTCGCTCGAAACGAGCGGCGCGCTCGACATCGCCGCGGTCGACCCGCGCGTGTCGCGCGTCATGGACCTGAAAGCGCCCGGCTCGGGCGAGGTCGCGCGCAATCGCTGGGACAACCTCGCGCACCTGAACGAGCGCGACGAAGTGAAGATCGTCCTCGCCGACCGACGCGACTACGAGTGGGCCACCCAGTGCCTCGCCGAGCGCCAGCTGGCGCAGCGCTGCACGGTCCTGCTTTCGCCCGTCCAGGGAAAACTCGACCCCGCGCAGCTCGCCGAATGGATCGTGCGTGACCGCCTCCCCGTGCGCTTCCAGCTTCAGCTGCACAAGATTCTCTGGAACGACGCCCGCGGGCGATAGCGCGGACGCCGGCTGAAAGGTCGCCGCCCGTGCTGCCGGCGAAACGATCCACGATCCGCCGTGCCGCATTCTTCCCAACCGCTCGATGCGAACTTTCAACATGACTGAACCGAAACGCGCCGTCGTGCTGCTCTCCGGTGGCCTGGACTCCGCGACCTGCCTCGCGATCGCCCGCGACGCGGGCTTCGATTGCTACGCGCTGTCGATCGCTTACGGGCAGCGCCACACCGCCGAACTTGCCGCGGCGCGGCGCGTCGCGCAGAGCCTCGGCGCCTGCGAGCACCGGCTCGCCCACGTCAGTCTCGGCGAATTCGGCGGCTCGGCGCTGACCGATTCGTCGATCCCGATGCCGGTCGAAGGCGCGGTCGGCGGCATCCCCGTCACCTACGTGCCGGCCCGCAACACCGTGATGCTGTCGATCGCGCTCGCGTGGGCGGAAGTTCTCGAGGCCCGCGACATCTACGTCGGCGTCAACGCCGTCGATTACTCCGGCTACCCGGATTGCCGCCCGGAATTCATCGCCGCCTTCGAGGCAATGGCCAACCTCGCCACCAAAGCGGGCGTCGAAGGCGCACCCATCACGATCCACGCACCGCTGATCCGGCTGTCGAAAGCCGACATCATCCAGCGGGGAACGGCACTCGGCGTCGACTACGCCCGGACCGTCTCATGCTATCAGGCTGACGACACTGGTCGCGCCTGCGGCGTGTGCGACGCATGCCGCCTGCGCAAAGCCGGGTTCGAAGCTGCGGGCCTCCCGGATCCGACTCCCTACCAGTAGCCTGCCTGCGTCACAGGTCTCCGCCTTGCGGCCGGCCTGCCGCACTCGCCCTGCGTCTGATCTGGCTGATCGGCCCTTCCCCCTATCCAGCAACATATCGCGTTGCGAAAATGCCATCGAGAAAGGGTTTGTCACGCTTTATCACCGATAACTTGACGCGCCCGGCAGCATTCCCTAGAATCGCAATCCTTCTAGGTTTGGGTCGTTAGCTCAGCTGGTAGAGCAGCGGACTTTTAATCCGTTGGTCGCAGGTTCGAATCCCGCACGGCCTACCAAAAAACACAGAACCGGGGGGTATAGCTCAGTTGGTAGAGCAGCTGACTCTTAATCAGTAGGTCGTAGGTTCGAATCCTACTGCCCCCACCAAGAAAAACAAGCACTTAGGCCACTTTTCGGAGTGGCCTAAGTGCTTTCTGGGCTACCTCAAACACGGTTTAGTCACAGTTCGGCCCGAGGGACCGAAAAGGCTACTCTGCCTTCGACTTGTAGAAGGCTCGGCTTCCGCGCATCTCGTAGTCGACGGCTCCGTCGTCCTCAAGCATCCGAGCGAGGATTGCGAACAGCCAGCCCGTCTCACCGTACTGCTTGTTCTCGCGTGGGACGGCTGCCTTGTTGAGGTCCAGGTCGCTCTTGATCTTCGTGGCTGGCACCCAGCCATCCACGTATCCCAGCTCCGCCGCCTTGATGTAGTCGAGCAGTTCGGCCGCCATCGCGTTCAGGTGGCCCTGCATCCGTGCCTTGTGACTCACTTGTGCCTCCCCTGGAACGAAATCCGATGCAGCGAGGGTGACGGCAGAGGATGGGGCCAGTCAACGGTCGCATTTGAAGTCGGGTCCCTTTCGCCCTTCTCGACTGCTGCTTCGTATATGCCAAACTCATAACCAGGCGGGCCGCATCTCGTCCCTCGCCGGAGTGTTTCACACATCGCACCCGGCTGTAAACCAACGTTCCAGCCCAATAACGGCGCGGGTTTCGTTTGATCGCGTTGATGCTCAATTCGAGGGTTTACTTCCCGTTCGGGCGCCCCTAAAGTCCGTTCCAGCGCGCTAGAAACCAGGGCGCCGAATCGAGGCGACGGCCTCGGCTAGGCGCTCAGCCAACCTACTTATTGAGGAACCACCATGAACACCAACAACAACATTGAAGTGAGCCGCGAGACCATCGTCCTGCTCGGTAAGGAGTTCGAGTTTGCGTCCGGGGTTCGGGCGACGGTCGCCTCCAAGTTGATGCAGGAGAGCGCCTTCGAGGATTCCTGCGCCCTCTTCGAGTACGTCGAAGAAGCCATCGGCAGCGCTTACCTGTTCGAGTCGTACGACGATCCGCTGAATACCCGCGGCGGAGAGTTGGTGCTCGGCCAGGGTTGCCCGTTCCCCTCGCTTGACGCCTACATTGCCTTGGAGCAGCACTACGGCGACCAGTGGCTCGCGCTCGCCCTGGCCGACTATGCGGCACACCACGGCTCCCTGAGCCTGCGTTCCGACCCGCAGGGTTCGGCGGAGGCCCTTATCGAGCGCGCCAAGGGGCGCACAGCCGAGGCTCGTCTTTCCTGGTTGGGGAACGAGCTCGGCAAGGTGACCCAGCGCCTCGTGGGCCTGTCCGGGCAGATTCACGAGGCGCGGGTGGCGTAACCGAGGCTATTGAGGATTCTCAGCGGCAGACCGAGGGCGGCCTGATCCTCTATCGGGGCGCGGTCGTCCCAAAGGGCATGAAACGAAAGGGCCACCGTCGAGGTGGCCTTTTTCATGACACGTCCGGGCAACGTTCAGCCCTCTTCGGCTGGCTCGACCACGGTCACAGTCCGAAGCCACTTCAGCGACTCCTCCGTGTCCATGTCGGCGAGGTGCACCTTCAGTTCAGGAGCGAAGGGGGTGAAGAAAGTCGGCACAAGACCGGGCTTCGGGCATACTCATATGTTGTAGGGCTATACATGGATTCCACGCGGCATCACCATGTAAATAGCGCCCATCATTCCCTGGAGTAAGGTAATGGCAGAAGAAAAGAAGAAGGGGTACCCGAAGATTCCCCGGAACAACTGGTTCCTGCTGCGTGAGAAATTCAAACAGCGAACGCCCGAGAGGGTTTCACCGAGCTACATCGCCTCGGCATTGAGCATGGGCGAGTCATCGGCCAGGGCGAACATCATCCCGCCGCTGCGGGTATTCGGGTTGATAGACGAAGAGGGTAAGCCCAGTGATCTTGCTTACGACTGGCGTGACGACAAAAAGTACGCCGAGGTTTGCGGACAGATTCTTGAAGCCACCTACCCGCAGGAGCTGCGTGACCTTTTTCATGACACCAACGCACCGGTAAAGGATGTAGAGAACTGGTTCGCGAGAGACGCGAGGGTCGGTCAAGCGGCGGCAAGAGCGTATGCAGCCACCTACCTGACATTGCTTGAGGCCGATCTCGCGAAGGCGAAGGAGCAGAACGGGGCAAAGCCCAAGGCGGCAAGCGCCGAAGGCAAGCCGGCTAGGGCAGTGTCGAAAGCACAGCCGTCGGCCAAGGAGACGAAAGCGGCCTCTCCTCCTCCTGAGGTCATCAAACTAGCTGGAGATCATATGGGCTCGGGTGACGACGCTGGACGACGGCGGGGGTTCAGTCCGAAGCTGCACGTGGACATCCAAATTCACATCTCGCCGGACAGCAGCCTCGAGCAGATAGACAAGATATTCGAGAGCATGGCCAAACACCTGCCGCTCACGAGCTGAGTCAAATGGACATAGAGAGCGCGCTGCACGGGGTCCGGCAGCTAAGAGACGTTATTCGTGCCAAAAACCTCCCGCCAGAGGAAGGTGCCCCGAGTCAGGACGAGCCCGTCATCTACTTCTCGCTAGTCCGCAATACCCGCGGCTACCTAGAGCAGCTGGTCCACCAGATAAACGGCTCCTACGCGAACGGCTGGTACGACGCGTCGGCCGTCATGATCCGCAGGCTGGTGGAGACACTGATCATCGAGGTATTCGAGAAGCATGAGATCGCACCGAAGATCCAGAATGCCAACGGCGATTTCTTCTACCTGAGGGATCTCATCGGGGTGCTCGTCGCCGAGAAGACTTGGAATCTCAGCAGAAACGCGAAGGCGGCCTTACCCAGGCTCAAGGACGTGGGCGACATGTCAGCGCATAGTCGGCGCTTCATCGCACACCGGCAGGACATCGACAAGCTCGTCAGCGACCTGCGGGTCATAGTTCAGGAGCTCGTCACTCTGGCGCACCTAAAATAGAGGCGTGGACCTCTTACAGTTAATCAGTCGGCCGTGCCTCGGAGGCCCATGAAAGAAAAGGGGCGGCCCTTCCAGGCCGCCCCCTCAGACACAGCAGGGAAACGCTCAGCGCGCCTCGGGGCACCTCTCGCGAGCCCCGGTCATTTCCGCCCACCTCATGTGCGCCAGCGGGTACTGCTCCGCCTCCTCGTAGTCCTCCTCGTCGACGTAGAGGTCCAGCGCGCGGGAGTAGGGGATGCCGGCCAGCGCTGCGGCCTCGTCGAAGCGATCCGACCCGTAGGGCACGCCGGCACGCACCGAGACAGACCGCAGCGCCTCAAACAGGTCGAGCTCCAGCTCCATCAACGCGCCCACGGCCAGCGCGAGCGGGTCGTCGTTGAACTTTGTCGTGCCGTCATGCGCCATTTCGCGGACCCCTCAGTTCCTTCACCACGTCGGGGTCGAGTTCGCGCTGGCGCAGGGCCAATGCCACGGTGTTGATGGGGTTGGACTTGCCCTGGGTCCAGGTACGGATCGCGAGGACGATGCCCTGCAACCGGGCGTCGCCGATCTTGATGTACTCCTGGACCTTGACGTAGCCCTCGATATTCATCGCCTCGGCGAAAGTAGCGGGACCGACCGGGCGGTCCTTGCTGGGCATCTTGTCGAGCATCGAGAGCACGGCTGCCGCGAGGACCTCATCCTTGGTCCCAACAGCGACCTGGGCAAAGTGCGCCAGCTCGGCGGGGCCGGCGTAGGCGAGTTGCTGGAGGTAGGCGGTGCGGCGGGGATCTCCGAGGCCGACGCGGGCGAGCACTTGCGTCGGGGCATCGTAGTAGAGGCGCTGGCCCATGAGCTTCGCGTGGGCGGGGCCCGCATCCTTCAGGAGATTATCAAGCTCGGCGCGGGACTTGTCCTGAATTTCGCGGATGACGGAGAGGGTCTCGCGCTCGGAAAAGCGCGCGCGCTCGGTCATCGTCACGCCGTCAAGAGCCTTCCAGCGATTCGCGATGGCGGCCTTGCGGGCATCGACGTCCTTCTGGAGGCGCTCGATGGTCTTGAGGACGCGGCTGTGCAGCGTGTCGAGGGCCGAGGCGGTCTCGCCGATTTCTGCGGGGGTGAGGAGGGGGACTTGCTTGAGCTCTACTTTCATGCTGCGACTCCTGGAGTTGAGGGAACTCCGGTCGCGCATCTAGCGGGCTCCCGGCCGGGAGCAGGTCAACGTGCCGTTACGTCGACCGGATGCTTCAAATAATGCCGTTGGGATTAAGGCCTGCAACCCCGCGGCGGACCGCCAACGTGCTCGCTGCGTGTCACCAGGATGGCCGAGAGCGGCCACGGTTCAACCGAAGCAAGGCCTTGGGCGTCACGGGCGACCCAACGAGATGTCAGAAGTCCTCATCTTCCTCGCACTGACGGTGGCCGGAGGTGCGGGGTATCGGTTGGGCCCCGGCTCCTCCACAAAACGCGCAGATCCTGACACCCCTAACATCAGGACTGAAGTGGTGCCTGTGGCATCCAGGGCAAGTCACCCACCCCACGTAGCGCACCACGCGGCGGTCGCGATTTGGGTCAATTACCGGCTCCCTTCGGACGCCGCCGTCATACGACCAGTGGCGCGGCTCGATAAGGTCCTTGCCAACGGCCTGCCCAAAGCCCCAATCGGGGCGGTCCTCAGCCCACTTAAAGCGAGGCCAGCAGATGGAGTCGCAGCGGTGCTCGACCAGGCTTGGCGCCAAGCCCAACGCCCGGGCGGCGTCGCGGATGGAGGCGTAGTGGACGCCCTTGACGACGACCGCGTTATTAGCTCCCACGATTGATGCTCCCGTGTTCCCTGTTCGTCTCGTATTCCAGCGACGCGGCCTCCCAAGTCCCGGCGTCCAAGCGGGGCACCGGGGCAAGCAGGGGGCTGGTCATCTCGCAGCGGGCTGCCAGGGCGTCGCGGCCGCCGAACTCGGCCACCGTCGTGGGTGCCGTAAGTTCCCACGCATCCAGCGTCTTCTCGATCAGGGTCAGGGCCACCAGCGCCTCCTCGGTGGTCAGCTTGTTACTCGACGTCATCGGTGTTCTCCCGGTACTTGCCCAGAAGCTCGGTAAGGGCCTTTCTGTCGTCGCTGCTCATCCGGAGCAAGGCGTCAGCATCCAGGCCGGTGTCTTCCACCTTCACCCGCAGGCGGTCCGCGAGCTGCTCGCCGTACCTGAACTTCAGGAGAACTTCCATCAGCCTATCGCTATGCTTCTTCACCGTGAGCGGGCGCTCCTCGCCGGTCGCAGGGTCGCGAGTCATAGCCAGCTGGCCCTGGTAGACCACGGGCTCGTCGACCCCGATGGCGGCACGGCGATAGGCCTCATCGAGGAGCGCATCCAACGCGATTTCTAGGGACTTCTCCCAACGCGCCCTGAACTCGGGGTCGTGGGCTTTGTGATAAAAAGCGGTCTGCCTGCTAATGCCCACGGCTTGGGCCGCGGTCTTCGGGGAGCAGGTGTCTTCCAAAACCTGGAAGAACAGGTCGCGCCTCTCGGGCGTGAAGGTGTTGGGAGAAGTCATCGGCACGGTCCAAAAGGGTTTATGGAATTATCATGGCGTGTTAAGGCGCGGGGCGGGAGCCCTCAAAGCGCGATGCCAATCAAGCCCTTGGGATTGAGGCGCGTGCTGATACACAGTCAGGGGGCGGACTCGGCCCGCGTGAAGGGGCCGGGAGGCTCGCGCGTGAAGGACAAGATAGGCGCGGTAGAGAGGACGCGTCGGTCAGACGAACCAGGCACGCTCCCCGGACGAACCAGGCGAACCGAGTGCGCACCCTGCCGTGCCCGAACCAGGCCGCCTGAAGACACGTCGGAGCCGACCTCGGCCACGGTCGTGCGGCTCTCAGCCGAGTTCCCCGCTCAACGCCGAGCCAGCGATTCCCCTGTGTCAGCCGCCACGCCCGCAATGTCGGCCACGGTCGTTCGGGCTGAAGCGGGGCAGAGACTTCATGGACCGCAGCCCGTGCCCTGCGATTCTGTCAGTGCTTCCTAAAACCTTGGTTTACTTACCTTTCTCAATCTTCATAGACTTCACAGACTATAAAAAGAATAAGAAGAAGCACCGTCCGCACTAAATGCTAAATGACGACGGCTATTTAGCATTTAGCATTTAGCTTCGGAGGCTCTTTTTCCGGGTGAACTCGGCGCGTTTTTCGGCTGTGTGTCCGAGTCATTTATAAGCCTGCGCATTCCGACGAACGTGACCGCCTGCACCGACGAACGTGACCGGTGGGGTCTGCGCGCGAAGCGTGGTGTTCAGATTCTAACCGCGTTGGTCACGATGACGCTCGATTCGAGGCCTGATGCAG